>Ga0255336_100097_pt1 | contig 207793 bp, 183 predicted proteins | sample MeOH1_35cm_T3_17_FD_189102 | JGI IMG/M metagenome (GOLD analysis project Ga0255336, IMG submission 189102) | Sandy soil microbial communities from University of British Columbia, Vancouver, Canada - MeOH1_35cm_T3_179 | ecosystem: Engineered > Artificial ecosystem > Sand microcosm > Unclassified... | reverse complement strand
TCTGGGCACGCGGCGACAGCAGCTCGACCGCATCCTCGATGATCTCGGCCAGGCTGAAATCGATCTCCTCCAGCTCGACCTTGCCGGCCTCGAGCTTCGAGACGTCGAGAATGTCGTTGATGATGCCGAGCAGCGAATCCGCCGATATCTTGACCGCATTGGCGTAGCGCCGCTGGTCGGCATTGAGCTCCGTGCCCAGCAGCAGGCCGTTCATGCCGATGATGCCGTTCATCGGCGTCCGGATCTCGTGGCTCATCGTCGCCAGGAACTCGGATTTGGCCCGGCTCGCCTGTTCAGCCTCATGCATCGCCGCTTCGAGCTTCAGCTCGGCCTGCTTCCGGTCGGTCACGTCGCGGATGATCTTGGCGGCACCGATGACATTCCCGGCCGGATCGAAGACCGGCGAGACGGTCAGCGACACATCGAGCCGGCGGCCGTCCCTGGCGACGCGGACGGTATCGAAGCTCGGCACCGTCTGGCCGGCCAGCACCTTCTCCAGCGCCAGGGCCTCTTCGTAGAGATGATCCTCCGGGATCACGACATAGATCAACCGTCCGATCATCTCCTCGGCCGTCCAGCCATAGAGGCGCTCGGCCGCCGGATTCCAATCGATGATGGTTCCGTCGATGGTCTGGCTGATAATCGCATCGGCCGACGTGCCGACGATGGCGGCGAGGCGCCCGGCCTGCTCCATCGCCGCCTTGGCCAGCGTGATATCCTGAATCTGGCTGACGAAATGCACCGGCCGGCCGTCATCGTAACGGATCAGCGAGACGCTGAGCAGGCTCCAGACGACCCGGCCGGATCTATGCAGGTAGCGCTTCTCCATCTGGTAGGTTTCGATCCGACCGGACAGCAGATCCTCGACCGAGCTGATATCGGCCGCCAGATCGTCGGGATGGGTGATGGCCTGGAAGTCCCTCGTCAACAGATCGGCTTCCGTGTAGCCGAGCATGCCGCATAGCGCCCGGTTGACCTTGAGAAACCGCCCGTTGGGCGCCACCAGCGCCATGCCGTAGGACGCCGTGTCGAACGCGCCGCGGAACTGCTCCTCGCTGAGGCGGAGCGCATTCTCGGCCTCGCGCCGCTCGGTGATGTCACGGACCACGCAGACGATCTCGCCCGCCTCGGCGGCACCGGGATCGCGCACGAGGCGCGCAGTGGCTTCCAGCCAGACCTCCCGCCCATCCCGGTGCTGCGTCCGCACCACCAGAGTCCGGACGTCCGCCCCGTCGCGGAACGCCTGCAATGCCGCGGCGGCGGCCGGTCGGTCCTCGGAATGAATGAACTCTCCCAAGAGTTTGCCGACGAGGTAGAATTCCGGGTCCCGCCCGGTCAGCCGCCGGATAGCCGGCGACAGATAGCGCAGCCTGCAGTCGAGACCGACGCGCAGGATCGCATCGCTGGTGTTTTCCGCAAGCAGCCGGTAGCGCACTTCGCTCGCGGCGATGCCGGCGAGAGCCGCCTGCCGCGCTGTCACGTCCCGAACGACTCCGAGAATCTCGTAGTCGGCTCCGTCGCCGCCGGGTCGCATCATGCGGAAATTGCCTTCAACCCAGATATAGCTCCCGTCCTTGCGGCGGAGGCGATAGATATGGGTGGCCTGATCTATCTCGCCTCGATCTCCCCGTGCGGCGAGCGCGCGCAGCGGCTCGATATCGTCGGGATGAATGAAGGAAAACCCGTGCTTGCCGATCAGCTCCGCCGGCTCGTAGCCCAGCAGCGAGCGTGACGCCGGCGAGATGTAGAGCCAATCGAGTGTCCGACTGATGCGCATGATCATGTCGGCGGAATTGTCGGCCAGCAGCCGGTAGCGCGCCTCGCTCTCGCTCAATGCCGCAGTGGCCGCCTGCCTGATCGAGATATCGGTGACGGCCGCGACGAGTTCGCCCGAACCGTCGAGCTCAACCGGGTTCAGCCGGATTTCGAGCGGGAAGCTGGTGCCGTCGCGCCGCCGTCCCTGGAGCACGCGCCCGCCGGCATCTGCCGTCGCGAGATCGGCAGGCTGGATCTCCTGCATCCGGAACAGATCCGGCACCAGCCGTTCGATCGGCTGGCCGGTCAATTCTTCGACCGGCAGGCCGAACATATGTTCGATGGCGGGATTGGCCGTGACGACTCGGCCGGTCCGGTCGATCACCGCGACTCCGCCCGGTGTCGAGTTGAGGATCGCCCGCAGCTTCACCTCAGCCGCGACGCGCCGTCCGACGTTACGGGCGATGGCGAGATATTCCGTCGCCTTGCCGGTCAGCGGATCCCTGATGAAACGATACAGGACCTCGATCCAGATATAGGTCCCGTCCTTGCGCCGGACGCGATATGTCGAAACCGGCTCGGCCTCATGCGGCGCCGTCTTGCGCACATAATCGAGCACACGCGCCCGATCGTCGGGGTGGATCAGGCTGTTCGCCGACTTCCCGACCATCTCCGCCGGATCGTACCCCAGCAAGGTGCGCGAAACCGGCGAGACATAGCGGCGGACATCGTCCATGCCGAGTTTGACGATCATGTCGGTCGAATTGTCGGCCAGCAGACGGTACTGCTCGCCCGCCGCCGCCGCCGCGCGCTCGGCCTGCGCTCTGCGGGCAATATGACGGCTGATGCGGTAGCCGAACATCACGAGCAGGCCCGTGACCAGGACCACATTCAACAGATCGTTCGCCGCTCGGCTGCGCCAGTCGGCGAGGACCGCGGTCTTGGAGAGAGCCGCCGCGACGATGACCGGATAGCGGTCGAGCTTGCGCCAGCTATAGATGCGGGTCGAGCCATCGACCGCCGACACCAGCTCGCCGGTTCCGATCGGGGTTTGCGGCAGTGCATCCTGAAACAGGTGTCCGCTCAATATGCTCCGGCCGAGGTTGGCTTCGACGAAGGGGCGCCGGACCAGGACCGTGCCCTGATCGGAAGCGAGCAGGATCGAACCGTCATCTCCGATGTCGAACCGATCGTAGAAACGCTGGAAATAGCTCATGTCGAGAGTGGCCAGCACGACGCCGGCGAAGCTGCCGTCCGGCCGCTCGTACCGGCGGGAGACAGGCAGGACCCATTCGCCGCTCGACCGGCCACGCACGGGGGCGCCGATATAGACCTGCGGGCCGGGATGGGTCAGATGATATTGGAAATAGTCGCGGTCGGAACTGTTCAGATCGGCTGGAGAATTAGTGAGCGAATTGGCCAGCCAGGCGCCGCGCTCGTCATAGATGAACAATCCGCGCAGCAGCGGCGTCCGAGCGCTCACCAAAGCCATATAGTCGTGAAGCCGTCCGAGATCCGGCCCGTTGCCCTTTTCCTCGAGTTGAGCCACGAGCCCCAGCACGATCGAATCGGCGAGCGCGAAATTATCGTCGGCATGCTGCGCTATGGCGCGTGCCAGGTTCGCGCTGTTGGTGCCGGCTTCCCCGAGTTCGGTCTCCCGTCCTTCGAACAGGCGGATTCCGGTCCAGATGCCGAAGCCGAGAGCAATCAGCAGCACCAAGATCATGACGTCGACCGACGCCGGCAGCGGTCGCGTCATGACGCGCCACAGCGCCTTCGGCATGCTGCCCACTAATTTCATCTCGGATGGATCCTGACCATCGCCCTCGACAATCAGCTCGGAAAGCTAGACCGATCGGATTAACAGCTTCCTTGCGTGCGGACTCGCCGGGCGATGTAACTTTCGGCAAGGACCAAACGTATACCTCGCGGCAACTTTCTCCGGTCATGATCGAACCGGCGATCGTCAGGCGGAATAAAGGGACCCCGCCTTGCGTTTTCCAGTGCCATCGCGCACAACTCGGGCCTCATGGGGCGGCGGCAGGAAGATCGAAGCACGGTGACCGAAGCTCATATGCAAGGAACGCAGCGCGCCGGGGCGCATCGCCAGAACCCATGACCGCACTCGACCTTGTCACTTCCTCTTCGGCACGCCGCCGGCTCCTCCGGTTCGGCTGGGATCGGGCGGCCTTGGGGCTGTTCCTGCTCACGACCCTGCTCGTCATCTTCACCTTCCATGATTACGGCGTGACCTGGGACGAGGACGTCCATAATTGGTACGGCGTCTTCGTGCTCGACTATTACCTGTCGGCCTTCAAGGACAGCCGGGCGCTGCATTGGCTCGACCTGATCAATTACGGCGCCGCGTTCGACGCGACCGCGGCGCTGATCAACCGGATCTCGCCCTTCGGTACCTACGAGACCCGCCATCTCCTCAATGGGCTGACCGGTATCCTCGGCCTCGTCGGCGCCTGGAAGCTCGGACGCTTTCTCGCCGGTCCGCGCGCCGGGCTGATCTCGGCGCTGCTGCTGGCGACGATCCCCAACTACTATGGCCAGATGTACAACAACCCGAAGGATATTCCCTTCGCGGTCGGCACCATCTGGTCGCTCTATTATCTGTGCCGTGTCGTGCCCGTGCTGCCGCGCCCCTCGAAATCGCTGCTGGCGAAGCTCGGCATCGCCATCGGCCTGTCGCTCGGCGTGCGCGTCGGCGGCCTGCTGCTGCTGGGCTATGGCGGCCTCGCGGGCCTGATCTTCTGTCTCTGGCGCGGTCTGGAAACCCGCAGCGTCGCCACCGTCGCCACCGAGGCCTGGACCGGCATCTGGCGCCTGGCGCTGCCGCTCCTCGCCGTTACCTATCCGATCATGCTGCTGTTCTGGCCGTGGGCGCAGCAAGACCCGATCGACCATCCGCTGTCGGCGCTGGCGACGTTCAGCCACCAGACCTTCCCGTTCAAGACGCTGTTCGCCGGCCAATATTTCCCGGCGACCGACCTCCCGTGGGAATATCTGCCGACCCATATCGTGCTGGCGCTGCCCGAGCTGACGCTGCTCCTGGCGCTGGCGGCCTTGCCCGCGGCGATCTGGTCCGAATGGCGCCGTCCCGGCGGCCCTGACCGTACCCGCTCGATCCAGCTCATCCTGCTGGCGACGGCAATCCTGTTCCCGGTCGGCTATGCCGTGGCGATCAAGGCCGTGCTGTTCGACGGCATGCGTCATTTCATCTTCGTGCTGCCGCCGATCGCAGTCGCGGCGGCGCTGGTCGCCGACGCCCTATGCGCGCGGCTGGCGTCCTTCCACTATCGCCGGCTCATCCTCAGCCTGGTCACGGTCTACGGTATCGGCCATATCGGCATCATGGCCATGCTCCACCCCGACGAATATGTCTATTACAACGGCTTCATCGGTGGGGTTAAAGGGGCCGACCACCTGTTCAAGACGGATTACTGGGCCAACTCCTACGCCGAGGCGGTCAAAGGCCTGACCAACTACCTGGAGACCGAATACGGCGCCGAATTCGAGGATCATGATTTCACCGTCGCGGTCTGCGGGCCGCCGATCTCGGCCAATTATTTCTTCCCGGACAATTTCACCTTCACCAACGATGCGGCCCACGCCGATTTCTTCATCGCCTTTACCAAGGATAATTGCGACAAATCCTTGCCGGGCGAGGAGGTCTACCGGGTCGAGCGCATGGGCACGCTGCTCTCGGTCGTGCTCGATCGGCGCGCGCTGGTCGAAGCGGCCAAGCCGCAGCCCTGACGCCGACCTGCATGGAAGCGGACGAATATCTGAAGATGCATGCGCTCGAGGAGCGCATGTGGTGGTATCGCGGGCTTCACGCCAATTTGCTGACCCTGTACCGCCTCGCGTCGCCGATACGTCCGGTGATGCCGATCCTGGATGCAGGCTGTGGCACGGGCGGACTGCTGAAGCAGCTGGGGCCCGGTGCGGTCGGAATGGATCTTGCGTCGGCGGCAGCCGGGCTCGCCCGCGCCAAGAGCGGCGCTCCGGTCTGCGTCGGCTCGATCAACGACATGCCTTTCGCCGACGGCTCGCTCGGCGCCATCTTCAGCGCCGATGTCCTCTATCACCGCGCCGTCGACGAACGGGCGGCGCTCGAAAACTGCCATCGCTGCCTCATGCCCGGCGGGCTTCTCGTGCTGAACTTGCCGGCCTATGATTGGATGAGCTCGGCGCATGATCGCGCCGTTCATGCCGCCCGGCGCTATACCAGGCGACGGATCGAGCAGAGGCTGCGCGCGGCCGGGTTCGACCGGATAAGGACGAGCTATTGGAACATGCTGCTGTTTCCGCTCATGGTGATGCGGCGCAAATTGCTGAGCGGATCGGCGACAACGAGCGATGTAATGCTATATCCGGCCCCGATCGAAGCCCTGTTCCGCACCGTCCTGCGGCTGGAGAATTGGGCGCTCGCCCGAGGCCTCAGCCTGCCCTTCGGCGGCTCGGTCCTGGCCGTGGCGGTGAAGCATGGCTGAGCCCATCTCCGCGGCGGAGCGTCGGCCGAACCTGGCTTTGAGCGTGGTCGTGCCGGTCTATAACGGCGCCGCTACCATCGGCACGCTGGTCTCGGCCTTGGAAGGTCTCGATGTCGCGGGCGGGCTCGAGATCGTGCTCGTGGTCGATGGCAGCCCCGACGACAGCCTCGGGGTCTGCCGCGCGCTGGTATCGACAGCGCGGGTGCCGATCACCCTTGTCAATCTCGCTCGGAATTTCGGCGAGCATAATGCCGTGATGGCGGGCCTGCGCGAAACAAGCGGCGCCCATGTCATCACCATGGACGACGATCTGCAGAACCCGCCCGAAGAAGTGGTCCGGCTGCTGACCCATGCCCAGACCACGGGCGCCGACGTCGTCTACACCTTCTACGAGACCAAGCAACACGATAATTGGCGCAATTGGGGCAGCCGCTTCACCAACATCGTCGCCGACTATCTTTTGGACAAGCCGCGCGGGCTCTACCTTTCGAGCTTCCGCTGCATGAGCGCTTTCCTGGTCGAGCAGATCATCCGTTATGACGGGCCGTTCGCTTATATCGACGGCCTCATCCTGCAGGCAACCCAATCGATCGACCGGCTGCAGGTCGCCCATCTGCCGCGCGCCGAGGGCCGCAGCAACTATACGATGCGGCGGCTGGTTCGGCTGTGGATGAACATGTTCGTGAATTTCTCGGTCATGCCGCTGCGCATCGCGACCCTCGCCGGCATCGCCTTCAGCGCGCTCGGCGGCATCGCCGCCATCATGGTCGTGGTCGAGGCGCTGTTCGGCCATACGCCGCAGGGCTGGGGCTCGATCATGGCGGCGGTGCTGCTGCTCTCGGGCGTTCAGCTCTCGATTCTCGGCATCGCCGGCGAATATCTCGGCCGCCTGTTCCTGACCGCCAACCGCAAGCCGCAATTCATCGTGCGCGACCGGCAGAAGACCGATCCCGACGAGCGCAAGCTCGTCCGGCGCGCCTGACATGCCTGCCTATGCCTGGCTCGGCCTCGCCATCTGCCTCGGCGTCGCAGGCCAGCTTGTACTCAAGAACGGCGCCGAGGCGCCGGGCGAGGGCGTGCTGGCGCAATTCCTGTCGCCCTGGACCATCGCCGGGCTCGGCGTCTATTTCCTCGCGGCCATCACCTATATCGTGGCGTTGAAGCGGATCCCGGTCTCGCTCGCCTATCCCAGCGTCTCGCTCAGCTACGGCATCCTCGCCGTGCTGGCTCACCTGATCTGGAAGGAGCCTTTGAGCTGGCAGCATGCCGGCGGCATCCTGCTGATCATGAGTGGCATCTTCGTGCTATTTCGCGCCTAGTGGTCAAAATCTAACGCTTGATTCCCAAGCGTTAGATAAATTTGACCACCAGACCAATAAGATAGTGGAGCGATTCAGCTAACGGATGGGAAGCATCCGTTAGCATCGCACCACGAGAGTACGTGAGCCGTACTCTAACTATTTGAATTGAGCCCCTTGAGATCGGTCACCTCGACGCGCAGCTCGACGATGCGTCCGTCCGGCATCGCCCGGTCGGTGATCCGGATCCATCTTCCGTCGGCCAGCTCGTAGTCGAAAGCGGCGCCGTTCGCGGCCCGTATCGACAGGCTGCCCATTTTCGGGCCGGCCCCATCGGCCGGACCGGTCGCCAGAATCTGGTGGAATTGCCGATTGGCCAGCAGCAGGTGTTGATCCGCGCCGAACAGGGCGAACCCTCCCGGAATGGCGTCGATCGCCTCCAGGAGCTCGGTGCGCGACCGCGCGGCCAGATCGAGCGCGCTCGCCTCCGGCGACACGTCGTGCGCGGTGCCCCGATAACCGCGGAAGCGGCCGGTGCCGCGCTCGAAGACAGGCAGCGCCGAAAGCTTGAAACGGCGAGGGCTGCCGTCGGCATGGCCCATGACGAAGCCGACATCGCGGAACGGCCGTGGCCGCGGTACGATCAGGGGATTGGCAATCGCCTCGCCCCCGCTGCCGACGAACCGCCCGAGGGCCGCCAGCTCCTTGCCGACGAACTCGCGCGGATGGACGCCGAGCACGTCGGTCACGCGCGCCGACACGAAGCTCAAGGTCAGATCGGAAGCTACCTCCCAGACCCAATCGGAAACGAGCCGGGTCAAATCGTCGAGCCGATCCTGCAGGGCGCCGATCTGACGCCGGAACCGGCCCTCCTGCGTCGTCTCCGAGACGGCGCTGGCATAGCCCAGCCTTTCGCCCGTCGGCGACGACGCCAGCCAATGCTCGGACAGCAGCATCTCCGGCCCGGTCATGGTGCGAACCATATCCTCGCGCCGGACCGGCCGGCCGGCGGCATCGGCCTGTTGGAACAGCTCGTCGAGCGTCCAGGGCAGGTGGGCCGAGGCATCGTCCAGTGCTCGCTCCATCCGGGCGGCGAGCTCATGCCACGGTGCGTTGGCCCAGAGCACCTGGCCGTCGGCACTCGTGATCGAGACCGCACCGCCCCGCGTCAGAAAATCGAAGCCGACCGCCTCTAAGATACGCTGCGCCGCTGGCGGAAGCATTCCATCCGGCCATGACTGGAAAGCGGGCGTCGGAGCCAAGCCTGTCGCCCCGACCATCGATTAGGCTAGACGCGAGACGTTGCGTCTCGGCTGTTCGACCTGCCAGATCGCCCGCAGAAAGTGCGGATCGCGCTGCCATTTCTTCAGAAGCATGCTGGCGGCATCGGGCTTGATGCGCTCGAAGAGCGAAAGGATGCCGGCCATCTCGTTCAGATGAGAAATCTGGTCCCGCCCGCGCGCCTTCCGGGTGAGCACATAGATCGACGCGAAGGTGGATTTGTCGAGCCCCGCCCCCTTGCAGGCGATGCAGAGACCTTCGCCGCCCTCTTCGAACATCATGCGATGGACGAGTTGCAGCCTGATCCCGGTATATTTCGCGAACAGCGCCACGAACAGGGCCACCTCGCCGTCGCGAAGCGCCGTCAGCATGAGCAACGGCGTGATCTGCTGCTCTTCCCACAGCTTCTCGGCCAGCTCGACCGCCTTCGAGAGCTGCATGGCCTGCGGCTCGGCAGTCAGATCCCTGACCGCCGATTCCATGGTCTCGTCGAGCTCGCTCGGATCAATCTCGTAATGTTCGAGAATATGGGTGCGGAGCGCCGCGGACACCCACCAATACATGCGTTTGGCCAGATCCGGCTCCAGATCCGGGCGGCGCAGCAGCGGGTTCTGGTAGGTATCGACGCGCTGCGACTGCTCGACCAGATATTCCATGGTCTTGCGTGAGATCTGGGCGCGGGGATTCTCCAGGAGCGTCTTGACCACGTCGGTATTCTCGGTCTCGACCAGCGCGTCGGTGACTTCTTCGCTCAAGGATTTGCGGATCGCGATCGCGAGCTGATGCTCGAGCGTGCGATTGCGGACGATCTCGATCAGCTCCATGTCCTGCAACACTTCGCTGTTGACCAGCAGCGGATGCGCCACCTCGATATCGTCCTTGGCCAGTGCTGCCACCAGCTCGTGCGGCGCCGAGGGCTGCTCCGCCAACCGATCGGCGAGCGCGCGCCGGACCGAAATCTCGACATCATGGATGAGCTGGCGGAGGATCTCCGTCATCAGCGACCGCTCGTGATCGGTCAGGATCTCGCCTTGGGAGAAGAACAGATCCCCGATCGTCGCGACCAGCGCGCGCCGTCCGGCTACCGTCTTGTCGCGCGCGAGCTCGAACAAATAGTCGAGATCATCTTCCTCGAGCGCGCTCATCGCGCGGCTCGGCGGCGGGCTGCGGCATAGCCGAAAAACCCCGGGACTGGCGATGAATGACGCCGAAAGATCATAATGTCCGATATCGGTTCGATCGTCGCAAAAAACACGTCAATGGGTAATCAGATAGCGCAATGCGCCTTGCCAAACTATTAAGTACGCCTCCCGAGGGTGGCTCCGAGGAGGATAAGCCAAGTCGGCTGTTTACGCTTCTATCTTCTTCTCCGCCGCTGTCATTTTTTCGACCGAGACGCGCGGGGGCCGGAGGCTCGGGCAACTCTATCGCGGCGTATCGAGATGCAGGCGCGCTCGAATCGGACGATGGAAATCCCAGTCCGGCGGCGGGAAATTCCGGCGTCGCGCGGCCGTCGTCTCCTCCTCGAGCGGAGGCGAGCGAATTCGCCGCAGCGCGCATTTAGGATTGGCCGATCGGCTCGGCCGTTCCCATCTATAAGTTTCAAATTTGGATCGAATGTGACATAGCTAGGCCGTCATGTCTCTAACCGTAGGATCGCATACGCCGCCGCAACTTCCCGCGCCAGTCGAGCAATCGACGACGGCTCAGGTGCAGGCGCGCGTCGTGGTCCCGGTCCCGTCGACGGCGGTAACGGCGACCGGCAAGCAGAGCCAGTCCGGCCAAGCCAACGCGGACACCAGCCGCCGCGGCCGGGACGGCGGCCCGCGAGGCCGGTTGCTCGATATCACCGTCTAAGCAGATCTGAGTGCCGCGCACGCCGCGGCCATTCTTTACCTTCGGCATCGAGCATTTCTGCTTCACCTGGCAGCCCATCCTGGCCGCCGAGTGACAAGAGCGGGATGGGGCGGCGGCCCCATCCCTTTCCGCTTCTATTCGTGATCCTCGACATTGAGCTCGGCCGCGACCGGCGTGATCGTGCCGAACAGCCCATCGGCATAGCCATTGATGCCGGCGGCGAAATAGAGGTTGAGCGGCGAGCCGGCGGTGCCGCCATTGCCCACCTCGATGCCCCAGAGGCCGGGAATGGCGAGCGGGTTCCCCGACGCGTCGAGCATGGTGCCGAGATACTGGCCGCTCGTCGCATTGAAGGCGGCGATCGTGCCGCTGCCCCGGTTGGCGATCAGAAGAGCGTGGCTGAAGGTGCCGAAATCCTGCGGCGCCAGCTCCACGCCCCAAGGCGCGTTGAACCAGGGGCCGTTCTGCAGCACGCTGACGATCCGGCCGCGCAGATCATAGACGACCGCGAACCCCTTGCCGGTGCCGTCGACCGTGGCGGTCTTGGTGCTGTTCTGCTCGGCATAGGTGACGACGATATTGGCGCCGACGGCCTGGACATTATAGGGCGCAAAGCCCGGGAACGGGCTGAAGGCGAAATCGCCGGCCTTGGTGAAGCTCGCATCGAAGATCTCGACGGCGCCGCTGTGGAAATTGGCGGCGAAGAGGAAGTGCTGTCCGTCGATCACCGCCCAGGTCAGGCCGGTGAAGACCGCCTTCCTGGCGGATTCATTCACCTTGATGACGGCGGTGGTCGGCTTCACCGCCGGATTCCAGCCGGCGATCGTGCCGTCCTTGGTGGCGAAGATGAAGACGGAGGCCGTGGCCGTGTTGCCGGCGACGAGATCGAAATCCTGGCTGCCGTTGGAGACGATGCCGGTCGGCGTCGAAACGCCGCTGCCGGAAGGCGTCGGCACGGTGACGAACGGCAGGGCGGCGACGATCTGGCCCTGGCCGTTATAGAGGCGCGACGTGCCGGTCCCTTCACTATTGACCCACCACGGGCTGGCGGCCCCGCGCGCCAGGCCCCATGGGTTCTTGAGGTTGGGATCGACGGTCACGGCGCCCTGGTTGGCGAGGTCCGAGACGAGGTTGGTTTGCGTGTAATGCTGCGCCTGCGCGGCAGCCGGCAGCGCGAGAATCGCGGCGGCGGCCAAAGACGCTGATTTCAGCCATGAAGACATGGTTACGCCTCCCCTGAGATCGAGATGATCACGAGTTTTGCCGGCGACTTGCCGGCAGGATAGGCCTTCGATAGCCGCGCTAGCGAAGGCGCTTTCGGGATGTGCGCTGTACCGGGACCGCGGACGCGCCCCGCTGCCGCTCATGAGCAGCCGAGGCCTGCTGTTGCAGCCCTGTATAGAAATACTCGCAGGTTGAACAACTCACGAGCAAGTAAACTAATCTTGAGCGAAAGGAAGCCGGAGATAGCAGGACAGTACGTTCTGAAAATATGAATGGTTGCAGAGAGTCAGCCGTCCGAAATGGCCGATATCGCTCTGAGCGAATCCTCGAAAGCCCCTCGCCGACAATTCGGCAAAGCACATCGGCGTTACCGGCGCCAGCCAGATCTGACCCTGACTGACGCCTCACCCAGCCAGACGGATAGTTGCTATTCGAGCCCGACCAGGCTGCGCGCGAAGCTCTCGGCCTCGAACGGCCGCAGATCCTCGGCCGTCTCGCCGACGCCGATGAAATGGATCGGGATGCCGTATTTCTCGGCCAGACTGACGAGAACGCCGCCGCGCGCCGTGCCGTCGAGCTTGGTCATGACCAGGCCGGTGACGCCGACCATCTCGCGGAAGGTCTCGGCCTGGGCATGGGCGTTCTGCCCGACCGTGGCGTCGAGCACGAGCAGCACCGTGTGCGGTGCGGTCGGATCGCCCTTCTTCAGCACGCGCACGACCTTTTCCAGCTCGGCCATGAGGTCGGTGCGGTTCTGCAGGCGGCCAGCCGTATCGATCAGCAGCAGATCGGCGCCCTCGCGCTGCGCCTCCTGCAGCGCATCGAGCGCCAGCCCTGCCGCATCGGCGCCGGTCGGGCGGGTGGTGATGGGTGCTCCGCTCCGGTCGCTCCAGATCTTGAGCTGCTCGACCGCCGCGGCGCGGAACGTGTCGCCCGCCGCCAGCCGCACCTTGAGCCCGGCATCGACATAGGATTTGGCGAGCTTCCCGATGGTCGTGGTCTTGCCGCTGCCATTGACGCCGATGACCAGCACGACATGCGGCTTCTTCGTCCGATCGAGCTTCAGCGGCTTCGCCACCGGCTCGATCAGCTCGGCGATGATGCCGGCGAGCGAGGCGCGCACCTCCTCCGGCGACACCTCCTGGCCGAACCGGTTCTTGCGCAGCGACGCCGTCACCTGGGCCGCGATGCTCGTGCCCATGTCGGAGGTGATGAGCAGCTCTTCCAGTTCCTCCAGCGTCTCATCGTCGAGCCGGCGGCGCGTGAAGATGCCGGTGATGCCCTCGCCCAGCCGCGCCGAGGACCGGCTGAGACCGCGCTTGAGCCGTTGCAGCCATCCGCCTTCGCTCACACCAGATCTCCCAATAAAACACCATCTTCGAGCGTCGTGATGCGCACGGCCGCCATCAGCCCGGGCTCGACCGGCCGGTTCGGCCGTACTGGCGCGTAGTGCGGCGTGCGGCCGATACCGCCGCGCTCCATCAGAATGAATTCCTCGCGGCCGATCCGGCTGCGCAGAAAGCGCTCGCGTTCCCGCTCGCCGGCCGCGCGCAGCCGCGCCGCCCGCGTCTTCGCGACATCGCCCGGCACGGCAGGCATGCGCGCCGCCGGCGTGCCCGGCCGCGGCGAATAGGGGAAGACGTGGAGATAGCTCAGCCCCGCACGCTCGACGAGATCGAGCGTCGCCGCGAATTGCGCCTCGTTCTCGGTCGGGAATCCGGCGATGAGGTCGGCGCCCAGCACGATATCCGGCCGCAGATCGCGCGCCCGCGCGGCGACCGCGAGCACGTCGGCGCGGGCATGCCGCCGCTTCATCCGCTTCAGGATCAGGTCGTCGCCGGCCTGGACCGAGAGATGAAGATGCGGCATCAGCCGGTCCTCCTCGGCGATCAGCCGCCACAGATCCGCGTCGATCTCGGCCGGATCGAGGGAGGAGAGGCGCAGCCTCGGCAGCTCCGGCAGGAGTGCCAGCAGCCGCCGGACCAGTTGGCCGAGCGAGGGGCTGCCCGGCAGATCGGCGCCGTAGGAGGTGAGATCGACGCCGGTCAGCACGAGCTCGCGATGGCCGGTCTCGACCAGCCGCCGTGCTGCTTCGACCACGCCGCCCATGGGCACCGAGCGGCTGTTGCCGCGCGCCAACGGGATGACGCAGAAGGTGCAGCGATGGTCGCAGCCCTGCTGCACTTCAACGAAGCCGCGGGTATTCTCGGCGAAGCCTTCGACGAGGTGCGGCGCCGTCGCTTCGAGCGCCATGATGTCGCCGACCAGCATCGGTTCGGCGGCGGCCCAAGCCTCGGCCGACAGCTTCTCGGCATTGCCGAGCACGCGCGTGACGCCGGGCAGGCCGGCATAGGCCTCGGGACGAAGCTGCGCGGCGCAGCCGGTGACGATGATCGGCACCCCCGGCCGGTCGCGGCCGGCGCGGCGGATGGCCTGGCGCGCCTGCCGCTCGGCCTCGGCGGTGACGGCGCAGGTATTGACCAGCACGGCCTCCTCCAGCCCGGCAGCGCCGGCGAGCCCGCGCATCACCTCGGATTCGACGATATTGAGACGGCAGCCGAAGGTCAGGACGTCGAGGCCCATGGGCTCAGCTAGCCAGAGCGAGATCGATGGTTCCCGTGAAGCTGGTCGCGACCGGGCCGGTCATCAGCACATGGCCGTCGGCCGCCCATTCGATGGTGAGCGCACCGCATTCCATGACGATCTCGGCCCGCCGGCCGGTAAGGCCGAGCCGGGCCGCCGCGACGAGGGCGGCACAGGCGCCCGAGCCGCAAGCGAGCGTCAGGCCGGCGCCGCGCTCCCAAACCCGCAGCCGGAGCCGATCGGGTCCGAGCAGGCTGGCGACGCCGATATTGGCGCGTTCCGGGAAAAGCGGATGATGCTCGAGGCGCGGTCCGAGCCGGGCGAGATCGATCGCGTCGGCATCCGGCACGAAGAAGCTCGCATGCGGATTGCCCATGCTGGTGCAGCAGGCCTCGGGCAGCTCGGGCACGCCGGTCGAAACGCGCCTCGTATCGGCCTCGTGCGACAGCGGGATCTGCCGCCAATCGGTCAGGGCCGGCCCCATATCCACCGTAACAAGCCCGTCCGCCCCACGTCGCGAAGGCAGCAGGCCGGAGATCGTCTCGACCGTGATCGTTCCCGTCCCCGCCTCGTCCATGACGAGATCCGCGACGCAGCGCGTGGCGTTGCCGCAGGCACCCGCCTCGCTGCCGTCGGCATTGAGGATGCGCATGAAGAAATCGGCGGCCGCGCTGTGCGCCGGCTCCAGGATGATGAGCTGATCGCAGCCGATGCCGGTATGGCGGTCGGCGATCGCCTTGGCCGCGGCGGCGTCGATGCCGAGCGTGCGGGATCGCGTGTCCAGCACGACGAAATCATTGCCCAGCCCATGCATCTTGCGGAACGGAATGGCGCTCATGGCCGGGCCTTATAGGGTGTCTGTCGCCGGGGTCAATGCTTATGGGCGGCGTCGAAGCCGGCCTGCTGCTGCGCCGAAGCTTCCTTCTGGTGCTTCGCCTTCCACTCGTCGTAAGGCATGCCATAGACGATCTCGCGCGCCTCGGGATCGGTGAGCTTGACCAAACGCGCCTCCGCCTCCTCGCGATACCAGCGCGAGAGGCAGTTCCGACAGAAGCCGGCGAGATTCATGAGGTCGATATTCTGCACATCGGTGCGCTCGCGCAGATGGGCCACCAGGCGGCGAAACGCGGCGGCTTCGAGTTCGGTGCGGGTCTGGTCGTCCATGTCGGAATCCGGTCGTGACAATGAGTTCTTATAGGTCGGGCTTATCGGTGCCGGAGGCAAGGGCCGAGCAAGCACCGCACCTCTGTGCTCGATGGCAATCCCGGAAGCGTGAACTTTTTGAAATGTTACGCCTACTTCCCGTCTTGCACGAGCCGTGCAACTCTGCGCACTACCAAGACGGGCGATCGTCCTGGATGCGATTTTTCGAAGCGCGAGGTTATTCCGTGGCCGTCTCCCTCCGATCCGCCGCTAGCCTGCCTCTCCTGATCGGCCTGTTGGCTTCCGTCTTCTCCGCCGATCCGGCGGTGGCCGACGATCAGGCGTTGATGCGCTTTCCGACGCTCCATGGCGACAAGCTCGTATTCGAGGCGCATGGCTCGCTCTGGTCGGTCGATCGCGCCGGGGGCACGGCGGCGCGCCTCACGACCGAGCCCGGCTTCGAGCTGATGCCGCGCTTCTCGCCCGACGGCAAATGGATCGCCTTCACCGGCGATTACGCCGGCAACGAGGATGTCTATGTGATCCCGGCCGGCGGCGGCGAGGCCCGCCGGCTGACCTTCCATTCCGACGCGATACAGAATGCCTCGCTGCGCGCCGGGCCGGATAATCTGGTAGCGAGTTGGACGCCGGACTCGAAGAGCATCGTCTTCCTGTCGCGCCGGGACGTCTCGACCAGCCGCGTCCATCACCTGTTCACCGTGCCGGTCGAGGGCGGCCCGGCCGAGCCGTTGCCGCTCGATCGCGCCGGACTGATGAGCTACAGCCCCGACGGCAAGCAGATCGCCTATAACCGCGTCTTCACCAATTTCCGGACCTGGAAACGCTATGATGGCGGGCTGGGACAGGACATCACCGTCTATGACTTCCCGTCCAAGACGCTGACCCAGATCACCGATTGGCCCGGCGTCGAGACCGCCCCCATGTGGTACGACCACACGATCTATTTCCTGTCGGACCATGATTCGAATCGGCGCGAGAACATCTGGGCCTACGACACCGGCTCCAAGGAATTCCGCCAGATCACCCATTTCACCGATTACGACGCGGATTTCCCGTCGCTCGGCGATACCGGCATCACCTTCCAGCAGGGCGGCAGCCTCTATGTGATCGACCTGCCGTCCGAGACTGTGCACAAGCTCGAGGTGCGCGTGCCGGACGACGGCCTGCATACAAGGCCGCGCTCGGTCGACGCCAAGGATTTCATCCGCGACGCGGACGCGGCCGACCAGACCGATTTCGCGCTCGCCCCGAATGGCAAGCGCGTGCTGCTGCAGGCGCGCGGCGACATCTTCAGCCTGCCGGTCGAGCACGGCAACACGCGCGACCTGACCGAGACCTCGAACGCCGAGGAGGATCATCCCGCCTGGTCGCCCGACGGCCAGACCATCGCCTACACGACCGACATCACCGGCGAGCAGCAGATCGCGACCCGACCGGCGCAAGGCGGTGCCGAAAAGATCCTGACCCATTTCCCCGACGGCTATCTCTATCAGCCGGTCTGGGCGCCGGGCGGCGACAAGCTCGCCTTCTCCGACGGCGCGCACCGGCTCTGGACGCTCGACATCGCCGGCGGCGACCCGAAGCAGATCGCCAAGGACGATATCGGCGAGATCCATGATTACAGCTGGTCGCCCGACGGGCGCTGGGTCGCCTACAGCCTCAACGATCCCAACCGGCTGAGCTCGATCTGGCTCTACAGCACCGAGTTCGGCAAGGCGACACGGGTGACGCCGTCACGCGACAATGACTGGATGCCGCGCTTCGACCCGGAGGGCAAATACCTTTACTTCCTGTCGCTGCGCCATGAGAACCCCGTGTTCAACGACCGCGAGCAGAACATCGCCGCGATCAAGAGCGCCGGCATCTATATCGCCACGCTCACGGCGGACGCGCCCTCGCCGCTGGCGCCGCAATCGGACGAAGGCGCCGTCGAGGCTGCCAAGCCCGCCGAACCTGCTAAGCCTGCCGACAAGGATGGCTGGAAGCCCGTGGCGATCCCACCCATCCATATCGATCTCGCCGGCATCGAGAACCGCATCGTGGCGCTGCCGATCCCGGCCGCACAGATCGACGGGCTCGAGTTGCGCCGGGACAAGGTCTTCTACCTGACCACCCCGCCGCATCTCATCGACGGCCGGTTGCCTGGCGAGAAGGCCGAGTTCCACGTCTACGACATGAAGGCCCGCAAGGATGCGGTCGTGGTCGAGGATCTCGATCACTACAGCCTCTCGGCCAATGGCGAGAAGCTGCTCTATCAGAAGGGCAAGGACTGGTCTGTCATCGACGCCGTCGCCGGCGGCAAGCCCGAGGACAAGAAGAAGCTCGGCCTCGACCATATGCGCACCCAGGTCGACCCACGCCAGGAATGGCGCGAGATGTTCCTGGCGGCCTGGCGGCTGGAGCGCGACCTGTTCTACAGCCCGAAGATGAACGGGGTCGATTGGAACGCCGTCAAAGCCTCCTATGAGAAGCTGCTGCCGCTCGCGGGATCGCGCGAGGATGTCAACTTCCTGATCGGCGAGATCCAGGGCGAGCTCGGCAATTCCCACACCTATGTCGGTTCCGGCGATCAGGACGACCCGACGCCCAAGGTGCCGACCGGCCTGCTCGGCGCCGATCTCGTCTTCGACCAGAAATCCGGCCGCTATCTCTTCGCCAAGATCTATCGCGGCGACAATACGCGCGAGGAGTTCCGCGCGCCGCTGAGCCAGCCCGGCATCGCGGTCAAGGAGGGCGACGCGCTGCTCGCGATCGACGGCCATGTGCTCCAGCCCAGTGTCGATCCCTACAGCCTGCTCGTCGGCAAGACCGACGGGACGGTGCGCCTGACCGTCGCCGACATGCCCGCGGGCAAGCCGCGCGATGTCGAGGTGCAGCCGGTGAAGCGGGAATTGTCGCTGCGCCAGCAGGATTGGATCGAGCAGAACCGCGCCACCGTCGACAAGCTCTCGAGCGGCCGGATCGGCTACATCTATCTGGCGGATATGGAATCGCTCGGCATGGAGCAGTTCATCCGTCAATATTACAACCAGACCGACAAGCAGGCGCTGCTCATCGACGAACGTTACAATGGCGGCGGCTTCATCGACCGGATCCTGCTGGAGCGGCTGCGCCGCGTGCTGGTCGGCATGGGGACCAATCGCGAGCGCTCGCCCGAAATGATCCCCGATAATTTCGTCAACGGGCCGAAAGTCTGTCTGATCGACCATTATTCGGGCTCGGACGGCGACATCTTCCCCTTCTATTTCCGCAAATACGGCCTGGGCCCGCTGATCGGCACCCGCACCTGGGGCGGCGTTCGCGGCATTCGCGGCGAATGGCGCCTGCTCGATGGCGGCTATATCACCATCCCGGAATTCAGCCTCTACGGGCTCGATTCGCAGTGGGTGATCGAGAATGAGGGCGTGAAACCGGACATCGAGGTCGAGGACATGCCGGGCGATCTCCTTGCCGGGCATGACGCACAGCTCGAAACCGGGGTGAAATACCTACTCGACCAGCTCAAGGTGCGTCCGGCCACCGCGCCGGCGGTACCGCCACCGCCCGAACTGCTGCCCGCCTATCCCGCGCCCGGCCATGAGTGAGCGGAAACAGGCAAATGGCGGCGGATGTTCGCCCAAAGAAGCAGACGGAAACCCTTCTGTGATTTGACTCCCTGTACGCCCGCATTCACCATGGGGAAGCCATCGAGCGAGGGGAACCCATCATGGTCGAACCGAACACGACGGATATCCGCCGCATCGGCGTCATCGGCGCCGGCACCATCGGAGCCGGCTGGGTCGCCTATTTCCTGGCCAAGGGTTTTGATGTCGCCGTCAGCGATCCGGCGCCCGAAGCCCCCGACCATGTCCGGCGGGTGATCGAGGGTGCCTGGCCGATTCTGACCCGGATGGGGCTGGCGTCCGACGCCTCGCCGACGCGCTGGCGCTTTCACGCCGATCCGGTCGTGGCCGTCGATGGCTGCGACTTCGTCCAGGAAAACGCGCCGGAACGGTACGAGATCAAAGTGCCGCTGCTGCTCCGGCTCGATTCGGCGCTGCCGCGCGAAGTGGTGATCGCGTCCAGCTCGTCGGGCCTGCTGATCAGCCGGCTCCAGGAAAGGTGCAATTTCCCCGAGCGCTGCGTCATCGGGCATCCCTTCAACCCGGCCCATATCGTGCCGCTGGTCGAGGTGGTGGGTGGGCTCAAGACCGGGCATGCCGCGATCGATACGGCCATGCGCTTCTACAAATCGATCGGCAAGCATCCAATTCTGATCCGGCGCGAAGTGCCGGGTCACCTCGCCAACCGACTTCAGGCCGCCCTCTGGCGCGAGGCGGTGCATCTGGTCGCGGAAGGGGTGGCGAGCGTCGCCGACATCGATGCCGCGATCTCGGAAGGACCGGGCCTGCGCTGGGCGCTCATGGGGCCGCATCTTACCTTCGCGCTGGCCGGCGGCACGGGCGGGATGGCGCACTATATGAACCATCTGGCCCCGGCCATGGTCAGCTGGTGGCAATCGCTCGGCAATCCGACCCTTACGCCCGAGCTGCAGCAGAAGCTTGTCGACGGCGTCGCCGCCGAGACCGGCGGCCGCCCGATCGCCGAGCTGGAGCGGGAACGGGACGCGATGCTCGCCCGCATCATCGAACTGCGCCGTGATGGCGCGAATACCATCGAAGGGTGAAAATCCGCCCCTGGATTATCGATGGACCGGCGACGGCGCTTTCGGCAGGATACGCTCGGCTGCGGGCCGATATCTGCCATGGCCGGCGCCGTAGCTGAAAGCGAGTTCGTCTTTGGAAAAACTTCCCGCCGGCAACACGCTGTTCGAGTTCGCCCATGCGGTCTTTCGTACGCCCGATGCTCGTTTCCTGCTCGGTACCGACCGCAAGCCTTGCCTCGCAATCAAGCTGGGGGATCTCGACGCGCTGGTGCCGCTGAGCTCGGTCGTCAAGGAATTCCAGCTCGAAGGCTCGCCGGACGCCGCCCTGATCGAGACCGTCATCGCCGGGCTGAAATATGTGAAAGTCATCCGTCCCGGCGATTCGATCCCGCGCGAGCTGCTGGATGGAACCGCCTCGTGGCGGGTCGAGGAATCGCATCTGGAAGTGGCGCAGGGGCGTCTGACCCTGCAGCTCAATAGCTGGCTCTCCGGCCAGGAACGGGTCGTGACCGACGCGGTCGAGATCCTTCAGCTGGTCGACGATCCATCGGTCGTGGCGCGCGTCAAGGCCGGCTACGGCAAGGTTGCGGCCGCGATCAGGCTGGACGCGAGCAAGGAAGCCGAGGTAATCGCCCGGATCGACAAGCTCGCGCGCGAGATCGTCTATGTCGAGGCGCTGCGCGACCGGTTCAACAGCGTGCGCCAGCTCCAGGGCAAGGTCGCCTCGCTGCGCCGCGTCTATCGCACCGACAAGACGATCGACGAGGAACTGATCCGCATCAACAACCTGTTCCTGAAGCCGATCGACGCCTTCGAGAAGGTGTTCGCCGACGGCGACGCGCAATCGAAGAGCATCATCTACACGCTCGGCAATCTCGAGGCCCAGATCGGCCAGATCCGCGACGCGCGCGACCGGCTGCACGCCCAGCTCATGCTCTGGGACGAGATTCTGGTGCAGTGGCAAAATGTGCAGATGGAGATTTCTGTCGCGACCGAGAAGACGATCAAGGATCTCTACCGTTTCCTTGCACAGACCTACTTGACGCAGAAATCCTGGTAGGAGACGGACGGAGTCGAGCGATGCGCAGTTTGGTGTTCCAGGAATTCGGCGAACCGTCCGCCGTTTTGAAGCTGACCGAGCGACCGATGCCCACCCCGACCCCGGCCGGCGTGGTGCTGCGCGTGACCATGCGTCCGATCAACCCGTCCGACCTGTCGATCGTGCGCGGTCACTATGGAAGGCTGCCGAAGCTCCCGGCCGTCCCCGGCCTCGAGGCGGTCGGGCGTATCGAGGCGGTCGGCGACGACGTGGCGGATTGGGTGCCGGGCCAGCGGGTGATTCCGCTCGGCGTCGAGGGCACATGGACCGAAGCGATGGCGGTGCCGGAGCAGGTGCTGCTGGCCGTGCCGGACGAGATGCCGGACCAGATCGCCTGCCAGATGCTGGTCAATCCGCTGACCGCTTACCTACTGCTGTTCGAGGTGCTGAAGGCCAAGCCCGGTGATTGGGTGATCCAGAGCGCCGCGGGCTCGGCATTGGGACGCATGCTGATCCAGCTCGCCGCGATCAACGGCATCAATCTCATCAACGTCATCCGCCGACGGGCCGCCGCCGAGGCGCTGAAGGCGGCGGGTGCGGCCCATATCGTCGTGACCGAGGATGAGGATGTCGCCGAACGCGTCGCCGCCATCGCCGGAAGGACGCCGGTGATCAAGGCGATCGACGCCGTCGGCGGCGCCACCGGCGCCAAGCTGATGGCGGCACTCGGCTATGGCGGCATGTTCGTGCTCTACGGCGCGCTCTCGCGCGAGGCGGTTCCGATCGATCCCGCGCGCCTCATCTTTCGCGGCCTGACGGTGAAGGGTTTCTGGCTCAGCGACTGGTTCCGCGCGACCGCCCGGGAGACGCGGGACAAGACGGTCGGCGAGGTGATGAAGCTGCTCGCCTCCGGCCGCATGGTCCCGCCGGTCGAAGCCGAATACGATCTCGCCGATTACGGCCAGGCGGTCGTCCATGCCGAGCGCACCGGCCGTCTCGGCAAGATCCTGCTGATCGGGTGACCCGCTTGCAGAACGGCACGACGGACGACGCCGCACCGGCCACGCTCGGCACTTGGCTGGGCTATCTCGCCATGTGCCTGGGCATGTTCATGGCGATCCTCGATATCCAGATCGTCGCGAGCTCGCTGCCCGATATCCAGGCCGGGCTGCTCATTCCGTTCAGTGAGCTGAGCTGGGTCCAGACCGCCTATCTCACCGCCGAGATCGTCGCGATCCCGCTGACCGGCTGGCTGACCGCGCGCTACTCGCTGCGCGTCCTGTTCCTGGTCGCCGTGGCCGCCTTCACCGCGGCCAGCACCGGATGCGCCGCCAGCACCGGCTTCACCATGCTGATCTGCTTCCGGGTGCTGCAAGGCGCCGCCGGCGGCGTGCTGATCCCGGCCGCCTTCACCGCGATCTTCATGCTGTTCCCGGAACGGCTGCATATCAAGGCGACGGCGATAGGCGGGCTGTTCGCGATGACGGCGCCCATGCTGGGGCCGACGCTCGGCGGCTACATTACCGATACCTTCTCCTGGCCTTGGCTGTTCCTGATCAATCTCGGCCCCGGCATCGTCGCCTTCGTGATCGCCATCTTCCTGCTCAGAACCGAGCAGGCGGACGAGAAGGTGGCGCATCGGCTCGATTTCCAGACGCTGCTGCTGCTGGCGCTGTCGCTCTCGACCTTGCAGATCGGCCTCAAGGAAGGGCCGGAACGCGGCTGGACCAGCGCCTATCCGCTGCTGCTGCTGGCGATCAGCGTCAGTGCCGGCATCGTCACCATCCGCCGCTCGCTGCGCCAGCGCCTGCCGCTGATCGATTTTCGCCTGCTCCTCGATCCCTGCTTCGCCACGAGTTGCTTCTACAGCTTCGTGCTGGGCGGCGTGCTCTACGGTTCGGTCTATCTGCTGCCGCTGTTCCTGGGCTTCGTCCGGCTGCACACCGCCTTCGAGATCGGCATGACCATGCTGGTGGCGGGGGTGGTCCAGACCCTGTCGCTACCGGCGCCGGTGCTGCTGGTCAAGCGGTTGAGCGTGCGCCTGTTGACCGGCATCGGCTACGCTCTGTTCGCCGCCGGACTCATCGCCAACGGCTTCGCCACGCCCGACACGGATTTCGCCGGCTTGTTCTGGCCGCAAGTGCTGCGCGGCGCCGGCGTGCTGATGTGCATCATCCCGACCACGTCGGTGGCGCTGGAACACCGGCACGGCACCGATCTCGCCAATGCCAGCGCCCTCTTCAACCTGTCGCGCAATCTGGGCGGCGCCATCTGCATCGCGCTCGTCGACACCATCCTGCAAATCCGGACCGATGCCCATGTGCCCGAGCTGATGCGGCGGCTGCATGCCGGCGATCCGACCGCGGCCGCTTTCGTCGGGCTACCGACCGGCGCCTTCAAGGACCAACCGATCACGGCACTCGACCAGATCAGCCAGATGATCGATCCGCTCGTGCATCGTGCCGCCCAGGTGATGGCCTTCAACGAAGCCTGGATCCTGCTCGGCCTCTATTGCGCGGCGTCGCTGCTGGCGCTGCCGTTGCTCGGGCGCGAACGCCCGACGAAGGCGGCGATCCTTCCGCCCGCGCGGGCCATCGGCGAACGGCGCTGATGCGGCTCCTTCGCCTGCTCGGCCTAGCAGCTTTCCTGCTGCTCGCATCCAGTGCCGAGGCCGCCGACCAGCCGTTCCAGCGGATGGTGCTGGCTCCCGGCTGCTACGTGCTGGAGCCGCACGCCTTCACCGATGTCAGCGCCTTCTGCCTCGACGAGGAAAAGCCGGCGCCCGGCCATGGCGTGCTCCTGGCCTATGTGCCCGACGCGCTCAGCGATACCAGCTTGAAGCTCGCCGATCACCGCACGATCGGACTGCAGGAGGCGATCGAGAAAAACGTGGTGCGGCTCGAAGGGCTGGGCGGGGAGAATTACTTTCATGTCCGCATCCGCAATCTCGGCGATGCGCGCATCGAGATCTGCATCAACGCGCCGACCGTGCTGATGGGTAATTCGGGCTATGCCACGGCCGACCTTTCCAAGATTTATGCCGAGATCGTCCGCGTGCTGCCGCGCGCCAGCGATGCCGACAAGAGCAAGGCCGACGACAGCGACAATGCCGAACTCGAAGCCGCGGTCCATCTGCAGAAGAAGCTGTGGGACATCGCGCAGAAGGCCCGCGACGACGCGCTCGACAAGCCCGAGGAGCCGGTGCCGGCGGCGGACGGGCAGACGAGCCGCGCAGGTGTGACCCAGCGCGGCTGCGTCGGCGATACCGGCACGACGGTCATCTGCTCCGGCAAGTAAGGTGCCGCGGTCGCAGCACCTCTCCGCTGTTCAAGCCTTGCCTGTCAAACCTTGCGTTGACCGACCAGGGCGAAGGCCGCCCCTTGCGGATCGAGCGCCTGGATGATCCAGCTGCCACCCGGCACCTGAACCGGGCCGTTGAGCACCTGGCCGCCGCCGGACTTGACGAGCGCCAGGGCGCCGTCGATATCGGCGACGGCGAAATAGTAAAGCCAATGCGGCATCGGCGTAGCGGCCATCTTGGTCATCATGCCGCCGCTCTGGGTGCCCTGGATCTCGAAGAGCTGATAGACGCCCATCTCGCCCATATCCATCGCGTCGGATTTGGTCCAACCGAACAGCTTGGCGTAAAAGGCGAAATCCTGCTCCAGATTGCCGGCGTGGAGCTCGTGCCACCCAGTATGGCCCGGCGTGCCCTGGGCGACGGGCGGCGGCCCTTCGGACGCCCCCTTGAAGAGGGCGATGGCGGCGCCGTGCGGATCGGCGATGACGGCGAAGCGCCCGACGCCGGGGATGTCGCTGGGCTCGTGATGGACCGCCCCGCCCGCCTGCTTCACCTGGGCGGCCGATGCATCGACATCTTCGACCGCGACATAGCCGAGCCAGCCCGGATGCGCGCCCGGCGCCGGCTGGCCCATCATGCCGGCAACCTGCCTGTCGCCGGCCGAGAACAGCGTGTAATCCATGTCCGGCATGCCGGCGCTCTTGGCGGTCCAGCCGAGCACGCTGTGGTAGAAACGCTCTGCGGCCTGCATGTTAGACGTCATCAACTCGTACCAGACGAACTTCCCTTTGTAGTCGGGCATGATGGTCTCTCCGGTCGGTGGATTAGTGGTCGGCGCAGCAGGAATGCAGCTTCGGCGCCTCATATTCGTCGTGCCGGCGCACCCAGTTCATGGTGGTTTCCTCATTGCGCCCCTTGGGAGCGCGGTCGAGGATCATAAGAGTGCCGACAAGCTCTTCGAGCCCACGCGCATAGGCGGAATAGGTATGGTAGACGCTCCCCGCCTCGTCCTTGGTGAAGGCGCTGAGGCCGGGCAATTCATCGTTGGCCATCTTAGCATCGATCGCGCTGAAATTATAGTTGACCTCCCCCCTGGCCAGCTCGTCGGGGGTGAAGGAGACGTTGAAATCGAAATTAAAGCGGCCGCGGTTGGACGAGACCCAGGGGAAATCCCACCCCATGCGCGCCTTGTAGGCCTCGATCTCCGGCAGTGGCGCCCGTGACACGGCGACCAGGGTCACATCGTGATTGTTGAGATGCGGCAGCGCGCCGTCGATATGATCGACGAGGAACGAGCAGCCGGGGCATCCGGCCTTCCAACCCGGCCCGAGCATGAAATGATAGGTCATGAGCTGGCTGCGGCCGGCGAAAAGCTCGCCGAGGCTCTTGGGACCGCCCTCCGTATCGAAGACATAATCGGCCTCGATCTTGACCCAGGGCAGCGCCATCCGCGCCTCGTTGATCCGGTCGCGCAGATGGGTTGCTTCCTTCTCCTGGAGCAGCAGCGCCTTGCGCGCGGCGATCCATTCCTCCCGTGACACGATGGCGTGCGGCTGCATGCTCGTCTCCATTCGCTTGACTTTAATAAGTTGATATCAACATTATAGATCCATGTCAAACACCGCTCTCGCCCTGCCCGAACAGGTTCCCTACGAAACCACCCTGCTGGTCCGGGATTGCTGTCTCTGCCTCCATGTCCAACGAACTGCGCGAGCGCTCGCCCGCCGCTTCGACGAGGCACTCCGGCCCGTGGGCCTGACCAACGGGCAATTCTCGCTGCTGATGTCGCTGAACCGGCCGTCGCCGCCAGGCATGGGCCCAGTCGCCACCCTCCTCGCCATGGACCGCACGACGCTGACGGCGGCGCTGAAGCCACTGGAACGGCGCGGCCTGGTCGCGATCGCCCCCGATCCCGCCGACCGCCGCGGCCGGCTGCTCAGCCTGACGGCGGCGGGACAGAGCCTGCTCGCCCGCGCCGTGCCGATCTGGGAGGCGACCCATGCCGCCATCGAGGCGCTGTTGCCGGACGGCGATGCCGAAAGGTTGAGACGCGATCTCGCGGCGTTGAGCTAACCCCCTACCGCAACCCGTCCGCCACGCCGCACCGGCGCGGATCGGCCGAAGCGCCGAGCAGGCCGGTCGCCGGATCGCGATAGCACATCTGGAACGAGCCCATATGGTAGTCGTAGGGCGGCAGGGCGCGGACCTGGACGCCCATGCGCGCGAGGCCGCGGATCGCGTCCGGGGAGACCCGGTCCTCGATCGTGACCGAGCCGTCCTCGTCGAGCGCCAGCATGCGCGGTGCATCGGAAGCCTGGTAAGGCGACATCTTGAAGTCGAGCAGATAGGTCAGCACCTGCGGCACGGTGTAATGGACATTGCCGGGTGTGCCGAGCGAGAAGACGGGGACGCCGTCCTTGAGCACGATCGTGTTGCCGATAACACAGCGCATGCGCGTGCCCTTGATCACCTTGGCGTCCATGAAGCCGGTGAGGCCGCCGAAGCTGGTGTGGGTCCCGATCATGGGCACGCCGTCGATGACCATGCCCGGAATGCCGCCGGCCTGGAGCGTGTTCATCATCTGCACCCAATTGCCGTGGCGATCGACGATGGCGAGCTCGCAGCTGCCGGTCGGCGGCTTGCGCGAGATGCCGCCGGTCGGGCGGCCCGGGCTCGAATTGCTGAAGGCGCCGCCGCCCGGCTTGCCGGTCAGCAACACATGGTCGGTCAAGTCGAGCTTGGGCTTCATGCCCTTGATCAGCTTGGCGCCGATGCGGTGGAAGTCATCGTCGAGCAGCTGCTCGATCGAATAGTCCGCCACGGCCGGGTCGCCCATGAAGCCGCAATGATATTGGGCGAAGCGGAGCGCATGGGCCATGTAGAAGATATGCTCGGCCGAGCCCGGCTCGGTATCGCCGATGCCAAGATGGGCGAGGATGCCCAGCACCAGGCTGCAGAACACGCCCTGCTGTTGCGGCGGCGCCAGACCGACGATCTCGTGGTCGCGATGCTTGAAGCGCACAGGCTCGATCCAGCGCGGCGGTGTCTCGACCATATGATCCTTGGTGATCGGCCAGCCCATCTCATTGGATTTGGCGATAAGCTTGTCGGCCCAGCCGCCGGTGATCATGTAGTCCGGCCCTTCCTCGGCGACCCGGCGCAGCATCTCGGCCATGGGCTTGCTGCCGAACCGCTCGCCGACCGGTACCCAGAAGCCGTCCGGCATGTAGAAGGCGCGGCCTTCCGGGAAATAGGTGATGAAATCCTGGCTGCCCAGATTCATGCCGTATTCGAAGGTCGAGACCGGATGGCCCTCCTCCGCCCAGCGGATCGCATCCTGGCAGAGATCGGCCCAGGGCTTGGTCGCGAACCGTTCGTAGATCGCCTTCAGACCCGGCATGAAGCCCGGGATGCAGGCGACCGGCCCGGTGGCGCCGAGGCCGCCGCCGATCGGCGGGATCGGGCGGAACGGCGCCAGCCCGTCCGGCATCGTGCCGACGCTGTCGAGCTGATGGAGCTTGCCGGTCGCCGCCTCCCAGTAGAGGAAGGTCACGGTGCCGGTATGGTTGGTCATGAAGGGCTCGACCGCCGGCTGGAGCAGGCAGGCGGTCAGCGCCGCATCGACCGCGTTGCCGCCCGCCTCCAGCATCTTCAGCACCGCCTCGGTGACGATGGCGTTGTCGGTGCTGGCCGCGGCCTTGAGGCCGGAGACCGGCACCTTCGGGCCCGGGTTGCGGATATAGCGCTGAGCAATCTCGTCCGGCATTCCCTACCTCATACGGCTGCATGATCACGAAGCTGTGAGTCCGACCAGCTTAGAGGCTGCGGGCCGGAGCGCAAGCCGCCTTTGTCGGACAATCATCTCAATCCGGGCGGTCGCTCCCCGGCAAGGCCGAATTCCCGCTCCAGCGCCCGGCCGATGCCGATGATGGTGCCTTCGTCGAAGAGCCGGCCCCACAGCGAGATGCCGTGCGGCACCCGGTGCGTGATCTCGCCTTCGGCCGTCACCTCGCCGAGGAGGGCCGCACCGGTTCGCCGCCGGGTTGGCGTCTCGATGAATCCCGCGGGCAGCACCAGGCAGGGATGGCCGGTGAAGTTGGTGATGGTCAGCATCGGTCCGACATCGCTCGGCCCGATGATGGCGTCGACACCGCGGAAGCATTCCTCCATGACCATCATCACGCGGCGGCGCAGCCGATCGAGCTGGATATGGTCCACCGCCGAGAGGAAGCGCGCCCGGCGGAACTGGTTGGGCCAAGCCGCCGCATCCTGACGCCTTAGCTCGTCGTCGCGGCCTGACAGCGTCAACTCTTCGAAAGCCGCCGCCGCCTCGGCGAAGAGGATCGCCGTCAGCGAATCATAGGGCAGGTCCGGCCGTTCGAGCGGTATGAGGTCGAACCCCAGCCGCTTCGCCGTCTCCAGCGCCGCGCGATCGAGATCGAGCGCTTCCAGGGCCTCGAAATCCTGCGGGAAATAGCCGAGGCGCCGGCCCGCCACCGGCCGCAGCGAATCATAACCCAGCGGCTCGGCGATCGAGCCTGGATCGTCGGCGTCGAAGCCTTCGATCGCGGCCAGCACCAGGGCTGTATCCTCGACCGAGCGGCAGATCGGCCCGATCTTGTCGAGGCTCCAGCAGAGCGGCATGGTGCCGGCGCGCGAGACCCGGCCGAAGGTCGGGCGCAGCCCGACGGTGCCGCAGCGCATCGAGGGCGAGACGATCGAGCCCAGCGTCTCGGTGCCGAGGCTGAAGCCCACGAGCCCGGCCGCGATCGCCGAGGCCGAGCCGGCGCTCGATCCGCTCGATCCTTCCTCGAGGTTCCAGGGATTGCGCGAGATGCCGCCATACCAGACATCGCCATAGGCGAGCGCTCCCACCGCCGTCTTGGCGACCAGGACGGCACCGGCGTTGCGCAGCCTGGCGATCACGGCCGCGTCGCGCGCCGGCACCCGGTCGCGATAGGGCTCGGCGCCCCAGCCGGTGACGATGCCCGCGGTGTCGAACAGGTCCTTGGCACCCCAGGGAATGCCGTGCAGCGGCCCATGCCAGCGGCCTTCGGCAAGATCCCGATCGGCCTGCCGCGCCTCGTCGAGCGCGCGGAGCGAGGTGACGGCGGCGATGCATTCAAGCCCGGGCCCCAGCCGGTCGAGTCGGGCCAGATAGAGCTCGGTCAGCCGCACCGAGCTGATCGCCTTCGACCTGAGCCAGCGGGACTGCATCCAGGCCGGCGCGAAGGCGATGTCCGCTTCGTCGTCCGGCAGCTCGGGGGCCGCTTCGTCGCTTGGCCGGAACACGCGCGGCACCGGCGGCCGCCAGCCCGGCAGGCGCGGATCGAAACGGCTCGCCGGCGCCAGCGTGTCGGGCATGGGCACGGCGCGCCGGGCGAGCGCCGCCGTAATTTGCTCCTCGAACCCCTCGATCATAAGACGACGCTCGGCCTCGGTATAGGCGATGCCGAGCAGCCGCTCGGCAGCCTCGATGGTGGCGGGTGTGATCGGCGCTTCGTCGGTCATGGGTAGCGGCCTCGGGGCTGGGTGCGGCCGGCCGAGCGAATTGCCAGGCCGGCCTAATTCCGATATCGAGAGAGGAAGGCTGGCCGATAAGTGCCGGCAGGCGCAAGCCTCGAAGGCTTGGCTATGGGAGTGACAGAACGATGCTGGGCATGATGATGAATCGCCCGCTCATGATCTCGTCCTTGATCGAGCATGCGGCGCGCTTCCATGGCGATATCGAGATCGTCTCACGCGAGCCCGACCGCAGCTTGCACCGCTACAGCTATGCCGACGCGCACCGGCGCTCCAAGCAGCTGGCGAAGGCATTGATCCGGCTGGGCGTGCGCGAGGGCGACCGGGTCGCGACCATGGCCTGGAACACGCATCGGCATTTCGAGCTCTATTTCGGCATCTCAGGCATCGGTGCCGTGCTGCACACGATCAATCCGCGTCTGTTCCAAGACCAGATCCGCTACATGGCGAACCATGCCGAGGACCAGATCCTGTTCCTCGATCCGAGCTTCGTCGCCTCGGTCGAGAAGCTGGCGCCCGAGCTCGAGACGGTCCGGCACTACGTCATCCTGACCCCGCGCGACCAGATGCCGGCGACCACCCTGCCGAACGCGATCTGTTACGAGGAGTTGATCGAGGCCGAGACGCCGGATTTCGACTGGCCGGAATTCGACGAATTCTCGGCCTCCTCGCTCTGCTACACCTCCGGCACCACCGGCAACCCCAAGGGCGCGCTCTATACCCATCGCTCGACCTGGATCCATGCGCTGGCGACGAGCGGGATCGATGTCCTCGGCGTCTCGGCGCGCGACTGCCTCTGCCCGGTCGTGCCGATGTTCCATGTCAATGCCTGGGGCACGCCCTATTCGGCCGCGATGGTCGGCTGCAAGCTGGTGCTGCCGGGCCAGTATCTCGACGGCGAGAGCGTGTGCACGCTCTTCGAGCAGGAGGGCGTCACCGTCTCGATGGGCGTTCCGACCGTCTGGCTGGGCGCGCTGAAATTCGCCACCGAAAAGGGCATCGATTTTCATAAGCTGAAGCGGCTGGTGATCGGCGGCTCGGCCGCCCCGCCGGCGATGATCGACACTTTCGCCGAGCGCTACGGCGTCCATGTCGTCCATGCCTGGGGCATGACCGAGATGAGCCCGCTCGGCACCAGCGCCCATCCCAAGCACAAGCACGAGGCGATGCCCGAGGCCCGCCACCGCGAGATCCGCGAGAGCCAGGGCAGGCCACCCGCGGTCGTCGATCTCAAGATCGTCGATGCCGAGGGCAACCGGCTGCCGCATGATGGTGTCGCCATCGGCGATCTCTATGTCCGCGGTCCCTGCGTCATCTCGGGCTACTTCAAGGACGAGAAGGCGACGGCCGAGGCGTTCGACAAGGAAGGCTGGTTCAAGACCGGCGATGTCTGCGCCATCGATCCCGACGGCTTCATGCGCATCACCGACCGCAGCAAGGATGTGATCAAGTCCGGCGGCGAATGGATCAGCACGATCGAGCTTGAGAATGCCGCGATGGGCCATCCCGGCGTCGCCGAGGCTGCCGTCATCGGCATCCGCCACCCGAAATGGGACGAGCGGCCGCTGCTCATCATCGTGCCCAAGGAGGGGATAGCACTCGACAAGCCGGGGCTCACCGCCTTCCTCGCCGAGCGGGTCGCCAAATGGTGGCTGCCCGACGACATCGTGACCGTGGCGCAGATCCCGCACACGGCCACCGGCAAGATCCTCAAGACCAAGCTGCGCGAGGATTTCGCCCAATACCGGTTGCCCACGGCATGAACCGGCTCGCGGGCAAGGCCTGTTTCATCACCGGCGCCGCCTCCGGCCTCGGCCTCGCCATGGCCAAGGCGTTCAGCGCCGAGGGCGGCGTCGTCGCCATGACCGATCGCGATGTGGCGAAGGGCGAGCAGGAGGCGAAAGCCATCACCAACGCCTTCTTCCTGCCGCTCGACGTGACCGAGGAGCAGGGCTGGATCGACACGCTCGCCGAATCGGTCCGGCGGATGGGCAAGCTCGACGTGCTGGTCAATAATGCCGGCATCGCCGCCATGGGCACCGTCGAGACGACTAGTCTCGAAAAATTCCGCGCGATGACCCGAGTCAATGTCGACGGCGTCTTCCTCGGCTGCAAGTACGGGATCCCGTACCTTCGCGCCGCCGGCGGGGGCTCCATCATCAACATCTCCTCGGTCGCAGGCCTGGTCGCCGCCCCGCCCATGGCGGGCTATGCCGCGACCAAGGGCGCCGTCCGGCTCCTGACCAAGGCGGTCGCGATCGATCTCGCCCGGCGCGGCGACCAAATCCGCTGCAACTCGATCCATCCGGTCTTCTTCAACACGCCAATGCTGACCGGCATGTCGCTGCCGGGCATGGACGACGAGAAGCTGATGGCCGGCCTGATGAAGAGCGTGCCGATGAAACGCTTCGGCGAACCCGAGGAGGTGGCGGCGCTGGCCGTCTATCTCGCCTCGGACGAGTCCCGCTTCGTCACCGGCGCCGAGATCCCGATCGATGGCGGCTTCAGCGCGGCCTGACCACTGCGACGGAAGGCCGCTTTCGTTTCATCGGCCCTATGGATAAGAATGGGCGGATTGAACGGATATTCCGATGGTCATTCTTCCCAGCTTCCAGCAGCTGCGGTTCCTGTGCGCGCTCGCCGACACCTGTCATTTCGGCCATGCGGCGGAAAGCTGTGCCGTCACGCAATCGACTCTGAGCGGCGGGATCAAGGAGCTGGAGACGCGGCTCGGCGTCAGCCTGTTCGAGCGTAGTCAGCGCCGTGTCATGCCGACGCCGCTCGGCAAAGAAATGGCGGCACGCGCGCGCCGGCTGCTGATCGAGGCGGAGGAACTGGTCGGCCTCGCCCAGAACGCGCAGGAGCCGTTGACCGGTCCTTTGCGACTGGGCGTCATCCCCACCGTCGGGCCCTATGTGCTGCCGTCGCTGATGCGCCATCTGGGTAAGGCGCTGCCGAAGCTGGCGCTCTATGTGCGCGAGGACCAGACGGCGCCGTTGTTGGAAAAGCTCGCCGCCGGCGATCTCGACATCCTGCTGATGGCCGGCCCCTATGATTTCGGCGATGTCGAGACGGTCGAGATCGCCGAGGATCCGATCGTGGCGGCCATGCCCGCCGGCCATCCCCTGTCGAAACGCGCGGCGGTGACGCGCGAGGATCTGGTGCGGGAGCCGATGCTGCTGATGGAGGACGGGCATTGCCTGCGCAGCCATTCGTTGCAGGCCTGCCGAATCCTCGACCCGCTGCGCAACGAGGTGTTCCAGGCGACGAGCCTCCGGACGCTGGTGCAGATGGTGGCGGCGAAGCTCGGGATCACGCTGATGCCCGAGATCGCCGTCGAAGCCGAGCTCGCCGCCAATCCCGATGTCGTGGTCCGGCCGCTGGCAGCCGATCCGCCGACGCGCAAGCTGGTGCTGGCCTGGCGCCAGACCTCCGCGCGCGGCGAGGAATTCCGGATGCTGGCACAGCTCGTCCGCGAGTGCCTGCACGATCGGAAAGCCAAGCCCGCCTGACCCGGCCGATCGGATGTTCCGATCACCGCCTTTGGAAATTCCCGTTAGCCATTTGCGGCCGGCAGGCGCAGTCTATTTTGCTCCCTCCTTACAAGAACTTGAATCCACTCGGCTTTTTGGCCCCGCGCATGGCTGATTTGCGCACGACTCATATTTAGAATCATTCTAAATCATGACAGAGTCCTGCCGTGATGCTCGACCGCGAGGCTGGGGCGGCTTCCGACGGGGGCGTCCACCCGCGAGTGAACGAAAAAGGAGAAGACATGCGTGCGATCATAGCCATGGGGCTGGCCGGCCTTATCGCCGGCTCGGCCGCGGCCCAGACGGTCCCGCTGACGCGCGATACCGGCGCGCCGGTCGGCGACAATCAGAATTCCAAGGCGGCGGGTCCGGACGGGCCGGTGCTGCTCGAAGATTTGAACCTGATCGAGAAGCTGGCCCGCTTCGATCGCGAGCGGATCCCGGAGCGGGTCGTGCATGCCCGCGGCACCGGCGCCCAGGGCACCTTCGTCGCCAGCGCCGATTTCTCGAAATACACCAAGGCCTCGCTCTTCGCCGCGCCCGGCAAAGAGACCCCGGTTTTTGTCCGTTTCTCGACCGTCATGAATTTCCGCGGCTCGCCCGAGGCGGCCCGCGATCCGCGCGGCTTCGCGGTGAAGTTCTATACCGACCAGGGCAATTGGGACCTGGTCGGCAATAATCTGCCGGTCTTCTTCATCCGCGACGCCATCAAGTTCCCCGACTTCGTCCATGCCAACAAGCCGTCGCCGGTGACGAACGTGCAGGACCCGAACCGTGCCTTCGACTTCTTCTCGCATGTGCCGGAATCGACCTACATGCTGAGCATGCTCTACACCGACACCTACGGCATGCCGACCAGCTACCGCATGATGGACGGGTTCGGCGTTCACGCCTTCCGGCTGGTCAACAGCCAGGGCGAGGTGATCTTCGCCAAGTTCCACTGGAAGAGCCAGCTGGGCCTGAAGGGCATGACGCTCGAAGAGACCAAGACCGCGGACACGAACTACGCGACCAAGGATCTCTACGACAATATCGCCCGCGGCAATTTCCCGAAATGGGATCTCTATGCGCAGCTTCTGACCGCCGACCAGGTGGCGAAGCTGAGCTATGACGGCTTCGACGACACCAAGACCTGGAACGACGTGCCGGAAACCAAGGTCGGCACGATGACCTTGAACAAAGTTCCGGACAATTACTTCGAATACACCGAGCAGTCGGCCTTCTGCCCCTGCGTGATGGTGCCGGGCATCGAGCCGTCGCCCGACCGGATGCTGCAGGGCCGCCTGTTCGCCTATGCCGATACGCAGCGCTATCGCGTCGGCCCGAACTATCTGCAGCTGCCGGTGAACCGGCCGCTGGTGCCGGTCCATGACAATAATATCGACGGCGCCATGCAGTCGGTATCGCGCCAGGGCGACGTGAATTACGAGCCGACCTCGGTCGCCGGTCAGCCGGCCGAGCAGCCGAGCTTCCGCTACAGCCAATATGCGGTCAGCGGCACGACCCAGCAGAAGCCGATCGACAAGCAGGATAATTTCCGCGAGGCGGGCGAGTTCTATCGCAGCCTCAGCAAGCACGAGCAGGAAGATCTGATCAAGAACATGGCCGCCGATCTGGGCCAGGTGAAGAACATCCAGATCAAGCAGGCCATGGTCGGCCACTTCTACCAAGCCGACAAGGATTACGGCACGCGATTGGCCAAGGCCGTCGATGTCGACATCCAGTCGGTCGAGAAGGCGGCTTCGAGCAACTAACGGGACAATCCTTGCCGCGGGCGGATATCACGCCCGCGGCCTTCAAATTCACGGGGAAACGATATGAAATCCCTTCGGTCAAAGCGGTACGCGGCCGCCCTCGCCTTCATCGTCGGCCTCGGCCTCGCCGGCTTTCAGGACGCGCTCGCTCAAAGCGAGCCGCCAACACCCGAACATGCCAAGGAACTCTATTTCGAGGCCGCGCGAGCCGGTCGCGTCGATCTGCTCGATGGGCTGATCAAGGCCGGGATGAAACCGGACGAGTATGATCCCCGCGGCTTCACGCCCCTGATCCTCGCGGCCTATAACGGCCAGCCGGAAGCTGTCGATTTCCTGATCGGCAAAGGGGCCGATCCCTGCGCCACCGATCCGAAGGGCAATACCGCGCTCATGGGCGTGGCCTTCAAGGGCGAGGGCAAGGTGGCGGAGCGGCTGCTCGCCCAGCATTGCAACATCGACGCCGCCAACAATGTCGGCCAGACGGCGCTCATGATGGGCGCGCTTTTCGGCCGGACGGAAATCGTCAAGCTATTGATCGCCCATGGCGCCAACCCGGCCATCAAGGACGCCAACGGCAACGACGCGACCAGCCTCGCCCGGCAGCAAGGCAATACCGAGATGGCGGCGCTGCTCGCCAGCGGCTCCTGACCCTCGACGGTTACAGCCGTAACTCTTTCGCGAGCGGACGAAACGAGCGTGTATCTTCCGCGTTCTAGATTCCCTCACGGCCACGCTCTGCAGCCGCATGGGTCGAGCTTTTGGAAGGGATGGAATGATGGCGGGCGCGTTGGACGCTGAACAGACGCGGGTTCTCGATACGTTGAAGGCCATCTTCGAGGCGGCCCGCACCAACGATGCGGCCTTGTTCAATTCCGTCGTCTCGCCGGACTTCTACCTGTTCGAGGCGGGGTCGCGCTTGGACGGCGCCGGCATGCTGGCCCTCGTCAAGACTCAGCACGATCTGGGCAAGAGCTTCGAATGGAACATCACCGAGCCGGACATCCACATCGGCGGCGACATGGCGTGGGTCGCCTATGTCAACAAGGGCAGCGTTACGGACGCCACCGGGACCAAGAAGCTGAGCTGGCTGGAGTCTGGCGCGCTGGAGAAGCAGGCCGGGCGCTGGAAGATGGTCTTCCTGCACAGCACCCGCATCCCGTCCTGAACGCGCGCTATTTCCCCAACAGGAAGCCCGTCACCAGCTTGAAGAACTTGCCGTAAGGCGGCGCCAGCCGGTCGAGCGCGCTCAGACGCCCGATCTCGAACACGGCGCGGGCATGCGACAGGCGGATGAAGCCGTCGCGGCCATGATAGGCGCCGGTGCCGCTGGGTCCGACGCCGCCGAAAGGCAGATCATCCTGGGCGCAATGCATGAGCGTGCCGTTGACGGTGACCCCGCCCGAGACGGTGCGGGCGAGCACGCCGTCCACGATAGTATGGTCGTTGGAGAAGCAATAGAGCGCCAGAGGCCGATCACCGGCATTGACGTGGGCGATCGCCTGGTCGAGATCGGCATAGGGCAGCACCGGCAGGATCGGCCCGAAGATCTCCTCGCGCATCACCTGCATCTCGGGCGTGGCGCCGAGGATCACCGTCGGCGGCAGCTTGCGCTCGAGCTCGGCCCCCTTGTCCTCGCGTTCGATGATGCGGGCACCGGCCGCGCGGGCGTTGTCGATCAAACCGCGCAGGCGGCGATAATGTCGGTCGCTGACGATCGAGCTGTAATCCGAATTGCCGGCGATGGCGGGATAGAGGCTGCGCGTCTCCTCGATCATCGCCTCGGCGAAGGTCTCGGTCAGGTCGGCCGGCACCAGCGCATAGTCCGGTGCGATGCAGGTCTGCCCGGCATTGAGGAACTTGCCGAGCGCAATCATCCGCGCCGCCTTCTTGAGCGGATAGTCTCGGCACAGGATGACCGGCGACTTGCCGCCGAGCTCCAGCGTCACCGGCGTCAGATTGTCGGCGGCGGCGCGCATGACCCGGCGGCCGATCTCGGTCGAGCCGGTGAAGAGCAGATGATCGAAGGGCAGACCGGCGAAGGATTGGGCCACGTCCGGGCCGCCCTGCACCACGGCGACCCTCTCGATCGGGAAGATCTCGGACAGCATCTGCTGCAGCAGGGCGGAGGTGCGCGGCGTGAATTCCGACGGCTTCAGCATCACGCGGTTGCCGGCGGCGAGCGCATCGGCGATCGGTCCGAGCGACAGCAGCAGCGGATAGTTCCACGGCGAGATGACGCCGACCACGCCCAGCGGCTGATAGATCACGCGTGCCTTGCCGGGTTGAAAGGTCCAATGCACGGAGCGGCGCTGTGGCTTCATCCAACGCGCCAAATGGCGCTTGGTGTGCTGAATGCCGCTCAAGGCGGTGATGATCTCGGCCAGATCGCTTTCGGCCGGCGAGCGGGTGCCGAAATCGGCCGACACCGCCTCGGCGAACGGACGGCGATATTTGCGGATCTGCTTCTGCAGCAGATCGAGCGCCGCCATGCGGGCCTGGTAGGAGGGCGTTCCTTCGCGCGCGGCCGCGGCGCGCTGCATGGCCAGAAGTCGGCGCGCTTCGACGCCCGGATCCTCGGCCCCCGGGACGGCGAGCGTCACGGGCGAAATCGGATGTGCACTCATGTCGCTTTTGTCCTGTTCAGCGCGGTCCGGCCGAAACCCCACCGCGACGCTACATTAAACCTGCCCGAGATCTGGCGCCAGTACCTGTCTTTAGCCGGTAAAAGCGACACTCTCAGCCGCGAATGCTTGCCGCCAAGAATGGCAAATCGAAGGCGTTCTGGGCATGGTGCGGCGAATGCTTCGAGGGTACCACGCGAACTCGACTTTTCTCAGGGCGGCCTCTAAGCTTTCGATCAAGCTACGGGCAGTCCGAGACAACCGAGCATGAAGAACGAACAGGACGGGGCACCGCTGTCAGGTGCCGAGAATCGAAACGACATCCGGCTGGGAGCGGCAACGGCACTCTCCTATCCCGCGAATATATCCTGGTCCGATCCGTTCGAGATCGTACCGGTACCGGCCTTGCTCGATCGTAGCGTGGCGCGCTATGGCGCGCGTCCCTGCCTCGATTTCCTCGACCGCAAATTCACCTATGAGGAGGTCGGGCAGCTAGTCGACCGGGCCGCGCGCGGATTGCAGAATCTGGGCCTCGGCAAGGGCGATCGGGTCGGGCTGTTCCTGCCCAACTGCCCCTATGCCGTGATCATGCTGTTCGCCGTGCTCAAGGCCGGCGGCATCGTGGTGAACTTCAATCCGCTCTATGCACCGCGGGAAGTGCGGCACCAGATCGAGGATTCGGTCGTCCGCTTCATGGTGACGCTCGACCTGCCGGCGCTCTATTGCAAGCTGGCGCCCATGCTCGACGGCACGGCGCTCGAAAAGATCATCCTTTGCCCGATGCAAGGGGTGCTGCCCTTTCCGCAGAGCATGCTCTATCCGCTGCTGCGCCGGGCCGACATCGTCAAGATCCCGGCCGACGGCCGGCATGTGACCTTCGAGGCGCTGACCGCCGATCGCGCGGCGCCCGCGCCGGTCGAGTGCGACCCGGTACAGGACGTGGCGCTGCTGCAATATACCGGCGGCACCACCGGCGTGCCCAAGGGCGCCATGCTGTCGCATCGGAACATCGTGGTGAACTGCCAGCAATGCCTGCGGTGGTTCCCCGAGGCGCGGTTGGGCCGGGAGAAGGTGCTGGCGGTGCTGCCCTTCTTTCATGTCTTCGCGCTGACGGTCGCGGAAATGCTGTCGATCCTGGGCGGTTTCGAGATCATCCTGCTGCCGCGCTTCGAGCTGAAACAGGTGCTGAAGACGATCGAGCGTAAGCGGCCGACCATGTTCCCGGGCGTGCCGACCATCTACACAGCGATCAACAGCAGCCCAGGCATCGGCCGCCGCGACCTGTCCTCGATCAAATATTGCCTGTCGGGCGGCGCCCCCCTGCCGCTCGAGGTGAAGACCGAATTCGAGCGCCTGACCGGATGCCATCTGGCGGAAGGCTACGGGCTAAGCGAGACTTCGCCGGTAGCCACCGCCAACCCGCTGGACGCCGCCGGCAAGCCCGGCTCGATTGGCCTGCCGGTGCCCGGCACCGAGATCGAGATCGCGAGCCTGGAACGGCCGGACGAGACGCTGCCGCCCGGCGAACGCGGCGAGGTCTGCGTGCGCGGGCCGCAGGTCATGCTGGGCTATTGGCGCCAGCCGGATGCGACGGCCGCCATCCTGACGGATGGGAGGCTGCGCACCGGCGATGTCGGCTATATCGACGAGGACGGCTATGTCTTTCTGGTCGACCGGATCAAGGACCTGATCATCGCCGGCGGCTACAATGTCTATCCGCGTAATGTCGAGGAGGCGATCTACGCCCATCCCGCCATCGCGGAATGCGTGGTCATCGGTCTTCCCGATCCTTATCGCGGCCAGACCGTGAAGGCCTATGTGACCTTGCGCGCCGGCATGATCCTTGACGAGGCCATGCTCCGCACCTTTCTCGAGGAGCGGCTCTCGCCGATGGAGATGCCGAAGCTGATCGAGTTTCGCGATGCGCTGCCCAAGACGGCGATCGGCAAGCTGTCCAAGAAGGCACTCCTGGACGAGGAAGCCGCCAAAACGGCGGCGGCGGCGGCCTGAGCATGGCGTTCGCCACCTCGATGGGTGAAGCCGGCGACTGGAAGCGCCGCGCCGTGGGCCTGGGCGTGGTAGCGTTTTGCCATCTCGCCGTCCTGGCCGCCCTGCCCTTTCTGACCGCGACCGGGCCGTCCGCCATCCGCACGGTCCATACCGTCATGGTCAAGCTGACCCGTCCGGCCCCCACGCCGGCACCGACGATTCCGCCGCCGCCGATCGCAGCACCGCCGCAGGTGATCGTGCCGATGCCGGCGCTGCCGGCCTTCGAACCCGCATCGGTACCGCCGGCGGAGCGCCGTCCGGATTCAGGGCCGCCGGTGCATTTCTTCACCGGTACCGGCAGCGGGCCGCAAAGCCTGCCGACGACCGGCGTCACCGCTTATGCGCCCCGCGCGCCCTCGAATTACGGCGACCAGGTCGGCGCCCGCATCGGCGGCGGTGCAGGCGGCGAGGCGAGCGGGCCCAAGACCAACCAGGACTGCCTGATCAACTATCAGGTCACCATCGACCGGCACGGCAATCTCTTGTCCTACAAGATCGATCCCTGCACCTCGGCGCTGGTCAATGCCGTCGCCGAGGCGCGCATCAAGGCGGCCGCCCCCTACCCGCCGCCGCCCGATACCGGTGCCGCGCAATATACGATCTATCGCAGCCAGATCTTCCATTACGACCCGGCGCTGGGAAAGCCGGCGAAGTGAGCTTGCTGAGATTGCTCGGTCCGGCGCTCCTGGCGCTGGCGCTCGCCGGCTGCACCTTCGGCCGCAAGGTCGAGGTCTCGCACGAGAAGCCGGACGAAAAGCCCCTGGTGTTCGTGCCGCCGGCCTATCATCCGAGCTTCGACTGCCTGGAAGCCGCCTCCATCGCCCAGGACGAGGTCTGCGGCAGCAAGATCCTGTCCGGGCTCGACGAGGCGATGGCGGCATCCTACCGCCGGGCGATCCGCAACAGCGATCTCATCGGCAGCAGCCAGCTCGCTTCCCTTCAAGCCCATTGGCTGATCGACCGGCGCACCGCCTGCGCCCTACCCGCAGGGCGGCGCAAGGACCAGCCGGCCGATCCGGCCGCCGAAGCCTGCCTCCAGGCCCTCTATCGCGAGCGGATCGCCCGTCTCGACGCCTGGCCGAAACCTGTGCGCGCGGCCGGCCGCGGCCACCCGATCGGCGCCTATGTCTCGTTCCAGGGCGCCGACTATCGCGATCCGCTCTGCGCGCCCGTGCAGCAGCTTCTGGAAGAGTCGATCCAGCGCAACGGCGATGTCGATCCGCACCATCTGAGCGGCGCCGCCGAGCTCGCCAGCACCCATGGCGACGCCGCGGCCTTGGGCCTTCCCTTCCGGCTCGCCGTCACGGCCTATAAGGGCGATGCCGACAAGAGCTATGAGCTGCGCGCCCAGACGCTGTCGATCGATGGCCAGCCGGTGGTCGATCAGGCGATTTTCGGCGCCTGGATCAGACAGCAGCCCAATTCCGGCGGCCGCTTCTTCGTCGCCATCTCCGACAGCAAGGATTTCGCGGCCCTCGATGCGATCCGCTATCAGGGCCGACTGTTCGCTCTCGCGGTCGAGCCCTGGGGCTATTTCTCGCCGGCTTCGATCGGCGAGGCCTCCTATGCCGGATTATTCGAAATCCTGGGACCTGGACGGGCCGAGCCGCGCTGCCTCTACAAGACCTATTCCCGGCCGCCGGCCCGGGGCGCCTTCGACGCGCTGCCTTCCTTGACCCAACTCCGCGCTCTGCTCGTCACGCTCCAGGGCGAGGCGCCGGCCGATTACGACCCGAACGATCGGCGCGCGGCACATCTCCTGGCCGAGGCCCGGCTGTGGCACGACCTCAATCTACCGCTCATCGGCACCGGCGAAGAACTGCAGGATGGCTGGGCCGGCTGGCTGCGCAAGCGGCACGATGCGACCTGGGACGCGCTCTTCGCCTGGTCCGAGCGCGATCTCGGCAGCAAGACGCTCTATCGGCAGCTTATCGACCTGATGGCGCCTGCCGGCACCGAGCTCGCCCAAACCTTCCGCGACGCGCAGGGGCTGAGCCCGGCCGAGGCGCGGGATGCCGCCGATCTCGCCCTGATGGAGCTGATCGAGCAGCATCTCGGCACCTATCCGGGCAGCGAAGCGGCCGAGGCGGAAAATCCCCGCGCCCTCGCCACCTATCGGCCGCGTTTCGCGGTCGCCCCGAAGCCCGGCGATATCGAGGCCGGCAGGCCGATCGCGAGCCTGCACAGCGCCGCGCTCAATGGCGCGGGCGATGCGCTCGGCGATTTCATCCGCTACGAATATGGGCAGTTGGGCCATGCCCGATCGCGCGGGGCCGACGGCGAGACGGCGCTGATGGCGGCCGCCGGGAACCCCGCTACGGCGAACCTCCTGCTGAGCGCCGGGGCCGATCCGAACGAGACGGATGCGGCCCATCGCACGGCGCTTATGACGGCGGCGAGGCTCGATCAGCTCGACACGGCCCAACGTCTGCTCGATGCCGGCGCCGATCCCGAGCGCGCGACCATCGCCTGGACCGGCACCGGGCCCGAAGGGACGGCAATGCCCGCATCGGCCGTGACCCAGGGCGAGACGGCGCTGATGATCGCCGCCGACCACGCCCGGCCGGCGCTCATCCGCCTGCTGCTCGATCATGGCGCCAGGCCGCAGGATCGCGACGGCAATGGCGGCACCGCCTGCGACCGCCTTGCCGGCAACTTCCGACTAGAGCCGGCCGACCGAACGGCGCTCGCCGCCCTGCTGTGCAGATGAACCCGTCTCTTCGGTCGATTTCGGCTCGCCGATCCCTTGCCTGGTCCGATCGGCCACCGCGGTCGCGAAGGCGGTGATGAAGAGGGCATAGAAGCCCGCGACCAGGAATGCCACGAAGAAGGGCATGGGCGGGCGCCGGTCGGTCAGGATGGTGAGGAAGATCAGGAAGCTGGGCAGCACGAGGACGAAGCGCGGCAGGATCGCCCAGCGCCGCGCGCCTGCCGACAGGGCGAAGATGATACCGAGCGCCGCCGCCTGACCGAGATCGGTCAAGGGCTGCTGTTGCTCGATCGTGCGCTCGCTGAGGCCGCCCAGGATGAAGGCGGCTAAGCCGGCGCCGAGGATGAATTGAAACATCGCGCCACCTCCTGGCACGGCGCCATCATAGCGGGAGGTCGGCGCCGGCACCATTGCCGGCGCGGCAGGTCAGGCCGGCAGCCGCTCGTATTCCTCGCCGAGCGCGATCGGGTGCGCCATGGCGGCATTGAGCTTGACGCGGTCGAGCTCGCCCTCCCAGCGGCTGATGACGATGGTGGCGACGCCGTTGCCGACGAGATTGGTGAGCGCCCGGCACTCGCTCATGAATTTGTCGATGCCGAGAATGAGGGCGAGCGAGGTGATCGGAATGTCGGGGATGATCGAGAGCGTCGCCGCCAGCGTGACGAAGCCGGCGCCGGTGACGCCCGAGGCGCCCTTGGAGGTCAGCATGGCGACGGCGAGCACCGTCAGCTCCTGCCCCAGCGTCAAATGCGTGTTGGTCGCCTGCGCCAGGAACAGGGTCGCGAGCGTCATGTAGATGTTGGTGCCGTCGAGGTTGAAGCTGTAGCCGGTCGGGATCACCAGCCCGACCACCGATTTCGAGGCGCCCAGCGCCTCCATCTTGGCCAGCATGTGGGGCAGCACCGTCTCGGACGAGCTGGTGCCGAGCACGATCAGCAGCTCGTCCTTGATGTAGGCGATGAAGCGCAGGATCGAGAAACCGGACAGGCGCGCGATCACACCCAGCACGATCAGCACGAACAGGAGCGAGGCGACGTAGAAGGTGACGATGAGATAGCCGAGATTGACCAGCGCTCCGAGCCCGAAGGAGCCGATGGTGAAGGCCATGGCGCCGAACGCGCCGATCGGCGCCACATAGACGATCATGCCGATGATGCGGAAGAACATCTTGCCGGCGAGATCGATGCCGTGGGTGATCTGCTCGCCCGGCTTGCCCATGTTGGCGATGGCGAAGCCGCTGAGGATCGAGACCAGCAGCACTTGCAAGAGGTCGCCCTTGGCCAGCGAGTCGAAATAGGAGCCGGGGATGATCGCCAGCAGATGGGCGACGAAGCTGTCCTCCTTGGCGCGGCTGACGAAGGCGGCGACGGCCTTGGGATCGAGCGTGGCCGGATCGATATTGAGGCCCGTGCCCGGTTGCAGCAGCTCGCCGACCAGCAGGCCGATGACGAGGGCCGCAGTCGAGACCGCCTCGAAATAGAATATGGTCTTGAGGCCGACGCGGCCGACCTTGCGCATGTCGCCGATCGAAGCGATGCCATGCACGACGGTGCAGAAGATGGCGGGCGCGATCATCATCTTGATCAGGCCGATGAAACCGTCGCCCAGCGGTTTCATCTGTTTGGCGAGATCGGGATAGAAATGCCCGAGCGCCACACCGATCACGATCGCCAGGAGCACCTGAACATAGAGAACGCGATACCAGGGCTTACCTGCCGCCATGACCCAATATCCTCCACAACCCTTTTGTTGGGCGGGACGGTATCAGCGCGTCCTCGCCTGAGGCAAGAGGAGCGATTGGCACAATTAGAACCGGCTGTGGAATCAGGCGCACCTTCAACCGGCAGTCATTTTTTCCACGGCCGCTGCGACTTGCGCGGCAAGCTCCTCCAGTGCCGGGTCGGGGATGCCGTAAGCGCGAAGCTCATCGCGCGTCCGGAACAGATAGTCTGCGGAGCTGCCCAGGCTTCCCGCTGCCGTTGCGAGCCTGTGCACGAGGGTATCGGGATCGAGATCGCCGGCATAGTGGCGGCCCGCCTGGTCGATCGTGAAGGCGAGCGCGCTGCCGAAACGCCTTCCTTCCCGATCCAGGACGTCTACCCAGCAGGGCAAGTAGGCCGCCGCAACCATCTCTCGGCGCCACAGCAGCGCGAGCTCGTCCTCGATGTCCCCTTCGACGATCCGAAGGGCGATGCCGTCGCAGACACCGCCCTCGTCGAGCGCCAGAACCAGCCCCGGTCGCTCCGGCGAGCCGCGGCCGGCGATGGCCGACAGGCAGAAGGCGCGATGCCACCCCTTTATCCGCGCGATCCGGCGCTCGATGCAATGAATGGTCGGATTCCAGATCAACGAGCCGTAGGCGAACAGCCAGGACTCACCCGGCGGTCTGGCCTCGAGGACGGCGCGCAGGGATTCCCGGCGCTCCTCGTCGGTCAGCATGCGCAGGCCCGGCGCCTCGCCCGCCAGGATCGCTTCGAGGCCGCCCGCCTCCAGCAGTTCTCGGGAAAGCCTCAAGCTACGGTCCGGCGCGCCGATGCGCCGGCTCATCGGACGGACTCCGGCGTGGCCGAGGCGATCTGACGCGTCTGCCAACCACCGCCGAGTGCCCGGAAAAGGTCGATCTGGTCGTCGGCGATACGCGCATCCGCGGCGGCGAGATCCGCCTCGGTGTCGGCAGCGGTCCGCTCGGCATCGAGCACCTCCAGGAAATCGACCTGGCCCTCGCGCTGCCGCGCGCGGACGATGCGAGCCGCGGTCTCGGCCTGGTCGCGCGCCGCCTGCAGCGCAACCCGGCCATCGAGCGCCTTGGCGTAGCCGGAAAGCGCCGTCTCGGTCTCCTGCAACGCTTCGAGGACTGCCCCGTCGAAGGTGGCGAGCGAGCCCGAGGCATCCGCCTCGGCACCGCCGATACGGGCGCGGACGCCTTCCTGATTGGGGAAGGCCCAGCTGATCTGCGGCCCGAGCATGTACCAGAGCGGTCCGCCGGTGAAGAGATCGCCGAGGCCGGTGCTGGTCTGGCCCGCAGCACCCCCGAGGGTGATGCGCGGATAGAGATCGGCCGTGGCGACGCCGATACGCGCCGTATCCGCCGCGAGCTGCCGCTCGGCGGCGCGAATGTCCGGCCGTCGCGCGAGCAGAGCCGCACCGTCGCCGACCGGCAGGGGCCGGACGATGCGCGGCGTAGTCGAGCGTGCGCCGGCCTCCGGCGGCAAGGCCTGCGGCGTGCGGCCGGTCAAGGTGGCGAGACGGAACAGCGCCGCCTGCCGTTCCGCGGCGATGCCCGGGACGAGTGCCGCGCGCTGGTCGCGCAAGGCCGTGATCCGCACCAGATCGAGCTTGTCCGCGCGGCCCGCCTCCAGGCGCTTGCCGGTGACGCGCAGCGATTGGTCGAGCAATTCGACCGTGCGCCCGGCGACCGCCAGCCGTTCCGCGGCCGAGGCGGCATCGGCATAGGCGCGGATGGTGTCCGCGACGACCATGACGCGCACGGCGTCCGCATCGGCGGCGGCCACGGCGACATCGCCGTCCGCCGCCTCGATCGAGCGCCCGACACGGCCGAAGAGATCGAGCTCGTAGCCGATCGAGAGCCCGCCATCGATCAGCCAGGATTCGCGCTTGCGGCCAGGGATCGATTCCACCGCCGACACCCGGTCGTAGGTGGCACTGGCGGTGACACCGGTCGCGGGCAGCCGGTCGGCCTTGGCGCCGCGCAGGGTCGAGCGGGCGCGTTCCAGCCGGGCGACCGCGACGCGGATGTCGGTATTGGCGCTCAGCGCATCGGCGACGAGACTGTCGAGCACGGGATCGTCATAGAGCCGCCACCAATCCTGGGCCGGCTCGGTGGCCGAGACCGCCGGCGAGGTGCCGCCGATGAACGGCACCGCCGCAGTGGGCGGGACGGCAGGCGCGCTATAGTCCGGCCCCACGGTGCAGCCGGCCAGGACCAGGGCCGAGACGGCGGCGAGAAGGAGCTTTTTCGTGTTCATGAGATTGATCCTTATTCGGCCGGCTGCGCATCGAGCGCGGCGGCGGCGGCCTGGTTCGGCACGGGCCGCCGGGCGGCCCGGAGGCCGAGGGTGCGGCAGACGACGTAGAAGGTCGGGGTGAAGAGGAGGCCAAAGCCGGTGACGCCGAGCATGCCGAAGCACACCGCCGTGCCGAGCGCGATCCGAAGCTCGGCGCCGGCACCGTGGGCGACCGCCAGCGGCAGGGCGCCCAGGATGAAGGCGAAGCTGGTCATCAGGATCGGGCGCAGGCGCATCCGGGCGGCCGAGACCGCCGCCTCGACCGGCGAAAGCCCGTCCTTGTCCTCGGCCTGGCGTGCGAACTCGACCACCAGGATCGCGTTCTTGGCGGCGAGCGCGATCAGCACGATCAGGCCGATCTGGGTCAGCACATTGTTGTCGAAGCCGCGCAGATTGACGCCGGCCATGGCCGCCAGCAGGCACATCGGCAGGATGAGGATGATGGCGAGCGGCAGGGTCAGGCTTTCGAACTGCGCCGCGAGCACGAGAAAGACGAAGACGACCGCGAGCGCGAAGACGAGCCCAGCCGTGTTGCCGACCGTCTTCTGCTGATAGGCGATGCCGGTCCATTCATAGCCATAGCCGCGCGGCAGCTCCCCGGCGAGGCGCTCCATCTCCTGGAGCGAATGGCTGGAGGCGAAACCCGCCGCCGTGTCGCCGTCGATCTCGACCGCCGGAAACAGATTGTAGCGGACGACACGATAGGGCTCGGCCTCGTCATGGAAAGTGGCGACGCTGCCGATCGGCACCATGGCGCCGCTGTCCGAGCGGGCACGGAGATTGGCGATATCCGCAACGGTCCGCCGGAACGGCGCATCGGCCTGCGCCGTCACGCGGAAGGTACGGCCGAGCAGATTGAAGTCGTTGACGAACAACGAGCCGAGATACACCTGCATCGCCTCGAACACGCGTGAAGGCGGCACGCCCAGCACATTGGCCTTGGCCCGGTCGATATCCGCGAAGATGCTGGGCGAGGCGGTGTTGTAGAATGTGAAGACCGACGAGAGTCCTTGGGTTTCATTGGTCTTGGCGATCAGGTCGGAAGCGGCCTTGCCCATGTCCTGATAGCCGTGCCCGCTGCGGTCCTGCAGCATCATCCGGTAGCCGGTGGCGGCGTTGCCGCCGATGCCCTGGATGACGGGCGGGGGAACGACCAGCAGGCGGGCCTCGTCGATGTCGGCGACGGCCTTGCGCGTATCCGCCATGATCGCCTGCATGGTGCGGCCATGCGGGTCGCGCTCCCGAAAGGGCTTCAAGGGGAAGAAGGCGACGCCGGCATTGGGCGCGAGCGTGGAGGAAAGCCCGTCCATGCCGGCGAACATCTCGGCGTGGGCCACGCCCTCGACCTTGACGATCCGCCGCCCGACCTCCTGGACGACCTCGTCGGTCCGCTGCAGCGAGGCGCCCGGCGGCAGCTGGACCAGAACCGCGAAATAGCCTTGATCCTGGAGGGGGATGAATCCGACCGGCGTGACCCAGAACAGGCCGATCGTCAGCGCGATGAGGCCGCCATAGACGGTCATCATGCGCCTCGGCATGAGCACGAGCTGGTGAGTGAGGGCGGCATAGCGCTCGCTCAGCCGCTCGAAGCCCTGGTTGAAGCGGTCTGCCATGCTCTGAACCATCCGGCGCCAGCCGTGAAGATCCCCGGCGCGATGCGACGGCTTCAGCAGCAGGGCCGCCATCGCCGGCGAGAGCGTCAGCGACAGCAGCAGCGAGAAGATCGTCGCGGTGGCGATGGTGACGGCGAATTGCTTGTAGAACTCTCCGGACAGGCCGGACATGAAGATGGTCGGCACGAAGACCGCGCAGAGCACGAGCACGATGGCGACGAGCGCCGTCGAGACCTCGTCCATCGAGACGCGCGCGGCCTGGAGCGGCGACATGCCGTTCTCGAGATTGCGCTCGACATTCTCGACCACGACGATCGCGTCGTCGACGACGATGCCGATCGCCAGCACGATGCCGAACAGCGACAGATTGTTGATGGAATAGCCCATCGCCAGCAGCACGGCGCAGGTGCCGAGCACCGAGACCGGGATCGCGATCACCGGGATGATGGCGGCTCGCCATTTCTGCAGGAACACCAGGATCACGAGGATCACCAGCACCGTCGCCTCGAACAGCGTCTGGATACCGGCATCAATCGAATCGACGACGAAGCTGGTGGGATCGTAGGCGATCTTGTAGGCGATGCCGGCCGGGAATTCCTTCGCCAGGCGGTCCATGGTCCGATAGACCTCGGCCCGGGCGCGGACCGCATCGGCGCCGGGACGCGCCAGCAGGTTCAGGATCGCGGTGGGCTGGCCGTTGAGATAGGTGACGGCGTTGTAATTGTCAGTGCCGAGTTCGACCCGCGCCACGTCCGAGACCCGAACCTGCCGGCCGTCGGCATCGGTGCGGATGACGATGCGCGCGAACTCCTCGGGTGATGTCAGGCGGCCCTGGGCTCGGACATTCACCTGGAACGCGTCGTTGGGTCCCGTCGGCGCCTGGCCGAGCTTGCCAGCCGCGACCTGAACGTTCTCGGCGCGGAGTGCTGCGACGATCTCGCCAGCGGTCAGGTTCAAGGCCGCCGCGCGGTCGGGATCGATCCAGATGCGCATGGAATAGTCGCGGCCGCCGGCCATCAGGTCGACATCGCCCACGCCCTCGACCCGGCTCAGCGGATCGAGCACCTGGGTGCGAGCATAGTTCAGCACATAACCCGCATCATGCGACCCGTCCGGCGAGATCAAATTCACCGCCATCAGGATCGAGGGCGAGATCTTCTTGGTCTGGACGCCCAGGCGCTGCACCTCTTCGGGCAGCCGCTGCATCACGGTGGCGACGCGGTTCTGCACCAGCACCTGCGCCTTGTCCGGATCGGTGCCGACCTTGAAGGTAACAGTGATGGCGAGCTTGCCGTCACCGGTCGATTGCGACGATTGGTAGAGCATGTCGTCGACGCCGTTGATCGCCTGCTCGATCGGCGAGGCGACCGTCTCGGCCACGGTCTGGGCGTTGGCGCCCGGATAGGTCGCCGTCACCGTCACGGTCGGCGGTACGATGTTGGGATATTGCGAGACCGGGAGCGCGAGATAGGCGATGGCGCCAACGATGGCGATCACCAGGGCCAGCACGCCGGCAAAGATCGGGCGATCGATGAAAAAGCGGGACAAGCGCATGATGGCGCTCCTCTGAAAGGGGTTCAGTCGGCGGCGAAGCTCGCCTGGGCCGAGACGGGCGAGCCGGGCACGCTCGCCGTGCTGATCGGGTTCTGGACCGGGCCGATGGTGCCGGGCTGCGGCCGCACCTTGGCGCCCGGCGCCGCCGACATCAGGCCGGCGATCACCACGCGGTCGTCGTCGGCCAGGCCCGCGGTCACGATGCGGAGCCCGTCGATTTCCGGGCCGAGCTCGACCGGCTTTGCCGTCACCATGTCGTCAGCGCCGACCGTGAGCACGATCTTGCGGGCCTGGTCGGTCTGCACGGCGGTGCTCGGGATGAGCAGCGCCTGTGCAACGGCGCCGCTGGCGAGCCGCATGCTGCCGAACAGGCCGGGGGTCAGGAACAGGTCGGGGTTGGCGATGGTGGCGCGTCCGCGGATCGTGCCCGAGCGAGGGTCGATGCCGTTGTCGGTGAAGTCGAGCCGGCCTTTCCAGCGATAGCCCGCCTCGTCCTGCAGGCGCACCTCGACCGGAGCGCCCGGCCCGGTACGATCGCGCCGGCTCTTGAGATAGAGCGCCTCGGACGCATCGAAGCTGAAATAGATCGGATCGAGCGCGTTGATCGTCGTGAGCAGCGTCGCGGCCGTGCCGTCGCCGCCGACGACCAGATTGCCCACATCGGCACGGCGGTCGGAAACGCGGCCAGCGATGGGCGCGCGAACCTCGGTGAATTCGAGATCGAGCGTCCTGGCGCGAACCCGCGCCTGTGCCGCCGCGAGACCGGCCTCAGCGGCCTGGGCGCGAGCGCGCAGCGAGTCGACCTCGCTCGCCGAGACGGCATTGTCGCCGACCAGCCGAGCGGCACGAGCATAGTCGGATTTGGCGAGCGCCAGCGCGCTCGCGGCGCTGGCCGCCCCCGCCCGCGCCTCTTCGAGAGCGGCCGCGAAAGGCCGGGGATCGATGGTGAAGAGAGGATCGCCTTCCTTCACCATCTGCCCGTCGGTGAAATGGATCGCCGTCACCGCGCCCGAGACGCGCGCCCGCACCAGGACCGATTTGCTCGGGGCGAAACGGCCAATATACTGGTCCCACTCATTCACAGTGCGGACGAGCGGCGTCGCAACGGTGACGGCGGGCGGCGACGGGGCGGTTTGCGCCGGCGCCGGGTGGTCGAGCAGGGCCGCACCGACGCCGAGCGCGGCCACAGCCGGGATCGCGACATAGGCACTGCGCAGCCAATGGCGTGACAGGGAGGATCGATGCCTCGGCACCGCCCTCGCAGGTTCTTCGGGAAGTTGTTCGGAAGTCATCGATACCTCAAGAACTGAAAGCGCCGGTTGTCGGCGCAAAGAATATGACTTCTGCCCTGAAGACGATAAACGCCGAAGTACGCGCCAATCTGTCTCTCTGTTGGATACAATAAGATTAGAAATTGACGCCTCTACGGTGATAAAGAGGCCATCTGGAGAGTTTTTGGCGCGAGGGGCAGGCAATGACGCGGAGCGCACCGCAGATCGACGACATCGCGACCTTCGTCGCGGTGGCTCAGAACGCCAGCTTCACGCGGGCGGCCGAGCAGCTCGGTAACAGCAAATCTAATGTCGGCAAGGCCGTGCAGCGGCTGGAAGGACGGCTGGGCACCAAGCTCTTCCAACGGACCACGCGTGCCGTGCGGCTGACCGAGGATGGCGAGACCTATCTGGAAGCGGCGCGCGCCGCACTCGACGGGCTGGCCGAGGCGGAGATCTCGCTCGCCGCCCGTCGGGACGAGCCGGTAGGGCGCGTGCGGCTCGACATTCCCGTGGGCTTCGGCCGGCTGCTCATCCCCACATTCGCCGCACTCCGCCGGCGCCATCCGCAGGTCACGCTTGAGCTTTCGCTCAACGACCGGCAGTCGGACGCGGTCGGCGAAGGCTGGGACATCGTCGTCCGCATCGGCGAGCTGCCCGCCGACGGCGAGATGATGGTGCGCAAACTATGTGATCTGCAGCTTTGCCTCTACGCCTCGGCGGATTATCTGGAGCGCAGCCCGCCAATCGAGGCCGTGAAGGATCTCCGGCACCAGGAGGCGATCATCTTCCGCGGCCATTCCGGCAAGCTGCGCCCCTGGACGGTGCTCGATGCCGGCCGCCCGATCGAGATCGTCCCCGTTCCGAGCGTGATCGTCTCGGACGGGCGCGCCATGATCGACGCCGCCATCGCCGGGCTCGGCATCGCCCAACTCTTCGACCGCGTGACCCAGCCCTATACGGCCTCGAACAAGCTGCAGCATGTCTGGCCTGAGATCGACGCCCCCGGCCCGCCGGTCCATGCCCTGATCCCACTCGGCCGGCGCATGCCGCCGAAGACGAGGGCCGTGCTCGATCACCTCGCCGATGTACTTAGAGCGCCGCTCACCGCCTAGAGTTCGGCCGCCGCCGAAGCATCTCCGCCCGAAACCATGGCAATGAGGCGCATCATCGACGAAACGGACGAACCATGCCGATCGACGGATCCCTGGAGACGCGACAACTCTTCTTCGGCTGGCGGGTAGTCTGGGCTGCCTTCCTGGTTGCCATTTTCGTCTGGGGTGCGGGCTTCTACGGGCCGCCGATCTTCCTGGAGACGCTGCGTCGGACGCGCGGTTGGCCGGTCTCGACGATCTCGGCGGCGATCACTCTGCATTTCCTGCTGGGCGCCGCGATCGTGGCGCGGCTGGCAGCGCTCCATCACCGCTTCGGACTGGCCGGCACGACCCGGATCGGCGCCGTTCTGACCGCATGCGGGCTCATGGGCTGGGCGCTCGCGCAAGAGCCGTGGCAACTCTTCCTGGTCATGCCGCTGAGCGGGGCCGGCTGGGCCATGACCAGCGGGGCCGCCCTCAATGCCATGGTTTCGCCCTGGTTCATCCGCCGCCGGCCGGCAGCCCTCTCCATGGCCTATAACGGCGCCAGCATGGGCGGCGTGATCTTCTCGCCGCTCTGGGTCGCGCTCATCGCCGGCCTCGGCTTTCCGGCCGCGGCAGCGCTGGTCGCGATTGCCATGACGGCGACGCTGTGGGTGATCGCCCGCCGCTATCTCGAGCGCGATCCGGCCCGGATGGGCCTGGCGCCGGATGGTGCGCTCGACGGCACCGCGCCGGCCCGGCACGCGGCGGCGGCACCATTGGCGAGCCCTTGGCGGGACCGCCGCTTCGTCACGCTCGCGGCCACGGCCTCGCTCGGCCTCTTCGCCCAGATCGGCCTGATCGCGCATCTCTTCTCGCTCTTGACGCCCTCCTTGGGCGAGACCGGCGCCGGGCTGGTCATGGGCATGACCACGGCCGGCGCGATCGGCGGTCGGACACTCCTCGGCATGATGCTGGGCGACACCGACCGCCGCCTCGCCCTGGCCACCAACATAGTGCTCCAGGCCTGCGGATCGGCGATCCTCATCCTCGCCGCCGGCGGCAGCGTCCCGCTGCTGCTGCTCGGCTGCCTGCTGTTCGGGCTGGGCCTCGGCAATATCACATCCCTCCCGGCGCTCATCGCCCAAGCCGAATTCATGCCGGTCGACCTGCCGCGCGTGGTCGCCCTGGTCACGGCGGCGAGCCAGGCGAGCTTCGCCTTCGCGCCGGCCCTGTTCGGCCTGTTGCGCGCGCCGTCGGGCGATGGGAGTGCACCGTTGTTGTTCGGCGCCGCGGCCGCCGTTCAGCTCGCCGCCGCGATCATGGCGATGCTCGGCCGTCAGCCCTGCTTGCGGGCCGGCCGCTCCTGATCGGCAAGCTCGGAATCGACCGCCAGCGCCTCGTACTCGCGCGCCGCGATCTGCAGAACTTCGATCACATCGGGCTGATGCATGGCGTCGGCAAGACGCCGCGCCTGTGCCGCGAGTTTGCGATAATGCGAGCCTCTGATCATGAGGCATTTTATCCGTGGGGATCTTAACGACTTATTGAGATGGCGAGCCAGCAACAAGCCGTAGTGGGTTTGCGGATATGGTTACCGCAAGATGCACGACTCGGCGGTACGGACGTAACATACCGGTAACTGTACTGAAGGCGCGCAAATCCTTGACTTTCGGGTCGATATGACCAATAAGGAAGTTATCTTACGTTAACGTGAGGTACGGCTCTTTTGGCTCCCGAGTCGCTGCAACCCGTCTATTCGATTGGCGATCTCGTCAAGGAGCTCGGCGTGTCCGCCCGCGCCATCCGTTTCTATGAGGATCACGGGTTGCTGGCGCCGCAGCGGGCCGGTGGCAACCGCATCTATACGGGGCGGGAGCTGGCGCGGCTGAAGCTGATCCTGCGCGGCAAGCGGCTGGGTTTCAGCCTGGCCGATATCGGCGAGCTGCTCGATCTCTACGACGCCGACCGCGATCATCTGGCGCAGCTGCGCCAGACCTTGGCCAAAGGCCGCGCGCGCATCGCCGAGCTGGAGCAGCAGCGGCTGGAGCTCGACCTCACGCTCAAGGAATTGCGCACGCTCGAAGCGCTCATCGCCACTACCATCAAGCAACGCGAAAATCCTGAGGAGACGCCCTTATCATGAAGCCGGTCGTGATCGCGGGCTATGCCCGGTCGCCCTTTCATTTCGCCCGCAAGGGCGAGCTCGCCCGGGTACGCGCGGACGAGCTGGCGGCCCAGACCATCGCCGGGCTGATGATGCGCACCAAGGCCGATGCCGAGGAGATCGAGGATCTGATCCTCGGTTGCGCCTTTCCCGAGGGCGAGCAGGGGCTGAACGTCGCCAAGCTCATCGGCTTCCTCGCCAAGTTGCCGATCACGGTCGCCGGCACCACGGTCAACCGCTTCTGCGGCTCCTCGATGCAGTCGATCCATATGGCGGCGGGGGCGATCAAGATGGGCGCCGGCGACGTCTTCATCTGCGCCGGGCTCGAATCCATGAGCCGCGTGCCGATGATGGGCTTCAACCCGATGCCGCATCCGGGCCTGGCCGCGGAATATCCGGCCGCATATATGGGCATGGGCGAGACCGCCGAGAATGTCGCGCGCAAATACGGCATCGGCCGGCCCGAGCAGGAGGCCTTCGCCGTCGAGAGCCATCGCAAGGCGGCCGCGGCTCAGGCCGCAGGCAAGCTTGCCGGCGAGATCGTGGCGATCAACGCCCCCCAAGGCAAGGTCGAGCAGGATGGCTGCATCCGCCCCGATACCAGCGCCGAGGGCTTGGCCGGCCTCAAGCCCGCCTTCGATGTCAACGGCACGGTCACCGCCGGCACCTCCTCGCCCCTCACCGACGGCGCCTCGGCCGTGCTCGTCTGTAGCGAAGATTACGCCAGGGCCAATGGCTTCGAGCCGCTGGCCCGCATCCGCTCGATCGCCGTCGCCGGCTGCGATCCGGCCCTGATGGGTATCGGCCCGGTCGCGGCCACCCGCAAGGCGCTGAAGCGCGCCGGTGTCAGCATCGACCAGATCGACTTGGTCGAGCTCAACGAGGCCTTCGCCTCGCAATCGCTCGCCTGCATGCGCGATCTGGAGATCGATCCGGCCAAGGTCAATCTCGATGGCGGCGCCATCGCCCTCGGCCATCCCTTGGGCGCCACCGGCGCCCGCATCACCGGCAAAGCGGCGCAGCTCCTGAAGCGCGAAGGCAAGAATTTCGCGCTCGCCACCCAATGCATCGGCGGCGGCCAGGGCATCGCCACCATCCTCGAGGCGATCTGATCATGGCGATCGCGAAGGCCGCCGTGCTCGGCGCCGGCGTCATGGGCAGCGGCATCGCCGCCCATATCGCCAATGCAGGCATCCCGGTCGTGCTGCTCGACATCGTGCCCCAGGGGGCCGCGAACCGGAACGCCGTCGCCGAGGGGGCGGTCGAGAAGCTGCTGAAGACGGAGCCCGCCGCCTTCATGAGCGCCAGGAACGCCAGGCTCGTCACCACCGGCAATCTGGAGGATCATCTCGGCCTCCTCGCCGATTGCGACCTCATCATCGAGGCCGTGCTTGAAGACCCCGCGGTCAAGAAGTCGCTCTATGCCAAGGTCGAGGCCGTGCGCAAGGACGGCTCGATCGTCTCCTCCAACACCTCGACCATTCCGCTGGCGATCCTGACCGATGGTCTGCCCGAGCGGTTCGCACGCGATTTCCTCATCACGCATTTCTTCAATCCGCCGCGCTATATGCGGCTGCTGGAGATCGTCGCCGGCCCGAAGACGCGGCCCGACGCCGTTGAGCTCGCCGCCGATTTCTGCGACCGCCGGCTCGGCAAGGGCGTGGTGCGCTGCAAGGACCGACCGGGCTTCATCGCCAATCGGGTGGGTACCTATTGGATCACCGCCTCGGTCAATGCCGCGATGGATCTGGGCCTGACGGTGGAAGAGGCGGACGCGGTCATGGGCAAGCCGTTCGGCATTCCCAAGACCGGCGTGTTCGGGCTCATCGACCTGGTCGGGCTCGACCTCATGCCGCATGTCTCTGGCTCGCTGCGCGCGACCCTGCCCAAGGACGATCCCTATCAGGCGATCTACCGCGAGCCGCCGCTGTTCAAGCGCATGATCGAGACGGGCTATACCGGCCGCAAGGGCAAGGGCGGCTTCTATCGCCTCAATCGCGAGGCCGGACGGCGCAAGGAAGCGATCGACCTCATCACCGGCGATTACCGGCCGGAACGGAAATCCGAGATCGACAGCGGCAATGCCCGCCATCCGGCCCAGGCGCTCGCCGCCACCGACAAGGGCGGCGACTATGCCAGGCGCGCGGTCGGCGCCACCCTCCTCTATGCCGCCTCGCTGGTGCCCGAGATCGCCGATACGGTCGCCGCCGTCGATCAGGCGATGCGGCTCGGCTATAATTGGAAATGGGGGCCGTTCGAGCTCATCGACCGCATCGGCGTCGATGCCTTCATCCAAGGCTGCGAGCAGGCGGGCTTCGCCGTGCCGCCGCTGGTGGGTCAGGCGGCCGGGCGCAGCTTCTATCGCATCGAGAACGGCCGGCGGGAATATCTCACCGTCGATGGCACCTATGCCCCGATCGAGCGGCCGGCCGGCATGCTGGTGCTCGACGACATCCGCAACGCCGGCAAGCCGCTCGCCAAGAACGGTTCGGCCAGCCTCTGGGATCTGGGCGACGGCGTCGCCTGCTTTGAGATCCACAGCCGCGCCAACGCGCTCGATCCCGAGATCCTGGAGCTGATGCAGAAGAGCATCGGCATCGTGGGCGCGGGCATGACGGGGCTCGTCATCTATAGTGACGCCGACAATTTCTCGGTTGGCGCCAATCTCGGCCTGGCGCTCTTCGCCGCCAATATCGGCCTCTATCCCATGATCGAGATGATGGTCTCGGCCGGCCAGGCGACGATGAAGGCGCTCAAATATGCGCGCTTCCCATCGGTCGCGGCGCCCGCCGGCATGGCGCTGGGCGGCGGCTGCGAGATCTGCCTGCACGCCTCGGCGATCCAGGCCCACGCCGAGACCTATATGGGGCTGGTCGAAGCCGGTGTCGGCCTCCTGCCCGGCTGGGGCGGCAACAAGGAGCTGCTGCTCCGCATGCAGCAGCCGCGCAAGGGTGTTCCGAACGGGCCGATGCCGCCGCTCGCCGCCGCCTTCGAGACGATCTCCACCGCCAAGGTCTCGCGCTCGGCCGAGGAGGCGCGCGATCTGGGCTTCCTCAGGCCCGGCGACAGCATCACCATGAATCGCGACCGGCTATTGTCGGACGCCAAGGCCAAGGTCCTGGAGTTGGCCCTGCATTACGCCCCGCCCGAGCCGGCGAAATTCCGCCTGCCCGGCCCGACCGCGGCGGCAGGCTTCCGCCTCGTCGTCTCGGATCTGGTGCGACAGGGCAAGGCGAGTGCGCACGATGCCGCCGTCGCCGAGGCGGTCGGACGGGTTTTGTCGGGCGGCGAGACCGACATCACCCAGGAAATCGAGGAAGACCGGCTGACCGAGCTGGAACGACAGGGCTTCATGGCGCTGATCCGCACCGAGAAGACCTTGGCGCGCATCGATTACATGCTCGAAAACAACCGTCCGCTCAGAAATTGAGGGAATAACATGGCGACCTGGAAGGCCCCCCTGCGCGAATATAAGTTCATCCTGCACGAGCTGTTGGGCGTCGAGGAGATCTCCGCGCTCCCCGGCTATGAGGATGCCACGCCGGAGATCTTCGATGCCGTGCTCGAAGAGGCCGGCAAATTCTGCGAAGAGGTGCTGTTCCCGGTCAATCGCAGCGGCGACGAGGAAGGCTGCGCCTTCGAGAACGGCGTCGTGCGCACACCCAAGGGCTTCCCCGAGGCTTACCAGGCTTTCCGGGAGGGCGGCTGGACCGCCCTCGGCGGCGATCCCGCCTATGGCGGCCAGGGGCTGCCGCATTCGCTGAGCCTGCTGGTCGAGGAGATGATCTGCTCGACCAACATGGCCTTCGGCATGTATCCGGGCCTGACCGGCGGCGCCATCAACGCCATTCACGCCCATGGCTCGGACGCGCTCAAGGACAAGTACCTGCCCAAGATGATCGCCGGCGAATGGTCGGGCACGATGAACCTGACCGAGCCGCAATGCGGCACCGATCTCGGCCTCATCCGCACCAAGGCCGAGCCCGACGCCGATGGCAGCTACCGCATCACCGGCACCAAGATCTTCATCTCGGCCGGCGAGCATGATCTGACCGAGAACATTATCCATCTGGTGCTGGCGAAGCTGCCGGACGCGCCGCCCGGCGTGCGCGGCATCAGCCTGTTCGTCGTGCCGAAATACCTGATCGACGATGCGACCGGCGCCAAGACGCGGAACGGCGTCGCCTGCGGCTCGATCGAGCACAAGATGGGCATCAAGGCGTCGGCCACCTGCGTCATGAATTTCGACGGCGCCACCGGCTTTCTGTGCGGCGAGCCGCATAAGGGCCTGCGCGCCATGTTCACCATGATGAACACGGCCCGACTCGGCGTCGGCATCCAGGGGCTGGGCCTCTCCGAGACCGCCTATCAGAGCGCCCGCGCCTACGCCTTCGACCGGCTGCAGGGCCGCTCGCTCACCGGCACCAAATATCCGGACAGGCCGGCCGATCCGCTGATCGTCCATCCCGATATCCGCCGCATGCTGCTGACCATCCGCGCCTATGCCGAAGGCGGCCGCGCGCTCGCAGCCTGGATGGGCAAGGAGCTCGACAAGTCGCATCGCCACCCCGATCCCGAAATCCGGCAGGCCTCGGACGAGCTGGTGGCGTTGCTGACGCCGATCCTGAAGGCGTTCCTGACCGATACCGGCTACGAGAACGCGACCATGGCCCAGCAGGTGTTCGGCGGCCACGGCTATATCCGCGAATGGGGCATGGAGCAGCTCGTCCGCGACGCCCGCATCACCCAGATCTACGAAGGCACCAACGGCATCCAGGCACTGGACCTGGTTGGGCGCAAGCTGCCGATGGGCATGGGAAGGCTGCTGCGCCGCTTCTTCCATCCGGTCGGCGCGTATCTCACCGAGGCCGCGGCCAAGCCCGAGCTCAAGGAATTCGCCGAGCCGGTACTGAAGACCTTCGGCCGGCTCCAGCAGGTGACGGTGCTCCTCGGCCAGAAGGGCATGGCCGATCCCGACGAGGCCGGTGCCGCCGCCACCGACTATCTGCGACTCTTCGCGATCACCATCCTGGGCTATCTCTGGACCCGCATGGCCGAGGTGTCCCTGCCCAAATCCCAGGGCGAAGAGGCGCAATTCTACGGCGCCAAGCTCGCCACCGCCCGGTTCTTCGTCTCCCGCCTGCTGCCGCACGCGACGGCGCACGCGGCCGCGATCTCGGCGGGGGCGAAGCCGATCATGGCGCTGGAGGAGGCGGGGTTTTAGCTCAGAACCAGCCGAAATCGCGCCAGAGCGCTGCCGGCCAGGTCAGCACATCGCGAAGAGTTTCGCGGAACAGGTCCCATTGTTCCCGCGGCGTCCATTCGCCGTTGCGCGGCGAGGCGCAAGTGAGGGCGCCGAAGGCGATATAGCACATGAGGGCGGTGATGAGCGTGGTCATGCCCGCACCTTACACGCATCCCGTTGCGAAATTCTGAAGCAATTACAAGCGTGCGAACATGCTGTCGGAGCGCAGCACGTATTTCCGTCCGCGCGTCACCGGCTCGCCTTGATCGACTTCTTCTGCGCGAAATGGGCGCGACGGATCTGCGCGATCGCCTCCACCACCGGCATCCCGATCTTGAGCCCCAAGGTGCTCAAGGGGGCCAATGTGGGCCCGGTGCCATACCCAATCACAGGAAAGTCGACAACAGCTTAAGCAATATGTCGATTCGCCCAATCGATAGAATTTCTTATATTTGAGCAAATTATATATACAATATAGGAGCAAATAATTTTGTGTATGGATCGATCAATGGTTCAGTTTCTTTTTATTTTTGGATGAATATTTTAGCAAAAGCAGCTTGTGGGGAAGGTGTTATAATGTTTATTTCAAATTCGATTGTTATATTTGAGAAATCCGCGTTTGTTGCGATGGCGATGGTTGCGGGGGCGACGGGCCTCGGTCTATCCGCATCGGCCGAGGCGCAAACCGCGCGCGGCAACGGCACGATTTGGATTCCCGAATCGAGCATCGAGGGGACGAATCAATCGGGCCGGACCGCGCGTACCAACGTCAGGGTTCTGGTACCTTACGCCAGCATGGGCGCACTGGTGGCGCCGGCGCCGCGCCCCGAGACTGGCGGGCACCCGCCCTATGGCGGGTATTTCTACGAGACACCCGCCTCGCTCGCCTGCATTTATGCGTTGGTCGCCCAGACGGCAGGTTGCAACCCGAATGTCGTGACCGCCAACCCGACCGGCGGCAAGGGGGCGATCGCCATCGTGGACGCCTATGACAACCCGACGCTGGCTCAGGATTTGAGCGTCTTTTCGAAACAGTTCGGGCTGTCCGCCGCCAGTTTTTCGATCGTCTACGCCACCGGCAAGAGGCCCCCCGTGGATTCCACGGGCGGCTGGGAGCTTGAAGCTTCGCTCGATGTCGAATGGGCGCATGCGATGGCGCCGGCGGCGCAGCTTTATCTGGTCGAGGCGGCATCGTCCGGCATGAACGATCTCTTGACCGCCGTCATCCTCGCGAGCCAGCTCGTCGCGGCCCATGGTGGTGGCGAGGTGTCGATGAGCTGGGCCACCAGCGAATTCGCCGGCGAGAAATCTTATGATTCCTATTTTACCACGCCGAAAGTCGTCTATGTGGCATCAGCGGGTGACTCCCCGGGCGCGGTATATCCGAGCGTCTCGCCCAATGTGATTTCCGCGGGCGGCTCCAGCACGAGCCGCAACCCGGCGACCGGCAGCTATGTCACCGAGACCGTCTGGCAGCAAACCGGCGGCGGGGCCAGCGCCTATGAGCCGCGCCCCGCCTTCCAGGCCGGAATCGCCTCGGTCGTGGGCAATGCTCGCGGCACGCCGGACGTGTCCTTCGACGCCGACCCGACAACGGGCGTCTGGGTCTATAGCAGCTTAGGCGGGGCGGCCTGGTATGTCGTCGGCGGCACGAGCGTCGCGGCACCGGCCTTAAGCGGGATCATCAACGCCGCCGGCAAGCTTGCGACCTCATCCGCCGCCGAGCTTGCGACGATCTATGCAAATGGCGCCACCCACACCGGCTATCGCGCCGTCACGGTTGGCAATTGCGGCCCCTATGGCGGGTTCCTTACCGCTTCGGCCTGGAATTTCTGCACCGGCAACGGCGTCGTAAGCGGCCTCACCGGCAAATAGGCTGGTGGTAGAAGAAGCCCCGCCTTCCGATCGGGAAGGCGGGGCTAGACCTTTGCTATAATTGCGGCTCTTGATGACGCGCCCTCAATGCGCCTCGACCGGCGCCGAGGCCTGCGCCTGTGACGGTGGCCGGCAGAACGGCACCATCAGCAGCGCCGCGACGAACAGCCAGGCCATCAGCCGGAAGACATCGTCGAAGGCGAGCGTCAGCGCCTGACGGCCGACCATGCGGCCCATCTCGCCCTGCGCCATGGCCATGGCATGGGCGGGATCGGGCGTCATCCGCGTCATCTGCTGCGCGAGACCGCCGATGAAACTCTGCGCCATGCGCGCGGATTCGCCCATCGCCTCGCCCAGATGGAGGGCATGGATGCGGGTCTGGTCCTGCAGCCAGGTATTGACCACGGCGATGCCGATGGCGCCGCCCAGATTGCGCATCAGGTTGAAGAGGCCCGAGGCGTAGCGCAGCTCGGTCAAGGCGAAGCCGGAAAGCGCCATGGTCACGCTCGGCACGATGCACAGCATGATGGCGAAGCCGCGCACGATCTGCGGCCAGAACAGCGCGCCATAGCCCCACTCCGAGTTGATGTCGGAGAAGAGCCAGAGCCCGGCCGCGAACAGGATCAGGCCGCAGGTGATCATGAGGCGCGGATCGGCCTTCTGCGAGAAGGTCGCCGCGATCGGCGCCCCCAACGCCATGGCGATGCCCGAGACGAACACGGTCGTGCCGATATCGAAGCTCGAATAGCCGCGCACCCGCCCGAGAAAGACCGGCACCAGATATGTGGCGGCATACATACCGAAGCCGATCACCAAATTGAACAGGCAGGCGAAGGCGAAGGTCGGCTTGCGGAACGGGGGCAGCTTGACGATCGGCGATTTCGAATAGAAGGACCGTTCCAGGAACAGCAGAAACCCGACGAGGGACAGCCAGCCGGCGACCGAGATGTCCGGATCGTCGAACCAATCGTAGCGCGGCCCCTCCTCCAGCACATATTCGAGACCGGCAAGAAATGTCGCCATGGCACCCAGATGGATCCAATCGATCCGCTTCAGCAGGCTGGGGTTGGCGGTGTCGACTCGGGCGAAGATCCAGGCCAGAACGGTGACACAGGCGCCCGGCACGATGTTGATGTAGAAGATCCAGCGCCAATCGATCGTGTCGGTGATCCAACCGCCCACGGTGGGTCCGAGCGTCGGCGCAAGCGTCGAGACCATGCCGAGGATGGCCGGGATCATCGCGCGCTGCGGCCCCGAGAACATGCTGAAGCCGGTCGCGAACACGGTCGGCACCATGGCGCCGCCGACGAAGCCCTGGATCGCGCGGAACAGGATCATCGACTGGATGTCCCAGGCGAGGCCGCACAGTGCGCTCGACAGCGTGAACAGCCCGGCCGAAAGCGCGAACAGCCCGCGCGTCGACAGCGCCTGCGCCAGGAAGCCCGAGAACGGGATCATCACCAGCTCGGCCATGAGATAGGCGGTCTGCACCCAGCTGATCTCGTCCGGCCCGGCGGAAAGGCCGGCCTGGATGTCGTTGAGCGAAGCGGCGACGATCTGGATGTCGATCAGCGCCATGAACTGGCCGAACGCCATCACGCCGAAAATGAGATACTTTCGCGCGTTCGGCAGCGAGGCCGCGGCAGGGGGCGGTGCAGTCCCAGATTTCATCTCACACCTTGCATCAGCCTCCGGTTTTATATATTATATGTATCATATAAATGGATGAGGCAAGCGATCGATGCGGTACGATGCGGAGCACAAGGAGCGGACGCGGGCGCGGGTGATCGCGGAGGCGGCGAAGGCGATCCGGGCCGAGGGGCCGGACCGCGTCGGCGTCGCCGCGATCATGTCCAAGGCCGGCCTCACCCATGGCGGCTTCTATGCCCATTTCGCCTCGAAGGACGAGCTCATCACCGCCGCCATAGACCAGATGTTCAAGGAAGCGATCGGCCGGATCGAGCGCGCACGCAAGGATGGGCCGGCCCGCTTGCTCGCGACATATATCGATTTCTACCTGTCGCCGGCGCATCGCGATGCGCGCGAGCGGGGCTGCCCGCTGCCGTCGCTCTCGTCCGACCTGCCGCGCCTGCCCGCGGCGGCACGCGAGCGCTACACGGAAGGCGTCCGCGACCTGACCGGGCGCATGAGCGCTTCCCTCGCCGAGCTCGACCGGCCCGAGCCCGACCGTCTCGCCACCTCGGCGCTAGCCGAGATGGCGGGTGCCGTCTCGCTGTCGCGGGCGGTGTCCGATCCGGCGCTGTCGGATGCGATCCTCGCGCAATCGCTGCGGTCGCTGAAGCAGAAGCTGGGCCTGGAGGAAACACCGTGAACCACGCCGCCGAGATGGGCGAGAACCTGACGGGCCTCGAGCAGCTCCAGGCCCTGATGGCGCGCGACCGGCGGGTGCCGGGCATCGGCCAGGCGCTCGATTTCTATCTGATCGAGGTCGCGGAGGGCCGTGCCGTGTTCGAGGGCAAGCCCGGGCTCCACGCCTATAATCCGATCGGCACCGTCCATGGCGGCTATGCCGCGACCCTGCTCGATTCCGCCTGCGGCTGCGCGGTTCATTCCCTGCTGACTGCGGATCAGACCTATACCACGCTCGAGCTCAAGGTCGCCTTCCATAAGGCCATGACCAAGGATACCGGCCTCGTGCGGGCCGAGGGCAAGGTCTTGTCCATGGGCCGCCGCGCCGCCTTCTCGGAGGCCAAGCTCACCGATGCCGAGGGCCGCCTCTACGCCTCGGCGACCTCGACCTTGCTGGTGATGTCGAGATGAGCCAGGCGGCGCTCGACGAGCGGCAGGCGGCACCACGGGCGATCAAGGCTCGGCGCACGATCCCGCGCGGCCTTCTGGCGCTCGGTCTGGCCCTGGCGATCGCCATCGGCGGTGCCACCTATATTCTGGCCGCCCGGGGCTCGGTCTCGACCGACGACGCCTATACCCATGCCGACAGCACGACCGTCGCCCCCAAGATCCGCGGCCTCGTCGCCGAGATCCTGGTGCGCGACAATCAGCTGGTGAAGGCGGGCGATCCGCTGGTGCGGATCGATCCCGAGGAGTTCGACGCCCGCGTCGATGCCGCCGAGGCCGATCTGCAGAACGCCGAGGCCTCGGTCGGGCTGGCGCAGGCGGCCCTCGTCAGCCTCGACGCCGAGGAAGATCTCGCCCGGTCCAACATCGCCGCGGCCGAGACCCAGATCCGCGCTGCCGATGCCCAGAACATCCGCGCCGCCGCCGACCATCATCGCTTCGACACGCTGGTCGGCAGCGGGGCCGGCACGCAGCGCGACGCCGATCTCTATCGCGCCGCGGCGGTCACGGCGCAGTCCGACGCCGATCACAGCCGCGCGATGCTGGCGGTCAACCGGAACCAGGCGGCTGTCATCGCGGCCAAGCGGCCGAGCCTGATCGCCCAGCTCGGCCAGGCCAAGGCGGCCGTCGCACGGGCAAAGGCAGCACTCGACCTCGCCCGGCAGGACCAGGCCCATATGCTGATCGCGGCGCCGATCGCCGGCACCGTCGGCAATCGCCAGGTCCAGCCCGGCGACTATGTCCAGCCGGGCACGCGGCTCCTGTCGCTGGTGCCGCTCGACGCGGTCTATGTCACCGCCAATTTCAAGGAAACCCAAACCGACCGGATGCAGGTGGGCCAGCCCTCGACGGTCGAGCTCGACGCCCTGCCGGGCATGGCGCTCAAGGGCGCGGTGGAGAGCTTCGCCCCCGGCTCCGGCTCGGAATTCTCGCTGCTGCCCTTCGAGCCGGGCACCGGCAATTTCACCAAGATCGTGCAGCGCATGCCGGTCCGCATCCGGCTCGATGCCGGCCAGCCGGGGCTCGACCGGCTCCGGCCCGGCCTGTCGGTCACGGCGACGGTGCGGCTCGATCGCCAAAACGCCGCACCCCCGGAATAATCGCCCTCGCCCGAAGTCAACGCCTCGCAAGCCGGGCAATCCGCCCGGCGAACGAGGGACACATGACCAGACACGCGCTCGCTGCGGCCTTGGCCGCCATCATGATCGGCACGGCCCCCGGCCTCGCCCTGGCCGCCGACAATGACGATGTCGCCACCCAGATCGTCGACGCGCTGAACAAGCGCTACGGCTCCCATGCCGGCTACCGGGCCAACCACGCCAAGGGCATCGTCGTCGAAGGCAGCTTCAAGGCGTCGCCCGAGGCGGCGTCGGTAAGCCGTTCGCCGCTTTTCACCGGCACCACGCTGTCCGTCACCGTGCGCTTCTCCGATGCCGGCGGCATGCCGGAAGTGGCCGACAATGCGCCCACGGCAAACCCGCACGGCATGTCGATGAAGTTCCACCTGCCGGATGGCGGCGAGAGCGACATCGTCGTCAATGCGCTGAAATTCTTCACCGTCGCGACGCCGGAGGATTTCCGCGACCTGCAACTCGCCGCGGCCGCGAGCCCGCCCGGATCGCCCCAGCCCACCAAGCTCCAGGAATTCTTCAAGAGCCATCCGAGCGTCGAGAAGGCCAACGCCACGCTCGGCATCCCCGACAGCTTCGCCGACGAGATCTATTACGGCGTCGATGCCTTCATCTTCACCGACAAGGCCGGCAAGAAGCAGCCCTTCCGCTACATCATCCAGCCGGCCCAGGTTGTGCACCTGTCCAAGGAGGACGCCGCCAAGCAGCAGCCCAACTATCTGGTCGAGGAACTGCCGACCCGGCTGCAGAAGGGCCCTGCGATCTTCCACATCAAGGCGCAGCTGGCCGCCCCGGGCGACCAGACCAAGGACCCGACCCAACCCTGGCCCGACGACCGCAAGGTGGTGGATCTGGGCGTGCTGACCATCGACAAGGTCGTTCCCGACAGCGCCGACGCGCAGAAGCAGCTCCTGTTCCTGCCCGGCAACCTCACGGACGGCATCGAGCCCTCGGACGATCCGCTGATCGCCGCGCGCGACAGCTCCTACGCCGTGTCGTTCGGCCGGCGCAGCGGGAACTGAGCCGGATCGGGATCGTCCCGAAAGCGCTTCGGGACGATCCCTTCAAGCTTCGGGGCTCGGGACCACGGGTCGTCAGCCCGTCAACGCCATAGCCCGGCCGCAGCACCGCCCATGATGAGGGCGATGAGGCCGTGCATGCCCATCAGCGACCAGTACCAGAAGGGCTCAACCTCCCTGGTGCTGCGGCGGTTCTTGGCGCCGACCACGCCTGACCGCAGCTCGAAATAGATCTGGGCTAAAGCCGCTATGGCGCAGATCGCGAAAAGCGCGCGGATAATAATCATTCCCCCTCCCCGAGCTATTTTGCCGGCCGGCGGCTCGATATCCATCGGGACCATTGAAGCCCGCGCTGATGTCCACCGGATTTCAGAAGCCGGCGGGATTGGCTACGCCTGTAGTGGAAACCCGCAGTCCGGATCAGCCCGGCCGCCGCGCCTTCAGCACATACATCAGGGGCAGCCTCGGCATGCCGGCCGCCATCCGGAACATGCCGTCCTCGGTCGGCTCCATGGCCTTCCAGCGCGCGACCACGGCGCGATCGAGCTCGCGCAGCTCCTCGATATGGAGGCCGGCGCCGATCAGTGCGGTGACGACCTCTCCCAGCGGATGATTCCATGACACGGTCGGCTGCCCCGGATCGCCGGCATCCGCCGCCGCATAGCTGACGGCGCCGAAATCGCCATGCCCGCCCGCCGGCGTGAAATAGTCGACGGTCAATGCCAGGCCGCCATCGGCGCCGTCGTCGAACATCCATTCGACCGGGTGGAATTCGAACAGGTAAAGCAGCCCACCCGGCCGCAGCAACCTGCCGACCGCCTCGGCCCAGCGCACAAGGTCGGGCAGCCAGCATAGTGCCCCGACGCCGGTATAGACGATATCGTAGCGCTGCCCGAGCGCAGCGGGCGCGTCATAGACATCGGCCGTGACGAACCGCGCCTTCAACCCCGCTTCGTGCGCGATGCGCCCGGCGGCCGCGATCGCCGCCGGGGAAAAATCGAGGCCGGTGACATGCGCGCCGAGACGCGCCCAGGACAGCGTATCGAGGCCGATATGGCATTGGAGATGGACGAGATCCTTGCCGGCGGCGTCCGGCAGATCGGCGATTTCGTGCGGCTTGAGCGAGAGGCCGCCGGCGATGAAGCGGGGCACGTCGTAGAGCACCGATTTGAGGTGGGCCGGCACCTTGCCGTCCCACATCGCCAGATTCTTCGCGCGCCAATCCGCCGCCTCGCTCGACATGATGCCCCCGGGATACTTCCTCCATCGTAATTCAACGGATCGGTTCGAGCCATCCCGCCGGCCCGGTCAGATCATCCCCGCCAGCGCCCGCCGATCGACCTTGCCCAGGGCGTTGCGCGGGATCTTGGCCAATGGCCGCAGCCATTCCGGCATCTTGTAGTCCGCCAGGCGGCTTCGGGCGCTTTCCAGGATCTCGTCGAGCCGCTCCGGCCCCGTTCCCGTCTCGAGCTGCACGAAGCCGACGACCCGCTGGCCCAGCACCGGGTCCGGCACGCCGATCACCGCCGCGTCGCGCACATCCTCGTGCTGGGCGATGACCTGCTCGACCTCGACCGGCGAGATGTTGGAACCGGCGCGGACGATCAGATCCTTGCGCCGCGAGACGAACCGGAAATTGCCCTCCTCGTCCTGCCGCATCATGTCGCCGGATCGGTACCAGCCATCTTCCAGCCCATCCACCCGACCGGGACCGCGCCAATAGCCGAGCGCCACATGAGGCCCGCGCACGAGCAGCTCGCCGATCTCGCCTCTCGGCACCGATGTCCCGTCCTCGGCGACGAGCTTCACCGCCGACCCCGGCCGCGGCCGGCCGACGGCGCCCGTCTCGAGCCCATAGGTGAAGGGAAAGGTTCCTTCCGTCGAGGCCCAGAATGATTTGAGCGGCAGCCCGAAGACGGCCTGGAAGGCTTCCTGCCGGCCCGGCGGGCAAATGTCGGCGCTGATGCCGCAGCCGCGCAGCGACGACAGGTCGCGCGGGTGGCGGAGCTGCCGCTCGATCAGCGCTTCGCAGCTGATCAGCGGCACCGGCAGATAGGTACAGCCATGGTTCTGGACAGCGTCCAGCATCCCGTCGGGGTCGGCCGGATCCAGCATGATCATCGACATGCGGTGACGCACGGCATGCAGCATATAGAACAGGCCGCTGGCATGGACCATCGGCCGCGGAAAGGCGAGAACGCCGCCGCGCTCCAGCTCGAGCTCGCCGAAGAAATCCGTGGCGGCCGAGAGCGTGTTCTGGCTGTGCGCCACCAGCTTTGGCTTCCCGGTCGTGCCCGAGGTGAGGAGCAGAACGGCGGGAGCGTCCCGGTCGGCCGGGCCGGGCGGCGGCACCGACGCGGGATCGCTTAGCAGTGCCGTCCAGGGGCGGGCTTCGCCGGACCGGCCTACGACATAACGATCTTCGACACCGAGGATCGATCCGGCCAAACCGGCGATCAGCGGATAATGCACCGCATCGCCGATATAGAGGCTGGGCTTCAATAGCGTCAGCACCGCCCTGAGCTCGGCCGGCTTGAAACGCAGATTGAGCGGTGCCGCGATGGCACCGACACGGAAGCAGGCGTAGTAAGCGACCGCGATTTCCGGCCCGTTGGCGAGATGCAGTGCGATGCGATCGCCCGGACCGATGCCGCGTGCGGCAAGGCCCGCGGCCAGCTGATCGATCTCGGTCGAAAACCGCTCATAGGTCCAGCGGTCCTTGCCCATGACGAAAGCCGTATCCCCGGAACGGGCGACCGCGTCCAGGGGCGGGAGAATTCGCCGGCCCTCCGGGCTCGTGGTGATCGATGCCGTTGCTGCCATAGCCTTCCTCGCCCCGTAATCTTCCTCGCCAATGTCGGCGACAGCCTAGGCAGGTCCGAATTACAGGCCGGCTACGAAGCTGAATCGAATGGTTACGGCCCGTGGGTCGCGTTCCCTCGTAACCTTCGCCGACGGCGGATCGAAAGGTTGTGATCGAGGCCGCGGGCACTTTCCTGCGACCCGGGATTGGAGACCTGATAGATTGGTGCGGTCTGCTCACCTGAAATTGGTTACCGAGCGCATGGAACCGGCAGAGGATTGGTCGAGCCTCATGGCGCGGGCCCAGAATGGCGATCAGCGCGCCTATGGCGATCTTCTGACCGGGATCACGCCTTATCTGCGGGCGCTCGCCCGGCGCGCGCTCTTCGATCCGCGCGATAGCGAGGAAGCCGTGCAGGATGTGCTGCTGACCATCCATCAGATTCGCCACACCTACGACCCGGCACGGCCCTTCACGCCCTGGCTCGCCACGATCGCCCAGCGCCGGATCGTCGATCGGGTTCGCATCAACGCCCAGCATGCGAGACGCAAGCTCGCCGTGGCGGAACAGTTGCTGGTCGAGCCGGCGGGACGGCAGGAAGATCCGGAGCCCGACGAGTATGACGCGCTGCGCGCCGCCATCCATCTGCTGCCGGAAGGTCAGCGCCAGGCGGTCGAGCTGCTGAAATTGCGCGAGCTGTCGTTGAAAGAGGCCTCGAGCCTGTCCGGCATCTCGGCCGGAGCCCTCAAGGTCGCGGTGCATCGCGCGCTCAAATCCCTGCGCCGTCGGCTCGACGAGAAGGCCGGATCATGAGCGACACCACCGATCTCATCGCCGTCCTCGCCCGCGACGCCGCCCCTGTGCGCCCGCTGCGCTCGCCGCTGTTGCGGGCGATCGGGTGGCTGCTGTTCGCGACCTTGGTGATCGGCGGGCTGGTGATGGATCACGGCATGCGCCACGACATCGCCCTGCGCTTCGGCCAGTCCCGATTTATGATCGAATGGCTGGGCTCGGTCTCGACCGCGATCCTCGCCGCCCTCGCCGCCTTCTATCTGAGCGTGCCGGGCCGCTCGTCCGCATGGACTTTGCTGCCGATCCCGGGACTGGTGCTCTGGTCGCTCGGCACCGGCTATGGCTGCTACAGCGATTGGCTGCGGCTGGGACCGGACGGGCTGGCGCTCGGCACGAGCTGGGATTGCCTGCGCTTCATCGCGCTCACGACCGTGCCGCTTTCGGCGATGCTGCTGTTCCTGCTGCGCTATACGGCCCCGATCCGGCCGATCCCGACAACGATCCTCGCCACGCTCTCGGTCGCAGCACTCGCCGCAGCCGGCCAGTCGCTGATGCACGGGCTCGACACCACGATCATGGTGCTGGCATGGCACGTCGGCACGACCTCGGTGCTGCTGCTCGCCGCACGCTTCGCGGGACCGCGCCTCCTCGACCGCTTCTACCGGCCCTCCGCGGCCGGCCGGATCTGACCGGCGAAACCTAACTACAGCACCTCGCCGAACGGATGCGGCGGCGCGTCCTTCTCGACCTGATCGGCGGTGCGCGGCAGCAGGATGCGGACGGTGGTGCCGGCCCCTTCCTCGCTGTCGATGGTGACCCGGCCGCCGGATTGCTGAACGAAGCCGAAGACCTGGGATAGGCCGAGGCCCGAGCCCTTGCCGACCTCCTTGGTGGTAAAGAAGGGATCGAAGGCGCGCGCCGCCACCTGCGGCGTCATGCCTGTGCCGGTATCGCTGACGGCCAGCTCGACCGCAGGGCCGGCAATGCCGCTGCCGGACGCTTCAGCCGCCTCGACATTGCGCGTCCGGATGACCAGCGAGCCGCCGGCCGGCATCGCCTCACGCGCATTGAGCACGAGATTGAGGATGGCGGATTGCAGCTGCAGCGTATCGACCCGCGCGATCCAAAGCCCGTCGGCGAGCGTCAGGTGCAGCAGTACCGTCTCGCCGCGAATACGGTCGATCAGCTCGCCGATCTCGGTGATGAGCTGATTGATGTCGACCGGCACCGGATGCAGCCGCTGGCGGCGGGAATAGGCCAGCAGCTGCTCGGTCAAGCGCGCGCCGCGCTCGGCCGCCCGGCTGGCGGAGCGCACCATCCGCAGGACGCGCGGATTGGTCTCGACCTCGGGCGCCAGAAGATCGAGATTGCCCGAGATCACCGTCAGCAGATTGTTGAAATCATGCGCGACGCCGCCGGTCATCTGGCCGATCAGCTCCATCCTCTGGGCTTGTTGCAGCGCCTCGTCGGTCTTGCGCCGCTGGCCGAGATCGCGCGTCACCAGGATGGCGAGCAGGCCGGCCAGCAGAACCGCACCGAAGCCGCCGATGGCGGCGATCAGCACTGGCCGGCCGAACCCGCCGAGCGCCCCTGTCGGCAACGACAGCAGGACGGACCAGCCCGTGACGGAGGAAGCGGCATAGCTCACGACATGCTCGGCGCCCGCCGCGTCGATCTCGGTGAACCGGCCCGGATGGGCCGCGGTCACGATGCCGCGCCCCTGCGGGCCCAGCGACTGGCCGATATCGACCCCAGCACCGGGCAGCGTATCGGCGAGGATGATGCCGGCCCGATCGACCAGCCTCAGCCGTGCTTCGACCGGCATGTCGCCGAGCTTGGCATCGGCCTGCAGCATCGCGTCGAGCGCCGGGGCCGCGATCAGTGCCGCGACCAGGTCGGTCGCGCCCTCGCCCGGTGCCGGGGCGATCAGGAGAATGCCGGCCTTGGACGAGACTGCGCCCGCCTCGACATAGCCGGACACGTAGGGCACGCGCTGAGCGAGGATCGAGGCGAGATCGATGCCGGTGCTGATCTGCGGCAGGAAAGAGGGCCGGCCCGGCCAGGTATCGACCAGAATGCCGCCCGTGTGCCCGTCGATGAGCGCGATGCTCGTCCAATCCTGCGCGACCGCGATCGCGCGCTTCGCCTCGGCCTCGAAATCGGCGAGGCGCCCCGAGCCGATCGAGGGCGAGCTCGCCACCCATTGCAGCAGCTTGAGCTCGGACGCGAGCGCCCGGTCGAGCTGGGCGAGCACGGCATCGGCATGCTCGGTCGCCATGTCTTCGGACGCCTGGCGCTGATCATGAGCGAGCACGGCGACCAGCACGGTCGAGATGAGGAGAAGCGGCAGGATGCCGGCCAGCGCCAGAGTCGCGAGAGCGACGCCGACCCGGCGCGAAGCGGGACGATTCAGAGCCTGGGCGGGTGCGAGCATGCCGAACCGTCCCAGGGCCATCTCGTCCCCGGCACGCCACGGCCGGCTCAGCAACTTCACGATCGTACCTGCCGACGACGGGGTGGATCGGTTCCGATGCCCCTGCGCTTGCCGGACCGGTATGCCCGGAATCGCGGCTTCGCGGCGATCCCAATCATCGTTTTCACCAGCTAATGACCTCGCCGCCGCCATCAACCAGAGCGCACTATGGCACAAACCCCGGAGTGAGGCACCTCGTCAACGCGGCCTGTCTAGCGCCGTTCCGTCCCGGAGCAAATATTATTCCGCCGGCAGGTGAGACGTCCGGGCGGGTGCTACGAGGCGAGCGAGCCGCCGCGTCAGCCAACCCTGAATGTCATCGACGAAGGTATAGGCAACCGGCACGAAGACAAGGCTCAGAAGCGTCGATGTGGCAAGACCGCCGATCACCGTGATCGCCATGGGGGCCCGGAAATCGGCATCCTCGCCCAGGCGGGCGGCGATCGGCAGCATCCCGGCGATCATGGCGATGGTCGTCATCAGGATCGGCTGGGCCCGCTTGCTGCCGGCTTCGATCAGGGCCTCACGCCGGGCAAGCCCGTGCTCGCGGATCGCCAGGATGGCGTAATCGACGAACAGGATCGAGTTCTTGGTGACGATCCCCATCAGCATCAGGAGACCGATCAGCACCGAAAGCGACATGCTGTCGCCGGTCAGCAACAGAGCGGCGATGGCGCCGCCGATCGAAAGCGGCAGGGCGCCCATGATCGTGATCGGCTGCAGGAAGCTTTGGAACAACAGGACCAGCACGCCCAGCACCAGCAGGATGCCGGCGGCGAAGGCGAGGCCGAACTGTCCGAACACATCCTCCATTTCCTTGGTGGCGCCCGAGGCTTCGAGCTTAACGCCGGGCGGCAGATGCTGCAGGACCGGCAGCTTGTGCACGGCATCACCGGCCGGGCCGAGCGGGGCACCACCGAGATCGGCGCCGATCAGCACCTCGCGCGCCCGATTGTAGCGCTTGACCTCCGACGTGCCGCTGCCGATCGTGATCTCGGCCACGGAATCGAGCGGCACGGTGCCGCCCATCACCGTCGCCACCCTGAGATTGCGGATCTGGTTGAGATCGGAGCGGGCGTCCGGCGCGATCTCGACCCGGATCGGGATCTGCCGGTCGGGCAGATCGAACTTGGCGAGGTTGGCGTTGATCTCGCCGAGCGTCGCCAGCCGCGCGACGTTGCCGATATCGGCGACCGAGACGCCCAGCTCCGAGGCGCGGTCGTAAAGCGGCCGGATCTGCAGCTCGGGCCGCAGCAGGCTCGCCGAGGTCTTGATGTTGGTCAGGGCCGGCAAGGTGCCCATCTGACGCACCAGCTCGTCGCCGACGGCGGACAGCGTCTTGGGATCGTCGCCGGTCAGCACCACCGCCAGATCCTGGCCGCCATTGCCGTTGAAATTATAGCGGATGCCGGGGACCGATTTGAGCTTGACGCTCAGATCCTTCTCGATCGCCTGCTGCCGGCGCTGCCGATCGGCGCGCGGCACCAGCGAGATCGTGGCGCGTGCCAGCCGGACATCGCCGTTGGTGGCGCCACCGATCGAGATGAAGACGCTCTTCACCTCCGGTTCCTTGCGGATCACGGCGGTGACCTGCTGCATCGCCGCCGTGGTTTCGGCGAGCGTCGAGCCGGGCGGCAGCTCCAGGATCAGGCTCGAGAGCGATTGGTCTTCCGACGGGATGAAATCGGTCGGCAGCAGCGTGATGAGCCCGATCGAGACCACGAAGAATCCGGCGGCACAGAAGCTCGCCTTCCAGCGATGGTCGAGCGCCCAGCCGAGCAGCTTGAGATAGGCGCCGAGCCAGCGCGGCGCATGCTCCTCCGGCCCGTGATCGCGCCCGAAATAGGCAGCCATCATCGGCGTGATGAGGCGCGCCACCAGCAGCGAGAACAGGACGGCGACGGCGACGGTGGCGCCGAACTGCCGGAAATATTGCCCGGCGATGCCGCCCATGAAGCTCACCGGCAGGAACACGGCGACGATGGTCATGGTCGTGGCGACGACGGCGAGGCCGATCTCGTCGGCGGCGTCGAGCGCCGCCTGATAGGGCGTTTTCCCCATCCGCATATGGCGGACGATGTTCTCGATCTCGACGATCGCATCGTCGACCAGGATGCCGACGACCAGCGTCAGCGCCAGCAGCGAGATGAAATTGAGCGTGAAGCCCATCACCTGCATCGGGAAGAAGGTCGGGAACACCGAGAGCGGCAGCGCCACGCCGACGATGAGCGTCGCCCGCCAATCGCGCAGGAACACGAACACCACGATGACGGCGAGCACCGCCCCCAGCATCAGCGCCTCCATCGAGGCGCGGTAGGCATTCTCGTCATATTCGGCGACCGAGAAGATCTTGTGGAACGAGATGTTGGGATGGGCCTTCCCGAGCGCGTCGAGCTTCTTGATCACCTCATGCGCGACCGTGACTTCGCTGGCGCCGACCGAACGCTGGACGAAGAAGGCGACGACCGGCTTGCCGTCGAGCAGCCCGGCATGGCGCGGCTCGGCGAAGCCGTCCTCGACCGTGCCCAGATCGACGAGCCGCGCGGTGCGGTGATTGGGCAGCGCGATGGTCATCCTCTTCAGCGCATCGACGCTCTCGACCGAGCCCAAGGCCCGGATCGATTGCTCCGACGTGCCGATCGTCGATCGGCCGCCGGGCATGTTGGCATTGACGGCGCGGATCTGGCGATTGACATCGTCGACGGTGAGGCCGAGCGCGATCAGCCGCTCCGGCTGGAGATTGACGCGGATCTCGCGCTCGGCACCGCCGGAACGCTCGACCTCGGACACGCCGCGGATCGACAGCAGGTCGCGCGTCACGTCATTGTCGACGAACCAGCCGAGCTCGGTCACCGACATGTTGGGCGCAGAGACCGAGAAGGCGATGACGTCACCGCCGCTGGCATCGACGCGCTGCACCTGCGGCTCGTCGATCGTCTGCGGCAGGTTCTCGCGCGCCTTGCTGATGGCATCGCGTACATCGTTGACGGCGCGATCGGTGTTGGTGCCGATCAGGAACTGGATGATCGTGCGCGACACGCCCTCGGTCACGGTCGAATTCATATGGTCGATGCCGCCGAGGCTCGCCACCGCATCCTCGACGACGCGAGTCACCTGCGTCTCCAGCTCTGAGGGGGCCGCCCCCTGCTGGGTCACGATGACATTGACGATCGGAAAGTCGATATTGGGCGTGTCCGTGATCGACAAGGTCAGGAACGAGATCACGCCGGTGATCGTCAATAGAATGAACAATACAATCGAGGGAATGGGTCGCTTAATCGCCCAGGCCGAGATGTTCGCGCGCATGATACCCCCTCCCGGCAACCCCATGGCGAGACGGGTAGCCTTTGTACGTGAGTATACTTATGCCCGAACCGCGGCTGCCGTAACGTTAAAAGTATTTCACGGGAGATAAAGGCAATTTCGGATAGAGTGCGTGCCACGTTCATTCATCAAGGTTTCAACCGCATGCCCGAAGGATCCTCCTTGGCACCGGAACATGCCCAGGTTCCGCCCGTGTTCGGCACCGGCCCCGCGCGCCGGTTGCGGCGGCGCCATGTCCTGATCGGGCTGGGCGTCGGCTTGGTGATAGCGATCGCCATCGCGGCGGTGGCCTTGCGGCCGGGCGAGAACAAGGCGGTCGGCGATCCCGCGCGCTCGGCCCTCACCGTCACGGCGGCGCCGGTGGCGAGCCGCAACATGGCCGAGACGCTGCTGGTCGTGGGATCCCTGGTCCCGTGGGAGGATCTGACCATCGGCACCGAAGCGGCCGGTCTCACCATCACCCAGATGCTGGTCGACGAGGGCGATCATGTGAAAGCCGGCCAGCTCATGGCCAAGCTCGACGATTCGGTCATCCTGGCGCAGCTCAAGGCGAACGAGGCGCAGGTCCAGCATGCGCGCTCGACAATGGGCCAGCAGGACGCCGCGATCGCGGAGGCGGAGGCCAATGCCCGCTCCGCCCAGAACGACATGAAGCGCGGCCAGGAATTGCTGCGCACCAACAATATCTCGGTGCAGACGGCCGAGGCGCGCGAGGCCGCCGCCGGGACCGCCACCGCCCGCGTGCAATCGGCCCGGATGGGCCGCGCCGTCGCCGAGGCGGACCTCGCCATCGCCGAATCGCAGCATGCCGAGCTTGCAGCCCGCCTCGCCCAAACCGAGATCCGCGCCCCGACCGACGGCATCGTCTCGAAGCGGACCGTCCGCATCGGGCGGGTCATGGTCGGCGCCGGCAGTGACGAGCTGTTCCATATCGTGCGCGACGACATATTGGAGCTCGATGCCGAGGTGCCCGACCGGCTGCTGGCCCGCGTCCGCCCCGGCCAGAAGGTCAAGCTGGCTCCGGTCTCGCCCGGCGCCGAGCCGATCTACGGCACGGTGCGCGCCGTGGCGCCGCTGGTCGATCCCGCGACGCGCAACGGCATCGCCCATATCCGCTTCCCGATCGATCCGAACCTCAAGGCCGGCATGTTCGTCTCCGGGTCGCTGATCTTCGACGAAGCGGATTCACTCGCGGTGCCGGAGAATGCCGTCGTGTTCAAGGACGGCGCCGCCACGGTCTTCGTCGTGGAGGGCACCGGCGACAAGGTGGTCCAGCGCAAGATCGAGACCGGGCTGCGCAATGACGGCTTCGTCGCGGTCAAGAACGGCCTCACGGCGCAGGATCGCGTCGTCACCAGCGGTGCCGGCTTCCTCGCCGATGGCGACAAGGTCACCGTCGCGGAAAATCTCGGCCGCTGAGGGGCCGAATCGACAAGAGCAGTCTGCACCCCGTGCGCCTTGGCGCAGAGCGGCGGCTCGAACGCTAAAGCAGTTCGGTCAGTGAGCGGATGATCCGGTCGGGCTTTACCGAACTCGCTTCCGGCAGGCCCATTTCATGCGGATCGTGCCAGATCGAGTAGATTCCGAGCCGTTGCGGCGCGGCGACTTCCCATTCCAGATTGTCGCCGACCATCCAGGTCTCGGCCGGCGTCACGTTCAGCGTTTCCATGGCATGGGTATAGGCCCGCTCCTCCGGCTTGCCGAAGCCGTGCTCGCCTTCGATCTGGATATGGACGAAATGCCGTTCCAGCTCGAAGCGCAGGATCTTGGCCCGCTGCACCTCGGCCGGGCCGTTGGTGACGAGCGCCATCCTCACGTCCAGTTCGCCGAGCCGGACGAGCGTATCCACAGCGCCGGGGAACAGGTGCATCTCCTCCTCGCGCAGGGTCGTGAAACGCTGCGCCATCCGCTCGGCGAGATCCGCCGGCAGGGGCGGATGTCCGGCCGCCGCGAGCTCGGCGAAACCGCCCACGACCACCCGGAGACGGGATTCGGCCGGCCGCTGCCGCCAATATTTGTGCCGCGCCGGGTCGCTCCAGAAGCTCTGGCCGCTCGCCGTGATCGCCTCGGCGACCCGAGCCGGATCGAGCGGCGCCAGTTCGGCCGCGAACGAAGCCGCGACCTTGCCCCAGGCGAGATGCGGCCGCGAATAAGCCGAGAGGATCGTATCGTCGAGATCGAACAGGATGGCGCGCGGCAGCGTCACGAGGCGAGCGGCTCCGTCACGATGCCGAGCCCGCCGATAAGCTCGAAGAAGCTGGGACAGGTCTTCGACACGCAGGACGGGTCGACGAGCTCGACCCCGGCCCCGGCGGCACCCAGCACGGCGAGCGACATCGCGACACGGTGATCCTCGAACGTGTCGAGCCGGGCGAAGCGCGGCGGCGCCGGCATCACGGTCAGCCCGTCGCGCCGCTCCTCGACCGGCACGCCCACCGCCGCCAGCGAGCGGCAGATGGCGTCGATCCGGTCGCATTCGTGATGGCGGATATGCTCGATGCCCGAGATCGAGATCGGCCCGTCGGCGAAGGGCGCCAGCACGGCCAGCGTCAGCGCCGCATCGGACAGCGGGCGCATATCGGCGGAAAAGCCGCCTTTGAGCGGGCCGGGCGGTCCTTGGATCACCGTCCCGCCGGCCCGTCGCTCGACCGTGCAGCCCAGTTTTTCGAGCAATTCGAGAAAGCCGTAATCCGGCTGGCGCGTCGCGGGCGAAAGATTGGTGAGCCGGACCCTGCCATGAGTGACGGCCGCCAAGGCCGCGAAATAGGTGGCGGTCGAGGCGTCGGCCTCGACCTCGAGATCCTTGGCGCGATAGCCGGTCGGCGCCACCGCGAGCCGGCTGAGCCCGTCATCGGTGGTAACTTCGGCGCCGAAATGGCGCATGGAATCGAGCGTGATGCGGACATATTCGCTCTGCACGATGCCGCCTTCGATGCCGAGGCGCACGCCGTCACGGCTCTGCGCCGAACCCATAAGCACGCCGCTGATGAACTGGCTCGACACCTTGCCCGACATGGCGAGGTCGCCGCCGATGAAGCTGCCCCCCCGGAACGAAGCCGGGAAGCAGCCCGCCTCGCCCTCGAATGCGATCTCGGCACCGCCTTGGCGGAGCGCCTCGAACAAGGGCGCCACCGGCCGCTTGCTCATCTGCCGGCTCGCTGTCACACGCCACTCGCCCGCCTCGCCCGCGACCAGGAAGGGCGGCAGGAAGCGGGCGACCGTGCCGGCCGAACCGACATGAAGCGCCTCGCGCCGCGGCCGGCGCCGGCCGATGCCGTCGATCACCGCCTCCATGCCCTCGAACGCGACCCCGGCGCCGAGCCGGCGCAGCGCGTCGGCGCACCAATAGGTGTCGTCGCTGCGCAGCAGGCCGGTAAGCTTCGTCCGTCCTTCGGCCATGGCGGCCAGGATCAGCGCCCGGTTCGACAGGCTCTTGCTGCCCGGCACGGCGAGCTCGGCCTCGACCGGCCGGCCGAGCGGGCGGACCCGCATGGCGGCGACCCCGCGCAGGCTCGACCAGGGGGTGAGCGCGTCGTACGCTTCGGTCATGCCGTGTCGCCCTGCTCGCGCGTGGCGTGGAAGCGGATATCGGGCCAATCCTTGATGGTCCGGTTGAGATCCCAGTTGTTGCGGGCGAGGAAGACCGGCGCCCCTTCATGGTCCTCGCCCAGATTGCCGCGATTCTCGTCGAGGAAGCGCTTCAGCATCTGCTTGTCCGGCGCATCGACCCAGCGCGCCGTCTCATAGGGCGCCATCTCGAAATGCATCTTGAGGTCATATTCCGTGCGGATACGCTCGGCCAGCACCTCGATCTGCAGCGGGCCGACCACGCCGACGATCCAATCCGTGCCGATCAGCGGCTTGATCACGCGTGTGATGCCTTCCTCGGCCATCTGCTCGAGCGCACGCTTCAGATGCTTCGACTTCATCGGATCGTCGAGGCGGACGCGGCGCAGGATCTCGGGCGCGAAGCTCGGAATGCCGGTGACCTTGAGATCCTCGCCCTCGGTCAGCGTGTCGCCGATGCGGAGCGTGCCGTGATTGGGAATGCCGATGATGTCGCCGGGCCAGGCTTCCTCGGCGAGGTTGCGGTCGCGCGCCAGGAACAGCACCGGATTGCCGACCGCCATCATCCGGCCGGTGCGGACATGCTTCAGCTTCATGCCGCGCAGGAAGCGGCCGGAGCAGAGCCGGACGAAGGCGATGCGGTCGCGATGCTGCGGGTCCATGTTCGCCTGGATCTTGAAGACGAAGGCCGAGACCTTGCTCTCGCCCGGCTGGATCTCGCGCGGCTCCGCCGGCTGCGGCCGGGGCGGCGGCGCCAGCTTGCCGACCCCCTGCAGTAGCTCGCGCACGCCGAAATTATTCACGGCGCTGCCGAAGAAGATCGGGGTCAGATGGCCGGCCCGGTAGGATTCGAGATCGAAGGGCGGGCACAGGCCGCGCACCATCTCGACCTCCTCGCGCAGCTTGGCCAGCGCATCCGCCGGCAAGAGCGTCTCGAGCTTGGGATCGTCGAGCCCGTCGCAGCGCACCGGCTCGGTCACCCGTTCGCCCGCGCCGCGATCGAACAGCAACAACGCGTCGTTCAGAATGTCGTAGGTGCCGCGAAAATCGCGGCCCATGCCGATCGGCCAGGTCGCCGGCGTAACGTCGAGGGCGAGCTGCTGCTCGATCTCGCTCATGAGATCGAACGGGTCGCGCGCCTCGCGATCCATCTTGTTGACGAAGGTGATGATCGGCACGTTGCGCAGCCGGCACACCTCGAACAGCTTCAAGGTCTGCGTCTCGATGCCCTTGGCCGCGTCGATCACCATCACCGCGCTGTCGACCGCCGTCAGCGTGCGATAGGTATCCTCGCTGAAATCCTGGTGGCCCGGCGTGTCGAGCAGGTTGAAGGTGAGGCCGGAATAATCGAAGGTCATCACCGCGGAGCTGACCGAGATGCCGCGCTCGCGCTCGACCGCCATCCAGTCCGACCGCACGCGCCGCCGGTCGCCGCGCGCCTTGACCTCGCCGGCGAGCTGGATGGCGCCGCCGAACAGCAGCAGCTTTTCCGTAAGCGTGGTCTTGCCGGCGTCCGGATGGGAGATGATGGCGAAGGTTCGCCGCTGCTGGGCGATCTCTGTCGGCGAGCTCATGATCGCTGCGCTTCTACCAAGCCGCACCGGCCGGTGCCAGGAATAACCGTCGCAGAAGCAGAGTCTGTTTGGTTCCGGCCCCGGTCGCGTTGTAAGAATTGCGGGTTGCACACCCGTGCCGGACGCTCAACTTCATGACAATCGGAAGACGCCCGGCATCGAAATGGGGGAGTAAAGACATGACGATCCGGTTCCGATCGGCACACGCAGTTCCGGTCCTGGCCGCGCTGGCGCTTCTGGCCTTGACGCCCGCCGCCGAGGCCAAGGAGATCCATCTGCATTTCGGCCTGTCCGGCAAGGCCGAGACCCCGCCCAACGACAGCAAGGGCAAGGGCCATGGCGACGTCACCTATGACGACCAGACCATGGAGATGAAGTGGAAGATCAGTTGGAAGGGCCTCTCGGGCGATGCCACTGCCGCGCATTTCCACGGCCCGGCCAAGCCGGGCGCCTCGGCCGGGCCGGTCGTGGCGATCAAGGCGGCGGACGGGATCACGAGCCCGCTCATCGGCTCGGCCACGCTGACCGACGACCAGGCGAAGCAGCTGCTCGCCGGCGACTGGTACTGGAATATCCATACCAAGCAGTTCCCGAACGGCGAGCTGCGCGGCCAGGTCGTGAAGAGCGACATGGTCATGCCGAAGGCGAAGCCCGGCGCGGCCTCGTCTGCCAAGTAAAGAGCAGGCTCCGGTTCGCCGGAGCCTGTCCCAGCCTGATCGGACCCGGCCTGGACAGGATGCGGGACGCCTCATACAACAGCCTGTCCCGTTCATGATCCAGGCCGTCCCATGATCCCTTCCCGCTTGACACGGCGCGCCTTCGGCCGCCTGGCCGGTGCCGGCACGATCCTGCTGGCGCTGCCGGCCAGGGCTGAGGAGGGCGAAGCGGCTCTCGTCTACGATTACGGCGGCAAATGGGACAAATCCTTCAACGAGGCCGCCTATAACGGCGCCGAGCGGTTCAAGAAGGAGACCGGCGCCGGCTATCGCGAGATCGAGATCAGCAGCGAGAGCCAGCGCGAGCAGGTGCTGATGACCTTCGCCCGGCGCGGCGTGCCGCTGATCATCGGCGTGGGCTTCGGCCATCAGGCGGCGATGACCAAGGCGGCGCAGCAATATCCGCAGCAGCGCTTTGCCATCATCGATACGGCGATCGACCTGCCCAACGTGCAATCGATCATCTTCCGCGAGGCCGAAGGCTGTTTCCTGGTCGGCATGCTGGCGGCGATGGCGAGCAAATCGGGCACGATCGGCTTCGTCGGCGGCATGGATATCCCGCTCGTCCGCCGCGTCTATGCCGGCTATGCCGAGGGTGCGCACTATATCAATCCCAAGCTCGAGGTGCTGGAGACCATGACCGGCACCACGCCCGCCGCCTGGACCGATCCGGCACGCGGGGCCGAACTCGCGCGCAGCCAACTCGATCGCGGCGCCGACGTGATCTTCGCCGCGGCCGGCGCCACCGGCCTGGGCGCGCTGCAGGCGGTCGCCGACGCCGGCAAGCTCTCGATCGGCGTCGACAGCAACCAGAATCCGCTCCATCCCGGCTCGGTCCTGACCTCGATGATGAAGCGCGTCGATACCGCCGTCTACCAATCGCTCAAATCCGCCCGCGACGGCAGCTGGAAAGCTGGCGTCATCTCGCTCGGCCTCAAGGAGGACGGGCTCGACTGGGCGCTCGACGACAATAACCGGCCGCTGATCACGCCCGAGATGCAGGCGCGCGTGCAGCAGGCGAAGGAAGACATCCTAGCCGGCCGGCTCAAGGTGCAGGCGAAGTAGAAGCCGCTTCAGCTGAGCCAGATGCGCGCTTCGTACTGCTGGAACGCGGCATCGCTGGTGACGATGGTAAGCCCCCGTTCGAGCGCCTGGGCTATCAGCATGCGATCGAACGGATCGCGATGATGCCAGGGCAGCGTCTCGAACCGCTCAGCATCGCCTGGAAGGATCGGCAGCAGCTCGAACCGATTGCGCTCGACCGCTTCGACGACCGAGCCGGCGAGATCGAGCTTGCCGAGGCTGCGTTTGAGCCCGATTTCCCAGATGGCGAGCGTGCTGACGAAGATTCGGTTCCGTCCGTCGGCGATCGCCGCGCGTTGCGCCGGACCAAGCCTGGGCACCTGCATCTGCCACCAGATGAAAGCCTGCGTGTCGAGCAGCAGGTCCATCAGCGACGAGGGACGAATAGATCTTCGATCTGGAGGTCCGCTTCCCGCCAAGCCGTCTCGTCGATGTCGCCGGTCAGTATCGCCACCGGCTCGCGCGGGGCGAGCTGATCGCCGATGGGGACCAGCATCGCGACCGGCTTGTCGCCCTTCGCGATCATGATCCGCTCGCCGGCCGAGACCCGATCGATCAGCTCCGAAAAATGGGTTTTGGCAGCATAGATTTTGAAGGTTTCCATAACCTGTCCCTCGCTCGACCGTTCACAATATGGATCTTGGTCAAGCATTGGTCAATGTCCGCTTCGACAAGCCGATTCCCGTCGCACGCCCGACAGTGTATTGAGCAAAGCACGTTCTTCGCGAGGTTTGCCGCTTGCCCGCCGATCCCGTTCCCCCCGTGCCCGCGCTCTGCTTCGACGGCGTGTCGAAGCGTTTCGGCGCGATCGAGGCGAACCGGGGGGTGAGCTTCTCGGTCGCGGCCGGGACGATCCATGGCATCGTCGGCGAGAACGGCGCCGGCAAATCGACGCTGATGGGCATCGCCTACGGGCTGCACCAGCCCGACGAGGGCGCCGTCAGGATCTTCGGCGCGCCGATCCGCTCGGCCCGGGACGCGATCGCGCGCGGCGTCGGCATGGTGCATCAGCATTTCAAGCTGATCGAGAGCTTCTCGGTTCTCGAGAATATCGTGCTCGGCGCCGAGGGCGGCCTCATGCTGCAACGATCGCTCGCCCGCGCACGCGCAGCGCTGGCACCGCTCGCCGCCGCCAACGGGCTCGATCTCGATGCCATCGTCGGCGCCTTGCCGGTCGGGCTCCGGCAGCGGGTCGAGATCCTGAAGGCGCTCTATCGCCGCGCCGAGATCCTGATCCTCGACGAGCCCACCGCCGTGCTGACGCCGGCCGAGGCGGACACGCTGTTCGCGGATCTCCGGCGCCTCGCGGCCCAGGGCAAGACAGTGCTGCTGATTACCCACAAGCTGCGCGAGATCATGGCGGCGACCGACCGGGTGACGGTGATGCGGCAAGGCCAGGTCGTGGCCGATCTGGCGACGGCGGCGACGAACGAGGCGGCGCTCGCCGAACTGATGGTCGGACGCAAGCTCATGCCCGAGCCGGCCTTGTCGCGGAAGCAGCCGGGCTCGGCCGTGCTCGCCGCCGAGGGACTGGTCTGGCGCGACGCGGCCGGCGTGGCCCGGCTCGATCATGTCGATCTCGTGCTCCGGGAGGGCGAGATCGTCGGCGTCGCCGGGGTCGCCGGCAATGGCCAGAGCGAACTGCTCGCCGCGCTCGCCGGTCTGATCCCGGCCGAGGGGCGGCTGCTCTGGCGCGGCGAGACGGTACCGGATCGCCACCGCGCGGCCCTGCTGCGCCGGCTCGGCCTCGCCCATATCCCCGAGGATCGCGAGCGGGACGGCCTCGTTCCCGGTTTCGAGGCTTGGGAGAACGCCATTCTCGGCCGCCAGCGCGATCCGGCCAACAGCCGGCACGGCTTCCTGCGCGGGGCCGCGATCCGGCGCGAGACTCGGCGGCGCATGGCGGCGTTCGATGTGCGCCCGGCCGAGCCGCGTCTGACCTCCCATGCCTTTTCCGGCGGCAACCAGCAAAAGCTGATCGCCGCGCGCGAGCTGGGCGAGACGCCGCCGGCCTTGCTGGTCGGGCATCCGACGCGCGGCATCGATATCGGCGCGATCGAGCGCATTCACCAGCGGCTGCGCGCGCTCCGGGAAGCCGGAACCGCGATCCTGCTCGTCTCCGCCGAGCTCGACGAGATCCTGGCGCTCGCCGATCGCATCCTGGTCATGGTCGGCGGCCGGATCGTGGGCGCGCTCGCCCGGACCGAGGCGAGCGAGCGCCGCATCGGCCTGATGATGGCCGGGCTCGGCGAGGCAGCCTGATGCGGCAAACGCTGCCGCCCTTGCTCGAATTCGTCGTGCTGCCGGCGGCCAATCTCGCCGCCGCGCTGGGCATCACGGCGATCCTGTTCCTGGCCATCGGCGTCGCCCCCGGCACGGCGCTCGGCACCATGATCGAGGGCGCCTTCGGCAGCAGCGAGGGCGTCGGCTACACGCTCTATTACGCCACCAGCTTCATCTTCGCCGGCCTCGCCGTCGCCATCCCGTTCCAGGCCGGGCTGTTCAATATCGGCGGCGAGGGCCAGGCCATGGTCGGCGGCATCCCGATCGCGCTCGTCTGCCTGGCGCTGCCGGGCTGGCCCTGGTGGGCGGTGCTGCCGCTCGCCGTCGCGGCCGGCATGCTGGGCGGCATGGCTTGGGCCTTCGTGCCGGCGATCCTGCAGGTCCGGCGCGGCAGCCACATCGTCATCACCACGATCATGATGAACTTCATCGCCTCCGCCCTGCTGACCTGGCTGCTGGCCGACATACTGAAGGCGCCGGGCGACCCGTCGCCGGAAAGCGTACCCTTCGCCGACTCCCTGGCGCTGCCGGTCTGGGACGGCACGCCGCTCAATGTCAGCTTCCTGCTGGCGCTGGGCGTGGCCGGGCTCGCGTGGCTGCTGCTGAACCATACGGTCTGGGGCTATGAGCTGCGCGCGACCGGCCGCAGCGCCGAGGCGGCCCGCTATGCCGCGATCCCGGCCGGGACGGTCGCGATCCTGGCCGTGTGCCTCGGCGGCGCCTGTGCCGGGCTCGTCGGCATCAACGAGATGATGGGCGTGCTGCATCGGCTGGTCGATAATTTCACCGCCGGCATCGGTTTCGTCGGCATCGCGGTGGCGCTGATGGGACGCAACCATCCGCTCGGCATCGTGCTCGCATCGCTGCTGTTCGGCGCGCTCTACCAGGGCGGGGCCGAGCTTTCCTTCGACCATCCCCGCGTCACGCGCGATGTCGTGGTCGCGATCGACGGGCTGGTGATCCTGTTCTGCGGCGCGCTCGAACATGTGCTGCGGCGGCCGCTGGCAGCGCTCTGGGCCGCATGAGCCTGCCGGATCTCCTGTCCGTGCTCGCCGCCACGCTCAGGCTGGCGACACCGCTCATCCTCGCGTCACTGGGCGGACTGTTCTCGGAGCGCGCCGGGATCGTGGCGCTCGGGCTCGAAGGCATGATGCTGGCGGGCGCCTTCGCCGCGGGCAGCGTCGCCGCCCTTTCGGGCTCGCCCTGGCCGGCGCTCGCCGCCGCCATGGGCGCGGCCATCCTGGTCGCCGCCATCCATGGCTATGCCACCGTCAGCCATCGCGGCGATCAGGTGGTCTCGGGCATGGCGCTCAACATCTTGGCGACCGGGCTGACGCCGACCCTCGGGCTCGCCTGGTTCGACCAGGGCGGCCAGACGCCGGCGCTCGGCCCGCAGCAGCGATTTCTGCCGATATGGGGCGGCCAGAGCTTGCTGGTCTATCTGACCCTCTTGCTGATGCCGCTCTGCTGGTGGCTGCTCTATCGCAGCCGCTTCGGCCTGCGCTTGCGGGCGGTCGGCGAGAACCCGCATGCGGTCGAGGCGGCGGGCCTGTCGGTGACGCGGCTGCGCTATCTGGCGCTTTTGCTCTGCGGCGCGCTCGCGGGCTTGGCCGGCGCCGACCTCGCCATCGCCGAGGGCGCCGGCTTCACCCGCGACATGACCGCCGGACGCGGCTATCTGGCGCTGGCGGCGCTCATCTTCGGCAAATGGCGGCCAGCGCCAGCTTTCGCCGCCTGCCTGCTGTTCGCCCTCGCCGACGCACTGCAGCTTCGCCTGCAAGGTGTGGTATTGCCGGGGATCGGCGCGGTGCCGGTGCAATGGATCGAGGCGCTGCCCTACCTCGCCACGCTGGTGCTGCTCGCGGGCTTCGTCGGTAGGGCACGGGCGCCGGCGGCGCTGGGCGTGCCGTTCGAGGAGGAGAAATGACCGAGGCGGCCGAGATCATCGCCCGACACTGCCCTGGCTGGCGGCCGCGACTCGGGCTGATGCTCGGCTCCGGCCTTTCCGGGCTGGCGGCGCGGGTCGAGCAAGCGGTCGAGATCCCTTACCGCGCCCTCCCCGGCTTCCCCGAGCCGACTGTCGCCGGCCATGAAGGCACGCTCGTCTGCGGCACGCTCGCGGGTACGCCGGCGCTCTGCTTCAAGGGCCGCGTCCATGCTTATGAGGGCGGCGATCCCGGCGCCTCGATCCGGACCATGGTCCGGACGCTGCGGCGGCTGGGCGGCGAGACCCTGCTGCTGACCAATGCCGCGGGTTCGCTGCGCCCGGAGATCGGGCCGGGCAGCTTGGTCGCCATTACCGACCATATCAATCTCATGGGCTTCAATCCGCTGACCGGGCCGAACGACGAGGCCATTGGGCCGCGCTTCCCGTCGCTGCGCGATGCCTACGACCCGGACCTGCGCGCTTCCCTCGCCCGCGCCGCCGAGGCGGAGGAGATCACCCTGTCCGAAGGGATCTATCTCGCCTGCCCGGGGCCCAGCTTCGAGACGCCGGCCGAGATTCGCGCTTTCCGCACGCTCGGCGCCGATCTGGTCGGCATGTCGACCGTACCCGAGGTGATCGTGGCGCGGCATTGCGGGCTGCGCGTGGCCGCGATCTCGGTCGTGACCAACCTCGCCGAGGGCATGGAACATGCGAGCCCGAGCCATGCCGAGACGCTGGCGGTCGCGGCCCTCGCCGCCGGCCGGCTCGAAAGTCTGGTCATGGGATTCGCCGCCCATGTCTGACGCGGGCAAGCTGCGCCGGATCGCCCAGCGGCTGCTGCCGCTGCTCGATCTCGACAGCGAGGACCGAGGCGAGGGGGCGGTCCGCGCGCTCTGCCGGGCGGCCCGAACGCCAGCCGGCAATGTCGCGACCATCTGCGTGCCGCCGGGCTTCGTTTCTCTGGCGAAAGGATTGCTGGCCGGCACCGCCGTACCGGTCACGGCCAAGGCGACGCCGGCGGAGATCGAGGCCGCGGCCGTTGCTGACGAGATCGAGCTGATCCTGTCCGAGCCGCCCACGGTGGAAGCCGTGCGGGAAATCCGCCGGGCCTGCGGACGCGCGACGCTGAAGCTGGTCCTGGAGACAGGTCGGCTCGACGGCCCGGCGATCCGGGCAGCGGCGGACGCGGCGATCGCCGGCGGGGCCGATTTCCTGGTGACCTCAAGCGGCCTCGTCGAGCCCGGCGCGAGCCAGCCGGCCGCCGCTTCATTGCTCGAGGCGATCGGCAGGGCACGCCTGCAGCGGCGCTGGATCGGCTTCAAGGCGGCGGGCGGCATCCGCACGCTGAGCGACGCGCAGCCCTATCTGGCGCTCTATGACCGCGTCATGGGCGAGGGCTCGGCCAGTGCCGCCGGCTTCCGCATCGGCGGCTCGATGCTGCTGAACGACATCATGATCGCGCTCGGCCTGCCGAGCCAAACCGGGGATTTCAGGGGATGAGCAAGCTCAAGATCTACGGGCCGGCCTGGAGCCGCGCCAACCGCGTGCTGTGGCTCGCCAACGAGCTCGGGCTCGATTACGAGCAGCCGCCGATCGATTTCATGGCCGGCGAGCACAAGCAGGCGGCCTTTCTCGCGATCAATCCGAACGGCCGCGTGCCGGCGATCGAGGATGGCACGCTCAAGCTGTCGGAATCGCTGGCGATCAATCTCTATCTCGCCAAGCACCACGGCGGCGGCGCGCTCTATCCGCAGAGTCCGGCGGAGGAAGCCGGGATCTGGCAATGGACGGTCTGGGCCGCGAGCGACATCGAGATGCCGCTCATCACCGCTCTGGTCAACCGCTCGATCCGGCCGCCGGAAGGGCGGGATCTCGCCGCCGCCGACGCGGCCGAGACGCGGCTGCAGCGCGGCTTCGGCGTGCTGGAGACGGTGTTGACGCCACGGCCCTATCTGCTCGGCGAGGATTTCACCCTCGCCGATCTCGCGGTCGCCTCGGTGCTGATCTACGCGCCGCTCTGCGCGATCACATTCGATGCTTACCCGCACCTCGCCGCCTGGCTCGAACGCTGCTATGCCCGCCCGGCCTATCGGGCGCTGGCGGCGTCGGTCGCGGCCGATCCGGACGCGCCGTCCTGGAGCCGGCTGCCCGCTTGCGCGGCTTGAGCCCCATGGCCCCTACCCTTTTCAGGAAGCCGCCGATGCGCTTGCCGCTGTTTTTCGCCCTGCTCGCCCTCTCCGGCGCCGCTTTCGCCGACGACAAGATCGTCATCGGCACCGACTGGCGGGCCGAGGCCGAGCATGGCGGCATCTATCAGGCGCTCGCGACCGGCCTCTATAAGAAGCACCATCTCGATGTCGAGATCCGGCAGGGCGGCCCGAATCTCAACCAGGCCCAGCTCCTGGCCGCCGGCCGCTATGATTTCTCGGTCCAATCGAACAGCTTCGAGCCGCTGAATTTCGTCAAGTCGGGCGTGCCGATCGTCGCCGTGGCGGCAGCCTTCCAGAAGGATCCGCAAGTGCTGATCGCCCACCCCGGCGCCGGCAACGACACGCTTGCGGCGATGAAGGGCAAGCCGATCCTGATCTCCTCGGCCTCGCGCGAGAATTTCTGGCGCTTCCTGACCGCGCGCTACGGCTTCGCCGACGACCAGATCCGGCCCTACACCTTCAATATGGGACCGTTCCTGGCGAGCAAGACCGCGATCCAGCAGGGTTATCTGACCAGCGAGCCCTTCGCGATCGAGCAGGCGACCGGCGAGAAGCCGGTCACCATCCTGCTCGCCGATCAAGGCTATCAGAGCTATGCCGCGATGATCGCCGCCACGCGCAAGACCATCGAGACCAGGCCCGATGTCGTCCAGCGCTTCGTCGATGCCACCATGGAAGGCTGGAAGAGCTATCTCCATGACGATGCGTCGGCGGCGAATGCGATGATCAAGAAGGACAATCCCGAGATGACCGACGCCGTCATCAGCCACGCCATCGCCGGCATGAAGCAATATGGGCTGCTCGAATCGGGCGATGCCGAGACGCTCGGCATCGGTGCCATGACCGATGCGCGCTGGCAGGGCTTCTTCGACTTCGCCAGCGGCGCCGGTCTCTATCTCAAGGATCTGGATTTCAAGCAGGCTTACGATCTGCGCTTCGTCGGCCACGGGCCGAAGCCTTAACCATCAGCCCTGCCAGGGCAGCACGCCGGCGGGAAGCGCGCGGGCGAGCCGCGTCACCAGCAGCATCAGCACCACGGTGACGGCGGTCGAGATCACGGCAAGGGCGGCGGCGAGCGGGATGTCGCCGGCCTGCTCCAGGCTGAACAGGACGACGCCCAGCGTCTCGTGCCCGGCCGACCAGAGCAGCGCCGAAACGGTCAGTTCGTTGAAGGCGGTGAGAAAGACGAGCAGCCCGCCGGCCATGGCGGCCGGCAGCACCAACGGCAGGACGATCGTCCGCAACCGCCGGACCAGCCCCGCGCCCTGCAGGGCAGCTGCTTCGTCGAGATGCGGATCGAGCTGGCGGAAGGCGGCGGAAACCGGCCGCTCGGCCAAGGCCAGGAAACGGGCGAGATAGGCGAGCAGGATGATGCCGAGCGTGCCATAGAGCCCGATGCCGAAGATCGGCCGGATCAGCAGCAGGATGAAGGCGATCGCCAGCACGATGCCGGGCAGCGCATAGGGCAGGCTGGCCGCGAACAGCAGTCCGCGCATTACGGGCGACCGGCGCCAGACCGCGAAATAGGCGGCCGGAATCGCGATCAGCATCAAAATAAGTGCGCTTAACAGAGCGAGCAGGAAGGAGTTGGCGAGCGCGCGCCGGCTCGCCTCGTGCTCGACCAGGATATAGCGAAAATTCTCCAGGCTGAGCGAGGCGAAGGAAAAGGGCGCGCCATAGGCCCGATCGAGCGCCGTCCCCAGGAGCGCCAGCAGCGGCATGGCGAGGGTGGCCGCGAGCAGCAGCCAGAGGCCGGCTTCGGCCACGAGGCGCCAGCGCCCGAGCGGCGGCAGGGCCGGCGTGCCCGTCCCATTACCGAGAACATCGCGGTGGCGGGCGATGACGGCCTCGACGGCGAGCGCCACCCCGGCGACCAGGCCGAGCAGCAGCGACAGGTCCGCGACCTCGCCCAGCACGCGCGGCCCGAAGCCCGACAGCCTTTGATAGATGAGGGTGGTCAGCACCGGATAGCGGCCGGGAATGCCGAGCAGCGCCGGGGCCGCGAAATTGCCGAGATTGGCGACGAAGGCGAGGCCGAGCCCGGCACCGAAGGCGGGGGCCGCGAGCGGCAGCACGATGGTCGCGACCAGCCGCAACGGACGCGCCCCGGCCGTCTGCCCCGCCTCCAGCAGCTCCGCCGGCACGCGCCCGAGCCCGGCCCGGAGCGCCAGCAGCACCAGCGGCGCATGCTCGATGCCGAGCAGCAGCGTGATGCCGCCCGGCCCGTAGAGCGACGGGCCGACGAGATTGAGCCAGGCGATCGCCGTTACTTGCGACGGCACCATCATCAGCAGCGAGAACAGGAACAGCAGCGTCGGCCGACGACCGAGATCGGGTGCCGCCATCAGCAAGGCGGCACCGCCGCCGACGAGCCCGGACACGGCCATGCCGCCCAGGCTCACCACCAGCGTATGCAGAAGCGCCACGCCGACCGCCGGCCGGAGCAGCACCTCGACATCGCCGCCGGCCAGGATCAGCCGGCCGGCCGGCAGCAATGCCAGGGCGGCGAGCAGGAAGGCGAGGCTCCAGAAGAGCGACGCCTCGCCGACAGGGCGCATCAGCCGCCGAACAGATCGGCGAAGCGCTGCTTGGCCTGATCGTCGGCCTTCCGGATGCGCTGGATATCGATTGGCAGGAAATTGATGTCGGCGGGAAAGCCGGGCGGCGGCGGAACATCGGCCCGGATCGGCAGGAAGCCCTGACGCGCCGCCAGTTCCTGCCCCTCATGCGACAGAAGGAAATCGACGAACGCCTTGGCCGCTTCGGGATTGTGCGCGGTCTCGAGGATCGCCACCGGCTCGGTCACGGCGACGACGCCGTCCTTGGGAAAGACGAACTCGACCGGCGAGCCCTGGGCCTTGGCGTTCAAGGCCATGAAATCGACGATCACACCGAAATTCTTCTGGCCGCCCGCGACCGCGGTCAACACCGCGCCGTTGCCGCTCACCGCCTGCGCGCCGTTGCCGGCGAGGGCCGCGTAGTAGTCGAGGCCGAGCGCGCCCAGATTGATGGCGGCCGCGCCGGAATAGAGCGGACTCGGCAGCACCACTTGCGCCTTCGCCTCCGGCCGCGCCAGATCTTTCCAGCGCTCCGGCTTGAACGGCGCCTTGCGATTATAGACGATGCCGGTGGTGATGAGCTTGGTGCCGAAATAGCGTTTGTCGGGATCGTAGGCGGCGGGCGGCACCCCGGCGAGCTTGGCCGCGGGATAGGCCATCAGCCGATGATCGGCCTTGAGCTGCTCCATGGCCATGGCATCGGCGATCAGCAGTACATCCGGCTGCGGCGCGCCGGCCATCACCTCGGCCGCGAGCTTGTTCAGGATCTCGGTCGTGCCGGACCGGAAGAGCTCGATCTCGACATTGGGCTCGCGCGTCTTGAAGGCGGCGATCGTTTCGCTCGCGATCCGATCCGGCTGCGAGCTGTAAAGGACGAGCTTGCCGGAAGCGGCCATCGCCGGCTGCGCCAGGGCCAGGAGCCCGGCGAGGAGAAGCATACGCAGCATCATGGGCTAACGCGGCGGCTCGACGGCCCGCAGAACCGGCGGCGCCTCGCGTCCCACGCCTCCCGCCCGGAGCGCCTCCGCAGCCTTCCTCAGGCGATTGAACGAGCGGATGCTGAACGGGATGGTGGCGACATAGCCCAGCCCCAGCACCAGCAGCGTCGGCCAGGGCGCCGTCGTCAGGAACGCCATCAGAGCGGCCACGCCGATCATCATCGGCAACACGTAATCGGCCGGCACGCGGAACCGTTTGCCCGAGAAGGTCGGCACGCGGCTGACCATGAGGGCTGCGATCGACACGGTGGTTATGGCGCAGAGATAGGGGGACTGAAAGAAGGTCGGCCCGAATTCGAAGGCGCCGCACAGCGGCAGCAGCGCCAGCCCGGCCGCCGCCGGCGCCGGCACGCCGGTGAAGAAGTTATAAGCGTAGGAAGGCGGGTCGGGGATGCCGAGCTGCGTGTTGAAGCGGGCAAGGCGCAGCGCCGAGCAGACACCGAACAATAGGGCGATGACCCAGCCGATGCTGCCGATCCGGCTCATCGTCCAGACATAGAGCAGCAATCCCGGCGCCACGCCGAAACAGACGAAGTCGCTGAGGCTGTCGAGCTGGGCGCCGAAGCTGGAGCTGGCCTTCAGCAGCCGCGCCACCCGACCGTCGAGCCCGTCCAGCACGCCGGCAATGATGATCGCCGTGACCGAGGCCTCGAACTGGCCGCTGATCGCGAAGCGGATCGCCGTCATGCCGGCGCACAGCGCCAGCAGGGTCAGCATGTTCGGGATCATCTTGTTGAAGGAAAGCCCGGCGATCGGCCTCACGCGAACGCGCCGCGTCCGGCGTGGCCGATCCTTCATGTCCGTGGGCCGCATCATCGCACTGCTCCTTGCCGTGCCGGCTCGGTCGAGGTCGAGTCGGCCAGCACCGTCTCGGCACCGACGACATGCTGTCCTTCGACCACATGGATGGACCAGTCCGTCGGCAGATAGAGGTCGGTCCGGCTGCCGAAACGGATCAACCCGAAACGCTCACCGGTTTCGACCGGCTGCCCTGCGACGATCTGACACACAATCCGGCGCGCGACCAAGCCGGCGATCTGTACAACCGCGATGTCGGGCCCGACCGCGGTCTTGAGGCGGATCGTCATGCGCTCGTTCAAGTCCGACGCCTTGTCCAGGCTGGCATTGACGAACTGCCCCTTGTGATAGTGGGTACGCTCGACCTGGCCTGCCATGGGCACCCGGTTGATGTGAACGTCGAAGACATTGAGAAAGATGCCGATTCGGGTCATCGGCGCGTCGCCCATATCGAGCTCGCGCGGGGGCGGCACCAGCGCGATCGAGACGATGAGCCCGTCCGCGGGAGAGACCACGAGCCCCGGCCGGAGCGGCGTCACGCGCGGCGGATCGCGGAAGAAATAAACGCACCAGGCGGTCGCGAGCACGCCGAGCCAACCCAGCGGTTGCCAGACCCAGAACAGCAGCAGCGTCACGACGGCGAACAGGAGAATGAACTTTCGCCCATCCGGATGCACCGGATGGAGCACATGCTTCAGCACTTCTACGACCCTTCAACGCGCCGGCAAGGCGGCAAGACCTCGTAAGATAGCGCGGATTGGCCGAGGCCGCATCCGGTTCCAGTTCAGTTGAACCTACTCAGGTTTCTCTGCCTTAGCTACTTGGCCAGGAATTGTTTCAATTTGTAACATTTAATACACGTCGCATGCGAAGGAAGTCACCGTTCGTGCACACTGCAATGGTAATCGAAAATTCTACGAGAAAATTGCATCATTTTCGGAATAAGCTGATCATAATCTCCGTCTCATCGTCGAGACGTGGCGGGTTCACTCCTTGCTCTCCCTGCTGGGCTCGCCGCATTTCGATGATGGTTCTGACAAGAAACTTCGGATCGCCATGCATATCCTTGTTGGACCCGATGGCAGGCTGTGGTTCCCTGGCAGCCCCGACCTCATGAAACATATCGGTCAACCCGCTCACCACGCCGTGACGGGCATCGACCTGACCAGGGATCTTGGCTTCGCCACCTTCCGGCTCGGCTATGGCCATGTCCGGTTGGCCATTCGGCGCGAGCAGCTTTCGCACGCCTGCGTCCGACAGCTTACCGAGTTGCTCATCGAATACGAGCCGCGCCGGATCGTGATCGAGCAGGGGCCGGCCCGACCGCCCGAGATCCTGAACAACGTCAACGATACGGTGGCGCGACTCGACGAGCTTCGCGGCCGGAACCCGGGCGAACGGATGCGACCGCCCTTCTCGTTCGAGTCGCTGGGCCTGGAACGGCTGCGTCATCCGAAGCGGCGGCACCTCCTGCGCTACTTCATGAAATGGAAACGAGCGCAGGGAGAGATGTCGGCGCGCGAATTCGCCAGCCTGCAGAAAAATCCGTTCACCGATCGCACGCTGGTGACGCGGCTCAATCAGCCTGACCGCCCGATCATCGAAACCTGGCCGCGCTCGATCAAGCTGTTCAAGCCGTGCGAGGTGATCAGCCTGATCGGGCAAGCGGTCGAGGATCAGCCCGATCGGGCCTATGGTGCCGCGACGGCGGTCGGCTATGTCATGGTCAACCGGGATCAGCGGCCCAGGCTGGAACTGGTCGAGACGACCATGATGCTGCCCGATGGCGGCACGCGCTGGGCCCGTTACGAGCGGCTGCTGTTGCCCTGGCGCGCCGGCACCAGCGATCGGCTCGTCGCGAGCCAGTCGCTGCCCCGTGCCGTTCGCTTCCAGAGCGCCGGAGATTGATGCCGTCAGTCCTTCAGGCAGTCCTCGACGAACGACACGAAGGCCCGCGCCTTCGTGCTTGCCATCCGGCCGGTCGGATAGACCGCAGATAGGCTGATCGGCGGCAGCGTCCAATCTTCCAGGACGGAGACCACTTCTCCCGATTTCAGCTCGGGCGAAAAGGCGAATTCCGAGGCGATCGTGAGGCCGACGCCGGCGAGCACGGCCGCGCGCAAGCCCTCCGTGGCACTGATATGCACCCGGCCGGAAATGCTGACCGATATCTCCGCCGTGCCGCGCTTGAAGGTGAAGGCTTCGCCGCCATTGTCCCGCGTATAGATCACGGCCTCGTGCCCGATCAATTGGGCCGGCGCCTCGGGTTTGCCCCGACGGACGAAATAATCGGGCGTGGCCATCACGAGCCGACGCCTTTCGGCGATCTTGCGGATGGTCATGGAGGGATCGGTGATCGGGCCCATCCGCAACGCGACATCGACCCCCTCTTCGACCAGATCGACGTTGCGATCCTCGAGCAGCAGATCGACCTCGACCCCCGGATGCGCCGCCAGGAAGTCCGGCAGCCTGGGCACGATATGCAGACGGGCGAAGCAGACGGACGCTGACACGCGGACACGCCCGGATAGGCCGGCAGCCGCTCCGCGGGCAGCGCGCACCGCCTCATCGGCCTCGTCGAGCATGCGCTGCGCACGCGGATAGAAATTCATCCCGGCCTCGGTCGGCGTCAGCCCCCGGGTCGAGCGCAGCAGCAGGCGAACGCCGAGCCATTCCTCCAGCTGCGCGATCATTTTGGAAACCGCCGGCTGACCGATTTTCTGAATACGGGCGGCCGTCGAGAATGAGCCGGTATCCACCACCCGGACGAAGGTCTCGATCGCCAGCAGCCTGTCCACCGCTCATTCTCCTTTGGAATGAGCCATATCCTAACACCGACCTTCTGCCGATCATCCGGAATAAGCAGTTAGGAGGCTCCCGGCAGCGCTTGCTGCCTTCGTCCTTCTCGAAACGCCGGAGGCTATCGTGTCCTCGAAACTCTACACTCCGATCAAGGTCGGACGTTACACCCTGTCTCATCGTGTCGCCCTGGCGCCGATGACCCGCCTGCGGACCATCCAGCCGGGCGATATTCCCAGCCCGATGATGGCCGATTTCTACGGCCAGCGCGCGTCCGAAGGCGGCCTCGAAATCATCGAGGGCGTCAGCATCTCCATCCCTGCCCGCTCCTACCTGGGATCTGCCGCCTTCTATCACGACGGGCAGATGGCGGGCTGGAAAGCCGTCGCCGATGCGGTCCACGCCAAGGGCGGCCGCGCCTTCATGCAGCTCATTCACGGCGGCCGCCAGAGCCACGTCGACATGACCGGCGGGGTCGCGCCGGTGGCCCCTTCCGTCGTGCCGTTCGACGGCGTGGCACTGACCAAGGATGGCTGGGTCCCCATGTCGCCGCACCGCGCGCTCGAGATCGACGAGATCCCGGGCATCGTCGAGGAGTTCCGCCTCGCCGCCGAGCGCGCGCTCGAAGCCGGCTTCGACGGCGTCGAGCTTCACGGTGCCAACGGCTATCTGGTCGATCAATTCATCCAGGACGGCTCCAACAAGCGAACGGACGCCTATGGCGGCCCGATCGAGAATCGCATCCGCTTCCTGCGCGAGACGCTCGAGGCGCTCATCTCCGTTTGGGGCGCCGACCGGGTCGGCGTGCGCATCTCGCCCTCGGGCGAATGGGGCGGCATCTCCGACAGCAATCCGGAGGCGACCTTCAGCTACGTCGCCGAGATGCTCGACCAGTACAAGATCGCCTACCTGCACGTGATCGAGCCACGCATCAAGGGCGACGACACCCTGCATCACGATCGCCCACCGGTCGCGGCGAAATACCTTCGTCCGCACTTCACGGGGCCGATCGTCGCGGCCGGCGGTTTCGACCGCGCCAGCGCCGAAGCGATTACGGCATCGGGCGATGCCGATCTCGTCGCGTTCGGTCGCCACTTCACGTCGAACCCCGACCTGCCGTACCGTCTGAAGCACGATCTGCCGCTCGCGCCGTATGTGCGCGCCACCTTCTGGGGCGGCGACGAGAAAGGCTACACGGATTTCCCGGCGCTCGAATCCGCCATGGCGGCCTAAGATCGAACGATTGTCTTCTTACCACCCAACCCGTGAGGTTCTCATGTCACGCACCATCAAGTTCGCGAAGGCCGGGGAACCGGACGTCCTCGAATTCGTCGAGACGGAGGTTCCCGCACCCGGCCCGGCTGAAGTCCGCATCAAGGTCAAGGCGATCGGCATCAACCGCGCCGAGGCGATGTGGCGCCGCGACGAATACATCGAGTCGCCAAACTTCCCGGCGGGTCTCGGCTACGAAGCGGCCGGCATCGTCGATGCCGTGGGCAAGGACGTGACCGGTCTCGCCGTGGGCGACGCGGTCAGCACGATCCCGTCCTTCTCGATGAACCAGTACTTCGCCTATGGCGAGGCCATCGTCATGCCGGCTTATGCGGTCGTGAAGCATCCGACATCGCTCTCGTTCGTCGAGGCCGCGTCGATCTGGATGATGTTCGTGACGGCCTACGGCGCGCTCGTCGAGGACGCCAAGGTGACCAAGGGCGATTTCGTCCTCATTCCGGCCGCCTCCAGCAGCGTCGGGCTGGCGGCGATCCAGATCGCCAACTATGCGGGAGCGACCTCCGTCGCACTGACGCGCACCTCGGCGAAGCGGCAGCAGCTGCTCGAAGCCGGCGCCAAGCATGTCATCGCCACGGAAGAGGCCGATCTGGTGCAGGAGGTGATGCGCCTGACCGACGGCAAGGGCGCGCGCATCGCCTTCGACCCGGTCGGCGGCTCGACCTTCTCGAAGCTCATCTCGGCACTGTCGTTCCAGGGCATCATCTATCTCTACGGCGCGCTGAGCGAGGAGGCCACCACCCTGCCGGTGCTGGAAATGATCGCCAAGATGCAGAGCATCAAGGCGCACAACATCTGGCTGACGAGCGGCGACGAGACCCGCCGGAAGGCGGCGGTGGACTATGTCCGCAAGGGCCTGGAGGCCGGTGCGCTCAAGCCCGTCATCGACCGCGTCTTCAAGTTCGACGAGATGGTGGCAGTGCACCGCTACCTGGAGAACAATGGCCAGTTCGGCAAGATTGTCGTGACGGTCTAGAATCGTAACGGTCTAGTAGAGGAGTGTTCAGATGAAAATCGACCTCGCCGGCAAGACCGCGCTCGTCAGCGGCTCGACCGCCGGCATCGGCTTCGCCATCGCCGCCGGGCTTGCCGGCACGGGCGCTCGAACCATCGTCAATGGCCGCAGCGACAAGACAGTCGAGGCAGCGGTGGCGAAGCTGAAGCAGGCCCATCCCGGCGCCGAGATCGAGGGCATCGCCGCCGATCTCTCCGGCGCCGATGGGTGCGATCGGCTCGTCCGCGCCCTGCCCAAGCTCGATATCCTGGTCAACAATGCGGGCATCTTCGAGCCCAAGGATTTCTTCGAGATCCCGGACGCGGACTGGGCCCGCTTCTTCGAAACCAACGTCATGTCAGGCGTTCGGCTGTCGCGCGCCTATATGCCCGCCATGCTGGAGCGAAATTGGGGGCGGATCGTCTTCATCTCCTCGGAATCGGCGCTGCAAACCCCCAAGGAAATGATCCATTACGGCTTCACCAAGACGGCCCAGCTCGCCATTTCGCGCGGCCTTGCCGAGCTGACCGCCGGCACCGCCGTTACCGTGAATTCGGTGCTGCCCGGCCCGACCCGGTCGGACGGCGTCGAAGCTTTCCTCCAGGCCATGGCCAAGCGTGCCGGCACCTCCGCCGACGAGATGGCCGCCAACTTCGTCAAGGAGCATCGCTCGACCTCGCTGCTGCAGCGCTTCATCACCGTCGAGGAAGTGGCGAACATGGTGGTCTATGCCTGTTCGAAGGAGGCCTCGGCCACGAACGGCGCGGCGCTCCGCGTCGAAGGCGGTGTCGTTCAGACCCTGGCCTGAGAACGGACGAGCGCGATCATTTCGCCGCCGCGATCAGGCTCGCCGCCGCCTCCTTGAGGCCGGCGCGCGAGCCCGGTCGCGTATAGAGCATATGGCCGCCCGGGAAGAGCTTCAGCTCGACCCGGTCGCGGCCGGCGTGCAGATGGTCGATCAGCCATCTGCTGACGCCGAACGCGGTCAGAACGTCGAAATAGCCATGCGCGATCAGCACATGGAGCGACGGGTTGAGCGCCAGCAGCTCGCGCAGATCGCCGACGGCGCTGGTCGGCGCCCCGCCGTCATTGTAGCGGTCCCAGCGGGCATTCACTTCCTCCGACAGCAGCTCGTAAGTGAGTTCGGTCTTGAAGCCCAGCGTATCGGCGACATAGCCGGAAAAGGCGGCGCCATAGGCGCGGCCATACCCGACCAGCACCGGATCGACGAGCCTGCCATCGCCGCCGGGATAGGGATCGGCAATGCCGAGCGTATAATCGTAGACGCTGCGGAGCTCGCCGTCGCGGCGTCGGATATCCGACGCGGTCCAGGGCAGGCGCCCGGCATGACGGGCCACCGTCTCGACCGGAATGTCCGTCATCGTCGCGATCTTGCCATAGAAGGCCTTGCCGGCGTCTCCGTCCGGCAGGGGGCCGGCGAGCGTCGTCAGATAGTCGCCCAGCGCGTATTTGTAAGCTTCCTCGACCGCCTGGGGGTCGAAGGCGTGGCGCCGTTCGAGTGCGGCCGCGACGAAGGAGGGCAGATGCAGGGCGTGGCCGAGGATATCGTTCTCGGAATCATTGAGGAGCGCGCCCTCGATCAGCGGCGACACCATGACGATGCCGTTGACGATGACGCTCTCCTCGCGCTGCAGGTCGCGGGCGAGCTTGATCGATCGCACCCCGCCATAGCTCTCGCCGATCAGGAATTTGGGCGAGGCCATCCGGCCGTTGCGGCCGAGCCAGAGCGAGATCGCCTTGGCGATCGAGGCGGCATCCTGCTTCACGCCCCAGAAATCCTTCTGCGCCTCCTCGGGCTTGGCGGCACGGCTGTAGCCGGTCCCGACCGGGTCGATGAAGACCATGTCGGTGAAAGGCAGCCAGCTATCCGGGTTGTCGGCAAGCTTGGCGTGGCCGCCGTCGGTTTCGGGGGTGGCGAGCTCGAGCGTGACCGGCCCGGCCGCACCCAGATGGAGATAGGCCATGCCCGCGCCCGGCCCGCCGTTGAAATAGAAGCTGACCGGCCGCGTCTTGGGATCGCCCCCTTGCATGACGTAAGAGACATAGAAGATCCGCGCCGAGGACTCGCCCTTATCGTCGCGCAGCGTCAGCGTTCCGGCGGTGGCGCTATAGGCGAGCTTCTGGCCGCCGAGCTGGAGCGTATGCTGGGTGGTCGAATCGGCCGGCAGCAGATCGAGCAGCGCCGATCCGGTCTTGTCCTTGCCGGGCTTGCCGGAATGGTGCTCCTCGCCATCGTTTGCTTGCGCGCCGGGTTTGACTGGCTGATCATCGGCCCGTGCGATACCGGCGAGGCAAAGCGCCAAACCGAGCGCGAGGCCAGTCAGAAATCGTGGAACACGTCCGATCATGGTCATGAAGGAAATCCCGGATCGATGAGGAGGATCGGCACTCTAGGGGGCGGGCGCCGATTCTGTCGAGGCGCCGCCCGATGATCGAAACGCCCTATCCGCTCGGCTTTTCCATGACCGACCGGATTCGCCACGGCGCCGGCCCGTTGGTCGACCATTTGCTGGAATCCTGCCCATGACCGGATCTATCCTTCATCCGCCCGAACGGCCGCAGGTCACCGTGCGCTGCGACGTGTTTCCGTTGAGCAAGCCTTTCACCATCGCGCGCGGCGACAAGGCCGAGGCGCGGACGGTCTATGTCGAGATCCTCGATCGCAGCCTGCGCGGCCGCGGCGAATGCGTGCCCTATCCACGCTATGGCGAGACGGTCGAGAGCGTGATCGAGGCGATCGAGCAGGTAGCACCCGCGCTCGAGACCGGCATGATTACGCGCCGCTCTCTGCGGCGGGCCATGCCGCCCGGCGCCGCCCGCAACGGGGTCGATCTGGCGCTCTGGGATTTCGACGCCAAGCGCACCGCGTCTTCGGCCTGGCAGATCGGCGCGCTCGACGTGCCGCACCGCGTCGTGACCGCCTTCACCATCTCGCTCGACACGCCCGAGGCGATGGCCGCCGCCGCGATCGAGGAAGCACACCGGCCGCTGCTAAAGCTCAAGCTCGGTGCCGAGGGCGATCTCGATCGGGTGCAGGCGGTGCGCCAGGCCGTCCCGCGCGCGCGTCTCATCGTCGATGCCAACGAGGGCTGGACGCCCGGCGAGCTTGAACGCTATCTGCCCAAGCTCGCCGATGCCGGCGTCGAGCTGGTCGAGCAGCCGCTGCGGGCGGAGGAGGACGAGGCGCTGGCCAGGATCGCCCGCTCGATCCCGATCTGCGCCGATGAATCCTGCCACACGCGCGAGGATCTGGAGCGGCTGGCGGGGCGCTACGACGCGATCAACATCAAGCTCGACAAGGCGGGCGGCATGAGCGAGGCGCTGGCGCTGCTCGAGGCCGGACGCGAGGCCGGCTTCAAGATCATGATCGGCTGCATGGTCGGCTCCTCGCTCGCGGTGGCGCCGGCCGTGCTACTGGCCCAGGACGCGGACTGGGTCGATCTCGATGCGCCGCTGCTGCTGAAGCGCGATCGGCAGCCCGGGCTGCGCTATGATGGCAGCATGCTCTATCCGCCGAGCGTGTCGCTCTGGGGATGACGGTATGGAACGGGCCGTAAAGAGTATCATTCGGCGCCGAAGAAAAGACGGTGTCGGCCCGTTATCCCGTCACAAGCCGATCCGAGCGTCGGATCGGCACCCTGGAGGACAGATTGCGCGTCGCGAAAATTCAACTGATAAGCCTCGGCCTGGCCTTGGCGGCGCCGCTTGCCGGCTGCGTCGTGGCCCCGCCGCCGCGCCCCGTCGTGGTCGAGCGGCCGGCCGTGGTCGTGGAGCCGCCGGCAGTAGCCGCCCCGGTCTATGTTCAGGCGGCACCGCCCGAGCCGATCGCCGAAACGCCGCCCCCGCCACCGGGGCCTGAATTCTTCTGGGCCGCGGGCCATTGGCGCTGGGACGGCCGAGCCTATGTCTGGCATCGCGGCGTCTGGCGCCATCGCGAGCGGGCGGGAGAATGGGTCGCCGATCATTGGGAGCACCATCCCAATGGCTGGTTCTTCGTCGAAGGCCATTGGCGCTGACGGTCCTATAGGGTTGCGCGGACGCCGGGCGGTTCGCTACGCTCGGCGTCCATCATAAGGCGGAACCCCGATATGGCAGAGAAGTCGCCGACGGATCTCGGGCGCTGGGTCGGCCGACGCCGGGAAGCTTACGATGTCGTCGCCTTCGGGCCGCTGCGCGGGCTGGCCGCCATGCTCGACATGCCGCCGCCGCCGCAAGTGCCGAGAGCGGCGATACCGCCCGCCTGGCACTGGCTCTATTTCCTGTCCATGAGCCCGCAGGCGGCGCTCGGCGAAGACGGTGCCGAGCCGCGGGGCGAGTTCCTGCCGCCGATCACGCTGCCGCGCCGCATGTGGGCCGGCGGCAGCTTCGAATTCCACCAGCCGCTTCGCTTCGGCGAGCGGATCGGACGTGTTTCGACCATCCAATCCATCGAGGAGAAATCGGGCAAGAATGGACCGCTGGTCTTCGTCACCATGCGCCACGAGATCTCGGGCGAGACCGGCCGCGCCATTACCGAGGAACAGGTCATCGTCTTCCGCTCGCCGCCCTCGCCGGATCAGCCCGCAATCCCCGAACCGGCGCCGATCAAGGCCGATTGGCGCCGCGAGATCGTGCCCGATCCGATCCTGCTCTTCCGCTTTTCGGCCCTCACCTTCAACGCGCATCGGATTCACTATGACCGGCCCTACGCGACCGGGACCGAGGGCTATCCCGGCCTGCTCGTGCACGGCCCGCTGCAGGCCCTGCTGCTGCTGGAGCTGCTGCGCGGCGAGCTGACCCGACCGATCCGGCGCTTCGAATACCGCGCGCTCGGCCCGATCTTCGATACCGGCCCCTTCACGGTGAATGGCGTGCAGGATGGCGACGAGGCCCATGTCTGGACCGCCGATGATGCCGGCAATCTCGGCATGATGGGCGTCGCGAGCTTGTAACGACACCGGTCAACCCTGATATGGTTCAGGAAATTCGAAACCGCGCCGGGACGGAACGATGACAGGCAGGACCAGGCTGATCGGCGATATCGGCGGCACCAATGCGCGCTTCACGATCGCCCGCGACGGCGCTTTCGAAGGGTTCGAGCGCTACGGCACCGACGATTTCCCGAGCTTGGGCGAGGCCATCGCCGACTATCTGGACCGTGTCCCGGCCGCCGAGCGGCCGCACGAGGCGGCCCTGTCGATCGCCGGACCGGTCGAAGGCGAGACGGTCAATCTGACCAACCATCCGGCCTGGAGCTTTTCACGCCGAAGCCTCGCCGAGGAATGCGGCTTCGATCGCGTCATCGCGGTCAATGATTTCTCCGCCGCCGCCATGGGGCTGCCCTATCTCGGGCCGGCCGATCTCGCGGCGGTCGGCGGCGGCAAGGCCAGGCGGGGCGCGCCCCTCGCCATCCTCGGTCCCGGCACAGGCCTCGGCGTGGGCGGCCTCGTACCGACACCCGATGGCGGCTGGATTCCGCTCGCCGGCGAAGGCGGGCACAACACCATGGCCGCGGTCGACGCGTACGAGGATCGGATCCTGGACCTGCTGCGCCGGCGCTTCGACCATGTCTCCGCCGAACGGGTGCTGTCGGGCGAGGGGCTGGTCAACCTGTATGGGGCGATCGCCCAGCTCGACGGCGTCGATGGCGGCCACCCGACGCCCGCCCACATCACGGAGTCGGACGAGCCGCTCTGCCGCCGGGCGGTCGATCATTTCACCGCCATGCTCGGCACGATCGCCGGCAACCTGGCGCTCACTCTCGGCGCCGCCGGCGGCGTCTATATCGGGGGCGGCATCATCCCCCGGCTCGGCAAGCGTTTCGCCGAGTCCGAGTTCCGCCGCCGCTTCGAGGCCAAGGGCCGCTTCAACCTCTATCTGTCGGCGATCCCGACCTGGGTGATCACCCACCCGAACCCCGCCTTGGTCGGGCTGGCTCACCTTCCTTGAAGCCTGCTGACCTTAGGTCGACTCGACCTAAGGTCATCACGGTCTAGGAAGCTGTTGACCGACTCTTTCGGGCACGCTTATCTACCGCTGAGAGATTAACGAGCGGCAAGAACATGGCTTCGAACAGCGCCAAATTCGGCCTCGGCCAGATCGTGCGCCACCGGAAACATCCGTTCCGGGGTGTCGTCATCGATATCGATCCGGCCTACAGCAACGGCGACGAATGGTATGAGCGCATCGCAACCAATCGGCCGCGCAAGGATCAGCCCTGGTACCATCTCCTGGCCGAAAGCGCCGACAAGAGCTACTACACCGCCTATGTCTCGGAGCAGAATCTGCTGCCCGACGAAACGGCGCAGCCGATCAAGCATCCCGATATCGACGAGTATTTTACCGAGACCAGCGCCGGCGGCTATCGCTCCCGCCGCATGATGAACTAGAGCCGGATCGAAATGGGTGGAGTCCACCCATTTCGTGAATCCGTCTCTACTCAGAGAGTTAGAGTACGATTCACGTATTGGCTGTTTCCAGCCAATATGATCGTGCTCTAGCCCGACCAACCGCGGAGGCCCCCGATGTTACGGCCGTAACATCATCGGCTTCTCGTGAAATGGGGTCGTAACCGGCGTGAGCGAGCGTGGCCAGCCCTGTTCGTTCTCATCGGGAACCCACCATGCCAACCAGCCTTCCCCTCGACGTAGATCCGGATACCTTCCGAACGATGGTGGGCGAGACGGGCGATTTCCTTGCCGCCTTCCTGCGGCGGGTGCCGGATATGCCGGCCTGGAAGCAGGAGGGGGGCACCGACATCCTCGCCGATCCCGCGCTGCGCAAGGCTCCGTCCGAGGATGGGCGCCCCCTGGCCGAGTTGCTGAGGGCGCTCGAACGCGGGCTCGATCTCGGGTCCAATACGGCGAGCGGGCGCTTCTTCACCGCGATCCCCAATGGCGGTTTGCCCACCGTCGCCATCGCCGAGCTGATCTCGAACACCGTCAATAAATTTTCCGGCAAGATGGCCGGCGGCCCGTCATTGGTCGCCATCGAGAATGACATCATCGCCTGGTTGATCCAGGCGATGGGGATGCCGTCCGACTCGAACGGCATCCTGACCTCGGGCGGCTCCATGGCGACCTTGTCCGCCCTCGCCTGCGCCCGCGACGCCGCGGCACCGGGAGATCTGCGGCAAGGCGTTATCTACACGACCGATCAGGCGCATTTCGCCATCGCCAAGGCCGCACGCCTGGTCGGCTTCCCGCGGGAGGCGGTCCGAACGGTCGCCACGGACGCTGCCGGCCGGATGGATCCGGCAAGATTGATCGACACCATCCGAGCGGATCGCGGGAACGGCCTGAAGCCGTTCTGCCTCGTCGCAAGCGCGGGCACGACGAATACGGGAGTCGTCGACCCACTGCCGGCGCTCGCCGAGATCGCCGAGCGGGAGCGGCTGTGGCTCCATATCGACGCGGCCTATGGCGGCTTCTTCCGCCTCACCGCCCGCGGCTCCGACAAGCTACAAGGGATCGAACGGGGAGATTCGCTGGTACTCGATCCGCACAAGGGGCTGTTCCTGCCGTTCGGCACGGGGTGCCTTCTGATGCGTGATGCCGCAGCACTCCATCGCACGCATGCCGCCGACGAGGCGGCCTTCTTCAGAGACATGAAGAAGGGGGAAGCGGACTTCGCCGATTTGTCGCCCGAGCTCACGCGCCCGGCCCGCGGCCTCCGGCTGTGGCTGCCGCTGCATCTGCACGGCGTCGGCGCGTTCCGGCGCGAGCTCGACGAGAAGCTCGATCTCGCCCGAACAGCGTGGAAGCGGCTGTCGGACATACCGGGGATCTCGGTGCAGGCGCCGCCGGCGCTTTCAATCGTGACGTTCCGGGCCAGCGGATGGCCCGGCAGCGACGATGACCGGGCGACCGAAACGCTGGTGCGCGAGGTTTGCGCGGACGGGCGGCTGAGATTTTCGACCACGCTGGTCGATGGGAAGGTCGCGGGGCGTCTCGCGATCCTGAGCCACCGCACCTCGGCCGCCGAAGTGGATGAATTGCTGCACCGCATCCGCGAGGTCGCGGCGAGCCATCTGAGCTGAAGATCGCTGCCCGGCGCTACTCGATATTCTTCTGCAAGGAATAGAGCGACTGGCCTTTGACGTAGTCATGCAGCACGCCGAAGATCTTGTAATCGAGCCGCTCGTAGAAATGGCAGGCATGGTCGCCGAGCGCGGTCAGCCATAGGCAGCGGCATTGCCGTTCGCGCGCCTCGCGCTCGGCCGCGAGCATCAGCTTGGTGCCGATGCCGCGCCCGCGCAGATGCTCGGCAACCCAGGCGGTCTTGATGAACAAGCGCTTCCACATGATATGGCCGTCGATCCCGGCCTGAATCTGGCCGCCGGCATCGCGCAGGAAGACCGCGAAATGCGCATGCTCGGGCGAGCCCAGCCGGTTTTCCTCGAACTGGAAGAGGCCGCGCTCGACGATCCCGACATCCGCAAGCGTCGGATTCGGCTCCACCGACAATTTCAGGACGGGGGCTTCGCCCGTATCGGTCATAAGGTCAGTCATTCGAATCGATCGCCGCGATCCGGCGCTCAAGCTCGGCGATCTTGCCCTTGATGCGCCCGATCTCCTTTTGCCGCTGGCCGGCGCCCGCACCCTTCTCGACATGGGCTTCGCCCGGATGCGTGACCGATTCCGGCGCCTCCCCGGCCTCGAGCGCGATCAGACGGCGCGAGGCGCGCAGCGCGTTGTAGAGCTTGTCCTCGACAATGAGCTCGCGGACATGGGTCAGGATGTCCGTGGCGGCCGGCACCAGCCGCTCGAACTGCTCCATCAGCAGCGCCGAGACGGCCAGCCATTCGCCGCGATTGGCCTCGAACAGATAGGCGTTCTGTATCGAGTGATAGATCTCCTTGGCCGGCGTATCCGCCTCGACCTGGGTCAGCACATCCTTGTCACGCAGGATATTGGCCTTGTTGTGCACCGTGAGCGAGATATTGGACGAGCCACTATTCTCGATCACCGCCCCGTTAATGATGACCTTGGCACCGGCGGGCAGTGGAATAGATAAGGGCATGGGCTTTCCTCGTCAAACGGAGCCGGACGACCGCGACCGCGCTTGCGTCAAATCTTAGCAGGCATGGGGCCTGCTTCAATTCTAATCCTGCGCCGCCGCACCGGGACGCTCGCCGGGCAAGAACCGCCGCGCCGGCTCGACGGGGTGGGCAGATTCTGCCGAGCGGCCCGCCTCGGCGCTAGAACCGTCCAATCAACTATTTGATTCATAACGATCTGTCCGCTGGCATGGAGTCTGCGACTGTGCTGTCGACTTACTGTCCCCGGGAGTAACCCCATGAGCCTTTTCGCTAGCTTGACGACCGCCATCTCGGGGCTCAATGCCCAGCAAGAGGCGATCGGCAACATTTCCGACAACATCTCGAACGCCAACACGGTCGGCTTCAAAGGGATCGATACCTCGTTCCAGAACTTCGTCACCGACTCGACGGCACGATTGAACGAGCCCGGCGGCGTCATCGCCACGCCGATCTATCAGAACGACGTCGCCGGCAATTTCGCATCGTCGCAGACCCCGACCTCGCTGGCGATCGTCGGTTCGGGCTTCTTCCAGGTCAAGGCGCCCCCCTCCACCACGGGCGGCGCCACGGTGTTCCCGCAGGGCGAACTCTATACCCAGGCCGGCGATTTCACGCAGAACAAGCAGGGCTTCCTGGTCAACAGCGCCGGCTATTACCTGACGGGATATCCGGTCAATCCGCAGACCGGCATCGCCAACACCTCGACCACCTCGCCGATCCAGATCTCGCAGCTCGTCGATGCGCCGCAGGCGACAGCAAATCTCAATTTGAACGCCAATCTGCCGGCCGATTATCCGATATCCAGCGCCGCGGGCTATACCCCGCCGCCGCCGGTGACGGAGAACATCGTCGACGCTTCGGGTGTGTCTCACCAGGTCTCGATCCAGTTCAACCATACCGCGGCCAATACCTGGACTGCCGATATCACCGCCGCGGGCGCCACCCCTACTGCGCCGACGGAGGTAACGCTGACCTTCAGCGACGGGACCACCGCTGCCGGGACCCCGCCCGTCGTGTCACCGGCAGGCACGCTGGTTAATATGGTCGACACAACCGCCGCTGCGACTCCTGCTGGCGGCACGCCCGCCACCCCTTCGACCCCCGCCGCCGGCACCCCCGCCAACTTCAAGATCCCGCTGAATTTCGGCTCGGGTTCGCAAACGGTTAGCTTCAATCTCGGCACGTACGGCCAGGTTTCCGACGTGACCGGTTTCTCCGCCGGCACCGGCACGCCCGCCATCACCGCGACAGCGGGCGATGACGGCGTGCCGCGCGGCTCGTTCCAAAGCCTGTCGATCGATCAGAACGGCTTCGTCGACATCCATTACACCAATGGCGACACCAAGCCTTTCTACCAGATCCCGGTCGTGCAGTTTAACGCGCCCGACCAGCTTCAGCGCATGCAGGGCGGCGCCTTCGGGGCCACCATCGACAGCGGCCCGGCCAATCTGAACCCGCCCGGCCAGAATGGCGGCGGTACCATCCAGGCGAACGAGCTTGAATCCTCGAACGTCGATATCGCCACGCAATTCACCAAGCTGATCACGGCGCAGCAGGTCTATTCGGCCAATTCCAAGGTCATCACCACGGCCAACCAGCTGCTGACCACCATCATCCAGATCATCCAGTAACGATTGGGATCGGGGTAGCGGGCCATGGGCCTCTTCGGGATCATCAATTCGGCGTCTCAATCGCTGAAGAACATCCAGTCCGAGATCAACACGGTCTCGGACAATGTCAGCAATTCGAACACGCCGAACTACAACGCCCGTCAGGCGGGCACCGTCGAAGGGAATGCGGGCGGCGGCACCGATCGTGTCGTCGTCAACCGCGCGGTCGATTCCACGCTGCAAAGGGAGATGCTCGACCAGCAGAGCGCCTCCAGCGGTGCCGACTTCATCAACAATCTCTACAGCCAGCTCGAACAGCTCGACGGTGCCGCGAACAATTCGCCGACGCTGCCGAACACGCTGCAATCCTTCATCGACGCGGTGAAGAACTTCCAGGCAACGCCGGAATCGACGGCGACGCAGCAGCAGGTCATCCAGGCCGGGCAGAATTTCGCCAGCTCGATCAACCAGATCGCGACCGGTGTCGAGAAGATCGCCGACCAGGTCCAGTCGCAGACCACCAGCGACGTCACGACGCTGAACCAGACGCTGTCCAGCATCAATTCGCTCAATAGCCAGATCGTGGCGGCGCAGTCGGCCGGGCAGCCGACGGCGTCGCTTGAAGATGCCCGCGACGCCGCGATCCAGCAGGTCTCCACTCTGGTGCCGGTTCAGATTCACCAGAATGCGAACGGGTCGATCTACCTGTCGACGCCGAGCGGCGTGCAGCTGGTCGGGCAGACGGCGAACAACTTCGCTTATGACGCGACGACCAATAGCCTCTATTCGACGCAAGACCCGTCCAAGACGCCGCTCAACTCGGCCATCAGCTCGGGGCAGATCTCGGCGGAGCTTTCGACCCTCGACACCAGCGCCGCCGGCGTCGCCTCGCAATCGCCGTCGCAGGCGCCGCTGCAGAAGATCCGCGATCAGCTGAACGCGCTGGTCGATATGTTCGTCAACCCGACGGCCGGCGGCCCGCCGACCGCCATCCAGTCGGCCTACGACAACGCGACGCCGGTCAATGGCGGCGAGCTCCCGACCGGACTCTTCACCCTGCCGGCGGGCGCTCCGGCCGGTTCCGAGCGTTTCGACCTGCAGATCAACGCCAATCTTCTCAATGGCACCGACACGCTCAAGCAATCTTCGGCGACGGCGCTGCTGAACGCGCTGACGAGCACCAGCCAGACCTTCAATGCCGGCGGCGTCTCGGTGTCGAGCGTCAGCCTCAGCGACATCGCCAACGATCTCGCCGGGAACCAGACGGCGCGCGCGCAGCAGGCCCAGACCAATCAGCAGGCTGCCTCGACCGCGCTCACCACGACGCAGACCAGCTACAAGAACGTGACCGGCGTGGACGTCAACCAGCAATTGGCTCAGCTCATCGTGCTGCAAAACACCTATGGAGCCTCGGCCAAGGTGATCTCGGTCGTGGATCAGCTCTTCACGCTGCTCCAGGGCCTGAGCCCTAACTGACGCTCATGATCGGAGGATCGAATGAGTAACGCGATCAGTACTTCTGGCATCTTCTTCAACAGCACCAGTCTCATCAACAAGAATGAGAACCAGCTGCAACAGCTCCTCAACGAGCTCAATACCGGGAAAAAGTCGTCGACGCTCCAGGGCTATGGCTCTGCTGCTCCGACCATTCTCAATCTCAACAAGACGATCACCGAGACCCAGTCCTATGTCGACAATGCGACACAGGTGAGCACGGTCCTCAATCTCTACGATAACTCTCTGACCGAGCTGAACAAGGACGCGTCGACGCTGCAGACCGCGATCGGCAATCTCGGCGCCAATGATCCGACCTCCGCCAACAATCTGAAGAACACGATCCAGGGTCTGGAGGTCGACATCACGTCGGTGCTGAACGAGCAGGTCGGCAGCAATGGCCGCTTCCTGTTCGCGGGCTCGCGCTACAACACGCAGCCGGTGGTCGACCTGACCACCCTGCCGACGCCGGCGACGCCGACGCCATTCACCGCGGTCGGGCCGAACGCGCTGCCGGCCCAGCCGGCGCCGCCGGCGGCCGGCGTGCCGGCGAACTCGCCCTTGCCCAATTACGACACCCAGGGCCAGGGCACGCCGCCCGGGACCGATCCCTTCAACCAGGCCTATGCGACGCAGACGGTGAACATCACCGACTCGACATCGGTCGGCTACGGCGTCACCTCGAACGACCCGTCCATCCAGGCGCTCATCTACGCGCTCGGGCAGGCCAAGGCCGCCGCCGGCGCCACGCAGCCACAGCAGCAGCAATTCCTCGCCAACGCCACCTCGGCGCTCGCCACGGCGACGCAAGGGTTGCAGGCGCTGCAGCAGAACAACGCGGAAGCCCAGGTCACGGTCAATACCGAACAGACCACGCAGAAAACCGCGATCGGCAATCTGCAGCAGCAACTCGGCAACCTCGAGAACGCCGACAGCTCCACCGTGGCGGCCGAGATATCCACGGTTCAGAACCAGCTTCAGGGCACATTTCAGGTCACCTCGACGATTCTGAACCTGTCCCTGCTCAGCTTCATAAAGTAGCCCGGGAAATTAACCGTTGGACGGCAGGGAAAATTTAACCTGTCAGGATCGAGGATGATCATGAACTCTCAACGGGTCCCATTAGGAATCCTCGATATGCCCGTGCCGACCTTGCGACGCGCTGGACAAAGCCGGCTCACCTCCGTCGCGACCGGAGCGACCACGCATCGCGAAGCGGTGGAACCTTCACCCGCGCCCTACGATCAGTTCGACGACAAATCGGTTCTGATCACCGGGGGCACCGGATCCTTCGGCAGGCGCTTCGTGAGCAACCTGCTGCAGCGTTCCCGCGCGCGCCGGGTCGTGATCTATTCACGCGACGAGTTCAAGCAGTACGAGATGCAGAGCGAGCTCGGCAATCAGGGCGCCAGCATCCTGCGCTTCTTCATCGGCGACGTGCGCGACCAGAGCCGCCTCGCACTGGCCATGCGCGAAGTCGACATCGTCATTCACGCGGCCGCGCTGAAGCATGTGCCGGCGGCCGAATATAATCCCTTCGAATGCATCCGCACCAACGTCAACGGCGCCGAGAACGTCGTGCATGCCGCCCTTCAGAACGGCGTCGACAAAGTGTTGGCGCTGTCCACCGACAAGGCGGCCAACCCGATCAACCTCTATGGCGCCTCCAAGCTCGCCTCGGACAAAATCTTCGTCGCCGCCAACAATCTCTCCGGTTCGGTCGGCACGCGCTTCTCGGTCGTGCGCTACGGCAATGTCGTGGGATCTCGCGGCAGCGTCGTCCCGTTCTTCCGCAAGCTGCTGGCGGAGGGCACCGATCATCTGCCCGTGACCGACGAGCGCATGACCCGCTTCTGGATCACGCTGCAGCAAGGCGTCGATTTCGTCGCTTCCTCTGTCGCCATGATGCGCGGCGGCGAGATCTTCGTGCCCAAGATCCCAAGCATGCGCGTCTCCGATCTCGCGCGCAGCATGGCGCCGGGCCTGCCGCTCAAGGTGATCGGCATCCGCCCCGGCGAGAAGCTGCACGAGGTCATGGTGACGGAAGATGATTCCCGCCTGACGCTCGAGCTCGAAGATCGCTACGTCATCGAGCCCTCCTTCAGCTTCTGGACGCGCGAGCCTTATCTCGAAAGCGGCGCCCTTCCGGTCGCGGACGGCTTCCGCTACGCCTCCGACACCAATACCGACTGGCTCGACGGCGCCCGGCTGGCCGAACTGCTCCGGGAGAACCATTGATGCGGCGACTGCAGAAGCCGGAGGCGTTCCTGCCTTATGGCCGCCAGCAGATCGACGATGCGGATATCGAAGCCGTGGCCGAGGTGCTGCGCGGCGATTGGCTCACCACCGGCCCGGCGATCGAGCGGTTCGAGAAGAGCCTGGCCCAGCGCGTCGGCGCGCAGTTCGCCGTCAGCTGCAACTCGGGCACGGCGGCGCTGCATCTCGCCTGCCTGGCGCTCGATCTCGGGCCCGGCAGTGCCGCGATCGTGCCGTCGATCACCTTTCTCGCGACCGCCAATGCCGTACGGATGACCGGGGCCGAAGTGGTGTTCGCCGATGTCGACCCCGATAACGGCCTCATGACGGCAGCCACCCTCGAAGACGCTTTCGCCCGCGCCGACGCGGCCGGCCTTGCGGTCAAGGCGCTGTTCCCGGTCCATCTGGCTGGGCAATGCCCCGAACTCGCCGCCATCGCCGCCATCGCGCGCGAGCGCGGCGCCGCCATCGTCGAGGATGCGTGCCACGCGCTCGGCACCTATCATGCCTGTCCTGACGGATCGGCCGCACCGGTCGGCGCCTGCCGCCTCTCCGACATGGCGGTCTTCTCCTTTCATCCGGTCAAGACCATCGCCTGCGGCGAAGGCGGTGCCGTCACGACCAATGATCCGGCCATGGCCCGGCGCATGGCGCGGCTGCGCAGCCACGGCATGTATCGGGAGGCGGACGAGATTCGGCACCCCGAGCTCGGGCTCGACGCCGACGGGCACACCAATCCCTGGTATTACGAGATGGCGGAGATCGGCTGGAACTACCGCCTGTCCGACATCCACGCCGCCCTCGCCGCGAGCCAGCTCGCCAAGCTCGACCATTTCATCGAGGAACGGCGGGCGCTGGCCCAGCGCTATGACGACATGCTGGCGCCGCTCGGCCGACTCGCCGCACCCATCCGACGCAGCCGCGGCTGCCTGCCGGCCTGGCATCTTTACGCCGTGCTGGTGGATTTCGAAGCGCTGGGCGTGACCCGGACAGATCTCATGACCGAACTCAAGGAAGCCGGCATCGGGACCCAGGTCCATTACATTCCGGTTCATCGTCAGCCTTACTACCGGGACCGCGCGCCCGATCTGCAACTCGCCGGCGCCGAGGAATATTATCGGCGCACCCTGTCCCTGCCGCTGTTCGTCGGCATGCTGCCGGCGGACATCCGGCGTGTGGTCGGCGCTCTTCACGCGGCCTTGCTGCGACCTTCCGCACGCGCCGCTTCTTAATCCGTTATTCAACCCGCCTGGGTAAAATCGATAAGCATCTCAGAGGCAAAATAATGAACACGGGTTACGCCAAGCAGCAGACCATGGCCCTGGAGAACGCCGATCCGCAGCAGACCCTCGCCTGGGGCCTGACGACGACGGCGCGTAAAATGCAGGAGGCCAGGCGGGCTGATGCGACACGTGATCAGGTGCTGGAGGCGGTGCGTCTCAACTGGCGCCTCTGGACCATCATTCAGGCCGAGCAGTCGGACCCCGACTCGCCCAATCCGCGCAATATCCGCGAGGGGCTGCTCAATCTCGCCAACTTCATCGACAAGCGATCGATCGCGCTTCTGGCCAATGCCGACAAAGCCGAGCTCGAGGTGCTGATCAACATCAACCGCAACATCGCCGCCGGCCTGCTCGGCACCGACCTCACGCCGGAAGAGCGCGCCGAGCGCGACCGGCGCAACCAGTCGCAAGCCCAGATCAATCTGGTGAAGGGCTGAGAGGCCGCTAAGTCTCGGGCTTCGGCGGCGTTTCAGGCGCCGTATAGTGAAATTCCCGGCCATGCAGGACCAGTGTCATCCGGCTGCCGCCCGGCTCGGCGAAGGACCGGCGCCGGCGCTCGAATTCGGCGGCATCGATATCGGGCGTGACCCGACACATCGCTTCGAGCTGAGCATGCGTGGTCTTGCGCCCCGACCAGTGCAGATCCGTATGCGGCAGCGGCGTATCATCGCCGGTTAGCCGGGGCGCCCAGCGCACGACCAGCTCGAGCGCCGCGCGGAATGCGCTGAGACCGAATTCGAGCTGTCCCGCACCCTCGGGCGGCGTGAAGCGGATGACGTCGACGATGGCCCCTTCATCGACCCGCGGCGCCATCTCGTGCAGAGTCGCACCGAACGCGCGCGCGCCATCATACGCGCCCCAGCTTTCCGGATGACGTCCCGGAAACTCCGGCGGCCCGGGGTGGATGTTGTAAGATGGGCCCGGCAACCGGGCCAGCAGGCTTCCCGGCACGATCACGGCGGTACAGAAGGCAAGAAGCCTGGTGCCGGCCGGCTGTTCGAGGATGGCGGCCTCGAGCTGGGCGCGATGCTCGACATGGCGGACGGCGCAATGCTCCGTCTGGCGCGCCAAATGCGGCAACAGCATGCCGGCCTCGAAGGATCCGGTCAGAAGCAAGAGGCGCTGCGGCATGATGTAAGGACCGGTGGGCGAGAGAAGGCGGAAGCGGCAACGCGCTACAGGAGCATGGCCGGCAATGCAGCGCAAGCGATGAGACCCGGTCCGGAATTCGCAACGGCAAAGGCCCGCGCTCGATGGAGTTCATCGAAGCGGGCGTTTCACACCATATAAAGAGGGGGTTCCGGCCCTCGTCAGCTCTTGCCGCCGATATTCCCAGACCGTCCATCCGCCGCCTTGACGCTCTGCGTGTCATGGGCATTCTGATGCTGCTGATAGAGCAGCAACTGGGACTTGGACGGCACCTGGTAGTTGGCCAGCCCATCCGCAGTATTCAGATATTGGATGATGACCCTGTTCAGTTGCGGGTCGATCTCTATCCGAGGGCTGGGGTAAGTCGACACAGGCGTGACGATAGCGGCGCTGCTCGAAAGCTCGCTTTGAGGGGGTTGAGAACTCGCCGTCTGCTCGGACTTTGCCGGCACTGCTTGTCCAGACCCCGGTGCTTGAAGCACAGAAATGCTTGACATTTAGCAAACACCCCATTCAGGAACGATCGATCATACAGGGTTACCGGCAAGTGTCAAGCGTCGCGAAATGCTCAATCCTCGCTATCTTCAGTCCGACAAGAATCAATAAGTATAAGGTTGTGTATATACTACCAACAGAACGCATCGAATATCGACGCATGCTTGTCGGACCCGAGAAGGTGCAACCGAAGCATCGCGCGTCGACTATCCCCCGTCCCGTTGCCGTCCGGACGGATCGACACTGAGTGCGAGAGAGCGAAAGCTTACCACTTTATTAACCGTCCAAGACGATGATCGCCGGGCAATTGCGACGGTACTGCACCCGGTATGGCCGACGACCAGGATTCGAAAACAGAGCAACCGACCGGACGACGCCTCGGCGAAGCCCGCGAGAAGGGCCAGGTCGCGATCTCGCGCGACGTCACGACCGCCATCTCGCTCACTGCCGCGACCGTCGCCACGCTGATGATCCTGCCCTGGTCGCTGCAGCCGCTGCTGAAGATCATGCGCGGCTTCATCGCCCAGCCTGAACGGGTGCGGATCGTCCAGGGACCGGACCTGCAGCAGCTTTTCGCCACCGTCTGCGGCGCCATGGCGCTGTCGCTCGCCCTGCCGTTCGCCGTCCTGCTCGCCGCGGGCCTCACCGCCACCTTCTTCCAGACCAACGGCTTTCTCTGGGCGACCAGCAAGTTCACGTTCAGCCTCAACTTTCTCAATCCGCTTTCCGGCTTTTCGCGCCTGTTCTCACGGCGTGGCCTGGTCGAGTTCGGCAAAGGGCTGATCAAGGTCGCGATCATCGGCACGGTCGTCTATCTGGTGCTGAAGCCTGACGTGATGAAGGCCGAGATCATGATCGGCATGGAGCCGATCCAGATGCTGGACATGCTCCGCTCCGAGGTGCAGCACCTGCTCGAAAGCGTGATCCTGTCGATCGGCTCCATCGCCTCGCTCGATTACTTCTATCAGAAATGGTCGACCCTGCAGCAGCTCAAGATGAGCAAGCAGGAAGTGAAGGACGAGCACAAGAATGCCGAAGGCGACCAGCACATCAAGGGCCGGCAGCGGCAGATCCGCGTCACCCGCGCCAAGAAGCGCATGCTGCAATCGGTGCCGAAGGCCTCGGTCGTGGTGACCAACCCGACCCATTTCGCGGTGGCACTGCAATATGAAATGGGGGCGAACGGCGCTCCGCGCGTCGTCGCCAAGGGCGTGGATTTCCTTGCCTTCAAGATCCGTGAGATCGCCGAGGCCAACGGCGTGCCCATCGTCGAGAACCCGCCGGTCGCCCGCGCGCTCTACGCCACGGTCGATATCGACGACGAGATTCCGACCGAGCATTACAAGGCCGTGGCCGAGATCATCAGCTACGTCATGAAGCTGCGCCGCTGGAAAGCGGCGGGCTGACCCGCCATTGCTCTGATTCTCCCGGCCGGTAAAATCGGCTAGGGCTGGTTCGACCTGCCCTCGCGGGCGCCACGGCTTCGGATCATGCTCAAAGCCTTCACCCTTCTCGTCATTTGCCAGCTCGTCGGCGAGGTCGCGGCGCAAGCGAGCGGCCTGCCGCTGCCCGGCCCGGTCATCGGCCTCCTGCTGCTGCTCGGCGTCCTGATCCTGACCCGCGGCCCCGACCGGCATCTCGAAGAGACCTCGCGCGGCCTGCTGCGGTATCTGCCCTTGCTGTTCGTACCGGCCGGCGTCGGCGTCATCACCCAGCTCGACGTGCTGGCGCGCGAATGGCTGCCGGTGCTTGCCGCCCTCTTCGTCTCGACCGCCCTCACGCTTCTTGTCACCGCCCTGGTCATGCAGCATCTGGCGCCGGCCGAGACGGACGAGCAGCCGTGAACAGTTTCGGCCGCATCTGGGTCTATCTGGAGACGACGCCGCTGCTCGGCCTGGCCAGCACGCTCATCGCCTATCAACTGGCGCTCTGGATTTCGGCCAGGCTACGCAATCCGTCCTACGCCAATCCGGTCCTGATCGCGATCCTGCTGCTGGGTGGGCTCCTGCTCGCCACCGGCACGCCTTACGCCGCCTATTTCGAGGGTGCCAAGTTCGTGCATTTCCTGCTCGGCCCAGCGACGGTGGCGCTCGCCATTCCGATGCATGCCAACCTCACGCGGATGCGGCGCGCGGCACCGGCCATTCTGCTGGCGATCCTCGCCGGCTCGATCGTGGCCTCGGCCAGCGCCATGGTGATCGCCAAATTGCTCGGCGCCTCGCCCGATATCGTGCTGTCGCTGGCGCCGAAATCGGTGACCACGCCGATCGCCATGGGCGTCGCCGAACGGCTCGGCGGCAACCCGTCGCTCGCCGCCGTCTTCGTGCTGCTGACCGGCCTCATCGGCACGGCGCTCATGGCCGGCATCATGCGGCTCGCCCGCATCACCGACTGGCGCGCCCGAGGTCTCGCCGCCGGTACCGCCGCCCACGCCATGGCGACCGCGCGCATCCTGCAGCAGAACGAGACGGCCGGCGCCTTCGGCGGGCTCGCGATCGGTGTCAACGGCATCTTCACCGCCCTCACCGTGCCCGTCCTGTTCGGGCTCATGACGGCGCTGTTCTGAATGAATTCCGGCCTGCCGATCGACGAGGCTCTGCCGCGCCTGCTGGCCCTGCTGGCAGAAGGCGGCAACGCCGTGCTGCAGGCCCCGCCGGGCGCCGGCAAGACCACCGGCGTGCCGCTGGCGCTGCTGGGCCAGCCCTGGCTCGACGGCAAGATCGTCATGCTGGAGCCGCGGCGCCTCGCCGCCCGTGCCGCGGCCCGGCGCATGGCGACGCTCTTGGGCGAGCCGGTCGGCGCCACGGTCGGGTATCGCGTCCGGCTCGAAAGCAAGGTCGGACCGCGCACGCGCATCGAGATCGTGACCGACGGCGTCTTCACCCGGCAAATTCAGAACGACCCGTCGCTCGACGGTATCGGCGTGATCCTGTTCGACGAATTCCATGAGCGGCGCCTCGAAACCGACCTCGGCCTCGCCTTGTCGCTCGACGCCCAGGCCGGTTTGCGTCCGGAGCTCCGGCTCGTCGCCATGTCGGCGACGCTCGATGCCGAGCCGGTGGCCCGGCTGATGGCGGCCCGGACCGTCACCGCCGAGGGCCGCGCCTTCCCGGTCGAGGCGCGCTGGCGCGACCAGCCGGCGCCGAACCGCCTGGTCGAGGGCGTCGTCGATGCGATCCTGGCCGCCCTCGACGAGCCGGGCGGGATTCTCGTCTTTCTGCCCGGCGGCGCCGAGATCCGCCGGGTCGAGCGCAGGCTGGCCGATCAGCGCCTGCCGGCCGGCACCGATGTGCTGCCGCTGTTCGGCGATCTCGATCAGGCCGGGCAAGACCGGGCGCTGGCGCCGTCGCCGCCGGGCCGGCGCAAGATCGTGCTGGCCACCAGCATCGCCGAGACCAGCCTGACCATCGACGGCGTGCGCCAGATCGTCGATAGCGGCCTCGCCCGCATGAGCCGGTTCGATCCGCGCACCGGCCTCACCCGGCTCGAAACCGTGCGCGTGACCCAGGCGGCCGCGACCCAACGGGCCGGCCGTGGCGGACGCACGGAGCCGGGCATCGCCTGGCGCCTGTGGCCGGAGGCCGCGCATGCGGCCCTGCTGGTGCGTCCGGAACCCGAGATCGCGACCGCGGATCTGGCACCGCTGGCGCTCGAGCTTGCCGCCTGGGGCGTCGCCGATCCCTGTTCCCTGCGCCTTCTCGATCCGCCTCCGGCACCTGGTTTCGCCGCCGCGCGCAGGCTGCTGCGTTCTTTCGCAGCGCTCGACGCGGATGGCCGCATCACCGCCCACGGCAAACGCATGGCGACGCTCGGCCTGGCGCCGCGGCTGGCGCATATGGTGCTGCGCGCGGCCAGCCAGGGCGACGGCCCGCTCGCCTGCGCGCTCGCCGCCTTGCTGTCGGAACGGGATGCCAGCCTGCGTGAGACCGATCTGCGCAGCCGGCTGGAACTGCTGGAAGCGCCGGGGCATCACGACGCCGTCCGCCGCGTCCGCGAGATCGCCCGGCGGATCGCGCGCCAGGCCGGCATCACGTGGGGGCCGGTGGCGCCTTCAAGTGCCGGCGCCGTGCTGGCCTTGGCCTATCCCGACCGGATCGCGCAGCGCCGGGCCCAGGCCGGGCGATTCCTGATGTCGGGCGGCCAGGGCGCCTATCTGCCGGAAAGCGACCCGATGGCCGCCGCACCCATGCTGGTCGTGGCCGATCTCGACGGGCAGATGCCGGAAAGCCGGATTTGGCTCGCAGCACCTCTCACTCCGGCCGAGCTGGAGCTGGCGCTCGCCGACCGGCTGACCGAGGCCGAGGAGATCTGGTACGAGCCGTCGACGCGCTCGGTCCAGGCGCGCCGGCGCCGGCGCCTGGGCGCGCTGGTGCTGGGCGAAGGGCCGCTGGAGCGGCCATCGCCGGACCGCGTTGCCGCCGCCCTGCTCGACGGCATCGCGCGCGAGGGGTTGACGGTTCTGCCTTGGACCCCGTCGGTCGAAAGTCTGCGCCGACGCGTAGCCTTCCTCGCCCGACTGGACGGAACCGATGCCTGGCCGACTCTCGATGACGAGCATCTCACGGCGTCGCTCGCCGATTGGCTGGGCCCGGCGCTCGCAGGCAAGCGCAGCCTGGCCGATCTCGCCGGGCTCGACCTCGCCGGCCTGTTCCTGGCCCGGCTCGACCATCATCAGCGGCGGGACCTGGACAGTCGCGCGCCCACCCATCTGACCGTGCCCTCGGGCTCGCGCATCGCCATCGACTATGCCGGCGACGCCCCGGTCCTGGCGGTCAAGCTGCAGGAGATGTTCGGCCTCGCCACGCACCCTTCCATCGCCGGCGGCAAGGTCAGGCTGGTGCTGCATCTGCTGTCGCCGGCGCAGCGGCCGATCCAGGTGACGAGCGATCTGGCGGGTTTCTGGGCCGGCTCCTACAAGGCCGTGCGCGCCGATCTGCGCGGCCGCTACCCGCGTCACCCCTGGCCCGAAGACCCCTTGTCGGCGCCGCCGACGGCGCGGGCGAAATCGAGAGGCACATAGCCGGCGCGGGTCAGCATGTTGATGTGCCGCACCGGCGTTTCCTTGAGGAGATAGGTCGCCACAGCGGCGAGCAGCGGATCGCCGTAAGGCAGCGCTGCCGGCGCCAGCAGCTTCTTTACCCGAAAACGCAGACTCGGCTGCTTCTGAAAGCCGATGATGCCGGCCGTCTCGGTTTCGTTGTCATAGACGCGCCCCGTCGCCCGTCGACCATTCAGGGTGAAATGGTAGAGCAAGCCGGTATACCGGAAGGCCTTCTTGTCGGCGCCCGCCCCATCCTCGAACCGCTCGGTCGCCACGAGTAATTTTCCCGCCGCGCCCGCGGGCGTCGAGATCCCCATGGCTTTCTGCCGCACCGCGCCATCGGACGATTTCGACATTCGACCCCTGCCCCTTTGCCGCATAGAAACGATCTTGCTCAACCGTTACAAACGCGTGCCTCTCGTAACTGTTCGCCCTTGCCGTGCCAGGAGGCCATGAATGCGGATGATGCTTTTTCCCTTGATCGCCGTCATTTCCATGGCCGGTTGCGGCAGCGCGGACAAAGGGCCGATTGTCGCAGCGGCGGCGAACACCCCTTCGGCGCAGCCGTCGATCGCGGTCGCCTTCGCGCCGCTCCTTGCCGAATGCCAGGCCCGTTTCGCCCAGTCCCTGAAGGGTCGGGCCGTCACCTATGGCGAACCCGAGACCAGCAACGTAGGCCAAGTGACGACGATCAAGCTGTCCGCAACCGCCAATGACGGCAGCGCGGGTCCGGTCGGCTATATCTGCACCTTCGACGGCCCCGCGCTCGTGACCGCCGGCCGCCGCTGAACTCCGCCTTTCCGCCACAAGCTTCCAGATCATGGGCCGACGGCGCCGCGAGGGGTCGCCGCTGGATACTTGACCGGTTAGGATGACGAGGATCGCAGCGTGAAAGGACAGATCGTGGGGAAACTTCTCGGCACTATGGCAATGCTCTCATTGCTGTCGGGCTGCGCTACGGGCTGGCCTTGGGCGCACGGTCCCGACCCGCAGCTCGGCGAGACGCTCCGGTCCTCGGCCCCGCTGGTCAAGGCCTGCCAGGATCGCTTCGCCGCCTGGCTGGGGCCGCGGCCGGTGCGGTGGGGCGACGGGCCGCTCGTGACCCGCACCGGCACCCAGACCACGGTCCAGATCGAGGCGCAGCCGACCGCCCCCGAAACCATCGATCCGATCGCCTATCGCTGCGAGTTCGAGGGCGAAACCCTGGGCGATGCCCGCCCGGTCGGCTAAGCCGACCGTGGCGTCTGGCCCCGGCCGGCTCGGGATTTACTCGTAGGCCTGCAGCGTCTTGCCGCGGGTCTCGGGCAGGAGAAGGGCGGCGAGCGCCATGACCGCGTAGGCGCCGACCGCGAACACGCCGATGGCGATGCCGAGGCCGCCCAGCTCTTCCTTCAGCGAGCCGACCAGCCACGGGAACGCGGCGCCGACCGCGCGGCCGACATTGTAGCAGAAGCCCTGGCCCGAACCGCGCATGCGGCTGGGGAAGATCTCGGTCAGGAACGGCCCCATGCCGCTGAAGATGCCGGCCGAGAAGAAGCCGAGCGGGAAACCCAGCACCAGCATGACCGAATCATTGATCGGCACGATCATGTAGGCGGCGACGGTAATGGCCGAGAGCACGGCGAAAAGGATGAAGTTGAGCCGCCGTCCGAGCGCGTCGGCGAGATAGGCGCTGGTGACGTAGCCCAGGAACGAGGCGGTGATGATGATCGCCAGATAGAGGCTCGACCCGGTCACCGAGATATGCCGCTCGGTCTTGAGGAAGAGCGGCAGGAAGGTGGTGATCGAGTAATAGCCGCCCTGGGCGCCGGTCGCGAGCAGCGAGGCCAGCAGGGTGGTGCCGATCACGCCCGGCTCGAAGATCGCCAATATGCCGCTGCCGCCCTTCTGGGCGATCTGCTTTTGCGTCTCGACGAAGACCGCCGGTTCGGACACGAAGCGGCGGATGAAGAAGACCAGCAGCGCCGGCACCAGTCCGATCAGGAACATGCCGCGCCAGGCATATTCCGGCGGCAGGAAGGATTGGAGCACGGCCGAGGCGATGGCGGCGAGGCCCCAGCCGACCGCCCAGCCGGCCTGGACGGTGCCGACCGCCTTGCCGCGATGCTTGGCCGCGATCACCTCGCCCATCAGCACGGCGCCGGCGGCCCATTCGCCGCCGAAGCCCAGCCCTTGGCAGGCGCGCACGATGATGAGCTGGGTCAGATTCTCGGTGAGGCCGCTCAAAGCTGTGAAGAAGGCGAACCAGATGATGGTGATCTGGAGCATGCGGACGCGGCCGATCCGGTCCGAGAACAGGCCGGTGATCCAGCCGCCGAAGGCCGAGGTAAAGAGCGCCCAGAACGCCGCCTGGCCGATATCGCCGGCCGTGACATGCCAGACCGTGATGAGGATGGGAGCGACGAAGCTGTAGATCTGCACATCCAGCGCATCGAGCGCCCAACCGCCGAAACAGGCCCAGAAGGTCCGCTTCTCACCGGCATTGAGGCCGGTAAACCACTCGAACATGCTGCACATCTCCCCAGCTCGCCGGCCCCCGGACCGGCTTATCCCATTGATCCGACAATAAGCCGATTTGGACGCGGGTAAAGTCCCCTCGCGGACAAATGGTCAGGCGTCAAGCCGGATCGGGCGGGTAATAGGATGTGCGTCCGCATGCGGAAAGGGAGGATATCGTCTCAGCGGCGAGAACCGATCCCGGCTGCGGTCAGTGAGCGGCCTGCGCCTGTCGTCGTTCCGGATACCAGCTGGTGAACTTCACCGCGCCCACGATCGCCACGATCGTCGCGATGATGCCGACCTTCGGCGGCAGCGCCGTGGCATAGAGCAGGACCAGATCGGCCGCCACCATGACGGCGAACGCCAAGGCCCAGGCGGCCGTGATGACATAGTTGGTACGGACGAACTCGGCACTGTCCCAATGCTCGCGGGCGACCTGCTCGCGCGCATATTGCAGGGTGAATGGCTGGCGGATCGCGATGGTGGCGAGAACGATCAGAAGCAGCCCGGCATCGACGCACAGCCTGACCCCGATGATCGACCAGGTCGCATCGCCGAGGACGGCGTAGAGCGCCAAGCCGGCGAAGAGCAGCACGGTACCGATCTCGAGCACCTTGGGCGTGCGCCCAGGCGTGAATTGATCGCGCAAGAGCAACGCCGCCGAAACGGCGGCCCCGGCGATCAGCCCTTCCGTGGCGCCCGCCAGTCGATCGACCAGGGCGAAGACGATGAAGGGTGCAAAGGCCAACAGGATTCCCATAGCGCGCTCCCCGTTTCGGCTGCAGCGATGTTGCCAATGGCAATATCTATCTAAAGGCCCACTCGGCCGTTGTCAATCGCTATATTGCCAGTGTAAACATCGATCCATGAATCGACCGACTGCCGAGCCTGAAAAGCGCCCTTATCACCATGGCGATCTCAAGACGGCGCTGCTCAGGGAAGCCGAGCTGATCTTGGAGAGGGATGGCCTTCAGGCGCTGACCTTGCGTGCCGTCTCCAGGGCCGCCGGCGTCTCGCACGCGGCGCCGAACAATCATTTCGGCGACCTGACCGGCCTGCTCAGCGAGCTCGCGGCCGTCGGCTTCAACAGGTTCGGAACGGCCCTCGGCAAGGCGATGGACGCCGCCGGAGAGGATCCGCGCGAGCGGATGACGGCGATGGGACTGGCCTATGTCGGCTTCGCGCGCAAGCATCCGGGACTCTTCGCCCTCATGTTTCGCAGCGAACGGCTCGATGACGCGCATCCGCCGTTGCGCGCGGCGATCAACGATGCCCGTCAAGCCCTGCGCGCCGCCGCCTCTGCTCGCGCGCCGGCCAGCCCGCTCTCCCCCCTGCAACTCGTGGCCCAGGCGGCGGCGCTATGGTCGCTCGTGCACGGCTTCGCCATGCTGCTGCTCGAGGGGCGACTCGAAGGCATGATCAAGTCGTTGCCGAGCGGGGAGGATGCCGACAGCCTGTTGGCGGCGGTCCTCGCCACGGCGAGGGTCGGCGACTGACGGCAGCGCGCCGGTGCCCTACCCCGGCACCTTGATATCGAACGGCTGTCCGTTCGCCTGCATCCGCGTACGCACATCGCCGATATCCCAGCCGGTCAAGGTCGCCAAGTTCCCCGCTTCGCGCTCGAACCGGGCCGGCAGGGTGCGGAGGTAGTCCTTCGCGGCCGCACAGCTCGCCTCGCCGATCCAGGGATGCTGGAGGTGATAGACGACCTGGAACGGGCTGCGGTCGGCGGTCTCGGTGAAGGCCAGATCCTCGGGGAAATGGGCGGCATCGTAGCGGACATGCAGGCGGGTGACATAGGCGTCGGCCTGCTGCTGGGGGAAGCGGATGCTCTTGAGCTTATCGATGCCGGCATGCTCGAACTGCGGATAGTGCCAGCGCGCGCCGAGCGTGAAGAGATCGGATGCGTCCGGCACCGGCGCCGAGCAGGGGTCGCAGGGCATGTAGCCATGCATGTCCCAGGCATATTCCTCGTAGATCCGGGTCATACCGTCATCGGCCACGCTCCGGTCGAAGACGGCCTTGTAGACCTTGCCGAACTCGTCCTTGGCGAAGAGCGGCACATCGAGGCCGGACGCCATCTTGACGGTCTGGTAGTTGGTGGTCTCGACCCGGCCGTGGCGCGTCAGCATGAACATGATCATGTCCTGCGGACCGTCTGCATTCACCGTGCCGAGCCGGATCGGCAGCATGAACTTCTTGGTCTGGTAGCTGACCTGAAGCGGCCGCAGAAACTTCTCGCCGGCCTGCTCCTGCCGGCCGAGATTGACCTTGGCGACGAAGAAATGCATGCCCTGCCCGATGTAGGAGCCGAGCACGCGCTCGGCCCCGGCCGGAATGCGGTATTGGTTGCGGCCGAGCCAGGTGACGAGCCCGTCGCTCACCTGGGCCGAGAGGATCAGGATGTCGTAGACGCCGACCTGATAGCGCGCCTCGATGGTGACGCCGAGGCCATCCTTGGCCATGGGAGCCATTGTCGGCGCCGGCATGGCCATCGGCGCGCCGCCGGCTCTGCTCATCCTCTGATAGACCGGCGCGCACGGGTCGCGGTCGAAATATTCGGTGAGACGCGGCGCCGTATAGGCATCGAGCTTGCCGATGAGATTATTCTCGACGACGCGGATATCGTCCTCCGCCACCACGGTCGGCACCGGCACCACCAGCGCGAATTCCTTGGGATCGCCCTCATAGTCGCTGGCCATGGTGACGGTCGCGCGGCCGTCGTCCCAGGCGAGCACGACCTTGGAGGCGCGATTGAACAGACGCGCATCCGCCTGCGCCACATAGAAGCCGCAGAAGGCCCAGGCCGGCGCCACCGAGCCGGCGAGTGCGGCGACGATGCCGAGCGCCGTCGCCATGCGGCGCGCGGCAGGTTTGATAGTCATGCTTATCACCTTGCGTGAACGAGGTCGGAAAGCTGTGCGGGCTGCGGCGCCGGCCGGCGGCCGGGCCGCCAGGCGAAGCCGTGGGCCGGGAAGATCCAGTCGAGCAGCGGCACCAGCGGCGCCAGCCCGACCAGCGCCACATAGAGGCCCGGCCGCATCTGCTCGAAGAAGACGAGCCAATGGGCAAGGCCGGCGACGGCGGCGGCGTGGAGCAGCCGCGCCGGCCCGGCATCCGGCGTCGTGCGCGGGTCGGTGATCATGAAGCAGGCGAACAGCAGCAAGGCGCCGTTCCGCAACTGATGCAGCGGGATCGCCAGAGGGTCGCCCAGCCAGAAGGCGCGTGCCAGCAGCAGCGCCAGATGCGTGCCGAGGAAAGCCAATGCCGTATCGAGCCGGGCGGCGCGGCTCAGCACCAGGATGCCGGCGAACAGGATCGCCGCGGCGATGGTGGCGGAGGTGCCCCATTGTCCCGGCGAGACCCAGGCATGACCGGTCTGGAGCAGCGGGACGATGCCGAGCGCCGCCGGATTCCAGAGATGCTTGCCTTGGACTCGGAAGATGAATTTGGCACCGATGCCGAGGGCGGCGGCGAGCGCCGGCACCCAGAGCGCATCGCCGCGGATGAGCAGCGCCAGCGACAGGCCGGTGATGAGCGGTGAACGCAGATCGACAGGCCGTCGCGCGATGCGGCTCGCCGCAATCTGCGTCGCGAGAGCCGCCGAGACGGCGACGAGGCTCGGCAGCAGCGAAGCGCCGAGGCTGAGCATGGCGATATTCCAGCAGAGCAGCGAGGCGAGCGCCGCGATCTGCCAGAAGCGTGCATCCTCGATCTCGTCGAGCAGAAATTCGGAAATCGAGACGGTGGCGTCGGACCGCATCGCGCACCCCTTTGCGCAAGCTACGATCCTCGAACTCTACCTATGGATTATGTCGCGATTGAGCCCGGATTCAGGCGGATCTGGGATGTTTCTCGGCCGCGGGCTCTCATTGGACGAGGTTGTTGCCGGTGGCGATCACGCGGCAACCCACGTCATATTTGGCGCAATTCTTGATGGTCTTGTCCTCGGCCTCCTCGACGGTCCTGTTGCCGAAGGAATAACCGGAGCCGTGGCGCGTGCCCGCCGCGAAGGCCTTTTCCAGCTGGTTCGAGGCGATGTAGCGCCGGAACGCCTCGACCGCCTTGTCGTCGAGCCCGTCCGGTGCCGCCACCTTCGGCGTCGGCAGGTCGATCTGGTAGGCCGCCGGCAAGCCGAGCTTCCGAAGAAAGCCTTCGACCGGCTCGCGCCAGAGCTCGATACCGTTCAGGAACAGGCCGTGGCCATCTTCGCCGTTTTGGGGCGCCGCGAAAAACTCGGCCGGCGCGCCGTGGGCCGCATAATCGCGGAACATCGAGCGGGCGAGCTCGGGGCCGAAGTAATGGTCGTTCTCCGCATAGATCCAGAGGCTCGGAATTTTCGTGGTCCGACCGAACCCGCCCATGGCCGCGACGAGCAGATCGGGCCGACAGACATCGTCCGGCCCGCGCGAGCCGCGGCCGCCGGCGAAATTGAGGATGCCGACGACGCCCGGCGGGCTCCGTGCCGCCGTCGCGAGGACGGCCATGCCGCCGGTCGATTGCCCGACCAGAAGCACGCGGTCGGGATCGACCCAATCGACGCGCCTCAACGCCTGGAGGACGGATGTGACATCGTCAGCGGAACGATCGGCGGCCTGGAGATAATCGGGATCGTTGCACGGCCCGCTATTCTCCACGACGCTTCCCCCGGACCTGCCGTAGCCCCGCCGCATCACGACCACCGCCGCCCAGCCGCGCCGGGCGAAATCGATCGCGACGGCGGAGAAGCGCGTGGGCGAGACGAGCGAATCATCCTCCCGCTTGCGCGGCGAACCGTGGTTGATCAGCGCCAGCGGAAACCGCCCCGGCCGATCGGGCCGGGTCACCGTCCCCTCGAGGGTGATTTCGCTGCCGCCTTCGGGCGCGAAGCGAAGCTCCAACGGCGCTCGGATCAGGCCGGGTATCTGCGTCGTCTCGGCCCGCACCGCTTCCACCGGGCGGATAAGCAGCAATGCCGCCACAATGATCCGGAAACGCATCGCGACTCGCCCTTGCTCGCCTCGCCGTCAGGATCTTGAGGGTGAAGGAGCGGTATGTCTATCGCATAGATTGCACTGATCGAGGACCCGGCTGTCCCTAGCGCATCGGCGCGAAGCCGTCGCGATTGGCGATCCGGGCGAGCCAGGCGCGGATCGCCGGAAAGGGCGTGAGGTCGAAATCGCCCTCGTGCGCGACATGGGTGTAAGCATAGAGCGCGATGTCGGCGATAGTCAGGCGCTCGCCGACAAAATAGGGCGCGTGCGCCAAATGCCCCTCCATCACGCCGAGGGCGGCCAGCCCCGGTTGCCGCCGCCGCGCCAGCTCGGTCGCGTAGGTCTCGCGATCCTTGAGGAAATGCAGGTAGTAGCGCGAGGTCGCGATATAGGGCTCGTGGCTATATTGCTCGAAGAACATCCATTGCAGCACACGGGCGCGCAGCAGCCGATCCGATGGAAAATAGGGCGTGCCGTCGGCGAGATAAGCCAGGATGGCTCCCGATTCGGCCAGATGCACGCCCGGCTCGATCTCCAGCAGCGGCACCCGGCCATTGGGATTCTTGGCCAGGAATTCCGGCGTCCGCGTCTGGGCCGAGACGACGTCCATTCTGACCCAGCCATGCTCGATGCCGAGCAGCTTCAGCAGCAGATAGACCTTGTAGCAATTGCCGGATTCGAGATCGCCATAGACGGTGAACATTTCTCAACCCTCGCGCGGAATGCCTTCGAGCTCGCGGTCGCGACCGAGGCCGGACATGAGCCTTACCAGCTCCGGCCGCTGCTCGGCCATGAAACGATACCGCGCCCGCGCGGCCGCGACGAGCGTGCCGCCCCGGCCGAGCATGGCGTCGCCCAGCTCGACCATGCGCAGATTGGGCCACGCCTTGGAGCGGACACGCGCGACCTCCGCCATCAATTCCCCGGCCGGCCTATCCGGGCGCGCCTGAGCCAGCAGCAGCAGGGTCGCGGCAGTCGAGCGCGACACGCCGGCATGACAATGCACCAGGAGATGCCGCGCCCCCGCCGGCTCGCTCATCATCTCGCGCCCGAAGGCGAGCAGCGCTTCGATGTGGTGCGACTGCGGCGGCTCCGATTCGGGCCGGTCGTCGAGCACGTCGAGGAAGCGCAACTCCAGCCGCGCATGCTCGCCGAACGAGCCGAACGCCTCCGGCTCCGCCCGTGCGGGGTCCAGGATCGACAGCACATGGCTGACACCGGCGGCGCTATGATCGACGAGTTCGTCGATGCCGCAGATCGTCACTTCGAAAGGCAAATTCAGGCTGTTGGACATGCTTCCGGCTCGCTTCCCCATTGGACGGCGGAAGATTAGACCGGATCCGGTCCGCGCAGAAGGACGCGCTCCCGCATGACAGCGATCGGCCTGATCAGGGCGGCCACCCGTTCCTCATACGATCGCATTTGCCAGCCGCCCGGCGGCCTTCCCGCACGGCCAGATAATCTAAAGTAGAATAGCACGCGGAAAAATTGCATCTTCTTGATTTTTATCCGTCCGCTCAATAAGATAGCCTGCTCGCTCAAAAGAACGGGACGAGCGGGAGCGGCCGATGGAGTCCAGATCTCTGCTGACGAGACGGAGGCTGCTCGCCGGGAGCGCAGCCCTTCTCGGCCTTTCCGCGCAAGCCCGTGGCGAGGATCGCGAGGCCGCCCGCTTCTTCCGCATCGGCACCGGCGGCAGTGCCGGCACCTATTTCCCGATCGGCACGCTGGTCGCGGAGATCCTGAACGGCGGGATCTGCGCACCGCCCTCCTGCGGCATCGACGGGCGGCAGGCTGTGGCGGAGCTGTCCAATGGCTCTACCGGAAACTGCACGGCGCTGAGAACCGGCTCGATCGATGCCGGCCTGGTCCAATCCGACATCCTGCACAATGCCTGGAAGGGGCTGGACGGCTTTGCCGATGCGGGCCCGTCCGCGCAGCTCCGCTTCGCCGCCACGCTCTATCCGGAAGCGCTGCACATCGTCGTGGCCGAGGCCGGCAAGATCCGCGGCGTGCGCGATATCGTCGGTCGGCGCATTGCCGTGGACGAGGCCGCATCCGGTTCGTTCGTCCTTGTTCAGTCGGCGCTGGCGGCGCTGGGCATCAAGGAAACGGATTTTCAGCCGCGCTACCTCAAGCCCGATTTCGCGATCGAGCGGATGAAGGCCGGCGCGCTCGACGGCTTCGTCATCGTCGAAGCCGTGCCGTCGGCGCTCATCGCCAAGTTCATGTCCCGCTTTCACGCCCGGCTCGTCCCGATCACGCCGGACGAGACGCGGCAGATTCGACGCAGCTATCCCTATCTGCAGGCCGGCGCGATTCCGGCCGGAATCTACGCCCAGGGCCAGGCCGACATACCGACATTGGAGGTGCTGGCGCAGCTGGCGGTCACGACCAGGCTCGATGCGCGTTTCGTCCAGAAGCTGCTCACGCAGCTCTGGAGCGACGCATCGCTGGCGCAACTGCGGCAGCGGCAGAACCAGATCGCGCTCGCCCATGCGCTCGACGGCGCCGGGGTGCCTCTGCATGACGGGGCCGAGCGCTTCTATCGCGATGTCGGCGCCCTGAAATGACGCGCGGCCTCGTCAGAATGCTGGGCGATCTGCTCCGATCGCCGCCGCGCATGGCTTTCGTCATCCTGGTGACCGTGGCGCTGTCGACCGGCGTCACCCTCTATGTCCGCAGCGCCGTGATCGCGCTGGTGCAGGGATTGCCGCTCGAAGTCATGGATCAGGACCGCGACCTGGCCATGCTGGTGGAAGGGCTGGACGATCTCGCCATCTCGGTGCGTACCGACCGGTTCGAGCCCTCGCCGCAGGCCGACGCGGATTTCGGGCACGCACTGGCGGCGCTCGAGCACGCGCTCGCCGAGATCCGCGACAAATACGCCTTCAACAGTCCGGGCGGCATCGGCAGTGCGCATGCCCTGCTCTATCCGGTCCTCGAAGATACGCGCCGCTGGGCCGATCAGCTGAAGTCGGAGCCGGCGGAACGGACCAACCTCATGGAACTGATCCAGACCAGGATCGACGAGGCCGACGCCGATCTGCGCCCGCTCATCCGCAGCGCCGACGCCGCCTCGGACAAGCTGCTGCGCTCGCAGGAGCGGCGCCTCGATCAATTCCAGATCCGCTTCGGCGTCATGGTGGCGCTCACCGCCGCCCTCATGGCCGGCATGGTGCTGCTGCTGCTGCGGCAAGCCAATTTCGTGGCCGAGCTGCGCGACACGACCCAGCAGCTCGCGCGCGCCAAGGAAGAGGCGGAGGCGGCCAACCGGGCGAAGAGCGAGTTCCTGGCCAATATGAGCCACGAGCTCCGCACGCCCCTGAACGCCATCCTAGGATTTTCCGAGGCGATCAATCTGGAGCTGATGGGGCCGCTCGCGAACGAGAAATACCGTTCCTATGCGCACGATATCCACAGCAGCGGCGCGCTGCTGCTCGCCATCATCAACGACATCCTCGACCTGTCGAAGATCGAGGCCGGCAAGCATGAGCTGCGCGAGGAGGCGATCGAGCTCCGGGCCAGCATCGGCGCGGTCGCCAACCTGATCCGGCCGCGCGTCGAGGAGGCGAAGCTCGAGCTGACGCTCGACATCCCACCCACCCTGCCGCGGCTTTGGGCCGATAATCGGTCGCTGCAGCAGATCCTGCTGAACCTGCTGTCGAACGCGATCAAATTCACCTCGACCGGCGGCATCACCATCTCGGCCTCGCTGGACGAGACCGGCGGCATCCTGCTGCAAGTGCGCGATACCGGCATCGGCATGACCCAGGACAGCATCGCGATCGCGCTCACCCCGTTCGGTCAGGTCGCAAGTGCCCTCACACGCGGTCAGCAGGGAACCGGCCTGGGGCTGCCGATCGCCAAATCGCTGGTCGAACGCCATGGCGGGACTCTCACGATCGAGAGCCTGCTCGGCAGCGGTACCTGCGTCTCGACCCGCTTCCCGGCCGAACGGACGATCCGGCGGGCCGAGGCCCGCGCGCACAGCGCCGATTGAGGTGGGGACCTAGCTAGGCGGCAAAACCAGCCAAGCCATGATATCTTTGGTGTCTGCAGCCGGAAGACGCATGACCGCAAATTCATTTCTCGACCAGGCCCTCGCGCACTATCGCGGAAAACAGCTGGAAGCGTGCTTTCAGCTCTCCGTCCAGGCCCTTCAGAATGGCGAACTGAGCACCGCTCCACAGTTGGCCTTGATGTGCCTCGCCGAGGCCGATCGCCTGGACCTGGTCGACACGCTACTCGGCATCGCCCTCGATCACGGCCTTCAGCCGCTCGAGCTGTGCCGCCGGACGTGCGCCGACATGCTCAAGATCGGCAAACGGGACGCTCTCGCCACCCTCGCCGCCGGGATGAGGCAAGGGCATCCGTTGCGCATTCTCGCTCTTTACGCCGCTGCCTGCGCCCGAATGGTCGCCGGCGATGTCGAAGGCTCGCTCCAGGAGTTCGAAAGTTTCCGGCTGCAGGTCAAGGACTACATGGCGCTCGTCCCATTCCTTGCCAGCAACATGTTCAACGTTTCCTTCCGCCAGGCTACCCTCGTCCTGTCCGCCGCCGGTGTCGAGAAACGCTTGGCGGAGGCGGACGGCAAGCTCCCGGCAAGCGTGAATTTCCGTTTCGATCGGCAGATCGAAGCGGATGTCCCCGTGATCTATGCTGCGGTCGCAGACGGACGCTACATCGAGCGCTTTGCCCGCAATCTCGCCCTGGCACTCGATGAGCCGGGCCGGGCTCTGCACCTCCATGTCATCAACAGCACCGAGCAGGCCGACGCCATCCTCGGTGCTCTTCCGGCAGAGACCAGGTATCTGGCCGTCGGGGTAAGCCGCTCCGATGACGTGCACTACGCGACCGCGACATCCTATGCCTGCACCCGCTTCTTCGTGCTGCCGGATCTGCTGCGCGCCTATGGGAAACCGCTGATCGCCCTCGATATCGACATATTGCCGAAGGAGCCGCTGGCCCGTCTGGAGAGCGCGTTTTCCGAAGACAGCTTCGACTTCGCCTGCTACGTCACTGGCCGGAACGAACCGGCTTCGGTCTATCAAGCCAGCATCATGGCATGGACACCGAACGACCGGACGGCGGCCTTTCTCGATGCTCTTTGCCGCTTCTGCCTGCCGAAGCTCGGCATACCGATGCGCGCGTCATGGTTGCTGGATCAAGCGGCCCTGATCTCTGTCATGAACTGGCAGACCCAGCGCCGCATTCCCTTCCGCTATCGGCCACTCAACGATGTCCTGGGATGCCCGATGCTCGATGCGGTCTCCCTCGTGGCCTCGGAGGAGGAAAAGGGCGCTATCAAGGCGCTGAGCAGCGGGTTGGACGAAATTACCGACGAAGAAGGTGTCGTCCACTACGACTGGTCGCCGGACTGAGCAGTCGCTCCGGGCCTAACGCCGCCCCACGGCCCCCGGCACGCCGGGCCGGCGCAATGCCGGTCGGCCTTGCCACAGCCGTTCGACGAAACGGCCGAAATTGCCGATGGTGAGATAGACGACCGGCGTGGTGTAGAGCGTCAGGATCTGGCTCAGCACCAGCCCGCCGACGATGGCGATGCCGAGCGGCCGGCGGATCTCGGAGCCCGCCCCCCAGCCGAGCGCCAGCGGGAGGGCGCCGACCAGAGCGGCGAAGGTCGTCATCATGATCGGCCGGAACCGGATGATGCAGGCCTCACGGATGGCGGCGACCGGCGTCGAGCCGTTGTCGCGCTCCGCCTGGATGGCGAAATCGACCAGCATGATGCCGTTCTTCTTGACGATGCCGATCAGCAGCAGGATGCCGATGAGCGCGATGATGCTGAGATCATGGCCGGTGGCGCTGAGCGCCAGCAGCGCGCCGATGCCGGCCGAGGGCAGGGTCGAGAGAATGGTCAGCGGGTGCAGCAGGCTCTCATAGAGCATGCCGAGCACGATATAGACGACGAGGAGGGCGGCACCGATGAGATAGGGCTGCGAGGCGAGCGAGCGCTCGAACTCGCCGGCGGTGCCTTCGAAGGCGCTGAGCAGCGTCGCCGGCTTGCCCAGGCGCTGCTCGACCGCATGGATGCGATCGACCGCCTCGCCCAGCGAGACGCCGGGATCGAGGTTGAAGCTGATGCCGATGACCGGCAGGCCGCCCTTATGCTTGATCGTCAGCGGCGTCGGCACGAGCTTCGCCTGGGTGAAGGCGCTCAACGGCACCAGCCCGCCATCCATGTTCTTGACATAGAGATTGTCGAGCGACCGCTCGTCCATGCGGAAATCGTCGCTCGCCTGCAGCGTCACGTAATATTGCAGCGCATCGGTGAACACCTCGCTGACGCGCCGGCGGCCGAACGCGTCGAACAGGGTCTGGTCGACGCTGTCGACATTGATGCGCATGCGGGCGGCGAGGTCGCGGTCGATGTTGAGCTTGATGTTGGTGCCGGTCAGCACGTCGTCGGCGGCCACATCGCGCAGGCCCGGGATCTGCGTCATCTCCTTCAGCAGCTTCGGCTCCCACTTGTTGAGCTCGTCGCGGCTGGCGTCGGTCAGCGTGTATTGGAACTCGCCATGGCCGCCGAAGCCGCCGGCGACCACCAGCTCACGCTCTGGCTGCAGATAGAAGGTGGCGCCGGGCACGGCGTTGGTCGATTTGCGCAACCGCTCGACGATCTGCTCCAGCGAACCATGGCGCCGCTCCGGCGGCACCAGTTGCATGATGGCGAAATTGCTGCCGAAGAACAGCACGGTGCGCACGTCGGGATCGGCCCGGAGTGCTGCATCGACGCCGCGCACGATGGCGTTGCCGCCGCGCAGCGACAGGTCCGGCCGGATGATCAGGGTGCCGTCGACCCGGCCGATATCCTGCGGCGGAAAGAAGCCCTTGGGCACGGTGACATAGAGCCAGCCGGTCACGCCCACCGTGGCGAGGAACAGCAGCAGCACGATGCCGCGATGGATGAGCGCCCAATCGAGGCTGCGCGCATAGAGATCGACCAGGACATTGACGAAGCCGGCGCCGGTCCGCCCGTTCTTGTTTTGTGGCTTCGCCGCCTTGAGAAAGCGGGCGCACATCATGGGCGTGATGAAGAGCGAGACGGCCGCCGAGATCAGGATCGCCGCACTGATGGTGACGCCGAACTCGCGGAAGAGGCGTCCGATGACGCCGCCCATCAGCAGGACCGGGATGAAGACGGCAATCAGGGAGAGCGTGATCGAGATGATGGTGAATCCCACCTGGCGCACGCCCTCATAGGCGGCCTGGCGCGCCGGCATCCCTTCCTCGACATGGCGCACGATGTTCTCGATGACGACGATCGCATCGTCGACGACGAAGCCCACCGAGATGGTGAGCGCCATGAGCGAGAGATTGTCGAGGCTGTAGCCCAGCGCCCGCATCACGATCGCCGAGGACAGGAGCGCCACCGGAATCGCGATCGCCGGAATGATCGTGGCGCTGACGCTGCGCAGGAAGGCGAAGATCACGACCACGACGAGCAGGATGGTGAAGAGCAGCGTTAGCTCGACCTCGTCGATCGCCGCCTTGATGCTGACCGAGCGGTCGAGCGCGATATTGATGTCGACGCCGGCCGGCAGCTGCGCCTTGATCTCCGGCAGCTTCTGCTTGATCTCGTTGATCGCGGCGATGATGTTGGCGCTGGCGACGCGGCGATAGCCGAAGGAGATGGTGTGCTCGCCGTTGAACCAGCCGGCCGTGTCCTCGTTCTCCGGCCCGTCGACGACCGTGGCCACGTCGCCCAGCCGAACCGGCGCGCCGTTCTGCCACGACACGATCACCTTGTTGAAATCGATGGCCTTGAAGAGCTGGTCGTTGGCATCGACGCTGGCGCCGAACTTGCCGGCGTCGAGGCTGCCCTTGGCTTTCTCGACGCTGGCGGACGCGATGGCGAGCCGGATGTCCTCGAGCGACAATCCGCGCGCCGCGAGCGCCATCGGATTGACCTGGACCTTGACCGCCGGCGCCTGGCGCGACCAGTCGAAGGTGCGGCGGACACCGGGAATGAGCGAGGCCCGGCGCACGATCAGCGTCTCGGCCGCGGCGTCGATCGTCGTCAGCGGCACGGATTTCGAGGTGAGTGCTATGCCGAGGATCGAGTAGTCCGACGGATTGTCCTGCTGCCAGGTCGGCGGGGTCGGCAGGTCCGCCGGCAGCTCCGGCGCCGCCTTCTGCAAGGCCGTCTGCACTTCGAGCCCGGCGCCGTCCATGTTGCGGCCCGGCTCGAACAGCATGTTGATGTTGGTCGCGCCGTTGGTGCTGACCGAGGTCATCGAGATGATGCCGCGCGTGTCGGAAAGCTGATGCTCCAAGGGAGCCGCCACCGTGGCGGCCATGACTTCGGCCGAGGCGCCGGGCAAATCGGCCGAGACCGAGATGTTCGGATAGTCGATGTCGGGGAGGGCCGCCACCGGTAGCAGCATGAACGCGATGGTACCGAAGATCAGCAGCCCGCCGGCCAGGAGCGCGGTCGCGATCGGCCGGTCGATGAAGAAGCGGAACATAGCCTCAGGCCCCTTTGCCGCCGGCTGCCGCGGCCGTCGCCTGCGGGTCTGAAACGGTGACGCGCATGCCCTCGGTAACACCATCCTGGCCTTCGACCACCACGGTCTCGCCGCGCGAGATGCCCTTGGTCACGGCGACGGCGCCCTGCGCCTTCACCCCGATCTCGATATTGCGCATCGTGACGGTCGAATCGGGTTTCATCACCCAGGCGATCGGGCCATCGGGGCCGAGTCCGATCGCCGCTTCCGGTATGGTGACGGCATTGGGCAGGGTGCGCAGCATCAGCCGAGCATTGACGAACTGGCCGGGCCAGAGCCGCTGGTCGCCATTCTCGAACACGGCCTTGAGCGAAATCGTGCCGCTGGCCCGGTCGATGGCGTCGCCGACGAGCGCGAGCTTGCCGGTCGCCAGGAGCACCTGATTGTCGGGTCCGCGCGCCTCGACCCCGAGCGTCGTCTGGACCATGCGCGCCTGAATCTCCGGCAGCACGTCCTGCGGCACCGTGAAGGTGACGGCGATCGGCTGGATCTGGGTGAGCGTGATCAGCGGCTTGCTGTCGGAGGCCAGGATGAAATTGCCGAGATCGACGAGGCGCCGCCCGACGCGGCCGCCGATCGGCGCGCGGATGGTGGCGTAATTGAGCTGCAATTTGGCCATGTCGATCTGCGCCTGATCGGCCGCCATCTGGGCCTGCGACTGGGCGACCAGCGCCTTTTGTGTATCGACCGATTGGCGCGACGCATATTCCTTGGCCGACAGCGCCTGAAACCGTTGCAGGTCGGCGTTGGCATTGGCCATCACCGCCTGATCCTTCTGCAGCGCCGCCTCGGCCTGCGCCAGTTGGGCCGCGAAGGGCCGCGGATCGATCTCGAACAGCGGGTCGCCGGGCTTGACGGTCTGGCCTTCCTCGAAATGGATGGCGACGATGGCGCCGTCGACACGGCTTTTGATCGAGACCGTGTTGAAGGGATCGACCGTGCCGATGCCCCGCACCGCGACGGGCATATCCTGGATCTTCACGTCGGCCACGGAGACGAGGCGGGTCTGCGGCGCGGCCATGACCGGCTTGGCCGGCGCATGATCGATCGCACGGTAGCCCAGGAGCACCGCCCCCAGCGCCGTCAATCCGATCGCACCCGTCAACCAGCCCCGCATCACCCCTCGCTTCCCCTGCTCGTTTCCTGAGCAATCGTACTGCGGCGTTGTAACGCCAATCAGCGGCGGGGCAAAGTCTCTACCGACATCGGATGAATCATTTGTAATCTTCGGGTTGAATCGTGGTTAGCCCAACCCGAACCCCGCGAGCAGGCTGCGCCAGCTGCGCCGATGCCCGGTATCGATCTCGACGACGGCACTCATGCCCGCGCGCAGGACCGGTCGCGTCGAATCGGGCGCGACCAGGATGCGCAGCGGAATCCGTTGCACGACCTTGACCCAATTGCCCGAAGTGTTCTGGGCCGGCAGCATGGCGAATTGCGAGCTGCTGGCGGGTGACAGGTCGCCGACGCTGCCTTCCCAGGTCTCGCCCGGATAGGTGTCGACGGAGATCGTCACCTTCTGGCCGGGTTGCACCCAGGTGAGCTGCGTCTCCTTGGGATTGGCCTCGATCCAGACATGGTCGGAGGCGACCAGGCTCATCCCCGCCATCGCTTCGCGCAGATACATGCCGGGCTGCAGACTCGGCACGTTGGTGACGGTACCGGCGAAGGGCGCGCGGACCACGGTGCGGTCGAGATTGCGCTGTGCCTGATCCAGCTGCGCCTTGGCGGCGAGCACGCGCGGATGCCGGTCGGTCTCGATCTGGGCATCGCCGGCGAGATCGGCGACCGTGGTCGCGAGCTGTTGCTGCAAGGTGATCAGTTGCTGGCGCGCCGCATCGAGCGCCTGCTGCGCCTGATCCATCTGTGCCTGGGGAACGACATGCTGGCCGAACAGCTCGGTTCGCCGCTTCCACTCGCGCTCGGCGAAATCGATATTGATCTGGGCGAGCTTCAGCTCCTGCTGCTTCTCGCGCCAATTCGTCTTCATCGCCTCGACGCCGGCGCGCGCCAGCGCCAGCTTAGCCTGGGCGTCGTCGAGCGCGTAGCGGAAGGGCGCATCGTCGAGCCGGAACAGCACCTGCCCCTGATCGACATGCTGATTGTCGGAAACCTCGACCGAGCGGACCATGCCGGCGATGTCGGTCGAGACCTGGACGATGTCGGCCCTGACATAGGCATTGTCGGTGGCGACGTAGCGGCCGCCGGTCAGGTAGAAATAGCCGGCCGCGACGATCACCAGGGCCGGCCCCAGGATCAGCAGCGCCAGGCGCAGCAGCTTGCGCCGGTCGCGGGCGGCCAGACGGCCGGTGCTGCGCGTGGTGGTGCCGCCGGCAACGCTGCCGTCAGCCATGAGCGATCTCCTCCAACAAGACGGGCGGCTCGGTTTCCGGCTGGTCCGACAGCCGGTCGAGCAGGTTTGTTTTCATGGTCGCGAGCGCCCCGAGCAGGACCGCGCGCTGTTCCTGGTCGAGGCCGGTCATCGCCTCTTCGCGCACTTCCTCGGCCAGCTTCCGGATGCGGTCCAGGAGCGGTCTCGCCTGCGGCGTCAGATAGAGCACGCGCGCCCGGCGATCCTGCGGATCGGCCCGCCGCTCGATCAGGCCGGCGGTCTGCAGCCGATCGAGCAGCCGCACGAGCGTGATCGGCTCCAGCTCCAGAAGCTGAGCCAACGTCACCTGATTGATGCCTTCCTGCAGGACCAGGCGGAGCAGCACGGCCGCTTGTGACCGGGTCAGGCCCAGATGCTTCGCCCGTGCCAATTGCTCGAACCGCTTGCGCAGGACCCGCGCCACGTCGTGGAGCAGAAACCCCAGCGTCGGATGCTCCGCCGCAATCATGGTTAACCGATCCTTGCTCATCTCAAGTCAGCATATGACAAGCTAGCACATCATTTAGGCCGCCTAACCTGAGCGGGCAAGGACGATATACCGCCGATCTATGAGGGTGACGCGGAGGCGCGTGCGCTCAAAGCACTTCTTCCACGCGCTTGGCCGGACGGCACACGACGCTGCCCTTTTCTGTGACCACGATCGGTCGCTCGATGAGGATCGGGTGGACCAACATTGCTTCGATCAGCGCGTCGCGGCTTTTGCCAGAATCATCGAGACCCAGCTCGCGATAGATCGGCTCCTTGCGGCGCATCAGGCCGCGGGGTTCGAGACCAAGTGTCGCGAGCAGCCTTTCCAGGATCGAACGATCCGGCGGCGTCACCAGATATTCGACGATGCGCGGCTCGATTCCGCGTTCTCGCAACGCGGCCAGAACGGTGCGCGACGTGCTGCATCGGGGATTGTGGTAAATGGTCACGTACATGGAAAAATTTCCTCGGAAATCGGGGAAAGCCGAATTTGCCACCGGAGCGCAAAGCGGCGCCAGAGCGTTCACCCCCGCGACGACACCAGACGGGACGGACGCCTTCTTGACGGACTTCACTCACTCGACTAGCCTTCTCGCGATCTTTCGGGATTCGCGGGAATTTGAAGGGCAGCTTGCGCCGCGACACCAAGCGCTAAAGCGCCACGGGACGTTCCCCGTGGGCCCATCCTCGATGGCCAGGAGACCGACTAATGTCCCTTATATCTGTGCTCTGTCGCCACTGAACCTCGCCTGATCTCGGCCGAGAAGCCGTCATCCCTGTTCAGTTCGACGTGAGATGCTCAAATGGCAGATGCTTTCATCATCCAAAGCGCCGACGCGACGGCGGGTATTGTCGTGCTCGAGCGCGGCGGCGTTCGTTTCTTCGCGTCCGAGCCGGCTTATTCCAGCTTGGACGGCAGAACCTTCAAGAATGTCAATGCGGCCAAGCGGGCGGTCGACGGGCTCGATACCGACCGGCCGAAACGAACCGAGCGCTTCTTCGGCTCCCATGCCCGGCGCTGATACCGCTCCATGAACCGGCTGCGCGTCGCGCAGAAGGCCCAGGACATCGAGGGACTCGATCTCAGGATCGAGCCCTTCGAGCCGGCGTGCTCCGGCCCTGGCGATGTCGTCGTCGAGATCCATAGCGCCGGAGTCAATCCGAGCGACGTGAAGGCCTGTCTCGGCTTGATGCCGCACGCGATCTGGCCGCGCACCCCCGGCCGCGACTGGGCCGGGCTGGTCGTCGATGGGCCGGGAGACCTCGTCGGACATGCCGTCTGGGGCAGCGGCGGCGATCTCGGCATCACGCGCGACGGCAGCCATGGCAGTCATCTGGTGATCGATCGGCGCTGGGTGCGTCCGAAGCCGTCGACCGTGACACTGCGCGAGGCGGGTGCGATCGGCGTGCCGTTCGTCACCGCCTATGAGGGCTTGCGCCGCGCCGGCCTGCCCAAACCGGGCGAGACCGTGCTGGTGCTTGGCGCCAACGGCAAGGTCGGCCAGGCCGCCGTGCAGATCGCCGCGATGCGGGGGGCACGGGTCTTCGCAGCGCAGCGCCGCAGCGGTCCCTATCAATTCCACGCCGCCGGCCCGGTCGATGCGATCGACGCCGCGTCGGAGGATGTCGCCGCCGCCCTCCGTTCCGCGACCGACGGCCACGGCGCCGACATCGTCTACAACACCGTCGGCAGCCCCTATTTCGAAGCGGCGTCGCAGGCGCTGGCGCTCGGCGGCCGGCACATTCTCATCGCCACCGTGGAGCGGCGCGTGCCGTTCGACATATTGGGCTTCTATCGCGGCCGGCATATGATGGTCGGCATCGACAGCCTGGCGCTCGACGGCGCCGAAGCGGCCGACATTCTCGATGCGCTGGCGCCCGGATTCGAGAGCGGCGCCTTGAGGCCGTTCCCGGTCGTGGATGCGAGCTGCTTCGCGTTGACGGAGGCCAAGACCGCCTATCGCGCGGTGCTGGCAGGCAGCGAGGATCGTATCGTGCTCGTCCCCGACGGGGTCAGTGCTGCGGCACCACCCGGCTCGGCGGCAGGCTGATCGTCGCCACGGTCCCCTCGCCGGGCACGCTGCTGAGCGTCAGGCCGCCGCCATGCTCCTCGACCAGGGTCCGGGACAGCGGCAGGCCGAGGCCGGTGCCTTCGTAGGAGCGGCTATGGGTTGCGCGAACCAGCCCGAACGGCTCGAAGGCCTGCGGAATGTCGCGGGGGTCCATGCCGATGCCGGTATCGCGGATCTCGATCGTGACGCCCTCGCCGGTCGCGCCGGCGGCAAGCTCGACCTTGCCGCCCGGCTTGGTGAATTTGATCGCATTCGACAGCAGGTTCAGCAGGATCTGCTTGAAGCGCATCCGATCGACGCGCAACAGCGGAAAGCTCACGGAAACGGCGAGCGAGAAGCTGACGCCGCCGCGCGTCAGCTTATGCTGCAACAGGGCGAGGCAGCTTTCGACCAGATCCGGCAGTGGCACGGGCTCCTCGTCGAGCACGATCTTGCCGGCCTCGATCCGCGCCAGGTCGAGCACCGTGTTGATGATGCCGAGCAGATGCTCGCCGCTCGAATGGATGTCGGTGACGTAGCTGCGATATCGCTCGCAGCCGACCGGGCCGAAGATCTCCGCCTCCATCATCTCCGAGAAGCCGATGATGGCATTGAGCGGGGTCCGGAGCTCGTGGCTCATATTCGCCAGAAACTCGGATTTCGCCTTGTTCGCGGCGGTGGCGGCGATGAGCGCGCTGCGGAGCTGATCTTCGCGCTGCTTGAGCAGCGTGATGTCGCGGCGGATCGCGACCGTACCGCCGTCGCGCATGCGCCGCTCGGTCGCCTGCACCCAGCGGCCATCGGCGAGCTGCCCTTCCGAATAGCTGTTGCCCTGGCGGAACTCCTCGAGGCGCTGGCGGATCACTTCCTCGGAGTTGGGGGTCGCGACGCTGACCAGCCTGCGCCGCAGCATCTGCTCGAAAGTCTTGCCGGGCTCCAGCATCACGCGGATCCCCGAATTATCGTAAAGCTCCTGCAGCCGGGAATTGACCAGGACCAGCCGCTCCTCGGGATCGTAGAGAGCGAAGCCCTCGGAAATGCTCTCGATCGCGTCCTGAAGCCGGTCGCGCGCATGCTGCGCTTCCGACACGGCCGCCTCCGCCCGCTCCTTGGCGCGGCGCAACTCGGCCTCGGTCAGCACCAGGCTGGTCACATCGACCAGCACGCCGTCCCAGGTGACGCTGCCGTCGACCCCGGCGGTCGGCTCGGCGCTCACGCGCAGCCAGATGATCTCGCTGCCGCGCATCACCCGGCATTCGATCTCGATCGGCTCGAGCGTCATCGACGAATGGGTGAGGGCCTGATGCACGCGCTCGCGATCCTCCTCATGCAGCCGGTCGATCAGCGGCAGGGCGTCGCGCTTCAGAGTCTCGATCGGCAGCCCCAGCACCTCCTCGGCTCGCTCGCTCAAATAATCGCAGCTGAGCCGGCCCGCCCCGTCCATGCGCAGCTGGCAGACGATGCCGGGAATGTTGGCATAGATCCGCCGAAGCTGCGCCTCGCGACGCTTGGCCTCGGTGATGTCGGTCCGGAGCGACACAAAGTCGCCCGACGGCGTGCGGCGATCGGTCATGCGCACCCAGGTGCCATCATCGAGCTGCCGCTCGACCGAGCCCTCGGCGTGCCGAAACTGGGCGAGGCGAATGGCGACGGCCGCCTCGATCTCCTCGGCGCTGCCCTTCGGCAGGAGATACAGCATGTTCTGGCGCAGCAACTGCTCGAAGGACACGCCACGGCGCAGCAGCGCCTTGGTCTCGTCCGACAGTCCCAGCGATTTTGAGCTGTTGAAGACCAGCTTCTCGTCGGCATCGAACAGCATGAAGACATCGGGCAGCGCATCGATCGCCTCGATCAGCCGCGCCTCGGCATGGGCCGCCGCCCGTTCGGCCGCCTCGGCCCGGCGTGCCGCTTGCGCGAGATCCTCCTCGCGGCGCTTCAGCTTGGTGATGTCGGTAAAGGTCGCGACGAAGCCGCCATCCGATGTGCGGCGATCCTGCATGCGCACCCAGCCGCCCGAGCCCAGCCGGATCTCGCGCACGCCGGCGCCCTCGCGCATCATCGCCACCGTCCTGGCGACATAGAGCTCCGGATCGATGCCGCGCAGATCGTACTTGCCGGCCAGGGCGGCGGCGCGCACGGCATCTTCGAGGCGAACGCCGGTGCGCGTCGCCGCCTCGACGCCGACCAGGCGCCGAAAGGCCGTGTTGCAGACGACCTGCCGCTCGTCGGCGTCATAGAGCACGAAACCGTCGGTGCTCGCCTCGATCGCCTCCAGGAGAGGGGCGGAAGGGACATTGTCGTCGCCCCCTTTTGCCAGCTCCCGACAGAACCAGGCGCGGCTGCCGGCGGGAAATGCCAGCCGGTTGCCCTTGAGCTCGATCCGGCGCCCATCGGCCAGGTCGAGCACCCCGCTGAAATCCCTGCCCTCGGCTTGGCGCAAGGCGTCGAGAAACGGGGCCGGCGAGCGCGCGGACCGGCGCAGGTACCGCCAGGTGTCCCACGCATCCAGCGCGGAAGTGCCGGCAGGAAGCCTCCACAATTGGGCGAAGCGCGGGTTCCAGCGCAGAAGTCGCCCGTCCGGGCCGACGATCGCGGCCGCATCCGGGCAAGCGTCGAGTAAGGATGTCTCGGCGGACGTCTCGATCCGGTCCGCCATGGCGGCCTCGTGGGACCGCTCCTCTGTTCTGGCCTTTTTGGTCAAGAGCATAAACATGCATCTCCGGACTGCCGAACAGCCGCTGAAAAATCTTACCCACACGAGTTAAAGCTTTACTTAATACCGGTCGAAAAACCGGCCGTCATTTGTACTGACGCGTGCTTTTCGTGGTAGCGATGCACCATCATGGGTTGATATTATGCTCAGGCGAGCATTCCACGACGGCGACCGCGAAATCCCCGCCCGCGGAAGGGTTCGGCACGATGCTCACGGCGCATCCAGAAATAGCCCGTCGGCCTCCGGTAGGGCATGAACGGGATAGTAGAACGAGAATGCTAAATTATAATCCAGAAGGAACCGAGTTGTGTGAACGACGACCAACAAGATCGACAACCGATTTACCCCGAGCAGATCGACGATCGCGTCTGCACTCGGGTCCGTCACAAAGGGGAAGAAAATCCCGAAGCAAATCACATTGGAAAGTATCCAGCACCAATGCGCCCGAATCGAAGCATCATGGCTTGGAGAGCGCCTTATTATTTTCCGCGCATATAAAATGATAATTTGTCCAAGGAGGATAATGAAATCGACGACATAGAGGGTCATGAGCCCGATTAGGAAAACATGCTGGCTTTTCGGAAAATAGATTTCCGGTCGCATTTGCGCGTTGAGATCTGCCGGATCCGGCAGCGTGTCCGCCAGGGCGATGAACAGAGCGGCGACAAGGCCGAGCGAGCACAGATCGAACAGGAAGATCATCCTCCGAGGAGGAGGCTTCACCGTGATATCCAGATATTTCGAATCGAGCATCCGCTCGGCGCCAAGGTAAAATAGACCGATGAGGCTGATGAGCGTCAGGATCTCCGAAACGGTGATCCCGATCATGACGGAATCGATGTCCTTGAGCTTGAAGACCTTATACGCATCGGAAAAGGAGCTCGACACCGCGAGCCCCATGACGACGGCGTAGAGGCGCTTCACCTGATCGATCGTTCTCGTGCGGTCCGCCAGCACCAGTTGCAAGGTCGCGCGCCGAATGCTCACATCGTCTTTCATGCCCCCGCCATTGGCGGGACGACCGTCATCCACAGTCGACATTATTCGCTCTCCTGTCGTGTGGCGATGCCAAGCGGGCTCGCTTGAGCGCCGGCCATTTCTTCGGCCGCTACAGGATGAGCATTCTATAACAGAGCGACCGGAGTCGCCACACGGCTACCATGCCGCGAATCTGCGCAGACATCACCCCCGGTAGGGTGACATATCCATGCCGGGATAGCGCTCGGCGACATCGGCGAGCGTTTGCTCGTTCCAATAGTCGCTGCCGGCCGGCGGCCAGCCGAACAGGTCGCGCTGGCGCGGCGTCATGCGCACCATCGCCTCGACCATGCCCTTGTTGTTGGCCTGATTGGGCCAGGCGAGCTTGCCGTGCCAGCGCCAGCCGCGCTCGGCAAAATCGACCAGCATGGCGAAGCGGGCGCGATCGGGCGCGGCAAAGCTGGAGGCGCGATGGAACACGTCGGTCCGATAGATCATCAGGCTGCCGGCGGGGCCGGTGGCCGCGACTTCCTTGCCGCGGAGCGCGCCCGCCTCGAGATAGGACGGCGTGAACGGCAGGTGCTGGCTATGCTCAAGCGGCACCAGGCAGGTCGGACCATCCGCCTCGGTCACATCCGACAGCAGGATGAAGGTGGTCATCTGCATATGCAGCCCGTCTCGGCGCGGCACCACCAGCGTGTGATTGCCGTAGTCGCGATGGTGCGGCTGAGCGTAGTCGATGGCACCCGCATATTTCGCCCAGAGCTCGATCTTGTAGATATCGAGATCGGCCGAGCCCAGCAGCCGCTCGGCGGCATCGATCAGGTCGGGATATACGCCGACGCGATTGAGCGCCCAATGCTCGTAGGGAAACAGGTTGATGCCGGCGAACTGGCTGCGGCCATAGCGCGGATATTTGCCGGGATCGGCGAAATATTCCTCGGGTCGCGGATGCATCCGCCACAGTGCTGCCTGCGCCTCGGCCAAAGTCTCGCTATCGAGAAAGCCTTCGATCGTGGCGAAGCCGCGTTCCCGGACCTCGGCAAGCTTGGCATCGGAAACGCGCATCGCCCGATGCTCAGTGGCGCGTCAGCCGCGGCGAGCCGTCGGCGAGATAGTCGCGGATCAGCAGCTCGGCGATCTGCACCGCGTTCAAGGCGGCGCCCTTGCGCAGATTGTCGGCGACGACCCAGAGATTAAGGCCGTACTTCACCGTGGTATCCCGGCGGATGCGGCTGACGAAGACCGGATCCTCGCCGGCCACCTCCTGCGGCGTGACATAGCCCTCGTCGACGCGATGATCGACGACCGAGACGCCCGGCGCCGCCTTGAGTGCCGCGCGCGCCTGCTCGACCGAGATCGCCCGCTCGAATTCGACATTGATCGCCTCGGCATGGCCGATGAAGACCGGCACGCGCACGCAGGTGGCGGTGACGGCGATCTCGGCATCGAGAATCTTCTTGGTCTCGGCCACCATCTTCCACTCTTCCTTGGTGGAGCCGTCATCCATGAAGACGTCGATATGCGGGATTACGTTGAAGGCGATCCGCTTGGTGAAAATCTCGGGCTTGATCGGATCGTTCACATAGACGGCGCGCGTCTGGTTGAACAGTTCGTCCATCGCTTCCTTGCCGGCGCCCGAGACGGACTGGTATGTCGCGACGACCACCCGCTTGATCTTGGCGAGATCGTGCAGCGGCTTCAGCGCCATCACCATCTGGATGGTCGAGCAATTCGGATTGGCGATGATGTTGCGCTTGGTGAAGCGCGCGATCGCGTCGGGATTCACCTCCGGCACGACCAGCGGCACGTCCGGATCCATGCGGAAATGCGAAGTATTGTCGATGACGACGGCACCGGCCTTGGCGGCGCGCGGCGCATGCACGGCCGAGACCTTGGCGCCCGGCGAGAACAGCGCGATGTCGATATTCTTGAAGTCGAAGCTGTCGAGATCATGGACGCGCACGTCGTCATCGCCGAACGACACCTCGGTGCCGACCGAGCGGTTGGAGGCGAGCGCCACCATCTCGTCCACCGGAAATTCGCGCTCGGCCAGAGTGGTCAGCATCTCGCGCCCGACATTGCCCGTAGCGCCGACCACGGCAACCCGATATCCCATCCCGAAATCCTCGAATTCTTCGGTAAAACCCGCGCCACTATAGTCGAGAGCCTAGCCAAACGGGACAGGAGATTCGCATGGCAGACCGGCCCACGGAATTATATCACGCCCGTTCGAAACCCGGCCTTCATCCATGGTGAGGCGGCGCGAGACTCGATTTACTGATCCGGCTTCTTGGAGAGTCGCTAGTCCGGCTTGGCCTCTACGCATTGGACCGTCTCGGGACGCAGCGGACGGCATTCGATACCAGTGCTTAATTTGAACCTGTCCGCCGCCACCTTGCGGATTTGGACGCCGTTGGAGAAGGCGATCCAACCGGCGGAAGCCCACCAGCTACGGGTCCCGTCGCTAAAACGCGGAAAGCCGCTTTCGTCGCGATCGACGGTGATCCCGTCGGAGAAGCGGATCAGCGCATTGCCTGGAAGCTCCGCCGACGTCCCGTTCGAACATTCGATGCGCACATCGCTCAAGCTGGTACAGCTCAATGGCGCCCCATGGGCCAGCACCGCGGCATAGACGGCCACCTCGATCAGCGTGGCCATGCGCCGCCCCTCGAAAGTGCCGGTCCGGCTCTATTCAAATAATTAGAGTACGATTCACGTATTGGCTGTTTCCAGCCAATACGATCGTGCTCTAGACGGTCGGATCTGCCGGAACCGTCCGCCAAGGTGTATGCTTGGCGTGGGAGGATACTTCGATGCATGCCCTTTCCCTGAACGCCGGCGAAACGGTGTTCCGAACCGGCGAGCCGAGTTCCGCCGTCTATGTTATCGAGCATGGCGAGATCGCGATCCGAAGCGGTGAAGGCGCGGCCATGATCGACATCGTCCATCTCCATGACGGTGACTTGTTCGGCGAGTCCGGCGTGCTCGAAGGCCGGGTCCGTTCCGCGTCCGCCGTGGCCGTCGTTCCGACCACCTTGCTCGCAACCGAGGCGGATGCCTTTTTGAAAGCGTTTGGAGTCAACGACAAGGCGCTTTCGCTCCTCAAGCTGCTCTGCCGGCGCCTGCGGAACACGACCCGCGAAGCGGCTTTCGCAAAGGCCCATCTCGATACGACCACCATAGCGGAAGACGGTCCCAAGGTCGCCCCTCCTCCGCCTCGCCTCCATCTGATCCCGGATAGCGAGCGCCTGCTCCGCCTGGTCGGCCCGGAAACGATCGACATCGGCCTGTTCCCGTTCCAGGTCGGCAATCGCTATGGCGGCGAGACCTCGCCGATCACATCGGATCGGAGCTACTGCGTTCCCGCCGCCACGGAGACGGACTTCGCCGCCCCCCATTTCGAGATCCTGCAGCGGGGCAGCAGCTTTCACATTCGGGACCTGAGCCTTCGAACCGGAACGATCGTCAACGGCACCGTCCTGTCGCGCTCTTCGCCGGGCGCTGCCTCCGAACTTGATATAGGAGACAATCTGGTCATCGCCGGAGAAATCGGCTCGCCCTACCGGTTCCGCCTGATCGTGGATCCGTTGCCGCGCGACCGCGGCGGCACAGCGGACGAGATCAGCCGATCGCGTCCAGCTCCTTGATCAGCGCCTTGCCCATCTCACTGGTCGAGACGGTCGGGCCGCCGAGGACGGAGATATCGGCGGTGCGCACGCCGCGCCCGAGCAACCGGTCGACCGCCCGTTCGATCAGGTCGGCATCCTCGCCCATATCGAAGGAATAGCGCAGCATCATCGCGAAGCTGAGGATCATGGCCAACGGGTTGGCCATGCCCTTGCCGGCGATGTCGGGCGCCGAGCCGTGCACCGGCTCGTAGAGCGCCTTGCGCCGGCCAGTGGCGTCCGCGGCGCCGAGCGAGGCCGAGGGCAGCATGCCGAGCGAGCCGGTGAGCATCGCCGCGCAGTCGCTGAGGATATCGCCGAACAGATTGTCGGTCAGGATCACATCGAACTGCTTCGGCCGGCGCACCAGCTGCATCGCGCAATTATCGGCATACATGTGGCTGAGCTCGACATCGGCATAGTCGCGCTGGTGCAGCGCCGTTACCACCTCGCGCCACAGCACGCCCGATTCCATGACGTTGGCCTTCTCGACCGAGCAGATGGCCTTGCGTCGCTTGCGGGCGAGCTCGAAGCCGACGCGCGCGACCCGCTCGATCTCCGAGGTCGTGTAGCTTTGGGTGTTGAAGCCGCGTTTTTCGCCGTTGGGCAGGGTTTCGATGCCGCGCGGCGTGCCGAAATAGACCCCGCCGGTCAGCTCGCGCAGGATCAGGATGTCGAGGCCGTGGACGAGATCGGGTTTCAGGCTCGACGCATCGACCAGCGCCTCGAACACCGTTGCCGGCCGCAGATTGGCGAAGAGCTCCATATCCTTGCGCAGCCTCAGCAGCCCGCGCTCCGGACGCTGGTCGAAGGGCAGGCTTTCCCATTTGACGCCGCCGACGGCGCCCAGCAGCACGGCGTCCGCCGCAATCGCCTTGGCCACGGTCGCATCGCTCACCGGAGCGCCTTCGGCATCGAAGGCGGAACCGCCGACCAGCCCGTGCTCGACCGAGAAGCTCGCCCGACGCTTGCCGTCGAGCCAGCCGATCACACGCTCGACCTCGCTCATCACTTCGGGACCGATGCCGTCGCCGGGCAGCATCAAGAGCTTCTTGTTCGCAATCATGTGAGGTCTCCTTACCGCGCCGCGAGCCAGGGCTGACCCAGCCGTTGCCGCTCTTCATAAGAATCGATCGACGGCGCCTTTTCGAGCGTCAGGCCGATATCGTCAAGCCCTTCGAGCAGACATTTCTTGCGGAACGGATCGATATCGAAATGAACCGTCTCGCCGTCCGGCGTGCTGATCTGCTGCTTTTCGAGATCGATGGTGAAGACGGCATTGGCGCCGTTTTTCGCCTCGTCCATCAGCGTCTCGACCGTCTCGGGGTCGAGCTTGATCGGCAGCACGCCGTTCTTGAAGCAATTATTGTAGAAGATATCGGCGAAGCTCGACGAGATGATGCAGCTGATGCCGTAATCGAGCAGCGCCCACGGGGCGTGCTCGCGGCTCGAGCCGCAGCCGAAATTCTCGCCGGCGATCAGGATCTTGGCCTGCTTCCAGGCGGGCTGATTGAGGACGAAATCGGGATTGTCCGAGCCGTCCGGCCGATAGCGCATTTCGTCGAACAGCCCCTTGCCGAGGCCGCTGCGCTGGATCGTCTTCAGATATTGCTTCGGGATGATCTTGTCGGTGTCGATGTTGATCATCGGCAGCGGTGCTGCAACCCCGGTCAAGTGATTGAATTTCCGCATTTCAGTCCGATCCTCGCATATATGTCGGCACCGGCTCACGCCGTCGGCAGATGGGTGACGATACCGTTGGTGAAGGGCGACCACACCCCGGCGCGGATACCCGCCTGCCGCAGGCCTTGCGCGAGAAACTCATTGCAGGTCACGATCGGTGTCCAATGACCCTGCGCGCGGTAGAAGGCGTCGTCCTCGCCGTAGCCGGCATGGTCGAGCCGCGTCGGCCTTCCGTCCGCGCCCTCGACGAAGGCGTTCCGCAAATAAGCTTCGAGCCGATCCTTCTGGTCTTCGGTGACGCGCAGCACATGCACCTCCGGGCCGCCTAGCGGCAACCAGTACCAGCCGACATGCATGACCGCCTCGTCGGCCCCGCCGAGCGCGGTCAGCACGGTCGAGAGCCTGAGATCGGCAATGGTCGGCGTCTCCAGATAGAAGGCCCGGTCGCCCCAGCCGATCGCGACCGAGCGGACATCGGCGGGCAGATCGAGCACGGACCGCCAATCCGCCGCCGGCATCAGCAGGTCGCTATGGAAGGGGTTGGCGATGATGGCGAGCGTGACCGGCCCATCCGCCGTGGGTGCTCCGTCCGGCCAGGCGCCGAGCCCGTAGCCGGCGATACCATAGATACCGGCCAGTGCCAGCGGCGTCGCCGCCAGCCCGATCAGCCAGCGCCCTCCTCTCACCGCGGCGCCAAGGTACGGACATCGGCGAGCTTGCCGGTGATGGCGGCGGCCGCGGCCATCGCCGGGCTCATCAGATGAGTCCGCCCGCCGCGGCCCTGACGCCCCTCGAAATTGCGGTTCGAGGTCGAGGCGCAGCGCTCCTGCGGCGCCAGCTTGTCGGCATTCATGGCGAGGCACATGGAGCAGCCCGGCTCGCGCCATTCGAAGCCTGCGGCGAGGAAGATGCGATCGAGCCCCTCGGCCTCGGCCTGCTCCTTGACCAGTCCCGAGCCGGGCACGACCATGGCGCTGACCCCGTCGGCGACATGCCTGCCCTCGGCGATGGCGGCGGCGGCGCGCAGATCCTCGATCCGGCCGTTGGTGCAGGAGCCGATGAAGACGCGCTGCACCGGCACCTCGGTCAGCTTCTGCCCCGGCTCCAACCCCATATAGTCGAGCGCCCGCAGCATGGAAGCACGGTGGGCCTCGTCGGAGATGAAGGCGGGATCGGGAACGGAGCCGGTGATCGGCAGCACGTCCTCGGGCGAGGTGCCCCAGGTGACCTGCGGCACGATCGCCGCGGCATCGAGCCGCACGACGGTGTCGTAGGCAGCCCCAGGGTCGGAGGGAAGAGTCTTCCAATAGGCCACCGCCTGCTCCCAGGCACCACCCTTGGGCGCCATCGGCCGGCCGCGCAGATACTCGAATGTCGTCTCGTCCGGCGCGATCAGGCCGGCGCGAGCGCCGCCCTCGATCGACATGTTGCAGACCGTCATGCGGCCGGCCATGTCGAGGCCGCGGATCGTCGAGCCGGCATATTCGATGACATGGCCGGTGCCGCCGGCCGTGCCGATCTTGCCGATGATGGCGAGCACGATGTCCTTGGCGGTGACGCCGAGCCCGAGCTCGCCCTCGACCTCGACCAGCATGTTCTTGGCCGGGCGCTGGATCAGCGTCTGGGTCGCCAGCACATGTTCGACCTCGGACGTGCCGATACCGAAGGCGAGCGCGCCGAAGGCGCCGTGGGTCGCGGTATGGCTGTCGCCGCAGACCACGGTCGTGCCCGGCAGCGTCAGCCCCTGCTCGGGCCCGACGATATGAACGATCCCCTGGCGCACATCATCCATGCCGAAATGGGTGATGCCGTGCGCCTTGGCGTTCCGCTCCAGCGTCTCGACCTGGATCCGGGATTCCTCGTCCTCGATGCCTTGGGCCCGGTTGATCGTGGGCACATTATGGTCGGCGACGGCGAGGGTGGCGTCCGGCCGGCGCACCTTGCGGCCGGCCAGCTTGAGGCCTTCGAAGGCCTGCGGACTCGTCACCTCGTGCACAAGATGCCGATCGATATAGATGAGGCAGGTCCCGTCGGCCTGACGGTCGACCAAGTGAGCGTCCCAGATCTTGTCGAACAGCGTACGCGGTGCCACGGCGAGTTTCCTTTTTCTCGGGTTGCCTTGATTCAAACCCGTGTCACCCGACTGGCAAGAGGAATTTTGGCGGGTCTGATTTCGTTATGAGAGTAGAGACGTGCGGCGGCGGCGGTATTGCAGCTGGTCCGCATCACGACCAAATCTGTTTAGTGCTCTGCTCGAACACTACTCGGGCGAGAGGCGGCGAGGAGCCATACAATATGAAGCCGGTGTCGTTACGCATGGCAACCATCGCCCTGACGCTGCTCGCCCCGCTGCCGGGTCTGGCGCAGGAAGCGCCGCAGCCGGGCGCGCTGCAGCAGCCCTCCACCGCCTATCCGCCCGAGCAGCTCGACCAGATTCTGGCGCCGGTAGCGCTCTATCCCGATCCGGTGCTGACCGACATCCTGACGGCCGCCACATATCCACTCGAGGTCGTGCAGGCGGAGCGCTGGGTGTCCGACCCGAACAATGCCGCTCTCACCGGCGACCAGCTCACCGCGGCATTGCAGAGTCAAGATTGGGATCCGAGCGTGAAGTCGCTGGTGCCGTTTCCGGCGGTGCTCAAGATGATGAGCGATCAGCTCGATTGGATGCAGCAGCTCGGCAATGCCTTCATCGGCCAGCAGGGCGATGTCATGAACGAGGTCCAGCATCTGCGCCAGCAGGCACAGGCAAACGGGCAGCTCGGCTCGACTCCGCAGGAGACGGTCTCGACAGACGCCGGCGCCATCCAGATCGAACCCAGCCAGCCGGACGCCGTCTCGATCCCGGCCTACAATCCGAACGTCGTTTACGGCCAGTGGCAAAACCCGGACTATCCGCCCGATTATTTCGTGCCGCCCGGCTATGATTACGGGCCGGCGCTCGATAGCGGCATCTATTGGGGACCGCCGGTCGTGCTGGTCGGCGGGCTGTTTCTGTGGGGCGCTATCGACTGGCACCATCATGACATCCGCATCGATCGCGGCCGGTTCGACCGGCTGAACCGCGGCCATCCTTTCGTCGGCGGTGACATCTGGCAGCACGACCCGTTCCATCGCCGCGGCGTTGCCTATCGCGATGTCCCGACGCAGCAGCATTTTCAGCCGGGCCGTTTTGCCGGGTCTGCACCCGGGCGTGATTTCCGCGGCTTCGCGCAGACCTCTCCCGTGCCGCAGGTCGTGCGCCCGCAGAACTTCAATTCGCAGGAAAACAGGCCGCAGGCGGCGCCGAACCAACAGGGCTTCCGCCCGCAGCAGCAGCCGGCACAGAATTTCCGGCCGGCACCGACCAACTTCTCGCAGCGCCCGCAGGCCTTCGGCGGTTTCGCGTCGGGTGCACAGGTGCGCAACGAGGCCGAACGCGGCCGGACGAGCATGCAGACGGCGCGCCCGGTACCGTTCCAGACGGCTCGCCCCGTGCCGTTCCAGACGGCACGCCCCGTGCCGATGCGCACAGCCAGCCCCGTGCCGCAAAATCGTGGCGGCGGCGGCGGCGGCCGACCCGAAGGCGGCGGCCGAGGAGAGCACCGATGAGGAGCGCGCGCCTGGCGATGATCGCCCTGATGGGCTTGTCCGGTTCCGCCTTGGCGGCGACGCCGGTAGGGCGCGACTTTCCGACACCCGGCGCCGCCATCGCCGCACTGATCGCGGCGGCACGCACGGACCGGACGGCGGACCTCGTCAGGATCCTGGGACCGGCCGGTCGCGATCTGGTCAATTCGGGCGATCCCGTTGCCGACCACGCGGGCAGAGCGCAGTTCGTCAGCAATTACGATCAGGGCAGCAAGCTGGTCGAGGCCGGGCCCGACCGGACGGTGCTGGAGATCGGCAGCCAGGATTGGCCGTTTCCGATCCCGCTCGTCCGCCGGCACGGCACCTGGCATTTCGATACCGCGAGCGGCCGGCAGGAGATCCTCGACCGCCGGATCGGCCGCAACGAGCTCGGCGCCATCGAGGTCTGCCGGGCCTATGCCGCCGCCCAGATGGAGTTCGCCCGGATGAAGGCGGCGCGGCGCGAGCTGGTCGAGTACGCCCAGCAGTTCGAGAGCAGCCCGGGCCAGCATGACGGCCTCTTCTGGCCGCAGGAGGAAGGCGGGCCGGAGAGCCCGCTCGGCCCGCAGATCGTGAGCGCCCGGGCCGAGGGCTATCGGAAGGCGGAGGGCGGGCAGGCGCCTTATCACGGCTATTTCTACAAGATCCTCACCCGCCAAGGCCCGGCGGCACCCGGGGGCGCCTACGACTACCTCGCCCACGGCCATATGATCGGCGGCTTCGCGCTCGTGGCGTTTCCGGCGCGCTGGGGCGATTCCGGCGTGATGAGCTTCCTCATCAGCGAGGACGGCACGGTCTACGAGAAGAATCTCGGACCGGACGGGCCGGCCACGGCACGCGCCATGACCGCCTTCGATCCGGACCGGAGCTGGCGCAAGGTCGAGACGTCCGGCGAGGCGGCTCAGGCCCGGTAGCACACTCGCAAACCACCCCAGAGCCGGCCCGCAACCTTGATCGGCGCCGAGACATCCTTCATCAGCGCGAAAACGCCGCCGCCCATGTCGCGGCGATAGGTCTGCAGCAGGAACGGCTCAGTGTTCCGGCTGACCGCGACCGCGGTCTTGTCGTTGAAGATCCGCCGGTTCCGGCCGTTGGCGGCGTTCCATGTCGGATCCTTGCCATGCGGCTTGCGGAACTGCGGATTATGCGCGGGGATCAGCAGATTGTGGTCGGTGCAGGCGCAGAACACCATGCGATCGTCGAGCTGCAGCACCGGATCGGCGATCGCCGGCAGGGTGCGGTCGAGGAACTCGATATAGCGGGTCATATATTGTTGCGGGTCGGTGCCGGCGATCGGCACCAGATTCTTGTCGAAGAGATCCTCGGTCGAGATTTCCCGTCTCTCGATCGCCTCGGCGAAGCGCGCCTCGATCTTGGCCGCGATCTCGATCGCCTTATCGATGAACTTGCTGTCTATCGTCTCGAAGCCCGAGCGCGCGGTCATGACCATGACGCCTTCGCTCCGCGTCAGGATCCGGTCGACCCGGTCCGAGGCGGAATGGAGCGCCTGGTTCGATTGCTCGACGGCGCCGACGAGATCGGTCACGGCGCCGGCGAAGCTGTCGCAGCGCTGGGCGATATCGCGCGTCTCCTCGGCGATCTGGCTGGCATTGCCGTTGACCTCGGTGACGGCGTCGTCGACATGCCGCATCGCCTGGCCGATGGTGGCGGCACTGCGCGCCACCAGCTCGGCCCGGCTCATGCCCTCGCTGCCGTGCTGGCGCAAGGCCTGCAGTTCGCCGCCGAGCGCCGACAGGGTCGAGTCGATCTCGGCCGTGGCCTCGCTCGTCTGCTTGGCGAGCAGCTTGACCTCGCCGGCGACGACGGCGAAGCCGCGCCCGGCATCCCCGGCCCGCGCCGCCTCGATCGTGGCGTTCAAGGCCAGGAGATTGGTCTGCCGGGCGATCAGATTGATGTTGCCCGCGACCTTGCTGATCCGCGCCATCGCCGCTTCGAGCCCGGCGAGCTGCGCGCCGATGGTGCGCACCGAATCGACCAGCCCGTTGATAGCGCCGAGCGCCGTCTCGATCTCGGCACTCGAGGCCGCGACCTCGTCGCGCGCCGAGGCCGACTTGCTCTGCGTCAGCGCCGCCTTTTCGGCGATGCGCTGATTGCTGCTGACGATCGTGCCGGTCGATTCCCTGAGCTCGCCGAACAGCACCGCCTGGCTTTCGACCAGCACGCTGACCCGCTGCACATCGCCGGTGACGTCGGCCATCTCGACAGCGAGCTTGCCGATCTCGGTAGCGACATCCCGCACTAGGCGCGCGGCATTGTCGGTCTGTTCCGTCATTACTCCCCCCAGGAACTGTTATTCCTTGGACAGTAGAATGACGCCGAGACCGTTAGCAAATGCATAGCAGTGTGCCGGCATGCCGACTTTAGGCGCAGATTCCCGGCCGGTGCGAGGACACGCCGGCCGGGAACAGGTGATCAGGCCTTCTCGCTGCCCTTGTCTTCGCCGGTCGAGATCGCGCGCGGCTTCTCGGCGATGCGGGCCGCCTTGCCGCGCAGATCGCGCAGGTAATAGAGCTTGGCGCGGCGCACGGCACCGTGGCGGACGACCTCGATCGCCGTCAGGCGCGGCGAATAGAGCGGGAACACGCGCTCCACACCTTCGCCGTACGAGATCTTGCGCAGCGTGAAGTTGGAATTGATGCCGGCATTCTTGCGGGCGATGCACAGGCCCTCGAAAGCCTGGATGCGCTCGCGGTCGCCTTCGACGACCTTGACGCTGACCTTGATCGTGTCGCCCGGACGGAAATCCGGCACGGGGCGCTGGGCGACCAGCTTCTCGACCTGCTCCTGCTCGAGCTGTTGCAGAATGTTCATTTCTACACCTCTTCCTCGATGGCGCCGGCAGACATGCCGGTCGCGCGTTCAATGACATGCTTGACGGCGGTATGGGGCCGGTAGCGGTCCCAGAGATCAGGGCGGCGCTGCTTCGTCGCCGCCTCCGCCTCGGCCCGCCGCCAGGCCTTGATTTTTGCGTGGTCGCCGGAAAGGAGAATCTCCGGCACCGCGCGCCCGTTCCACGATTGCGGCCGCGTGTAATGGGGATATTCCAACAGACCGGCCTCGAAGCTTTCCTCGACCAGCGTCTCGGCCTTGCCGACCACGCCCGGCAGCAGCCGGACCACGGCATCGAGCAATGCCAGCGCCGCCGGCTCCCCGCCCGACAGGACGAAATCGCCGAGGCTCACCTCTTCCAGCCGATGCGCCTCGATCACCCGCTGATCGAGCCCTTCGAACCGGCCGCACAGCAGCACGACACCAGGCCCGTGGGCCAGATCGCGGATGCGCGCCTGATCCAGCACCCGCCCACGGGGCGAGAGATAGATCCGCGGCCCCGGCGCCGTGATCGCCGACAGCGCGCGATCGACCACGTCCGCCCGCAGCACCATGCCCGGCCCGCCGCCGAACGGCGTGTCGTCGACGGTGCGATGGGCGTCGGTGGCAAAGGAGCGGATATCGGTCGCCTCGCACGACCAGATGCCCTGGGCCAACGCCTTGCCGGCGAGCGACAGGCCGAGCGGCCCCGGAAACATCTCCGGGAAGAGCGTCAGGATGGAGGCTTGCCAGCTCATTCGCCGGCCTCCTTCAGAAGCTCGGCCGCGAGGCTTTCCTGCCGATCGATCGGGGCCGGCGGCTCCGGCTTGTCGAAGAGCCCCGCAGGGGGCTCGACCACCAGCCGGCCGGCGGCGAGATCGACCACCGGCACGACCTCCAGAGTAAACGGCACCATCACCGTCTCGCCCGAAAGGCCGGTGATCTCCAGCGACTGGCCGGCGCCGAAATCATAGAGCCCGGCGACGCGCCCGAGCGGATTGCCGTCCGCCAGCACGACATCGAGCCCGATCAGATCGGCGTGGTAGAACTCGTCCTCGTCGGCCGGCGGCAATTGCCCGCGATCGACATAGAGATGGAGCCCCCGAAGCGCCTCGGCCGCGTTGCGGTCGGCGATGCCGTCGAGCTCGGCCAGCACCACGCCCTTCATCATCCCCTTGACCGAGAGAGCGAACGAACGCGCGCCGGCCTCGTCGGAGACCGGGCCGTAATCGCCGATCGCCGCCGGATCCTCGGTGAAGCTCTTGATGCGCACGGCGCCCCGGACCCCGTGAGGGCCGGTGACGATGCCGAGGCAGAGCCGCTTCGAGGCGGGGGTTGAGGGAGAGCTGGCCATGAGCTGAACCCGTGCCGATCCTGCCTGCTTACTCGCTAGCGGCCGGGACCGCGGCCTTCTCGGCCCGGGCCTTGGCGCGCTCGACCGACTTCTCGCCGGGGGCCGACTGCTTCGGCGTCTCGCGGCGCTCGGGCTTGGCGATCAGCTCGGCATCGCCGAGGAAGCGGGCGACGCGGTCGGTCGGCAAGGCGCCGACGGAGAGCCAATGCTGAATCCGCTCGGTCTTGAGCGTCAGGCGCTCCGGATGGGTCTTCTCGACCATCGGGTTGTAGGTGCCGAGCCGCTCGATGAAGCGGCCGTCGCGCGGGCTGCGCGCATCGGCGACGACGATCGCGTAGAAGGGCCGCTTCTTGGCGCCGCCGCGCGCGAGCCGGATCTTCAGAGACATGAGGGTTCCTCTTTCACTAACGTTCTAGACGGTTGAAACTATTGCCTGCCGAACGGGTTGCCGCCGCCACCGGGCAGCAGCCCGGAAAGTCCGTGGCGCATGAAGCCCTTCTTGCCGAGCTTCTGCACCTGCTTCATCATGTTCGCCATATCCTGATGCTGCTTCAGCAGCCGGTTCACATCCTGGACCGTGGTGCCGGAGCCGGCCGCGATGCGCCGCCGGCGCGAGCCGTTCATCAGCTTGGGGTTCTTGCGCTCGGCCTGGGTCATCGACGAGATGATCGCCTCCTGGCGCTTGATCACCCGGTCGTCGAGATTGGCCTCGCTCAACTGCTTCTTGATCTTGCCGATGCCCGGCAGCATGCCGAGCATGCCCGACATGCCGCCCATCTTGCGCAGCTGGCGCAGCTGGGACGCCATGTCGTCGAGATCGAAATTGCCCTTCTCCATCTTGGCGGCGAGCTTTTCGGCCTCGTCGCGATCGACCGTCTCGGCCGCCTTCTCGACCAGGCTGACGACGTCGCCCATGCCGAGGATGCGACCGGCGATGCGGTCGGGATGGAAGGTTTCGAGCGCGTCGAGCTTCTCGCCGATGCCGATGAGCTTGATCGGCTTGCCGGTGACGGAGCGGATCGAGAGGGCGGCGCCGCCGCGCGCATCGCCATCGACGCGGGTCAGCACCACGCCGGTGATGCCGAGCCGGTCGTTGAAGGCCTTGGCGGTGTTGATCGCGTCCTGACCGGTCATGGCGTCGGCGACGAACAGGGTCTCGTGCGGCTTCGCCACGTCGCGCACCGCCGCGACCTCCAGCATCAGCGCCTCGTCGATATGGAGGCGGCCTGCCGTGTCGAGCATGACCACGTCATAGCCTTGGAGCCGGCCGGTTTCGAGCGCGCGCTCGGCGATGGCGACCGGCTGCTGGCCGGCGACCACCGGCAGCGTGTCGACCTGGATCTGGCGGCCGAGGATGGCGAGCTGCTCCTGCGCCGCCGGGCGCTGCACGTCGAGCGACGCCATCAGCACCTTCTTCTTCTCGCGATTCTTGAGGCGCAGCGCGATCTTGGCCGAGGAGGTGGTCTTGCCCGAGCCCTGCAGCCCGACCATCATCATGACCACCGGCGGGGCCGCGCGGAGATTGAGCTCCGACGCGTCGGCGCCCAGCAGCTCGACCAGATGGTCATGGACGATCTTGACGACCATCTGCGCCGGCGTGACCGAGCGGACGACATCCTGGCCGACCGCCTTCTCGCGCACGCCGTTGATGAAATCCTTGACCACCGGCAAGGCGACGTCGGCTTCGAGCAGTGCTATCCGCACCTCGCGCAGCGCCGCCGTGACATCGGCTTCCGACAGCGCGCCGTGGCGGCGCAGCCGGTCGAACACATCGCCGAGCCTCTGGGTCAAGCCTTCGAACATGGCACTACCGCTTCCGCTGCCGCACGCAAAACAAAAAGGCCAGTGCGCGACACTCGCGGACTGGCAACGGCCCGCTCCGAAGAGCCGGCCATAAGAGGGGCGGATGGATACAGGGCCGACGGGCGGGAGTCAAGCACGGGACAAGCGCCCGCGCCCGGTCCCCATGCCGTCGAGCATGGAGGCCGGTACGCAAAGGCCCGCTCAGGCGCCGCCACCCTTGGGCGGCCCTTGCCCGAAGGCGATCCGCCGCCGCTCCTCCTCGCTCGCCCAGGCGGCGGCGCGCATGGCCCGCTCGTAATTGACGCCGTACCTCTGTCGCATGGCCGCCTCATAGAGCGCCGGATCGAGCTTCCGCACCTGCGGTGCCGGCGGCGCCGCGACGATCTCCGCCTTCTTCCTCGGCTCGTCTTCCTCGTCGATCTCCCAGCCTTCGCGGGCGAACCAGGAGGTCTCGCGCCAGAGGCTCCAGGGCACGGGCATGCCGAGATCGCGGCAGATGCCCTCGACGACCTCGCCGACCGGACGGCTGCCGATCTCGTGCCGGATGTCCGGATCGAGCAGCTTCTCGCGCAGATCGCCGAGCAGATTCTCGGTATCGCGCGCCGAGGCGCCGTGCTCGTGATAGCCGTCGTAGTCGAAGCGCTCCTCGATCGCCTGCGCCACCGCCGCCTCGACATGGTTCTTGTCCCGCGCCCAGCGCGCCCGGCGGACTTCGAGATCCCGCTTCGCGTCGGCTTCATTCTCGCGATGCTTCTTCGCCTCGTCGGCGAGTCGGCCTCGGAGCGCCACGGTCTGCCGCACGGCACGAGCGACGCGCGAGAAGGCGAGGCAGAGATCGACGCCTTCGAACGAAGCCGCCTCGGCCGGCGTCGCCTCGCCCGAGGCGGCCCGCTCCACCGTCTTCGCCAGCTTCATGCCGATGCCGATGAGATCGTCGAGCGCTTGCAGATCCCGCTCGGCCGGTGTTTGGGCACGTGTCTCCTCCCGAGCCCCTGCGGGGTCGGCTTGGATCGTGTCCGCCGAGGCGGGTATCTCAGATGCCATATCCATGAACCTAACGTGAACAACCGACATGCAGCGGTCAAGGGCGGCCGGTCGATAGGCTGTGGGTAAGTAGCGCGCTATCCCAGCCGCCGAATCGGGAACGGGAAAATTGAGTTGAGAGCGGAATAGCGGCTTGGTGGCTGCGGAGAGCGACAGCGGACATTTGGCGCGTGCTCAAGGGCGCCTACCTAATCGTTGCGAAGGCATTCGCCGCGCGTTCAACGCCGGATCCTCCCTCTAGCATTCGATCTGGGCTCCCAAGCCGAATCCGGCGGCGACCGGCTGTCGAGATCTCCCACACTTGCCTTTTAACAATTACAACATTATTGTTGCAAATATGATTCCCGCCCTTATCCCATTGCCTGGATCTCCGTGGACCGTTCTGCCCCCAGGGGCGCACGCGGCGAGTTTAGAGGATGTGGCGGATGCTTTCGCAACGAATGCCTGGCGGCGTGAGCTTTTCGGCGGCCTCGTTCTCGCCTCTGGAAAGCTGCGTTTGGCTGGATGTCCGGCGATCTATCTCGACGGCAGCTATGTGACCGGCAAGCCGAGGCCCGGCGACTTCGATGCATGCTGGGACCCTACCGGGGTCGATCCGGCCAAGCTTGATCCTGTGTTCCTGGAATTTGCGCACGGTCGGGCAGCGCAGAAAGCGGCATTCAAGGGCGAATTCTTTCCATCCTCGATGATGTGCGTGGATGTCGGGCAGACATTCGTCGAATTTTTCCAACTGGATCGTTTTACAGGAAAACAGAAAGGGATCATCTCCATTCCGCTGTCGGCCGATCCTCTTCTCTTCGGGAAGGTGCAGCCATGATTTACAGCAACAAACAGTATGGCGTATCGAGCGCGCAACTAGCGAAGTTGCAAGATGCGTTTGCTGCTGCGAAGGCGCGCGCATCGGATAAGGCATGGCTCAAGCAGGCGGAGATAGATGGGCTCAAGAGCCAGATCGCCGATATCGAGGCCGAGCTTGCCGAATACGATCTGCTAAAATCCGGTCAGGTCTCGTTCTCGAAAACCTATGCGCTAGAAGAATTGCCCCGCGTGCTGGTGCGGGCGCGAATCGCCTCCGGCATGAGCCAGACGGGCCTCGCCGAAAAGCTTGGTATGAAGCCGCAACAGGTGCAGCGCTACGAGGCGACCGACTATATGGGCGCAAGCCTTGGTCGGCTGATCGAGATTTCGAAGGCGCTCGGTGTGAAGGCGTCAGGAAGTTTTGAGGGATCGAAGCAGGCTGGCGGATCGGTGTTCGCGTGGGGCGATGCCGACGATATCGTCTGGGGGCAACTTCCGTACAAGGAGATGATCAAACGCAAGTGGTTTGATCTGCCGCGCGGCGCAAACCCGATCGAGCGCGTGAAGGAATATTTCCTGCACGCGGCCGGACCGCAATTTGCGACGGCGTTTCATCGCAAGAAGATGCGCAGCGGGAACGTGCCGAACGAATACGCCCTGCTCGCGTGGCAGGCGCGCATTCTGGAGCGGGCGCATGGCAAAATCGAAACCGGAGAGATTGGCACCTTCGAACTGGACAACCGGTGGTTGCCGGAGCTGGTACGTCTTACCAATCGCAAAGACGGACCCAAGCGTGCCCGCGATCTGTTGGCCGAGAAAGGCATCGTTCTCATTGTCGAGCGTCACCTTCCGGGGTCGTATCTCGACGGCGCGGCCATGCTCACCGATGGTGAGACACCGGTCATAGGCCTTACGCTGCGCTATGACCGGCTGGATAATTTCTGGTTTGTGCTGATGCATGAACTGGGGCACGTCTTTCTGCATCTCTTCGACGGTCTACGCTTTGACTTCTTCGATGAGGAAGGCGGCAATGACGGCGATGCGATCGAGTCGGAGGCCGATAAATTTGCGCTCGACGCTCTGATACCGGAAGCATTATGGGATCAATGTCTCTCGCGTTTCGCTCTGTCGGAAGAGGCGGTGCGGATCGATGCGGAGACCATCGGCATCGATCCGAGTATCATTGCAGGGCGAATCAGGAAGGAGCGCGGCAACTACACCATCCTAAACGATCTGGTTGGTCGGGATCAGGTCCGTTCGCAGCTTGAGGAGGCGAACGATGATCTTGACTAAGGATATGTATGTTCCGGCGCTAAGGTGGCGCATGGCTGAATATCAGGCTCTGCTGCGCTTGGCTGCAAAAGCCAAAGAACGGGTTGTCCCACACATCACGATTCCGGAACGCGAATTCGATTTTGATTCCTGGCAACCGAAAAAGACGATCCATGAGCACGTCTATCCTTTTGTCGTCCGCTATGAGAAAAAATGGGGCAACAGACCGGCATGGATTGGAGTCCACCCAAGTATTATCGACGGCGTAATGGATGACGGGCGAGACATTCTTACTTACGTGTTTGACGGCTTGCGGAAGTTTGACGCCAAGGCCGTGCCCTCGATCCGGCTTGATGCCGAAAGTCGTTTTCAGAACTCAGTTGCGACTATCATTGGACAAGACGGGCAAGGCGTCGCCATTGCCGTTCGGCTCGAAGACCTGATGAGGAAGGATGCGTTTGCCCGCGTTGTTGCAATGTTTAGCTCGCTTGGGGTCAATGAGGACGAAGTCGATCTCACTATTGATCTCGGTGAGCCGAACTTTGAACCCTACGATACATTCTCGATCGCGCTGATTACCGCCTTGCGTCGGCTGGGTGACCTTAGCCGTTTTCGCAACTTCGTGCTGGTGGGCACCGCAATTCCGGAAACATTTAAGGGTATTGCCAAAGGACAGGATGAGTTGCCGCGTCACGACTGGCTATTTTTCCAGACGCTTCTCTCAAAATTGCCATCGGGCATGAGGCGACCGAATTACGGAGACTATACGATCGTCCATCCGGACTTCACTCCGCAGGACATGCGCAAAATCAAATCGGCGGGAAAGATTGTTTACACTACAGATAAGTCCTGGTGGGTCCGCAAAGGTGGTGCGTTTCGGGGCGATGAAGGGCAGATGCACGAGCATTGTGCGGTCCTCGTGGGATCAGGCGTTTTCAAAGGGAATGACTACAGCTACGGAGATGACTACATCGGCAAATGCGCTATCAAGAAAGCTCCGCCGAGCAATCTCACGCGATGGAAGGACGTAGCAATTAACCATCACATGACGCGCGTGCTGGACGATCTCTCCAGGTCTGGCGCTGCGCCATGAAGGCGCGGATGGAAGCGGTGATCTCGCGAAGAGTCATTGCTTCACACAGCATCTCGTAAAGCTGCTTTCTCGGGCGTCGAAGGTCTTTGGGCGCATATCCAGCCTGGTCCAGGAGTTCGATGACTTCATCACGCCAGAGCAGATGCGCCATCATGACCGGATCGATCTCGGGATTGGTGGCGGCGTTTCGCAACACTTGGAAGTTGATGCCGCCTCTCGGTCCCTGCTCGGCCGCGATCACGCCGCACCATTCGGGAGCGTGCCTCATGATACCTGCGACATGCTTCGGCGCGGCAACGAGTGTGAGCTTTTGTAGCGTCTGGCGGTAGATATCGATCTGGGTCACGAACCGGTCGAGGTTGTCCTTGGCGCTTTTAATTTCATAGCCGTGAATGCAGCCATTTATGACGGCCACGTCGATGCGGCTCCGGGCGTGCGCGAGGCCAAGTTCGTCGATCACGAGCGTATCGGGATGAGATTTGGCGCGTCGCAACCGTTTAGCGTGTAGCGCAGAACGAATGTCTGCGTCTGTCGTTCCCAACTTCGTCATGGCCGGCATCGTTACCCCCATTTACTTCTGCCGGAGGTTCTGCTCCAAGCCAAGGTGGCATTCTACCTCACCTGACATTTCTCAAGCGTGTCATCGGCGATGTCCGCTTCTGGTCGTCGGAAAGCCGGCTGGAACGATCGATTTGGGCGCTAAGCGGAAAGGCCGGCGACACTAGGAGCGGATTCCGGCGCGACTTCCGCGTGAGCGAACTGAAGCCTATCAGCAAAACAGCCCGAGCAAGAGCCAACCAATAACAGGCGGCAGCCAACACCAGGCAAAAACCCGCATCCCCCAACCATCCACTGTCACCAAACCGCAAAAGCTTCCAAGCTACCCTATCGCAACAGGAGGCCGACCCATGACCGAGCAGGACCCGACCAAGACCCGCAGCTGGCTGGAGATCGAGCTCGAGGACGTCATGGACGAGGAGCTCGAGCAGGCGATCGACGATGCCCGCATTCCGCCCGAGCTGCGCCAGCTGCTCGAGAAGCACCAGAAGAGCACCCTCGACCGCCACACCTATTTCACCGAGCTGCTGCGCCTTCAGGGCGAGCTGGTGAAGCTGCAGGACTGGGTGCACTATCACGGGCTCAAGATGGTGGTGCTGTTCGAGGGCCGCGACAGCGCCGGCAAGGGCGGCGCCATCAAGCGCATCACCCAGCGCGCCAATCCGCGCATCTGCCGGGTGGTGGCGCTGCCCGCCCCGTCCGATCGCGAGAAGACCCAGTGGTATTTCCAGCGCTACGTGCCGCATCTGCCGGCGGCCGGCGAGATGGTGCTGTTCGACCGCAGCTGGTACAACCGCGCCGGGGTCGAGCGGGTCATGGGCTTCGCCGACGAGACGGAAGTGGAGGAGTTCTTCCGCGACGTGCCGGAGTTCGAGCGCATGCTGGTGCGCTCCGGCATCATCCTGGTGAAATACTGGTTCTCCATCACCGACCAGGAGCAGCAGCTGCGCTTCCTCATGCGCATCCACGACCCGATCAAACAGTGGAAGCTCTCGCCCATGGACCTGCAGTCCCGCGTACGCTGGGAGCAGTACACCAAGGCCAAGGAGGACATGTTCGAGCGCACCAGCATTCCCGAGGCGCCCTGGCACGTCGTCGAAGGCAACGACAAGAAGCGGGCGCGCCTCAACCTCATCTCGCACCTGCTCTCGAAGGTCCCTTATGAGGATGTGCCGCACGAGCCCATCACGCTGCCGGACCGGGTGTTCGATCCGAACTACGAACGCCGCAAGCTGCCGTCGGAACTCTACGTGCCTCAGCGCTACTGAGGCACCGGCGCCGGACGCGGCAGCCGCGCGCGCTCCTGCTCTACAGGCCCTCGGCCAGCGCAATCAGCCTGGTGGCGCGGTCCTTCACGGCGGTGAAGGCCTCCGGCGTCATCGGCTGGGGGGCCGCGCGGGCGCCGTCGAGCGTCAGCGCGCCGAGGCGGGGTTGAGCCAGCGGCTTCTTGTCGGTCGCCATGGCGAGCTCGGCCGCCGCCAGATCCGTCTTGAGCGCGGCGGCTACGGATTTGGCGAGGCCGGGATGCGCCGCCGCGCGCTGCTCGGTTTCGTCGGCCAGCGTCTCGGCCGCCCTGGCCACCGCGTCGGCGGCTTTGAAGGCCGGAGCCCTTCGGTCGTTCCCCGCCGCTCTCAGCGCCACGACGGCAAGGCGCCGCGCTTCCGTGGCATCCGTGCGCGCCTTCCGCTGCTCAGCCCTGGCATCGCTCGCGCTCTTCCCCAGCGTGTTCAGCAGATCCACCCGGGCGGGGAGATCGAGCTCGGCGGTGCAGGCCTCGACCAGCTTGTCGCGGTTTGGCTGGGATAGCGGGGTGCGGGCGGTCTGACCCTGCGCCAGCACGCCGGCGAGGGCCTGGCCCTTGAGGAAATTGGCGCCGCCCTCGCGATAGGGCATCTTGGCCACGCAATCGCCGATCTTATCGGTGGCACCCGGCAGGCCGGCGACGCCGCCGGCCAGCGCCGCCTTCATCCGCTGCGCCAGCAGCTTTTCCCGCATGTCCGGGCTCAACTGGTCGAGGCCGCTCTCGATCAGCGGATCGGCGAGCGCGATGAAATCGGCGGCATCCTCCGGCCGGGTGAAGACGTTGCCGATCATCATGGCGCAGGACGCGACGATGTTGGGCAAATGCGCGGTATCGGCTTCCGGCGCCTCGTCCGGCTTGTCCTTCCACACCCGCTTCAGCGAGGCATGCATGAGGTTCACGTCGTCGCCCATGCGCAGGGCATCGTCGGTCTTGACGGTGGTGCAGCTCGCCACCAGCGCCAGACGCGCCGCGAGCAGGGCGCCTGGCGTCGATGGCGCCCGGCCGGCCTCGACAGCGCCCAGCAGCTCTTCCAGGCGGGTATCGATCTTGCCGGCCTCCGTCAGCGCGCCGAGCTTCGTCACCTCGGGTGCTGCACTGAAGGTCACGTCGGTCGATCTGAGAACCGCGTGCTTGATCAGCGTCTTGGCGGTTTCGACCCGCCAGGCGGCCGAGCCCTTGCCGGCGAGAAGATGCGGCTTCGCGGCCTTGAAGGCCTTGTCCGCGGCGGTATGCGCGTAGCCGCCGATGGTCGCCTTGCCGATGGGCGGCGAGCGCGGGTCGCGCGGCCCCGGCTTCGCCGCCGAGGCGGCCGAGAGCTGAAGGAAGGCGTAGAATTTCTCGACCAGCTCGCCTTCGCTCTCCTGCCCGGCGCCGATGCGCACGCCGCCCGGGATCGACAGGCACGAGGAATTCTGGAAGCCGAAGCTCATCCGCTTTTCCACGCCCAGCGGATAGAGCAGATGATGCGGCAGGAGCGATTTCTTGCCGCTCTGGTACGGCGGATCGCCGGGCAGGTCGAAATTCATCGGCGCATCGTTGACCACCAGGAAGGGCAGCCCCTCGACATAGCGGTGCGCGCCGGGCGTCGCCGGCGCGGGCATCACGCCCTTGAGGAAGGCGGCGTTCTGCTGGGCGCGGTCGAGCATGGGAGTTTCCATGTCGTGCTCATGCGTCATGAAATGGTCGACGAGCTGGGTTTCGTCGTTGTCGTGGAAATTTCCCGCGGTCTCGGCGGCCTGCGCCGTGCCGAGCAGGGCCCCGGCCTTCGGCCCCTTGCCGATGACGGTGAGCCCGCCCGCCATGGCCTTGCCGGATCCGAGGCTCGGATATTTCTGATAGCTCTTGCACAGCATGATCTGCAGCTTCTGCTGCTCGATCAGCGTCTTGAACTTGAGGATGATCTTGTTGATCTCCTTGTCCGCGTCGCTTTCGGCATGCTTCTCGACCGTGACGTCGATGATGACGACCGCGGGTGCCGCGGGCGTAAGCGTCAGGGTGCCGACCTTGGCCTCGATCGTCGCGATCAGCGTGTCCACGGTCCAGGCCGTGTCCGCGCTGGCGCTCAGCTTCACGTCCGGCGTCGACGGGTTGAGCGAGCCGATGATGATCGGGCCGCTGCTGATGATCTTGCCCTTGGCCAGCAGGTTGGCCTGGATCTCGAAATAATTGGCGCCGGGATCGTCGCGCGAGCCCGGGTCGAGCAGATCGACCCTCGATCCGCGCGTCGCGGCCTGGGCCGCCTGGACGGCGGTGGCGATCGTGTCCATGCCGCTCGAAAGCAGGCAGGTTTCGTTGGTGACGCCGGCGATGTCCTTCAGCGCCGGCGCCCGCCGCTCCATCATCGTCTTCGACGCGGCCTTGAAATCATCCTTGCCGTAGGGCTTGCAGGTGGCGAGGACGAGATGGACCTCGTCCACCATCACGTCGAACAGGCGTGAGAACCGGGGCACATCGTCCATGTAGGTCGGCATGGCCGCCATCAGCTGGGCGATGTTGCCGAGCGCGCCGGCGACGAGCTTGTTGCGGTTGAAGGCGTCCGCCTGGGTCGCGAGCGTCTTGGCCGTGAGCTGTTTTTCCAGCCCCTCGATCATCTGGGCCGCGGCCTTGCCGATGGTGGCCATCGGATGGCCTTCGGGCAGGCTCTTGAGCGTGGCGAGCCCCGGCGCCGCCTTGATCTTGGCGAGCGCGCCGGCATTGTCGAGCGAGCTCGGCGCGAGCAGCGCCGGATCGGTGAGCGGCGGGCTCGCGGCGCCGTTGAGCTGCTTCACCGCCTGGTAGGAGGACGGCGTGGCGCCGACGCCGTCGAGCATGCGGTCCTGGAAAGCCTCGCGGTGCGCCGCCGACAGCACGGACTTCATGGTGATGACGTGCATGCCGTCGGCGAGCTTCTCGATGCCTTGATAGAACGGCTTGAGGGTGAGCGGCGAGCCGCCCCGACCGGGCTTCACATCCGTCCATTGCGGACCGTAGATCGCGTCGAGCTTGGCGATGATGCCGCCGGAATTGACCAGGAACATCTGCCCGTCGATGAAGCGCCTGCGCTTCACCTTCTCGTAGACGCCGACGAAGGCCTGGCGGACCGGATTTTCCGGCGCGTCGCGCAGATAGACGGCGCTGAGCGCGTGATCGACCCTGAGGCCCGAGCGCTGCGACACCTCGGTCATGTCGCGGATGGTGCGCATGCCGTAGGCCTTGAGCAGGTAATGGTCGGCACCCACGGCGGCCTTCAGCTCTTCGCGGCGTTTGTCGGTATAGACCTGGCCGGTGATCTGGTCGGCGGCGGCGGTGCGGTCGACGGCATCGCGCGCGGCTAGCCGTTCGAGGATGGATTTCGCCAGCGGCTCGGCCAGGATCTTGGCGGGATCGACGCTCGTCTGCGTAAGCGGGTCGTCGGCCGCCTTGGGCTTGTCCCTCCTCAGATCGACGTCTTCAAACTCGCGGGCTTTTGCCGGCAACTCCGGCTTGGGCTTCGCCGGCGGCGGCGCGTCGGACGTGTGGTCGTAGATCGGGTTGCCGACGACATAGGCGCGCTTGCGCGGGTCCTTCCCCATGCCCCAATCCCGGATCCAGACTTCGATCTTGCCTCCGTCGGACGGCATGGCGCGGCTCCGTTGCGTTCAGGGATTGCGGGATCAGATATTGGCGAGGCAGGCCGAGATGCGCGCCAGCGCATCCTCGAGCGGGGCGACCACGGCGATGTCGAGCCCCCAGGGATTGTCCTCGCAGCGGCCGAGCGCCGCCGCGTTTGCCGCGACGAAGGCGTGCGCGCCGGCGACTGCGGCCTCCACCGCGCGGCGCGGCGCGTCGAGCGGCAGGCCCGCCTCCGCGGCGGTGCGCAGGGCGGCGATCGGCGCCTCCAGCTCGTCCGGCAGCTCGTCGGTGATGCCGCGGATGATGAGCGCGATCTCCTCCAGCTCGGGATCGCCGTCCTGGCGCAGCAGGGAGACGAGTTCCTCGAGCCCGTCGAACGCCCGAATGCGGCTGGTCTGCCACGCGGCCTCGGCGAGCTCGAACCCGCGGACGAGCTGCGCCACCGTGCCCGGGACGACCGTGGCGGCAGCCTCGCCGGCGCTCTCGGCCCGTCGCGCGCGGGCCACGGCCGACGCACTGTCCTGCAGGGCCTCGAACGCGGCGGCGTAGTCCTGCGCCCGCGCGGCTGCGGCACCGGTCGCGAACAGGCTTCGCGCCAGGTCGGCGTCGGGCGATCCCGCGGCCGGCAGCAGCTTCAGATCGACGGACAGGGTCTGCACCAGGTCGCGGACGGCGGCGCGCAGTTCGTCCTGATCCGGCTCCGGCGGCGAGGCGCGCCGAGCGAGCGTGATGCCGAGGACGCGGGCAAGCCAGGCCTCCTTCTCGGAGCCCGGTTCCATCGTCTCTTCAGTTCCGACGGGAAAAGCCGTTGCGCTCGACATGCCGACACCTCATGCAACCAAGATAGCGTCGGTCCAGGCCCCCCTCAACCCTTGTTTCAGGCTCGGGCTCGGAGCGGTGGTTCGATCTCGAACAGGCCGCCGGCCGGCGCCGAGCCTTCGAGCGCTACGATCGTAACGAGGTCCGCCGTTTCCGAAATGGTCGCGCAACAGAGGCCGACTAGCATCGAGCATCGGATTTCGATGCCGAGGAGATCCCAGCGGTCCCGCTCAACCCTTCGCCGGCATGACAGATCCATGTCGTGCCGCCAGGAGAGCCGCAATGCCGGACAAAGCAAAATTCGACGGCAATCGGGTGATATTCCAGATTCAAGCCGGCGATCAATCGGGTCAGCGCACGATCTACGATATGAGCCAAAATCTCTGCAAGAAGCACGCCGACAGATCCGTGCATTTGTTCATGAACATCCAGAACTATCCAATCACTGAGCGGAAGAACGGCAACGGCCCCGAAGTGATCGGGCCGAACACGAAAGTCTATATCGTCGCCCACGGCCAGGGGAACGGTATCACCGTCGCCGGCCTGCTGGGCAACCAGATGGCCGATATGTTTGCCTCGGCCCTGACAAAAGGGGTGAGAAAGGTCGTCATCGTCGCCTGCTGCGGGGTCCCGACGCCGGAGGAAATGGCAAAGGATTCGAAATTTCTCACCAATTTCGCTTCCCTATTTCACCGCCAGCTCGGAACGCACAATGTTTTCACGGAAGTGAGCGCCTATGGCGGCTTCATGACCGTCGACAATGCTGGCCACAAGAAAGTGATTACGAGCGTGACCAGCGATGGCGGCTTCATCTACGACTTCGTCGCGAAGGCCGACAAGGTGAAGAAGACCTATTTCTGGCAGGGCGATGTGCAGAAATTCCGAAGCGATTACAAGGTAACCTTGCCGCAGGGAGAGCCGATGGACATCGACTAGGCCGGCTGCAAAGTCCGGCGGGCGAGCGCGCTCGTTCCGGTGGGCAGCGCCGACCGGCTCCGCTATATGTACTGCTTCATGTACTGCTTCCCGCCGCGATACAGAAACGCCGCCATGCCCAACGAGACCGAAGAGACCGGCCGGATCGCGCTCGCCCATGACGGGGAGTTCGCCGGCTGGGGCTATTGGCCACGCGACGCCTTCGAGACGCACAGCGGCCCGTTCTTCTTCCGGACCGAGGCCGACGGCAGCGTGCGCACGGCCTTCCGCGTGGCGCCGAAGCATCTGAACGGCAGCGGCGCCGTCCATGGCGGCTGCTTTCTCGCCTTCGCGGATTATTCCTTGTTCGCGATCGCCGAGCCGGCGCTCCAAGGGTCGCGCGGCGTCACCGTTTCGCTCGGCGGCGATTTCGTCGGGCCGGCCTTCGAGGGCGACCTGATCGAGGGCACCGGCGAGATCGTCAAGGCGGGCAAGAGCCTGGTGTTCGTGCGCGGCACGCTCCGGCGCGGCGCCGAACCGGTCTTCACCTTCTCGGGCGTGATCAAGAAGATCGGGCCGCGAGGTTAAGCCCCCGCCGCAATTTCGCCATCACAATACCTTGAGTTCGCCGCGGACTATCGCCCGCCCCCGTCACGTTGTCATTGCGTCTCACCCCCGAGACGACAGAACTGACGGAAACCCTTAAGATGATTGCGAAATTCACGTCTCTGCGCGCCTTCGTCATGTCCGCCGCCCTGGCGTTGACGCCGGTCCTCGCCTTCGCCGCCGACCAGCCCGCGGCGACGCCGTCGACCCCCGCCGCCGATGCCGCGAAGCCGGTCCAGCCGATGACCAAGGCGACTGACGCGAAGGCCGATGCCAAGGTCGAGAAGGACAAGAAGGCCGCCCTGGTCAAGCCCGAGGTGAAAAAGGAGCTGCCGGTCAAGACCGAGGCGGTGAAGAGCGCGCCCGCCGCGATCCCGACCAGCACGACCACGCCCGTCACCGGCAGGTCGGCCGCGCCGAAATCGTAAGCACCGGAGCCGGCCGCCGCATCGAAGCTTTCGGTGCGGCGGGCCAGCTTCGCCTTTTTCGGCCATGAGTTTTTCGGCCATGACCCGACAAGTATCGGCAAAGGGGCTTGCCGCTTGCGCGCCACATTATCCAGGGAATGGAATCAGGATCGATAGAGAGGAATGCCGGGCCTCGAAGGACCCGGCACCGCGTCGCCCGCCGCGTATTCCATACGAACTCGATCAAGTATTCGAGAGGTAGGTCACGGCACCGAGTCTTACAATTGCCTAAACAGGCAATTTTCGGCAATAGTCTCATGATTTCGGGATTTTACGCGAACGGGACATGATCAGCTCCATGGCGGCAGGCGACGGCGAAACGACGGCGACCCTGCTGCTGGTCGATGATCATCCGCTCTATCATGCCGGCCTCGGCAGCGTCCTGCAGGCGGCGCATCCGGGCTATCGGCTGCTGGGCGCCGCCGATGCGGCCGCCGGTCACGCCCTGCTGATGTCGGATTCGACCATCGATCTGATCCTGGTCGATATCGTGCTGCCCGGCACCGACGGCTTCGACGCCGTCGCCGATTACGGCCGCGCCTGTCCGCATGTGCCCAGGCTGCTGATTTCCGGCCGCGAGGATCAGGCGACGCTGGTGCGCGCGAGCCGCAGCGGCGCCTCGGGCTTCGTCGCCAAATCCTGGCCGGTCGAAAGGCTGCTCAAGGTAATCGAGCGGGTGTTGGCCGGCGGTTCGGGCTTCGATGCCCGCACCGACGCGCAGCCGGCCTCCGGGGGCATCGGACAGCAGCTGACGCTGCGCCAGATCGAGGTGCTGTGCCTGCTCGCCGAAGGCAAGTCCAACAAGGAGATCGCGCATCGGCTCGATATCGCCGACCGCACCGTGCGGGCGCATCTGACCGAGCTCTTTCAGGCGCTGGGCGTGGTCTCGCGCGTGCAGGCCGTGCTCCAGGCCAAGCAGCTCGGCATCGTCGCATGAGCGCCGCCTCGGATCTGCGCCCGGATCCGCGGATCGAGCTCGAATGCATTCGCACGCTCTATCGCCAGCTGCCCAATTCCTTCCTCGCCGCGACCGGGCTGGCGCTGTGCATGGCGGTGACGCTCGGGCCGTTCCTGTCGCTGCGAACGCTCGGCCTGTGGATCGGGCTGCAGGTGGCGTTGCAATTGCTGCGATTCCTGCTCTATCAACGCTATCGCGCTGCCGAGCTTACGATCGACAATGCCGGCATCTGGGCCCGGCGCTGCAGCCAATATATGATGATCTCCGGCCTCGGCTGGGGCAGCAGCGTCTTCCTCTTCCTGCGGCCCGAGCAGCCGATCACCGAGGTCCTGACCCTGTGCGGCCTCTACGGCATCTGCGGCGGCGCCGTGCCGGGATATTCCTATCATCCGCCCGCCCTCTACGGATTCGTCGGCGTGATCTTCGGCGCGATCACGCTGCGCATGATCGAGATCGGCGGCGGGCCGCATACCGGCATCGCCGCGGCCTCGCTGCTGTTCGCCGTCATCATGGTGCTGTTCTGCCGCGAGCAGCACCGCACCGTAACGGACGCCTTCCGCGTCCGCTTCGAGAACGAGGCGCTGGTCGAGGAGCTGCGCCATCAGAAATTCGAGGCCGACTCCGCCCGCTTCCGGGCCGAGCAAGCCAACCTCGCCAAATCGCAATTCCTCGCCGCCGCGAGCCATGATTTGCGCCAGCCGCTCCATGCGCTCGGCCTGTTCTCGGCCTCGCTCAAGGGCCTGACGCTCGACGCCGAAGGCGAGGAGGTCGTCGCCCGCATTCACGACAATGTCGGCGCGCTCGAAACCCTGTTCGATGCGCTGCTCGACATCTCGCGGCTCGATGCCGGCACCGTGCGGCCGGCGCCCGAGAGTATCGATATCGGCACCCTGCTCGCCCGGCTCGGCCAATATTTCGAGGTGCCGGCGCGCGAGAAATCGCTGCGGCTCGTCTTCGTCTCGCATGGCGAGCGGGTGCATGCCGACCCGATGCTGCTGGAGCGCATCCTCTCCAATCTCATCGCCAACGCCATCCGCTATACCGAGCAGGGCGGCGTGCTGGTCGGCTGCCGGCGCCGCGGCGAAAAGCTCAGCATCGAGGTCTGGGATACCGGCATCGGCATCGCGCTTGCCGACCGGCAGAAGATCTTCCAGGAATTCATCCAGCTCGGCAATCCGGAGCGCGACCGGCGCAAGGGCATGGGCCTCGGCCTCGCCATCGCCCAGCGCACGGCGTCCCTCATCGGCACCGCGATCACCCTCGATTCGCATCCCGGCCGCGGCTCGGTCTTCCGGATCGTGCTGCCGCTCACCGACGCGCCCCTGACCGCGCCGGCCGCGCCGGCCGAGGCCGGGCTCGACCGGGTCGCGGGACTGCGCATCCTCATCATCGACGACGAGCAATCGATCCGCGACGCGCTGTCACGGCTGCTCCGGCAATGGGGCGCCGAGGTCACGGCGGCGCCCAGCCTCGACGAGGCGCTGGCCGAGCGCGCGGCCGGCCGGCACTGGCAGATCGTGCTGGCCGATTTCCGGCTGCGCGGGCGGCATGACGGCATCGAGGTGATCGAGACGATCGCCGCCGCCCAGCAGCCGCCGCCCGTCGCTTGCCTCATCACCGGCGACATGAATGCGGACCTGCTGGCCGAGGCCCGGCGCCGCGGCCTGCCGCTGCTGCACAAACCGGTGCGGCCGGCGCAGCTCCGCGCGGTGCTCAACCACCTGGCCACGGACAAGGTCTCGGCCTGACGAGACGATACTAAGCGCGGAGGCCATTCGCGATAAGAACCCGGATCAGGCGAGCCTGCGGTCGAACGCGACGCTCTTGATGAGAGCATGGACGCGCTGGCCCGGCGCGAGCCCGAGGCTTTCGGCCGAGAGCCGGGTGATGCGCGCGACCAGCCGCGTCGGCCCGACCGCGAGCTGGAGCTCGACCGACTGGTCGAGCTCCAGCAGCCCGATGATCTCGGCCGGCAGGATGTTGAGGATGCTGATCCCGTCGGGTGCCGCGGTCGATATCGCCACGTCGCGGGCGCGGATATGGAGGCGGAGCTTCTGGCCCGGACCCAGCCCCTCGGCCGGGACGGTGACGCTGCCGCCGGCGAATTCGAGCCGCGCCAGCCCATAGGCCGGATCGATCCCGGCGACCGTCGCGGGAATGACGGCACCGGCCTCGGCGCGGCCGGTGCCGGGACCGAGATCGAGCCCGCTCACCACCTCGTCGACCGGCCCCGAGGCCGCGACCTTGCCGGCATCGAGCACGACTAGCGTATCGGCTAGCCGCACCACCTCGTCGAGCGAGTGGCTGACATAGATCATAGGCAGCCCGACCTCGTCGCGCAGCCTTTCGAGATAGGGCAGGATCTCGTTCTTGCGCGCGGCGTCGAGCGCGGCGAGCGGCTCGTCCAGCACCAGCAGATCGGGCTCGGACAGGAGCGCCCGGCCGATCGCGACCCGGCTGCGCTCGCCGCCGGAGAGGCCGGCCGGATAGCGCTGCAGCAGATGCTCGATGCCGAGCAGCGCCAGCACCTGATCGAGCTTGCCCACCCCGGCGCCGCGCCGGAACCAGCTAGAATAGAGCAGATTCCGCCGGACCGTCAGATGCGGGAACAGCCTTCCGTCCTGGAAGACGGTGCCGATGCGGCGGCGATATTGCGGCACGGCGATGTGCTGCGCGGTATCGAGCAGCACGCGCCCGTCGAGACGGATGAGCCCGCGATCGGGCCTGAGCGCCCCGGTGACGAGGCCGGTGAGCGTGCTCTTGCCGGCGCCGGAACGGCCGAAAAGCGCGGTGACGCCGCCCGGGCTCGAAAAACCCACGTCGAGCGCGAAGCCCGGCCGGGCCAGATGCAGATCGATCTCCAGGCTCATCGCGCCGCCCGCTGCTTCAGCCGCCGGCCGACGATTTCGGAGGTCAGCACCGCGACGCCGGAGACCGCGACCGAGAGCAGCGCCAGCCGGATCACCGCCGGATCGCTGCCGGGGACCTGCAGCAGCGTATAGATCGCGGTCGGCAGGGTCTGGGTCTGGCCCGGAATGTTGGAGACGAAGGTGATGGTGGCGCCGAACTCGCCCAGGCTCTTGGCGAAGCCCATGAGCGCGCCGGCCATGACACCCGGCAGCGACAGCGGCAGCGTCACCGTCAGGAACACGGCCCAGCCGGGCGCCCCCAGCCCCGCCGCCGCCTGCTCCAGCCCTTCATCGACCGCTTCGAGCGAGAGCTGGATCGCGCGCACCATCAGCGGCATCGCCATGATCGCGGCGGCGAGTGCCGCCCCGGTCCAGCGGAAGGCGAAGACGAGCCCGAACCAGCTTTCGAACCAGGCCCCGATCGGCCCGTGCCGGCCGAACAGCAGCAGCAGCACATAGCCCGTGACCACCGGCGGCAGCACCAGCGGGAGATAGATCACCGCCGACAACAGCCCCCGCCCCGGAAACCGCCCGCGCGCCAGCGCGTAGGCGAAGGCGAACGCGACCGGCAACCCGCCCGCGACCGCGACCAGCCCGATGCGCAGGCTGAGCTCGAGCGCCTGCGCCTCGAGCGGGGTCAGGAACGGCATGGGGCGCCCTCGGGATGAAAATCTTGGTCTCGCGGCCCAAGCTTCCGTCGGCCCGTGACGGCGATATTATGGATGATAGCCTCCAACGACAAGGCCGCTCGGCCATGCCGCAGGCCGAACCGAGAGCGGCCGAATGCCGCCTTTTCCCCGTACCATGCATGCCCGAAAAGGGGAGACATGTAACCTTCCGATCGACTCTTCGGAACCTCCATTACCGGTCCCCGCAAGCGCCGGGGATGGCCTAATGACCTGAGCAAGGTCATCCGTGGTGTGGGGTTCGGTTAAGAGGGCATACTGGCGTGGCGCCGCCGGAAGACGGCAGCCACGTCCTTTTTCCGAACGGGTCGGGAGCCACGTCGAGGGACCGAGCATGACAGAAACACCCCAGCCATCGCCGTCGCGGTTTCGTGCCGTCCTGTTCGATCTTCTGACCGCCCTCATGGATTCCTGGTCGCTGTGGATCGATGTCGCCGGCGAGGCGGATTTGGGGCGGGCCTGGCGCCGCGAGTCGCTGCGCCGCGTGACCACCGCGGGGAGCTATCGGCCTTATGAGGACATCGTCGCCGAGGCCGCGGTCGCCATCGGTGTCAGCCCCGCCAAGTCCGGCGAGCTTCTCGAACGATGGGCGGCCGGAGCGCTGCAACCCTGGCCCGAGGCACCGGCGGTGCTCGCCCGGCTCGCGGCGGCCGGATGGGTCACCGGCGTGGTGACGAACTGCTCGCAGCGGCTGGCCGAGGCCGCCGCCGCGGCGACGGGCCTCGCTTTCCATGAGATCGTCAGCGCCGAGCGGGCGGGCGTCTACAAGACCGATCCGCGCGCCTATCGCGCCGGCCTTCACGCTATCGACGATCCCGATCCGAGCGAGGTTCTGTTCGTCGCCGGCTCCGCCCACGACGTGCCCGGCGCGGGCGCCGTCGGCATGCCGGTCTATTGGTCCAACCGGTTCGCCGACCTGGTCGCGCCGGGCGCGCCCCCGCCGCTGGCGAACGAACCAAATCTGCTGGGTTTGCCCGGATTGCTGAGCGCCGGGCCGATCCTCCGATAGCGATCGCTCCGACCTCGCGGTGCATCGAACGGCGCGTGATTGATTCGCTTGTCCGGCCAAGCCGGGTCGGCCATGATTAGTCATGCATCGCAAATAGTTCGGTATCAGCCCCGCCAAGGTCCGGCCGACAACCTTCCCGCCGGCTCGTGCCGCCAGATGCCGCAAAACGGAGATCGAAGGATGAGCCGGATGCAAGAGACCTGGCGCGTGACCAAGCCGGCCCGGACCAGCCGGGGCGGCATCGTCGTGTCGCAGCATGCGCTCGCCTCGGCCGCCGGGGTCGAGGTGCTGGAGGCGGGCGGCAACGCCGTCGATGCCGCAGTCGCGACCGCGCTGGCGCTCGGCATCGTCGAGCCCTGGATGAGCGGCCTCGGCGGCATCGGCTATCTGGTCTATGGCGACGCCAAGAGCGGCAAGACCGCAATCATCGATTACGGCCCGCGCGCGCCGCTGGCGCTCGATCCGGGCCGGTACAAGATCCTTGAAGACGCGGCCCCGCGCGGCGGCTTCGGCTGGCCCGCGACCGAGGGCGACCGGCATCAGCTGGGATATGAATCGGCGGTGACGCCGGCGGCGGTCGCGGGCTTCGCACTGGCGCTGGAAAGATTCGGCCGCAAGAGCTTCGCCGAGGTGATCGCTCCGGCCGTGGCGCTGGCCGAGCGCGGCCTGCCGATCGACTGGTACTCGATCCTGTCGATCACGATGAGCGCCGCCGAGCTCGCGCGCGATCCGGGGGCGGCCCGCGATTTCCTGCCCGGCGGCTTTCCGCCGATCCTGCCCGAAAGCGGCGCCGGCTATCTCGCGCGCGCGGCGCTGGCCGCGACCTACCGGCGCTTGGCCGAGGCCGGGCCGCGCGATTTCTACGAGGGCGAGACCGCAAGGCTGATGCTGGAGGATCTGGCCGCCGGCGGCAGCGCCATCGGCCCGGCCGATCTCGCCGGCACGCTGGCCGAGCAGGTCGAGCCGCTGATCTATGATTATCACGGCGTCCAGCTGAGCTTTCCCGGCCCGCTGACAGGGGCGCCGACGGTGATCGCGGCCTTGGAGGAGATCGCCGGGCGCGTGCCGCCGGTGCCGCTGGGCGAGCCCGACGGCGAGACCTTCGCGATCTATGCCGAGGCGTTGCGCCGCGCCTTCGCCGCCCGGCTCGAAGGGCTGGGCGACGAGCCCAAGGGCGGCAACACCACCTTTCTCTGCGTCGTCGATCGCGACGGCAACATGGCGGCGCTCAACAACACGCTCCTGAGCCGGTTCGGCGCGCGCGTGGTCCTGCCCAAGACCGGCATCCTGCTCAACAACGCCGTCAATTGGTTCGACCCGGTGCCGGGCCGGCCGAACTCGCTCGGGCCGGGCAAACGGCCGCTCTGCAACATGGCGCCGGTGGTGGCGAGCCGCGACGGCACGCCCTGGTTCGCGCTCGGCGCTTGCGGCGGACGGCGCATCATCTCGGCCGTGACACAGCTTTCGGCGCTGCTCATCGATTTCTCCATGTCGCTCGAAGGCGCCTTCGCGACGCCGCGGCTCGATGCCAGCACCGACCCGATCGAGATCGACGTGGCGATGGCGCCCGAGGATATCGAGACGCTGATGGCGAGGCTGCCGGCCGAGCCGGTGCCGAACACGACCTCGCCCGCCCGCTTCGCCATCCCGTCCGCGGTCATGCGCGATCCGGGCTCGGGCATCAATTCCGGCATGGCGCAGATCCTGTCGCCGGTCGCGGCGGCGGTGGCTCAGCCGGGCTGACCGAGAATCTTCACGGCGAGTTCCAGGCTGCGCGGGGCGGCGAGGCCGCCGAAGCGGGAGTCGAGCGTGCCGAGCAGGCGCTTGGCCTCGTCGATCCTGCCGGCGGCACGCGCCGCTTCAACCTCGCCCAGCCCGGCCTGCAGCGCCCGCTCCAGCCCGTCGCGGCAGACGGCGAGCCTGGCCGGATCGGGGGTCGGATGCTCGTCGAGGGCAGTCAGCGCGCGGTCGAGCGCGGCCGGTACCGCAAGCTCGTGCCCGGCGCCCGGCATCGTCTCTGTCGCCGTGCCGAAGACGCACCAATCCGCCATCGAGCGCCGGCTCAGCTCATCCTCGTCGAAATGGAAGGCGTCGTGGGCGCCGGTCAGATAGACGAGGCGCGTGCTTTCCTGGAAGCGGTGGAAGAGATCGGCTGCGGGCGGCGGCGCCGTCTCGCCGAGCGGGTCGCTGCCGGCTTCGAGCAGGGCGCCGCGAAAGAGGTCGGGATAGCCCAGCGCCAGCCGCTCGGCCACGCGGGCGCCGCCGGAGAAGCCGCCGACATAGAGGCGTGCGGGATCGATGCGGTAGCGCGCCATAACATTGCGGGCGGCGAGGAGCGCCAGCGGGGCGCGGCGGGCGAACAGATCGGCATCGTTGCCGGCATCGGCGGCGCTGACGAAGATCATGCCGTGGCGATCGAGCACCGGCGCCCAATGCGACGGCAGCGGTGCCGTGGCCCAGGGCGAGACGAAGACCAGAAGCGCATAGCCCGACGGCGGCGCCTCGTCCGGGACATAGAGGGTGAATTTCTCGCGGGCGAGGTCGATCGGCCGGTCGGCCTCGGCCTGCCGGCTCAGCCGGAGTGCGGCCAGAGGGCTCGCCAATCGGCGCCGCAGCTCGCTTTGATGCGCGAGATCGGCATCGTCGGTGAAGGTGAGAGCGCCGTGGAGCCCGGTCGGCGCATCGGCGGCATGGCCGGGTGTGGGCAGTGCCAGCAGAACCAGCAGCGGGATCGCGAGCGGAAGCGGAGGCACGGCCGTCACGCTCCCGCTCCCACGGCCGCTAGCCCGGCTGCTTGCGCAGCATCTCCAGATTCAGCGCGAGCTTCTGCCCGAGCCAGGCGGCATGCTCGGCATGGTCGGTGTAATCGTCGCCGGTCTCGGGATGGAGCAGCACGGTGAGACCGTCCCGGTTGAGCAGCAGCCAGGGCACCAACGTCGGGAACAGCTCGGGCGGGAACGCCACCTGGTACATGGCCATGGTGTGCGGGCCGACCGGGCGCTCGTGCCAATTGCCGAGCCGGGCCGCGGGAAACGCCTCGGCCAACTGTGCCCGCAAGGCGGCCGCACGCTCGCGCGCGGCGGCATCCTCGAAATAGATATGGGCGTGATAGTCCGTGATGGCGGCGGGATCGAGAAGTGCTGCCATGGTCAGTTTCCCTCGAGCCGGGCGAGCTTGCGCTCGACCAAGGCGGCGAGGAGGCCGGCGCCGTAGGGCAGCGCCGCGTCGTTGAAATCGTAGGACGGGTTGTGGACCTCGCAGCCGCCCTCGCCGCCGGTGCCGTTGCCGACATGGATATAGGCGCCGGGCACGGCTTCGAGCATGGCGGAGAAATCCTCCGACCCCATGACGGCGCCGCGGTCGCGATCGACCTTGGCCTCGCCCACCATCTCGGCGGCGATGTCGGCGATGAGCGCGGTCTCGCCCGGCTCGTTCACGAGCGGCGCGAAGAGGAAGCGGAAATCGACCTCGGCCGTGGCGCCGAAGCCGGCGGCGACACCCTCGGCGATGCGGCGCATATTGGTCTCGATCAGCGCCATCGTGTCGCGCCGGAAGGTGCGCGCCGTGCCGCTGATGACCGCCTGCTGCGGGATGACGTTGTAGGCGCTGCCGGCGGTGATCTGGGTGACGCTGAGCACCGCCGTGTCGGCCGGCGTCACGTTGCGGGCGACGATCGATTGCAGCGCCGTGGCGATGTGGCAGGCGGTCAGCACCGGATCGATGCTGCTCTCGGGCCGGGCGCCGTGGGCGCCCTTGCCGATGATCCGAATGTCGAAGAAGGCGCCGCCCGCCATCATCGCACCGGGGCGGATCGCGAACTCGCCCACCGGCATGCCCGGCCGATTGTGCATGCCGAAGACGGTATCGCAGGGGAAGCGCTGGAAGAGCCCGTCGGCGATCATGGCGTCGGCGCCGCCCAAGCCCTCCTCGGCCGGCTGGAAGATGAAATGGACGGTGCCGTCGAAATTCTTCGTCTCGGCGAGGTAGCGCGCCGCCCCCAGCAGCATGGTGGTGTGGCCGTCATGGCCGCAGGCATGCATGCGGCCGGCATGAGTCGAGCGATGGGCGAAACCGTTCGCCTCCTCCATCGGCAGCGCATCCATGTCGGCACGGAGCCCGATCGAGCCCGGCGCATTGCCCGAACGCAGCACGCCGACGATCCCGGTCTTGCCGATGCCGCGATGGACCTCGATGCCGAAGCTTTCGAGCTGGGCGGCGACGAGATCGGATGTGCGATGCTCCTCGAAGCCCAGCTCCGGATGGGCATGGATGTCGCGCCGGATCTGGGTCAGATCGTCATGGAAGCGGCGAATGCGGTCGATCGGGGCGGCGGGATTGGTCACGGGGCCGGGGCTCCTTCGGCGAGAGGATGACCCCGAGTATGGCCCGCCCCGGTGGCGCCGGCAATGCAGGGACGCGTGCCGAAAGGCCGCGCCCGGCGAGGAGGGTTGCGCGGGCGAAGCCGGTTTAGTAGGTTCCCGCCCCTGCGGAGGGGTGGCCGAGCGGTTGAAGGCGCACGCCTGGAAAGTGTGTATAGGGGAAACCCTATCGCGGGTTCGAATCCCGCTCCCTCCGCCAGCGCTCAAATTTTCTGATGCCCAATCCAGAAAATCCGCTGAAATTCTCTCGAATTTCAGCGGATCGGTGCACTAACTCATTGAAGTTAGTATGATGAAGGATCACGACACGACCTGCAGGCTGCTGCCGGTCCGATAATTCTCGCGTTCGGCTTCATCCTGCGGCAACGGCAAAACTGCGAACGGCGGAAAGCTGGCGGGCCCTCAAATATCGAAGACCCTCAAATCGATAACATTTGACCCGATGGACCGCTCGGAACTTGGGAGTTGACGAGATACCTGCGACCGAAGGGCCGATTGACACATACGGCAGCACGCTATCATCATTCCCGGCCAGCCAATATTCAGGGGGTTTGAGTATGAGCTGCTCAGGGATGCGATGCCGATTGGCGTCGGAATGATACATCGTCGGTCGGTTTCACCGGTGCTGCCTGCCTATTCTTGGCTGTCGCTGCCGCATGTCCGTTTGACACCGTCACGGGGGCGTGATGCAGCGGAGGAACAGGCTTCCCATGGGCGAGGGTTCGAGCCATTCTCAACCATCCTCTGAGCCGATTTTGATCAAATGGGACAGGATGGGTGACGACGCCGTCGATTTCGGTCCATTCCGGCTCGTGCCGACACGGCGGGTTCTGACGCGCCACGGCGTTCCGGTTCCCATCGGTGATCGTGCCCTGGACATTCTGCGGGTCCTGATCGCGCACGCGCCGAACCTCGTCAGCAAGAGAACGCTGCTCGATCAAGTCTGGCCCGGTCTGTTTGTCGATGAAAGCAATCTTCGCATCCAGATGGTAGCGCTGCGCAAGGCGCTCGGCGGCGGCGAAGGCGGCAAGCTGTGCATTTCCACCATTACCGGCCGGGGTTACTGCTTCGTGGCACCGCTCTCATGGTCGAGGTCGGGTCCGTCCGAGCAACCCCCGGTGCCGCCAGAGAACCAGAGCCTCGAGGCGGCCCAGCCGAAGTCGGCGCCGCCGGAGGGCAACCTGCCGCAGGAGCTGACGAACATCATCGGCCGCGCGTTCGAATTGGCCGAGCTGCAGCAATCACTCCACCGCAACCGGCTCGTCACGATCATCGGGCCGGGCGGCGTGGGCAAGACCCGGCTGGCTGTGGCGGTCGGCCGGCAGGTCGCCGAAGACTTTCCCGGCGGGATCTGGCTGATCGATCTGGCACCGCTGACCGACCCGGTCGCGGTGGTGAGCGCGGCGGCCGCGGTGCTCCGGGTGCCCTTGCAGAATGCCGCGACGGCGGTCGAAGCCATCGCGGCCTCGGTCGGCCCGGAGCGGCGGCTCCTGATCTTCGACAATTGCGAACATCTGGTCGGCGCCGCGGCCGGGCTGATCAATGCGCTCCTGCAGCGGGTTCCCGGCTTGTCCGTGCTCGCGACCAGCCAGCAGGAACTCCACCTGCAGGCCGAGCAGCTCTACCATCTCGATCCGCTGTCCGTGCCGCCGTCCCACGCGGTGGAGATCGCCGGCTTCGGCGCGGCCGACCTCTTCGTCGAGCGTGCCGGCGCCGCGGACCGGCTGTTTGCGCTCGGCGGCGACAACGCCACGGCGGTCGGCGAGATCTGCCGCCGCCTCGACGGCATTCCATTGGCGCTCGAAATGGCGGCCGCCCGATTGCGCACATTGGGAATCGAAGGCCTGCGCCGGGGCCTGGACGACCGGCTGAAGCTGCTGAAGGGCACGCCGCGCGATCGCAGCGCGCGGCACGACTCGCTGCGCGCCATGATGGAATGGAGCCACGGGCTGCTCGATGCGCGTGACCGGCAAGTCTTTCGCCGCCTTGCGATATTCCCGGGCAGCTTCTCGCTCGATGCTGCAATCGCCGTGGCCGGCGAGGACTCCTCCGATCATTGGGACATCGTCGATGCGCTCGGCCGGCTGCTCGACAAATCTTTGATCACGCTGGAGAGCCGCGAACCGCCGCGCTATCGGCTGCTGGAGACGTTGCGGTTCTACGCCGCGGAAAGGCTGCTCGCCAGCGGTGAAACCGACGCGATCGGCGAGCGACATGCGCGGCACTTTGTCGATATTTTCGACCGCGCCGACATCGCGCGAGAAACCATGCCGGACGCCGAGTGGACCGCGCTTTATCGGCCGGAAATCGATAATCTGCGGGCGGCACTGGACTGGGCTCTGGCCGAGCCGGGGCGGCGGCAGATCGCGATCGCTCTCGCGGGTGCCACCGGCCGCTTCCTCCATCTCTTGTCCTTCATAGCCGAGAGCCGGCGCTATCTCGACAGGGTCATCCCCCTGATCGACCAGGACACGCCGCCCGCCATTGCCGCTCGCCTGTTGGCGCGCGGCCACTATCTCTGGTGGAATTCCGACAATCGGCGGGCGCTGGAGTACGGCGAACGCTCGGCGGCTCTCTATCGGGCGCTCGGCGATCGATCGAGAATGGGGGTAATGCTGGCGGCCATTGCCGGCGGTCTCGGCCGCGTAGGCCGCTATGCCGAGGCCAGAGCCGCCTATGACGAGGCCTTGGAGATACTGTCAAGCAGGGACTTCGATAAGACCCGCGCTGAAGCCATGAACAGCCTCGGCCTGGCTGCAATGTACATGAACGACATTGCCGAGGCGCGGCGCTTGATGGCGAATGCGATCGAGATCGCAAAAAAGTTCAAATATATTCATGAGGCTACCTATTGCATGAATCTAGCGGAGCTCGAGTTCAGTGCCGGGGATATCGAGCGGGCGATCCAGTGTGGCCGGGAGACGCTGGATTGCGCGAGATCGACGCCGCGGCATCCATATCTCGGACCGGCGCTGCTCAACCTGGCTTCATACCTGCTCGTATTTAAGAACCCGGCGGAAGCCCGGCCCTTTGCCGAGGAAGCCTTTGCGCTTCTGATCGATCAAGGAGAGTTCCTGGCAATAGCGTGCCTGCAGCAATGGGCCTTGTTCGGCGTGTTCGACCGGCGCTTCGAGGAGGCGGCGCGACTCATCGGCTTCGTCGCGGCGCACCGCGCCCGCAGAGGCGGGATATTGGACCCGACCGAGCAGCGGACGTTCGATCAGACCTTGGAGATGCTCGGGGCGGGACTTCGAGGCGTAGACATCGAACGTCTTAAAGCGGAAGGCGCGCGCTGGACCATAGCCGAGGCCGTCCAATTCGCCTCGAGCCGCCTGCTCACTCGGCCGGATTCCATGAGGGCATGACCCCGGGAGGCCTTACGCGCGAGGGCTTGGGCTGAGATATCGGGGAAATGAAAATCTCCCGCGACGGCTGCATGTAACCTATCGTGGCCTGCCGGACCCGACCAGACCGCTTCCGCCGCCGCCCGCCCACCCCCCTCACAGCTTGGCCAGATGCTTCCTCGCCTGCTCCAGGATGCATGTTGACAGCTCGGCGTCGGTCACGATCCGGGACATCGTCACGGCCCCGATCATCGCCGACAGCGCGAAGATAGCGCGCGCCCGCGCGGTCTCGGGCTTGGCCTTCGGAATCTGCTTGGCGATGAGATCGACCAGCTTGAGGAACCCATCCATCGCCGCCGCGCGGGCATCGTCGTCGGCGCGCGCCAGCTCGCTTCCGAGTCCGACAAGCGGGCAGCCGCCCAACAGATTGTCGCGATGCTCGAGTGCCAGAAAGCTCTCGACGATCGTCCCCAGCCCATCCTTGCCGGCGTCGGGGCAAGCGGTCGCTTCGGTCAGCTGGGTCACCCACTCCATGCCTTCGGCGCACGCCTCGGCGACCAGCTGCGCCTTCGAGCCGAAATGCCGATAGAAGCCGCCTTGGGTCAGGCCGGCGGCGGCCATGACCTCGGACAGGCCGGTCGCATGAATGCCGTTGCGGCGAAATTCGGCGGCGGCGGATTTGACGATCCGGCGCCGGGTTTCTGCGGTTTCGACCTTTGATCTTTTCATCCGTCGCGTCGCTTCCGATCGGCGGCTTGAGCGCCGCTGGTCCAGTTTTGATGGTAGCAGACATCTAATTCATTATCGCTTCGCGCCAAGGCCGCACCCCGAATAAGCCACAGGGGGCTGATTCCACCCCTTGACCATTTACATGTCGTCCGCCATCTATCGTACTGCAAGATAGATTGTGAATAACATCTATTTTACCATCCCGGCCGATCCGGAGCACCTCCGGCTCGACCAGCTCGACCGAAACGGGCACGCGAGTTTCGACGATCTGAGAGAGCGATCACGTGACTGAATCAAGCAACCGGCCCACGGCCGGACAGCAGGACAGCCGAGCCGATCGGCGCTCGCCCGTCAGGCGATGGATAGGGGCTGGCGCCACGATAACGGTCGTCGGCCTCGGTGCGCTGGTCTATTTCACGCAAGGGGGCGAAGCCGCGGCGCCGGCCAGTCCGCCCGCGCCGCCGACGGTGGTGGTGAGCCGGCCGCTCGTCCGCGAGGTCGATACGAAGCTCGGCTTCCTCGGCCAGTTTTCCGCGGTCGATCAGGTCGAACTGCGCGCCCAGGTCGGCGGCACGCTGACCCAGATCCGCTTCAAGGACGGCGACATCGTCCATAAGGGCGACCTGCTCTTCGCCATCGACCCGGTGCCCTACGAGATCAAGCTCGCCCAGGCCAACGCCCAGCTCGAGAGCGCCAATGCCCGGCTCGATCTCGCCAATCGGGAGCTCGTGCGCGCCCAGGAGCTGAAGCGGAGCGAGGCCGGCACGGCCCAGAATGTCGATCAGCGCGCCGCCGAGCGGCAATCGGCCCAGGCGGCGATCGACGACGCCAAGGCCCAGATCCGCGACGCGCAGTTCGACCTCGACCATTGCCGGATCACCGCGCCCTTCACCGGGCGCATCGGCACGCATCTCGTCTCCGTCGGCAATCTGATCGCCGGCAGCCGGGCCGCGACCAGCCCCACGACCTTGCTCGCGACGCTGGTCTCGGTCGACCCGATCTATCTGAACTTCGATATGAGCGAGTCCGACTACCTGTCCTTCTCCCGGGCGCGGGCGATGCAGCCGGGCGCTCTGGCCGACGAGGTCGAGATCGCGCTTAGCGACGAGACGGAATTCGCCCGGACGGGAACGCTCGATTTCGTCGACAATGTGCTCGACCGGTCGAGCGGCACGCTCCACGCCCGCGCCACCGTCCCCAACGCCGATCTTCTGCTGACCCCCGGCGAGTTCGCCCGCGTGCGGCTGGTCGTGGGCGCACCCGCTCTGGTGCTGCTGGTGCCGGACGCGTCGGTCCTGCCCGACCAGTCGCAGCATCTGGTCATGACCGTGGCCCCGGACGACACCGTCGCCGCCAAGCAGGTCCAGATCGGCGATATCCGCGGGGGCTTGCGCGTCATCCGGTCCGGCCTGGCGCCGACCGATCGGGTGATCATCGAAGGCGTTCCCTATGCCGCCCCTGGCGCGAAGGTGACGGCCCAGGACGGGGCGATCCAGTTCGCCGCCGTCCAGAGCCGGAACTGAGGGCCGGATCATGCGCCTCAGCCATTTCTTCATCGATCATCCCCGCTTCGCGACCGTGCTCAGCATCTTCGTGATGCTGCTCGGCCTCGGCGCGCTCGCGATCCTGCCAGTCGCCCAATATCCCGAGATCGTGCCCCCGACCGTCCAGGTCACCACGAACTATCCGGGTGCCTCGGCCGAAACCGTCGCCCGCACCGTCGCGACCCCGCTCGAGCAGCAGATCAACGGCGTCGAGAACATGCTCTATATGAGCAGCCAGTCGACCGGCGACGGCAATTTGACCGTGACCGTCACCTTCCGCATCGGCACCGACCTCAACGTGGCGCAGATGCTGACGCAGAATCGCGTGCAGGACGCCCTGCCCCGCCTGCCGGAAGACGTGCAGCGCCTGGGCGTGCAGGTGCGCAAATCGACGCCCAGCATCCTGCTGGCCGTTCATCTCTATTCCCCCGACAAGTCGCGCGACACGCTCTACCTGTCGAACTACGCGACCCTGCACATCAAGGATGCGCTCGCCCGCCTGCAAGGCGTCGGCGACGTGAAGTTCCAGGGCGCGCGCGAATATGCCATGCGCATCTGGCTCGACCCGGACAAGGCGGCCGCCCACGACCTCAATGCCAGCGAGGTTCTGGCGGCACTGCGCGCGCAGAATCTGCAGGTCTCCGCCGGCATCCTGAACCAGCCGCCGGTGCCGGGCGACGAAGCCTATCAGATCAATGTCGAGGCCCTGGGCCGGCTGTCCACGCCCGAGCAGTTCGCCGATGTCATCGTCAAGTCCGACGGAAAAGGGCGGGTGACGCGGGTCGGCGATATCGGCCGCGTCGAGGTCGGCGCCGCCGACTATGGCAGCACGACCTACATGGACCGCAGCAACGCCTCGACCCTGCTGATCTATGCGGAGCCGGGCGCCAACTCGCTCGCGGTCGAGAAGGAAGTGCTCGGCAAGGTGCAGGAGCTGAAGCAGGATTTCCCGCCCGGCGTCGATTCCATCATCATCTACGATCCGACCATCTTCATCGCCAAGTCGGTGAACGAGGTCATCGTCACGATCTTCGTCGCGATCCTGCTGGTCGTCTGCGTGGTGTTCGTGTTCCTGCAAAGCTGGCGCGCCACGATCATTCCCGTGATCGCGATCCCGGTTTCCTTGATCGGCACCTTCACCATACTCGCGGCCTGCGGCGTCTCGCTCAACAACCTGTCCTTGTTCGGCCTGGTCCTCGCGGTCGGCATCGTGGTCGACGATGCGATCGTGGTCGTGGAAAACGTCGAGCGCAACATGCGGGAGGGCATGTCACCGCTGGAGGCGTCGCATCGGACGATGGACGAGGTCGGCGGGGCGCTGATCTCGATCGCGCTGACACTCTGCGCCGTCTTTGTGCCCTCGGCCTTCCTGTCGGGCATCTCCGGCCTGTTCTTCCGCCAGTTCGCGATCACCATCTCGGCCTCGACGGTCATTTCCTGCTTCGTCTCGCTGACCTTGAGCCCGGCGCTCTGCGCCGTGCTGTTCAAGCCCCACTATACCCATGACGACAGCCACGCCAATCGGGCGCAGCGGCTGCTGCATGGCGCGTTCGGCCGCTTCAATCGCGGCTTCGAGTGGCTGTCCTTCAGCTATGGCGGCATGACCCGCCGGTTCGTGCGCGGCTTGGCCATCGTGCTCGTGGTCTATGTCGGGCTGATCGGCCTGGCCGGCGTCGAGTTCGCCACCACCCCCACCGGCTTCATTCCGGAGCAGGATCAGGGCTATCTCATCTCGGTGGTCCAGTTGCCGCCGGGCGCCACCCTGGACCGGACCGAGAAGGTCGTCCGTCGCGGCATCGACATCATCCTCGGCACCAAGGGCATCGAGCATGTCGCCCCCTTCGCCGGCCTCGATGCGACGACCCTCACGGTCGCGTCCAATTCCGGGACGATCTTCTCCGGCCTGCCGTCGCTCTATAATCACGAGCTCAAGGGCGTCACCGCCGGGACCGTGCTCGCCGACCTGCGCAAGCGCCTGTCGGTGATCAAGGACGCCTATGTCCTGACCATCCCGCCGCCGCCCGTGCAGGGGCTCGGCAGCGCCGGCGGCTTCAAGATGATGCTGGAGGACCGCGCGGGCCTGGGCTCCGGCGCCCTGGTCAAGGCGGCGCACGAGCTGGTCGCGGCCGCCAACAAGGATCCGGACTTCGCCGGCGTCTTCACGCTGTTCAATGCCGGCTCGCCGTCGGTCTACACCGACATCGATCGCCTGAAGGCCGAGAAGGTCGGACTCACCCCCACCGACGTGTTCTCGACCCTGCAGGTCTATCTGGGCTCCCAATACGTCAACGACTTCAACTATCTCGGCCGGACCTACGAGGTCGTGGTCCAGGGCGACGGGCAGTTCCGGCGCACCGCCGAGGACATTTCGCGCCTGAAGGCCCGCAACATCGCCGGCGAGATGGTGCCGATCGGCACGGTGGCCCAGCTCAAGGAAAGCACGATCCCGTATCGCGTGCCGCGCTACAATCTGTTCCCCGCGGCCGAGGTCCAGGGCGTCGCCGCCCCCGGCGTGGCCACCGGCACGGCACTGCACCGCATGGAAGAGTTGGCCCATCAGGTGCTGCCCAAGGGCATCTCGTTCGAATGGACCGATCTCGCCTATCAGGAGCAGCAGAAGGGCACGCCCACGCTGCTGGTGTTCGGTGCCGCCGCCCTTTTCGTGTTCCTGGTACTGGTGGCGCAGTATGAGAGCTGGAAGCTGCCGCTCGCGATCGTGCTGATCGTGCCCATGTGCCTGCTCGCCTCGGTGACCGGCCTGCTGATCCGGGGCATGCCGATCGACATCCTGGCGCAGATCGGCTTCGTCGTCCTCGTCGGCCTCGCCGCCAAGAACGCGATCCTGATCGTCGAGTTCGCCCGCCAGAAGGAAGACGAGGATCCGGCGGCCGGCCCCGGCGAGGCCGCCGTGCATGCCGCCCGGACGCGCCTCAGGCCGATCCTGATGACGTCCTTCGCCTTCGTGCTCGGCGTGGCGCCGCTCGCCGTCGCGACCGGGGCCGGCGCCGAGATGCGGCAGTCGCTCGGCACCGCCGTGCTGTTCGGCATGCTGGGCGTCACCGGCTTCGGCCTGCTCTTCACCCCCGCTTTCTACACCTTCATCCGCAAGTTCGGCCGGAAGGAGCATGCATGATGATCGCGAACCTTTCCCTATTCCGGCGGACGCTCGGCAACGCGGCGGCGAGCTTCGCGCTCGCCGCCGGCCTCGCCGGCTGCTCGGTCGGCCCCGACTATACGGCACCCAAGACGGCGCTCGCCCCCTTCCACAATCTCGACGCGGTCACGGAACGCAAGATCGCGACGCCGGCGCCCGCGCTCGATCGCTGGTGGACCGGCTTCAACGACCCGATGCTGGTGACCGTGGTCCAGCGCGCGCTCGACCAGAATCTGGATCTCGCCGCCTCGCTCGCCCGGGTCCAGCAGGCCCGAGCGGCGGCCTCGGCCGCAGGCGCCCAGCTATTGCCGACCGTCGATCTCGACGCCTCGGCCTCGGCCGAGCGCCAGAGCATCGAAGGCCCGCTCGGCGCCATCGGCAAGAGCCTCCCCGGCTATAACCGCTATCAGCGGGAATATACCGTGGGGCCGGTCGCGAGCTGGGAGATCGACCTGTTCGGCGGCCTCCGGCGCGACGCCGATGCGGCCGGCGACGAGGCGGAGGCGGCCGAAGCCGAGCAGGCCGGCACGCGCATCAGCGTCGCCGCCGACGCGGCCGACGCCTATCTGCAGATCCGGGGCTTTCAGGCCCGGCTCGCGGTCGCGCGGGACCAGATCGACACCGACGCGCATCTCCTGAGCCTGGTCGATGCCCGTCATCGCGCCGGCCAGGCGGATCTGCGGGAGTACGCCCAGGCCGAAGCGCTGCTGAGGCAGGCGAAAGCGTCGATCCCGCCGCTCAGCATCGGGCTCGAAGCGCAGTTGAACCGGCTGGACGTACTCATGGGCGTGCAGCCGGGAACCTACGCGCGCGCGCTGGGCGAGGCGGCCGACATTCCCGCGATCCCGGCGATCGGCGGCGACCAGCCGCTCGACGTGCTGCGGCGGCGCCCCGACATCATCGCGGCCGAGCGGCGGCTCGCCGCCTCGAACGAGCGGATCGGCGCCGCGATCTCGGACTATTATCCGAAGATCTCGCTCTCCGGCGCTCTCGGCTTCGACAGTCTCAGCCTCAACCACCTCTTCAGCGGCAAGGCCTTCCAGCCGGCCGGGACCGGCGCCTTGAGCTGGCGCCTGTTCGATTTCGGCAAGGTCGACGCCGAGGTGGCATCGGCCCGCGGCAGCAACGCCGAAGCGCTGGCGCAATATCGCCAGTCGGTGCTGAAAGCCGTGGAGGATGTCGAGGACGCGCTCAATTCACTGTCCGAGACCGAGGCTCATGTCGAGGCGCTGCAGGGCGAGGTGGAGTCCCTGACCCGCTCGCGCGACCTGTCGCAAAAGGCCTATCAGGCCGGGACCATCACGCTGACCGACGTGCTGGATGCGGATCGCCAGCTCTTGACGGCGCGCGACGATCTCGACGGCAACCGGGCCGACGCGGCGCGGGCGGCGGTGCATACCTTCCGGGCGCTGGGCGGCGGCTGGGATGCCTCGTCCGGCACGCAGGTGGCGGAGGGGCACTGACCTGCACGACCCGACAAGATCATCGCTGCCGTCGATCGCGGGCGCCAAGCGATGGAGCCGATCCACCAGTTTAGGCGCGGGCGACAACGACATGCGCCTGGATTTTCCCCGAGACCGGTCCTTCTCCATATGCCGTTGCAATCGCTTCCGCGGCACGGTCGGTGACGGCTTCCAAGGCCCCAGAGCCGCAAGCTTCGATTTCGTTGCGCAACGGAGTACCTTGGCAATATGCGATTGCCGGATGGCGGGCGCTGGGGGCATCGCTGCTCTTCTGCAGCGTCACGATATCGATGGCTGAAAAGCCCGCTTTCCGCAAATCGGCCTCGATCTGCTCGACATCGTAATACCCATGCGGCGTACGGGCTAAAAACCGGGGCGGGTCATCTGGAAACATTGCGCCAGCTTCATCCGTAACCACGCGAGCGAAATCATTGTGCTCGATGCGATCCCACACATTGAACAGAAAACGACCACCAGGCTTGAGGACGCGAAGCGTCTCGCGATAGCCGGCGATCCGGTCCGGAAAGAACATCACGCCGAACTGGCAGCATACCGCGTCGAAGCTGCCTTGTTCGAACGGCAGGTTGAGGGCATCCGCCTGTTGCCAAATGAGACGTTCGTCTGCGCCTTGCCGGCTGGCGGCCCTCTCGAGCATTGATTGGCTCAGGTCACTGACGAGGTAGCGAGCGCCCTCTTCAAGAAGAGGTGACAGCGCCCGCGTAACGACGCCGGTACCAGCAGCCGTTTCCAGGACCCGCGCGGGAGCCGCTTCTGCGACCCGGCGGGCCAGATCGGATGCATAGGCCGCGAAAATGAGAGGCACCAGATGGGTGTCGTAGATGTCCGGGATTGATCCCGCAAAAACCCTGTCCGAAGCGGACATCTCCGATGCTCCTGCCCGGCACGGTTCGATGAGCTGCACGCGACGTCGGTCATACACCCACAGCGGAGACGAAACTACCGTCAGGCCTTGGTCCTGCTAGGGACGCATCATGAGCTGGAGTTCGGCACGGTCCGCATTCTGGGGAGCAAGACCTGCCCCCGGTCCGCGCCCGGCGTGTCCGGTTCCGTCTGCGGCATCCAGGCGCTCACCAGCGTCCAGTCGTAAACTTCCGTGCCGCCCGGCCAAGTGTTCCATTGCCGTATGTTCCAGCGCAGGCTGGGTGCCCACCAGAGCTCGACGTATTTTACCGTCCCGTCATGCCAATAGGACTTGCGTACCTGATAGGCCCAATAAAGGTCGCCTTGAGTATGGGCCAGCCCGTACGAGACGACGCGGTATTCCAGCTTGTCCCAATATCCAGTGCGATCGCCGCGCTGCCATAGGGCGGCCTTGCCGGCCTGCAACGGCCATATTTGCCGAATGAGGCCCTGTTCGGTGTCCTCGGCAAGCTGAAATCCCAGGGCGCCGTACATGGTCCAGTTTCCCATGGCGTCGGAGCGGACACCGCAATAGTAGCCTTGGCGCCCCGTCGCCATTTGCCGGTTCTGCCGGCCGGTCCTCGTCGCGATGATGTCGTAGGTGAAGATGGCGCCCGTCTGGGGGCAGTCGAAGTCGGCGCTCGGCGCCCATGAATCGGGAAGCGGTATGAAGAACCAGTCGAGCCGGGCGACGACGAACACGAGCGAGATCAGAAATCCGCAAACGAGCCACCCGACAAATCGCGCCGAGACCAGACCTGGCATTCCCCGCTCCCCCACATGACGATATCGTGCAAGGAAACTCTACCGAGGGTTAAGTCTTTATTGCCGACGCGGATCCCCGCTCAGATGATCTCGCAGGCGGGGGTGAGATGGCCTGCGAAGGGGCGCCAGGTCTGCGTCTCGCCCAGCAGAGGCAACCCGAGGAAGCCGCGCAGGCGCAGATTGCCGTCCTGGCCGACCCAGAGCTTGGCGCCGTAAGTGTCGCCGGTGCGCGGATCGGTGATCTCACCGAGCCAGGTGCCGTCGCCGTCCGGCCGCTCCTCGCTGATGATGGTCAGGCCGCATTGCGGCTTGCCGTTCACATCGGTCGGCTCCGCCTCGCCCGGCGCGCGGGTGATACCGGCGATCCGGCCGCAGAGCGCATCGCCGCACCGCTCGATCGTGATCACGCCATCGCCTTCCGGCGTCAGCCAGGCACCGATCACGCTCGCATTGCCGGACGCGTGCGCCGATGACAGCGAAACGATAAGACATAGAATTGCTGCGCCGCAAATCCGTGCGGCCCACTCGATGGATCGGGCCATCGTTACCCCCTAACTCTGCTTGCCCCTGGAAGGGAATTACCCTGCCGCAGCCGGCTGTTATCTGAGTTGGTGATGACGTGGCCCCGGTTCCATCAACGCAAATCTGGTATCCGCGTTGCGCAACCTTCATGCCTGACCGGAAGCCTAACTGCTCAGCTTGATGCATTTCAGGATCTCGGCGCCGGACGAGACGATCGTCGTTCGTCAGCTCATCGGCGAGGCCCTTAAGGCCGTTCCTCGATCGCATCGACACGGTTGGGATAGAAGGCGAGATGGTCCTTGATGGCGGCCACCGCCTCGTAAGGTGCCTGGTAGCTCCAGACGGCATTGACCGCGCGCTCGCCGCCCGTGGGAATGCTGAAATAGGAGCAGTCGCCCTTGTAGGGGCAGTAGGTGGCGTGATCGGTCGGTGCCAGCAGCGCCATCTCGGCATCCTCGCGCGGGATGTAGAGGACGGCGGGATAGGCGGCCTCGCGCAGGGTGAGCGCCCGGCGCGTGTCGGCGACGACGCGGCCGCCGATCGAAACCACGATCCGGTGCGGATTGCGCTCGATCGTGATCGGATGATCGGGGCCCGGAATCTTCACAGGCTTCTGGTCCATGATGTCACCTCGCTAGAGCCGGATCGGAATGGGTGGAATCCACCCATTCCGTGAATCCGTCTCTGTTCAGATAGTGAGAGTGCGATTCACGGATCGTGCTCTCTTTCGGCCGGCTCAGATTACCGACTTTCCGCCAGCGGCGGAAAGCACCTGACCGGTGATGAAGGACGCCTTGGCCGAAAATGTAGGAGCGCTCGATGCCGGCGAGAAAGACTTTCTCCAGCAGGCGCCATACTTCCGAAGCATCGCCCTATTCGGAGGGCGCGCCCTCGTGACCGGCCTGGCGCAGGAACTCGACCAGAGCCCGGACGGCGAGCGGCGTATAGCGCTGCTTCGGGTAGCAGAGGTGCCAGCCCGGACAGGCCGGCGAGAAACTCTCCAGCAGCGGGACCAGCCGGCCTGACTCGATGAGGGCACGGGCGCACAGCTCGTTCACGAGGGCGATGCCCACCCCCTGGACCGCCGCGGCGAGCGCCAAGTCGTAATGAGACACGATCAGCGGTCCCTGGACGGCGACGGCGATCCGCTGGCCGCTCTTCTGAAACTCCCACCGATGGGCGCCGTTGCCGCCGGGCTGGCGCCAGTTGATGCAGCGATGCCCGAGCAGATCGTCCGGCGTCTCGGGACGGCCGTGACGCGCGATATAATCGGGAGCCGCGACGGCGATCCGCCGGATATCGGGGCCGAGCCTGACTGCAACCATATCGTGCTCGAGCAGCTCGCCAAGGCGGACGCCAACATCGAAGCCGGCCTCGACGATGTCGATCGCCGCCTCGTCGATCGCGATATCGAGCAGGATCTCCGGATAGGCCCGATGAAAGCGGCCCAACAGCGGCTCCAGGCAGTTCGCCGCGGCGGCGCGGGGAATATGCAGCCGAACAGTGCCGGCCGGCTTGTCGCGCAGATCCCGCACCGCCTCGACCGCGGCCTCGATCTCGTCCATCGCCGGCTTGAATCGCGCCAGCAGGCGAGAGCCGGCATCGGTCAGCGAGACGCTGCGCGTGGTGCGGTTCAAAAGCCGCACGCCCAACCTTTCCTCCAGTTCGCGGATGATCTGGCTCAAGGTCGATGCCGATATTCGCAGATAAGCGGCCGCGCGCGCGAAATTGCCGTGCTCGACGATCGACACGAAAGCGCGGAGATCCGCATATTCATGGCCACGCATTATACCTTCAAACCCAAGTAATGGATCCGCCTCATATCGGGATCAATATGGATACCGTGACGCCTGGATCAACTGAGCAGCGTCAGGTCTTCGATTTTGCCGCGCTCACCCCATCGACCGTTGCACGACTCAACATTCGAATTCCGTCATGTGTCATATGACGACTTTCGATAATGTCGTATTATTTCGAGATCGGGATTCGATGAGAGTCAGTCACCCATCGAGATCGGAAATGCTCGGCCGGCTCATGACCAGGGCCGCAGTCGAGGGCGGACGCTCGGAGAGTTATATCGATAGAGGCATGATCAGTACTGAAATTATACAGCATAATTCTTTAATCTGGCGATCCTTAACTCTACGGGATGACCTAACGGACGTGGCTACCGCGGCATAAGATAATATTCGGCGATCACAATGAAATGAACTCGTGAAGAACCTGCCGGAAGCCGTTCTCGCCTCCTTCCAGAACCCGACGGATCTTGCCAGCTCGACAGGAGCGCCGAACCGGCCGCCGATCATCTGAAATAGAGCAAGTTTCAGATCTTAAGTCGAACAAGCCTAAAACCATCCTGCTCGAGGCCCCGCCTTGCGCCTCGGAAGCGACGCGCCGCGCCAGCCGACGGATACGCGCCGCCGCCTATTGCAGCGCCTGCCATACCCTGGCCGACGTCAAGGGCATCTGCAGGCCGTTCGCGCGATCGGCCCGGCCGCCACGGACCAGCGCGTCGGCGACGGCGTTCACCACCGCCGGGGTGGCGCCGATCGTGCCGAGCTCGCCCACGCCCTTGACGCCCAAGGGATTGTTCTTGCACGGGATCGATTGGTCGAGCACATGCACGAAATCGCGGATGATATCGGCGCGCGGCATCATGTAGTCCATCAGGCTGGCCGTCACCGCCTGGCCTGACTCCGGATCGTAGAGCATATGCTCGCCCAAGGCCTGGCCGATGCCCTGAACGGCGCCGCCATCGAGCTGGCCGCGCACGATCATCGGATTGACGACATAGCCCACATCATTGGCCGAGACATAGGAGACGATGTCGATGCCGCCCGTGTCGGGATCGATCTCGACCTCGCAGATATGGGCGCCGTTGGGCCAGCTCGGCCCCGCCACCTTGCTGGTGGCGTCGATGAAGATGCGGCGATCGGGCTGGCGGCCCGCGAGCTCGAACAGGCCGATGCGGCGATCGGTGCCGGCGACCTGGAAGGTGCCGTCGACATATTCGATATCGGCGGCTGCCGCCTCGAGCGCCTCGCCGGCGAGATCGCGCCCGGTCTTGACCGCGATCTCCGAGGCGTGGCGGATGGCCGAGCCCGCGGTGAAGAGCGAGCGCGAGCCGGCGCTGCCGAAACCCTGGCCGCGATCGGTGTCGCCCATGACGATGCGGATCTTCTCGATCGGCACGCCGAAGACATCGACGACGAGCTGGGCGTAGGAGGTGGCGATGCCCTGCCCCATCGGCATGGTCGCGGCATAGATCTCGATCTCGCCGTCGCCGGAGACCGAGACGGTGACCCGCTCCTCGAAGGCGTTGCCGCCGGTCCATTCGAGGAAGGAGGCGAGGCCGCGCCCGCGCAGCTTGCCGCGCGCCTTGGATTCCGCCGCGCGACTGGCGAAATCGTCCCATTTCGCGAGGCTCAGCGCCTGCTCCAGGATCGCGCCGAACTGGCCGCTGTCATAGGTCTGGCCCATGGCATTGGTGTAGGGCATCTGCTCGGGCTTGATCAGGTTGCGGCGGCGGATCTCGGCCGGATCGAGGCCGAGCTTCCGGGCCGCGACATCGAACAGCCGCTCGATCAGATAGATCGCCTCCGGCCGGCCGGCGCCGCGATAGGCCGCGGTCGGCGCGGTGTTGGTGAGCACGGCGCTGAGATCGAGATCGATCGCCTTGATGTCGTAGATGCTGGTCGTGACCCACGGCCCGATCAGAAGCTGGATGATGATGCCCGAGGTGCCGGCATAGGCGCCCATGTTGCAGAGCGAGCGGACGCGATAGCCCAGCACCTTGCCCTCGGCGTCGAGCGCCAGCTCGGCATGGCTCTCGACATCGCGGCCATGGGTCCCAGCCAGGAACTCCTCGATCCGCTCGGCCGTCCATTTCACCGGCCGCTTCAGATGGCGCGCGGCGAAGGCGACGGTGATGTCCTCGGGATAGAGGCCGGTCTTCATGCCGAAGCCGCCGCCGACATCGTCGACGACGACGCGGACCTTGTCCTTGGGAATGCCGAGCACGGCATCGCACAGCGTGTCACGGGCGCCCGACGGCATCTGGCTGGAGAGGCGCAAGGTGATCCGATCGGTCGCGGGATCGTATCCCGCCTGCGAGCTGCGCGGCTCCATCGGCGTCGGCGCCAGGCGCTGGTTGGTCACGTCGATCGCGACGATATGGGCGGCCGCCTTGAAGCCGGCCTCGGTCGCGGCCGCATCGCCATGGACCATCTGCGCCGCGATATTGCCGGTCGCGGCCGGCCAGATCAGCGGCGCGCCCTCGGCCACGGCCGCCTGCATCTCGGTCACGACCGGTAGTTCCTCATACTCGACCGCGATCAGATCGAGCGCATCCTTGGCCTGCTCGCGCGTCTCGGCGATGAGCGCCGCCACGGCCTCGCCGACGAAGCGCACGGTCTCGTGCGCCAGCGCCGGCCGGAGCGGTGTGGCGCCGGGCGAGCCGTCCGGCCGCTTGAACATCGGCGCCAGCGGCAGCGGCTTGACGCCGGCCGCGACCAGATCGGCCCCGGTGAGCACGGCGACCACGCCGGGCATCGCCAGCGCCTCGGCCGCGTCGATCGAGACGATGCGCGCATGAGCGTACGGCGAGCGCAGGAAGACGAGATGGGTCTGGAAGGGCTCTGAGACATCGTCGGCGAAGCGGCCGACGCCGGCCAGCAAGCCGGCATCCTCGATCCGCTTCACCTCACGGCCGCTGCCGAACCGTCCGATTGCCGACTCACCCATCTTGGACCTCTTCCACGAAACCTGCGCCTCGCTAGACTTACATCCTCGCGGCCCGATGGGAAGCTCGCCGAACGACCGATGGGGCGGTTCGTCGCGGGGCCGAGACCGTACGCCCGATCAGAGCCAGCCGCGGAACTTGAACCACAGATAGGGGCCGATGGCGCTCACCACCATCAGGCACAGCGCATAGGGATAGCCCCAGCTCCAGTCATATTCCGGGATATTCTTGAAGTTCATGCCGTAGAGGCTGGCGAGAAAGGTCGGCGGCACGCCCACCACCGAGACCACGGTCAGCACCTTGATGATGTTGTTCTGCTGGATGTTGATGAGGCCGAGGGTGGCATCGAGCAGGAACTGGACCTGGTTGGAAAGGTAGGCGTCGTAATCGTTGAGCGAGGCCAGGTCGTGGCGCACCGAAGCCAGATGCGGCTTGGTCTCGTCCGGAATCCAGGCGCCGCCATGCGCCTCGACATAGGGCACGATGCGGGCGAAGCCCAGGAGACATTCGCGGATCTTGGCGGTGAGATAGCCGGCCTTGCCGATCTGGCCCAACGTTTCCCGTAGATTCTCCTCCTCGGGCCGCGCTCGGTCGACCTTGTCGGAGCTGGCGGCGCGCGCATGAAAGACCCGGCGCGACACCATGTCGAGCTCGGCGCCCAGCCGCTCCAGAATATCCGCCATACGGTCGACGATGGCGTCGAGCAGGCCCGCGAACAAGGCAGCGGAGCAAGGCGGCGGCTTCTTTCCGGTCGTGATCTGCTCGGCGAAGCCGGCCATCGAAGGCAGCGCCGCGAACCGGGTCGTGATCAGGTGCTTCTCGGTCAGCACGAAGCCGAGCGGTGTCGTATGCGGGTCGCCCGCCTGCACGCCGGTGAGTGCCGTGGCGCTCAGATAAAGCACGTCATCCTCGACCGAGAGGCGGCTCGACGCCTCGATCTCGACCAGATCCTCCTTGACCGGAACGTCGATGCCGGTCGTGCGCTGGACGAACGCCCGCTCCGCCTCGGTCGGATTGTCGAGCTCGATCCAGATGATGTCAGGGGGGAGCGGCGCGTTGGCCGGATCGGTCACGACCTCGCGACGGCGTCCCTCGACGGAATAGAGCGTGAGCATGGATCCCCCTGATGATGGCGCGGCCGCGTCGATCCGACCATAGGCGAACAGCGGTGACGATAGAATGATCGAGATGGCAGGCCTCCCGACTTGGCAGGGGCGGCTGCGCCTCCTATCCTCACCCGATCCCCACCACGGCCGCGAGACTGCCCATGCCTGATCTGAACACCCCGGGCCTGATGTCCCACATCCATGAGCTGCTGCCGCTCCTCGTCGCCAACAGCCTCAACGTGCTCGGCGCCATCGTCATCCTGATCGTCGGGCTGTGGCTGTCCGGCAAGGCGCAGCTGCTGACGATGCGGGCGCTCGGCCGGGCGCCGCATTTCGACGAGATGCTGAAGAGCTTCTTCGGCAGCATCATCCGCTATCTGGTGCTGACCGTCACCGTGCTGGCGGTGCTGTCGCAGTTCGGCATCCAGACGACCAGCCTGGTCGCGGTCATAGGCGCCGCCGGCCTGGCCGTCGGCCTGGCATTGCAAGGCACGCTCTCGAACCTGGCGGCCGGCGTCATGCTGTTGATCTTCCGGCCGTTCCGCATCGGCCACAAGGTCCAGGTCGGCGGCATCACCGGCACGGTCAGGGAGCTGTCGCTGTTCTGGACCGAGCTCACCAGCGACGACATGATCCAGATCATCGTGCCCAACAGCGCCGTCTGGGGCCAGCCGCTGCGGAACTACAGCTACTTCCCGGCCCCGGCGCGCGCCGGCGAGGCGCGCTTCCGCGTGCCCGAGACGGTGGCACTGACGCCGCTGCTGGCGACCATCCACGGCATCGCCGAGGCGCATCCCAAGGTGCTGAAGGAACCGGCGCCGAGCGTGCTGCTCGACCGGACCGCGGCCGAGAACGCGCTCGAGATCGTCCTCGGATTCTCGACCGCCGACGGCGACACCGCCAAGGCCAAGAGCGACATCATTCGCGACGTGCATGACGCGCTGGCGCAAACCCGGCCCGAGCGGGAGCGCGCCAGGGCGTGACGCGATCGCGGGCCGCCCTCCGGAGGCCGACCGCCGAACCCGCGCGCCCGGCACACGGATCGCTCCGCGGTCGAATGCGTTGATATGCGATCGGCGGCGCGCCGCGCTCTGGAGCCGGAGGGGCTCGAGCCCCTGTCCCAACAGCATGAGGTCGCGCGTGGCTAGCAGACGCTCCCGGATCATCGCTCTCGTCGTTTGCATCACGGTGCTGGCCATGGCGGCAGCCGTCATCATCGCCGCCACGATCGAACTGCAGCCGTTGGTCGAGCGCTATGCGGCGAGGAGCCTGCAGCGGAAATTGACTTTTGGCGAGCTTCGGATCCGGTGGGGCGTGCCGCTGTCGGTGGAGATCCGGGATCTCCACCTGGCGAATGCGAGCTGGGGCAGCGAGCCCGACATGCTCAGCGTGGCGCATCTTGCCGCCGAGATCGACCCCTGGCCGTTGCTGCGGGGCGTCCTGCAATATCGCAAGCTCACCATCGAGGGCGCAGTGCTGCTGCTCGAACGCGACCCGGCCGGCCAGCCGAACTGGCATTTCTCGGGGAGCAGCAAACCCTCGTCCGGACCGATCGCGATCATTCCCGCCAACCGGACCCAGTTCCCCTCGTTGCGGGATCTCTCGCTCACCGGCACCAAATTCATCTACCGCCTGCCGGGCAGCCGGGATCTGCGCGCCGACCTTGCGAACATGGCCATCCGTTCCGCCGACGATTCGAGCGCCGTGACGATGGATCTCGACGGCGCTTACAATGACATGCCGGTCCGGGTGAAGGCCGAGATGGCATCCTTTTCCGATCTCCGGGATGCGGCCAAGCCGTTTCACACCGTGCTTTCGATGACGCCGCCTTCGGGGACGCTCGCGTTCGACGGAACGATGACCGATCCGCTGAACTTCGACGGCGTCGATGGGCAGCTCCGGATCGAGACGCAAAAGCTCGGGACAATTCTCACGGCCTTGGGTGCCGGCACCGACATCGAGGTTCCGCTTCGTATGAGCGGGACACTCGATCGGTCGGCGGAACATTGGAAGCTCGCCGACGCCAAAGGCGATCTCATGGGCAACGCCTTCACCGGCGAGCTGGCCCTTACCGAAGCCGCGCGGGGCCAGCCCGATCAACTCGCGATCTCGCTCGCCTTTCCGCGGCTCGACCTCGAAAAGCTCGTGGCTGGCGCCGCTCGTCCGGATGTGCAGGCCCGAAAATCCGAGAGTCTTTCGCTCCTCCTCGAAGCCAAGCCCCTATTCCTCATCCAGGCCCGGATCGATGCCGGGGCGCTGTCATATGGCGCCGTCTCGGTAAAGAACGCCGCCGCGCGGGGGCAGAACGGTGCCGGGTCGATTTCCGTCGGCGAAATCTCGTTCGACTATGGCAACGGCCATGCCACCATGTCGGGCGAAGGCCGCAGCGTCGCGGCGGGAAGCCGGATCACCGCAAGAATGGATCTGTCGGAGATCGATATGAGCGATGTCTCCCGCCTTCTGGATGCGCCGGGTGGAGAGATTACCGGCAAGCTGAATGGCCGGGCGGTGCTCGACATGACCGGAGAAAATCTGCGGCAGGCACTCGCCGGGAGCCAGGGACAGGCCGTCCTGGAGATGACGAAGGGCGGCATCGACCGAGCGCTGCTGGAGAAGGTATCGACCGACGTGCGCGCGCTGTTCAGGACCAACCATGATGCCGCCGATATCTCCTGCCTGCTGGCGGTCGCCATTCTCGATGGCGGCGTCGCGACCGTATCGCCGTTCAGGATGCGGACCCAGGACGCGACGCTGGTCGCCGGCGGCACGGTCGATATCGCGCGGCAGAAGGTCGATCTGTCGATCGGAACGGTCAGGGAGTCGACCAGCCTGTTCGCGCTGGACGTGCCGATGCGGCTCGTCGGGGATCTCGGCTCGCTGCATGCCCTGCCCGACGCCGCCCGAACCGACCTGCTGCGCAAGGCGGAGCGGGACGGCTCGCCCGGCAAATTGACGCCCGAGCTGCGCGGCTTCGCGGAAAGCAACCCCTGTATCCGGTAGCGTGGCGGTCCTACTCCGTCGGGAAGGCGGCGAAGTAGCGGGCGATCTCGTCGATTTCCGCGGGGGTGAGGTTGCGGGCGATGTTGCGCATCTGCTCGCTGATGTCGTTGCGGCGGGTGCCGTCGGCGAAGGCGTTGAGCTGAGCATGCACGTAATTCGCCGACTCGCCGTGGAGCCAGGGGCTGCCGGGTTTGGTGTCGATCGTACCGTGGCAGGCGCCGCAGGGCGGGATGTTGCGCATGGGGGCGCCGGATTCGACGATGCGCGGCGGCACGGGGGCCGGCACGGGCGGCGAGACGCGCGGCAGATAGGCGAAGTAGGAAGCGAGATCGAGCATGTCCTGCTCGGTGAGGTTGGCGACCTGCGGGCTCATGACGGCGTTGGTGCGCGCGCCCGACTTGAAGTCCTGCAGCTGCTTGTAGATGGCGGGGGCGAACTGGCCGGCGAGGTTGGGCGTGTCGATCTGGGCGCCGACGCGGTGGACGCCGTGGCAGATGGCGCATTGGAGGGCGAGGGTGGCGCCGCGGCCGATCGAGAGCGCGCCCGGATTGTCGAGCATACCCTGGGTCAGCACGACCTCGGAGCCGGGGGCTGCGGCCGGCGCCGGTCTCGAGGCGGGGGCCGCGCGCGGCACGCCGGCGGCGGCGCAGATCGCGTCCCACAGGCCGCCGGTGCCGATCGCCGGCTCGAGCGAGGGGAACCAGATGAAGCCCGCGACGGCGGCCAAGGCCGCGATCGCGACGGTGGCGCCGACACTGGCGGCGAACCAGGGATTGGCGGGGGAGAAGAGGCGCTCGCCGCTCATCTCAGGGTGTCCCCACGAAGATCGCCGGCACCGCGACGCCGTCGCGCGCGGCCAGGTGATAGATCGGGAAGGCGTAGTTGCTGAGGGTGAGGCCGATCATGAGCGCCACCCACAGGCCGAAGCTGTTGAGCGCCACCGGCAGCCGGACCGGCTCGTGCACCGCCACGGCGAAGCGGTAAGGCGGCGGCGCCTTGCGCGGCGCCATCTGGCCGCGGACGAGGATGGCGAGGAACAGGAGTGCCGAGACGAGCAGCAGGAAGCCGCCCACGGCCGAGAGCATGACCGGCACCGCGTCGGCCGCGAGCGCCGGGTCGGTGTAGTCGTAGAAGGCCATGCGGCGCGGCATGCCGAGAATGCCGACATAGTGCCAGGGGAATGTCGCCACGATCATGCCGACGAACCACAGCCAGAGCTGCGTGCGCATCAACCCGAAATCCTCGAGCGCGCGGCCGGTGAGGTGCGGCCACAGGTCGTAGGCGATGGCGAAGTACATGATCACGATCGCGCCGCCGAAGATCAGGTGGAAATGCCCCGTGACCCATTGGGTGTTATGGATCGAGGCGTCGAGCTGGTAGCTCATATTGATGATGCCGCCGGCGCCGCCGAAGCCGAGCATGATGAAGGAGAAGGCGACGGCCAGCATCAGCGGGTTGCGCCAGGGCAGGGCCGCGATCCAGCCGAACCGCCCCTTGCCGCCGCGCAGCCTTCCGGCGATCTCGACCGAGGCGCAGATGGTGAAGATGGTGAGCAGCGTCGGGATCGTGACCAGCGCGGTGAAGACCGAGTGCAGGAACTTGAAGCCGGCGCCGACCTCGGGATCGACGAACAGGTGGTGGATGCCGATCGGCATGGCCACGACCAGGAACAGAATGAAGGAGATGCGCGCCATCGTGTCGCTGTAGAGCCGGCCGCCGATCGCGCGCGGGATGATGGTGTAGTAGGCGATATAGGCCGGCATCAGCCAGAAATAGACGATCGCATGCAGCGTCCAGGAGAAGAAGACGCGCGCGAGCCCGGCATCGATGGTCGAGGTGAATCCGAGCGCCACCGGCAGGATCTGGAACAGCAGCTCGCACGCCGCCCCGACCGCGGTCCAACCCCAGAGCAGGGAGCCGGCGACCGTGGCGAACATGGCGAGCGGCACGGGCTTGCCCGGATTGTCGCGCTTCCAGTGATGGAGGTTGACCGCCATGAGGGCGACCCAGACCCAGGAGCCGACGACCACCAGGACCACGCCGATATAATAGAAGGCGTTGCCGACCATCGGCGGGTAGAAGGTGTAGAGCACCGAGGCGAGGCCGAGCGCCACCGGGACGAGCGCCGTGACCGTGCCGACCGCCGCCAGCGCCAAGCCGGCCCAGGCCCAGCGCCTGCCGACCAGCCGGCCGAGCGTGATCTCGGTGACGGCGTAGCCGAAGCCCATGGCGACCAGCGTCGGGAACACATAGCCCATGGCGGTGCCGTGGGCGGTGACCGAGCGGTAATAGAGCTCGGGATTGCCGACCCAGCCGCTCAACGGGCTGCGCGCGAACATCTGCCAGGCGCCGAGCACGACGGCGCCGCCGAAGCTGGCGAAGGCCAGCCAGAAATGCGCGAGGATGAGCCGATTATTGACCAACACAGCTCAGCCTCCCGCCATCCTTGGCCTGATCGAGAAAGCTCTGCTTGTCGACGACCTTGACCCGGGCCCACATGCCTTCGTGACCGGTGCCGCAGAACTCGTGGCACGGCATCACATGCTCGCCCGGCGCGTCGAAGCGGGCGGTGAAGCTGGAGACATAGCCCGGCACCAGCATCTCGTTGAGATTGGTGCCGGCGATGAGGAAGCCGTGGACGACATCGGCGCTGGTCCCGCGAAAGGAGATCTTGGTCTCGGCCGGCACCAGGATGCATTGCGGCGTGAAGGAATATTGCTGGCCGATCGCGCGCACCGTCACCGAGCCGTCGGGTTCGAGCGCCGTGCCGAGATTGCTCTCGACGAACTCGCCGCGGATATGGAGCAGGCGCGGATCGACGATCTCGACCTGTCCCTGCGGCATCACCGCGCCATGGATGCCGGCGGCGGCGGCGAGCACGGTCAGCAGCAGGACGATTACAAAGGCGAGGATCGCCCAGCGCCGCTCGATCCGGAGTGCCACATCGGCGCCGTCATGATCGGGTCCTATCGTCATGGCGTCGCCACCCGTCCGAGGAAGACGATGAAGTAGAAGGCGAGCCAAAGCGCGACCACGATCGCCGTGGCCAGGCCAGCGAGCACGAGGGCGCCGCCCGGCCCGCCGCGGACGATGGCGTCGATCTCATCCGCCTCGGAGAGGGCGGCGGGATCGCGTTTGGGGATGGAGTTGATCATTGCCTGCCTCAGAGACTGTTTGAAAATGCGCGGATGGCGCATTTTCGGTTCTGGGCCAGCCCTCTCCCCCGCCCGGCCACCCACGCAAGTATCCTGGAATGGGTTGCTTGTCTTGAACGGCCCTCTGGGAGAGGGTGGACACCGGCGAGGGCTCGTTGAGTGGGTTGGTCTTTCGACCGTGGCCATCTGGAGCCTTGCCGGTGTCG
>Ga0255336_100096_pt1 | contig 207805 bp, 181 predicted proteins | sample MeOH1_35cm_T3_17_FD_189102 | JGI IMG/M metagenome (GOLD analysis project Ga0255336, IMG submission 189102) | Sandy soil microbial communities from University of British Columbia, Vancouver, Canada - MeOH1_35cm_T3_179 | ecosystem: Engineered > Artificial ecosystem > Sand microcosm > Unclassified... | reverse complement strand
CCCGAAGTGCCGGAAGTGCCCGAAGTGCCGGAAGTGCCCGAAGTGCCCGAAGTGCCGGAAGTGCCGGAAGTGCCGGAAGTGCCGGAAGTGCCCGAAGTGCCGGAAGTGCCCGAAGTGCCCGAAGTGCCGGAAGTGCCCGAAGTGCCGGAAGTGCCCGAAGTACCGGAAGTACCGGAAGTACCCGAAGTACCCGAAGTACCGGAAGTACCGGAAGTACCCGAAGTACCCGAAGTACCGGAAGTACCGGAAGTACCGGAAGTACCGGAAGTACCGGAAGTACCGGAAGTACCGGAAGTACCCGAAGTACCCGAAGTACCCGAAGTACCCGAAGTACCCGACCCCGACGTTCCGCCTAACCCGCCGCCGCCAAGCCCGCTACCCGGCGTGTTGAGTGTCGACCCGCAGCCGTATAGCGCGAGTAATGTGGAGGTCGCGACGGCGATGGCTGTCCGACCGGCAAATTTCTTCATGATGTCCCCGTTGAACGACTATTGACGAGGACATCACTGCAAGTTGCACGCCAATGTAAGTTATGGCGTGATCGTTTGTCAGTGACGCATAAACACCGACAAAAAATCCAGAAAAGAAAATTTACCGCGACAAAATAGCCGGTTTCGTATCAACGGCAAGACCATGTTCCGACCGCGTGCTACGTAACGCGCGCGCCCGACGTAACGCTCAAGGTCGCCACCCTCCGCCATGCCGCACCGTCACATCGCAACAAGCCCATGACACCCATTCGAACTAGAGCGCAGCCGTATAAATCTCCAACGCATCCGCTTCGCTAACCGGCCTTGGATCGTTCACCAGCAGCCGCGTCTGCAACATCGCATCGCTCGCCATTCGTTCGAGCCCGCTGTGCTCGATACCGACATCGCGCAAACGCGCCGGAATCGCCGTCGCGGCAATCATCCGCTCAAGCCGTCGATCAGCGCTCGCGTCTTGCTCTCATCACTGCCGGTCACACCCGGCGCGACCACCTCAGCGAGTTGCGCATACAAGGTCGCCGCCGCTTCCGCGTTGAACCGCAACACGTGCGGCAGCACGAGCGCGTTCTAAAGGCCATGCGGCACGTGATAGATGCCACCGGTCGGATACGCCGGCGCGTGCACCGCGGCAACCGGCGCATTCGCAAACGCCTGGCCCGCAAAGGTCGCGCCGTGCAGCATCGCCTCGCGCGCTGCACGGTTGCCGCCATCCTCGTAAGCCGGCAGCAGATTGCGCGACAACAGTTCGAGCGCTTTCACCGCGAGCATGTCGGAAACCGGATTCTTCAGATGCGCGGACGCGTAAGCCCGGGTAAGCCTCCATCGCATGCACCACTGCATCGACGCCGGTCGCCGCAGTCGCCGCTACGGGCAGGCCGAGCGTGAGTTCGGCGCTAAGAATCGCCAGATCCGCGAACAGTTGCGGTGCGACCACGCCCATTTTCTTCACTTTGCCTACCGTCACGATCGTCACGGCTGTGGCTTCCGAGCCGGCAGCGATTTCCACTATTGTGCGGCAGTTTGAAGCAGGGTGAGCGCATCGAAAGTAGTACGGATACCTAAGATATATTCATGGCCCTTGCCGGAGACCACAAGCTTTCGTGGTCAGTCGCTATGCATTTGGCATCACCCGAAAAGCTATCGGAGAGCGTAAGGTTATTCCAAATCTTGATTGAGAATGATTCGCGTTTACGTTAGATTGGCGCTCCTGTCCTTTGAGAAAACGGAGCGAATCCATGGCTGAGGTGCTCGTCAGGCGAGATCCATCAACCGCGATCCCGATCACGGTTCTCAACGCGGGGGGCGCCTGTCCACCGGTCTCACGGCGCGCGCGCGGCCATGCGCGTTCAGTCGATTGGGAGCAGGGCACGCTGCTCGACGTGCTGATCGCCAACCGGCCCATGCTCGTCAATCTGGCGCGCGGTTTCGTGGGTTGCGCGAGTCTCGCGGAAGACGTGGTGCACGACGTCTTCATCAAATTGGTCGACTTTCCGGATCAGGACTCGGTGCGTCAACCGGTCGCCTACGTCACACGCATGGTGCGCAACGCGTCGATCGACGCGTTTCGCCGACAAAGCCTCGAAAACACCTATCACGCCGACGAAGACGACGGCCTGCATGTGCCGTCGCCGGAACCTTCGCCTGAAGCCGCGCTGCTCGTGCGCGATACGCTGCGGCACGTCTACCACGCGCTCGCGCAACTCCCGCCGCGCAGTCGCGCCGCATTCGAAATGGTGCGCCTGCGCGACGAAACGCTGCAAAGCACGGCGCGCGCGCTCGAGGTCTCGCAGACGCTGGTGCATTTCATGGTGCGTGACGCCGAGAAGCATTGCGCCGATTGCCTCGACGCCCGCAATCGCGGCGTGGCCGGCCCCTCGTTCTGCAGCGGCCGCGCGCGTCGCCGGTAAAAAAGCGCGCGCATCAAACGTCAACTGAATAGATGCGGTGCGCGAGCGAGTTGCCGGCGCCGCTATGCCTGGACATGCCAGTGCACTGTCCCGGCGCTACCCGACTTTTCATCGACTGAGCCTTTCATCATGACGCAAGCACAGCAGACCTCCGGCGCGGCAGCCGGCGAGGCGGACGACCTCGTCTACACCGTCGTCATCAACCACGAAGAGCAGTACTCGATCTGGCCGACATTCCGCGACGTGCCGGCCGGGTGGCGCGAAGTCGGCGTGCGCGGCCCGAAGGCCGAATGTCTTGCGCACATCGAGACCGTGTGGACGGATATGCGCCCAGCCAGTCTGCGCAGACACATGGACGCGGCGGCCTGAAGCACGTGACGGCCTGAAACACGAGCAGTGCAATTGAGCGGGCTCGGGCGTGCGCCCAGCCCCGCCGCTTCCGCAAAAGGATTCACGGTATGACCATGCTTTCGATGCCGCTGCCCACGCTCGCCGATTTATCAATCGAGCCGGGCTTGCCGACTGTCGTCTCGCCGCGCGCAGGTGCGGCGATTTCATTGGAAGAAGCCGCGCCGGTCTTGCGTACGATTGTCGACGACACGCTCGAACGCGCGGGCGGTGTGCTGTTCACCGGTTTTCGCGTGGCCTCGATCGACGCGTTTCAGCGCTTCGCCGCCTCGTTCGGGCATCCGCTGATCGGCTATGAGTTCGCGTCCACGCCGCGCAGCCAGGTGGAAGGCGCGGTGTACACGTCGACGGAATATCCGCCGCATCGCTCGATTCCTTTGCACAACGAGCAGTCGTACACGCGCGAATGGCCGTTGCGCATCTGGTTTCACTGCGCGCTCGCCGCACGTTGCGGCGGCGCGACGCCGATCGCCGATAGCCGCGCGATCTACCGTGCGCTCGATCCCGCACTGGTCGAACGCTTTACGAAGCGCGAGCTGCTCTATGTGCGCAACTTCGGGCAAGGGCTCGATCTGCCGTGGGAGCAGGCGTTCGGCTCGGAGGATCCGCGCACCGTCGAGCACATCTGCCGCGCACGCGGCATCGAATGCGAATGGCGCGACAGCGAAGACGGCGAGCTGCTGCTGCGCACGCGCGAACGCTGCCAGGCGGTGGCGCGCCATCCGCGCACGGGCGAGCCTGTCTGGTTCAATCAGGCAAATCTCTTCCACCTGTCCTCGCTCGACGAAGACATGCAGGAGGCGCTGATCGATTCGGTCGGGCTCGAAAACGTGCCGCGCAACGTCTATTACGGCGACGGTGAACCGCTCGAAGCGGACGCGCTCGCGGAAATCCGCGGCGTGCTCGACCAGCAGCGCATCGTGTTTCCGTGGCTGACGGGTGACGTGCTGATGCTCGACAACATGCTGAGCGCGCATGCACGCGATCCGTTCGAAGGACCGCGCAAGGTCGTGGTCGCGATGGCGCGAAGCTACAGCGAAGCCGAAGGTGAAAAACGGACGGCCGCGCAATGACCGGATCGCGGGGCGCGGCGCTCGCAGCGCATTCGTTGACGGTCGGCTATCGCGATCACGTCGTGCTGCACGGTCTGAATCTGAGTATCGCGGCCGGCCGCGTCACGGCACTGTGCGGACCGAACGGCTGCGGCAAAAGCACGTTGCTGCGCACGCTCGCCGGCTTGCAACTGGCATTGTCCGGCCGCGTCGAGGTCAACGGGGTGCCGCTCGCTTCGCAGCGGCGCCGCGTATTGGCGCGCACGCTCACCATGCTCGCGCAGTTCAACCAGATTCCTGCGGGTCTCACCGTGCGTGAACTGGTCGCGTACGGGCGTTACGCGCACGGTGGCTGGCTGCGCGGACTCTCACGCGCCGATCATGCGGCAATCGACGAAGCGCTCGCTACCAGCGGTCTCGCCGCCGACGCCGCGCGTGACGTTGCCGCGCTCTCGGGCGGCGAACGGCAACGCGCGTGGATCGCCATGGCGCTCGCGCAGCAGGCGCCGATCGTGCTGCTCGACGAACCGACCACCTATCTCGACATCCATCACCAACTGGACATTCTGCGCGAGCTGCGTCGCCTGAATCGCGAGCGTGGCCTGACGATCGTGTGGGTGTTGCACGACCTGAATCAGGCCGCGGCCTACAGCGACGAAATCGTGTTGATGCGCGCCGGCCGCATCGTCGCGCAAGGTTCACCCGACGCGATGCTCGACCCGCGTCATCTGAACGAGACCTTCGGCGTGCCGATGCTGAAAATCGCGCATCCGCAGACGGGTGCACCGATGTGCGTGCCGGCGTACGAAGGCGGCGCCGCGCTGCGCGATGAAGCGATGCGCAAGGATGTCGCCGCATGACGACGCTTGCAGCACGCAAACGCCTGCGCCGTAACACGCCTGCCATGGACAGCTACCGTGCGCCCGTCAAGAGTCGCGTGACGGCAATCGGCGCCGCGCTCATCGCGTTGATCGTGGTCGTCACCGTGATGCGGCTTGCGCCGGGTTTTCGCGCATGGCTCGCCGCGCCCGCGGGCAGCGACGCCGCGCAGCTCGCGCGCATTCTGCTGTTCGACCTGAGCGTGCCGCGCATTCTCGCGGCATGGGTGGCGGGCGGGTGCCTCGCGGTGGCGGGCACATTGTTCCAGTCGCTCACGCGTAATCCACTGGCTTCGCCCGATCTGCTCGGCATCACCGGCGGCGCCCAGCTCGGCCTGCTCGCCGCGATGCTGGTGCCGGCGCTCGCGGGCGTGGCGTCCGTGCCGCTGCTGTTTGCATGCGGTCTCGGCGCGGCGGCGTGTGTGGCTGCCGCGGCAGGCGGCTGGCGCGCGACGCCGCTGCGGCTCGTTCTTGCCGGCAGCGTTTGCATGCTGCTGTTTTCCGCGCTGACCACGCTGATACTCGCGTTCTCAGAGCAGAGCATCGTCGGCGTGTCGTTGTGGGCGAGCGGCAGTCTGTATCAACCTGGCGCGGCGGGGTTGAAGATCGCCGCGTCCTGGCTGGTGCTGCCGTTGATCGCATTGCCCTTCGTGATCCGCCCTCTCGACCCGCTCGCGCTTGGCGACGACGCCGCGGCGGCAGCCGGCGTACGCGTGGACGCCACGCGACTCGCGGCGATGGTGGTGGCGGTCGGCTTTGCGAGCGTCGCGGTGAGTGTCGCCGGACCGCTCTCGTATGTCGGCTTGATCGCACCGAATCTGCTGCGTCAGATACGCGGCGCGAAAGCGTCGCGGCTCTCCGCGCTCGTGCCTTTGGCGGCGCTGGTCGGTGGCGCGCTGGTGCTCGTTACCGATAGCGCCGTGGAGGCGCTCGATCTCGACGCGACGCTCTCGACGGGCGTGGCGATTGCCTTCGTCGGTACACCGCTGATGCTCGCGATGATCCGCCGCGGCGCCGCATGGTCAGGCGCGCTGCATACGGGTCAGGAGCGCGCCGCCGAGCGTTCGGGCACGCGCTTCGTGCGCGCGATCGATGCGTGGCCGTGGCCGCTCACGGCGAGCATTTTGATGCTGCTCGGCATCGCGATCGTGTGCGCGGGCGCCTCGTTCGGCCCAACCACGATCGGCGCGCCGCGCTGGCTCGCCGCATTCGATCAACGCGACGAGTTCGCGAGAATGCTGCTCGATCTGCGTCTGCCACGCCTCATTTGCGCATTGCTGGCAGGCGCGTTGCTTGCCGCGAGCGGCGTGCTGATGCAAAGCGTCGTGCGCAATCCGCTCGCCGGCCCGGAAGTGCTGGGCGTGACGCAAGGCGCGGGTCTTGCCACGCTCGCGGCTCTCGTGATGTGGCCGCTCGCGGCGCATTCGACGCTGGCCGTCGCCTCGCTCGCGGGCGGCGGCATCACGCTGGCGCTCACGCTCCTGCTGAATCGCCGGCATCGCTATGCGCCGCTCGCGGTCGCGTTGACGGGCATCGTGATGGGCACGCTGTGGACCACACTCTCGCAATGGCTCATCACCCAGCAAAGCGTGCAACCCGCGCGCTTCGTGGTGTGGCTGGCCGGCGGCACATACGGGCGCAGCTGGGGCGAAGCGGCGACGCTGCTGCCGTGGTGCGTGCTGGCCGTGCCGGTGTTCGCACTGCTCGCGCGGCCGCTCGATCTGCTCGCCTTGGGCGACGATCAGGCCGCCTCGCTCGGCTTGCCGATCGGCGTGTTGCGTCCGCTGGTGCTGACCGTGGCGACGCTCGCCGCGTGCGCCGCGGTGGCGGCGGTCGGTCCGGTTGGCTTCATCGGTTTGATGGCGCCGCATCTGGCGTCGATGCTGGGCGCGCGTGCTCATCGCACGCGTTTATGGCTGGCGGCGGTGTGCGGAGCACTGGTGCTGGTCGCGGCCGATATCGCGGCGCGCACGCTGCTGGCGCCGCGCGAAATTCCCGCGGGCGTGCTGACCGCGCTGATCGGCGCACCGTATCTGCTCGCGCTGCTGATCGTGGAGGCTCGGCGCGAGAGGCGGGGCAAGACGCGGGGCAAGAAGCGGGGCAAGCGGTGATGCGGCCACCGGATCGAGACCCGCGAGCGCGGTGTTTCGCGGCCTTCGCGCCGGAGTCGATCGCACATTATCTGGAGCATGTGTGGCTCGGCGCGCCGAAGGCGATCGAGGAACCCGCGCTCGCCGGTGACCGGACTGCTTCGCTAACCGTGATCCGCGTTAGCGAACTCGCTGACCATCGCACCACATTGCTCGACGCAATGGTCACGCTCTACGGCGGCGAGCGCGAAACGCATGCGCGCGCATTGCTGTCGCAATGGACCAAGTACTACTTCGGTTTCATCGCGACCGCCGGATTCGTCGCGGCGGCTTTGCTGCGCAGACCGCTCGCCATGTCGCCGGATAAGACCCATATCGTGCTGCGTGACGGCCTTCCCGTCGCCGCGTATTTCATGCGCGACGCCTTGCAGCCCGTTGAATGCGACCCGGCTCGCCGCTACGCGCCGCTCGTCGACCACCTGAATACGGTGATCGGCACAGTGTGCGCGATGACCCGAATCGCACCGCGCGTCTTGTGGAGCAACGCCGGCAATCTGCTGGACTACCTGTTCGAACAATGCGCGCCGCGATTCGATCTGACCGACGACATCGCGTGGCTGTTCGGCGCGCTCGATGCCAATGGCGAGGCTAATCCGCTGCGTCAACCGGTACGGCAGGCGAAGCCGCGTGCCGCGAGTTTGCCGAACCCGTTCAGTGCGCGGCGCGTGTGCTGCGTACGTTATGAAATTCCTGGAGAGACGCAACTGTGTGGACGCTGCCCCCTGCTATTGACGATGAGCGATGCGGAAATCGCATTGCAGGCCGCGTCGCAATGACCGCCGTGTTGGCGGCATCGGCGCTGCGCTCGCGCCGCGCGAGGAAACCCCCGCGTTTCAGGCAGTTTTGCGTGGTTGCCGCCGCGGCGGCCACGCTGTTCTGCAACGCGTATGCGTTCGCGCAAGGCAGCAAACGCGCACCGTCCGCAACCGGAGCAAGCCCTTCAAGTGATGTAGTCAGCCCACACGCCCAGCGGCAAATCTGCACGCCGCTTGCCGACGATCCGATCGTCTCGCAAGCGAGCCCGTCGCTGCCCGCACGACCGAAGCGTATCGTCGTGCTCGAATTCATGTTCGCCGAAGACCTGGCGGCGCTCGGTATCACGCCGGTCGGCATGGCTGATCCCGAGTATTACCCCATGTGGATCGGCTACGACAATGCGCGTCTCGCATCGGTGCCCGACATGGGCACACGGCAGGAGCCGAGTCTCGAAGCGATCGCGGCGGTGAGGCCCGATCTGATCCTCGGCGTCGGTCTGCGTCATGCGCCGATTTTTGCGGCGCTCGAACGCATCGCACCGACCGTGCTGTTCAAATACGGCCCGAATTTGACCGAAGACGGCGCCCACGTCACGCAACTCGATTGGAGCCGCAAGATTCTGCGCACCATCGGCTGCCTGACGGGGCGCGAGGAGGCGGCGCGTGCCGTCGAGGCAAGGGTCGATGCCGGCTTCGCCCGTGATGCGCAGCGTCTCGCCGATGCGGGCCGCCATGGCGAGCAGGTCGCATGGTTGCAGGAATTGGGCTTGCCGGACCGCAACTGGGCGTTCACCGGCAACAGCACGGCGGCGGGTGTCGCGCAAGCGCTCGGGCTTGACCCGTGGCCCGCCGAAGCGACTCGCGAAGGCACCGCATATGTGAGTTCTGAGGATCTATTGAAGCAGCCGAAGCTGACCGTGCTGTTCGTCAGCGCGACGGGAGAGAATGTCCCGCTCGCCACCAAACTCGATTCGCCGATCTGGCGTTTCGTGCCGGCTCGCAGCTCGGGACGCGTTGGGCTCGTGGAACGGAATATCTGGGGTTTTGGTGGACCGATGTCGGCATTGCGGCTCGCCGACAGGATGACCGAGACGCTGTTGTCCTTGCCGGCGCCCGCGGTAAAGAAGTAAGCGAACCGCGTTGCAACATGCTGAGCGCCGCAACACCAGCGCCCGGCATGCGTATCTCTCTCGTCATCATCCCATCGTACCGTTGGCCGCCGCCGGGCTCAGCACCGCTTGTGCCGAACCCTGCGTCTCGCTGACGATACTGCCGTTCTCCAGCTTCAACACCCGGTCCGCGAGATGGAAGTAGCGGTCGTCGTGGCTGATCACCAGCACTGTCTTGCCGCGCGAGCACAGTTCCGGCAGCAGTTGTTCATAGAACACCGCTTTGAACTGCGGGTCCTGATCCGCGGCCCATTCGTCGAACAGGTAGAACGGCCGGTCTTCCAGATACGCGACTACCAGCGCGAGGCGTTTGCGCTGACCGGTGGAAAGCGCTCGCGTGGAGAACGCGCCGTTCACCACCTGCACCTTGTGATCGAGCGCGAGTTTCGCCACCAGTGCGTTGGCGCGGGCATCCGCCTGCGCGCGTGAGGCGTCGTTCGGGTCGACAATGCCGAGCAGCGCGTCGAATAGATGGAAATCGTTGAACACGGCCGTGAAGCGCTGGCGGTACGCGGCGCGTTCGGCGAAACCGACCGGTTTGCCGTCCAGTTCGATCGTGCCGTCCTCGGGTTCGTAGAGACCAGTGAGCACTTTCGCGAGGGTCGTCTTGCCGCTGCCATTGCCGCCGACGATAAACACCAGCTCGCCTGGCCTGAAAGTCAGATTAACCGGGCCGACGCGGAACATCCGCTCGTCGCGCTCGTGGAAGTACGAGTGCGTGACATTGCTGAGCGTAAGCGTGCGATACGGCGCATGCGAAGCGTTTTCGTCGGGCGGCGGCGCGGTGCGCAGCGCGCCGAATTCGGCCATCACTTTCTCGATGCGATCGAGCGAGACGCGTGCCGCGTTGAGCGTCGGCACGTTGTTGAGCAGGCCGTCGAGCGGCAGCAGCATGAACAGGAACACGACCACGTAGCCCGATGCGGACGGCGCATCGGCATGCACGCCGAGCGCCGGCCAGAACGCCGCGACGCCCAGAAACACGTAGAACAGAAACACGATCCAGCCGACCCCGACCGCATAGGCGCTGAACGCCTCGCGCCGGTGATCGCGCACTTCGTCGATCGCCGAACCGAGCTGGCCGTCGACGAACTGACGCGAGCGCGCCTGATGCAGCTTCAATTCCTTCGCGCCGGTGAAGAGCGCGCCGAGATAGCCGAACAGTTTGTCTTGCGAGCGGCCCGCGGCTTCGAGCGAGGCGATCGCGCGCTTGTCGCCGGCGTGATAGCCGAGCGAGCCGACCAGGATCGCGGCCACCGCGAGCAAACAAATCGGCCACGACAGCCACGCCAGATAACCGAGGCAACCGAACACGATCGAGCCGTGCATCACGAGATTGGGCAGCGCGAAGAACAGCATCGAGACGTTGGTGGCGTCGTCGGTCAACACGGACTGCACCGGCGCCGCACCGATCCGTTCGACATCGCGCAACTCCGCTTCGGCCACGCGACGCGCGACGTGTTCACGCAACTGCGCCATCGTGTCCTGAGAGAGGCGTGCGAACAGCACGCCGGTGATCACGCGCGTGACGAGCGCGACTACCGCGCACAACGCGAAACGCATGGCGAGCGACATATCGGCGGCGCCCGGTTGCGAGAGCGCGCGGCTCAAGGTCGCGACGAGCAGCACGCTGGCGATGCCGTTCAGCACGCAGGCGCTCAGCGCGATCGCGAAAGAGCCGCGTGAGCGCTTGAGCAGCGCGACGATCAGGCGCATGGCGGGCTTGCCCGCGGAGTGGGAAGGAGATGAAGAAGAGGCGGGTGGCGCGTCGTGGCGCTCGTTGGCAGCGGTCATCGGCAAGGTGTCGCAGTGGGTCGCAATGGATCGGTGAATCGCCGCGCATGAGGGCATGCATACGGCCATTCAGCGGGGCGCGCAGACTCGCCCCTCGCCTGATAGACGAATGGGCGAAGCAAACATTTACCATGCGCCGTCATCCGCCGCGCGGAAAAGACGCAGTCCGAATAAAAACGCCATACGCGGTAAAGATTCACGAACGCGGATCGTCACACCAATGAAGCGGCCCATTACGGCCAGCGACTTGGCCGAAGCGGCCGGTTCTAACGGATTTCATGCCCATGACGAGCTTTCCGATTGCGTTGCACCACCAGATCCGCGCGCTGGCGCGCATCGATCCCGATGCGCCCGCGTTGGCGTCATTCACGCCGTATACCGTGCGGTTGACGCGCGGCGAACTGGATAGTCGCGCGGCCTGGCTTGCCGCACGGCTGCGAGCGGCCGGTGTGACGACTGAAGTGCGCGTGGGCGTCTGCGTTGCCCGGTCCTGCGATCTTTTCGTCGCCTTGCTGGCCGTATTGAAGGCGGGCGGCGTGTTCGTCGCGCTCGATCCGCGTCATCCGCCGGCGCGCCTCGATTGGGTCGCGCGGGACGCGGGGCTCATGCACGGCATCGTCGACGATTCCGCCGATGCGGCCATGCGCGCGCGCTTCGCCCAATGCTTCGACGTGACGGGCGCTGCTGCGGCAAACCCGATCGAGCCGCGCGTGAACGGCGATGACGCGCCGGTGCATCCGCGCGCGGCGGCCTACATGATCTACACGTCCGGCTCGACCGGCACGCCGAAAGCGGTGACCGTCGAACACGGACCGCTTGCCGCGCACGGTCAGGCGCTGGCCGACGCGTTGCCGATCGGCGCGGGCGACCGTGTGCTGCATTTTGCGTCGGTGAATTTCGACGTTTCCATCGAAGCCTGGCTAGTCCCGCTTGCTGTGGGCGGCAGTGTGGTGATCAGCGACCCGCCGCCGTTCGCGCCGCAGACCGCGCATGCCTTCATGTTGCGCGAAGGCATCACCAATACGACGCTGCCGCCCGCTTATGTGCGCGAGTTCGCGAACGTTTGCGAGCGCCTTGGCGTGCCGCCTTCGTTGCGCACGCTGCTGTTCGGCGGCGAGGCGATGTCGCAGGACAGTTTCGACGAGATTCGCCGCGTGTTCCCGTCGGTGCGTCTCGTCAACGGCTACGGGCCGACCGAGGCCGTGATCTCGCCGATGCTGTGGCCTGTCGATCCGGGCATGACGCCGGCGCTCGAGGAAGGCAACGGCTTTGCGTCGCTGCCGATCGGCTGGCCGATCGGGCGGCGCGTGGCGTGCATCGACGGCGCGGCGCAACTCGGCGAAGGCGGCGAACTGCTGCTCGGCGGCGCGTGTCTCGCACGTGGCTATCACGGCCGCGCGGCCCTGACGGCGGAGCGGTTTCTGCCGGACCCGGGCGGCGAGCCCGGCGAGCGGATTTACCGCACTGGCGACCTCGCACGCGAACGCGCGGACGGTTCGTTCGATTATCTCGGCCGCATCGACGATCAGGTGCAGGTGCGCGGCGTGCGTGTCGAGCCCGGCGAAATCGCGGCGTGTCTGCTGACGCATCCCGCGGTGGCGGATGCGGGTGTGCTCGCCGAAACTACCTATGGCCGGACGCAACTGATCGCCTGCATCGTGCTGCAAGACTCGCTCGACGATGCATCGCTGCGAGCGCATCTCGCCGCGCATTTGCCGCAGGCGTGGATGCCGCAGCGCCTCGTGCGCTTTGAGCGGCTGCCTTACACGCTGAACGGCAAGCTCGATCGCGCCGCGTTGCGCGACTTCGTTGCGACGATGCCGGTGGTGGCCGATGCGGATCATGTCGCGCCTCGAACCGCGACTGAAACGCGGTTGGCGGCGCTTTGGCAAACGCTGTTGAACGGCGCGGCGCCGATCGGCTGCGGCGATCGATTCTTCGCTAGCGGCGGCGATTCGCTCGCGGCCATGCAGTTGCAGGCGGCGATTCGTGTCGAATGGCGCGTGAACCTGCGGCTCGACACCTTGTTCGACGATCGACCGCTCGAAGCGCTAGCGCGTCTGATCGACGAGAGCGAGCCGGAAACGTGCGTGGGTTCGCATTCCATCACCGTAATGCGGCCCGCCGACGCGCCGTTCGTCGACCGTGCCGCCTCGTTCGCTCAACAGCGGTTCTGGGTGCTCGCGCAAACGCAGGACGCGGGTGCGGCTTACCACGTTGCCGTGCAATGGGACGTGCAAGGCTCACTCGATATCGGCACGCTGCAACGTGCGCTCGATTGTCTGATCGCGCGGCATCAGGCATGGCGCACCACACTGGTCGAATCCGACGACGGCGTTGTGATGCAACGCATTCATGCGCGCTTGCCGGTGCCGATCGCGCGCATCGATTTGCGCGCCGGCGGTGAGGCCGAACGCGCTTCACGACTGGTGCTGCTCACCGAACAGCACGTTGGCGCCGCCTTCGATCTGTCGAAAGGGCCGTTGGTGCGCGCCGCCCTTGTCACGCTGACTGACAACACCCAGCGGTTCCTGTTGACCACGCATCATTCGATTAGCGACGGTTGGAGTTCACGCTGCGCCTTCGACGAACTGCGAGCCGCCTACGCGGCATTCACGATCGGAAGCGAGCCGCAACTGCCCATACTGACCGTCCAGTACGCCGACTACGCGCAATGGCAGCGCGACCGGCTGGCCGCGGGCGAAGGCGACACGCAACTGGCGTACTGGCGCGATGCTTTACGCGACGCGCCCCCAGCACTCGGATTGCCGCTCGACCGGCCGCGCTCGCCGGAACACGACTATCGCGGCGGCCGTCTCGCGCTGCGTTTGCCCGTGGCGCTCTCGGAGGCCGTGCGCGAAACGGCGCGCCGCGCGCAGGCGTCCCCGTTCACGGTGCTGCTCGCCGCCTTCGACGCGTGGCTTTACCGGTTGACGGGCTCGACCGACGTCGTGGTCGCCGCACCCATCGCCCATCGCCAAAGAGCGGACACCGCGCCGCTGGTGGGACTCTTCCTCAACACGCTTGCGCTGCGCGCCCATGTTGCGCCGGACCTGCCGTTCGCCGCGTTGCTCGACGGCGTGCGCCGCTCCACCTTCGATGCGTTCGCACATCAGGACGTGCCGTTCGATCAGGTGCTCGACGCCGTCAAGCCGCCCGTGCGGCGCGGCGACGCGTGGCTCAAGGTCAAGTTCGCGCAGCAGTTCGATCTCGAACTGACGGCTGAATTGCCGGGTGCCTCGGTGCGCATGTCGCCGGGGCTCGACCTTGCCGCCCGCTTCGATTACGCGCTCGATTTCACCGACGACCCGCGCGGCATCGAACTGGTCGCCGCGTACGCATTCGACGGCATCGACGAAGCGACCGCTCACGCGTGGCTTCATAGTTACGCCGCGCTCGTTGCGGATGCCGTGCGCGATCCGCAACGAGCGATTGCTGAGTTGGACTGCGCGGATAGCGCCGAATACCGTTCCGCGCGGCGTGGCCGCGAATTCCAGCCGGCGGCTGATAACGTGCTCGCGCTGTTCGCGCGGCATGTGCGTGAGACGCCGCATCGGCTGGCGCTGGCGGATGCCGATACGCAGCTCACGTATGCGGAACTCGACGCGGCGTCGGACTGTATCGCATCGGCTTTGCGGCAGCGCGAGGTGGGCGCGGAACTGCCGGTGGCGGTATGTATCGAGCGTTCGGTGCGCTTTGCCGTGGCGATGATCGGCGTGATGAAGTCGGGCGCGTACGTCGTCCCGCTGGATCCGGCCGCGCCGCATGAGCGGCTGACTGCTTCTGTCGACGCTTGTGGCGCGCGCTGGATTCTGACGGCGGGCCAGGCCGTCACGCGGTTGGGCGCCGCGATCGCGCTCGACATCGACACGCTCACGCAAGCTTCATCGCCGGCTGGAGGTGGCGACGCCAGCCGACGCTCAATCGCATCGCACACGCCCCCGTTGGCAGCTCAAGCCGCCTACCTGATCTTTACCTCGGGATCGACCGGCACGCCCAAGGGCGTCGTGATTTCGCATGGCGCACTGGCCGACTACGTCGAAGGGATGCTGGACGAACTCGCATTCGCCGCCGACGCTTCGATGGCGATGGTGTCCACCGTCGCCGCCGACCTCGGCCATACGGCCTTGTTCGGCGCATTGTGCTCGGGCCGCACGCTGCACCTGTTGCCCGTGCAGTGCGCGTTCGATCCCGATCGCTTTGCCCACGAAATGCGCACGCGCCACGTGGGCATTCTCAAGATCGTGCCGAGCCACTTGCACGCGCTGCTCGACGCGCAGCAGGCTGCCGACGTGCTGCCCGCGCACGCGCTGGTGACGGGCGGCGAAACGCTGCCGTGGGCGCTGGTCGAGCGGATCGCGACGCTCAAGCCCGCGTGCCGCGTCATCAATCACTATGGCCCGACCGAAGCGACGGTCGGCGCGTTGACGTGCGATACGTCCGCGCCGGGCCAAACGGCGTTGCGCGCGCCGAGCATGCGCGGCGCCCAGGCCGTGCCGCTCGGTCTGCCCTTGCCGAACGCGTACGCGTGTGTGCTCGACCGCTCCGGCGCGAGCGTGCCGCCGGGCGCCGTCGGCGAGTTGTATCTCGGCGGGCCGGGTTTGGCGCGCGGTTATCTGCAACGTGCTGCCGCTACCGCCGAGCGTTTCGTGCCGAATCCATTCGCAGCGGGCGAGCGGCTCTATCGAACGGGCGACCGCGTGAGACTGCGCGCCGATCGCCGGTTGGATTTTCTGGGCCGGCTCGACGATCAGGTGAAGATTCGCGGCTACCGTGTCGAACCGGGCGAGGTGAGCGCGGCACTGCGCGCGCTCGACGGTGTCACTCAGGCCGAAACGCTGGCCGTGGAGCACGAAGGGCGTTTGCGTCTGGCGTCTTTCGTCGCGTTGACGAGCGGTGCGCGTTTCGACGAAGCCGCGTTGCGCGCGGCGCTGGGCGCGAGTCTGCCGGACTACATGGTGCCGGCCGTGTTGCAGCCTGTCGCCGCATTGCCGGTGACCGCCAACGGCAAGGTGGATCGGGCCGCGTTGCGGGCGCTGGCGGCTGCATCAGCACCCGTAATGGGCGCGGGCGACGCGCCGCAAGGCGCGATCGAGGCAACCCTCTCTACCGTCTGGAAGGACGTGCTCAAAGCCGAACGCGTGGGCCGCGACGACAACTTCTTCGAACTGGGCGGCGATTCGATTCTGGTGTTGCAGGTGATCGCCCGTTCACGCAAGCGCGGCGTGCGTTTTACGCCCAAGCAACTATTCGACTCGCCCACGCTCGCGCAACTCGCGCGTGTCGCGACGACGGTGGATCTCGCCGCGCAGGCCGCACCCGCTGCGAAGGCGCAGGCCGCGCCGTCCGAAGCCGACCACGCCGCGACGCTCACGCCCGCGCAACTGCGTTTCTTCGCGCTGGATATTCCGCGGCGCGGACACTGGAACCAATCGATCGAATTGGCTACGCAAGCGCCGTTCGATTTCGATGCTTTCGCGCGCGCTTTCGAAACGCTGCTGAGCCATCACGAGATTTTCCGGCAGCGTTTCGCGCCGGTTGGAACGCAAGGCGAATGGCGGCTCACGCTGGCCGCGCACGCGTTCGAAACACTGCCGCTCGCGGCGGCGTCCGCGCGCGACGAGGCCGACGCGCTCGCCCAGTTCGACGCGTTGCAAAGCACGCTCGATCTGACGCATGGCCCGCTCGTCTGCGCTTTGGCCGCGCTGCTGCCCGACGGTACGACAAAACTTTATCTGGCGATCCATCACATCATCGTCGACGGGGTGTCGTGGCGTGTGCTGCTGGACGATCTCGACACCGCGTATCGTGCCGCCTGCGAGCGCCGCAGCGTGCGTCTCGCGTCGACGGGAACGCGGGCGCAGGAATGGGCGGCACGGCTCGCACGCGCCGCGCTCGACACCACGAACTCGCCGTTTGCCGCCGAGCTGCCGTATTGGACCGCGCTCGCCGCGCCGTACGATGATCTACCGCTCGACCGTCCGCAAGCCACGGCGACGAACGCCGATGCGCAATCCGTGGTCCAGACCATCGGCGCCGAGCTGACCCAGGCCGCGTTGACGGAAGCGAATGGCGCATACCGGACGCAAACGGTCGAACTGCTGATAGCGGCGCTGGCGCAATCGCTCGGCTTGCCCGTGTGCCGGATCGAACTGGAGGGCCACGGCCGCGAGCCCTTGTTCGACGACGCCGACGTGAGCCGCACGCCCGGCTGGCTGACGAGCCATTATCCTGTGCAGTTCACACTCGAAAGCACGCCGGCGGCCACGCTCGGCGCGGTCAAGGACACGTTGCGCGCGGTGCCGAACAAAGGTCTCGGCTTCGGCGTGCTGCGCCACTACGGCGATGCGGCGACGCGCGCGGCGCTGACTGCCGTGCCGCGCCCGCGTGTGACCTTCAACTACCTCGGCCAGTTCGATGCGCCGCGCGAGGCGGCGCTCGTGCCGCGTTTCGGCGGCGCGGGCCGCGAGCGTGATCCGGCGGGTCCGCTTGGCAACGCATTGGCGATTCACGCGTATATCGACGGCGCCGCGGCGCGCCAGCTCACAATCCACTGGGTCTACGGCGCGACGCAATTCGAGCGCGCCACCGTGGAAGCCATCGCGCGGCGCTTCGAAAGCGCGCTCGCCGGCTTGATCGCCGCCTGCACCGCCCGTCTCGCGCAGCGCGGCGGCGGCGCGACGCCTCGCGACTATCCGCTCGCGCGTGCCGCCGGCCTGACGCAGGCCGCTATCGAGCGCATGCCATTCGACTTGCGCGCCATCGACGATATCTATCCGCTTTCGCCGATGCAGCACGGCATTCTGTTTCACTCGCTGTTCGCGCCCGAGCAGTCCACTTATGTGAATCAACTGGTCGCGACGCTGATCGAGCCGGACGTCGACCGGCTGCGGGTGGCCTTCGAGGCCGCCGTGCCGCGCCACGACATCTTGCGCACGAGCTTCACGCCCGATGAGGCGATGCCGATGCAGGTCGTGCACCGCCAGGCGCGCATGCCCGTCGAGATTCTCGATTGGCGCGAGCGCGGCGCGGATGCCATGGCCGCGTTCGAAGCCTGGCTCGGCGCCGACCGCGCGCGCGGTTTCGATCTGACGTCGCCGCCGTTGATGCGCGTTGCGCTGATCCGCATCACGGACGACGCATGGCGTCTCGTCTGGACGCGTCACCATTTGCTGCTCGATGGCTGGAGCACGGCGCGTTTGTTCGCCGACGTGCTGCGCGACTACATTGCGCCGCCGCGCCCGCAGCCGTTCGCCGCGCCCGCGAAGACGCGTTATCGCGACTTCATCGCGTGGCTGGCTGAACGCGACGCCGACAGCGAGCGCGCGTTCTGGCTGCAACGGCTCGCGCGGCTCGACGAACCGACGCTGGTTGCGGATCTCGACTCCGCAAACGGCCGCCGCGCGTCGCGTCACCTCACGCGGCGCGAGACCGTCGACGCGGCTACGACGGCGCGTCTCACCGACACCGCGCGCCGTCTGAAAATCACGCTCAACACGATGGTGCAGGGCGCATGGGCGCTCGCGCTGCAGCGGATCACGCATCGCCCGGTGGTCGCCTTCGGCGCGACTGTCGCGGGCCGTCCCGATGCGCTACCGGATGTCGATACCGTGCTGGGCCTTTTCATCAACACGCTGCCGGTGATCACCGCGCCGTTGCCGCAACGCCGCGCCTCGGCATGGCTGCACGATCTGCAGCGCGAGAACGCCGCGGCTGCGGAGCACGCGCACACGCCGCTCTATGAAATCCAGCAATGGGCGGGACAGGGCGGCGGCGCGCTGTTCGACACGCTGGTGGTGTTCGAAAACTATCCCGTAGACGATGCCTGGCAAGGCCGCGACGAGCGCGCGCTCAAACTGCGTGAACTGCGCAATATCGAAGCGACCGACTTCGCGCTCACGCTGGTGATCGAAGCGAGCGCCACGCTGACGATCGACTACGGCTACGACGCCGCGCAACTCGATGAGGCACGTGTCGCGGCATTGCACCGCGCGTTCGCCGCATGTCTGGAGGCCCTGATCGCGGATCCGGACGCACCGCTCGGCACGATTTCGATTTCCACGGCGGACGATCGGGCCACGCTGGACCGCTTCAACGCGACCGCGCAAGCATGGCCGCGCACGCGGCAGCAGGCGCTGCATCGGCAGTTCGAACAGAGCGCGCTGGCGTCGCCCGATGCGATCGCGCTGGAATTCGCCGATCCGCAAGGCCGCACGCAGCAGATGTCCTACGGCGAACTCGACGCGAATGCCGACCGCGTCGCCGCCGCGCTCATCGAAGCCGGCGTGCGCGCGGACACGGCGGTCGCGTTGTGCGTCGAGCGTTCGTTCGACATGGTGGTGGCGCTGATCGGCGTGCTCAAAGCGGGCGCGGCTTATCTGCCCATCGATCCCGACTATCCGGCGGATCGCATTGCGTATCTGCTCGACGACGCGAAGCCGGCTGTCGTGCTGACGCAGCCGCACCTGCTGGAACGCGTCACGGCCGCAGTCGACAGCGCCCGCGTGCAAATCCTGAGCGTCGACGCACTACGCGGCGCCGACTTCACGCTCAGCGCTGCCGTGGCGGTTGCACCCGATCAGCTCGCTTACCTCATCTACACATCGGGCTCGACAGGCAAGCCGAAGGGCGCGGGCAATACGCACCGCGCGCTGGCGAACCGGATTGCGTGGATGCAGACCGCCTATCGCCTCGACGCGAGCGACGTCGTGCTGCACAAGACGCCGTTCGGCTTCGACGTGTCGGTGTGGGAGTTCGTGTGGCCGCTTGCCGTCGGCGCGAAGCTCGCGATTGCGGCGCCCGGCGACCATCGCGATCCGGCACGCCTCGTCGCGGCTATCGAAGCCCATCGCGTCACCACGCTGCATTTCGTGCCGTCGATGCTCGCGGCCTTCGTCGCCCATCTGGAAGACTTCCATGTGGCGGCGCGCTGCGCGAGCATCGAGCGAATCGTCGCCAGCGGCGAGGCGCTGGCGCCGGAACTGGTGGCGCGCGTCGCCCGGCAATTGCCTCGCGCGCGGCTCTATAACCTCTACGGCCCGACCGAAGCCGCCATCGACGTGTCGCACTGGACGTGCGATGCGCGTGATGCCGAAGCGGCGTCCGTGCCGATCGGTCATCCGATTGCGAATCTGCAACTGCACGTGCTCGACGCGGCGTTGCAACCGCTGCCGCCAGGGGCGACCGGCGAACTATACCTGGGCGGTGCAGGGCTGGCGCGCGGCTACCTGGGCCGGCCCGCGCTGACGGCGGAACGCTTCGTTCCCGATCCGTTCACGCAAGGTGCGCGGCTTTACCGAACCGGCGACCTCGCACGTCGCCGCGCGGACGGCGCGCTCGACTATCTCGGCCGCATGGATACGCAGGTGAAACTGCGTGGCCAGCGTATCGAGCCGGGCGAAATCGAGGCGCTATTGCGTGCGGCACCGGGCGTGCACGATGCCGTGGTGATCGTGCGTGACGAGCAATTGATTGGCTACGTGGCGCGCGGCGCGGACAACGCGCTCGACACGCCGGCGCTGCTCGATGGCTTGCGTGCGCAATTGCCGTCGTACATGGTGCCTTCGTATCTGGTTCAGGTGGATGCGCTGCCGGTCACGCCGAACGGCAAATGCGACCGTCATGCGCTGCCGGCGCCCGAGCGTGGCGCGGCCGACCGGCAAGCCGTCGCCTTGCCGGCCACCGAAACCGAGCACGAACTCGCCGGGATCTGGAAACGGGTGCTGCGCGTCGACACGATTGGCCGCGACGACGACTTCTTCGCACTGGGCGGCCACTCGCTGCTCGCGACACAAGCGAACGCGCAGGCGAATCTGCACTGGACGCTCGTCCTGCCGCTGCGCACCTTGTTCGACGAACGCACGTTGCAGCGCTGCGCGGCCGCGATCGACCGCGCGCTCGCCGGGCGCGATGCGCACGGAGCAGGCGATACCGCGAGCGCGATCGATGCATTGCTCGGCGAATTCGAACTGCAATAAGCCAGCGCGGTCGATTCGTCGACCCGTCGGCCCGTACCGGGACAACCCAGCATGACCACAGCCAAACCGGATCTGCTTTCCCTTGCGTCGCGCTTCGCGCTGTTGCCCGATGCGCAACGCAAGGCCTTTCTCACGAAGCTCGCCGCCGCCGGCATCGACTTTCGCGTGCTGCCGATTCCGCCGCGCGCCGAGCGGACCGCGAGCGTGCCGGCTTCGTTCGCGCAAACGCGTTTGTGGCTGCATGCGCGAATGATCGATGAAGCGGCCGCATATCACATTACCGAGCGTCTGCGGCTCGACGGCGCGCTCGATGCCAACGCGCTGCGTCTTTCGTGCGATGCGTTGATCGCACGCCACGAAGCGCTGCGTACCACTTTCAGCGAGAGCGCGGACGGCGTGTTGCAGACGGTACATGCGCCGTCGCGTTGCCCGTGGCGCGCGAGCGATGTGAGCGCGTCGGCCGCCGATCAGCGCGAGGCGTGCGCCGCCGAGATTGCACGCGCCGACGAAGCGAAGTCCTTCGATCTGTCGGTCGGGCCGTTGATGCGCGCTCATCTGATTCGCCTCGACGCGACCACCCACTGGCTCGCGCTGACGACGCACCACATCGTCTCCGATGGCTGGTCCGCCGACGTGATGCTGGCCGAACTGGCGTCGTTTTACCGCGCGTATGCGAAGAGCGAATCGGTGTCGCTCGCGCCGTTGCCGATCCAGTACGCCGACTTCGCGTTGTGGCAGCGCCGCTGGCTCGACGCGGGCGAGCGTGAGCGTCAATTGGGATTCTGGCGCGAGCGGCTGGACGCGAATCGCGACGTGCTGATATTGCCGGGCGCGGCGCCGCGTCCGGCTCAGCGCAGCGCGCGCGGCGCGCGGCATCGTTTCGTGCTCGATGCCGCGCTCGCCCGGCAAGTCAAAACATTGGCCAATGCGCGGCGCGCAACGCCGTTCGCCGTATTGCTCGCAGCCTTGAGCGCATTGCTCGCGCGCTCGTCGGGCGAAACGCAGATCCGGATCGGCGTGCCTGCGGCGAATCGCGAGCGCGGCGAAGTCGCCGGGCTCATCGGCTTCTTCGTGAATACGCTCACGCTCGCTACACCGGTTCCGGCGAGGCAGCCGTTCGCCGCGCTGGTCGATGCGACGCGGCAAGCGCTGATCGACGCCCAGTCGCATCAGGATGTGCCGTTCGAACAGGTGGTGGAAGCACTCGGCGTGGTGCGTAGCGCGAGTCATCATCCCTTGTTTCAGGTGATGGCCGCTTACGGCGCGCGCCGCCGTCTGCCTTCGCTCGCGGAAGTGCGCATGACGGAGTTGCCATCGGGCGCGCCATTCGCCAAGTTCGATCTGACGTTGAGCTTCGAGGAACGCGACGACGGTTCGATCGACGCGTATTTCATCTACGCGCTCGATCTGTTCGAGGCCGATGCGATAGAGCGTCTCGCCGCGCGATTCATCGAGTTGCTGTCGAACGCGATAACCACTCCGGCGACCGCGGCCGGAGATTTGCAGTGGCTGCCTCAAGCCGAGCGCGCGCAACTCGATGCATGGAATCGCGCGGCTTTGCCACCCGAAGCAACGTTCAGGCCGGTGCATCAGCGCGTGGCCGATCATGCCCGCGCGCGGCCGGACGCGCACGGCGTCGCCGACATGAACCGCTCGCTCACGCGCCACGACGTGGACGCGCAAGCGACGCGTCTCGCGCAACGCCTCGTCGCGGCCGGCGTGAGGGCGGAAACGCGGGTCGGCGTGGCGCTGAGCCGTTCGGTCGATCTGCTGGTCGGGCTGATTGCCGCGTTGAAATCGGGCGGCGCGTTCGTACCGCTCGATCCGAGCCATCCGCGCGAGCGTCTCGCACAGATTCTCGATGACGCGCGAATCACGCACGTCGTCACGGAACGCGCGAGTCTTGCCGCGTTGCCAGAGTCGGACCGTTTGCGTTTGTGGCTGATCGACGAGGCACCGTCGAGTGATGAGCACTTTGCGGCAAATGTCGAATTACCGCGCGTGTCGCCGCATCAGGCAGCCTATGTGATCTATACGTCCGGTTCGACCGGCAAGCCGAAGGGCGTGGTGGTCGATCACGGTTCGTTTGCGCTTCACTGCGCGGCAATCGCGCAGCGCTACGGCGCCGGTGAGCGCGACGTCTTCCTGTTGTTCCAGTCGGTCAATTTCGATGGCGCGCATGAAGGCTGGTTCTCGCAATACATGTCCGGCGCAGCCGTCGCGATCACGGCGGATACGTTGTGGCCGCCCGCGCAAACCTGCCGGATGATGGTGCGCGAAGGCGTGACCATGACCTACGTGCCGCCCGGTTGCGCGACCCAACTCGCCGAGTGGGCGCTCGCGCACGGCGCGCCGCCCAGCTTGCGTTCGTTGACGGTGGGTGGGGAAGCCACCTCGCGTGAAGCATTCGCGCTGCTGCGCCGGGCATTTCCGAACGCGCGCATCGTCAACGGGTATGGGCCGACTGAAACCGTCATCACGCCGATGCTGTGGATGTTCAATCCGGCCGACGACACCGCGAAGCTCGCGGACAGCGCGTATCTGCCGATCGGCACGCTGGTCGGCGCGCGTTCGGCGCACGTGCTCGATGCGCGCCTGAATCCGCTGCCGGTCGGCGTGATCGGCGAACTGTATCTGGGGGGCGAGGGCGTGGGCGTCGCGCGCGGCTATCTCGACCGGCCGGCGCTCACGGCCGAGCGCTTCGTGCCGGATCCGTTCGGGCGGCCGGGCGCGCGGCTCTATCGCACGGGCGACCTCGTCAAGCGGCGGGCGGACGGCGTGTTCGACTTTATCGGCCGTGTCGATCATCAAGTGAAGCTGCGCGGCTTGCGGATCGAATTGGGTGAGATCGAAGCGCAACTCGCCGCGCACGACGATGTGCGCGAAGCCGTGGCGACCGTGCATGGCAAAGGCGCGCAAGCGGCGCTGGCGGCGTATGTGGAACTGAGCGCCGAAGCGCGCGAGCGCAATACGCGCGCGGATGCCGCCGAGCTCGACGCGCATCTGCGTCACACGCTGCCTGACTACATGGTGCCGGCGCATATCGTCGTGCTCGACGCATTGCCGCGCAATGCCAACAGCAAGGTGGACCGCGCGGCGCTGCCGGCGCCGCGACGTGTGGAACGTGCCTACCAGGCGCCCGCAGCCGGACTCGAAGCCGAGCTTGCACGGATTTTCCGCGAAGTGCTGGGCGTGGAGCGTGTCGGCCGCGCCGATCATTTCTTCGAACTCGGCGGACATTCGCTCGCGGCGGTCCGGGTGGCAACACGCGTGGCTGAACGGCTCGCGCGCGATGTGCCGGTGCGCACGCTCTTCGAAGCACCGACGCTTGCGCAATACACGCAGCGGGTGATGGCAGCGGCACGCAGCGAAGCGCCGGTCGATGTCGGCAACGAGACGCCGGGCGGCGCTGCCAACGCGGGCGTCGTACCCGACGCGAATGGCATCTTGCCGCTTTCTTCCGCGCAATTGGGCTTGTGGTTCCTGTGGCGCTCGCAACCGGACAGCGCGGCCTACAACATTCCCGTTGCGCTGCGTCTGCATGGACCGCTCGATGTCGTTGCATTGCGCGAAGCGTTCGCTCAAGCCGCAGCGCGGCATCCCGCGCTGCGCGTGCGGCTCGTCGAACGCGAGGGGCAAGCGCCGGGACAAAGCGTCGCTGAGTCTGCGTCGTTCGAACTGCCGGTGATCGATCTATCGGGCGATCCGATGGAAGCTGCCCGCGAGAACGCCGCTATCGCACTCACCGACGAAGACGCGCTCACACCGTTCCACCTGCTAGACGATGCGCCGCTTTGGCGCGTGCGCGTGCTGCGCCTTGCCGGGCATGATCACGTGTTGTCGCTGGTCGTGCATCACATCGTGTCGGATGGTCAGTCGATCGATCTGTGGCTGGAAGATGTGCGCGCCACCTATGTAGCGATCGTGCGCGGCGCGTTGCCGGCGGCTTCGGCGGCGCAATCGCCTTCTCGTCAGGAACTGGTCTTGCCGGTTGCCGCGCCGCGAGCGCGCCTGGCGTTCTGGCGCGATGCGTTGGCCGAGGTGCCATCGCAACGGTTGCCGGCGCCGCCGACAGGCCGCGTGGCGGTGCCGGGCTGGAGCGCCGGCCGCCTCGTATTCGAATTGGCCCCGGCTCTGGTGCGCCGCGCCCGCTCGATGGCGCTCGAAGTTCATGCCACGCTGCCCATGTTGCTGCACGCCGCGCTGAACCTCGCCTTCTATCGTGCCACCGGCGCGACGGATCAGCCGGTCGGCGTTCTCGCTTCGACACGCGAGCTGACGGGCGAAGCCGCACACCGCGCGCTCGGACTCTTCATCAATGCAGTGGTCGTACGCACGCGGCTTACGAAAACGGATACGCCCGTCACGCTGCTCGCCGGCGTGCGCGATGCCGCGCTCGCGGCTTATGCGCACGCGGACACGCCGTTCGCCGACGTCGTGACCGCACTGCGCGCCACACGCGTCGAAGCCGGCAACCCGCTTTTTTCGGTGATGTTCAATTACCTGCGCCCCGCTGGAACGGCGCAACGCGACTGGGCCGGTCTCACCCTCGGCGACTTCAACGACGTGCGGCACCGGGTCGTGTTCGAGCTGGAACTGGATGTGGTCGAGCATGCCGATGGACGCGTCACAGGTGCCTTCTCATATGCGGACGAACTGGTGGACGGTCGCTTCGTCGAGGCGCTGAGCGCCGATTATCTGAATGTAGTGCAGCAGTTCGTGGACATGCCGCATCAACCCTTGGGCGCTGCCTCAGCGCGCTTTGCATTGGCATCGGCCGGCGCTTCGACGAGCGCGCAGGCAGGCCCGACCTCTCACCACGAAGCAGCCGAGCGCGCGGAGGCGCTCGAACGCGTCTGGAGCGATCGCTTTGAAGGCAACACGCCCGCGCTTCACGACGATCTGTTCGAAGCGGGCGCGAGTTCGTTCGACGTCGTGCGCTTTGTCGATGCCGCGCAACGCATGGGGCATGCGCTGGAGATTGCCGACGTGTTCGCCGCGCCGACTTTCGCGCAACTGGGCGCGCGGCTGGTGGCGCGGGCTTCGAGCGTCGCCGAGTTGCGCGACGGCGCTTGAATCGTGGAGCGAGTACGAAGGCGAGCAACAACACGCAATGAATAAGAACCGCATCAATCACGAAAGAGTTTTCGCCGGCCCGCGCATGCGGCACGCCGGCTTCCACCGATAAGGACCTGCGACATGCACAGAGACACCGTATTTGATCTGATCGGAATCGGCTTCGGACCGTCGAATCTGGCGCTGGCCGTGCGCCTCGCCGAAGAAGCCGGGGTCTCGGACCTCGCGCACTGCTTTATCGAGCGTCAGCCGGAATTCGGCTGGCATCGCGGCATGCTGCTCGACGACTGCCGGATGCAGATTTCCTTCCTCAAGGACCTCGTGACGATGCGCGATCCGACAAGCCGCTTCACCTTCATCAACTATCTGTTCGAACGCGGACGCCTGGCGGATTTCGTCAACCTGAAGAACTTCTATCCGACGCGCGTGGAGTTTCACGATTACCTGGCCTGGGTGGCGGCGTCGTTCGACGATCGCGTGAACTACGGCCAGACCGTGACCGGTATCGAAGCGGTCAGGAGCACGGGCCACACGAACGAAGTCGCAGCGCTGCGCGTGTTCTCCCGCGACCACGAAGGACGCGAATGGCAGCGGGTGACGCGGGCGCTGTCGGTCGGTATCGGCGGCGGCCCTCAGGTGCCGGAGGCTTTCGCCGCTCTCGGCACGCACAACATCGTGCATTCGTCGCAGTACCTCACGTCGATCGATCGGGTGGTGGGGCCCGCGAGCGGTGCGCGAAAACGCTTGGCGGTGGTCGGCGCGGGGCAGAGCGCGGCCGAAGTGTTCGTCGATCTGACGCGCCGCTATCCGCACGTGGATGCGAGCCTCATCATCCGGTCGAGTGCGCTGAAACCCGCCGACGACAGCCCGTTCGTCAATGAGATCTTCAACCCCGCCTTTACCGATGTCGTGTACGCGCAGCCGCGCGACGGCCGGCGCGCGCTGATCGAGCGCTTTCGCGACACCAACTACGCGGTGGTCGACCGTCCGCTGATCGAGCAGATCTACGAAATGCTTTATCTGCAGAACGTCTGCGCCGAGCCGCGCCACCGGTTGCTGGCGAACACCGCCATCGAAACCGCGATGCGCACGGGCGGCGGCCGGATCGAACTCACGCTGCGCGACCGCTTGAGCGGCCACGCGCGCGCCGAGCATTTCGACGCGCTCGTGCTCGCGACGGGTTATCGCCGCGACACGCATGTCGACCTGCTGGAAGGGCTCGCGCCGCATCTGGGCGATGCGCTCGCGCGAGGCGACGTCGAACGCGATTACCGGCTTGTCACACCGGCGAGCTTTAAACCGCGCATTTATCTGCAGGGCTGTTGCGAAGACAGTCACGGACTCTCCGACACGCTGCTGTCCGTGCTTGCGCTGCGTTCCGACGAAATCGCCGCTTCGCTCGCGCATCACGCCTTGCAGGACCGGACGGCTGACCGGACAAGCCGCACCCAGGCAAACGCGACGAGCGCGGGCCGCATGAGCTACGCTGTCTAATGCAACGCGGCGTCACGACTGACATACACAGGAATCGACCATGCCAAAGAAGAAACTCGTTTACATCTGGTCGCTGCGAAACGCGGCCGCCGACAAGGCAGGCCAGGACATTGCGTACAAAAGCGGCTCACGCTATATGAAGTCGGTGCTGGAGTCGCTTGTCGAAGCGCTCAATGAAACCGGACTCGGCGACCAGTACTCGCTCGAACAGGTCATTTACGATGACGATGCCGGATCGAGCGCGGACCGCGAAAAACTCAAGGAATACGGGTTCGCCTACGAGCCGGGCAAGCGCTGGTTCTATCCGCCGGATTTGCGCGTGCAGGGCAAGCCGGTCAATGATCTGCTGCTCGCGATTCCATCGACATACCGGCGCGAACCGCTCGATGCGCCAGGACGCGCGGCACGTAAGAGCGAGTTTGAAAAGCACCTGCTCGATACGCTGAGGGCGTTGAAGGCCGATATCGTCGTGCTCGATGGGCTTCTGATCATTCTCGACGAACTGGTTCGGCCGGGCGCGCCGTTCTATCGCAAGATCGTGAATATTCACCCGGGCGTGACGCGCGCCGATTCGCCCTATGAGCGGCGCGGCGCCTATGCGACGCTCGACGCGCTTTACGGCGCACGCGGCAAGAAAGTCATCAACTGGAAGACGATGGAGACCGTGGCGGTCGAACCGCTACATCTGACGGGCGCATCGTTTCACTATGTCGATAACGGAATCGACTCCGGCGAGGTGATTCACGACGTGCTGAATACCGAAATCGACGAGAACGATACGATCCTCGAACTACGCTGGAACAATTTCAACCGCAGCCTTTTCCCGGCTTTGAACGAGGGGCTCGCGATCATGGCCGGGCAGCAGGCAAGCCGATGCGACGCGTGCTGAACAGCGTGTCATCTCCGATGGCGCACGCCCGCCCTCCATAGGCACCCTGAGGCACCCTGAGCGGCGCGAGTGCGCCGCTCTTCCGTCACGCCTCGACTTGCACCGGCTGCCCCCCAGGCGCGTGCTTCGTGCGGCTCAGTCTTCGCGACGCGCGGCCGGAAATCACGAAACTGAGTGCGGCGAGCACCCACACACCCACGGCACCATAGATCATCACCCAGCCGAAACCCTGCATCAACGCAGCGTGCACGATGCTTCCGGACGGGTCGATTCGCGCCAGGGCCGGGATGCCGGCTCTCACCGCCTCGATATCTCCCGCCGCAATTTTCTCTGCCAGCCTGCCGAGTTGCGCGGTGCCGAGCGGCTTCGGCAGTCGCGTCTTCAGATCGAACAGAATGCCGCCGACCAGGATCGCGCCCATCAACGCGATGTTGATCGCGAGCGTAATCATCCGGGCGCTCATATCGATGGCGGACGCCATGCCCGCGCGTGCCGCGGGAACCGCAGCGGTCGTCGTATTCGTGACAGGCGTATTGGTGAGGCCGAGGCCCGCGCCGGCAAGCATGCAACCGGGCAGCATCGCCCACACGTCCGCGTGCGCGGCGCTGCTGCCGTATCGCATCAGCATGAAGCCGAGGCCGATTGTAAACAGGCCCGCAGGGATGGCGATTCCCGAGCCGAAACGCAGCGCGAGACGTTCGCCGAGCGGCGGCAAGACCAGCGTGGGCAGCGTGTAGGCGAGCAAGGCAAGTCCGGCGTGCACACTGTCATAACCAAGGCCGATCTGGAAGTAGATCGGCAAATAGATCATGAAGGGCCAGAAGCTGAAATTCATGCCCGCCGAGCCCATCAACGCGCCGGAAAACTGCGGAATCCTGAAGACGGAAAAATCGAACATGGGACGGGCACTGAGTTTCTCGGCAACGAGAAACCCCACGAAGGCGAGCAGCGTCGCCGCGATGATCAAGCGTGCGCGAGGATTGTCGAAACCGAGGGCTGGGGCCTGCGTGATGAAATACACGAGGCCGAAAACCGCGAGTGACAGCGTGACGATGCCGGCCACGTCGAGCGTATGCGCGTGCGGGTCGCGCGACTCCTGCACGCCGCTGAAAACGAGCGTCAAGGTGAGGACGGCGAGCAGTGCATGCACCCAGAAGACCCATTGCCAACTGGATAGCGCCACGATCGTCCCGCCGATGATCGGCCCAAAGCCGAGCCCGATGCCGAAGATGATGCCCCACGCGCTGAATGCGCGAGCGCGTTCGGGCCCTTCGCTGAACTGATGCGAGAGCACGGCCACCTGGCAGATGAGCATGGCGCCGCCGCTCGCGCCTTGCAACAGGCGCGCGACGATCAGCGTCGGCACGCTTTGCGCGAGCCCGCAGATCAACGAGGTGACACCGAACAGCGCGATGCCGATCACGAAGATGCGCCGGCGGCCGAAGCGGTCCGCCAGCGCGCCGGTCGCCATCAGGACGGTGGTCACCGCGAGCGTGTAGGCATTCATGATCCATTGCATGCCTTTGAAGTCGCCGTGCAGCACTCGCTCGAGCGTCGGCAGAATCACCGGCACGCTGGAGATTTCGAGGCCGAACATCAACGAGGCAAGGCACACCGCGCCCAACGCCAGGGTGTTTTTGCGGAGCGAGAGGACGGTGGCGGGCCGCGCGACTTCGCCGGCAGCGATGCGTGCAGGGCGCGACTCGCGCGAGGCCGGCGGATGTTCTGCCGTGGCCGCCGCTCGGGGCCGTTGTGCGCGCCGTGGCGGCGCGATCGGATCATTGGTCATGGATTTCCACCTCGAAAGTCGATGGGCTTTGCCCACCATGGAATGTGTAATATAGGGGGAATTAAAGTCCCCATTGGCGCGTGAAAATCCCAGAAATGTGTCTTGGAAGGAACCAATAAGGCGAAGTATGAGCGACATCCTCGACGGCGTGACCACGTTCGTGCGCGTGGTTGAAACCGGCAGTTTCGCGTTGGCCGCGGAGCGCATGAACCTGACGCGCTCCGCGGTCGGCAAAGTGATCGTGCGGCTCGAGAAGCGGCTCGGCGTGCGCCTGCTCAATCGCACGACGCGCAGTCAGAGCCTCACCGAAGACGGCCAGGCGTATTACGACCGCTGTGTGCGCGCGCTGGCCGAACTGGAGGCCGCCGAAGCCGACCTGGACTCAGGGCGGCGCGAACCGAAAGGGCGTCTGCGTGTGAGCGTGCCGCAGGCCTTCGGGCATCACTGCGCGGCGCCAGTGCTGCTGGGACTTGCGCGCAAGCATCCGCAATTGAAGATCGACATTTCGATTACCGATCGCTTCGTCGACGTGATCGAAGAGGGTTTCGATCTCGTGGTGCGTGTCGGACCGCTCGCCGACAGCGTGAGTCTCGCCGCGCGCAAGCTCGGCGTGCAGCACGCGAGCATCGGCGCCGCGCCAGCCTATCTGGCGCGGCACGGCACGCCGCGCAGCGTGGCCGAACTGAGCGGACACGTTGTGATCGCCTACTTGCGGGCAGGCTCGGCGCAGCCGTGGGATGTGGTCGACGTGGATGGGCAGATTCGCCGCGCGCAAGTTCAGCCGCAGCTCGGTTTCGACGACATGCAAGGCATCGTCGATGCCGCGCTCGCCGGATTCGGCCTGGCGTGGCTGCCGAGTTGGCTGCTCGCCCGCCATGAGCAGACCGGCGAACTGGTGACGGTCATGGACAACTGTTTCCGGCCTTCTCAGGAGATCCACCTGGTGTGGCCGAAGAGCCGCTATCTGCCGCTGAAAACGCGCTGTGCGATCGATGCGCTGGTCGCGCAGATTCCGCCCATGATCGGGGCGCCCGACGCGGGCGCCCCTCGTTCACCTGATGCCTAGAATTGCAGCGTGGCGCTGGCTACGGCGGTGCGCGTCGGCGACGGCGCCACGTAGTAGCCCCATGCCGTCGTCCAGTAACGGCGATTGAAGAGGTTGTTGATCCCGGCGCGGAAGGTCACGTCCTTGCCGGCGATCCTGGTCTCGTACCGGCCGCTCAGATCGAAGGTGGTGTAGGCGGGCACGAACTGCGTGTTCTGCGCGTCCACCGCCTGATTGCCGACATACTTGCCGCCGAAGGCCAGCGTGAGCGGGCGCAGATACGACGGGTTGTATTCGATACGGCCCGTCACGGTGAAGCGCGGCGCGCCGTAGATGCGCTTGCCTTCCACGGACGGGTCGTCTACGTCCACTGCCTTCGTGTCGAGCCACATCACGCCGCCCAGCACGCGCCATTCGCTCGTCAGCGCAAGCCAGCCGCTCGCGTCGACGCCCTGATAGCGCTTCGTGCCATCCTGCACGAAGATATTGGCGGTGTTCGTGTAGTTGTAGCCCTGATCGACACGGAACAGCGCAACGTTGGCGCCCCACCCGGCGTGATCGGTTTTGAAGCCGATTTCGTACTGCTTGCTCTTCAGCGGACCGAACGTGGCCGGGTAGTTGAGGTTGGTATTCGACGCCGCGCCGCCCTGTTCGAGCGACTCGACGTAGCTCGCGTACACCGTCGAGTACGGATCGGTCTTGAACATCAGCGCGAAGGTCGGCGTGACCGGATCCGCTTCGTATTGCGACGAGACGGCGCCGCTCGGGTCGTACACATGCTGGCGATATTGCGTGTAGCGCAGGCCGACCAGGGCCGACAGGCGCGACGTGAGTTGCACGGTGTCGCTCGCGTACACGGCAGCCTGCGTGGTGCGCTGCTGGCGGTACAGGTCCGAGCCGATGCTGACTTCGTCGTTGGTCAGCAACGTGCTGCCGTACAGATTGCCGTAGCCGAGGAAGTAGCCCTCGTTCCAACCCGTGCTGTTGCTGTACTCGCTGGTTTGCGTTTCGAAACCGGCGCCTACCACCACGTCATGCTTGATGCTGCCCGTGTTGAAATGCCCTTGCACCATCGCGTCGACGTTCTGGTAGAAGTAGCGCGTCATGGCCGCATAGAGCGTGTTCGAGTAGTTGCCCGCTGCGTCCGTGACAAACAGAAGACTGTCCGAATTGGTGCGATTCTCCTTGGCGAAGCGGTATTTCACGCTCGCGTGCCAGTTTTCGGAGAGGCGGTAGTCGAGGCCCGTGCCGAACGAGGCCATTTCGGTCTGGTAATAGTTCTGCGGTTGCGTCAGCGCGTGGGTGACTTTGCTCGCGTCGGGAATGCCGCCGGCGTCGGAGCCGAACATCAGGCCGAACAGCGTGCCGTTGGTTTTGCGCTTCTGGTAGAACGCGTCGGCGCTCCACGTCAGGTCCGGCGTAATGCGGAAGTCGAACGCGAGCGACGCCACCTGGCGGCGCACGTGACCGTGGTCCTCGGCGGTGTTGCCGTCTTCGTTGACGAGGTTCAGGCGGTAGCCGAAACGGTCGTCGTTGCCGAAGCGGCCGCCCAGATCGACCGCCTCGCTGAACACGCCGGCCGACCTGTAGCCGACGGTGACGCTGCGGTACGGCGTGTCGGTGGGGCGTTTCAATACGTAGTTGACGATCCCGCCCGGCGAGCCGAAGCCGTACATGAAGCCGGACAGGCCCTTGAGCAATTCCACCTGCTCGAACGGTTCGAGCGACAGGTCGGTATCCCACGACGGGAAGGTCTGGCCGTCCACCTTGATGCTGTTCAGCGTGTCGATCGGCATGCCGCGCACGGTGAACATCGAATTTTCGCTGATCGCGTTTTCGCTCGTGACCGAGACGGCCGGATCGTACTTGTACAGATCGTTGGCGGTCGTCGCGAACAGATCCTGCGCTTCGTCGCTCGTCACCACGTGGGTCGAGAACGGCGTGTCCACCTGCTTGCGCGAACCGAGCGCGCCCGCGCTGACCGTGTCGGCTTGCGCGACCGCGCTGTCTTTCGACGCCGTGACGCTCACGGCCGGCAAGGTGGCGGCCGTCTCGCTCGCCGCGGCTTGCGCCCATCCCGGCGACGACAGCGTGGAAAGCGTCAAACCGACGCTGGCCAGAAGCCCCGCGCTAAGCAGCGATGGGGTGCGACGTTGGCCGCGCGCAAAAGTCGGGCGGCCGGCGACAAATAGAGTCTGCATGTTGTTCGAATTAGGCAGGTGGCGGCGCGCACCAGATTTGTGCAAAAACGGCGCCGTGCTAGCGAGTGGTTGTTAGACGAAAGGGTGAAACTGAAAGGTGTGCTCGAATGGTAATGCATCTGATTCGCATTCACAAATTATTTTTTGCGGTTCAGGTCATCTATAAGACATCTCTTTTCAGACCGGGTGTATGAGGCTGTAAGTCTTATCTGGCGGGGCTGGACCCCATTGAGCGTGCGTTCTGGATATGTTTGTTTCGCAGCGAATAGAGGAAAACACGCATATACTCACGCTCTGGCCGTAAAAAGTAGTGCCGAGCCTCGCGCTGCGTTTTGCTGCTTCGTCGCAACCTCGCCGGCTCAGCGCTACCAAACGCTCTGTCTATCACTTCACCTAGCAAAGCATCGAACATGTCCACACCGCCGAAGATCATCTACACCCTGACTGACGAAGCGCCTGCTCTGGCGACCTACTCGCTGCTGCCGATCGTCAAGGCGTTCACGCGCTCGTCCGACGTGATCGTTGAAACGCGCGACATTTCGCTGGCCGGCCGGATCATCGCTGCATTTCCCGACTACCTGAGCGCGGAACAGAAGGGTTCCGACGATCTGGCGGAGCTGGGTGCACTCACCACGCGTCCGGAAGCGAACATCATCAAGCTGCCGAACATCAGCGCGTCGGTGCCGCAACTGAAGGCCGCGATCACGGAACTGCGCGATCAGGGCTACAAACTGCCGGCGTACCCGGACGTCGCAACGACCGACGCAGAAAAAGACGTCAAGGCTCGCTACGACAAGATCAAGGGCAGCGCGGTCAACCCGGTGCTGCGCGAAGGCAATTCGGACCGTCGCGCGCCGCTGTCGGTGAAGAACTACGCACGCAAGCATCCGCACAAGATGGGCGCGTGGAGCGCGGACTCGAAGTCCCACGTCGCGCACATGAACAGCGGTGATTTCTACGGCAGCGAAAAATCGGCGCTGATCGGCGCAGCCGGTTCGGTGAAGATCGAACTGACGGCTGCCGACGGCTCGAAGACGGTCCTGAAGGAAAAGACGGCCGTGCAAGCGGGCGAGATCATCGACGCTTCGGTGCTCTCGAAGAACGCGCTGCGCAGCTTCATCGAAGCGGAAATTGCCGACGCGAAGGCGAAGGGCGTGCTGTTCTCGGTGCACCTGAAGGCCACCATGATGAAGGTGTCGGATCCGATCATGTTCGGTCACGTGGTGTCGGTGTTCTACAAAGACGTGCTGACCAAGCACGCCGACGTGCTGGCGCAAGCCGGCTTCAACCCGAACAACGGTATCGGCGATCTGTACGCGCGCCTGAAAGACCTGCCGGCTGAAACGGTCGCGGCGATCGAAGCGGACATCAAGGCGCAATACGAACAGCGCCCGCCGCTCGCCATGGTCAATTCGGACAAGGGTATTACCAGCCTGCACGTGCCGAGCGACGTGATCGTAGACGCGTCCATGCCGGCCATGATTCGCGAGTCGGGCAAGATGTGGGGCGCGGACGGCGCGCTGCACGACGCCAAGGCCGTGATTCCGGACCGTTGCTACGCGGACGTTTATCAGGCGGTGATCGAAGACTGCAAGAAGCACGGGGCGTTCGACCCGGTCACGATGGGCACGGTGCCTAACGTCGGCCTGATGGCGCAAGCTGCCGAAGAATACGGTTCACACGACAAGACGTTCCAGATTCCGGCCAACGGCGTGGTTCGCGTCACGGACGCAGCCGGCACGGTGCTGCTCGAACAACCGGTCGAAGCGGGCGACATCTGGCGCATGTGCCAGACCAAAGACGCGCCGGTTCAGGACTGGGTCAAGCTGGCGGTCAATCGCGCCCGCGCCTCCAACACGCCCGCCGTGTTCTGGCTGGATGCGGCCCGCGCGCACGACGCCCAGATCATCAAGAAGGTCGAGCACTACCTGAAGGACCACGACACGAGCGGTCTGGACATCCGCATCATGACGCCGGTCGAAGCGACGAAGTTCTCGGTCGAGCGCATCCGCGCCGGCAAGGACACGATCTCGGTCACCGGCAACGTGCTGCGCGACTACCTGACCGACCTGTTCCCGATCATGGAACTGGGCACCAGCGCGAAGATGCTGTCGATCGTCCCGCTGATGGCAGGTGGCGGCATGTTCGAAACCGGCGCGGGCGGTTCGGCGCCGAAGCACGTTCAGCAACTGGTCGAAGAAGGTTTCCTGCGTTGGGATTCGTTGGGTGAATTCCTGGCGTTGGCCGCGTCGCTCGAACATCTGGGCACTGCGTATCACAACCCGAAGGCGCAGGTCCTGGCCAAGACGCTCGATCAGGCAACCGGCAAGTTCCTCGACAACGACAAGTCGCCGGCGCGCAAGGTCGGCGGTATCGACAACCGCGGCAGCCACTTCTACCTCGCGCTGTACTGGGCGGAAGCACTGGCCGCGCAAACCGAAGATGCCGCGCTGCAGGCGCAGTTCGCCGGCGTGGCGAAGGCACTGGCCGAAAACGAGGCGAAAATCGTCGAGGAGTTGGGTGCTGCGCAGGGCAAGCCGGCGGACATCGGCGGTTACTATCGGCCGAATGTCGAACTGACGAGCAAGGCCATGCGCCCGAGCGCCACGTTGAACAAGATCGTGGACGCGATTGCTTAAAGCACGGAAGAAGCGTGCTGCACAGAAGTAAGCGGTAAGCATGACGATGGCGCTCTCGAGCGCCATCGTCATTTTCATTTCGACGTGAGTTGCCGCCATACCTGCGATCACACGTGAACGATTTCCCAGTCGCTGAGCTTCTCTGGAATTTCGAGCGTTGCCGTGTCGTCGCCTTCCGAGAGATGCGGGCAGATCAAGCCGCGTGCGAGGTCGTCGGCCGCTTGTTGCGGGCTGGCAAACTCGCCGAGCGTTTCGTTGCCGTAAGTTGCTTCCCAACCGCCTTGTCCCGGCAAAATGTAGAACGCTCCCTGATTCGAACCAAAACGAAAGCCTTTCATTTTTAGTCTCCCAATGACCAATTAAAAACCGCGGTGCCGTGGCGGCTTCGAGCGCGGGGTTGGGGACCGTCAGACAGTGCTTCCGTCTCATCCCACTCGCCCGGCTACTGAAGCGTCGGCTCTTGTAAAAGAGTTTACGTCAGCAGGCAGCGGCGCAAGGGGTTGTTCGACGCTTCGTTGGAGCAAAAAATTGTTTTTAAAAATAACGGCTTATCGTCGTCGTTCCGCCATGTGAAACGCGGGGCGGCATTGCGAAATGCCGGATTTGTGCCACGCACCACGATTTTTTACGAAGCAATCGATCGTTCCACATCGTGAAATTTTCGGCGGTTTAAGTGCGGTCGTTCTATTCGCGGCAGGATCGCGAGCGGCCGCCGTGTGGCCGCGGCCCGTTTAGCCGGCAATGCGGCGCAGGAAAGCGAGCATCACACGATTGAATTGCGCCGGCCGTTGCAGCGGGGCGAAATGGCTCACGCCGGACAGCAGAATCAGCTCGGCACCGGGAATGGTGCGGGCAAGGTACTCGGCGTGTTCCGGCTTGATGAATTCGTCGTGTTCGCTTTGCACGATTGCGACCGGCGCACGGACTCGGGCCAGGTCGTCGGCGCGGTAGTTAGGCTCGGTTTTCATCATCGTGCTGACGGCGCCGACAAACGTATCGAAATCGTCCGGGGTCGCCGAAAGCTCTGCGTAGTCTTTTGCGTGGCGGCTGAAGCAGCGCTCGATCGTCGGCGTGGGTACAAACGGCTTCGTGCCGCTCGGGTCCATGTTGCAACCGAAGAAAAACACGCCCGCCACGCGCTCCGGGGCGGTGATCCCCAACACCATCGCGACGCAGGCGCCATCGCTCCAGCCGACCAGCGCCGCACGATCGAGCTGCAAGGTGTCCATGACGGCTAGCACGTCGGACGCCATCAACTCGTACCGGTAGGGGCGCGCGTCGCGAGTGCTGCGGCCGTGTCCGCGACTGTCGATCGCCACCACGCGATGCCCCGCCTCGAGCAGCGCCGGAAGCTGATAACCCCAGTTGCCGCTGTGCCCGAGACCGCCGTGCAGGAGAATCACCGGCGCGCCGGCGCCATACGACGCATACCAGATGCGCGCGCCTTCGTGCTCGACGTAGCCTTCTTCGTTCGAAACCGGCAACGGCGCCGCGCCATGGGCTTCGAAGTGCTCGAGGTCGTCGTCGTGCAACTTGCTGATGGATTCCATCGCCCTTGTCTCCGATGTGTCGACCAGAGTTGGCGCTTCAGCGCCTACTCTGGTCCCATGCACCTGCTGCGTCCCATGCAACATAGTTGTCTTGGGGATTCGCTAGGTTGCCAGCGTTCCGGACACGGATCAACGGACCTACGAGTTTTTGCGTCCGGTGGGTTCGCGCAACGTCGACGCAATAAAAGCAAAACCCGGCACGCAGGCCGGGTTCCGTTTTATCGCCGCACCGCCGGGAATACGTCCATCACTGCATCCCGGACGACTCGTAATTCACATCCGAGACCACGCCATTCGGGTCGATCGTCACGATCAGATCGCGCTTGGAGAACTTGAGGTTGAACGCCGACCCGCTCGTCGTGTGATACGCATAGACGAGGGCTTGGCCGTTCTTGTCCTTGATGATCGGATACACCGCATAGCCGGCGGGTCTGCCCAGCAACGCGATAACCTCGTCGCGGGTGGTCTTGCCTTTGACGATGGCCGAGCGTTTCGACGCGTCGAAACTACTGGCGTCGTCCTTGAACGTGGAGACGAATACGTTCGACACCATCACGTCTTTCCAGAAGCCCAGTTCCAGCGAACGCGCCGGTATCACCCCGGTTTCCAGCGGCGTGCCGCCAGTCGACGCATACGCATAGGAAAGCAGCGTCACGTCTTCCTCGTTTTTGGTGACGGTGCTCTGGCGAAACGGGCTGCCGTATTTTGCGCGCGCCTCGGCAACGGTCGTTTTGCCGTTTTGCAAAGCCGCATCATCAGGACGGACGAAGTTCGTACCGGCGCAGCCACTCAGCATGCCGACGAGAGCGGCACTCAGGCAGATCATTGAAATCTTGTTCATCAGGTCCCCGAAGACAATGTAAAAAGGCGTGCACTTGGCACTGTTTTGAATGCTTCTCTAACCAGCGAGATGCAGCGAGATGCAGCGAGGTTCGCATGTCACACGCACAGTGGCTATCGACGTCCTTCCAATAACCACTGCACGTCACCAGAAACTCAACTCGAAACGTACGCGACATACGGCCCCGCCCCGCCGCCGCTCGATGCGCGCCCCGAGATGCCGTAGTACACATGGCGCCCGTAGAAGAACGGCAGGCCGAAGTCGAACTGGCGGGTCATGTAGATCCCGAGGTTGTTGAATGCGTTATTCCCCGATACGTTCAGCGTCGCGCCGTTCGCGATATTGAAGCCGAGCGTCACGCTCGAAGGATTGGTCGCCACGAGGGTCGAGGTACGGCCCACCGTCGCGGCCGGAATGTAGTAGCCGGACGACGCGTCGCGGGCGATCGTCGTGTCCGGAAAGAACAGCACGGTCGAGCCCGAATCGAAGAACGTCTGCGTGAACACGGTGCCGTTATAGCTCGACGTGAAGTCGCCGTTCAGGTTCGTCCGCAAGAGTGGCGCGCCTGTGCCGTTCAGCACGTTGTTGGCCTGGGTGTCGATGCCGAACACGAGCGTGCCTTGAGCCGTCGCGCTGCCGCTATCCGACACTTGCGCCATCTCCAGAATCACGCCGTTGTTGTCGTGCGCGAAGAGCGACACCGGATTGGTGATCTGGCCGCTGGCAGGCACCGAGGTGGCGTTGCCGGCATTGGTGTAATAGAACTGCGGACGCGCCGTCAGTTCACACGCTGAACCGCAATCCGTCGGACTCACGCCAATGCCGAGAATGCCGTTCGCACCGATATCGGCAACGCTCGCCAACTGCCGCCCGACCTGACATTCACCCGGCGCGGCCACGCTCAGTGCCGGATCGCCGATCACGTGGATCGGCGCCGACGGGGCAATTTCGCTCGATAGCCCCACGTCCGCGAGATGCACCGACCCCCATGCATAGCCGCTGCCGAACAGCGCGCATTCGGCGAGCGGCAGGCCGCTCGGACGAGCCGTTTCGGCGGTGAGCGTGCTGAAGGTGGCGTCGGGAATCGCCGAGCGAATCAGACGCAGCCCGAACGACGCCGTGTCGACGATCACGTTCGGAATCGTCGCGCAACTGGTTGTCGCGTTGGAGCCGGGTGCGCAGATCTTGACGCTCACCATCGGCTGGTTGTGAATGCCCGTTCCGCTTACCGTCACCAACATCGTATTGCCCACGCCCACCGGTGTGGGTACGGCCGACGCGTCGACGGCGAGCACATTGGGTGTCGGGTTACTGGTCAGGGGAGTGTTCGTCGAGCCGCCCGATGCCGCGGGCGCACTCGCCGCGGCGGGCGAGTTGGCCGCCGTGGTGCTGCTGCTACCGCCGCCGCCGCCACCGCAGCCGGCAAGACCGAGTGCCAATCCGAGCCCGAGCGCCGCGGCAATAATCCTTGCGATTTTGCGCACTGTTGTTCTCTCTGATGATTTCAATGAGTTATTTGATATCGTCAGCGCTTACCCCTTGCGGCAGCGCTTGCGGCAAATAGGCGCGGCCCACGAAGGCGCCCATATGGCCGCCGGTCTCCACGACCAAACCCGACTGATGGACGACTGCGGGTCCATATCCCCCGCCTTGCGTAACGTGGGCATCGGTAAGCGCCTGGACATAAGAGGGGAAGTACGTGGCGAGCAGCGTTTTGAGCGGCGGCATGGTCGGGCCCTGCCAGCTCAACGCGAAGACGCTGTTGCCCGCGCCGATGTATTCGCTGACGACGGTGCCCGATGAAAGCGTTGTCTGGCTGACGGTGTAGCTCGCCGCTGGCGAACTGCCGCTGGCGGCGAAGCGCGCCACGGCTGCGCTATGCTGGCCGGCCGCCCCCGCGCTCGTGCTGCTCGCCGTGACGGGATAGGTCGGTGCGCCGCCCAATGCCGCATAGGCCGGAGCAGCCAAGGCGAGCGACGCCGCGACTATCGCGAGTATTCGAAACTGACTCGTCATCATTTTTAGTTTTCAAAGTTTTTGGATTTTTTTGGACGCGCGAGCGGTTTTCTTATCGCTCGAACTCGCGCGAAGCCGATATTATTGCGAGCGCGTTGAATTAAATCAGCCGATTAATGGTGATAATCGGGCGCTGTTTGAAATTGAAAGGTAAAGCGCATGCCGCGCCTGTTCAATCCTCGCCGAGTTTCTCGATCAGCATCGAAACAAAGGTCTCCGTGACGGGCGGCAACGTCCGGCCGCGCTTCTTGATGAGCGCGATCGGCCGGGTGAACGCGGGATCGTCGACCGCGCGCACGATCAGTTCGGGCTCTGCTCTGACTTCGCGGGCCGACGCCGGCAGGATCGTCACACCGAGCCCGGCGCGCACCATCGCGACAGCGGTCATCATGTAGGTGGGTTCGCACGCGATCTCCGGTGTGCAGCGGGCGTTCGCGAAGGCGCCGTCGACAACGGCCCGCACGCTCGTGCCCTGGGCGGTCAGCACGAGCGGCACGGCGGAGAGATCGGCGAGCGTGATGCGCCGCCGCCGGGCCAGCGCATGGCGCTTCGGAAACACGGCAACCAGCCGGTCGATGCCCGCATGCAGCACCTCGAACGCGGCATCGTCGAGCTGGCCGCCGGTCAGCCCGATGTCGGCCTCTTCATTGCGCACCAGCGTATTGACCATGCTGGCAACCACGTCGCGGACATGAAAGCTCACGCGCGGCACGGCCTTCTTGATGTCCTGCACGAGTTCAGGCAACACGCTGGCCGCGAACGTGGGCAGGCAGGCGATGCGCACCGTGCCGCTCGCGCCTTCGCCGAGCGAGCGTGCGTCGATCAGCACGTGCTCCATGTCGTGCAGCGACTTCTGCAGGAGCGGCAGCAATTCGCGGCCGGTCGGCGTCAGCGCGACGTTGCGGCTATTGCGGTCGAACAGGCGCATGCCGACTGTCTCTTCGAGCCGGCGAATCTGCACCGTCAGCGCCGGTTGCGACAGATGCAGCCGGGTCGCCGCTCGCGTGAAGCTGCCCGTTTGCGCCACTGCGATAAACGCGCGAATGTCCCGAAGATTCAGATCCATGATGGTTTGTAATTGCTGCGATCAAATCATTTCAATTGATTTATAAGCGCTTCGAACTTACGCTGGATCGCAGTAAAAAACAATCTCGGAGACAAACACATGCTGCCATTACTGGGGCTCGCCACCATTGTCGTATTGCTCGGCGCGATTCTGTCGAAACGCATGTCGCCGCTGGTCGCGCTCATTATCGTGCCGATTGCGGCGTCGCTCATCGGCGGCTTCGGCTTTCAGACCAGCAAGTTCGTGATCGAAGGGCTCAAGAGCCTCGCGCCGGTCGTCGGCATGTTCGTGTTCGCGATTCTTTACTTCGGCACCATCACCGATGCCGGCACGCTCGATCCGATCATCGACCGCATTCTGCGCGCGGTCGGCACGCGGCCCACGCGGATCGTGATGGGCACCACGCTGCTTGCGCTGCTGATCCATCTGGACGGCTCGGGCGCCGTCTGCTTTCTGGTTACGATTCCCGCCATGTTGCCGCTCTACGATCGTCTGAAGATGGATCGGCGCGTGCTCGCCGCAGCGGTTTCGATGGCGGCCGGTATTAACTTTCTACCGTGGACGGGGCCGATGATTCGCGCCTCCGCGTCGCTGCATCTGCCGATCTCGGCGCTCTTCAATCCGCTGATTCCGGTGCAGGCGATCGGCCTCGCATTCGTGTTCGGCATGGCGTTCTGGCTCGGTCGGCGCGAGGAAAAACGCCTCGGCCTCACGGCGGCGAGCGCTTCGGTGCCCATGCCGAAACGCGAACTCACGCCCGAAGAACAGGCGCTGCGCCGGCCGAAGAACTTCTGGTTCAACATCGTGCTGACCCTGGTGGTGCTCGGCACGATGGTCGTGATGGGCGAGAAGATCCCGCCGGCGATCATGTTTATGGTCGGCCTGTGCATCGCGCTGATGGTGAACTATCCGAACGTCGATATGCAGCGCAAACGGATCGACGCGCATGCGCGAGCCACGTTGATGATGGCCGGCATTCTGCTCGCGGCCGGCGTGTTCACCGGCGTGATGCAAGGCAGCGGCATGCTGAAGGCGATGGCGCAGGCGGCGGTCGGTTTCGTGCCGCCGGCGATGGCCGGCCATATTCCCGTGGTGCTCGGCTTGCTCTCGATGCCGCTCAGCATGTTGTTCGACCCCGACTCGTTCTATTTCGGCGTGCTGCCCGTGATCGCCGAAGTGGCCGGCCAACTCGGCGTGCCCGCGGTGCACGTCGGCCAGGCGGCCTTGCTCGGCCAGATGACCACTGGTTTTCCGGTGAGCCCGCTGACGCCCGCCACGTTCCTCGTGGTCGGCCTGTGCGGCATCGATCTCGCGGACCATCAGAAATTCACGTTCCCCTTGCTGTTCGGCGCGTCGGTCGTCATGACGATTGCCTGCGTCGCGCTGGGGATATTCTCACTGTGAGCCTCACTGAACGGATGTGACCAGCATGACAGCCACTCATTCTCAACGGACCGTGCGCATTGGCGCGGGCGCGGGCTATTCCGGCGACCGGATCGAACCCGCCGTCGAACTGGCGGAGCACGGCGCGCTCGATTACCTCGTTTTCGAGTGCCTCGCGGAACGCACGATTGCGATCGCGCAGCAGGCGCGCAGCAAGGACGCTGAGCTCGGCTACGACCCGTTGCTCGAAACGCGCATGAAGGCCGTGCTGCCGGCCGCGCTGCGCAACGGCGTGCGCATCGTTTCGAACATGGGGGCGGCGAATCCTCTCGCGGCGGCGCGCAAGACCGCGGAGATCGCGCGCACGCTCGGTCTCGGCGAGGTGAAGATTGCGGCGGTTACCGGCGACGATGTGCTCGACGTCGTTCGTCAGGGCGATTTCTGCTTCGTCGAATCGGGAGAGCATGTCTCGGACTATCAGGATCGGCTGGTTTCCGCGAACGCCTATCTCGGCGCGAGCGCCCTCGTCGATGCGCTCGCGGCCGGTGCGCAGATCGTCCTGACCGGACGCGTGGCCGATCCGTCGCTGTTCGTCGCGCCGCTGATTCACGAATTCGGCTGGCGCATGGACGACTGGCAAACGCTGGGTCAGGCAACCGTGATCGGCCATCTGCTCGAATGCGCGGGGCAGATCACCGGCGGCTATTTCGCTGATCCGGGCTTTAAGGACGTTCCGGAACTGGCGAGGCTCGGATTCCCGATTGCCGAAGTCGGGCAGGACGGCGCGGTGGTCATCACCAAGCTCGCGCAAGCCGGCGGGCGGGTGACCGAAGCGACCTGCAAGGAACAACTGCTGTACGAGATTCACGATCCGCGGCGCTATCTGCAACCGGACGTGGTCGCGGATTTCTCGCAGGTGCGGGTCGCGCAGGAAGCGCCGGATCGTGTGCGCGTGAGCGGCGGGCGAGGCACGCCGCGTACGGATACGTTGAAGGTGTCGGTTGCTTATTTCGACGGTTATATCGGCGAAGGGCAAATTTCGTACGGCGGTCCCGGCGCGTTGGCGCGCGCGCGGCTCGCGCTCGATATCGTGCGGGAACGGCTCGTGTCGACCGGCGTGGAGACGAGTGAATTGCGCTTCGATCTGATCGGCGTGAATGCCTTGTACGGGGAAACGGCGGCTGCCGGCTATGCTGAACCATACGAGGTGCGCGCAAGAGTGGCGGGGCGCACGACCTCGCTGGCGCAAGCGGTGCGTATCGGCAACGAGGTGGAGACGCTCTACACCAATGGACCCGCAGGCGGAGGCGGCGTCACGAAGTCGGCCCGCGAAGTCGTCGCGGTGCAATCGGTTTTGCTGCCGCGCGAGCATGTGACGCCGGCGTTCTCGATGGTGGAGGCGTGAGATGAAATTACGTGAGCTGGCTCATTCGCGTACCGGCGACAAAGGCAATACGCTGAACATCTCGGTGATCTGCCATGACGCGAAGCACTATGAACACCTACGCACGGCGCTGACGCCGGAGCGGGTCAAAGCGCATCTGCGTGGTGTCGTGCAGGGCGACGTGGTGCGCTACGATCTGCCCGGCATTGCCGCGTTCAACTTCGTGCTCGGCAATGCGCTTGGCGGCGGCGTAACGCGTTCGCTCGCACTCGACGCGCACGGCAAATCGCTGAGTTCGGCGTTGATGGATCTCGATGTCGAGGCGCCTGCTGCGTAGTGCGCTCCTACGGTTGCGGCCGCCCTCTGACCGGCGGCTCAATCGCCCGCTTTGCTCAGCTCGTGAGCGCGGCGCAGCCGTTCGCGGCTATTGCTCAAATGCATGCGCATGGCGGCGCGCGCGTCGTCCGGATCTTGCCGTTCGATCGCGCGAAAGATCATCTGATGCTCGCTGAGCACGTTACGCAGATGCTCGATATGGTCGAGTTCCGCGATCTCCGCCGTGCCGAGCCGCGTGCGCGGGCTCACCGCGCGGCCGAGCTGGCTCAACACGTCGAAGAAATAGCGATTGCCGCTCGCGCGGGCGATCTGCAGATGAAACTCGATGTCGTGCGCGAGCGTATCCGTGCTGCCGCGCTCGAGTTCGGACTCGAAACGCTCCAGCGCGCCGCGGATCTGCTTGAGGTTCTGGTCGGTGCGCCGCGCTGCGGCGAGCGCGGCGGAGGCGGCCTCGACGTCGATACGGAATTCGATGATCGCCATCACGTCCAGCATGCTGGAGAGGTCGGCGGCCGGCAACTTCATGGCTTGTTCCGTGGCCGGTGCCAGCACGAAGGTCCCGATGCCGTGACGCGTCTCGACCACCTTGGCCGCCTGCAGGCGCGAAATCGCCTCGCGCACCACGGAGCGGCTTACCGAGAGCTGCTTCATCATCGCGACTTCGGTGGGAATGCGATCGCCCGGCCTCAAGGCGCCCCGGCGGATTTCATCGGAAAGGGTGGCCACCACCTTCTCAGTCAAGCTGCTCATTTCTGGGGCTGGTCGGTTGTTCGGCTGGAATTGCACACGTGGCGCGTGCGAACGGCGTCGTGTGTCGCCTCGGTATAGCCATCATAGCGTCTGTCCGGCCAGGAACGATGTCAATCGCGCGGTCGCGACGGTTTGTGGAAATGAGGTTCCAAGGCCAGTTTGACGGCAGCCGGCCCTCAAAATCTTCTAGTCATCAGACATCCTAGTTCGTTTTGCGAAGAGGACGCTGACGTGGATTCTAACGCGGAAGTACACCATATTGCATGGGTTTGACAGGGTAAACACTGCGTTGGAGCCGTCCACTAAACAGCGGTAGACTGTCATCGGACAACGTATCACGTAATTTGGTATGAAAAACCGGCGTGCACGAATGCGCCGCGCTGCATTCGATCGGCTCGTTTGACTGGCCGGAACAGGAGACAACCTTGACATCTGCTTTCACCACCCCCGCCGATCCGCTCGAATCAGCGGTCTCCAAGGTCAAGCGGCACGTGCTGCCGCTGTTTCTGATCATGTTCATTGCGAACTACATCGACCGTGTGAACATCGGCTTCGTCAATTCGCACATGCAGACGGATCTCGGCATCGGCGCCGCCGCCTACGGCCTCGGAAGCGGCCTGTTCTTCATCGGCTACGCGCTGTTCGAGGTGCCGTCCAACGTGTTGATGCAGAAGTACGGCGCGCGCGCGTGGCTGACCCGCATCATGGGCACCTGGGGACTCGTCGCGGCGGCGATGGCGTTCGTCTGGAACGACACCTCGTTCTATGTGCTGCGGTTTCTGCTCGGCGTCGCCGAGGCCGGCTTCTTCCCCGGCGTGGTTTTTTACTTCACGCAGTGGCTGCCGCAGAAGGAGCGCGGCAAGGCGGTGGCGGTTTTTCTCGGCGGCTCCGCGCTGGCGTCGGTGCTGTCCGGTCCGATCACCGGCAGCCTTCTTTCCATTCGCGGCTTCGGTCTGCACGGCTGGCAATGGATGTTTCTCATCGAAGGCGGTTTTTCGATCGTGCTGTGCGCGGTGAGCTGGACGCTGCTGAAGTCGCGTATTCGCGACGCCTCGTGGCTCACCACTGAAGAGCAGAACGTGCTCGCGACGTCGATCGCGGCGGAGCAGGCCGAGCGCGAGGCGCACGGCGGCGCGCATCTGCCGGCCATGAAACTGCTGAAGGACCCGCAGATTCTGCTGTTCTGCTTCCTGTACTTCGCGATTCAATTGACCATCTACGCCGCCACTTTCTGGCTGCCCACCATCATCCGCAAAATGGGCGGCCTCTCGGACTTCGAAGTCGGCATGCTCAACGCGATTCCGTGGCTGATCGCCATGTTGGCGATGTACTGCTTCGCGTTGCTGTCGGCGAAATGGCGTTTTCAGCAAGCGTGGCTGGCCGTGGCGCTCGTTATTGCGGCGTGCGGGCTGTTCGCTTCGACCTCGGGCAATCCGGTGTTCTCGTTCGTGGCAATCTGTTTCTCGGCGATCGGTTTCAAGGCGGCGGCTTCGCTGTTCTGGCCCATTCCGCAAGGCTATCTGGATGCACGCGTGGCCGCCGCGGTCATTGCGTTGATCAACTCGGTGGGCAACCTCGGCGGATTCTTCGCGCCGGCTGCGTTCGGATATCTGCAGCAGCATACCGGTTCGATTACCGGTGGCCTGTACGGCCTCGCCGTGGCTTCGTTGATTGCGGCAGCGGCTGGCTTTCTGACCCGCAACCGCCGCATGAATCACGATTCGCTGGCGCAATCGTTGCCGCATAAAGTTCACTGATGACACTGACTGGCAGAGCCGCCCATCATGCGTGACGCACTGTCCAGTTTCCGTCCGGCGCCCAGTGTCGAGCGCGATCGCATAGCGCCTCGATTCCGGCTACCCGGCTCATTCACTCACCTGGTTCAACCTCATGTCCACGAAACCTTCCCAATCGAACGCCACGCCGGTCGTCACCGAGCTGCGTGTCGTGCCTGTCGCCGGCCGTGACAGCATGTTGCTCAATCTGAGCGGCGCGCACGGCCCGTTCTTCACGCGCAATATCGTCATTCTGCGCGACAGCGCCGGTCATACCGGCGTCGGTGAAGTGCCGGGCGGCGAGAGCATCCGCAAGACCATCGATGATGCGCGCGCGCTCGTCGTCGGTCAGTCGATCGGCAACTTGCAGGCAGTGTTGAACAAGGTGCGCACGCAGTTCGCCGATCGCGACGCCGGCGGCCGCGGTTTGCAGACATTCGATCTGCGCACCACGATCCACGCGGTGACCGCGCTCGAAGCCGCGTTGCTCGACCTTCTCGGCCAGCATCTGGGCGTGCCCGTCGCCGCGCTGCTCGGCGAAGGCCAGCAACGCGACGAAGTGGAAATGCTCGGCTACCTGTTCTATATCGGCGATCGCGGCAAGACCGATCTGGCGTATGCGAGCGGCGCCGATGGCCGCGACGAGTGGGAGCGCGTGCGCACCGAACAGGCGCTGACGCCCGAGGCCGTGGTGCGTCTGGCCGAAGCGGCGCAGGCGCGCTACGGCTTCAACGACTTCAAGCTCAAAGGCGGCGTGCTCTCCGGGGACGCCGAAATCGAAGCCGTCACGGCGCTCGCCGAAAGGTTTCCCAAGGCCCGCGTGACGCTCGATCCGAACGGCGCGTGGTCGCTCGCCGAAGCGGTGCGACTGTGCCGCGACAAGCACGACGTGCTGGCCTATGCGGAAGATCCGTGCGGCGCTGAAAACGGCTATTCAGGCCGCGAGGTGATGGCCGAGTTCCGTCGCGCGACCGGCTTGCCGACGGCGACCAACATGATCGCCACCGACTGGCGCCAGATGGGACACGCGATCCAGTTGCAGTCCGTGGACATCCCGCTGGCCGATCCGCACTTCTGGACCATGCAGGGTTCGGTGCGCGTCGCGCAAATGTGCAACGACTGGGGCCTCACGTGGGGCTCGCACTCGAACAACCACTTCGACATTTCGCTCGCCATGTTCACGCACGTGGCGGCGGCCGCGCCCGGCAAGATCACGGCGATCGACACCCACTGGATCTGGCAGGACGGTCAGCGCCTGACGCGCGAGCCGCTGCGGATCGTCGGCGGCAAGGTGAAGGTGCCGCAGGCCGCGGGGCTGGGTATCGAGCTGGACATGGACGAGATCGAGAAGGCGCACGCGCTGTATCAGCAGCACGGCCTGGGCGCGCGCGACGACGGCGCGGCCATGCAATATCTGATTCCGAACTGGAAGTTCGATAACAAGCGCCCGTGTCTGGTGCGCTGAACCGTCGACAACCGGGCCGGCGGCTTCAACTCTTGCGAAACACCACATGCGAGATGCGCTGCACCAGCAGCGCGGCCGCCAGCGCCGCGACCGCCGTCAGCCACACGCCGATATGAATCGACTGCACCAGCGCATCGCGCGCGGTATCGATCAGTGCGAGCGTATTGAGCCCTGACGGCTTCATATCCGCGATCAGCTTCAGACGCGACGCTTCGTCGATAAGGATGCGCAAGTCGACGAAGCGAGGCCGCCATTGCGACGCGGCCGGTTCGCCGAGCACGCTTATCGTGCGCGTGACCACGTCGCGGTAGTGATGCGCCACCACGGTCGCGACAATGCTGGTGCCGAGCATCCCGCCCACCATGCGCGTGGATTGCAGCAGCGCCGTCGTGATGCCGAAGCGCTCGCGCCCGGCAATCTCCTGGCCGAACACATTCAGATTGTTGAGGATGAAGCCGAGGCCGATGCCGACCGCGGCCATCGGCAATTCGATCCGCACGTGCGGCGTGTCCGGATTCGCGAACGCCAGCGCAATCGACGCGAACAACAGCAGCGCGAAACCGATCGACAGGATCTGCGTGGGCTTCTTCATGTGAATGACGATGCGCGTGTTCAGCAGACTGCCGAGCGCGATGCAGGCGGCGATCGGCGTGGCGAGCAGGCCGGCCTGTTGCGGCGACAGGCCGAAGCCGCCTTGCAGCAGCAGCGGCGCGAAGAAGATCAGCGAGAACATCACGAAACCCGACAGCATGCCGAGCGTAAACAGCGTGACGAGTTGCGGGTCTTTGAACAGGTCGAGCGGAATGATGGGGTGCGTGGCGCGCTTTTCGCATATCAGCAATGCGATGGTGCCCGCGATCACGCAAGCGGCCAGCGTGAGATTGCCGGCGCTCAGGCCGTCTTTCGGCACGGCTTCGATGAAAGCCTGCAGCCCGCCGAGCACGGCGGCGACCAGAGCCGCGCCGAGCCAGTCGATCTTCACTTCGCCTTCATGCGGACGCCGGAAGCTGGGCAGATGCGCCCAGATGAAATAGAGCGCGGCCGCGCCGACCGGCAAGTTGATCAGGAAGGTGGAGCGCCAGCCCCAGTGTTCGCTCATCCAGCCGCCGAGCGACGGCCCCGCCGCGGTGCCGATGCCGTAGGCGGCGGCCATCACCACTTGCCAGCGCACTCGCGCCCGCGGATCGGGGAAGAGGTCGGGTATCGACGCGAAGGCCGTGCCGACCATCATCCCGCCGCCGACGCCTTGCAAGCCGCGCGCGATCACGAGAAACAGCATGTCGTTCGCGACGCCGCAGAGCACCGATGCCACCGTGAACGTGATGACCGCGGCAATCACGAAACGCTTGCGGCCGAAGTAGTCGCCGAGCCGCCCGAACACCGGCACGGTGACCACCGAGGCGAGCAGGTACGCGCTGGCGATCCATGCGTAGTACTCGAAGCCGTGCAACTCCGCGACGATGGAAGGCAGGGCGGTGCTGACGACCGTCTGGTCGAGCGCGACCAGCATATTGACGAGGCCGATGCCGAGCATGGCGAACAGGGCGTTGCGAAAGGGCAGGGCGGTGGCGGTCGGATTCACGGGTATGGGAGAGAAAGCTTGGCAAGTTTCGGCGCTGCGCGGCCGGCGCAGGTCAAGGGTCTTGACGACTATGTCCTCTAGTTGTCTGACCTCTTGGGAGGATTATACGGGTTTGCCCTTACCCGAAACTATTCATCGAAGTGACGGGCAAAAAAATGCCGGGTACGCTGCTCGTCGAAACCGGGGGGAAATGACCTGACCAGAGCGGCCTGGGATATGCGAATGCCGACCTGCAGGAGACCTGCCTATCGTGCAACGAATCGGGGAGTGGGGACCCTTTGAAAACGAACACGCGCAGGCAAGCCTGCGCGTCTCGAAGCTAATACCTCAACAGCTCAACCAGCGTCAGAGACCGGTCGGTGGATAGTAGCCCGGTGTATTCAATCCAGTGATTTACGAGCCAAAATACAGCGGCTTCATTCCGTCGTTTGCATCCGGACGGATTGAGCCTTGGATCTTGTGGCCCACGCTGGAAACCGCGCTGCGCAACGAGTGCAGTTGCTGACGGGCGCCCGAGGCCGACGTGCCCTCGGCGACGCCGCCGGAATCCGCGGCAGCCACGTCCGTTTGCGCGACCAGAGTATTGACTGGCGCGGCGGCCTCGTTGGATTGGGCGAACGACGAGATAGCCGGAATGGCGAGGGCAGCAGCAACAACGAGCGATTGAACGAGCTTCATGATTCTTACCTCCAGACTTGATTTGTTCGCAAACACCCGTTTGCGTTTCAGTGCTTGCAGTGTAGGCCGGAGGTTGCTCGTAATTAAGCTCTCGCAGAACAATTGAATGTTGTCGTGACAGGTACAAACCCTATATGAACCCTATATGTCTCAACGTCACGGCATGCCACCTTAGGCTACGCGTGAGGTGCTGAAGATCTCGCCGTGCATTTGTCTCCGGTGCAAGGGGCGTTGCGCGGATACGCTGGCTAACAGCGCGCGGCGTGCGTCTCACCGTGCTGACGAATTCGCTTGCGGCGGTGCCCGGAACAGCGACAGAACTCGACCAGGAGTGCGGCGTTTCCGTGCTGAAGCGCGTAGGCACCTAGTGCCTCGGTGTGCTGCCGATTAACTCACCGCTATGACGGGGGCACGGCGAGAATAGGAACCGGCACTATTGCGCGCTTACGCCGACGCTTTGGAAATTGCTCAATGCTTCGCGTAAGACTCACACCTGCGTCTATGGGACCATGGTCTCATGGTTTAGCGAGAGTATTTGGAACAGACTGCAACGGCAGCAATCGCGTGGTTACGCCCATGCCGACTCATCGTGGGCCGTCGTCGAGGTTCGTTCATACGGGCCGCAGGCAAGTGCAAGTCGCCGCGCTTGAATGCGCCCAGCGGCCGTGTCACATCGGACTCACGATCGCTGCCGGAACGTGTTGTAAATCTTGCCAACTGGAGTGAGTAATGAAAGTCATCAATATCCTCAAGTTTGCTACTGGCGCATTGATCGTGGCCGCATCGATCAATGCTTGGCCGCAAACCAGCGAGTCAGCAGCCACGTCGACAGCGCCGGCAGCCGAGGGAAGTGCTAAAGCCGCTAGACAGGCGAATCGCGCACTGAGCAAGAAAGTGCTTCGCGCGCTCTCCAAGGGCGGCGTCAATACTTCCAGAATCAATGTGATTGCAAAAGGCGGCGCAGTGACCCTCGCGGGATCCGTCACCGAAGGCGGACAGAGCGAAAAGGCGACCGAAATCGCCAAGACGGTGAGCGGTGTGACGTCCGTGAAAAATGCGCTGACGTTGAAAGAAGTTGGACAGTAACCTCCGCGGGCTCCGACCGAGCATTCGACCATCCGGCCGCGGACGCACGCCACGTCTTAGGCTCGCAGTCCTTGCGGCGACCGCCTCGGCCGATCACGTGGCGTTCAACGCCGCGAATTTCGAATCGCTGCTTCCCGAGCAGGGAGGAGGGCCGGTCCAGACGGGGCGGTGGAATACGAACGGGAGGCTGCGGAAGAAGACAGTCCCAGCTATCCCTGCCGCTGATCGTGCTATTGCGGCACGGTCTCTGAGAACACGACGCCCCGTCGTCTGCTTTATAGAAGGCTTGAGGCGTTCTTGATTGACTCAGGTTATCCGGCAATGCGCTTGAAACTGGTGTAGTAATCGTCGGTGTAGTAGCAGTCGCTGGTCTGCCTGCGCGGTCCACCACAAACAATGCGGCGTTGCCCGCGATCCGCGAGGCCAGGCGTGCGAACTGTGTATGCGTGGTAATAGCCGCGCGGATGCTGCGGCAGCAATGCCGCGCTGTTGCGGAACAAGACACCGTCCTCGCCAAAAGGGAACGGGCCGCCCGATTTGATCAGACGCAGGGTTTCTGCTGCCTCCGCCGGTAACTGCGCCTTGGTGATGGCGGCCGGCGCGCCTCGCTCCTGCGCGCCCGATGCGGCAGGTGTATCGCTCGCGGCCTGCCCAGGCTGACCCGGCGCCTCGCTCGCTGGTGCGCCCGCTTCCTGCGCAGCGTTTTGCGATCCACCCTTGCCACATCCGCCGAGGATCGCGCTCAACGTGAGGATGCAGAAGAAAGCCCACGCTCGGTTCACGAAAAGGTTGTCTCCGGATTGATTGGCATTGGACGATCACCGACTGTTCAAGGTTATCGCCAATGGCAGAGTGAATCAATGTTCGGCCGGAAATAGGAATTTTTCACTCGGCAACCAGGCCGATGCGCGGTTCTCGGCATTCGAGAAGCAGGCAAATCAAGCAGATTGCGGTGAGCTCGTTTTATCGCGGGGTTGCTTCGAAAAGACCTATGATTCGCCGCAACCTGCGCAATCCGCTCACAGTCGAGGAGTTCGCGGATGTGGCTAATCTCAGCCCTCGCGAGTTCAGTCGCGCCTTTCTGGCCGAGACCGCTCTCAGCCGATTTTGCGCCGGCCGCACCGCATGCGCGTCAATGCGTGCTCAGGAAAGCGCATCGAGCAGTCCATACCATGCCACTCCCGCGCTGATATAGAGCCGCTGCAACGCGTGAAACGGCACAGGCTCGATAGACGTTGGCGGCAGCGGCAAGCCGCGTGTCGTACCGCCGATCAATGCAGCCAGATGCATTCCCAACGTGGTCGCCATTGCAATGCCGCGGCCGTTGTAACCCAGCGCGATCGTCATGCCTTCGGCCGGCACATGCACGTGCGGCAAAAAATTGCGGGTGATGGCGATACGGCCGGCCCATCGGTATTCGTATTCGATGCCCTTCAGCTGTGGAAACATCAACTGGGCGGCACGTTCGAGATGCGCCCAATCCGCGGCGTTGCGAGGCTCGCGAAAGGGGCCGCGCCCGCCCATCAGCAAACGCCCGTGTGCATCCTTGCGGAAATAGAGCAGCAGGCGCCGTGAATCGGAAGCCACTTCTCCGCCGGGCAGAATCGTTGCGCCGACATCGTCGGGCAGCGGCTCCGTTGCGACGATGAAGCTATTCGCGGCGATCACTGATTGGGCGAGGTGCGGCCAGAGACCATCCGTATAACCGTTGGTGGCCAGCAGGACCTGTTTCGAATCGATGAGCGAACCCTGCGCCGTGCGAATTCGCCACCCTTTCGGGCCGCGCTCCACGCTCGCGGCACGGGTTCCGCTATGGATCGCCGCGCCAGCCGTTTGCGCCGCGCGCGCGAGGCCACGTGCGTAGCTCAATGGATGCACGCTGCCCGCGCGCAGGTCGACCCAACCGCCAACGAATGCGTCCGTGCCGAGCCGCCTCGATATCTGCGAACGGTCGAGCAGTTCGACCGGGGCGTCGCGCGACGCCCACTGCCGGGCCCGGTTGTGCAGCGTGCCGAGCAGCTTGCTCGAATGGGTCGGCTGAATCCAGCCGGCGCGCGTCGCGTTGCACTGAATGCCGTAACGCTCGATCAGGGCGAAAACCGAGTCCGCGGCGCCGCCCGCCATTTGCACGAGCGCATCGCCGTCGTCTGGGCCGTAGCGTCGGATGAGTTCGTCGGGATCGTATTTCAGGCCCGGAATCACCTGGCCGCCGTTGCGGCCGGACGCTCCCCAGCCGGGCTCGTTGGCGTCGATCACACAGACCCGTATGCCCTGTTCGGCCAGATGCAAGGCCGTCGACAAACCGGTGTAGCCGGCGCCGACAATCGCGACGTCCGTTGTGACCGAGCCGTCGAGCGGCGGCGTATCGACCGCGGGTTCCGCCGTTGCCGCCCAAAGAGAGGGCGGCAACGGCTTTGCAACTTCAACCAGGCTCATGATGTTTTCAAATCCGGGGGGCGTCGGTAAGCGTGGGCATCCTGCCGAGAAACTCGCGTGTGCGAGGATTGCGCGGACGTTCGAACAGGTCGGCGGCGGACCCTTCCTCATGGATCGTGCCGTCATGAAGAAAGCACACACGATCGGCCACTTCGCGCGCGAAGCCCATCTCGTGCGTGACGACGATCATGGTCATGCCGTCGTCGGCGAGCTGGCGCATGACGCCCAGCACTTCGCCGACCAGCTCGGGGTCGAGTGCCGAGGTCGGCTCGTCGAAGAGGATCGCCTTCGGTTCCATGGCCAGCGCGCGCGCAATCGCCACGCGCTGTTGCTGTCCGCCCGACATTTCGGCCGGGTAAGCGTCCATCCGGTGCGCGAGGCCGACTTTGTCGAGCAGATGGCGGGCGCGCTCGCGTGCCTGCGCACGTGCTTCCTTCCTGACGAATACCGGACCCTCGAACACGTTTTCCAACGCCGTGCGATGCGGAAACAGGTTGAAGCGCTGGAACACCATGCCGACCTGTGCGCGCAGAGTGTGGATCTGCTTCGAATTCGCGTCGACGGCGTGACCCTCCACGGTGATCGTGCCGGCGTCATGCCGCTCCAATCCGTTGATGCATCGAAGCAGCGTGGATTTGCCCGAGCCGGACGGACCGATCAGACACACGACCTGGCCGCGTTCGACACGCAGACTGACACCTTTGAGCACGTGCTGATCGTGAAAGCGCTTGTGAATCGCATCGACCTTGATCATCGTTTTCCCTTCAGTCCGAGGCGGCGTTCAAGCCGCCGCAAGCCATAGACGAGCGGCAGGCTGAGTCCGAGATAAAGCAGCGCGACCAGCGTGAATACCGTCATGTTCTGAAACGTCGACGACGCGATCAGCTGCCCGGCGCGCGTCATCTCGGCGACGGTGATAGTCGAGGCGAGCGACGAATCCTTGAGCATCATCACGAGGGTATTGCCGTATGCCGGCAGTGAAATCCGGAACGCCTGCGGCAACACCACGCGCCGCATGATCATCGCGCCGCGCATGCCGATGGACTGCGCCGCTTCGATCTGCCCGTGATCAATTGCCTGGATGCCGGCGCGGAAGTTTTCCGCCTGATACACCGAGTACGCGACGCCGAGGCCTATGAAACCCGCCTGGAACGCCGACAACTGCACGCCGAGGTCCGGCAGCACAAAGTAGATGTAGAAGAGCTGAACGATGATGGGCAGCCCGCGGATCACGTTGATAAAGGTCGTGGCGGCATTCGCTGCGACGCGGTTGCCGGACACGCGCATCAGCGCGAGCACGAGGCCGAGCACCGTGCTCAGAACGAACGAGCAGAAGGTGATCTCGATCGTGACAACTGCGCCTTTGAGCAGGATCGGCAGAAACTCGATGGCGTTCTGGAAGAACATGGCGGGCGGTCCTTATTCTGCGAACGACGTCATTCCACCTGCCACTTCTTGACGATTTGCGTGAGCGTGCCGTCGGCCTTGATCTTTCTGATGCCGGCGTTCAACTGTTCCAGCGTCGCCGTGTCGCCCTTGCGCACGACGAAGCACACCTGGCCTTTCACCGACGGCTGATATCCGCTCACGAGCCGCAATTGCGGATTCGGATTGTGCTGAAGCTGGTAGGCCAGAATAGGGTGGTCGCCGAAGCCCGCCTTGATGCGGCCGAGCGCGACGTCACGCATGATGTCGGCGACTGAATCGTAGGTGCGCACTTCCTTGAAGATGCCCTTCTTGTTCAACGCATCGACGAATGCGGTGCCAACCTGCGCGCCGACAATTTCGCCCTTGAGGTCGTCCATCGTGGTGTACTGGCCTTTGTCGTCGGCGCGCACGATCAGGCCTTCGCCGTAGGAGTACACGGTGTCGGAGAAATCGACGACCTGCTCGCGCGCCGGCGTTTTCAGCATGGCCGCCGAGATGATGTCGATCTTCTTCGTGGTCAGCGACGGAATCAGCGAGGAAAAGGTGGTCTGCTCGATCTTGACGTCGAAGCCCGCGGCCTTGCCGGTGGCGGTAATCGCATCGACCAGCAGGCCCTGGATCGAATTGGTCTTCACATCGAGAAAGGTGAACGGCACACCGGTGGCGGTCGCTCCAATCTCGTACGTGGTGGCGGCTGCGGACAAGGCCGGCGCACCGGCGAGCAGCAATCCTGTTGCAAAGACACCGGCGAAGCGTTTGGCGAACTGGAACATGAGTCTCTCCACGAGTTGACGACGGTCGGTCGGAATATCGGTAACCATCAGTTGAGCAATGATATTCGAGTCAAAAATATCGTTTAACGAAATTTGTGTATCGATATGCGATATGCTAGAGTCAATGACAGCAGAGAACAATTGGGTGATTCCATGACACGCAAGCAACTCAGCCCAGAGACGGAAGCGCCCCTGGAGCCGGAGGAAACGCCAGACGCACTGTTCAATCAGTCGCTGGAGAAGGGCATCGCGGTGTTGCGCGCGTTCAGCGCGCAGCGAAGGTCGATGACGTTGCAGGAAGTGGCGGAGGCGACGGCCATCACCAAAAGCTCCGCGCAGCGCATGATCTACACGCTGGAGAAGCTTGGTTATGTGAGAAAGCATCCGCGTACGAAGCGCTATCAACTGGCGCCGCGTGTGATGCAGATCGGCTTCAACTATCTGGCTGCGGACACATTGATCGATGTCGCCAACCCGTTTTTGTCCGAGCTGACCAACGTTACTGGCGAGACCACCAACCTGACCGAGCCGGATGGTGTCGACATGGTCTATGTGGCGCGCTTCGTGTGCATGAAGTTCGTGCCGATTCACATGCCGATCGGCAGCCGCATTCCGATGTACTGCACGGCCTCGGGACGGGCGTATCTCGCGGCGCTCCCGGAAGACGAGTCACATGCGCTGCTGCTCGCCAGCGATCGCGTCGCGCATACGCAGTACACCGTGACGGATATCGACGAGATCGTGACGCGGCTCGCGCTCGGGCGGCGCAATGGCTATGCGTCGAACCGCGAGGAACTGTTCATCGGCGACATGACGATCGCAGCCCCGGTGCTCGACGGGGAGCGTCGACCGGTCGGTGCGGTTCACGTCGTGGCGCCGACGAGCCGGTGGACGCCGGCGGAAGCCGAGGCGCGGCTGGCACCCGCGGTGATCGATTGCGCGCGGGGTATCAGCAACTCGATCCGAACCCTTGCCTGAGGGCAGGCAAGCTGATCGGTTCGAGTTGGCGGAGACCCTTTGCAGAAGCCGGCACCGCCGATCCGGAAGCGCTAGAAACTCATTGCGAACCCGAACGACACGCCGTGCACGTTGTGTCCGAACACGTATCGCACCATGGCGCGCGTGCGGGTGATGATGATCGGATACTTGCTGCTATCGAGTTCCAGTCCGACTCCCAGCGATGTGAGGTCGTTGAACCCCAACACCCCGGCGCTGTCGCCAAAATAGTGCGAATAAGCGGCTTCCAGCACATAGCGGATCGGCCGGTCCAGCGCGTGCCAGCCGGTGGGCGCTCGCCAGCGTGTCCACAAGCTCACTTGCTGAGCCATGGCCGACCCCTGCACGGCCTCCGAGGAACCGCCGAAGCTGCGCAGGTAAATATCGGTCGCACGCAATTCGGCGTCGATTTCGTAGTTTTCGCGGTAGTGCTCGTAGTCGAGCATGAGTGAGCCACCGTAGCCGTAGGCATCCAGCGAGCCATTCTCGAGGAACTGCAGATTGCTGTCGGTAACGTGGTTGAAGATCGACTGGCCCACCTTCAGATCGCTCGAGACGCGTCCAATCGTGCCATTCAGGATCGGACGGAATACCAGTTCGTCCGTGATCCGGAAATCCCAGCCGACGCCAACCGTGCCGCTGAAAGTGTTCCATCTGGTCGGCACCGCACGCTGCTGCGTACCATCCGTAGCGATAAAGATCGGGTCGTAACGGCTGTAGGCGAGCGTGCCCTCCAGGTATAACGGGAACGATTTGCTGATAGTGAAGCCGCCGCCGAACTGCGTCTGACCGAAACCGGGATTGCCCGTGGTGCCGCTATTGACCGACAGATTACTGGTCGTAACGTCGGGTACGGTCGTGTAGGTCATGATGGCGAGCACGGCGTTGGCATGTTGCTTCACGTTGCCGCCAACCACCTTGCTGCTGGTCGATGGGCCCGCCTCGGTCTGCGCATTCGAGGGGCAAGGCAGCAGGGCGAGGGCCAGAGCGGCGCACGCCGATGAGGCGCGGCAGGACCTCTGCATCCGGAGCGCGGGCGGCATCATGCGACCTCACTGTTGGTTCGCACGACTGGAAGCTGACACATAGCGTACCGAACGCACATGACTCACTCCTGTCAGTCAGGTCGTTGTGTTGGTCTTCCGCGAGACCGGCATTCCGTGCCGGCACAACAGTTCCAGACAACCGATCTGGCGCGTAACGGCGTTTTCCGCCGTTCGCCACATTTGAGTGGGCTGCATCGAAGCCTGCCTAATTGTATCGCTGAACGAGACGACAGATTTCTGCGCGGCGCTTTGCGCCGGGAGCCATGTCATCCCGCGCGATATCACGGCCGTCCGTCCTGCCTGACGCTATATGTTTGAGAGGGCATTCACTCCTTAACTGAATCTTGCGGCCGACCTGCTCACCACGGAACGACTCTTCCAAGATAGTCGAGGTAGTGCAACCCTGAGCGTCCTTCGTAAGCCTCCATCGTGTTCAGCAGGTTCGGAATGCTTTCTTCGATACTTAACCGGGCTTCGGGTCCACCCATGTCCGTACGTACCCAACCTGGCGCCATCAGCAACAAGGTTCGCGGGTCATTGGCGTGGCGAGCCGCAAAACTGCGCATAAACATGTTCAGTGCAGCCTTGCTGCCCCGATACACCTCGTAATTTCCATTGACGTTGTTGGTGACACTGCCCTGGCCGGAAGACATGACGCCAATCGTTCCGTTCGGTCGGACGAGATCCTGGAAGGTTTCGACGACTCTCATGGGACTGAGCGCGTTCGTCACCATCACGCGTACGAATTCCTCGGTCGAGACATCCGCTATGGTTTCCCGATCGTCGTTCTTGACACCTGCATTGACGAAAAGCACGTCGAGCTGTCGACCTGCAAGCCGGGCGCGTAAATCCGCGACTTGCTCCGGATGCGTTATATCGACCGTTTCAATTTCGAGTGCTCCGGTGAGATGGCGCAGCCGCTCCGTCGAGTCGGCTCGCCCGGTGGCGATCACGCGCCAGCCTCGCCTGAGGTATTCCGCGGCCATCGCCAAGCCAAGACCACGGGATGCGCCGATAAGAAGAACGGTTTTCTGCAGAGGTGAGGTTCGCATTTTATCTATACCTTTGAATGAGGCATGTCCGGACGCATCGGAAATAAGACGCGTCGTAGCGAGCTAGTCCACGCAATATATCGGCGGGTGAGAGAGGGCGGAAGATGCAACGGCTGCATTCATAACCTGCACCGAACGCCTCGTCTCGCCCGGCAATGTTACGATCGGGCATGCCCGAACCCGACCTGAACCTGCTGATTGCGCTGGAGGCGCTGCTTGCCGATGCAAGCGTGGCGGGCGCTGCTCGTCGATTGGGGCTGAGCGCCTCTGCAATGAGCAGAACGCTCGCCCGACTTCGCGCCTCGACTGGCGATCCATTGTTGGTGCGGGCAGGGCGCCAGATGGTATTGACGCCGTACGCCGAAGAAATCCGTGAACGCACGCAAAATGCGGTTCACGAGGCTCGCGCCGTCCTTCGTCCTTCCAAGCCGGAACTCGACTTCACGAGGTTGCGGCGAACCTTCACCATTCGAGCCAACGACGGTTTTGTCGAGGCCTTCGGTTCGCCGCTCATTGCCGCGGCAACGGCGGTTGCGCCACACGTATGTTTGCGCTTTGCGCCGAAGCCCGATAAGACCGCCGCGCACTTGCGAGACGGGTCGGCCGACCTCGAGATTGGTGTTCTGGGTGAAATGGGTCCGGAGGTGCGGCTACAGGCGCTATTCCGGGATCGTTTTGTGGGTGTGGTCAGAAGAGGCCATCCGCTCGAACTTGACGGACAAGTCACCGCTGAGCGGTACGTCGCTTTCGGCCACGTCGTGGCTTCCCGACGGGAACGCGCAAGTGGACCTGTCGACGAAGCGTTGGCCGTTCTGGGTCTTCAGCGAACCATCGTGGCCGTCGTGCCGAGCTTTCCCGCCGCGCTGGCTGTGGCTCGAACTTCGGATCTGATCGCACTCGTGCCCGCCTCTTTTCTGGTCAATCAGACAGAACCTCATGACAATGCGGCGAGCGTCGCCACCCACGCGTTCGAACTCCCCGTGGCGACCGAGAAGATTACCGTGTCGCAGATGTGGCACCCTCGCCTGGAGGTCGACCCTGTTCATCGTTGGCTTAGGCAGCTCGTGCTATCGGTCTGTCGACGGCAGTTGCCGCTCTGAACATCGCGTTTCAGGAAATCCGAAATGCGCCAACGAATTTTCGAATCGCATGAAGTCATGCAAAACTGGAACTCCGGTGCCTTTTTGAAAAGGAGAGGCATTCCAGTGTGAGAGATTCTCATCCAGTGACGTTCGATAGCTCACTATCCCCAAACGCCTGGAGCACAGAAATGACTTCCGTTCAACATGACCTTATTCTTTCTCAAAGCGGCTTTAGCCATGTAATCGACGTCGATGTCGAGAAGATCGATATCGCGCAATGGCTCTTCACTCTTCCGGACGCAGAGTATCAACGGTGTGCCCCGCCTGACCATATCGCGGCTGGCGCGACATGGACCGACGATGGCAAGCGGATGTCCATCAATGTGGAGATGATCGGTACCGGACTCGTGGTACAGCATTATGTCGGCGAAGTGACGGAACGGCTCTATTGCAAGATGGTGTCCCTGTCGGACGTTTTCACGCCGCACGGGCGGACCAAGGTTCAAGTCATCTGGGAGTTACGCGCAAAAGGGTTGCCCAACGGCAAGACCGAATACACCAATAGCGTCACTTCGCATCCGACTGATGATTTTCTCTCTTTCATTGAAAAGAACGGAATGTCGTTTGACCAGGCTGCCCGTGATCGCCAGGCGGCATCGGGTGATCACAACCAGCGCGAAACGCCGCTCTTTGCTGAGAGTATCGCCCGCGCCGCGCGACGCACGGCGGGTTGAATCTCTGAATTGCTCGCCAAGCGAGCTGTTCAAGACAGCTCGCACTCGATCGCGAGTTCATTTGCATAGGATTGCAACGGGTCACCGACATGCACTTTCAGTGCGTCAATGAAACACCTGATTTTCGCATCCACGAACTGGCGCGACAGATAGACCGCATAAACGTTGCGCACCGATGTGTGGAACTGCGGCAGAACGCGCACCAGGGTGCCGTTTCGCAGATCGTCGATTGCAGAAAAACCCGCGAGCAAGCCAATGCCGGCACCACTGCGCAACGCAACCTGCATCGACTCCATATCGTTCACGCTGAAATGCGGCCCCGCGGGCCGATAGCTTGCGTTGCCGGCCGGGCTCTCCAGATGCCACTCGTCCGGAGCGTAATCCACTGTGCTCAATAACACGCATGTGTGATCGACGAGGTCTTTGGGCTGCTCGGGTGCCGGATGCCGTGCGAGGTACTCAGGCGAAGCGGCCAGCACGCAATGACTGCTTCCGATCTTCTGACTCACATACGCGGAATCCGGCAGCGTGCGTGCAATCACGATGGCCAGATCGAGTTGTTCTTCGAGCAGATTCGGCATTCGTTGCGAGAGCAGCAGATCCACCGAGACATCCGGGTACGTTTGGCGATACGCGAGGGCGGCGCGCGTCACGAGTTGTCGTCCGAGACCGGGCACAGCGTGGACGCGCAACGTGCCACGCGGCGCAAGCAACGCATCGCGCGCCTCAGCTTCGGCGTGATCGATTTCCGCCAGGATCGAGACGCTACGCTCGTAAAAACGGCGGCCCGCGTCGGTCACGGCGAGACGTCGCGTGGACCTTTGCAACAGTCGCGTGTTGAGTCCTTCTTCGAGCACCGAAACGGCACGCGAGACGTTGCCGACGGTGGTATCCAGGTGGTTGGCGACGGCGGTGAAACTACCCATCTCCACGACCTTCACGAATACCGACATGTTATAGACCTTGTCCATTCCGATTTTTCCCGTTGAGCCTTCATTATTCGTTGGTCGATCGCGCGATTTGTCGACAGCCAGTCTCACGCACACCCAGCATGATACGCGCGGGTCTTTTTGAGCGGCAGCAACGCGCGGCGGCCACGCCTGGGCTCGGGCGCCAGGCCAAAACCGCACAGGCGTTCTAAAACAGCGCGGAGATTTTCCCTCCAGCAGAAAGACTCATTCTTTCCAGCCCCGCTAACACCACACGGGCTTCGCGCCTAGACTTCGTTGCGCAGTCAGGCACTCGCCGCACCCTTTCTGAATCGAGCGTCGCTTTACCCGGAGGTACGGAATCTGGAAACGCACGCTTTCCAATGGCCGCATCCAGCCATGAAGCGACGCGGGCGACAGCACCGCCCATACGAATGACCTGATCGCATTGAATCCGCTGAGCAAGCAAGCCTGGCAAATATTATGGATGTCTAATCGTTAGCACTTACCGGAGGTAATGTCATGAACGCAGTCTACGATCCGCTGTACCTGTTCATCGACGGCGAATGGATCGCCGCAAACCAACGTGAAACCGCGCCCGTCGTCAACCCGGCCACGAAACGCGAACTGGGCCGCGTGCCGCTCGCAACCACCGCCGACCTGGACCGCGCGCTAAGTGTCACGCGCCGCGCGTTCGACGTCTGGCGCAACACGGTGCCCGCCGAACGCGCTCGCGTTCTCAGGCGCGCTGCGGAGCTGATGCGCGAACGCGCACCGCGCATTGCGGAACTGATGACGCTCGAAGAAGGCAAGCCGCTTGCCGAAAGCCGCGACGAAGTGCTGCGGGCCGCTGAATACTTCGAGTGGTTTTCGGAAGAGGCGCGCCGCATCGACGGCCGCGTGGTGCCTGCGAACCGACCCGGCGTCCAGCAGCTCGTGAAGAAGCAGGCAATTGGTCCGGTGGCTGCGTTCACGCCGTGGAATTTTCCGGCTATCACGCCGGCACGCAAACTCTCGGCGGCGCTCGCAGCCGGTTGCAGCGTGATCATCAAACCGGGCGAGGAAAGCCCTGCCACGGCACTCGCACTGGCCCGCGCACTGGACGACGCAGGTCTGCCCAAAGGCGTGCTGCAAGTCGTGTTTGGCGTGCCCGACGAGGTCTCGAAGCAGCTGATCGCCTCGCCGGTGATCCGTAAGGTCACTTTCACGGGTTCGGTGCCGGTTGGTCGTCTGCTCTCGGCGCGCGCCGCCGAAGGCGTCAAGCCGATCACGCTCGAACTCGGCGGGCACGGTCCGGTACTCGTATTCGACGACGCCGACGTCGAGAAGGCCGCCGTCGAAGGGGCGGCGAACCGCTTTCGCGGCACCGGGCAGATCTGCATCTCGTCGACGCGCTTCCTGATCCAGCGCGGTGTTTACGACGTGTTCGTCGAGCACTTCGTGCTGGCAGCAAATGCCCTCAAGGTCGGCGACGGCATGGATCCCGCCACCCAGGTCGGCCCGCTCGCCAATCCGCGTCAACTCGCGAAGATGGAAGAACTGGTGGCCGATGCAGTGGCGCGCGGCGCCAAGGTGCTGGCAGGCGGCAAGCGCATTGAACGCGAAGGCTACTTCTTCGAGCCGACGGTCCTTGCCGACGTACCGATGGACGCCCGCGTGATGCACGAAGAGCCGTTCGGCCCGATCGCCGTGCTGATGCGCTTCGACACACTCGAAGATGGTCTGGCCGAAGCGAACCGCCTGCCGTATGGGCTTTCGGCCTATGCATTCACGCAGAGCGCGCGCACCGCGATCGACGTGGGCGATGGACTGGAGGCCGGGATGATCGGCATCAATCAGTACCGCATCGTCGCAACCGAATTGCCGTTTGGCGGTATGAAAGAAAGCGGCCATGGTTCGGAAGGGGGAGTCGAGGGTATCGAGTACTACCTCACGCGCAAGTTCATTAGCCAGGCCTGAAAGGAGAGCCGCCATGTCCCACGCAAACTTCAGCAGCCCGCGCGAGGCGGCGCGTGCTTTCACGCCCAAACTCGCGGAGTTCGTCGATGCCACGCTCTATCCACAGATCTGGAGCGACCCCGCTCTGTCGCTGCGCGAGCGCAGCCTCGTGACGGTCGCCGCGCTGATCGCGGGCGGTCATCTCGACGAGCTGCCCGCGCACTTGCGCCGCGCCGTGAATAACGGCGTGACGCATGAAGAACTGGCCGCTGCCATCACGCACCTCGCGTTCTACGCGGGTTTTCCGGCAGCGATTTCGGCATCGGCCGTCGCACAGGCCACGCTCGCTACGCAGCACGAGACCGATACCGGCACACCTCCCGCTACACAGGAAACACCAGCATGAAAGCCATCACATTCAAGGAATTCGGCGACGCCGACGTGCTCCAGCTTGCCGACGTGCCGGCGCCCGAAGTGCGCCCCGACGATCTGCTGGTGCGCGTGCACGCCGCTGGCGTGAACCGCGCTGACCTCACTCACCGCACAGGCGGCTATGGCCGTCCCAACTTCGGCGACTCCACGATCATGGGCCTCGAAATAGCGGGCGAAGTGATCGAAACCGGCAGCGCGGTGCAGGGCTACAAGGTGGGCGACCGTGTCATGGGGGTGGTGGGCGGCGGCGCCTACGCGGAGATTGCGCGAATCGACTGGCGCATGGCCATGCCGATTCCGGCCGCGCTCGATTATGTTCATGCAGCCGCGATTCCTGAAGTATTCGTCACGGCGCACGAGGCAATGCTGCACCTGGGTGGACTGCGGCGCGGCGATTCGGTACTGATTCATGCGGCGGCGGGCGGCGTCGGTTCGGCCGCCGTGCAACTGGCGTACGCGACCGGTGCGCAAATCTTCGCCACGGCCGAAGCTTCCAAGCACGAACGCGTCGTCCAACTTGGAGCGGATGTGGTCATCGACTATCGCACTGAGGATTTCGCCGACGTCATCAAGAAGACTACGAACGGGCGGGGTGTCGATGTCGTGATCGACTTCGTGGGCGCGCCGTATTTCGCGCGCAATGTGGCAGCGCTCGCCAATGGCGGACGGCTGATCCAGGTCGGCATTCTTGGCGGTGGCGCTCAGGTGGCTGTCGAACTGGAGCAGATCCTTTATCGTCATCTGCAGATCAAGGGAACGGTGATGAAGTCGCGGGCGCAAGCGGAAAAGCACGCGATGGTGCGGCGTTTTCGCGAGCATTGGCTGGAGCGCTTCGACGGCGGCGCGCGCCTGGAGCCGGTCGTGGACAGCACGTTTGCTCTCGCCCGGGCCGCCGATGCGCATCGGCGCATGGAATCCGCCGCCAATGTCGGAAAGATCATCCTGACCATGGCGGCAGAAGACCTGGTGTGAAGCGCATTGGGCGTTGTCGATTCGATACACGCGGGGGCCACGCGATATGGGCCCCTGCGTCTCGTACCGGCAAAGCCTGGCAACGAACCTTGTCAGCAGGCCGGCGTTCGCCCGCTGGGGTGGCTTCCGCGGCGCAAGACGAGCCGGTTTTGCCGTCCGGCGAGTTTAGTCAATTCGCGTCGCAAAACCGGCCGATCCAACGAATTCGGTTGCGCCTGGTTGGGCGCGTGACCGAATCCGCGGGCAACCGTCGGCTACACGAGGTTCCTGATCGGATTAAGCCGGCCCGCGCGCGTATCACTGCGGAATGATCCGCTCCGCCTTCAACCGGTCGAACAGCGCGAAGAATGCGTCGGACGTGCTCTGATAATCCAGAAAGCCTGCCTTGCGGCTCTTGGTCATATCCGTGAGCACTTCCATCGGACGGCCGAGGTCCGCGTCGGTGTGCCACCACGAGGCGAGCTTGCCGAGGTCGGCCTCCTTCAAACCGAAGCGCGCGGCGATATCGGACCATGTCTTGCCGGCGTTCTGCATGCGGCCTTCCAGCGGACGCGTCTCGCCGTCGAACGGTGCGGCTTCGATGCCGAAGTAGCTGGCGATTCGCGACCACATCCATTTCCAGCGGAACACGTCGCCGTTGATCACGTTGAAGTCTTGGTTGCGCGCGTTCGGCGACGTGGCGGCCCACTCGAGATGGCGCGCGAGCAGCCGCGCGTCGGTCATATCGGTGAGGCTGTTCCATTGCGCCGCCGAGCCGGGGAAGATGAACGGCTGGCCGGTCTGCTTGCACAGCGTCGCGTAGACCGCGAGCGTCACGCCCATGTTCATCGCGTTGCCGAGCGCAAAGCCGATGATCGTGTGCGGACGATGCACGCTCCAACTGAAACCGTAGCGTTGCGCGGCGTCGAATAAACGGTCTTCCTGCTCGTAGTAGAAGTTGTCCACCGGCTGGCGGCCCTGTTCCTCGCGAAACGGTGTGATCGGCACGGCGCCGGTCGCATACGCTTCGAACGGGCCGAGGTAGTGCTTCAGTCCCGTCACGAGCGCGGCGTGTTCGAGCGTGCCTGACGGGCCCACGGCGTCCATTACATGACGCACCATGGCGCCGTTCACGCGAATATTCTCTTTCTCCGTGGCCTGGCGCGACCACGCGGTCAGAAACACGTGAGTGAACCGCTTGCCGGCGAGTGCCTCGCTAACGGACTCGGCCGATTGCAGATCGGCGGTGATCGACTCGATGGCCGGCGATACCGGCGTGCGGCCGCGTGAGAGTCCGGCGACGTGCCAGCCGCTCGAAAACAGCTGGTCCGCGAGATTGCCGCCGACAATGCCGCTCGCGCCGATGATGAGTGCTCGTTTTTCCATGAGAGTAGGGCTCGGTAATTGAATGCCTGTTGACGCGGGGTGGTTCTAAGACCGATCGTGATCCGCGGGCTGAACGCGTCTTCCGGCCAGAGCTGGCGCTGTGGTTCCCGATCGGAGTGCGCGCTTCAGCGCGTTACTCCGGTCCCACGCAGCGCGCCCTGGTCCAACGCAAGATGATTGCCGCACCAGTAAAGTGACCCGCGTCACACGGATCGGTTCAACACGAAATCGAATTCGAGCGTGCTGAACGGCGTGGTCATACGCGTCCCGTCCGGCGCCGTGCCTGCCTCATGGCGATTCCACTTCGCCACCAGCGACGAGCGCACGCCGAACACCGCGTCCGAATCGAGATATCGATCGCCGTCGCGGAACACGTGGGTCACGAGGCGCTCGTAGCCGGGCGCCGTGATCATGAAATGCAGATGCGCCGGGCGCCACGGATGCCGTCCCAGCACTTCGAGCATGCGCCCGACCGGCCCGTCGTGCGGAATCGGATAAGGTTCGGCGACGATGGAGCGAAAGTGATAGCGCCCGTCCGCGAGACTATGGAGCACGCCTCTCGCGCGATGCGTATCGTCGCCGCCGTGCTGGACGTCGTAGAAGCCGTCCGCGTCGGCCTGCCAGACGTCGATGCGGGCGTTGGGCACCGCTTCGCCGTCCGCGCCCCTGATGGTTCCCGACACGAAGCAGGGCTCGCCGTGCGCGCCGTTGGACACGTCGTCGCCGTTTCGATAGACGGGCGCGCCTTCGACGAAGAACGGTCCGAATACCGTCGCCTCGGTGCAGCCCGGCGGCTTGCGGTTCGCCATGGCCGTGACGAGCATCGACAAACCCAGCGTGTCCGAGAGCAGGATGAATTCCTGACGTTTGTCGTCGGTAATATGGCCCACGTCGGTCAGGAAACGAATGCCCTGTTCCCATTCGTTCTCGGTCAGGTTCACCTCGCGCGCGAAGGCATGCAAATGCCGCACGAGGCTCGTAACGATCGTCTTCAGCCGCTCGTCGTTCGCGTGCGCGTGGCGCGCCAGAACCGCCTGCGTGATCGTGTTTTCGTCGAGATTGCGCATGACCGTGGCGTCTCCTTCCTGTCGGTCATGCGATTATCGGCTCGTTTGCCGGCGAGCGTAGGCAAGTGACGCGCGCGTCAGCACTTACCCCTTCGCCCAAGCCGCCGCCGTCTCCACCGCGAAGTCCCGATACGACCGCGGTTGGCGGCCCAGCAACGCCGCGAGATGATCGATTTCCGCTTGCGATGCGACCGCGCCGTCCTGCTGATAGCGGCTCATCATCAGGCGCATGTCGTACGCGAGCCAGCCCGGTGCGGCACCCTTCAAACGCTGCTCCAGCAGGTCGAGATCGTCGCCGCCATAGCGCACCGCGCGCCCGAGCACGTCGGTCCAGATCGACGCCACGCTTTCCGCCGTGATCGGCTCAGGTCCGACCAGCGCATACGTCTCGCGCGGCAAGCGTTCCGCGGCACGCTCGCGGCGCAGCAGTTCGCGCGCCGCGGCCTCGCCGATATCGCGCACATCGACCATGGATATACCTTTGGCGCCGATCGGCATGCCGTACACGCCGTGCGTCAGTAAAGGCTCTTTCTGGCGCACGTCGTTCTGCATGAAATACGCCGGACGCAATACGGTGGCCGGCAGATCGCGGTGTTCGATCATCCGCTCGACCGCGTGCTTGCTGGTGAAATGCGGCACGTCGACGTAGTCGGCACCTTTGAACACCGACAGATACACCACGCCTTTCACCCCGGCCTCACGCGCCACGCTCAGCGCTTGCAACGCTTGCGTCAGTTCGTCGGCGGCGTTGGGTGCGAGCAGGAACAGTGTGCTGACGCCGTTCATCGCGCGCCGCAAGCCGTCCACGTCGGACAGGTCGCCTTGAACCGCCGCGACGCCCTCCGGAAACTGCGCCTTTTCCGGCGTGCGGGTCAGCGCGCGGATTGGCGCGCCGCTGCCGGCCAGATGTTCGAGAACCTGCTTGCCGACCACGCCGGTGCTGCCTGTTACGAGGATTGCCATGATCTTTCTCCTAAGGTGGGATGGACTGTCAGTCAGCCCGTAGACACACAATAGATGTTCCATTTAAGAGGCGATAGTGCAAAAATTAAGACATCTCGTCTCATATTTGGAACGATCATGGATTTGACGTCGCTTGCCGATTTCAACGCCGTCGCGCTGCACGGCGGATTCGGCCCGGCCAGCCGGGCGCTCGACCGTCCCAAGGCCACGCTGTCGCGGCGCGTGGCGGAACTCGAGGAAACGCTCGGCGTGCGGCTGATCGAGCGGGGCTCGCGCAGGTTGCGGCTGACGGAAGAAGGTCTCGCGCTGTATGAGCGCACGCGCGGGCCGCTGACGGAAATCGAGGAGGCGGGCGAAGCGGTGGCCTCCCGTGCGCCGGTTCCGCGCGGGCGGTTGCGGATCAGCGCGCCGATCGTGTTCGCGCATGTGGTGCTGGGCCGGATCGCGGCGCGTTTTGCGTTGGCCTATCCGCAGGTCGAACTCGAAGTCATTGCGGAAGACCGGATCGTCGATCCGGTGGAGGACGGCTATGACCTCGTGATCCGCATCAATCCGCCGCGTGACGAGCAGCTCGTGGGGCGGCGCATCTACGGCGACGAACGGCTCCTCGTCGCGGCGCCCGGTTTGCCGATGCCTGCCCGGGCCGCCGGCGATGCCGCGGCGTTGCCGGTGCCGGCAATCGTGTTCGCCGCGGCGTCGCCGGGCGCGATCTGGACGGTGCGCACCGAATCCGGCCTGTGGGCGCTCGCGCCGATACCGGTGCTGCGGCTCTCGTCGCTGCTGATGGTGCGTGACGCGGCAGTGGACGGCGTGGGGGCGGCGCTGCTGCCCAAGCTGCTGGCCGAGCAGGATGTGGCGGCGGGACGGCTCGTCTGCTGGGGCGTGGCGGACGGGCCGCAGGTTGAAGTCTGGGCGCTTTACAACTCGCGGCGTCTTTTGAGCGCCAAGGTGCGGGCGTTCATGAACCTGTTGCAGGACTTGCCGGGACGCGAGCCGACACGAGGCTGATCCACGGGGCGATCATGGCTTGCAGGTGGATTCGCCACGTGGATTCGGCACGCCCCGGCCTGCTCATTTGGGCCGTCGCACGGCCCGCACCTTGCCGCTGCTTCCGCCGCCGCAAAAGAAGCGATCGCCGCCGTCGGATTCGAGTCCCGACACGCTGACGCCGGACGGCATCTCGAGCCGCTCCTGAACTTCGCCGCTGCGCGGATCGATGCGCCGCAATTCGCTTTCATCGCCTTCCCACGTGCCGTGCCAGAGTTCGCCGTCCACCCAGGTGACGCCGGTCACGAAGCGGTTGGATTCGAGGGTGCGCAAAATCGCGCCCGTCTCGGGATCGATCTGATGGATCCTGCGCTCCCGATACTGCCCGACCCACAGCGACCCTTCCGCCCATGCGAGCCCCGAGTCGCCTCCGCCGCCCGGCGCGGGGATCGTGGCGAGCACGCGTCCGGTCTGGGGATCGATCTTCTGGATACGGTCTTCGGCGATCTGGAACAGATGCTTGCCGTCGAAGGCGGTGCCCGCGTGCGCGGCGACATCGATCGAACGGAGCGGCTCGCCGCTTTGCGGGTCGAACGCGTTCAGCGTGTCTCCGGCGGCGAACCAGACGTGCCGGCCGTCATACGTCACGCCATGCACTTTTTCGACGCCCGGAAAGGGTCCGTACTCGCTGATGATTTCGGCGGCTGATCGTTTCATGGCTGTTCACTCGTGGTTTTCGTGTTGCCATCCTAATCAATCGGCAACGGCGCGGGGAGTAACAAGGTCGTCGTGAATCCGGGCATGGGCGGGGTCATCCAGCGGCGCGCCCGGCCTTTGCCGACGGACTGCACCTTGCCTTGCAACGCGAGCGTATCGAGGCTGCGCTGCACGGTGCGCTGACTCGCGCCGAGCGCGAGCGCGAGGGCCGAACTCGACCACGACTCGCCGTCGGCGAGCAAGGCAAGCACGGGCGCATGTTTGTCCTCGACCGGCCGCGCCAGCACCACGACCTGCCGCGCGTGCCGTGGCACCAGCGTGAAGCCGCGCTGCGTCGCGCTGACGCCGGCCATCGTACGAAGCACGGAACGCAAGCGCCCGAGTTCGACCCGCAGACGCACGCGGTGCGATTCGTCGGCGGCCTTGCCCCGGAAGGCTCGCGCGACGAGCACGTCTCTCGGCACGTCCTCCGGCCACGCTTCGGCGAGCGTGCGGGCGAGCACGAACAGCACCGGGCGGCTCGCGAGCGAGATTACCGCGCCCGCGTCGCGTACGACGTGACGGCACGCGTCCACGATCAATGCCTTCGATGCCAGTAACGCTTCGACCTCATCGAGCAGCAGCGGGCGCTCTTCGCCCCGCGCGAGCAGTCGCGCCGCGGGCGCGTTCAGCACGAGCGCGGCGTTGTCGACCTCCGCGATCAGGGCAGGGATGCCCGCGAGCCGTGCGGCACGTTCGGCTCGTTCCAGCGCGGCGCGCGCCGCGCGGGTCTGCAGGCGGCGCAGCGCGACACCCGCCACGACCAGTTCGTGCGCGGCTCGCAAGGCGGGCGGGAACGGCGCCGGGTCGAGCCCGGCGAGCGCGCGCTCTGCTTCGTCGAGGCGCCCGACCAGCAGCAGGCGCCTGACTTCGAGATAGCGCGCATGAGCGGCGTTGAGCCGGTCGCCGTGCGCTTCGAGGGTGGCGCGGGCGCCTTCCAGTGCTTTCGTGGGCCAGTTCAGATCGCGCGAGACGAGGGCGATCTCGGCTTCGGCGACGACACATCGTGCGCGGGCCACCGGCTCTCGTGAACCGAAGGCGCGCGCGGCGCTGCGCACGAGCGCCCTGGCCCGCACCAGATCGCCGAGTTGCGCCATGGCGATGCCGCGCAACGCGAGCGCCGGCGCGTCGTCGCGCAAGGCCACGCGATTGAGCGCGCCGAGCGGATCGCCCGCGGCGAGCGCGCGCGCCGCTGCCGTCACTAGCGAGTCCATGGTCTACGCGAATCCCGCCACACTTGTCACTCCCGTCGCTCGAGGCCCGCGGCTAATCTAGCACGACCAACCCGCGGCATTCCGCGCGGGACTTCGCGTAGCACCTGGCGTGCATTTCGCGCGCATTTCGTATAGCGAACCGAACCAAGGAGAGAAGCATGGCGACGACACACCCCATCGGCACACGGCAAGCATGGCTTGCAGCGCGGCTCGAATTGCTCGAAGCCGAAAAGGCGCTCACGCGGCAGAGCGACGAACTGGCCCGGCAGCGGCAAGCGCTGCCCTGGGTCCGCGTCGACAAGGCATACCGGTTCGAGACCGACGACGGAAGCGTCTCGCTGGCCGGCCTCTTTGGCGGACGCTCGCAGTTGCTCGTCTATCACTTCATGTTCGGCCCCGACTACACGGCGGGCTGTCCGTCGTGTTCGGCGGTCGCGGACGGCTTCGACGGCTCGGTTGTCCACCTCGCGAATCACGATGTCACGCTGACGGCGGTATCGCGCGCGCCGCTCGCGAAGCTGCAGGCTTACAAGCGGCGCATGGGATGGACGTTTCCGTGGGCGTCCTCGGCCGGCAGCGACTTCAACTTCGACGTCAATGTCTCGTTCACCGAGCAGCAGCAGCGCGAAGGCAGCGTCGACTACAACTTCCAGCGCGGCGGCCATGCGATGGACGCGCTGCCGGCGCCGGCGCCCGTCGTCGAGTTCGCGGCCGCCTGCGGCACCGATGCGCCGACGTACTCGCTCGACAGGCCCGGCATGAGCGCGTTCGTACTCGAAGACGGTGTCGTGTATCACACGTATTCCACGTATGGGCGCGGCGTGGATGCATTGTGGGGCATGTATCAATGGCTCGACCGCGCACCCAAGGGACGCAATGAAGCGGGTGTCTGGTGGCGCCGCCACGACGAGTACGGGACGCATTGAGGCAGGTGGAAAAACACGGGCGGCGCGTGAAGGACGATGCGTCACGCCGGCGTGCGGACCGGGTGAACCGCGGCGAGCGCCGACGCGGCGCGCCTCGCCGCTCCGGATCATGGAGACGAAAATTGCAAACCGGCTCAGGTCTGTTATGTTTCGACGCTGGACTGACGAGCGACCTGTCTGAACACGACAGCTGATCGTGTCAGGAACGCACGTTGGACGTCCGCATGGAGGAGTTCATCTGGTCAGCGCCGCGAGATCTTCACTCAATGAGCCGCCACGAACACGGGCGCCGGTAGCGCACGTCGCCACGTGGGTCCGCCGCGTGGTCCGGTGCGCAGGCGCCGGCGGCGTGGCGCTGCTGTGTTGCGCGCAGAGCCTGGCGGCACCGAACGCGGGTTCGGGCTCGGTCACGCTGTACGGCTTGCTGGACACCAGCCTCGAAATAACCGATCCGGGCTCCGGCTGGACGCCGCGGCTGGACTCGGGAGCCTATCGCGGCTCGCGGATCGGCTTGCGCGGCAGCGAGCCGATCGGGGCCGGCACCGATCTGGTGTTCACACTGGAAAACGGCTTTAGCTCGGCCGACGGCACGCTCCAGAGTCCCGGTCTGTTATTCAACCGCCAGGCGTGGATCGGCGCGCGAAGCGCGTGGGGCGAGATGCGTTTCGGCCGGCAATACTCGCCGATCTATATCCCGTTCAAGGGCGATCTCGATGCATTCGGCGCCGGCACGATCGCGTCCGGACTCAACAACTTCTCGAAGATCACGCCCTACGCCAGTAACGCAATCGCGTATCTCTCGCCGCTCGTGGCAGGATTCAGTGGCACCGTCATGATGGCCACGCGTGATCCGTCGGAGAGCGATGGCAACGGCATCGACGGCTACTACGTTACCGCCGCCTATCAGATCGACGAACTCAGGCTGCTCTACGCGCGCCAGCAGACCCACGGCGCGGGCGCGCTGCGGGCGAATCTCGGCGGCGCGACGTACGCGGTCGACAAAGTGCGTGTGTGGCTCGCCTTCTTCAATGGCGAGGGCGGCACGCCGCTCTATCACGGCGCGGGTGGGGCGCTTTCGGCGCAATACAGCTTTTCTTCGAATGCGCGCGCGTCCGTGGGCTATGCGCACGTGCGCGACTTTACCGGTGCGGGCGCGAGCGCCGATCAGTTTAGCCTGGCGGTCGAATATAACGTGTCTGCCACCTTGCTGTTCTATTTCAGCGCAGCCTATCTGTCGAATCACGACGACGCCAGCTTCACCCTGCGCGGCGTCAACGTGACCGGGCTGCCGGTCGCCTATCCAGGCGCGCCGGTCGCGGGCGTGCAGTTCGGCGTGGTCGAGCGATTCTAGCGGGCAGGGCGACCGTGGCCGCGCGTTGCGACGGCGGCGGCATAACGCGCGGCTTGCCAGGGCGAGCGCGCTGATTTCGTCTTGAGTACTATCGCCGAACGGCTCTCATGCGCGCATCACCCGACACCTTTACGGAGGACTACATCATGGATCGCCACGACGTCACGAAGAAAATCATCGCCGCGAAAGTCAGAAGCAAGCTGAGCTGGGGGGAAATCGCCGAGAAGATCGGCCGCAGCAAGGAGTGGACGACCGCGGCGATGCTCGGCCAGATGACGCTCGACGCGAAGCAGGCCGCCGTCGCTCGCGAACTGTTCGACCTCACCGACGAGGAGACCGCCTGGCTGCAAATCGTCCCGTACAAGGGCTCGCTGCCGACGGCGGTCCCGACCGATCCGCTGATCTATCGCTGGTACGAGATCGTGAGCGTGTACGGCACGACGATCAAGGAGCTGATCCACGAGGAGTTCGGCGACGGCATCATGAGCGCGATCGACTTTTCGATGGATATCGAGCGTGAGCCGAATCCGAACGGCGATCGCGTCAAGGTGGTGCTGAGCGGCAAATTTCTTCCCTACAAATCCTACTGATCGCACCGATCGGGCTGCGCTGGCGCCGAGTCAGCAGAACCGTCCGCACTGGCGCTATGCTAGCGGCTTCGTCTACTTCGAGGAGCAACTCATGACACAGGCAGCAGGTTCGATGATCACGTTCAGCCGCCCCGATGGCCAGCAGATCCAGGGCTATCTGGCCAAGCCGCAGAAGCTGGAGGGCGCGCCCGGCATCGTCGTGATTCAGGAGTGGTGGGGCGTGAACGACCAGATTCGCGGCGTGGCGGACCGGCTCGCGCAGGCCGGTTATCTGGCGCTGGTGCCCGATCTCTTTCGCGGTAAGACCACGGTGGAAGAGGCGGAGGCTCACCATCTGCTCGACGGGCTCGATTTCGGCGACGCGGCCACGCAGGATGTGCGCGGCGCGGCCCAGTATCTGAAGCAGTCTGCGGCAAAGGTCGGCGTGACGGGCTTTTGCATGGGTGGCGCGCTGACCTTGCTCGCGCTGTGCAATGTTCCCGAAGTGTCGGCCGGGGTGGTCTGGTACGGCTTTCCTCCGCTGGAGTATGTCGACCCGTCGAAAATCAAGGTGCCGCTGATCGGTCATTGGGCCACGCAAGACGAGTTTTTCACGGCAGAAACGGTCGATGCACTGGAAAGCAAACTGAAGGGCGTGAATGTGGACGTCGAGTTCCACCGTTATCTCGCGCACCACGGGTTCGCCAACGAACAGGCCGTCGGCCCGGGCCGTATTGCGAGAACGCAGTTCGATCCGGTGTGGTCGCAAATGGCGTGGGATCGCACGCTGACGTTTTTCGGCCGCACCTTGTGGAAGTAGGCGGCGCACCCGCCTGCCGCCCGCGAGGCGGGGCGCCGCGCTGAGCGGTCGCCTGCCTTGCCCGGCGTCCCCCGGCACCCCGCGCCGGTCTTCGTGAGGTCCGGCAGGCCGGTTTCGACGCCGCCCGGCGCCGCCCCATTCACACACATGTCGCGTTCACCGAGCGCGACGCCGACGTGCTTCGCAGCGTATCGACCGTCGATCGCGCGAACGGCTCCTGCAGGTCGGATACATCGCCGTTCCTGAAGCCGTTTCCTCCGGCAGCCGAAGCGTTGCCGGCACGCGCCGACGACGCATCGCGCTGAGCCGGCGAAGACGCCGGCAAGCTGCTTGCCCGCGCGATTCTCATCAAGATGACGCCTGCACAGGTGCAGACCGTTCACGCTGGCGGCGCGCCGCTCCGTTTACCTATACTCGTCTCACTCTGGAAGGCCGCCCACTTTTCGTCGACACCAACAAGCCGGAGCCTCACATGTCTGTAGCGATGCGAAACGCCGCCCTCGGGCTGCTGGCATGTTCCATGTCAGGCATGGGTGTTACCGCTGAGGCCGGCTCCAGTTGCAACGAAGGATGCAATGCGCGCGGCCAGCTTCTCGACCACCACGTCTCGGCAACGCTGAGCGCACCGGCGTTTTCGGCGCTGCTCGCTTCCAGCGCGGGTGGCCGGCGCCTCGCGCGGATTGCCGGCCAGCCCAGGTGCGGCGTCGAGATCGTCAGCTTTCGCTACCGGACCGTCGGCGGCGCGGGCGAGCCGACCAACGCGAGCGGCGCGCTGATGATCCCGACGGGAGCGTCGGCGACATGCGGCGGACCCCGTCCGCTGATGCTCTACGCACACGGCACCACCGCGTATCGCAACTACAACCTCGCCGACATCACGCTGACGGATCCGGCCAACGGCGACGGCGCCGGGGAAGGCATCAGCGTCGCCGCCATGTATGCGGCGCAAGGCTATATCGTCGTGGCGACCAACTATGCGGGCTACGCCGGCTCCGACCTGCCGTACCACCCCTATCTGAACGCCGACCAGCAATCCGCCGATATGATCGATTCGCTGCAGGCGGCGCGCCTCGCGTTAGCCGAATTGAAGCCGGACAGAAGCGCAGGCGAGAACGGCAAGCTATTCGTCACCGGCTATTCGCAAGGCGGCTTCGTTGCCCTGGCGACGCATCGCGCGCTGCAAGCGGCGGGCGTCAAGGTGACCGCGTCCGCGCCGGGCTCCGGTCCGTACGCACTCGCGGCCATCGCCGACGCGCTGATCGAAGGCGCGGTCAACCTCGGCTCGACGCTCTTCGCGACGCTGATCGTGACGGGCTACCAGCGTGCCTACGAGAATATCTACCGCCGCCCCGGCGACTTCTACGACGTCGCCTACTCGTCCGGTATCGAGACGCTGCTGCCGAGCGAGCAGCCGCTCAACAAGCTGTTCGCCTCGGGCAAGTTGCCGTCGACGCAACTCTTCAGCAGCGTGCCGCCCACGCCGCGGTTCGCCTCCATGACGCCGCCCGCGGTACCGCCTTTGACTCCGCCGGTATTGATGCCGCTGTTCGCGGCGGGATTCGGCAAGGCCAACCTCGTGCGCAACGCCTATCGCCTGACCCTGCTGGAAGACGCCGCCGCCAATCCCGACGGTGCGTTTCCCAACGCGACGCCAGCGATGGAGCCGGCCACGAATCCGCTGCATCCGCTGCGCCAGGCGTTCAAGCGCAACGATTTGCGCAACTGGTTGCCGCGTGCGCCGGTTCTTTTGTGCGGCGGCCAGTCCGATCCCACGGTGTTCTTCTTCAATGCGCGCATCGAGCAGGCGTACTGGCAGAACGCCAAGGTGCCCGCGGGGCTCACGACCGTGCTGGATGTGGATTCCGCGGTCGCCGGGCCCGGCGATCCGTACGCGCCCATCAAGCAGGGTTTCGCGAGCGCGAAGGCGGAGCTCGCGAGTGAGGCCGTGGCCGACGGCGCGGCCGACGGCGGGGCGTCGGCAGTATTGCGGTCCTATCACGGCGACCTGGTCGCGTCGTTCTGCATGGCGGCGGCGCGCGCTTTTTTCGCCCGCTTCTGAGCGCACGGCGCGGTTCGTGAAGTTTTGGGTGCCCGCGGCTATCATGCGCAGACAACGCAACCGGCGCGCCAGTCTCGACGGTCGGGTCCGTGACGAGCGATGCGAGGAGCACGCTTGGCTCCCGTGCCGTTTGAATACGCGCCGCGAGCCGCGACGCGAGCGATTGGCCGCGCATGGCATGTCGCGGTGCCATGCGCGGAGACTGACTCGACCTCGTCGCTTCGCTGGCAGTTTGAACCCACAATCAAAGGAGATGAGCACGTGGTAAAGATCGATCCGGACCGGTTGCTGACCGATCTCAAACGGCTGCGCGGTTTCGGCGCCACGGGTCCAGGCGTCGTCCGGTTGGCGCTGTCGCCGGTGGACCTGGCGTCGCGCGAATGGCTGGCTGGCCGCATGTCGGAAGCGGGGCTCGACGCCGTTATCGACGGCGTGGGAACCGTGTTCGGGCGCTCGCGCAAGAGCGGCCCCGCGCTCGTGATCGGCTCTCACACCGACACGCAGCCGACCGGCGGCTGGCTCGACGGCGCGATGGGCGTGATCTACGGACTGGAGATTGCACGCGCGCTGGCGGAACACGAGGAGACGCGGCATCTCGCGGTGGACGTGGCGTCGTGGATCGATGAAGAGGGCACGTTTTCCGGCTTGCTCGGCAGCCGCAGTTTTGTGGGCGATAGCGTCGACGAATCGATCCGCAGCGCTACGAACCGGGAAGGGCAGCGTCTTGACCACGTGCTCGAAGCCGCGGGTCTGGCCGGGCGGCCGCGTGTCCGGTTCGAGCCGGGCCGGCAGGTTGCCTATCTCGAACCGCATATCGAGCAGGGTGGCCGGCTGGAGGCGGCGGGCAAGTCCATCGGGGTCGTCACCACCATCGTCGGGCTTCGCGAACTGCGGCTGCGCTTCACTGGCCAGCGCAATCATGCCGGCACCACGCCCATGGCGATCCGGCGCGACGCCGGCGCGGCGCTAGTCGCCTTCATCCCGAGAATGAACGAAGCGTTCACGCGACTCGCGGATGCCGATACCGTCTGGACGGTGGGCCGCATCGAGCTCGACCCCGGCTCGCTGAGCGTGGTGCCCGGCGCGGCCGAGATGTACCTGCAATTTCGCGACGCCAACGCCGCGCGCTTGCAGGCCATGGAACACGCCCTCGCCGACCTGGTGCGAACCTTCAATGCGCAAGGCCCGGTGCGCGTTGAACTGACGACCATCGACGAACCGATGCAACCGGTGACCATGCACGCCGCGCTCGCGGATCATCTCGCGCGCGCCGCCGAGGCGGTCGCGCCCGGCGAGTGGATTCGCATGCCGAGCGGCGCCGCGCACGACGCGCAGGTGATCGCCCGCTGCATGCCGGCCTGCATGATGTTCGTGCCGAGCATCGGCGGCGTGAGCCACGATTTCATCGAAGATACGGCCGAGGCGCATATCGTGCTCGGCTGCCAGGTCGCGGCCACGGCTGCGGCTGCGATGCTGCAGGAGCACTGGGCGAAACGATCATGACGAACCTGAACGGGCAGGACGGCTTCGTCGTGCGCAGGATGTCGGCCGACGAGGTCGCGTTGGCGGTGGAGTGGGCCGCGCTGGAAGGATGGAACCCCGGTCTGCACGATGCCGCCTGTTTTCACGCGGCCGACCCGGACGGGTTCTTCATCGGCGAATGGCGCGGCGAGCCGGTGGCGTGTCTATCCGCTGTCGCGTACGGCGAGGACTTTGGCTTCATCGGCCTATATATCGTGAAGGAAGCGTTTCGCGGCCGCGGCTTCGGCATGCACGTCTGGCGGCACGGGATGGACTACCTGCGAGGCCGCAATGTCGGTCTGGATGGCGTGGTCGCCCAGCAGGCGAATTACAGGAAGTCCGGATTTCAGCTTGCGTATCGCAACATCCGCTTTCAGGGCGTGGCGGCGCAAGGCAGTGCCCATGGCGAGCCGCATGCGGACTTGCTGAATGCCTCGGCGCTGCCCCTCGACGCGCTGAGCCACTACGACCGGCAATGCTTTCCCGCCGCGCGCGAGCGCTTTCTCGCCAACTGGCTCGCGCAGCCTGATGCGATCGCACGAGTCGCGGTGCGCGACGGCACGGTTGTAGGCTACGGCGTATTGCGGCGTTGCCGGAGCGGCAACAAGATCGGCCCGCTGTTCGCCGACAACGGCGAGATTGCCGGCCATCTGTTCTCTGCGTTGACGTCGGGCGTTCCGGGCGAAGTGTTCTTCTTCGACGCGCCGGAGATCAACGCAAGTGCGGTGGCATTGGCCGAGCGGCACGGCATGACGAGCGTGTTCGAAACCGCGCGCATGTACACGCAGGCACCGCCGGCAATTGCGATTGAACGTGTGTTCGGCGTGACGTCGTTCGAACTGGGCTGAGCGCGGCGCGACAATCAGTGCATCTTGATTTGCATAGCCATCGACGGTGCTGTCGGAGAACCGCCGACGACATCTCCTACTTCCATTTCGAGCCAAGATTCTCCAGCCCGGCTTCTTTCAGGTCTTGCGGCAACATCGCAATACGGATTTCGCAGTCGGCATTGAATTTCAGAAACCATGGCTCCGCGAGGGCGGGAATCGACGATGCGTTGTCGATATCGACCACCAGCACCGCCCCGCGCGCGCCGTCCTGCTCGGTGAAATAGACGGCCTCCGGTTTTATCTCTTCCAGGATTTTCCCGATCACGGGTCCGACGGTGCCTTCACGCACCATGGTGTTGAACGGTTCGTGCGGGATTCGTATGTTAAGGAGCATGCGCATGTCTTCCTCCTGTTGACGCCCAACGGGCCTCTTAAGGATAGGTGCTTTATGCGCACGGCAACGTGACCTGGTACGAAGCGAGCAACGCTGCGCAGCGCACCCGGTGCGCAAGCGCAGCATGCCTGCGGTCAATTCCCGAACAGCGAACTTTGTGTGCCGCGGCTCGGCGCGTGGCGTGCGGGTTTCGTCGGGGCGTCGGATGTGGCCTGAGTCTCGACCTTCTTCATTGCTTCGAACGCGAACATCTCGGTTTGCCTGTCCGTTTCCGCTTCGAGCGATGTCTGGCCGGCCTCGAGCGACAACAGAAACATCTTGTTCGCCAATCCGCCGGCAAAGCCGGTCAATGCACCCGATGCGCCGATCACCCGGTGGCACGGCGCCACGATGGAGATCGGGTTTCTGCCGTTCGCCGCGCCAACCGCGCGCACCGCGTTGACGTTGCCGATCTGCACGGCGATTTCCGCGTAGCTGCGCGTCTGGCCGAACGGTATGGTCAACAGCGCGGCCCAGACCTGCTTCTGGAAGTCCGTGCCCTGGAATGCAAGCGGAAGGTCGAATGCGCGCCGCGTGCCGGCGAAATATTCGTTCAACTGCCGTTCGGTGTCGATCAGAACGGGCCGGTCATTGGCTTCGACCAACGCGGCGAGACGCACCCGGTTCGGCTTGTCGTTCTCCCACAGAATGGCGGCGAGGCGCTCGCCGTTCGCAACGAGTTTCAACTGGCCGACGGGCGAGTCCATCAGCTTGTACGCGTATGTCACTTTGCTTGCTCCTGACGGGTTGGAGGCGCAGTTGCTGCAAGGCGGTTCTGCGAATGCGCGCGGCAAGCGCGCCGATATCCTGCAGTGTGAGCCTTGCCCGCTCTGAAGGCGCTCCGAATCTTGCGGTCCGGTTCCTTGCGAACGGTCAACCGTATCCGGGTTGCCGGCCTGAAGGGCGCGCGGACGATGCGTCACTGTACAACCGTTTTCGCGCGAGGCGCGCGACTCAGTAGAATTGATACCTTCGACACGAAGCGCACCGGCAACCGGACATTTCCCCTACGACTGTGACGACGACACTTGAACAACTACGGGCCGGACGACTCGCAGGCGCGCGCCGGCTCAAACTGGCATGCGGGCTGACCGAATTTCCGCGCGAGATATTCGATCTGGCCGACACGCTCGAAGTTCTCGACCTGTCGGGCAACGCACTGTCGACGCTTCCCGACGATTTGCCGCGCCTCGGCAAGTTGCGCATTCTCTTCGCCTCAGACAACCCGTTCACGCAGTTGCCGGAAGTGCTGGGGCAATGCTCGCAATTGAGCATGGTCGGCTTCAAGGCAAACCGCATTCGGCAGGTGTCCGGCACAGCGCTTCCATCGCAACTGCGCTGGCTGATCCTCACGGACAATGAGATCGAGGCGTTGCCCGCCGAAATCGGCGGTTGTGCGCAATTGCAAAAACTGATGCTGGCGGGCAACCGTCTGCGCACGCTTCCCGAGGAGTTGGGCGCCTGCTCGCGGCTCGAATTGCTGCGTCTCGCGGCGAATCAGCTCGACGGCTTGCCTGCCTGGTTGCTGCGTTTGCCGCGGCTGTCGTGGCTGGCGTACGCCGGTAATCGGTTCAGCGAAGCGTTCGAGGCGGCGGCGCTGAGCGACACGCCGAGCGCCGCGGTTGCATGGCATGCACTGAAGCTGGAAGCGCCGTTGGGTGAAGGCGCCTCCGGTGTCATCTATCGCGCGCAGCTTGCGGATCGGCACGGCGCGTCCCGCGCGGTCGCGGTGAAACTGTTCAAGGGTGCGGTCACGAGCGACGGCCTGCCGGACTGCGAGATGGCGGCCTGCATCCGCGCGGGCGATCATCCGAACCTGATCCCGGTGGCCGGAAAAGTGCAGGACCATCCGGCGGGCACGCACGGCCTCGTGATGGAGCTGATCGATCCGCAATTCAGAAACCTTGCCGGTCCTCCGAGCCTCGAATCCTGCACGCGCGATGTCTATGGCGCCGACACACGCTTCGATCCGGCCTCGGCATTGGGTATTGCATACGGTATGGCCGCGGCGGCGCATCATCTGCATGAGCAAGGCATCATGCACGGTGACCTGTACGCACACAACATTCTGTATGGCGGGCAAGGGCGCGCGTTGCTGGGAGATTTCGGCGCGGCGTCTTTCTATGCGCCCGGCGATCGGAACACCGGCACGGCGCTCGAGCGCCTCGAAGTCAGGGCATATGGCTGTCTGCTCGAAGAGTTGCTCGAACGATGCCACTGGCTGGACTCGCAGTCGGACACGGCGGCGCGCCTCGTCGAGTTGAAGGACAATTGCTTGAGCGAGGCGATCGAAAGCCGGCCGCTGTTCGGCGAAATCGCAGCGCGTTTGCTGGCGCTCAAGGGCGATCGATGATCGGCAGACCGCAGCGCGGCCGGCGTATCGATCGGCTTTCATCCGAATGCGGTGCGGCCATTCGTCGGGCCGCCCCAGAGGGAGAGATTCGATGACACAGAAGACGCCCCGAAGGAAGTCCTTCCGGGGGATGCGCCGTCGCGTGTTGCTTGCCGGCGCGTTGGCCGTCGCCGGCATGAGCGGCACGGCGAGCGCCGTGGCCGCGCCGGGCGGCAAGCTCAAGATCGCGCTCGTGCTGAAGTCGCAGACCGATCCGTTTACCGTGGCGATGGCGAGCGCCGCGCTGGACTATCAACAGCATTTCGCGTCGCAATTCGGTTTGACGGTGCGCGCAACGGCCACCGAAAGCGATACCGCAGGACAGATCCGCATGGTCGAGGAGCTGATCAAGGCGAAGATGAACGCGATCGTCGTCGCTCCGACCGATTCGAAGGCGTTGACCGCGGTGGTCGCGCGCGCGATCAAGGCGGGCATCATTGTGATCGCCATCGACAATCCGCTCGATGACGACTCGCAGGACGCGGCCGGTATCTCCGTGCCGTTCGTCGGGCCGAACAATCGCAAGGGCGCGCAGCAGGTCGGCACTTACCTGGCGGGCAAGCTCAATGCGGGCGATCAGGTGGGCATCATCGAGGGCAGCCCGGCCGATCGCAATGCACAGCAACGCACGCAAGGCTGCAGGGACGCCATGAAGGCGGCGGGCATCGTTATCGTCGCCGTTCAGTCGGGCGAATGGGAGTACGGCAAGGGCCGGGACGTCGCCTCGAAGATGCTCAGCGAACATCCGCAGATTCGCGGCTTGCTGTGCGGCAACGACAACATGGCCATGGGCGCGGTCGACGCGATTCGCGACGCGGGCAGAACGGGCGGCGTCTACGTCACCGGCTACAACGATATCGATGCGATCAAACCCTTGCTCGCGGATGGCCGCGTGCTCGCCACGATCAATCAGTTCGCCGCGCGCCAAGCGATATTCGGCGTCGACGTGGCATTGAAGGCCGTGACCGAGCAGAAGAAGCAGAGCGAATTGTCGAGGGCGATCGAAACGCCCCTGCAACTGGTCACGGCCGCCACCCACTGATGAGTGTTGTTGCTTTCATTGTCGGCTCCTGGTTGTCTGTCTAACGTGTCTGTCGAATGGTCGGCTTCCACCAGGGTACGGGGAAGCACGCCACGTGCCCGGGTCCCGACGCCCGACGTGAAGCGGCATTCGTGCCTCGCGGGCAATATTCAATTGCCTGCGCAAGGGTGTTTGTCAGGTGCCCACTACTGGACAATCCGTCGCTTGCACTATCTGGACGGAGAACAGGCATGAAACCAACCTGGGCACTGCTGGCCCTGGCTGTCGGCGCATTCGGCATCGGCACGACCGAATTCGCGCCAATGGGCTTGTTGCCCGTGATCGCGCACGGCGTGGGCGTGTCGATTCCCGCCGCCGGCCTGCTGATCAGCGCCTATGCGCTCGGCGTCATGCTGGGCGCGCCGTTGATGACGCTCGCCTTCGGCAGGCTGCGCGCGAAAAAAGCGCTGATCGCGCTCATGTCGATCTTCGTTCTCGGCAATCTGCTGTCGGCCATGGCGCCCGGCTACTGGACGCTGCTCGCCGCGCGCCTTGTCACGAGCCTGAATCACGGCGCGTTCTTCGGCATCGGCTCAGTGGTCGCCGCGAACCTCGTGCCGCGCGAGAAGCGCGCGAGCGCGGTCGCCACCATGTTCATGGGGCTGACGATCGCCAACATTGGCGGCGTGCCGGCCGCGACCTGGATCGGTCAGCAGATCGGCTGGCGCATGGCGTTTGCCGGCACCGCGGGGCTCGGGGTGCTGGCGATTGCCGCACTGGCCGTTGCGCTGCCGCGCGGCGACGCGGGCAAGATGCCGGACATCCGCCGCGAGTTGCGGGTGCTGAGGCGACCTGAAGTGCTGATGGCGCTCGCCACCACCGTCATGGGCGCCGGCGCGATGTTCACGCTGTACACGTATGTGGCGCCGGTGCTCGAGAATATGACCGGCGCGTCCGCGGGCTTCGTCACGATCGCGCTGGTGCTGATCGGCATCGGCTTCACGATCGGCAACGGCCTGGGTGGACGGCTCGCCGACTGGTCGCTCGACGGCAGCACGAAGCTGTTTCTCGGCGCGCTGGCGGTCATCATGGTGGCGCTGCCGTTGGTTCTGACCAGCCACGTGGGTGCGTTGATCGGCATGCTCGTATGGGGCGCGGCCACGTTCGCGATTGTGCCGCCGGTGCAGATCCGCGTGATGCACGCGGCAGCCGACGCGCCGGGGCTCGCGTCGTCGGTGAACGTGGGGGCGTTCAATCTCGGCAATGCGTTGGGCGCCGCTGCCGGCGGCGCGGTGATTTCGGCCGGTTTGGGCTACACGGCCGTACCGATCGCCGGCGCGATGCTGGCCGCGGCCGGCCTCATGCTGGTGTTCGCCGGACGTGCCAATCGCCGGGTGGTCGAGAGCTGCTGACAGGGAGGTTTCACTCCGCGGCTCTGTACGGGCGGGCACAGAGCGCGGGGCGGCAAGCATGCACAATCGGAGCGATATCCGGGCGGCGCCTGCGGCGCACCGCCATGCGCGCCCGGGCCGCCAGCCGCCGCGCTCGTTGCGCGGCGACGGCGATCACCCTCTGCCGCATGGGAGACGCAATGGGTTGGAAAAGCCTGCTGATCGAAGCGCCGGTCTGGATGTTCGGCCGGTTCCACCGTCCACGGTTCGACCCGCATCGCGACACGCCGCGCGAGATTCTCGTGCTGCGCCCGAACGATTTCGGCGAACTGCTTACCACTACACCCCTTTTCGAAGCGCTGCGCGCACGCTTTCCGACCACACGCCTGATCGCGGGCGTGGGCAGTTGGGGGCGTCCGATTCTCGAGAACAATCCGTTCGTCGACGAGATCGTGGAGATCGACGCGCCCTGGAATAACAAGCTGGTCGAGGACCGCTCGCACGGCAACGTGTTGCGTTTTCTGTGGAAGTCCCCACAGGTCGCGGCGCTGCGCGCGCACGACGGCTTCGATGTCGGTATCGACGTGCTCGGCAGCTACATGGGCGCGCTGCTGATGATGCGCACGGGTGTGCGTTATCGCATCGGCGTGCGTGGTTATCGCGGCGGCTGGAGCGGGTGTCAGTCGTATATCGAGTTCGCCGCCCGGCAATGCGGACGCGCCGCGCTCGCACAGGGCGAGCTGCTGGGCGCGACGGTGCTGCCGGAAGCGCGCCCGCAGCTGTTTCTGACCGACGACGAGCGTGCCACGGCCGCGCAACTCTGGAATGCGGGCAACGTGCCGGGGCGGCGCACCGTGCGGCTGATTGTCGGTGTCGGGGCCGGGGTGCCGACCAAGGCATGGGACGCCCGTCAGGTCGGCGCGGCACTCGCCCAGATCGCGCAGACGCTCGAAAGAAACGGTGACGCGTGCGATATCGTGATCGTCGGCAGCGAAGCGGATCGAACGCGCGCCGCCGAGGCGATCGCCGCGGCGGGGCCGCGCGTGCCGGTGCGCTCGCTCGCCGGCCAGGTGCCGATGCGCATCATGTTCGCCCTCACCGAAGAGGCCGGCGTGGTGCTGACGAACTCGTCCATGCTGTTGCACGTCGCGGCCGCGTTTCGCCGTCCGACCGTCGCCGTGCTCGGTGGCAGCGTGACGAGGCCCGACCGGCACGATGCCATCTGGGGTTATCCGCCGCCGTATCGCAGCGTGTCGCCCGAGCAGTATGTGGCGGGCGAGCACGCGCGAAACTGGCCGGGCGTCGAGCGGGTGGTGCAAGCGGTTGTGCAGGCGCTCGGCACGCAGCGGGCGCAGGTCGGCGCGGCCGCCTGAGGTCGTAGCGCTTCGAGCTTTGGTGCCGGGGACACGGCGGCGGCATGCTCAAGGCGCCGCCGCGCCTGCCAGGCCTGCCTGAACAAATGGGACTGACCGGATCCGCGGAAGTGCCGCCCCCGGATTTGCAGCGATTGCGATGTAATCGCATGCGATATATAATGGCATCCACGAGGCTTCGGCCTATGCGCCACGAGGATGCAGATGAAATCGACCGACCAGTCAGCCGCCGCGAATGTGAAACTGTCCGACTTCCTATGCTTCGCGGTCTATTCCGCGAACCTCGCGTTCGGCAAGGCATACAAGCCGATTCTCGAAGAACTCGGCCTGACCTATACGCAGTACATCACCATCATTGCGCTGTGGGAGGAAGACAACCAGACCGTCAGCAGTCTGGGCGAGAAGCTCTTCCTCGAATCCAACACGCTCACGCCGATCCTGAAGAAGCTGGAGGCGGCGGGTTATGTGGAAAGGCAGCGCGACCCCAACGACGAGCGCCAGGTACTGGTCGGCCTGACAAAAAACGGTCGGCGCTTGCGTGAAAAAGGCCTGAGCATGAACCTCCTCGAAGCGACCGGCCTTGCGCCGGACGAGTTCGCGAAAGTGCAGAAGGCGATCGTGACGCTGCGCAACAATCTCGTCAAAGCGGTGCAGAACGGGGAGTGAGCGGCGCGCTGGGGACGGTCGCGCAAGCCGTCTCCGCGTCAGGCGCTTTGCCAATAAAAGAAGCCCACAGACCTCGTCTGTGGGCTTCTGTTTTTTGCGCGACGGCGGTGTCGACCGTGGGCGCGTGATTGCATCTTCAGCCGCGCTGGGGCAGCTTCCAGTCCGGCCGGACGAAGTGGCACGTGTATCCGTTGGGAATACGCTCCAGATAGTCCTGATGTTCCGGTTCGGCTTCCCAGAACGGGCCCGCGGGCACCACCTCGGTGACGACCTTGCCGGGCCACAGATCCGATGCGTCGACGTCGGCGATGGTGTTCGCGGCCACGCGCTTCTGCTCGTCGTCCAGATAGAAGATGGCCGAGCGGTAGCTCATTCCAACGTCGTTGCCCTGGCGGTTCTTCGTCGTCGGATCGTGAATCTGGAAGAAAAACTCCAGGATCTGGCGATAGCTGATCTGGTTGGGGTCGAACACGACCTCGAGCGCTTCCGCGTGCGTGCCGTGGTTGCGGTACGTGGCATTCGGCACGTCGCCGCCGGTGTAGCCCACGCGCGTGGACAGCACGCCTGGGTAGCGTCGCAGCAGGTCTTGCATGCCCCAGAAGCAGCCGCCGGCCAGAATGGCGGTTTCGGTTTGCGTCGTCATTTCAATCCTTTTCGTCAGTGGCGCCGCGCCACTCGCCGGTGGGTTGGTTCGCCGTTGCGGATGCGATGCCACAAGCATGCCAGAGATCGGCGCGGCCGGCCGGCTGGCGGGTAAAGCCCATCGTACCGACATTGTCATCGCGCGCCGGCCGGGCCCGTGCCGCGGCCGGCGGCGCGTTTCAATGACGCGCGTAGAGGCCGTCGTGCGGTGCAACCGCGACCCGGGCGCCTGATTCGGAATGACCGGAAACCACGCCGCCATAGGCCGCTTGCGGGCCGGCGGCTTCATCGGCGGCCGCCGCGACGGTTTGCGCGCTTTGCCCGCGTTGCGAAGCCGGTGCACCGGCCGATGGTCGATAGAAGGGTGCCGGACCATAGCCGCTGGCGAACGCGGGTGCGGCGGCGGAAGCAGACAGCGCGGCGAGCAGCGCGGCAACGAGTATGGATTTCATGATGAAACTCCGCTAAAAGAGGGACGGTGAGAGGCGCGCGCCTTGCCGGATCGCGCCCCGAATGCGATTGAGTGGACGACCAGGATCAAGCCACGTTGACGACGACGTCGATGTTGCCCCGCGTGGCTTTCGAATACGGGCAGACTTCATGCGCTTCGTGCGCGATGGCTTCGGCGAGCTCGCGCGCCACGCCCGGCACGCTGACGTTGAAGCGGGCCTGCAGGAAGTAGGCGCTGCCGGTCATGCCCAGATCCACCTCGACATCGACGGCGAGATCGGCCGGAAGCTTCACCTTTTTTTCCTGCGCCACGAGGCCGATCGCCAGGATGTAGCAGGACGACCATGCGCCCGCGAACAACTGCTCCGCAGTCGGATGTGCCAGGACGGCGGTGAACGCGAGGTCGTCGGCAGGGCCGGCGGACGACGAGAGCTGGAGGTCGACGTGGCCGCCACGGCCATTGACTTTCGTATGGGTTTTGCCGGTGGAGAGGACAGTTTCGATCTGGGTCATGATGGATTCCTTGGGTAGCAGAGAGTGTCGAACCGCTTTAAGTCGCATGCGATGTAATCGCATGCGTCGAATAATGGTCGAGAAGTTCTGCCTTGTCAAGCGCATACGATTTAATCGCATGCGAATTTTGATAGCGAGAAACCACGAGGTCTGGGTCAGTGACCCGCAAGCGCGTGTGTCGGGAATCGAATCCAGCTTCGACCGGCCGGAGCTCGGCGCCGCCGCCGAACGCGGCGCGGCCATGTTGATCGGCTTCGCCCCTACCGAGCGAGCCTGTGCGCGCCTAGGACCCCAGCCTTTCCATCAGGAAGTCGACGAAACTGCGCACGCGTGACGACAGATGTCGTGCATGCGGATAGAGCAGAACGAACGGCCGCGAACAACCGCCATAGGCAACGAGCAACTCCTTGAGCGAGCCCTCGGCAAGGTCCTTTTCGACGATAAAACGATAGGTTTGAAAAACGCCCGCCCCGTGGCGCGCGAGCGTGGCGCCGGCAAGCACGTCGCCTGAGGACGTGTAGGCGCCGCGCGTCATCGTCTCGACCACCTGGTCCTCATGCTTGAACAGCCACGGAATGTTGCGGCCGGTGCTCGGCAACGCGAACTGGATGCAGTCGTGGTGAATCAGATCGTCGGGCGTTTTCAGTCTGGCGGTGCCTCGGAGATAGGCCGGCGAAGCAACGACGACCAGTTCCGCGTCCTCGATCTTGCGCGCGATCAGTCCGGAGTCGCCCGGCGCGCTGCCGCGAATGGCCAGGTCGAAGCCTTCTTCGCCAAAGTCGATGTTGCGGTTGCTCAGGTGCGTTTCGACCGTGACGCCCGGATAGCGCTGACGAAACTCGGCCAGCAACGGAAGCACGCGGTAGTGGCCATACGGCGTCGGCATGCTGATTCGCAGCACGCCGATGGGCGCCGTCTGCTGCCCGGTCGCTTCGCGTTCGGCTTCGGCAAGTTGCGCGAGCGCCTGCCGGCATTGTTCGAAATAGCGTCGTCCCGCATCCGTCAGGCGGATCTGCCGGGTGGTCCGCACGAACAATCGCACGCCGAGGCGTTCCTCCAGACGCGCGACCGTGCGACTGACGGCGGCCGGTGTGACGCTCGCGGCGTTTGCGGCCTCGGTGAAACTCTCCAGTTCGGCCGCGAGACAGAACAGTTCGATACTGCCCAGAAGGACGTCTTCAAATTGACGCTGCATGGTCTCTCGGCAACTTGCCTGATCGTGCTTTCTTGTCCTGGCAGAAGGCCGCCCGGAACGACCGCAACCTGAACGTAGCGGCGGTGCGCTCGCGTTCGGTGCGGAACGAAGGTTCATATGGATTATCAGGACTATATTGTAGTGAGACTCGATGAGGAAGCGACATGACCGACCAGACAGACCACCGTGCCTTGCTGCACCTGCTGGGCATCGACAAGCCGATCATTCAGGCGCCGATGGCCGGCGTCAGCACGCCGGCGATGGCCGCGGCTGTTTCCAACGCGGGCGGCCTCGGTTCGCTGGGCGTGGGAGCGATGAACGCTGAAGGCGCGCGCAAGGTGATCCGGGAGACCCGCGCATTGACGGCCAGGCCGTTCAATATCAACGTCTTCTGCCATCAGCCGGCGCAAGCGGACGCGGCGCTCGAGCAGCAATGGTTGAACTGGCTCGCGCCGCATTTCGAAAAGTATGGCGCGATGCCGCCGGCAAAGCTCTCGGAGATCTACACGAGCTTTCTCGCGGACCCGGCCATGCTGGCGGTTTTTCTCGAGGAGAAACCGGCGATCGTCAGTTTTCACTTCGGCTTGCCTTGCGCCGATGTCATCGCCGAATTGAAGAAGGCGGGCATCAGGCTGCTTGCCAGCGCGACCCGGCTGGAAGAGGCGGTGCAGGTCGAGGCGGCGGGCGTCGATGCGATCGTGGCGCAGGGCATCGAGGCCGGCGGGCATCGCGGTGTCTTCGATCCCGCCGCGTTTGACGACGGGCTCGGCACATTCGCGCTCACCCGTTTGCTGGCCAGTCGATGCCGGCTGCCGGTGATCGCTTCCGGCGGCATCATGGACGGTGCCGGTATCGCTGCGGCGCTCGCGCTCGGCGCTCAAGCCGCGCAGCTCGGCACGGCCTTCGTTGCGTGTCCGGAAAGCGCGATCGACGAGGGCTATCGTCGCGCGATGCTGGGAGAGGCGGCTCGCCGCACCACTTTCACGGCGGCGATTTCCGGGCGGATGGCGAGGAGCATGGTGAACAGCTTTACTGCGCTCGGCGCCGACGCGCGCTCACCGAAGCCGCCCGCGTACCCCATCGCCTACGATGCGGGCAAGGCGCTTCACGCCGCGGCGAAAGCGCAAGGGGAGTTCGGCTACGGCGCGCAGTGGGCCGGCCAGGCGGCCGCTCTGGCGAGGTCGTTGCCCGCCGCCGAACTGGTGGCCCAGTTGGAGCGCGAACTGAAGGAGAGCATCGAGCGGTTGCGGCAGTTCGCGCAGTAATCGGCCCGCGATCGGCCCGCGGTCGACGGGCCGATTGAAACTGCCTGAAAACGACTAGAGGGTTGCGCGATGCACGCGCCGACGCTCAACCCGGCTTCTGCTCGAGCTGCTTGCGATACGCTAGAACCGGCAAGCCGCCCCAGCCCCAATTCCCGGTGTCCACTTCCTCGATGACGACGAAGGTCGATGCGAGCGGCTTGTGCAGCACGTCCAGCAGCAACTGGCTGACTCCTGCGATGAGTTGGGCTTTTTCGTCGGCCGTGACGGCATCGTTGCCGGGTTTGGAACCCTCGCGGGTGACCTGAATCGTGACGATAGGCATGTCGTGCTCCGTTGTCCTCGGTTGACTTGAAGGGCGCCGCCCGGCGACGCCCCTGGCGTGATCAGTGGCCTGCGCTCTGGCCGCCGTCGACGTGCAGGATTTCACCTGTCACGAACGGCGCCGAATCCAGGTACAACACCGCGCCCACGATATCGCTCATTTCACCCATGTGTCCGACCGGGTGCAGCGCGCCGAGCGCGGCATGGGTCTCTTGCGGATGCATCGGCGACTTGATGATGCCCGGCGAAACGGCGTTTGCGCGAATGCCCTTCTTTGCGTATTCGATTGCAAGCGACTTCGTGGCCGAGTTCAGGCCGCCCTTGGTCAGCGAGGCCAGCACCGAGGGCACGCCGTCGATGGCGTGGTCGGTCAGGCTCGTCGTGATGCTGACCACGTGACCGCTCGCATTTTTTTCCATCTCGGCAATGGCGAGCTGCGTGATATGGAAGAAGCCGGCGAGGTTCACGGCGGTGACGGCGGCGTAGTCTTCGGCCGTGTATTGGGTGAAGGGCTTGGCGACGAAAATGCCGGCATTGTTGACGAGCGTGTCGATGCGGCCAAAACGGGCAATGGCTTCGGAAATCACGCGTTGCGCGGTGGCCCGCTCGGCGATATCGCCTGCCACGGTCAAGAGGTTGGGATCGTCCGAAGGCTTGACCGAACGCGCGGTTGCGACGACCCGGTAGTCGAGCTTGCGAAACGCGTTGACCAGTTCGGCGCCAATGCCTTGTGATGCACCCGTAACGACGATGACCTTTTGTGAGTTGCTCATGGCTGAATCTCCAGATAGGTAACTTGGGATCAAATGCTGATCGGGCCAGCGGCTCCGATGGGTATGAAATCTAGGCGCATCGGCGCCGATTTCGAACACCCGCCATGGACAAACAGTCTTGCGTGCGAGGTACAAATGGATTGCGCGGCGGGCGCCCGGGCAATCCTGATGCCGCGGCCGCGCGGCGACCTGCGGCGCTGATGCGGTTTATTCCCGGCTGTCCGCCGAGGCCATGCGATAGACCGAGATGCCTTCCATCGGGTCCAGGGTTTCGCGCCAGGGCGCGCGCTTGAGCAGGCGGGCCGTGTCCTCATAGCCCGCGAGCCAGCGCCGCTTGATCCCCGCCGACGAAAAATCGATGTCGCGGTTCAGGTCGTCGTTATCGAATGCCGGTGCATCGAGTTCCAGCACTTGCATCGTCGTGCCGCAGCCCCAGTCGAGCAGTTCCCGCACCTCCGGCGCGTCGCGTTTCTCTTTGGGCAGGTGCTGGCCGAGTTCACGAATCACGTGACGAAGGCGGTGAATCTGCTTCTGCCGATCGAGATGGCTCTCCGCGCGGCTCGAATACTGAATGTCGCGTTGCCGGCTCATGACTTGCAGGATCGATTCGGGCTCGGGACCGCTAGATGGCCACAACTGCACCGAAAAAATCACCGAGTCGCGTCGCGGCCGGTCGTCGAGCACGGCTTCGAGCGGCGTGTTCGAATAGATGCCGCCGTCCCAGTACGATTCGCCTTCCAGCCGCACCGCCGGGAAGCCGGGTGGAAAAGCGGCGGAGGCCATCACGTGGTCGACGTCCAGTTGCGCGTCGCGATTGGTGAAGTACCGCATGCGGCCACTGCGGACATTGACTGTGCCGACGGTGAGCCGCGTCGTCTTCTGATTCAGATAGTCGAAGTCGATTAGCGAGGACAATGTTTCGCGCAGTGGTCCCGTCGAATAGAACGCCGCTCGATCGGGGCGAACACGGGTCTGAATGCCCGCCCAGCTCTGCCACTGCGGGGTGAAAAACGACGGCACACCTTGAGTGACCGTAGCGAAGTCGCGCAGCCAGGTCGCGAGTCCGGGCAACCAGTTTGCCGCCTCGACGCCATGACATGCCACGCCGTTCCAGAACTGCGTCAACCGGGCCATGCGGTTCTCGGGCGGATTGCCCGCGATGATCGCGCCGTTGACCGCGCCGATCGACGTGCCGATGACCCAGTGAGGTTCGACTTTGCCGTCATGAAGTGCCTGATACACCCCCGCCTGGTAGGCGCCGAGGGCGCCGCCCCCCTGGAAAACCAGCACGATCTGGCCGGGGATGTTCGGTGCGGCGTCCGGCCCGTCGGCTGCGCTGGTCTGGCGTTCGACGCGCGTCTTGTTGCCCATGACAAACCTCCGGATCAAATGCTGCGGTGCCGTTGATTCTGCCACGGTACGGCTGGCGTGACGTTCGCGCCAACCTTGCGCTGGATTTGCCGCGCCGGGTCGAAATTCGCTACCGGTGAATCACGGCGCTCATCCCGCCCCCGCTTCGGCCGATATTTATTTCGGTATGCATATCGTATGGGGAGTCGGCTAGGTCGATCGGGCAGTATCGAGCGGCTGGACGCGCTGTCCTACGCCTTCGGCAGAGTCGATGTCTTGCTCCGCCTGCGCGGCTTCGGCTCGACGCCCACGCGCGGATCGCGTGCGAGCACGAGCGTCGTCAGCCTTTGCGCGACGGTCTCGAACGCCGGATCGTCCTGCGGCACATAGAGCCACTTGCCGAGCACCGGATGCGGCCGCAGAGCAGGCATTTCATCGATGAGCGCGGCATGGCGCTCCTGCGATGTGCACACCAGCAGGCCGTTCCAGGGCGCGTCGCCATCGGCGGCGACGAGACATAAGAGTCCGTCGATATAAGCGGCGTCGCTGCCGAACATCCGCTTGCTGAGGTAGGTCGAATCGCGCTCGAACGCGTCGAAGATCCAGACGAGCGAGTTGCGCACAGACGAAGGCATCGGCGTGAAGTCCAGGGCGACATGGGCGAAGAGGAGCGAAAAGCATAGCACCACGCCGCCCGGGCATCGCACGTCAACGCGTGCAGATCACCGCGGTCAGCAGGAACGGAATGACCATATGCACCTTGGCGGTGCTCCCGGCCGCGAGCACGCGCGCCTGGACCGACTCGCTCGGTCCGGATAGCACGGCGCCGTACAGCGGACCGGCGAGGGCCTCGCCGCGGCCTTTCTTGAACATGCCGTCGTCCGGTTCGTAACCGAGCACGGCATAGACGCGAAACCCGAAGGCTGTCATATCGCTGCCATGTACCGGCTTGAACGCGTTGACCGAATTCGTGTCGACCCGCATGGGATTGGGTTCGATGTACTTGTCGTCGATGAGCTGCCCGATGAAATCGTGGGGGCGCGACTGACAGTCGAATTGCGCGTCAAGCGTGTACGCGTGCGAGGCCGTCGGGTAGAAGCCGACGCTCGAGGCGAGTAGTGCTGCAGCTGCAGTAAGAGAACGTGGTGCCATGGCTGACATGCCTGAACTGCGCGCATCGACCGGCCGGATGCGCGCTAGTCATCAGTTTCTCATGTCCTTGCCTTGAGCGTACGTGCGTCAGCGAACCATGGCTGCGCCGGGCGGCCCGGTTCGCACCGGCAGCCGGTCGATGCGTCGCCGTGCTGTTACGTGCGGTCCCGGAACAGATCGTTGAGTTGCGAGCCGGAAGCCGCGCCGGCAAAGCCGTCGAAGCGTCCCTGGACGAGCGACTGCGCGGCCTGCATGAACCCGCCCCATGCCGCCCGCGCCAATGCGCCGCCGACGCTGATGCGCCGTACGCCGAGCGCGGCCACGTCCTTGAGCGTGAATGCCGATGTCGAACCGATCAGCAGGTTGACGGGCTTCGGCGCCACGGCGGCGACCACCGCTTCGATCTGCTCGCGCGTCTGAATGCCTGGCGCATACAGGCAGTCGGCGCCGGCCGCGGCATAGGCCTTGAGGCGCGCGATCGTATCGTCGAGATCGGGTGCGCCGGCGAGGAAGTTCTCCGCCCGGCCGATCAACAGCGTCTCGCCGCCGGTCGCGTCGATGGCGCGGCGCGCCGCGGCGATCCGCTCGACGGCGACATCGATCGAAAACAGCGGCGCGTCGGCCTCGCCGGTGGAGTCTTCGATCGACAGGCCGGCAACGCCGGTGTCGACGGCCAGCCTGACGCTTTCAGCGACTTCGGCCGGATCGCGGCCGAAGCCGTTCTCGAAGTCCGCGTTGACCGGCAGATCCGTTGCTTCGACCATCTCGCGCAAGTGCACGAGGATGGCCTCGCGCGGCAATGTGTTGTCGGCGTGACCGGTTGACCATGCGAAGCCGGAACTGGTCGTGGCGAGCGCCTGGAAGCCGAGGGTTTGCAGATAGCGCGCGCTGCCGGCATCCCATGGATTGGGCAGGACGAAACAACCGGAGCTGTGCAATGCCTTGAAGGCGGCGCGTTTCTCGACTACGGTGCGGGACATGCGTATCTCCTGAAACGGACGAGCGTGAGGCGCTCGTATTGTTGTGCGGCAGGGAGGCAGTGGGCTTCATCATCCGTGAATTTCGGCCGGTTGTGTCGGATATACGTAGGTTCGGAAAGGCAACGCCGGCAGCCGTGGACGGCGCGCCGCGCGGTCGTGGACCGGGCGCGGTGCGTCATCGAAAATGGAAAATAAATTCCATTATTATTTATTTGGCAATTATTCTTGCAGAACCGCCGGATCGTCTTCTATGCTTGACGTCAAACGCAGCCGCAACGCAAACGCGGCGCGGCTCACAGGAGACAGTCGTGGACAGGATCGAACCAGACGACGCCACACCGGCCGTGGTGGTCGAGGCACTGACGCGCGGCCCCGGCGCGATCTGCCTGCGCGGGTTGTTCAGCGAGAGCCAGGTTGCCGAAGCACGCCGCGTGGTGATGGCCCATTCGGAAGACCGCGCGCAAACCGTCACGCATTTCCAGGGACAGGCGGCGCAGGAGCAGCGGCTTCACCTGCAGCGGCGCGTGTGGAATCTGCTCGCCAAGGGCGACGTATTCTCCGAGATGTCGGAGCAGCCTGTGATCGTCGAGGCGATGCGGCGCTTTCTCGGCGACGACTTCATCATGGGCTCGATCGCGGCCAACCGTATTCTGCCCGGCGGGCCCGGCCAGGAACCGCACATCGATTACCCGTACTGGGACTACCACATGCCGGACACGTTTCCGCTTGGCATCAACACGTCGTTTCCGCTCAATGCGCAGGTGACGATTCCGCTCGATCCCTTTACGGCCGAGACAGGCGCGACGGCCTTCGTGCCGCACACCCAGCACGAACTGCGCTATCCGGCTGACGGCGACCGGTTCTTCGAGCGCTGCCAACGCATGACGGCCGAGCCGGGCGACGCCGTCGTGTTCTTCGGCGCGACGTGGCATTGCGCGATGCCCAATCGCAGCGCGCAGGACCGCAGCGCCGTGCTGATCCAGTACCTGCCGAAGTTCGTGAAGCCGATGGAAGACCTGCGCGCGATGGTGGGCGAAGACTTCGTCAAGCGAGCGAGCCCGACGATGCGTCAGCTGCTTGGCCTGAATTTTCCCTACCCGCAGAACCTCGACGAGATTGCCGTGGCGACCAACGCCGAGGGCCGCACGAACGCGATGCGTTGACGCAGCGCCATCGGCGGCCTTCGTTGAACGATCACGGAGGCTTCTGGCGCATCCAGTGCGCGGGTAGGACTATGAGTTGGGATCGCGCTGGTGGGTGGAGTTCGCGCGCAGGGATTTCTTCGCCGCGCGAACGAATGCGACGAATCGGGCCACCGCCGGATCGTCACGTGTGGCATGCCACGCCAGTCCGACTCGCCACCGGCCGGCGGCGTCGCGCAGCGGCAGCACCCTTGCGTCGCGCAACAGGTATTGCGCCCGCGAGGGCAGGAACGCCGCGCCGACACCCGCCGCCACGCCGGCCAGCACGGTCTGAATGTCGTCGGCTTGCTGGATCACTTTGGGCACGAAGCCATGTTCACCGCACCAGTGATCGATTTGCGCTGCCAGTCCCGGGCCGCGTCCGCGTGACAGCGCAATGAACCCGAGCTCGTTCAATTCCTTCAGATTCGACGGAACGCGTTTCCAGCGCGCGTGCTGCGGTATCGCCAATGCCAGTGCCTCGTCGAGAATCGGCAACGTGGACAGGCCGGCGTCAGCCGGCAAGCGCAGGAACCCGATGTCGAGCTTGCCGGTGAGAAGCCGCCGGCTTTGTTCCGCCGAAGAAAGATCGTTGAGCGTGACGCTGACAGCGGGATGCAGCTTGCGGAATCGGGCAATCAGTTGCGGCGCCTCGGTCAGGGTCGAGAGTCCGAGACCGACGCGCAGATAGCCGCGCGTTCCACTGCTCGCTTCGCGGGCACGCGCAAGGATATTGTCCGCGTCACGGACCAGCGCTTCGGCGTCGGCAAGAAACGCTTCGCCGAATACCGTCAGTTCCGCGCCGTGCCGGCCGCGCTCGAACAGCCGCGCGCCAAGGCTCGCTTCCAGTGCCACGATCTGCTTGCTCAGCGCGGGCTGGCTGACGCAAAGCGCCTCCGCCGCATGACCGAAATGCCGGAGTTCGGTGACGGTCAGAAAGGCGCGCAATAATTTGAGTTCCATTCCACCAAGTGATTGAACGCATAGAATTTTTCATTTTACTTATCGAAGCCGCGGCGGTCCAATGGGATCGTTGTGTCCGTCACGGTCGTGAAAATGTCTTGTTCCGCTGTTGCATCGCTTCGGGTTGCGGCCATTCCGCTCGTTTCACGGCCCGGCGACCCGCCCCACGACGTCGCGCGCATTGTGGACGGGCTGGCGCTTGCCGCTCGGGACGATATCGCGCTCGCGTTATTTCCGGAGGTGTGTCTCGATAGCCACGGCAGCATGGCGAAGCTTCATCGCGCCGATCTCGATGCGCTCGCCGAACCGCTTGACGGACCGTCGATCAGCGCGGTTGCCGACGCAGTCGAACGCCTTGGCGTGGCGGCTGGCGTCGGCTTTGTCGAGCGAGCCGCAGGCGGACGCTTGTTCAACAGCTACGCCGTTTGCCTGCCCGACGGGGCGCGGCATTGCCACCGCAAGCTGCATGCGTTCGGGCATCGGCGGATCAGCAACGGCGACCGGTTCACCGTCTTCGATACGGCGTGGGGCGTTCGCGTCGGCATTCTGATCGGCGACGACAATAGTCTGGTCGAGAACGCGCGTATGACGGCGCTCATGGGCGCGACGCTGCTGCTCGCCCCGCATCGCAGCGCCGGCGTGAAGCGTGGCGGCGATCGCTCGACGCAGCCGGTGCCGATGGAACAGTCGCTGCGATGCTGGCTGCCGGCGCGCGCAGCCGACAACGGCATGTTCGTCGTCTCCAGCGAAGGCGGGGAAACCGACGGCCGCGAACGGTCGGGCGGGGCGGGGATGATCGTCGATCCATACGGCCGCGTGCTTGCCGCGAGCCGTGCGGCGGACGCGCTCATTGCCGCCGATCTGGAGATGGGCTTGATCGATGAAAGCGCCGGGCAGCAATGGCTGATGGCCCGTCGCCCGGAACTCTACGGCTTGCTGACCCGATCCGGCCATCATGCGACGGATTTCGAGCCACGCCGCGCCGCTTCCCGAGGCGCAGTCGCGATCAGTTTTGCGCAGGTCGGGCGCGATCGACCGATACGGTAGCGTTCATCGAGACGCTAGCGGAAGATCTCGGCAATCAGGTTCGCCACGGTCCGGATCCGCTCGCTGTCGCGCAAAGCCGGATGGAGCACCATCCACACGTCCTGATCGAGCGCCTTGATATGCTTCTCCACGCAGACGAGGTCGCTCGTCGTGTCGCCGGCCAACTGGGCGAGGACGCCGAGCCCGGAGCCGCCCAGCACGCCATCGAATACGCCCATGCCGTAGCTGCTGCGAAGCGACGGCGCCGGCGCGCCCGGCAGCGTTTTTAGCCACTGCGTGGCCGGGTGATCGGGCTGCCGGTCGTCGTAACCGACGAACGACAGCTTGTCCCATTCTTTCTTCACGATCGCCGCCCGGTGGCGCAGGTAGTAGTCGCGCGAGCCGAACAGCCCGAAGCGGATTCGCCCGATCCGCCGAACGTACAGGTCGCCTTCTTCAGGGCACTCGGACCACAGCGCGATGTCCGCCTCGCGCCGTGCGAGGCTATAGGGACGGCGCGAAGTGAGCACTTCGATCGCGAGCCCGGGCAGTCGGTCCTGAAACGAGCCGAGCAGCTTCAGCAAAATATACGACGGCCATTCGACGGCGTTGATCCGCACCGTGCCGTGCGCGGCCGCGCCGCCGTTCACGTCCGCGGCGCGTTCGATCTGATGAGCGAGGTCCTCCATCTGCTCCGCCCAGGCCCGCACCCGGGCGCCGAACGCAGTCACCGTGCAGCCCGACGGCACCCGGTCGATGAGCGGTTCGCCCAGCCGTCTTTCCAGCTCGGTGAGGCGGCGCGACAGGGTGGGCGCGCTCAGATCGCAGGCCGCCGCGGCCGATCGCATCGTTCCCTCACGGGCGATGGCCACCAGAATTCGAAGGTCGTCCCAGTCGACGTGTTCCATTTTTGAAACGATAGGTTTTGAAATTTGGCATAGCATAACGCACTTCGCGAGGATAGGATTGCAGCTGGCCATACTTGCCCGGCATACGGGACGACCCGGAAGGTTCAGCCAGTGGCGGCAAGTGCGGCGTTCCCGACCATCACACGACTCAACGGCTCTCAGTAGACCGAACGAGCGATACGGAGACATCCATGATTCGCCATTTCCTCCCCGCGCGGCGTCGCGCCATCGCAGCCGGCGCAGCCTTCCTCGCCGTGTCGATTCTGCCGATGCCGGCGGCCTTCGCCCAGGCCGCCCATAAACCGAAAGTCGCGCTTGTCATGAAGTCGCTGGCGAACGAATTCTTCCTGACCATGGAAACGGGTGCCAAGGATTATCAGAAGCAGAATCCGGCGAAGTTCGACCTGGTCACCAACGGCATCAAGGACGAGACGGACACCGCGAACCAGATTCGTATCGTCGAGCAGATGATCGTCTCGAAGGTGGACGCGCTGGTGATCGCGCCGGCCGACTCCAAGGCGCTGGTGCCGGTCCTGAAGAAAGCGGTCGACGCCGGCATCATCGTGGTCAATATCGACAACAAGCTGGACCCGGACGTCCTCAAGTCGAAAGACCTGAATATCCCGTTCGTCGGGCCGGATAACGCGAAGGGCGCACAAAAGGTGGGCGACTACCTGGCCAAGCACCTGAAGTCGGGCGACAACGTCGGCATTATCGAAGGCGTCTCGACCACCACCAATGCGCAGCAACGCACGGCCGGCTTCAAGCAGGCCATGGCGTCGGGCGGCATGAAGGTCGTCTCGCTGCAATCGGGCGAATGGGAAATCGACAAGGGCAACGCCGTGGCGAGCCAGATCCTCAACGCGAACCCGGACGTCAAGGCATTGCTGTGCGGCAACGACAACATGGCGATCGGCGCCGTGTCGGCGGTGCGCGCGGCAGGCAAGGCCGGCAAGGTGCAGGTGGTGGGCTACGACGACATCAACGCGATCAAGCCCATGCTCGCCGACGGCCGTGTTCTCGCCACCGCCAATCAGTACGCCGCCAAACAGGCCGTGTTCGGTATCGACACGGCTTTGAAGGCACTCTCCGCACACAAGAAACAGTCTGAATTGTCCGGCGTCGTCGAAACGCCTGTCGATCTGGTCACCAAGTAAGCGTGGTGCAACACGTGGCCTGCTCCGTCAAGGGGCCACGCTGACTGATTTCTGTCCAGTTCGATCACTCCGATGTCCACTCCCATTCCCTCCCTTGCCGATGCCCCGCCTGTATTGCGTGTTCAGGGCATTGGCAAGACCTACGCCGAGCCCGTGCTCGCCGACGTATCGCTGGAATTGCGCGCGGGCGAAGTGCTGGCCCTGACCGGTGAAAACGGCGCGGGCAAGAGCACCTTGTCCAAAATCATAGGCGGCCTCGTCACGCCGACTACCGGCTCGATGACCCTGGGCGGCGCGGCCTATGCGCCGGAGAGCCGCAAGGACGCCGAGGCGCTCGGCGTGCGCATGGTCATGCAGGAGTTGAACCTGCTGCCGACCCTCACGGTGGCGGAAAATCTCTTTCTGAACCGTTTGCCGCGGCGCGGCATGTTCGGCTGGATCGACCGCGCCACTCTGCGCGAGAACGCGCGGCACGCAATGGCGCAAGTCGGGCTCGACGCGATCGATCCCGACACGCTGGTCGGCACGCTCGGTATCGGGCATCAGCAGATGGTCGAGATCGCGCGGAATCTGATCGGCGACTGCCGCGTGCTGATTCTCGACGAACCGACCGCGATGCTGACCGCTCGCGAAGTCGATCTGCTGTTCGAACAGGTCGAGCGGCTCAAGGCGCGCGGCGTCGCGCTGGTGTACATCTCGCACCGGCTGGAAGAATTGAAACGAATCGCACGGCGCGCTGCCGTGCTGCGCGACGGCCGCCTCGTGCATGTCGACGAGATGGCCAATCTCACCACCGATCGTCTCGTGACGCTGATGGTGGGGCGCGATATCGGCGACAGAATCGATCTCGGCGAGCGGCGTATCGGCGAGGTGGCGTTCAAGGTCAGTGGCATGACGCGCGAGCCGGTGGTGCGCGAGGTGTCCTTCGAGGTCAAGTCCGGCGAGATTTTCGGCATCAGCGGGCTGATCGGCGCAGGCCGCACGGAGCTGATGCGGCTCATTTACGGCGCGGACCGCGCGGACGCCGGCACGGTGTCGATCGGGCGTCAAGGTGGCGCGCCCGAGCCCGTGGCGATCGCCTCGCCGGCTGACGCCGTGAACCACGGCATCGCGCTGATCACCGAAGATCGCAAAGGCGAGGGACTGTTGCTGACCCAACCGATCGCCGCCAATATTTCGCTCGGCCACCTGCGCGCGGTGTCGAGCAAGGGCGTGGTGGACGGCCGTCGCGAGGCGGCATTGGCGCACCGGCAGATCGACGCCATGCGCATCCGCAGCGCCGGGCCGTCGCAGCCGGTGTCGGAGCTGTCGGGCGGCAACCAGCAGAAGGTGGTGATCGGCCGGTGGCTCGCGCGCGACTGCACGGTGCTGCTGTTCGACGAACCCACGCGCGGCATCGACGTCGGCGCCAAGTTCGATATTTATGCATTGATGGGCGCGCTGGCTCGCGAAGGTCGGGCTCTCGTGGTCGTATCGAGCGATCTGCGCGAATTGATGGCGATTTGCGACCGGATCGGGGTGATGTCGGCGGGGCGGATGACCGGCCTGTTCGAGCGCGGCAACTGGACTCAGGACGCGCTGCTGGCCGCGGCGTTCGCGGGCTACGCGAAGCGCGAGGACCTGTTGCACGCGCCGATCGAACCCGACGCCAAAGCGCCCGACGAAAGTAAATTTGTGGAGCATTGAGTATGACCGTGGAAACCAGCCTGCCTACCTTGCAGAACGAACCGCCAAAAAATGCGAAGCCGCTCGGCGCGCGCCTCGGAGTGTCGAACTACCTCGGACTGCTCGGTGCGCTCCTTGGGATGATCGTGCTGTTCTCGCTGCTGAGTTCGCACTTCCTCACCTACGACACGTTCAGCACGATCGCGAATCAGATTCCCGATCTCGTCGTGATGTCGATCGGCATGACCTTCGTACTGGTCATTGCCGGCATCGACCTGTCGGTCGGCTCGGTGCTGGCGCTCGGCGCGGCGCTCACGAGCGTCGCGGCCTTGCAGTGGCATTGGGCGGCGTTGCCCGCGGCCTTGCTCGGCATGGCGGGTGCGACGCTGACAGGCTGTGTGACCGGCGCGATAACGGTGGCCTGGCGAATTCCGTCGTTCATCGTGTCGCTCGGCGTGCTGGAAGCGGCGCGTGGTCTCGCGTATCAGCTGACCAACTCGCGCACGGCCTATATCGGCGACGCGTTCGATTTTCTCTCCAACCCCATCGCGTTCGGCATCTCGCCGGCGTTCATCATTGCCATTGCCGTGATGGTCGCGGCGCAGTTCGTGTTGACGCGCACGGTCTTCGGCCGCTATCTGGTCGGCATCGGTACGAATGAGGAGGCGGTGCGCCTTGCGGGCGTCAATCCGCGGCCCTACAAGATAGCCGTATTCGCGATGATGGGTCTGCTGGCCGGTCTTGCTTCGCTGTTCCAGATCTCGCGGCTCGAAGCCGCGGACCCGAATGCCGGGCAGGGTATCGAATTGCAGGTGATCGCGGCTGTGGTGATCGGCGGAACGAGTCTGATGGGCGGGCGCGGGTCGGTGACGAGCACGTTCTTTGGGGTGTTGATCATTTCGGTGCTGGCCGCGGGGCTCGCTCAGATCGGCGCGACCGAGCCGACCAAGCGCATCATTACGGGAGCTGTCATTGTCGTGGCTGTCGTGCTGGATACTTATCGAAGCCGGCGTCGCGCCGCATAATTGGGTTATTCAGTGCAGGGGTGGTGACCGCTTTGCGTGGGACCCGAGTAAGCGCTAAAGCGCTAACTCGGGTCGACCGCTGTGCATGGGACCCGAGTAAGCGCTAAAGCGCTAACTCGGGTCGACAGGAGAAAATGAAAGTGTCGAAAGAAACGAAGCAGGGCCGCGTTCTGGTAGTGGGCAGCATCAATACGGATCTCGTCGCGCGGGCGCCGCATTTGCCGCGCCCAGGCGAGACCATTGGCGGGCACGAGTTCTCCCAGGTTGCCGGCGGCAAGGGCGGGAATCAGGCTGTCGCGGCCGCGCGCATCGGCGCGCAGGTGGCCATGGTCGGCTGCGTCGGAAGCGACGCGAACGGCGCGCAACGGGTCAAGGACCTGGAAGCGGAAGGTATCGACTGCAGCGGGGTCGAGGTCCATCCGACCCAGCCGACCGGCGTCGCCATGGTGACGGTGTCGGACGACGGTCAGAATACGATCGTCGTGGTCGCAGGCAGTAACGGCGAACTCACGCCGCAGGGCGTGGCTCGCCACGAGGCTGCGATCAAGGCCTGCGATGTCGTGGTTTGCCAGCTCGAGACGCCGTGGGATTCGGTTCATGCAACGCTCGCGCTGGCTCGCAGGCTGGGCAAGATCACCGTGCTGAACCCGGCGCCGGCAACGGGGCCGCTGCCGGCGGAGTGGCTGCCGCTCGTCGACTACCTCGTGCCGAATGAGGTCGAGGCCGCGATTCTGGCCGGCCTGCCGGTCGAATCGCAAAGCGGTGCGCGGCGCGCGGCAACGGAGTTGCAACGAGGCGGCGCGCGCAATGTGATCGTCACGCTCGGCGCGCAGGGCGCCTATCTTCTGGTGGAAGGCGGTGAAGGTATGCATTTCCCCGCGCCGCAAGTGCAAGCGGTCGACACCACGGCTGCTGGCGACACCTTTATCGGTGTTTTCGCCGCACAACTCGCTGCGCGGCAGCCGCTGGAAGGCGCGATCAATCTCGCACAGCGCGCGGCGTCGATTTCCGTGACGCGCGCCGGCGCGCAGCCTTCGATACCGACTCGCGCGGAAGTCGAAAGCGCGGCCTGACACGGACGCCGGTCGTGACATGAAGCCGTCCGTATTGCCACCTGGGTGGCTCGACGCTGATTTATCGGCACCGTCTCGCGACGGTGATGCTTTGTTAATCACGCTCTCGAATGGACCGGCATGAAACAGCCCAACGCTCGTGCGATTTCTCTCTCGGCATTGACCGTGCTCGAATTGACTCCGCCGCAGATGGTGGAATGCGCGGCGCAGGCAGGCTATGACTGCGTCGGGCTGCGCCTGTTGCCCGCCACCGATCAGGAAGTGCGGCACGAGATCATCGGGGATACGCCGTTCAGACGCGAGACGCTGGCGCGCTTGCGGGACACGGGTATCAAGGTGCTCGACGTCGAGATTCTCCGCCTGAAGCCGGAAACGAATGTGACCGACTACGAGCCGGTGCTCGAGAGCGCCGCAGAACTCGGCGCAAGCTACGTGCTGGTGGCGGGTAACGACCCCGACGAAGCACGCACGGCAGACCGGCTCGCGCAACTCTGCGATCTCGCGAAGCCGCTCGGATTGTCGCCGTCGCTCGAACCGATGCCGTGGACGAACGCGAAAGACATCACCCAGGGCGCCCGTATCGTGAAGGCAGCGGCTCGCAGCAATACTGGCCTCATCATCGACCCGATTCACTTCGACCGTGCCGGTTCGTCGATAGAGGAACTGGGCGCGTTGCCACGCGAGTACTTTGGCTATCTCCAGTTTTGCGACGCGCCCGCGGCGCGCCCAACCGACCTGGAGACGCTGCTCTTCCAGGCCCGCTGCGAGCGAATGATTCCGGGCGAAGGCGGCCTTGACCTTGCCGGCATCCTGCGAGCGCTTCCGGACCATTTGCCGCTCAGCATCGAGGTGCCGATGGAGCAATGGGCAAAGTCCACGCCGGCGGTCCAACGCGCGCGCAGGCTGCGCGAGGCGACGCTGGACGTTCTCGCACGAACCTATGCTGCCGGTTCGACCGGTGCGCCTGACACACGGCAGTAAGTACAAGACCGGCGCCGAAGTCCAGATCTCCGTCTGGAAGATCGTGAAGCTGACGGCCGGTACGGCATTCGCGGATAGCTTGAACGGCGTCTTCTATGGACAAAAGGACGCCACGCACAGGCGCGTCTTCGCCATTCGTGGGGAGACGCGCCAGCGGAAGATGCGGCTTTTCCCGTCGCATGCCTGGACTCATCTCCTTCGACCTGGCAGAATAGGCTACCCGGATGCCGTGTCTCATCGCGAGGCTGCAACCGGTTGGATATCTCTTCAAATAGCAAATGGTGTATGGAATTGAAACGATCGCGGGTCCGCCGTCATGCAATGTGTCCGCCGATCGGTGCGCTGTTGCGCTATCAGACGCGCATCGTCCGCGTCGTGGCAGAAGCGCGCGGGCAGCGTGCAATGATCGAATCGCTCGACACCACGGGCAGGACATTCGTCAGTACCGTGAAGTGGGCCAGTCTGTGTGAGCTCGGTGCGCAGTTGTTCTGATGCCGGACGTCAGCGCGGCGTCTGCCAGATCAGGGAGCGGTCTTATGCGGAAACGGAAGTTCGCAGGAAAGATGGTCGAGGGACCGAGTCTGCAGGAACTGCTGAATCGGCTTGAAGCGGCCCTGGTGAGCATGCCCGAGCGCAGGTCGGTCTGCAAGGCACTGGCGGATCTTAGTAGGACGCTCGGCTCGGCGGGCGAGAAAGCTCCAAGACGGGCCATTCGATCCACGCGTGCGCGCGGGCGGCGCGAGGCGATAGTCGAATCATTGCCACTGTTCTCATGAGTCTGTGAAGAGCCGCGATCTAGCGGCATTGAGCGCGTTCGGTCAAATACGGGCCAGCGGTATCACTTGAACTTGTCCGCGGTTCACGAGCCGGCATTGAGCGCGAAGTCGACCTCGTTGCTCCCGACGACGCCGCCCACGCGGCCCGGTGCGCGTTGATTGCTCCAGTAGAAGTTCGTGTGCGCGATCACGCTTTGCGGTGGCGGCGCGCCCCATGGCGTCGAGTCCACGGTCGTGTGAGCGTCGCCGACCAGAGTCGCGTCATAGCCGCGCGCGAGCGCGCCGTGCAAGGTCGAGCGAATGCACATATCGGTTTGCGCGCCGGTCACGATGAGTTTGCCGACACCCAGCGTTGATAGCACCTGCTCGAGGTCGGTGCTCTCGAATGCGTCACGATAACTCTTTTCAATAATCGCTTCCCCGGGGGCCGGCGATAGTTCGTCGACGATCTGCCACGCGTCGCTCCCGGCCACCAGTTCTTCGTCGCAGTGGCGGACCCAGACGAGCGGCAGGTTCGCGCGGCGCGCTCTCTCGACGAGCACATTGACCGCGCGGAGCACCTCTTGACGTCGATAGGCGCCGGCGACGACGCCGTTTTGAAGATCGATGACGATGAGCGCGGTATTCGGGCGATTGGCGAGCGTAGTCATAGGGTGTCGAGTCGTGTCGGTTTAATCGCAAACCCTGCGAAAGATAGTCTGCTCTTCAGACGGTATTGGAGAATAACTCAGCCGCGCGGCCACGGCCGCCCGTGTGCGGCTACCAGGTCGTATTCGGCGGCGCGAGCCGAGGGCAGCATCCGTGACCAGCTTGCGTTCGTACACCGCGCTATTCGGCCCGAACTCCACACGCACCATGGGCCGTTAACCGCCAAACTGGTAACCATATACGGCCTTCACGGATGCTTGCGTTTTCGCTATTGGCGCAACGACCTCAACCCGGCGCGGACCTCCTCCGCAAACAACTGGGGTTGCTCCCACGCCGCAAAGTGTCCGCCTTTATCGAGCCTGTTGTAATAGACAAGGTTGTGATACGCGCGCTCTGTCCAACTCCGCGGAGCCTGATAGTTCTCGCGAGGAAAGACGCTCACGGCAGTCGGAACGGACACATCGGCGCTGGCCAGAAAGTTGAAATGCGACTCCCAATAAAAGCGCGCCGCGGAAATGCCCGTGTTCGTCAACCAGTAGAGTGTAATGTCGTCGAGCACATCGTCGCGGGTCAACTCGCCGGCGGATTCGCCATTGACAGGGCGCGCGAACACGGCCGCGGTCAAGGCCGCCGCCGGTTGAACATACCCGTCGCCGTGATCGAGCAGCCAGCTTGCCAGTGCCACGGGCGAGTCGGACAGCCCATAGAGCGTTTGCGGACGCGTCCCCATCTCCAACGCATACGCGCGTCGCTTTTTGGCCGCACTGGCGAGCTGTTCGTAAGCGTGCCTTTCGTCATCCGTGAGGCTGGAGGGCGGCGGATCGCCGGCCTGAAGCGCCTTTGAAATGTCGGCGGGAACAGTGGCGGGAAAGTTGACGTGAATGCCCAGCAATTCCGGCGGCGCCAGCTTACCCATTACGTTGCAGACCACGCCACCCAGATCGCCGCCTTGCGCGGCAAATTTCTCGTATCCAAGGCGTTTCATCAGTACGACCCAGGCACGCGCCGTCCTCTCCGGACCCCAACCGGTCGTGGTCGGCTTACCTGAAAAGCCGTAGCCCGGCAGAGACGGAATGACGAGATGGAACGCATCCGACGCGCTCGCGCCATGTGCAGTCGGATTGGTTAGCGGGTCGATGATCTTGAACTGCTCGATCACCGACCCGGGCCACCCGTGCGTGACGATGAGCGGCATCGCATTCTCATGTTTCGAACGAACGTGGATGAAGTGAATGTCCAGTCCATCGATCTCGGTGACGAACTGCGGCAGGGAATTCAGTTTCGCTTCACATTTGCGCCAATCGTAGCCGGTTGCCCAATGGCGCGCGAGTTCCTGCATCATCGCGAGCGGCACGCCTTGAGAGTCGTCGGCAACCGTCTCGCGTTCAGGCCAGCGCGTCGCCTTGATGCGCCTGCGCAAATCGACAAGCTGCGATTCAGGCACATGTACGCGGAGTGGACGAATAGCGGTCTTGTCACCGTTGCCCGCCTGGGCAACCTGGGCAATGGCCGGATTCGTTTCTGCAACCGCGAACTGGCTCAACGACCCAGCGGCGACAGTGGCCGCCACCGCGCCTACGAAGTGGCGGCGAGACGGCGATTGGGGAGAGGTATTGTCTGACATAAGGTTTCTAAATCGTGACGAAGACAGGTTCCTGATCAATGGCGATGTGATGCCACGAGCCATGACAGGCAGTATTCGACGCAAGTGCGTTCGACACCGACGCGTTAGGGTGCGGATGTCTATCATCTGCTTTCCGCAAGGGCGGCTGCAAGAGCGTACGTTAATCGCGCTCAACCAGATGCGGCACGTGCAGATACATGGATTACCGCGCGGGCCCAACGCCCGATGACCGTATTCGAACGCATGGATATATCTCGCATGTGTCGGGAAAAGCGATTCTTGTGTACGCCTGTATCGACTTGAACTGAAGATACATTGCAATACAAAAGGTCGATCGGTGGGGCAACGCGCATGCAGGGGGGCGCGACGGGATTTCATCCAACGGTATCGACAACCTGCTCGGCGGCTCGCTGTCCAGCTGCTCAACCTTCGCCAGTCCTTAAAACAAACAATGCGAAGAAACATGACGCTCTCCGACTGTGCGGCACGCACAATCCGCGTGCGCCGCACGCACGAATTTCGCGCCTGACAGCGTTCGAAGCGTCCGCGGCCATGGCAGACGCTTTTGTCCGTATTTGCTGTATCCGGCCGATCAAGTGCTTTGGACCGGCTAAGCGCGCCGACATGGAACGCGCCGCGGCCATCTGGCGAGATCCGGCGCAGTTGTCGCTCTTGCTTGGGCGACCGGCATGTGCCGGAGGTTCAAGGAGGTGCGCAATGCGGTCCGGAAAAATTCCCGCCACGGTCGTGACCGGCTTTCTCGGCGCGGGCAAGACGACGCTCGTCAATCACATACTCGAAGCGACACGGCCGCTCGCGATCGGCGTCATCGTCAACGAATTCGGTGAGGTCGGCATCGACGGCCAATTGATCGTTGCTGACGAAACCGCCGTCATCGAGATCAACAATGGTTGTATCTGTTGCACCGTCCGGACGGACCTGGTCGGCAGCGTACGCGAAATGCTCGATCGGTTTGGCGACGGCTTGCAGCGACTCGTTGTCGAAACTTCTGGTCTGGCCGACCCCGCGCCCGTGCTGCAAACCTTTCTCGCTGACCCGGATGTTCGCGAGCGAGTCGAACTCGAGTCGGTGATCGCAGTAGTCGACGCCCTGCATGCGCAGCAACAACTCGCCGACGATATCGCACGCGAACAGATCGTGTTTGCGGACAGGATCGTGGTGAACAAGACCGATGTCGCGTCCCCCGACAACGTGACCGCGTTGGTTGAATCTATCCGGCAATTGAACCCGACCGCGACGGTGGACCTTGTGCATCGCTCGACAATCGACGTCGGTTCATTCATTGGCGTGCGCAGTTTTTCAATCGACAACCTGCTCGCCGTCGAACCCGATCTGCTCGATGAAGCGAGCCACGACCACGAACACGACGAGTCGATCGAATCGCACTCGTTCGTCGTGCCCGGTGCCGTGGACGCAGGCCGTTTCGGCCAATGGGTCAACGCGTTCGTGCAAAAGCAGGGTCAACAGATTCTGCGCATGAAAGGCGTGCTGAATCTGCACGACGAAGCGCGACGACTGCATTTTCACAGCGTCCATATGCTGATGGACACCACCTTCGGTAAAGCATGGAGCCAGAGCGAGCCTCGCGATAACCGCTTCGTGATGATCGGTCGCAATCTCGACGCCCGGGTGATGAGAGACGGCTTGCTTGGTTGCATGCATTGAGACTCGTTGATTCCCCCTGACCGTCGTTTCCTTTAAGGAGCAAGAAAATGAAGAAACCTGAAGCGTACACGTTGAGTATTGGCGTCCTCGCCGTCGTTGATACCTGGCTCACGGGAACGGTCTTTCCCGTGCCAGTCTGGGTGACGTTTATTGCCTGGGCGTCGTTTTTTGTGCTCGGCGGCGGCCAGGCTGGTTTCGTGAAGAGCGTGGCGTCGAATCTGACCGGGCTCGTGATCGCGTCGTTGACGCTGCTGTGCATCACGACGATGAGCGCGGGCGCGATCGGTGTGGCCGTGCTCGTGGGTATCGGCAGTGCGGCGATGGTGCAGGCGTCGAAGATCAAGTTGCTGGACGTTTTGCCTGCGATCGTGTGGGGTTTCGCATCGACTGTCGGCACGACCGTGGCCACTGGAAAGGCGATCACGACTGTCGGCATTTCCAATCCGGCGCTCGTTGCCGCAGCGGCGCTCGTCACCGGCGCCGCCTTCGGCTTCGTGTCGGAATTGCTCGGCGAAGCGCTCGCGTTCAAGCGCGAACATCGGTTGAGCTAAACCCTGAGTGTTTCATTTCAACTACCCTTCGGAGCGAATCGTGAAACTTCAGCATCACCTTGGCGGCATCGAAAACCTGGGCCCGGTCAACACGGACACACGTGTTTTCGTCGAGCCGTGGGAGAAGCGCATCTTCGGCATTCATACGGTGATGATGGCCGAGAGTGTGCATCTGGCCGAAGCCCGGCACGCCTATCCGGTTGCGCAACTGCCCACGACGTTCGGAAACACGTGGACCTGGGCGTCGTTGCGCACCGGCGCGGAGGATATGCAGCCGTTCGAGTACTTCAAGTATCGCTACTACGAAAAGTGGCTCGGTGGGATCGCGCAGTTCTTCGTGGATCAAGGCTACATCACGGCGCAAGAGCTCGCGGAAAAGTCGGCGCATTACCTGCGGCAACCCGACGCCGCATTGCCCGATAAGCCGAATGCCGCTCTCGGCGCACAGATCGATGCATACCTGTTGAATGGCGATTCCGGTTACAACGAGCTGGACACGGCCGCGCGGTTCAAGGTCGGCGACACCGTGCGCATTGCGGATCCGGAGGCGGTCGATCACACCCGTCTGCCCGGCTATCTGCGCAGCAAGAAGGGAACCGTCGATGTCGTGTATCCCGGCGCGTTCTCCTATTTCGTATCGACGGGCGTCGACGGCATCGGCCAGCCCATGCCGGTCTACCGGATCGCTTTCGACGCCGCCGACCTCTGGGGCCCCGGCAAGAGCGAAGCCCACACCACCATCTACGCCGACCTGTACGAAGCGTACGTCGACGCCGTGAACTGATCCATCAGCGAGACAAGCATGAGCAACCTGTTCGAATATCCTGAAGCCCGCGAAGCGTCGAGCGCCGCGAAAGTCCGCGCTCTTGAGGCGCTGTTGATCGAGAAGGGTGTCATTGGCAGCGATTCAGTCGATACCGTGCTCGAGCACTTCGAGACGATGGCCGGCCCATTCAACGGTGCGAAGATCGTCGCCCATGCCTGGGTCGACCCGGAGTACAAGCAACGTCTTGTCGAAGATACGCCGAAAGCTATCGCCGAACTTTCGTTGCCGCTCGGCATGGCGGGCGCGGAAGGCGAGCATATGGCCGCTGTGGCGAACGATGCGGATGTTCACAACCTGATCATCTGCACGCTGTGTTCCTGCTATCCGTGGCCGGTGCTGGGTTTGCCGCCGTACTGGTACAAGGATCCGGTGTTTCGCGCGCGCGGCGTGCGCGAACCCCGTGCCGTGTTGCAGGAGTTTGGCGTGACCGTGCCCGCATCGAAACAGGTCAAGGTGTGGGACAGCAGCGCGCAGATTCGCTGGTTTGTCATACCCGAGCGCCCCGCCAACACGGAGCACTTGAGCGAGGACGAGCTTGCCGCGCTCGTGACGCCGGAATCGATGATGGGCGTGGCGCTCGTTGCGCCGCCCGCAGCCTGAGGAGCGCCGCCATGTTCACTCGTTTCGAGGAATTCGCGGCGGCGTCGATGCTCGGCAAGTCGGATTCGCCGCCGCGTCTCGACGGCAAGCTGCTCTTCACCAACCGCTGGGAGCGCGACGTGTTCGGCCTCGCGCTGTCGTTATCGAAAGCCGGCTGTTTCGAGTGGGAAGATTTTCGGCAGAGCCTGATCGCGTCGATTGCAAATTGGGAAACCGCAGACTGTGCCGACCAGCCGCGCTGGGACTACTATGAGCGTTTTCTCGAAGCGCTTCTTGCCGTAGTCGAAGCACACGGCGTGCTTTCCGCGGACGAGTTGCGCCTCGTGATCAGCATGCGCCGCCACGATACCTCGAACGCCGGATTCCACGCTGCACCGCCGGTCGAGTCGAACCAGCTTCACACCGGGAGCATCAAATGAACGCTACCAGAACCTGCATGACGTCAGAACTGCCGCTGCGTCGTCGCGTCGGCGCGATGTATGCGCTGCTCTTATGCATCAACGTGACGGCGTGGGTATGGGCGTGGACTGTGTTGCGCGCGCATCCGGCCTTGCTCGGCACGGCGTTTCTCGCGTATAGCTTCGGTCTGCGTCACGCGATGGACGCCGACCATATCGCCGCCATCGACAACGTCACGCGAAAACTGATGAACGACGGCAAGCGGCCAGTGACGGTCGGCTTCTACTTCGCGCTCGGGCATTCGGCGACGGTCGTCGCCGGTGCGGTGATCGTTGCGCTGGCCACCCGCGCGCTCAGCCATTACTTCGATGCATTCCGCGAAACCGGCGCCATGCTCGGCACGATCGTGTCCGCGTCGTTTCTGCTGATGATCGGCGTGGTCAACGTCGTCTTGCTGGGCGGCCTGATCCGTTCCTTCCGCCAACTGCGCAACGGCGGCACGCGTACGGATGCCGACTCGCGCGTCGCCGACTTCGAAGGGAACGCGCTTGCGCGTTTGTTCAAGCCGTTATTCCGGATGATCCGCTCGAGCTGGTTGATGCTGCCGCTCGGTGTGCTATTCGGATTGGGCTTCGAAACCGCGACTGAGGTCGCGCTGCTGGGAACGTCGGCATCGCAGGCATCCGCAGGCCTGTCGATGTGGACGATTCTGGCGTTCCCGGCGCTCTTCGCAGCGGGCATGCTGACCATCGACACCACCGACGGGATTTTGATGGTCGGCGCATACGGCTGGGCGTATGTTAAACCGCAGCGCAAGGTGTATTACAACCTGACGATCACGCTGCTGTCCACGGCGGTGGCTTTGCTCGTCGGCGCAATAGAGGCGCTGGGGTTGATCGGCGAGCAGTTCGGTCTGACCGGTGCGGCCTGGCGATTTGTCGGTATGCTCAACGAAAATTTCGGCCTGCTCGGGTATGCGATCGTCGCGCTGTTTATTGGCGGATGGATCGTCTCGGCGGCGGTCTATAGACTCAAGGGCTACGACCGCGAGCCGTTCTCGGTGTAGAGAACGTCATGGGAGAGAGGTGACGCGATGAGGAAGGTCAAGGTCGGCATGGTCGTGTTTCCGGGCTTTCAGTTGCTGGATATTGCTGGGCCGAAAGACGCATTCGCCGAAGTGAAGGTTTTGAGTTCCGGTGAATGCGAGTATGAAATGCTCACGGTCGGTACAACGCGTGGCACGGTCCAGTCGTCGAGCGGATTGACGACTGTGCCGGACCGGACGATTTTTGACCCATGTCCTGAGTTCGACACCGTGATCGTGCCAGGCGGCCTCGGCATTTTCGATGCGTTCGACGATCCAGCGCTGAGTGGCTGGCTGAAGGAGCAACACAAACACTGTCGTCGCGTGTCCGCGATCTGTAATGGGCTATTCGCACTCGGGTCGGCGGGCTTGCTGGACAACAAGGTCGTCACGACCCACTGGATGGACGTGCCACGTCTCGGCGCAACTTTCCCGCGCGCGAAAATCGAACCCGACCACATCTTCGTGCAGGACGGAAAAATTTTTACGACGGCTGGCGTGACCGCGGGAATTGACCTGTCTCTGGCAATGATAGAAGACGATTTCGGGCGCCAGATGGCGCTCGACGTCGCGAAGTACCTGATCGTCTACCTGCGACGCGCAGGTGGTCAGTCGCAATTCAGTCCGCTGCTCGAGTCGCTTGCCGTGCCCGGCTCGCAGACCGTGCTGCTGCAGCAGTACATGCTGGATCATTTGCATCTGGAGCATACGGTTGCGTCGCTTGCCGAGCGCGTTCATATGAGTTCGCGCAATCTGACCCGCACCTTCACGCGCGAATGCGGCGTTGGCCCGATGACTTTCCTGAACAACGCCCGAATAGACGCGGCCCGGCGTTACCTGGAAGGAACCGAACTCTCGCTGCGCGAGATCGCCCGACGCTGTGGCTACGACACGATGGACGGATTCCGGCGCACCTTCCAGCGGCGGCTCGACATCAATCCGGCCGAGTATCGCGACAGGTTTCGGCCAGATGTCACGGCGGCCCTGAAGGAGGAAGGCCGGCTTGACAAACGTTCGGGGTCGCGCGCTCTGTTTGCAGCGCCCGCAAAATTTGCTTCTTCGCGATGAGCGATAAGGCTGCCCCGGCAAAGATGTGCGGACGACGACAAGGTGGTGGCATTTGAAAAGCCGTCCGTGTCGACTTAAGTGGACAACGATCATCGAGATTGGAAAGGTGAGGCCCGGGCTCAGAGAAATTCACTATCTATTAGATCCGTTGCGGCAGCGCCGCGTCGATATTTTTTATGAACCTGTGCAAAGCTAGCCGTCGCAACCTAAAGTTTACGTCGGCATAGCCGTTAAGCCTATGCGGCATGCAGAGCTTTGCAAGCTTCGTTGAATATCCGCTGCGCGACAGCATCACTCGCATGGCGCCGTGTGCAAAGCGGCGCCCTGAAGCGGGCGTATTCATCGAACCGTGTGTGCGCGTTGTCCGGGCCGACAACGAGTAAGAAACAATACTGACAAAAAAGATATCCATAAGAATGAGAGATGCACATTCAATTCGGGGCTGTTCCAGTCAAGCCATCTGCCAAAGCGCAGATCTCCACTATGACGCGCAAAGTGGTCGACGCTAGCCGTCGTTAATCGATTTATGCCGCGCTCGCGGCCAGATAAACACAATTGACTTTGTCATTGGGGAACCCACCCATGAAGCTTCGCGCCCATTGGGCTGCGCCGCTCGCGCTTGCCTGTTTGCTCTTTGTCGCCGCGTGTCACGACACGTCGAACCACGCAGCCGTCGCAACGGACGTGAGCATTGAACAAGTCAGATCAGCGCTCGATCAGAAAAACTTCGGCGTGGCGTCGACCTTGGCGGACCAGCTCACCGCCGCCTATCCGAAGAGCGCCGATGCCTGGTTCGCGGCAGCGGACGCCAAAGCCGCCGCAGGTGACCGGCTCGCCGCGCTGGCCGCGCTCGAAAGGGCAATGAGTAATGGCCTGCGTGATACGGCGCGACTCGATGCGGACGGCTATCTCGGTGCCGTGCGCTCGTCGGCTGAATACCAGGCGCTTCTTGTGCGCTTCGGTCTTGCTCAACCCATCGCTCAAGCGGGCGATACCTCGATTACCGAAACTTCCGCCGGCACGGTCGTCAAGGCCGGTGATATCTCCGTCACGCTTCCCAATTCCCGATAAGACCACCATGAAATTGTTGAACAGGACCTTGCTCGCAACGGCCGCTGCGGCCGTCGTGTTGACCCCGCTCGCGCACGCAATGGACATCGAGACGCGCGGCGTCGGCTCTGCCGCGATCAGCGGCGATGTGAATTCGGTGCGTACCTCCGCGCTGCGGCAGGCAAAGCGCAATGCGGTGCTGGCCGCATTGGACAAGGTGGTCGGCGCCGGAACGAGCCGCAATCCCGATGTGCAGGCCAAGCTCGACGATCTGGTCGTGCAGATCGGCGAAGAGTCTTTTTACAGCGTCACGCCGAGCTCGGCCGATGGCCAGTACCAGGTCAGCGTCACGCTGCGGGTGGACGACAAGTCGCTACGCACCGAAATCAGCGATCTCGGCCTGGCAATGAACACGACCACAACGCGTAGCCAGCCGATTCTCGTGATGATGGACGAGTTCTTCACGACGCCGACCAACCTGCATGCGCCACTCGAAGAGTTGACGGAGTTCCGCCACGAAGCGGGATCGCACTACAACGAGAAGGAAGCGGCCGCCTCGTCGAAGAGTTCCGCCTATGCGGCAAGCAGCAACGCGGCCTACGCGTCGAAAGAACAGGCTGCCTTCGCGGTGAACGACAAGTCCGCGGGCCGCATTAGCGCAGCACGCGAAACGCGGGTAGCAGGCGCGGCTCAGGATGGTTACGGCAATTCGGCTGCGGTGGCAGGGCGGGATTCGGGCCGTCTCGATGCGTCCGGCGAAAGCAGTCATCAGGCGGCCGGCGCGGCGAGCCGTCAGGTCGCGGCAGCCGCCAGCAGCAAGGTGGCGGCTGCATCGTCGTCCCAGTCGGCTTACGCCCACAATGTGAATGCCGAGGATCACGACAACACGTACTACAGGAAGCTCGTCAAGTATCAGCCGCAAAACACCGGTCCCGACAAAAAGAATTACACGTACAACGAGTTGAAAGGGCAGTTGGCCGACCTCGACATCAAGGTGCTCGACAACTCGCTGTTCAAGAGCAGGTACTTCGGAGATCGCCCGATTACGCTCGACCAACTGGACAACAGCGCCGAGCTGGCCAAGTATGTCGATTACGCGCGCAAGGACGCGACGGCCGATTACATGATGATCGGATCGTCCGTCATCTATGACCTTGGCGTCGACAAGAACTCCGGTCAGGAGTCGTGCACCGGCGTGGCGAGTACCAGGACGTTCTCGACCAAAACGGGCGAAGACATCGCGTCGGCTACGCAGTCGGAATCGTCCGTCGGCGCGTCGTCCGACGATTGTCGCGCGCGACTGGCGGTCAAACTGGCCGGCAGTCTCGGCGAACAGGTCGGCAAGCGGATTCAGGAATTCGTCAAGAAGCGCACGATGTACGGTGCCGAATACACCATCCGCCTGACGGGCGACAACCTGCCGCTCATGACCCGCACGGCCTTCAGCCAGGCGCTCAAGTCGGTACCGGGTCTGGAGAAAGCAACCCAGCGCCAGGCGGGAGCGGGGCAGGTCGAGATCGTCGCGACCTATCGGGGCAGCGATCCGCTCGACCAGGCTGTCGCGATGGCACTGGGCAGCAACCCGCAGTTCGCGAGCCTGGATTCGTCAGTGGACGGAACCGTTATCACGCTGTGCATGAACGGTTGCAAAAAGGCGCTTCACTGACATGAACCTCAAGGCAATCACTCTCGCCGCGGCGGCGGCCGTCTTCGCGACGGCGACGCATGCCGCGCCTTCACCGGCAATCGGCTTGTATGTCGTGCCCGGCATCTTCTTCGACGATGCGTCGGGCGCGGCCGGCTCGGCTGGCGGCAGCAGCAAGATCGATCCGGCGTTTCGCGCGTCGCTCGATATCGGCCAGACCGTCGGGCTGTTGCAGCAACAGGCCCAGGCGCATTTTCCGGCGTTGAGCGCCACCGTCGATAACAAGAACCGCCTGCGCACGCTCGCGCTGTCAGTGCAGGTGACTCGGGTGTCGAAGTATCTGATCGACAAGACCGACGGCACCGCCGACATCTATCTGCCGATCACGCTGAGCGTCTACTTCAGCAATCCGATGACGGGCGAAGTCTTGCAATCGTTCAGCCAGACCCGCTACGGTGTGCTGACGGTGTCTCGCTCGCTGCCCGCTGCCGACATTGCGGGCAAGGTCGGTGAAGCGTATCGCGCGGGCTTTTCGGCCCTGCTCGACAGCACGCTCACGTCCGCCGCGGAGCGGTTCAACCCCTATGTCGTCGATGCCAAGGTTGCCGATACATGGAAAGGCTTTGTGATTCTCGACAAGGGTTATCAGTCGGGCATCGGCAAGGGCGACGTGATGGACGACGGCGATGCCGAAATTCGCGTCGAATACGCGGGGCAAAACTACGCAGTCGCGGTGCCCGTGCTGGGTATGCCGAAAGACGGCGCGGTGTTTAGCCGCGCGGGCACGATGGCTTTGTCGGACGTCAAGAAGCCGCGTGTGCTGGCACTCGTCAGTGACGGCAATGCGGTGCTTTCCGATGCGGTGAGCACGCAGCTTTTCACGGACAAACTCGGCAGCAATGCACCGTTCGCGACCTTGCCGCTCAACGCCAACTTCAGTCAGGTCCAGGCGTCGATCGACAGCCATACGGGCATCGGGCATGACGTGAGCGGCAACCGGGCATTGCCCGACTATTTCATCCGGATGGTACTGCCTGCCGCTCGCCACTACGAACTGCCGACCAACCTCAGCTACAAGACCCGGCAGTCCGTGCAGGCCTGGGCCTTCGCCGAACTGTTGTCGCGCGACGGTCGCGTGTTGTATTCGGCGGACGTCGATACCCGCATCGACGATATTGTCACGAACGGTTCGGGCTTTAGCGTGGAGTCGCGCAAGGAAGTGGTGCTGAAGAACGCGCTGAACGATCTGGCCGCGCGCTTTGACAAGGAAGTCCGCTTCAAACCTGTCACGCTGAAGGTGACCGATGCGTCGTCTGATTCCTTCCAGATCGAAGATAGCGGCATGAATCTTCAACCCGGCGATTCGATTCGTGTGTATCGCAACGCGGGGCGTCCGGGCGGCATTGCCGAGGACGCGCTGGTGCCCGTGTGGGACGCCAGCGTGCTAAGCCGCGACGGCAGCAAGGTGACGGCATCGCTCGTGCTGCCCGTCGCCGGCAAACCGTCGAAACCGTCGAGCGGCGATGTGGTGCTGATCGACAGCGTGGAGAGGGCCGGGGCGGGCGCGCAACGGATCGCGTTCTGTCCGGCGGAGAAAAGTCAGGTGGGCTCGGTGGCGCTGGAGCGCTTTAACGCGCTCGCCTACGCCGACGCAGCGGGCGCGCCGCTCGTAATGGTCAACCCGGGCCTGGCCGACCTCGTGAAGGGGAAGGTGGGCGGACAATCGGGGTTCGCAAAAAACCTCGAACTGCGCCCAGCCACCTATGACCGTTGTCTCGAAGCGCTGTACCGGATCGACGCTAAGGAGCCGAAGTGCGATGGCGGCACGTGTGCGGGCGTGTACAACGTGCGGCTTGCCTACCGGCAAAAAACAGGCGGCGTCGTATCGAGCCAGGTCGTACTCGAACATGGCTTTACGACCAGCAGCTATCCGGCAACCACGGATACGGCAAATGCGGCTGCCTTGCAAGGTATCGACCTGGACGCGGATACGCGGACAAGTCTCGATGGTGTGATGAAGCAGATGTTGTCAAAAACAAACTAAGGACTAGACCAGAATGAAAAAGTATTCGGCATTGTTGGGCGCACTGGCGATTGGCACGATGGCGTTGAATGCGCCGCAAGCGCTGGCATTCGGAATCGGCAGCCTGACGGCCGCGATTCCGGGCGTGGGCGGATCGTCGGGCAGCGCAGTATCGGCCGGGGACGTCGACGCGTTCATCAAGACCGCGCAGGACGCCGATATGATGATCGGCACGGCGACCGCGCATATCTTCAAGGCCATCGGCAACAAGGAAGAGATCGCCGCTCTGGAAGCAAAGGAAGCCGCCGCCAACAGCATCGCCGATCCGGCCGAGAAGGCCGCCGCGATCAGCAAGATCAAGGACGATCAGGCGACGGCCGTGCAAAAGGCGCTGTCGAGCAAAGACGTGCAGGACAAGCTGAACGGCATGAGCAAGGCTCAGCTTGCTTCGTTCGGCAACGCGGCATTCACGTTCATGCTTGGCGTGCTGAAAGACAAGCAACTCGCCGACGGCAGCCGCGCGCTGGTCGCTGGTGTCGCGTCGAATCCCGTTTTGCTGCCGCGTCTGGGCGCGTTAAAGGACGTGGCGACGTCGGTGAGCGCGCAAGCGGCCAATACCGCGAAGATCGGTGAAGGTCTGGTCAAGCTCGCTAGTGCAGGCAAGATCGCTACATTGCCGACGTCCGCTTCCGAAGCGCCGAAGCCGGTCGACAATATCTGAGTGCGATTCGATTCGCAGAAGCAGGGTACGTCCGCGAGTAATTGGCCGGACTCGACGTGGCGCGATACTCGTGGCGCGTATGGCTGATGCGAGAGTGTGTGAAGTCGAGAGCCGCCGCCATCACGGCGGCTTTTTTAATTTGGCAGGGTTTCGAATCGGTACGGTGGAGAAATCGCGAGTGCAAGCGCGGGCCGCTCGTACGGGAATGGCCGTGGGTTGCGGTCCCTGCAAATGCGGCTCTGCGTCTGCGACGCATAAGCGGAACGCGCTCCATGCGCTGGGAGGTTCCCGGAAGGCTCCTACGTCACATGGATCCACGCTGACATTCCAGGCGCTTGAACGCGCGGCATGGAGCCAGTCGTGGCTGACAGGCCGATAGTTGCCACTTCGTGCCGTTGCAGTGCTTTTAAAACCGACTGCTTGAGCGAAAGTATCTCGTCGAACTGGGTTACCAGTTCAAAACACAATAGAAACGCCAGCATATAACAGGGCCCGGGAAATCTGTGCACCCACCCCAGGATCGGTGTTGCGAAACGCTTTCTAACGGGGTTCCGTGTCATGACATACGTGATGATGATTCCGATCACGCCCCCTGCGAGTACGTCGGTGGGATAGTGCAAGCCGAGATAAACGCGCGGCAGGCATATGAAGATTGCGGTGTACAGGAGCGCCAGGACGCCCACGCGGCGCCAAACGAGAAAGATTCCTGTCGCAACTGACATCCACAGCATTGCGTGGTCGCTCGGAAAGGAACTCCAGGTTCGCAGCACCTCCTCCCGTAGACCAGCAGAGGGGAAGCTCAGGTGCAGTTCGAGGTTATAGATTGGCCGCACCCGAAATGGCAAATAAAGGGCGAGGAGCCTGCCTATTGCGAGCGACAGAAGGCCGCTCGCAATAGTTGCGATGACCATTTCACGCTCCCATTCACCACCCTGGCCGGGTTTGAACCACATCCACCACAGTATGGGTATGAGTACGAGGCCCTTGAAGGTGTATAAGCCCGCAAATACCCTTATCGCGTGGTTAATCAGGTTGGAACTGAAAGCGGTGTGCGTCAGAAAGCTTTGGATTGCAACGTCGAAACTATTCATATTGGCATCTCCTCGTAGCTACTGAGCTAAAAAGATGCCTGCTCATAAAAAAAGCTGGAATGTGCTCTTCTTTGACCGCGAACCAGCGATTGTGTCTTCAGACGAAAGCCCAATACGCGTTCCACGGGTGACTTCAGAACAATGTCGCTGAACAAGTCGAGGTCTCCCTTCACGAGAACGGAATCAGAACGGAGCGGGTCAGGCCATCAGCAGCCTGATGTGCCCTTTCTGTCGCAGAAGCATGAGGGCGTCCATCTGGAGCAGAAACCTATGGAAAATCTCAATGGTTCACTGCCCTGGTCAAGAGGCCGACTCGTGACTCGCAACTGCGCTTTGCCTTGTGGAAGGAGTCGGGTCGGGTACCGCCATCGCTGTCCAGCGGGTGGTTCACTTGCGGTGCTATCTCCTACCGTTGCAGCCGCAAGCGTATTTCCTCGGCATCCGCATACAATGTATGGATTGCCGCTGAGTTCGCGGAATCGATCACAGAACTGGCGCGCGGACGTCTGTTTCACGGTAGCCCTGTTGCCGAGCGTGCGCTGTCTCTGATAGTCGGGCGTTGCGGAAGCATTCTTCAAGCATCCGAGGCAATGCCTATCCGACCGCTTGAAATATGTGCGCTCGTCTCGTTGTAGCGAGCACGTTAAGCAAAGCACGCGCCGGGCTACCAGCGCCCGGTAGTCGAACTGGTTCCGGTCCCCTCAACGTGCGGCGGACAGATCGCTTGCGTTCATGGCTTGCACCTGATTCAGCGAAATAAACCAGTAGCTGAGGTTACCTTCAGTAAAGCAGAGGCCGAGCTCTTTCGATTAACTTCTGCCTTGATGGTCAACACCCCACACACCGAAACCCCGCATATACATATTGATAATGCGGCTGAAACCAGTTGCGGAAAGTCGGCCTCAACATGCACTGCGCGGTGCGCGCCGAGCCGCCTTTGATCACATAATGCTGGCCGTCGAAAAAGTTGGCGGAATAACCGGGATAAAACGTAAAGGCTTCGAAGCCGGGTAGCGCGTCGAACACCGTCGAGGTCCACTCCCAGCCATTGCCGAATTGACCTTCCACGCCGAATGCACTGACGTTGTCCGGATACGCATCCACCGGTTGCGGATTCCAACTGCGAAAATCGAAATTACCCGATGCGGTGCGCGGTGCACCGTGCGCGGCTCGCTGCCATTGCGCCTCGGTGGGCAGCGCTTTGCCTGCCCAGCGCGCGTAGGCGCTGGCTTCGGCGTGGCTCACATACGCAGGCCAGTCGAGCGGCAACGGGACTTCGTCGAACATCGTGCGCAGCATCCATGCGCCGGGTTCGCCCGCTTGGCCGCTCGCGCGGCGCGGCGACCAGCAGGCGGGATGTTCGATGTGCTCGGCTTCCTTCCACGCCCAATCCTTCTGCGACCACCACTTCGGCTCGCGATAGCCGCCTGCCTCGATGAACTCACGGAAAGCGCCGTTCGTCACCATGTAGCGATCGATCTCGAAGGCGGGCACCTCGACTCGCATTTCGCCGAACTCGTTGTCCCAACCGAAGCGGCCGCTGTCGCGCGACATGCCGAGTACGGTCGCACCGGCGGGCACGCTGACCATCGACGACAACGCCTGCCGTTCTCCGGCACGCGTCACAACGGGCTCGCGCAGTTCGGTGAGCTTCTGCGCGAGGGGCAACTGATGGAGCATGTACGCCAGCGTCTCGGCATGCATTAGCCGATGCTCGATCGCGACGTTCAGCAATTGCCCCGCGGTCCCGGCTTGCGCGCCGTCGCGGCCGGGTTGGGCCGCGTGCGTCAGTGCCTCGAGTTCGCGGTCGATCTGTTCGCGCGCGCGCAAGCCGTAGCCGCGAACCGTGTCGAGCGACGGCCAGTCGCTGGGCTGGTCGGTGGGAAAACCGCCATCGACGGGGTCGATGCCGAAGGCAAAGAGCTGGTCGAGGCGCGCATCGAACGCTGGCAGATCGCACAGGCGCTGATCGAGCAGATTACGATCGAAAGCTTCGAGATGGCCGATGTAAAACACGATCCGGTGGCGCTCGCGGATCGGGCGTTCATACAGAAACTCAGGTTTGACGATGGAAAACAGCGCGTCGGTGACTTGACGCGCTTCGATCAGGCGCTGGACGAGCGGGTGATGCGGGGCGGGGTCGCGATTCATTTCGCCGGGTCTCCTTGCGGGGGACGGACTAAAGACTGTACCCGCTCGCAGGAGCCATGCCAAGACGAAAGCGCGTTAAAAGGAGTGGGCGGGCAGCGTCGGCCGGGCTCCCGCCGGCGGCCTAGACTTGCCGCAGCCCGTCCAGATCGACGATCCGGATGTGCTTGCCCTGCGTGTCGATCAGGCCGCGCTTTTGAAATCTTGACAAGGTGCGGCTGACGGTTTCGAGCGTCATGCCGAGGTAGCTGCCCATGTCTTCCCGCGTCATGCGCAAATTGAATTCCGCCGACGAATACCCGCGTTGGGCGTTGCGCTCCGACACGTCGAGCAGGAATGCCGCGACCCGTTCATCCGCCGAGAGCGAACCGAGCACCATCATTTGCGCCGCTTCGCGCACGATCTGCTCGCCCAGCAGTTTGTGCATGCGCTCCTGCATCGAACTTATTTCGCGGCATAGCGACTTGAGCGCCGTATACGGCACGATGCACACGGTGCTGTCTTCGAGCGCAACGGCGCTGCAGGCATGCACGTCATTGCTGATGCCGTCGAGACCGAGAGCTTCGCCGGCGAGCCGCAAACCCGTGACCTGCTCGCGGCCGCCTCGGTGCGCCATGACGGTTTTCATCGAACCGGAACGCACCGCGTAGATATTGTCGAAGCGGTCGCCGCTGCGATACAGCGCCTCACCGCGCGGCACTGAGCGCGCCGAGCAAATCAGCGTTTCGAGTTTCGCGAGTTCGTCGCACGAGAGACCATGGGGCATGCAGAGTTGCCGCATCGCGCAACTCGAACAGCGAGCGGCGGTGCGCGTGCTCGCGCGCGAGCACGCCGCGCGGCGGCTGCCGCGCGTAGGCGATGGACTTGCGGCCGACGCGGCGGATTCGAGGGTTTCGTCGGAGCGAGTAACGGCAGTGGGAGTGAGCATGTTCTGCAGCCAATGGTCAGGTGTTGATTGATTGTCCCACCGGCCACACTGCCCGCTTCGCGACAAAATGACGCGTTCAGGCAGTTAGGTATCTTGATCGATATCGCTGGCGGTGATCGTGGTCAAACTGCTGCGAAAGCGTGAGCAGGCCGGTCCTGCTCACGCTTTCGCAGCAGGTCGCGTTTTGCAGATTCGGTGCACGAGCAACGAATGTGAAAGCGCGCACTGTGCGCTGCCGGGTTCAGTCCGCGTCGCCCGTCTTACCTGCCGCGGACGGCACGAGGAGCACGGGTAAGTGCGCCTGCCGCACACAGCGTTCGGCGACACTGCCGAGGATCAGCCGCTGAAAACCGCGCCGTCCATGGGTGCCCATGACCAGCAGGTCGGCTTTGAAATCGGCGGCGGCCTTGAGCACGACCGCTGAAACATCGTCCAGCGACGATGCCTCGCCTATCGCAAGTTCGCCCTTCACGCCCTGGTCGGCCATCGCCTTGGCGAATTCAGCGCCGAGCTCCTTGCCCTCTTCGACGAGACGGTTCCGCAATACGGATGGATCGTAGCCGGGCGCCTCGAAATAAAGCGGCGTGTTTTCGACGACATAGAACGGCCGCAAGACCGCGCCGTTGGATCTGGCGAGCGCGAGCGCTGCTTCGAACGCACGGCGCGAGGTTTTGCTGCCGTCGACCGCTACAAAGATGCGTGTGTACATACCGACTCCGCGTCTAAAGGAACTGGATGCCGCAACCGCTTCAGCGAATGGGCGCTTGGCACTCTATTGCCAATGGAAGCTGGAATGGTCACTGAAGAACATTCACTCAACCTGGATGTAAATCAAACTCTTGTCAAATTTTGCCGCGTGGCATCTTGCCTCATGAGCGGCGGTGAGCAAGCCGCGGCGGCTTCCGCTGCGATTCGGCGCGCCTATCCGTTATCAGACCAGCGCCGGGTTTGCCTTACAATTAACACCTCCTCAGACAAACTGCTTCAGCCCCGCTGATGAACGAGCGCAAGACGAAGGGTTTGCCCGACAGAATCTACGGCGACATCCTCAACCGCATAGTCGAAGGCGAATACAAGGAAGGTGAGCGCTTGCCGACCGAGCATGCGCTGGCCGAGCGTTTCGCCACGTCACGGCCAACGGTGCGCGAGGCGCTGGCGCGCTTGCGGGCCGACGGCATCATCGCGACGCGGCACGGGTCGGGCACAACGGTCGCGCGCCGCCCGGACCCCGACGTGCGCCGCTTTGCGCCGCTCGAAACGCTGTCCGACATCCGCCGCTGCTATGAATTTCGCATCGTCACAGAAGCGGGCGCAGCGGAGCAGGCAGCGCTAAAAGCCGATGCCGACGATATTGCTGCCATCCAGCATGCATGGGAACAGTTGGAGCGCATTATCGAAACGCAGGGGATCGGTGCGCAGGACGACTTCATGTTCCACCTCGCGGTGGCGCGTGCGTCGAAAAACCCGTTTTTCATCACCGTCATGTCGTTCATCGAAGAGCAGATCCTCTTCAGCATGAATCTGTCTCGCAATCTGTCGCTGGTGAAAACGGTGGCGCGGCAGCGGCTCGTGCAGGCGGAGCATAAGGCGGTGCTCGAGGCGATTCGCCGTAAGGACGTGCCCGCCGCTGGACATGCGATGCGCGCGCATCTCGAGAACGCGCTTGAGCGAATGTTCGGATCCTGAAACCCCCGCGCACCGGCGCCGCCGGCCGGGCCGATGCGCCGTGCCGCCGGCGGGTCGAAGCGACCCCGGCTCGGCACGGCGCTGAAACCCGCCCCGTTCGCGGCGGCTACGCGGTAACTACGCGGTAACTACGCGGTAACTACGCGGTAACTACGCGGTAACTACGCGGCAGCGGCCATCGGTCCGAACAAGGCGGTGCGCGTTTTCGGACTCACGGCGATATCCAGCGCCACGGCCCGCTCCACGCCGATCTGCAACGGCGACCCGAGCCGGCTGATCTCGATGCCCGTCTTGCGCAGCAACCGCTCGATCGGCGTGGTGGTCACCGTGACATAACGCGTGATGCCCATCTGGTCGGCGAACGTCACCAGTTCATGAATCGCCTGCATCGTCAGGTCCGCGAAGCCGAACGACTGCTCCTCGCCGCCGGTTTCGATCGCGAACCGGCTCAGTTCCCAGATGTGCCGGCCAACGGGCGCCGCCGCGCCGTGCAGCAATTGCGGGAAAGTGTCCTTGAGCATATTGGGCCCCTCGGTCGGCATCAGGCGCCAGCAGCCGCGCACGTGCCCCTCGCTGCCCTGGATCAGCATGTAATACGGCCCGAGCGCATCGTAGCCGTCGATCTCCATGCCGGCGATGGTCGGGATATCCCACCCGAGCCGCCCGTGAAACACCCGGGCGCGCAGCCGGTACATCTCGTTAATGTCCGCGTTATCGAATTCCTGACGCATTCCAATCCGGATTGCTGTTTGCATGACGTTCTCCTGAACGTGTTGGGGTACCCAATACGCAAGAAAACTTATGCACTTTGAATCATTTCGCCACCTACCTACCTGGATAGGTGCGCATGCTTATCGGGTAAAGCAGAATTCGAGACAAGCACTGCCCTCAACCGACAGGACACGAAAATGGAACTTCTCGAAAATCACTGGCAGCCGCAAACCGGCCTTCAAACCCGTTCGGCGGAGCCTTCCACGGCCGTAGATCGCGTTCTGATCATTGCCTACCGCAAAAAGAAGAAAGAGAGCCAGCGCCGTTTCTGGGCCCGTTTCGGCGTGACGCAGTCGCGTGGCAGCCGTTTCGAGTCGGGTGCCGAAATCCCGGCGCCGGTCGCGATTCTGCTCGGCCTGTACTTCACCAAAACCGTTTCCGACGCGGATCTGGGCCGCGCCGAGCGAGTACTTTACAGCCGCGACGCGGCTTTGCTCAACCCGGGTCAATAAGGCCGAGCTGAGCTGCGATCACGGCCGCCGCACGCCGCGAATTCACACCGAATTTCGTCCTGATGTTTTTCATATGGAAGTTCACCACGGCTTCCGAACAGTTCAGGATGTGGGAGATCTCCCATGTGGATTTGCCGCGTGCGGTCCATTTCAGGCATTCGCGTTCACGCGGCGTCAACTTGGGCAATAAGGTTTGCGCGTGCGTATTCAAATGCCGTTGGCTGGTATCGATTACCAGGTCGCGCAGCAACACCAGATTCGGCAATGTGACGTTGATATGACGCCAGAACTCGTCGTTCGGATTGGTGTCATTAACGAAGCAAATCATGCCGGCTTCCTGATTCGGTCCATGAATCGGCAATGTCACGCCAGCGCGCAGTCCATGCGCGCGGGCTTCCTCATACATGGAAAGCTGCGGTGCAGTCTTGAAAATGTCCGGCGACCAGATCAGCGGCGTGGCGCGCGTCGCACAATGCGACACGGTCGGATCGATATGGACGAGCCCCTGCTCGTCATAAGTACGGCGCCATACGGGCGAGTACGTGCTGCGCACATAGGCGTCTTCGAGACGGATGGTCGGCCGCGGCAGCATGGCGATCAGAAGCTTGTCGAAGCCCCATGTCTCGGCGAACCCCGTGATTGCACCGAACCATTCCGCCTCGTCGGCGGCGTCCAGTAGCGGTGCCATCTGCTCGATAAAATGTAGCGCCAATTTTTACTCTCTCAGGCTCGCAAACATCCGGTTGCGGGGAATTGCGGCCGGCATTCCGTCCGGTGGTTTTTTGTCTTCACAATCTATCACTAAAAATTAATTCGCAAAGCGAGAACGATTTAAGACAAGGCTGCGGCGGCAGCGTGGCGTCAAATGGATAGCCATTTTTAGCTGGGTTTTCTGACCGAATTAACATTGGTCGGATGTTAATGCGGGCAAATCTCTCGTAGCCGCTTTTTGATGCCAATCATTGGCAACATTATTGTGAAACTCTTCTAATCCGCGATCATTGCCAAAATATCAGTCACGATTGCACCAATCGCCGAATCGTCCGCCGCGATCGCTCATTGCCGCGTGAGGTACATCACCACGGGCTCTATTGTCATACGAAAAGGATGCGCGGGTAGTTTGCGATCTTCGCGATCGATGCAACGATTCGCGAGGCCGGCGTTGCTCCCAAGTTGTTTGACAACATTCGGCGCCCGGTGCTAACTTGAGCGCTCCCCGTCCTGTCACGCCCGCCGTGCGAGGCCCATGAACCTATCCCCGATAAGTGACGGCGAGTTCGCTGCGTCGGTCATGGCAGTGCCGCCGCTGGCGCGCCGCGCCGACTACACCATCGACGCGGCTCAAAATCGCGCGCTGATTCGCCATATCGAGGCCGGCGGCGTGCGCACCCTGTTGTATGGCGGCAACGCAAACCTTTACCACATGGCCGTCAGCGAATATCGGGAATTGCTCGACCTGCTGGCTGACGCCGCGGGCGAGGGCACGCGGGTGATCCCGGCCATCGGCCCGGACTACGGAAAAATGCAGGATCAGGCGCGCATCCTCGCGCAGACCCGTTACCGGACGGCAATGGTATTGCCGCTCGGCGGATTGACGACGTCCGAAGGCGTCGAGGCAGGCCTGACTCGCGTGGCCGACATCGCAGGCATGCCGCTCACGCTGTACATCAAAAGCGAAAATTATGTCGAGGCGGATGCGCTCGCGCGTCTGATCGATCGAGGCACGCTGATCGCCGTGAAATACGCGATCGTGCGCAAGAACACGGCGGACGATCCGTATCTGCGCCGGTTGCTGCAACAGGTGGCCGCGACCAGGGTGGTGTCGGGCATGGGCGAGCGGCCGGCGCTCGTGCATCTGCGCGAATTCGGTCTAGCGACCTGGACCACCGGTTCGGGATGCATCGCGCCGCGCATGGTCGCGGCGTTGCTGCAGGCGGTCAAAACCGGCGATCGCGCGACGGCGCAACGTCTATACGACGCGTTCCTGCCGCTTGAAACCCTGCGCGAGAACCTCTCACTGATCCGCGTACTTCACGACGCGGTCACGTTTTCGAAGCTCGCCGACATGGGGCCGATACTGCCGCTGCTCAGTTCGACGCCGCCCGAGCATCATGCGAAGATCGACCACGCCGCGCGGGCGCTGCTCGCGTTGGAGCACGAATTCGCGCATGCCAACCCACACGCAAGCCAACCCACACTTTGAACCGCCCGCATGACCGACAACAGCCGACGCTATCCTGATCCCTCCATCCGCCACTTCGATCCGCGCTTCAAGCCGCTGATCCTGGCCTCCGCCTCTGTCGAGTGCCTGTATCAGGGCGCGCGGTGGTCCGAGGGCCCGGTCTGGTTCGGCGACGGCCGCTATCTGCTGTGGAGCGACATTCCGAACGATCGCATCCTGCGCTGGGACGAACCGAGCGGCGCGGTATCCACATTTCGCCAGTCGTCGAACAATGCCAATGGCCATACGCGCGACCGCCAGGGACGCCTCGTCAGTTGCGAGCATCTCACGCGCCGCGTGACGCGCACCGAATACGACGGCTCGATCACCGTGCTCGCCGACCGGTATCGCGGCAAACGCTTCAATTCGCCGAACGACGTGGTCGTGAAATCGGACGGCTCGATCTGGTTCAGCGACCCGACCTTTGGTATCGACGGCTTCTATGAAGGCGAGCGGCAGGAGTCCGAACTGCCGGCGTGCGTGTACCGGGTCGACGGCCAGACCGGCGAAGTCTCCGTGGTGGCCGACGACGTGCTGGGGCCGAACGGACTGGCGTTTTCACCGGACGAGTCGGTTCTGTACATCGTCGAATCGCGTGGCGAGCCGCGCAAGATTCGTGCGTTCGACGTGGGCGGTAACGGCACCACGCTCGCGAACAACCGGGTGTTGATCGACGCCGGTCCGGGCACGCCGGACGGCTTTCGTGTCGATATCCACGGCAATTTGTGGTGCGGCTGGGGCATGGGCACCGATGAACTCGACGGCGTGCGCGTCTTCACGGCGCAAGGCGAGCCGCTTGGCCACATCGCGTTGCCTGAACGTTGTGCGAACGTGTGCTTTGGCGGCCGGCATCGCAACCGGCTATTCATGGCGGCAAGCCACGGGCTCTATTCGCTCTACGTCAATACGCAAGGCGTGCAAGGCGGCTAGTTGTCTGGCAACTGGTCGTCGGATTTCATGATTAGCTCCGGGTTTGCCCTTGGATGCAGCGCGCAAACCTTTGAATGACAAGGATTCAACGCCAAAACCGCTGCTCTCGGCAGCCAACGCTGCCACAAGCATTTGCTTGACATCAGCTGTCCCGCTTCGCTATGTTCCATTGGTAGAAAGACACCGCCCGCAGCGCAGCCGACCGGCGGACTTGCATACCAAGAAGCGAGGAGACGCAATGACTGTTTCAGACAGGTTGGCGCTCAGGCTGGTGTCCGTATGTTTGGCGGCGAGCGCCGCGTTCGCATCCGCCGCGCACGCGGCCGATCCGGTCACGCTCAATATCGTCGACGTGGCCGGCGACCTTCAGCTCACGCAAAAAGGTTTCGAGGCATTCAAGGCGAAGTATCCGAACCTCGTCGCCAATCTCACTTTCACGAATGCGCCCGCTCCGCAACTGCCAGGCAAGATCAAGGCGATGCAGGCCGCGGGCCGCTCCGATATCGATCTCGTGCTGACCGGCACGGATGCGCTCGCCGCCGGCATCGAACAGAATCTGTGGATGAAGCTGCTGCCCGAGAACGCAGCGATGTTCCCTGGCGTGCTCGACAAATACGCGCCGGGTCCACGCAAGATGCAGGATCTCGCGCAGGGTTACGGGTTGGAGGTGGCGTATATGCCGGCCGGTCCGCTACTCGAGTACAACCCCGCCAAAGTCGGCGACCCGCCGAAGACGCCCGAGCAATTGCTGCAATGGTGCAAGGCGCATCCTGACAAGTTGATCTACGCACGGCCGGCGAATTCCGGCCCGGGCCGCACGTTCCTGATGGGCTTGCCGTATGTGCTCGGCGACAAGGATCCGCAGGACCCGATTCACGGCTGGGACAAGACTTGGGCCTTCCTCAAGCAAATGAACGATTGCATTCCTTACTATCCGGGCGGCACCTCGGCGGTGATGAAGGAACTCGGCGAAGGCACGCGCGACATGACGGTGACCGTCACGGGCTGGGACATCAATCCGCGCGCGCTCGGCATCGTGCCGGCGGAATTTCGCGTGCAGGCGTTCGACAACATGACATGGGTGAACGACGCGCACTACATGGTGATTCCGAAAGGCGTGCCGAAGGACAAGCTCGAGGTGCTCTACAAGCTGATGAATTTCATGCTCGAACCGGCGCAGCAGGCGCTGACCTATGACGACGGTTATTTCTATCCCGGTCCGGCGATCAAGGGCGTGAGCGTCGAGCAGGCGCCCGCGCACAGCCAGGACGTGCTGAAGAAATACGGCCGGCCGGAGTACGCGAAGCTGCTGGCCGAGCGTCCTCATGTATTGCCGCTGAATGCCGCGGCGATGGTTGCGGCTTTCAGGAAGTGGGACACCGAGGTCGGCGCGCAGAAGACCAAATAGCCTGCGCAGCAGTTCATGCATGCCGTCGCGATCGACGCGCGATCCGTGACACGACGCGTCGCGTGTATCAGGAAACCGCCATGAAGCATCACTTTGAGCAGTTGCGGCTCGATTCGGTGAGCCGCAGTTTCACGAATGCGGAAGGCCAGGCGGTCGCGGCGCTGCGCGGACTCGATCTGACCATCCGGCGTGGCGAGTTCATCGCGTTGCTGGGGCCGTCCGGTTGCGGTAAATCGACGGCGCTCAACTGCATCGCCGGATTGCAGCCGCTGAGCGGCGGCGGCATCTGGCTCGACGACACACGCATCGACGTGCTGCCGCCGGAGAAGCGCGGCTTCGGCATGGTGTTTCAGAACTACGCGCTGTTTCCGCATATGAGCGTGCTGGACAACGTCGGCTTCGGTCTGAAAATGCGCGGCGTTGGCAGGAACGACGCCATGCGCCGGGCGCGCGAAGCGTTGCAGCTCGTGCAACTGGTCGGGCATGAACGCAAACTGCCCGGACAACTTTCCGGCGGCCAGCAGCAGCGTGTGGCGATTGCGCGCGCGATCGTGATCGAACCGCCGCTGATCCTGATGGACGAACCGCTGTCGAATCTCGATACCCGGCTGCGGATCGAAATGCGCGCGGAGATCCGCCGCATTCATAGCCAGCTCGAACGCGCGACGCTCTACGTGACGCACGATCAGGACGAAGCGCTTTCCATGGCCGACCGCATCGTCGTGATGAAGGAGGGCGTGGTGCAACAGGTGGCCACGCCGAAAGAGGTCTATACGCGGCCGCAGAATCTGCATGTCGCGCGTTTCATGGGCTATCGCAACGTGGCCGAATTCGAGCTCGAAGGCATGCAGGGCGAAGGCGTGCTGGTGAGCGCAAACGGTGTGCGTCTGCTGGGCACGCCGATGGCCGGCTTCAACAGCAAACGCGTGAGCGTCGCGCTGCGTCCCGAGGATATGGAGCGCGCCCCGCCCGGCGCGGACAATGCCTTCGACGCGTTGGTGACGAGCGTCGAATACGGTGGCCGCGATTCGCTGCTGCGTGTGAAGACCGCATTCGGCGATATCTGGGCGCGCGTCGGCGGAGAATTCGAAGCGGGCGAGCGAATCGGCCTGCGCGTGCCGCCGTCGCGCACACTCGTCTACGACGCCGAGGCGGCATGATCGCGCCCACGCTGTCGCCGCCCCTCGTGCCGCGCGACGCCAAGGCGTGGCTGGTCGCACCCGCACTGCTCATTATCGTCGCGTCGTTCATCTATCCGTTCGCGTATGGCCTGGTGCTGTCGTTCCGGCCGATGAACGGCGGCGGCCTGTGGGCCAACTATCTGGCGTTCTTCACCGACACGTCGATGTGGCCGACCATTCTCGTCACGCTCAAGCTCGCGGTGCCGGCCACGCTCATCAACGTGGGCGTCTCGGTGCCGGTGGCGTTCGCGCTGCGGCGCTACTCGCGCTATCAGAAGTTCGTCACGACGCTGCTGGTGATTCCCGTGACGCTCGGCACCGTGCTGATCGCGGACGGCATGCTCACGTATTTCGGCCCGAACGGCTGGTTTCCGCAGGCGCTGCAGGGCCTGCACCTCTATACGCGCGAAGTGCGGCTCACGCATAACTTCTGGGGCGTGCTGATCTCGCTGATCGTGTCGGGTTTCCCGTTCGCCTTTTTATTGACGCTGTCGTACGTGACCGGCATCGACCCGACGCTCGCGAGCGCGGCGGCGACACTCGGCGCGAGTCCGTGGCAGCAGTTTCGCCGCATCTATCTGCCGCTGCTGGTGCCGGGGTTGACGATGGCGGCGTGTCTGTCGTTCGTGCAGGCGTTTTCGGTGTTTCCGTCGGCGGTGCTGCTCGGCGCGCCCGCTGGCCCGACGCGCGTGATGTCGATCGCCGCCGCCGAAGCCGCATTCGAAAGCTACGACTATTCGCTGGCCTCCGCGATCGCGATGGTGATGGGCTTCGTGCAGTTGCTGGTGGTCGCCGCATTGCTCGGCGCACGCCGCTTCTTCTACAGCGGCCCGGTGACGGGAGGCAAAGGCTGATGACGAGCGGGCATCGCGCGGCGCCGCCTTCGTGGTCGGCGTCCGCCTCGAAAAATCACGACGACGGCGCGCACGAACCGGATCAGCGCACCAGTCCTGGCCGGCAGCGCAGCAGCGTGCCGGGGCGGATCTGGCGCGTGCTGGTGTGGGGCGCCATGCTGTTCTTCCTCGTCAACGTGGTGCTGCTGATCGCGACCGTGGCGGTCAATTCGGTGGCGACGCGCTGGTTCGGCACGTTGTTGCCGCAAGGCTTCACGCTGCATTGGTATGCGCAGGCGTGGAGCGATTTCCAGTTGGCAAGCGTGTTGTGGGTGACCGTCGAAGTGGTCGGCGCGGTCGTGCTGCTGTCGGTTCTACTCGGCGTGCCGGCGGCGTATGCGCTTGCCCGCGTGCAATTTCCCGGCAAGCGCTTGGCGATGCTGATCTTCCTGTTGCCGCTGATGGTGCCGCCCGTCACGTACGGCATTCCGATGGCGACGGTCATGTACAAGGTTGGCCTCGCCGGCACGCTGAGCGGCGTGATTCTGGCGAACCTCGTGCCCGCGTTGCCGTTCGTGATTCTGGTGATGACGCCGTTCATCGAACAGATCGATCCCAATCTCGAAGCGGCGGCGCGTATTTTCGGCGCCAACACGTTTCGCTATTTTCGCTACGTGTTGCTGCCGCTGCTCGTGCCCGGCATGCTGGCGGCCGGCTTGCTGGTGCTCGTGCGCACCATCGGCATGTTCGAGCTGACGTTTTTCACCGCGGGCCCCGCGACGCAAACGCTCGTGGTCGCCCTGTACTACGCTGTATTTTCAACCGGCGTGCGCGCGCCGCAGTCGATCGATGCCATGGCGATGATCTACATGGCGATCACGCTGATCTGGGTGCTGATCGCACTGCAATTCGTGAGCCCGACGCAAATCGTCTCGCGCGTGAAGGAACAGAGGCGCTGAAGCTCGCCCCGAAGCGACGGGCGAAAGACATCCTGGAGCAAACGTTGACGAAGAGAAAGCAACCCGAGGAACTGCGCAGCCACCGTTGGTACGGCGTGAACGATCTGCGCTCGTTCGGCCATCGCTCGCGCACCGCGCAAATGGGCTACAACCGCGAGGAATATGCCGGCAAGCCGGTCATTGCGATTCTCAACACGTGGAGCGAGATCAACGCTTGCCACACCCATTTCAAGCAGCGTGTGGAGGAAGTGAAGCGCGGCATCTGGCAGGCCGGCGGCTTTCCGGTCGAACTGCCAGTGCAGACGCTCTCCGAACCCTTCCAGAAGCCGACCACGATGCTGTACCGCAACTTCCTCGCCATGGAGGCCGAAGAAACGCTGCGCTCGTATCCCGCCGACGGCGTCGTGCTGATGGGCGGTTGCGACAAGACCACGCCGGCGTTGCTGATGGGCGCGATCTCGATGGACCTGCCGGCGATTTTTCTGCCTGCGGGCCCGATGCTGCGTGGCAACTGGAACGGCGTGACGCTCGGCTCCGGTTCCGACTCGTGGAAGTATTGGGCCGAACTGCGCGCGGGCACGATCACGCAGGATGACTGGCAAGGCATTGAAGGCGGCATCGCGCGCTCGCCGGGGCACTGCATGACCATGGGCACCGCCTCGACCATGACGAGCGCGGCCGAAGCACTCGGCTTCACGCTGCCCGGTTTCGCGTCGATCCCGGCGGTGGATGCGCGTCATGCGCAGATGGCGGCGAAAACCGGCATGCGGATCGTCGAGATGGTGTGGGAAGACCTCAAGCCCTCCGACCTGCTGACCGCCGGTTCCGTCGACAACGCGGTGACCACGTGCCTTGCGCTGTCCGGCTCGACCAACGCGATCGTGCACATGATCGCGCTCGCGCGCCGCGCCGGCATCGAGTTGACACTGGATCGCTACGACGAGATCTCGCGTCACACGCCGGTGCTGGCGAACGTTCGCCCGACTGGCGAATATCTGATGGAGGACTTTTTCTACGCGGGCGGTTTGCGGGTCTTGCTCGCCGAACTGGGTGAGTTGATCGACCGTTCGCAGAAAACCGTCAACGGACGCACGCTTGGGGAAAACCTCGAAGGCGCGGAGATTTTCAACGACGAAGTGATTCGCCGGCGCGACACGCCGCTTCTGCCCAACAGCGGCCTCGCGGTGCTACGCGGCAATATCGCGCCCGACGGCGCGGTGATCAAACCCGGCGCCGCCGAGCCGCACCTGCTCGTGCACACCGGCCGCGCGGTGGTGTTCAAGGACTATAACGACATGGCCGCGCGCATCGACGACGAGACGCTCGACATCGACGAGAACTGCGTGATCGTGCTTCAGCATGCCGGCCCGGTCGGCGCGCCGGGCATGCCGGAGTGGGGGCAATTGCCGATCCCGCGAAAGTTGCTGCAAAAAGGCGTGCGCGACATGGTACGGATTTCGGACGCTCGGATGAGCGGGACGAGTTACGGCGCGTGCGTGCTGCATGTGGCGCCGGAGTCGTTCATCGGCGGGCCGTTCGCGCTGATCGAGAGCGGCGACATGATCGCGCTCGACGTGCCCCGGCGCAAACTCGATCTGCTCGTGACAGACGAGGAACTGGCGCGCCGCCGGGCCGCGTGGGTCAAGCCGGCGCCGCGCTTTACGCGCGGCTACGGTGCGCTGCATCAGGTGCACGTGATGCAGGCGAATCAAGGCTGCGACTTCGACTTTTTGCAGCGTGGCGGCGCCCATGCGGCGCCGGAAGCGGACGCCGCGGGCGAGCCGGAGATTCACTGAGCTTGTTGCGGGCCGCCGAGAGCGTGACGCGGCCGCCGTAGAGCGGCGACAAAACCGCGGGGGCGTGCGATGCGGCCGGGCCGCATCGCGCGGATCCTTCAGTCAATATCCCACGCGATATACGCGGCCCGTTTGCGCGCCTTCCACGCTGCGCAGATAGGCCATTGCCGCACGTTGCGCCGTGACCGGCTCGAAGCCGCGGAAGTAGGGCGCGTAAGCGTCCATCGCTTCGGTGAGCACGGTCGGGCTCACCACGTTGATGCGAATCCCGCGCGGCAGTTCGATCGCCGAGCCGCGCACGAAACCTTCGAGCGCCAGATTGACGGTGGTCGCGCTCGCACCTTGCAGAATCGGCTCGTCGCCGATGATGCCGCTCGTCAGCGTGAACGAGCCGCCATCGTTCACGTAGGGCTGGGCGGCCAGCACCACGTTGATCTGGCCCATCAGCTTATCGCGCAGCCCGACCCAGAACTGTTCGATGCTCATGTCGGGGAGCGGGCCGAAATGGACCTTGCCGGTCGTGGTGACGACGCCGTCCACCCTGCCGATTTCGCGAAAGAGCCGCTCGACGCTCGCCGGGTCGGTGCTGTCGACCTGATACTGCCCGCGCGTCGCACCCACTTCGATCACTTCATGACGCGCCTTCAGTTCGGCGCTCACCGCCCGGCCCAACGTGCCCGTGGCGCCGATCACGACGATTTTTTTCATCTATTGCTCCGTTGAGGATTGACGTGCAGTCGATTGTGCCGGCACTGGTCAGAGGGAAAAAGACGCGTCCACGCGCAGGTCCTGCAACCCTGAGTTTCTAATCGCAGTAAAAAGCGCGCATCGTGAATCAAACGATGCGCGCTTCGCAATAGACGGATTAATCAGGGCCCGCGCCGAAATTCAAACGCGGATGAAAAATAGAGACGCAACGTAAATCGACTATTTCACCCGACGCAATTCGATCAGCCGGGTAGGCCGCATATGATTGAGCGCGTAATGAATCCGCCCGCGTTCCTGGCGGCTGCCGACCGGACGCGGATCGTCGAATTGATGGTCTGCCGAATACGCGCCCTGGGGCTCGATCATGCCCTTGTCGATGACCGTATAGCCCGGCTCCAGCGCGAGCAGCAAATGATTGCCGCCAACCCGGCTGTCGAAGCCGGCCATGCCGTCGAGCGCCTCGGGCACGCTGTTCGTGAGGGTCGCGTTGCTGGTGGTGATCTCGTCGGGCGAGATCGGACTGTGGCCCGCGATGCGCGCGGCCTGAAGGTTCTTGCCGTCGGTGTCGACGGTGCTGTCGTGCGTGCGGTCGTTGTGCAGTTCCGTCGAGCTCGGGCCGTGCGTGGCCGCCGGCTGGTTCGCATCTGCTGGCTTGTTGATATCGCTGTTCATCATGCATTCTCCTTTGAAGAGGACATGGTGTGACATGCAGCAAAACCCGTTCCGCTCCGCACGAACCCTGATTCACTTGTGTTGCACCGCGCCTTATGCCGCAGTGGCGTGAGAGGATATTCGGCTGGCGAATGCGTCCGCAATTCTTTTCGTTTTTTTTAATGGACGCGTATTTTCTACAGAGTATGATCTTACTCCGACGAGCGAAGCGCGGTTAAATTGGCGACACGGGTCACGACTGTTTTTCCATGGTCGGCTGCCCATCCACGCGCTACTCAAAACATTCCACGGGGCCGTCAGGGCGGGTGACACATGCACTTCGATGCTGCATTCACACATCGCGGCTATTTGTTGAATTGCGCGCCGGCGCGCGCGGGAGATGGCACCTGGCAACCTTATGTCGTCATCTCGCGTTCGAGCGACGGCGAACTGGTCGCCAACCGTTTCTTCCCCACCGAGTTACGCTTTCCTGACGAAGCCGGCGCCATCGCCCACGCGCGCGATTGGGCGGTGCGCTGGATCGACGCGAGCAGCGTAACCATCTGAGCACCGGCCGCCTGACACGGCGCATAGGCCATGGCCCGCCAGATGTGCGCTCGCGCGGGTTGCGGCAAAACGCGGTAATCTCTCGGCATAATCACTTTGACCGTGCTGACTGCACGGCGCTGTCCTTTTATGCCTAACGTTCCTTCCCAGAACTGGGGTCTCGAACAGATCGTCGCGGACCTGCGCGCGTCGCGTGAAGAATTGCATCGCACACGGCACCCGCTCGGTATTCGCGAATTGCCGTCGCGCGAAGCGGTTGTCAATATCGTCGCCGGCCTGCGCGCGGCGCTCTTTCCCACGCACTACGGCGCGCCCGATCTCACTGACGAAACCGTCGATTACTACGTCGGCCACACGCTCGAAAGCACCTTGCGGCTGCTCGCGGAGCAGATTCGCCGCGCGTTGCGGTTCTTGCCCGAGTTCGGCGAAACGCCGGATGCGGATTTGCAGGCGCGCGCGTTCGGTGTCGCGCGTGAATTCGGCACGCAATTGCCGGGCATTCGCGCGCTGCTGGTCAGCGACATACAGGCGGCTTTCACCGGCGATCCGGCGGCGCAGCACATTACCGAAATCCTGCTCTGCTACCCGGGCGTGTGGGCGATGACCCATCATCGGCTCGCGCATGCGCTGCATCGGCTGGGCGTGCCGCTGCTGGCGCGTTTCATCAACGAGATCGCGCACTCGGCCACCGGCATCGACATACACCCGGGCGCGACGATCGGACCGAGCTTCTTTATCGACCACGGCACGGGCGTCGTGATCGGCGAGACGGCGATCATCGGCGAACGCGTGCGGGTGTATCAGGCCGTGACGCTCGGCGCGAAGAGTTTCGCCGCGGATCTCGACGGCACGCTGATCAAAGGCAACGCGCGCCATCCGATCGTCGAGGACGATGTCGTGATCTATGCCGGTGCGACGATTCTCGGGCGCGTGACCATCGGGCGTGGCTCGGTGATCGGCGGCAACGTCTGGCTCACGCACAGCGTGCCGCCGGGCAGCAGCGTATCGCAAGGCAAGATCCGCGAAGGCGAGCGCACCGACGAGGGGCGGCAGTGATGCGCGTGCCGGCTTGCGAGCCTACGCGTGCCGTCTTGCGCGAACTTTTCGTTAGCCGCTGAACGACGACCATGGCGCGCGGCCGCGTTCACATGCCTCGCTGCGCGCTTGCCGGCGTTGAAGCGACGGTGGCCGAAACGGCGCACGCGTTTCCGCGTCATTCGCACGACCGCTTCGGCGTCGGCGTGATTATCAGCGGCGGGCATCGGTCGGCGAGCGGACGCGGACGCGTCGAAGCGCGGGCCAACGACGCGATCATGGTCAACCCCGGCGAAGTCCACGACGGCAGTCCGCTCGACGAGCGTGGGCGCGCGTGGCGCATGTTGTATTTCGAACCGTCCGCGCTCATCGCCGCCGCGAGCGAACTGACGGGCGCGGCGCCGCGTGAAATCGAACTCACGCGGCCGGTGGCGCACGATCCTCTGTTGAAGCGTTTGTTCGAGCGGCTGTTCGCCGTCGCGGTGGAAGCACCGTGCGTGCCGGACGATCTGGTGCGCGAGGAAGCATTGCTCGACCTGCTCGGGCATCTGGTCCACGTTCATGCAACGCCGCCGACACGTTCATGGTCGACCGACGCGTTGGGCCCGATCGCGCGAGCGAAAGCGCGCATCGACGAGGATCCTTCGTCTGCGCTTACGTTGGCCGATCTCGCCGCCGATGCGGGCATGAGCCGGTTCCAGTTGTTGCGAGGCTTCGCGCGTGAGACAGGCCTGCCGCCGCACGCGTATCGAATGCAGCGTCGCGTGGCGCTCGCGAGGCACTGCATCGCGCACGGCGCCGCGCTGGCCGAGGCGGCCGCCGCGGCGGGCTTCGCCGATCAGAGTCATATGACGCGCGCATTCGTGCGCCTGTTCGGCGTGACGCCGGCAACCTATGCGGCAGCGCGTCGGTGAGGGTTAACCGATTCTCAAATGCTGCAGCAGGGAAATGCCATGCACGCCGTGCAGCCAGACGTGCTGCCCGACGAACCATGCCGCCGCCCACGAAGCCGCCACCACGATTAGATCGCAGTGCCCGCTATTCCAGAGATTCAATGAATGCCTGCCGGCGACCCAGGGCACGCCTAGCGGATTCGGCCAGTCGGCGAACAGATGCATCAGGCCGCCACAGGCGAACCCGAACGCCGGCGCGGCGTAGACCGAATGCCCGAGCCAGTGATAAGACACGGCGAGCAACGCCAGCCATGCCACGCCCCAATGCGTGAGCGTGCGATGCGTGATCCACAAGCGCCGCGCACGCGACCACCACGCCACTTCGAGCCAATCCGGCGCCGTGCTGCCGGCCACGCCGGTGATGAAACTCAATAGCACGCCGAGATGGAACGAGCCGCCGCCGCCGATGCGCGCGACGATCGCCGCCGCGATGACGCCGGCTGCGAAGCCGGTAGCGTGATGTGCTTTGCTGGATGCCATCGAAACTCGCGACGCAGCGCCGCATGAAAGACAAAGGGCGGTTATGTTCGCAGATGCGTGGATAAAAAAATAGCCGACACGCGAGTTAAAAAATCGCGTATCGGCTTGGCGTTCGAAACGCGCGCGCGGGACTGCAGCTCAGGTCGCGCAGCGTGCAATGTCGAAGCGCATTTCCGGTTCCGGCGGATCGTCCGGTGCGTTCGCGGGATGCATCACCTTGATGACCGAGCCCGCGTTCGACGGCGTCAGCGTGACGAAGTACGAGTTGTTCGAATCCGAGCCGACGGCGATCTGCATCGCGCCGCTCACGCGCGACGTACGCACGCGTGACAGACGGCTTTCGAGGCAATCGGCGATATCGGCAGGCGCGCGTTGCGAAGACACGTAGATCATCGGCAGCGACGCGTCGCGGGCGGGGCCGCTGGAAGAGCCACAGCCGGCAAGAGCGGTAAGCGCGGCAGCAAGCGCGACAGCAACGGGGGCAAGCAGGAGAGGTCTTTTCATGGTCCGGTCGTCGGCGTCCCCGGTCGTATGCGGGAACTTGGGGCGCGGGCGAAGCGCAACGCGATTCAGCGCGACGTCATGCTTCGCGACGAGGCCGCCGTTCAGCCGCCGCGAAAGGCTGGCATGACGGCAAGGAAGGCAGCCGGGCCCAGTATACCCACGCGATGCGCGCGCCGTCACTACTCGGGGCGGCCGGCATTGTGTCCAAACGTAAGGCCATGAAAAAACCCGCGACGCGATCGTGTCGCGTGCGGGTTCTCTGCGCAGCGAATCGATACATTCGCTGTGCACGTACTACCTGAGAGACTTAGAAACGGTGACGCAGGCCGACTGCCGCCGCCACCTGATTGCCGGTCGACGACGGCGCCAGCGTGTTGATCGCCGCGACGTTCGAGCCGAAGTTGCCGAGCTCGCCCGATGCATGCTGGTACACGCCTTCCACGTACACGTCGGTACGCTTGCTCAGCGCGTAGTCGCCTTGCAGCGACACCGTGTGCCACTTCGGATCACCCGAGCCGTTCGAGCCGGACATCTTGCCGTCGGTGAACGTGTACGAGGCCGCGAGGCTCAGTGCCGGCGTCAGCGCATAGCGGCCGTTCACTTCGTAGTTGTCCATGTGCAGGTTGGTGCCCGCGACGCCAGGCAGGGTCGTGCCGCCGACGTCCACGCCGCTGATGCCGTCCAGTTGCGTGTGCGTATAGACGAAGCCGACAGTCGCCGGGCCGTACGTATAGTTGATGCCCGCGCCGTACGTGCGTTGCAGATCGGCTGCGACCGCTGCGGTTCCGTCGCCCTGCGACACGGCGCCGCTCAGATTCGAGCTGCCCGACTTGTTCAGTTGCAGGTAAGCCGCGGCAAAGCTCAACGGACCGTTGTCGTACGAAGCACCGACGCTCCATGCGCGATTGTTCGAGAAGTCGCCTGCCGAGTTGCTGAAGCCGTACAGGCCGCCGAACTTGAGGCCCGCGTAATTCGCGCTGGTGTACTTCACGGCGTTCTTGATCGAGAACGAGTTGTCGAGATTGTCGTTGTCGAGCGGGTGAGCCGCCAGGTTGTTGCCGTAGCCCGCGCCTGCTGCGGACAGCGGTGCCAGGTAGTCGACCACGGAGTCGTATTGACGGCCCAGCGTGAGCGCGCCGTACTTATCGCTTTGCAGACCGACGAAAGCCTGACGATTGAACATCGTGCTGTTTTCCGAGTACTTGCCGTTGTTCAGGTTGAAGCCGCTTTCCAACGTGAAGATGGCATGCAGACCGCCGCCCAGATCTTCGTTGCCGCGCAGACCGAAGTACGTGTCCGACGCCACGCCGCTGCCTTGTTGCCAGTTGCTGTGGCCGCCCTGGTTGTTCGAGTACACGATGCCGGCGTCCAGCGTGCCGTACAACGTCACGCTGCTCTGCGCGTGGGCGGTGATGGCAACCGCGCCCAGGAGGCCTGCTGCGATGAGGGTTTTTTTCATGTTGAGATAGCTCCGAAACAGTGCGTAGAGAATCGCATCCCAGTGCTTACCGCCGATTACGCCGGCTGCCTGACGATCCGGGGCGAAGTGTAGTCCCGTTATTCCTATCTTGAATTGCAAATGGCACAACAATTATTTTTAAAATTCGTAATAGCGGACTGTTAATTGGATAAGTGCGGATAAATAAAGAAAAAATCCGTTCGGCGAAAAGCCCATTCTGGCCGTGTCAATCCCCGCGCCGTTGTCAAACTGCGACGTCACGCCGCAGCCCATGCTCAGTAAGGGTTGGGGCTAATTCGAGATACGCCGCGATTCATTCTGTTTTCTGCAATGTACTCTTCCAATTCACGTGACCTATCCCGATGAATTACGGCTATACAATTCGGCTCACCCCTTGACCAAGGGTGTCTTTTTCATCTTTTTATACGCGGCTCACGGGCCGCGTTTTTTTATGCCTTTTATATTCGGCTTATAAGCTCGCGCGAATCGCGGCGGCGACGATTTCGATTGGCGATTACGCCGCCCCGGCTTGTCCGTTCGTTAGAGGGCCGGGTTCGCCGCGCGCGGGGCGGGTAGAATTGCGTGCTCGAGAATGTTTCCGCCCCCGCGAACGTGAGTGAACCTGCAATGACCGATACACCCCTTCCATCGTCCGACCCCGCTGAAGATTTCACGACGGAAGGCGCGTCCGAACCGGGCGAAACCGTGCACGAAGCACGCCTGTGGCGCGACGACGGCTGGACCGCGCGCGTCATCAAGAATGAAGACGACGAAGGCTGGGCCGTCGAAATGATCAAGGACGGCGAAGCGGAACCCGCGCTCGTCGGACCGTGGACGATGGGCCGCAACAAGAAAGATCCGAAGCCGCTGGACACGTCCGCGTTCAACACGCTGGTGAAGACGGCGTCCGAAGTGCTGCGCCGCCATGAGCAGCAACTGCGCGCGCAACTGCATAAGGAAGTGCGGGTGGCGAGCGCGGATGGCAACGACGAACTCGACATCACGCTCGACATCGTTCCCGATGAAGACGAGCCGTACGCCCTCCTGACCGCGCTCGACACGTTCGGCGAACAGCTCGCGCAAGTGCAGGTGGCGCCCAATTTCAAGCTCAGCAAGGCGAGCGCCGCGGCGTGGGTCGAGAACGAGTTTCGCCGGCCGGGTTAGAAGCCGCTGCCGCTTGCGACAGGGTTGGGCTAGCCGGGTGGCTGAATGAAGGCCGACTAAATAATTACCAAAGCCTGTCAATATACTTTCACATTCACTTCATAGAATCCTCGCGTCATAGCGGCGCGAGCGTGAGCCATGTGGTTTGGGTCTGAGCGCGTGCCGGCTGTGCGTTCACCCACGCTACCCAAACACTGGATCACGACAACATGGCTGAGCCGTTCGACCTTTCCCGCCGCAAGGCCCTGAAACTGTTCGCGGGCGTCCCGATGCTGCCGCTCGGCGGACTTGCCACGGCTTCAATGCTGAGCGCTTGCGGGGGCAGCGACGACCTGGCGACGCCGGTCAAACCGGTCGCCAACTTCGTCTCCGCGGCGTTCGCCGGCATGGCCGCGCCGACGCTGGCCGATCCGGCCGCCATGGCGAAGACCACGGTGGCCTCGACGTTGACGGTGCAACTGAGCGACGGCAGCAGTCGCACGTTCAAGCTGGCGTACCAGCCATTCTTCGTGACCGGCGACAGCGTGCCGAACACCAAGGGCGGGACGATCCTCGCGGGCGGCTACTTCGACATCAACAATCAGCCGATCGTCGACAAGTCGGTTGCGGGCAAGGAACGGCAGTTCTACTCGGATTGCCCGGACGGCAGCTCGCTGATCCGCCTCGACAATCCGACGGTGAAAGGGCTCAAGGGCAACGCGGTATTCGCGGTCGTGCAATTCGAATACACGACGCGCGATCAGAGTCTCGCGTCGATGTACGGTCAATTGCCGTCGCCGATCGCCGTGCTGACGCTCGACCAGGACCCGGCCACCGGCAAGCTCACGCTGGCGGGCTACTCCAATGTCGATACGTCGAAGGCGCATGGTTTGTGGATCACGTGCGGCGCGAGCCTGTCGCCATGGAACACGCATCTGTCGAGCGAAGAATACGAGCCGGACGCCACCACGATCGCCAGCAATAGCCAGTTCAAAGGCTTTAGCCGCAACCTGTACGGCGACGAAACGACCGCGAACCCGTATCACTACGGCCATCTGCCGGAGGTGACGGTCAATCCGGACGGCACCGGCACGATTAAGAAACACTACTGCCTCGGCCGTATCTCGCACGAACTGATTCAGGTGATGCCGGACAAGCGCACCGTTCTGATGGGCGACGACGCGACCAACGGCGGCCTGTTCATGTTCATCGCGGATCGCGAAGCCGATCTGTCGGCGGGCACGCTGTACGTCGCGAAGTGGACGCAGGTGTCCGCGAGCGGCGCGGGCGCGGCAACGCTTTCGTGGATCAACCTGGGCCACGCGACCAGCGACGAAATCGAGGCGCTCGCCAACCGCCTGCGCGCGAACGACATCATGGACGTCGCAACCAAGGATCCGCTCGATCCGACCTACACGAAGATCAACTACAACGGCACGTTCAACTGGGTGCGCATCAAGCCCGGCATGACGCAAGCGGCGACCTTTCTCGAGACGCACCGCTATGCGGCGCTGGCTGGCGGCAGCATGGGGTTCACGAAGCTCGAGGGCACGACGGTCAACATCAAGGACAAGGTGCTGTATTCGGCGATGTCGCGTATCGAGAAGTCGATGGTGCGTGGCAATGCGGCTTCCACCGACGTCGCCGTGGACAAGACGATCAACGCCGGCGCGGTCTACGCGCTGAACATGAAAGGCGGCCAGCGCGATCGCAGCGGCGGCGCGATCAACAGCGAATGGGTGCCGGTGGACATGGCCGCGCCCGCGGCGCTCGTCGGCGAGGACCTGTCCGCGCCGGACGCGCTCGGCAACACGGCGAACCCGGAGCGCATTGCGAACCCGGACAACCTCAAGTTCTCGGAGAAGCTGCGCACGCTGTTCATCGGCGAGGACAGCGGTCTGCACGTGAACAACTTCCTGTGGGCGTACAACGTCGATACGAAAACGCTCGCGCGGGTGCTTTCGTGCCCGGCGGGCGCCGAGTCGACCGGTCTGCACGCCGTCGACGAAATCAACGGCTGGACTTACGTGATGAGCAACTTCCAGCACGTCGGCGACTGGGAAAGTCCGTTGCACGACAAAGTCAAATCGACGCTGGATCCGCTCGTGCGGGCCAACTATAAGGACCGCTTCGGCGCGACGGTGGGCTATCTGACGGCGGATCCGGCGGCGATCAAGTTGTAAAAGGGCCGAAGATGGAGTCGGCCTGCGAGGTACGGCACGGCGTGCCGGACAGGCCGAAGCCGGGAACGGTGAAACGCCGGCCCGTATCTGCGCGCGGCCATTGCTTCAAGCATGGCCGCCTCAACTCCGCTTGCAGAAAATCGCCGTGATGAGCGGCGCTACGTGATGCACGATCGCCGTGCTGCCTGAGGCGCTAACGGCCTTCTTCACCTTGGCCTCGCTGCCGACCACCACCACGCCATAGGCCGAACGGGCGACCGGTTCGCCGTCGCCGACCCGGAACATCGGGTCGTCTTTTTCGTAGCCGACCACCGCGAACACGTGAAAGCCGTATGCGGTCAGATCCGCGCCGGACATGGGCGAGAAGGCGTTGATCGAGTTGCTCTCCACGCGTGTGGGCTTCGGATCGATCAGCTGTTGCTGCGTGAGATCGGCAATGAACTGATGACCGCTTTCGTTGCAGGAGAGCGGCGCGTCGAGCGCGGTGGCGTGGCAGGTGAGCGGCAGGGCGGCCGTGCCCAGAGCAAGGAGTACAGACGAAAGAAAGCGTTTCATAAGCGTGGACGCGGCCCGATTCGATGTAGTGTGTTCGCAACGGGCGGGCGTGATGTCGAGACCCGGAAAGACCGTGCGCATCGAAATGTTCCCGCGTGGCAGGCGCAACTGCCTTACACTTTATCGCGATTCGGCAAATCTTGCTTCGCCGCCGCCACTTATCGGCAACCGGCGAAGCGTCTGGAAACATACAGGAAGAAAGCAATCTTTTTCGATCCCGTATATATTTCCGGGTTATGAATTCGCGACCCCCAACTCCAATTAACGTTCCGCCGCCCAGAACATGGGACGCGCGGCTCGCTCGCCGGCTCGTCACTCCGCTCGTGAACACGTGGGTCACGCCTAACCATCTGACCACGCTGCGCCTGCTGATCGGGCTGGCAGGCGCGCTGTGCCTCGCTCATGGCGAGTTCACGTGGGCCAATGCAGGCGCTCTTCTGATCGTGCTGTCGAACTTCGTCGATCACACGGACGGCGAGCTCGCGCGCATCGGCGGAAAGTCGAGCCGCATCGGTCATTTTTACGACCTTGCCTGCGACGCGCTCGTGACCGTCATGTTGTTCGTCGGCATGGGCGTCGGCGTGAGCACGGCGCGCGGCGGCGCTCTCATCGTCGCGCCGGGCGTGCTCGGCGCCGTGGCCGGCGTGGCGGTCGCGCTGATCTTTTTCCTGCGCATGCGCATCGAAGAGATGGCCGGCAAGGCGGGCACGAAGCAGGCGTCCGTCGGCGGGTTCGAAACTGAAGATGTGTTGTATCTGCTGCCGATCGTCACGCTGACGAGCGTCGTCATGCCCTTCGTCGTGGTCGCGTCGATCGGCGCGCCGCTCTTCGCCGCGTGGGTGGTGATCGACTACTGGCGCGTGGCGCGCCGTGCCGCCCGTCCGGCGCCCGAGCCCACCGCCTTCCGAAATCAGCCAAATGTGGGCCAGTGAATGAGTACGCACGCCGAAGACGACGTGATCGCCCCGGTTCCGGTAGCGGGCTCGCCGGCCGCATCGCCCGCACCGAATGCCGACCGCGCGGTGGCGAGCCGTACGCGCGAGTTCGACAACCCGCGCCTGCGCAAGGACTTTGCCGAACAGGACGCGTTTCTTTATCTGGAAGACTTTCTCGCGCCCGAAGTCACGGCGCAACTCGTCCACAGCGCCCGTGCGCTGCTCGACGAAGTGAACCGCAACTATCTGCCGGGTCATAAGCAGGGCGGCAGCGTCAGCCGTCATACGATCGACCGGCGCGCGCCATTCATCGCCGAGCTTTACCGCTCGAAGGAACTGATCGGCTGGCTCGAGCAACTGAGCGGCGACAAGCTGCAAGTCTCGCCCGCCGACGATCCGCATGCCTACGCGCTGTACTACTACACGCGGCCGGGCGACCACATCGGCTGGCACTACGACACTTCGTACTACGACGGCCGCCGCTACACGCTGCTGCTCGGCGTGATCGACGAATCGTCGTGCCGGCTCGACTACGAGCTGCACACCCGCAATCCCGATGTCGCGGACCAGCCGGGTTCGGTGCAGATCCCGCCGGGCGGCCTCGTGTTTTTCGACGGCGACAAGCTGCGCCATCGCATCACGCCCGCCGGCGCAAACGAAATGCGCGTGTCGCTCACTTTCGAGTACGTGACGGACCCCAACATGCGGCCGTGGCGTCGTTTCATCTCGAACATGAAGGACGCGATTGCGTACTTCGGCTTTCGCCAGGTGTTCCGTCAGATGACCCAGCGCGGAAAGGACTCCGCATGAGCCGCGCGGCCCTGCTTCTGCTGTCGATCGGGACGGCGTTATTTGTCGGCCTGCTCGCATGGCAGGGTTTCGGCTCGGTCGCCTCGACGCTGCTCACGGCAGGCTGGGGGCTCGCGCTCGTCGCGGCGTTCCACCTCGTGCCGCTCGTTCTCGACGCCGGCGCGATCTCGGTGCTGTTCCAGCGCCGTCAGGACGGCGTGCATCACGGCCTGTCGTTGCGCGACGCGCTGTTCGCGCGCTGGATCGGCGAATCGGTGAATAGCCTGTTGCCGGCCGGCCAGATCGGCGGCCCGGTCGTCATGGTGCGGCAATTGTCCCAGCGTGGCATGCGCATGCGTGACGCGGCCGCGGCAATCACGGTCAGCACGACCGCGCAGGCGCTCGCGCAAATCGTCTTTGCGCTGGGCGGCCTGCTGCTGTTCGGCGCTTACGCCGCGCACGGCGCGCTGCACGACCTGCAAACCGCCACGCTGATCGCAACCGGTGTGCTGGGCGCGATGATCGCCGGGTTCTACTATGCGCAGCGGCGCGGTCTGTTCGGCCGGCTGCTCGGCGTGGTTTCGAAGCTGTTCGGCAAGCGCGACTGGTCCTCGTTGATGACGCGCGCTGAAGCCGTCGACGCCGCCGTGCAGGCCATGTACCGCGAACGCGGCCGCGTGGCGGCGAGCTTCGCGATGAGTTTCGTGGGCTGGGTCGTCGGCACGGTGGAGGTGTGGCTCGCGCTGCGCTTTCTGGGTCATCCGGTCGACTGGGTCGACGCTCTGTTGCTCGAAAGTCTGGGGCAAGCCATTCGCGGCGCCGCGTTTATGATTCCCGGCTCGCTCGGCGTGCAGGAAGGCGGCTATCTGCTGCTCGCGCCATTGGTCGGGTTGCCGCCTGACGCGGCGTTGGCGTTGTCGCTCGCCAAGCGCGCGCGCGAAATCCTGCTGGGCTTGCCGGGCTTGCTGGTCTTGCACTTCAGCGAACGAAGCTGGCAACGGCGCCGTGCCTTGGGGCGCGTGCCGGTTGTCGATTAATCTCCGCATTTTTTTAAAAGGACCGCGCATGCGTGCCATCATCCTCGCAGCGGGCCTCGGCCTGCGTCTCCAGCAACCGCCGCAAGCTCAGTTCCCGAAGTGTCTGCTGCAATTGGACGGCGTGAGCCTGCTCGAACGGCATCTGCAGATGCTCGAAAACGCGGGCGTGACCGACGTCGTATTGGCGCTCGGCTTTCAGCCGGAGTCGGTGCAGGCGGAACTGGAGCGCATCAATTGGCCGTATAAGGTGGAAACCGTGCTGAACACGCGTTACGACCTGGGCAGCGTGCTGACGGTGCATACGGTGGCCGAGGCGCTCACGCGCGGCGGCGACGTGCTGTTGATGGACGCCGACGTGCTGTACGACGAGCGCATTCTGAACGCGCTGGTGGCGGGCGAGACGGTCAACCGTCTGTTGATCGACCGTGATTTCGAAGCCGGCGACGAGCCGGTCAAGCTGTGTCTGAAAGACGACGTGCCGGTCGAACTGCGCAAGCAGCTCGCCGTCAATCTCGAGTACGACACGATTGGCGAATCGGTCGGGTTCTTCCGCTTCCGTCAGGAAACCGCGCAACGCTTCGCAGAGATCGTGGCCGGCTATGTGGATAGCGGCCGCGCCAACATGCCGCACGAAGAAGCGGTGCGCGATCTGCTGCTGGAGAGAAGCCAGGTGTTCGATACCGCCGACGTGACCGGCGCGCCCTGGATCGAAATCGACTTCCCGAACGACGTGGCTCGGGCTAGCAGCGAGATCCTGCCGCAGTTGCAGCCGCTGGTTAGCGCATCGCGCTAGGGCTTGCAGCGCATTGTCGCTGACACTGGCGTGTCACAGGTTGGGCCGGCTCGATGCCGGCCCAATTTTTTTCCGCGTATCGCTCGCCCTGTTCGCATCGCGCGCGGTCTCGTTGCGCGCTCAACCATCGCGTACGGGTGGATACAAAAAGGCCTCGTGCAACAACATCTGTTGCCGATGCGATGCCATAATCGTCGCTTTACGCCGACGGCCTCGCAAGCCGTCGTCCTGCCAATGCCTCTTGCTTTAGGCACTTTCATTGTTCCGCTGATCGTCGCGTGTGCGATGTTCATGGAAAACGTGGACGGCACGGTCATCGTGACGTCGCTGCCGGTTCTGGCGCGCGATCTCGGTCAGGATCCCATCACGCTCAAGCTGGCCGTGACGGCGTATGTCATCGGTCTCGGCGTCTTCATTCCTATCTGCGGCTGGGTGGCCGACCGCTTCGGGTCGCGCACGGTGTTTCGCACCGCCATTGGCATTTTCATGGCCGGCTCGCTGATGTGCGCGGCCTCCACGTCGCTCGGCACCTTCGTGGTTGCGCGCTTCGTGCAAGGTCTTGGCGGCGCGATGATGGTACCGGTGGGCCGCATCATCATTTTCCGTTCGGTGCCGAAATCCGACTTCATTCGCGCGGTCAACTATCTGACCGTGCCGGCTTTGCTCGGACCCGTGGTCGGGCCGCCACTGGGCGGTTTCATCACCACCTATCTGCATTGGCGTCTGATCTTCTTCATCAACATTCCAATCGGTCTGCTGGGTATCTGGCTGGCGAACAAACATATCGCCAACGTGCGCGAGGCGCATCCGGGCCGGCTCGACTGGACCGGCTTCGCTTTGTCCGCGAGTGGCGCTTCACTGTTCATGCTGGGGCTTTCGCTGGTGGGCGGCGAGTTGGTGTCGAACACGGTGTCGGTCGGCATGTGCGTGGTCGGCGTGGTGCTGCTGCTGACCTATGTGCTGTATGCGAGCCGTGTTGAATTGCCCGTGCTCGATCTGCGGCTGTTGCGCATTCCGAGTTTTCACGCGAGCGTGGTGGGCGGCTCGCTGTTTCGCATCGGTCTGGGAGCCGTGCCGTTTCTGTTGCCGCTCGCCTTGCAGGAAGGCCTCGGCATGACTGCGTTCAAGTCGGGGTCGATCACGTGCGCGTCCGCGTTCGGCTCGATCTTCATGAAGGCGGCCGCCTCGCGCATTCTCGAGCGTTTTGGTTTTCGCACCGTGCTGATGTTCAATGCGGGCTGCGCGGGTCTTGCCATTGCCGTGTACGGTCTGTTCTTCCCCGGCACGCCGCACTGGCTGATCTGGTGTGTCGTGCTGTTCGGCGGCTTCTTTCCGTCGCTGCAATTCACGTCGCTGAATACGCTTGCGTATGCGGACATTCCGAGTCGCGACGTAGGCCGTGCGACGAGTGTTGCAAGCGTGATCCAGCAGATTTCATTGGGCCTCGGTGTGACGATCGCGGGTATCGTGCTGCAAATTTCGCATAATCTGCAGGGTCACTCCACCATCGTATTCTCCGATTTCTGGCCGGCGTTTCTCGTGGTCGGTCTGTTCTCGTTCATGTCGATCCCCATCACCGCGCGCCTGCCACACGGCGCCGGCGATGAGATTGCGCGCGGCAGCCGCGGGCGCGCATAAGCGGCGTGAGCTTGCGTGAGCCGAGCGCATGTTGCGCGTTCGCGCGCGGCATATGTTTTGCTGGATACGCCTGTCCTGGGCGTTTCGAGCATGAATTTCCTTGCCACCGAACCGGCTGTTTTTTGTGCCGCAGCATCGACCCTACGATAAGTAGCGGCTTCGCAAGCGGGCGGTTCACATGCTATAAGCCCAACGCAGCGTTATTATCAGACGATAGTCGTCCTGGGGGATTGGCAATGAGGTTGTTCCGCAACGTAAAGTCGTCGGTCAGCGGGTTCGCGCTGGTCGCACTCGTCTCCGCTTCAACCGGTTTTCTCGAGGCCACGCCCGCGCTCGCGAAGCCGCCCGCGAAAGCTCAGCCCGCTGTACTCACCGCTTCGGCGATCGCCGTGGCCGACAAGTTCAGCGCCGACGCTGCCGAGCAGATTTTCAAGGAGGGCGGCAACGCCGTCGACGCAGCCGTGGCGATTGCCTTCACGCTTGCCGTGACCTATCCGGAAGCGGGCAACATCGGCGGGGGCGGCTTCATGACGCTCTACGTCGACGGTAAACCGTACTTTCTCGACTATCGCGAGCGTGCGCCGCTCGCCGCGACCAAGAACATGTATCTCGACGACAAGGGCGAGGTCATCAAAGGCATGAGCCTGTTCGGCTACCGCGCCGTGGGCGTGCCGGGCACCGTCGACGGCATGTGGCAGGCGCAGCGCCGCTTCGGCAAGCTCACGTGGAAGCAGGTGCTCGCACCGGCCATCCACTACGCGCGCGACGGTTTCGAGGTCAGCCAGCAACTGCAGGAACGCCGCGACGCCGCCGCGAAAGACTTCGCCGGCAAGACCAACTTCGATACCTACTTCGGCAATCTGAAGCAGGGCGTCAATTTCAAGCAGCCGGATCTCGCCGCCGTGTTGCAGCGCATTTCCGATCAAGGCGCCAAAGATTTCTATCAGGGCAAGACGGCGGATCTGATCGCGGCGTCCATGCGCGGCCACGGTCTGATTACCAAGGCCGATCTGCAACAGTACAAAGCGGTATGGCGTACGCCGATCCAGGCCGAGTGGAACGGCTATCGCGTCTACACGGCGCCGCCTCCGAGCTCCGGTGGCATCGGTCTCGTGCAGTTGCTGAAGATGAAGGCTGACATTGCGCCCGACTTCAAGGACGTCACGCTGAATTCCGCGCAATACGTGCATCTGATCGCGGAGATCGAAAAGCGCGCGTTCGCCGACCGCGCGCAGTACCTCGGCGATCCTGACTTCTACAAGGTGCCGGTTGCTCAACTGACCGACGACGCGTATATCGCGAAGCGCGCCGCCGAAGTGAATCCGACTACACCGTCGGACACGAAGAGCGTCCAGGCCGGGCTCGGCACGTCGATGCCGGAGAAAGCGGAAACCACGCACTTCTCGGTGATCGACAAGTGGGGCAACGCCGTGTCGAATACGTACACCATCAACGGCTATTTCGGTTCGGGCGTGGTGGCGGACCGCACCGGCATCGTGCTGAACGACGAGATGGACGACTTTTCCGCGAAGCCGGGCGTCGCGAACATGTTCGGCGTGGTGGGCAGCGACGCGAACTCGATCGAACCTAAGAAGCGGCCGCTCTCCTCGATGAGCCCGACCATTCTGACGAAGGACGGCAAGGTCTCGCTCGTGATCGGCACGCCGGGCGGCTCGCGCATCTTCACTTCGATCTTCCAGGTGATCAACAACGTGTACGACTACAACATGCCGCTGCAGGAGGCTGTTGCCGCGATGCGCTTCCATCATCAATTGTTGCCGCCCAACACGATCTTCTGGGAGCCGTACAAGCCGATCGAGGGCGAACTCGCCAAACAGATCGAGGCGAAGGGCTATAAGCTGGAAGGACAGGATTTCAGCGGCGATATCCAGGCGATCAAGGTGAACGGCGATACGCCGGAAGCCGCCGCCGATCCGCGCGGCCGTGGTGTGACGCGCGTGATCCAGTAAGCGCCGGTCACAGCAAATCGGGTGGCGCATCTTCAAAGACGCGCCGCTGCTAAAAGAAAGCCTCGCGATCAGCCAGTCGCGAGGCTTTTTTGTGCTCCGGCAGCCGGCCCACGGCCGTTACATCAGCCAGCCTGCTCGACCGGCGTGAGCGTCAATTCGAGCCGCTGTGCGCCGCGCAATACCGTCACGTTGACCGGTTTGTCGATACGCGATGCGTCGAGCGTGCGCTGCAGGCTATCCACGTCCTGCACGGGCTGCGTATCGATCGCGATGATCGTATCGTCGGTGCGCAAGGCGCCGAGCGCGGCCGGGCTGCCTTTGACGATCTCCATGACGCGCACGCCGCTTTCCGAACTCAAGCCGAAATAGCGCTGCACACGGCGCGACAGCGGTGTGGTGGTGCCGGCCACGCCGATATAGGCCCGCCGTACGCGACCGTGCGCGAAGATCTGCATGATGACCCACTTGGCGGTATCGATCGCCGTGGCAAAGCAGATTGCCTGCGCGCCGGGAATGATCGCGGTATTCACGCCGATCACCTGGCCCGCCGAATTGATCAGCGGGCCGCCCGAATTGCCCGGATTGAGCGCTGCGTCGGTCTGGATCACGTCATAGATCATGCGGCCGGAGTTCGAACGCAGTGAGCGGCCGAGCGCCGAGACCACGCCTGTCGTCACGGTTTGTGCGAGACCGAGCGGATTGCCGACCGCAATCGCGATCTGCCCGACGCGCAGCTTCGACGACTCGCCGAGTTCGACATGCGGCAACGGCTCGGGAGAGCCGATCCGCAGGACGGCCAGATCGCTGCCGGGATCGTCGCCGACCAGATCGGCGGCGAATTTCGCGCCGTCGGCGAGCGTCACTTCAATCTGGGTGGCGCCGTGCACGACGTGGCTATTGGTCAGCAGGTAACCGTCGGGCGTGAAGAGAAAGCCCGAACCGGTGCCGCCGCGCATCTCGCGTCCGCGGGCGGACGGCGCCCCCGGCAGCCGGCGTTCGACGGAAATGAAGGCGACGGCCTGCTGAACGCGTTCCAGCGCGCCGATCACGGTGCGGGAATAGGCGTCGAGCAGGGCGTCGTCGGATAAAGGATTGAGTGTTTCGGGCCCGGGGGCGTCGGATGCGGCGCGCGACAGGTCATCGATGAAGCGTGGGCGGCTTCCCATGGCGATGCTCCGGATGAACGGAAATGCAGATGCGGGGCGCCGCGAAGGTTTTCAAGTGCCGCATGGGCGGGTTGCGGCGGCGCGGCTTGTGAGACACTTTCTGAGTAAGCCAGCAAGCAGTCCGGCTGACCCGGTCCGGCCATGCCGGCATGAGCGCCGCATTCAACGGCGTGGCATGCACCGTGCTGGACACGCCGGAAGCCCGTCATGTCAAGGAGGCAGCCGCCATGAACTCACCCGCCACGTCAGCCGCTTCGAACGGGCCTGCCGAACCGCGCATCGAATCCATCAGCGCCATCACGCTCGCCACCTGCGACATGCCGCGCGCCGTGCTGTTTTATGAGGCGCTCGGCTTTCCCATGAAGTTCGGCGGACCGCAGCAGGCGTTTACATCGTTCGCCTTCGGCGGCTCGTATCTGAACCTGATCGTGGATACGCGCGCCCCGGTCGCCTGGTGGGGCCGCGTGATCATTTACGTATCCGATGTCGACGCGCTCTACCGCAAAGCGCTGGCGGCGGGACTGAAGCCGTCGCTCGAGCCCGCCGATGCGCCGTGGGGCGAGCGCTATTTCCACATTACGGATCCGGACGGCCACGAGATCAGCTTCGCAAAACCGCTGCGCTAGCGCCCCGCGGCCGCCGGGTGGCCGCATAAACTCGCTATCATGGGCGTCGAAAGGCGCGAACCGAACCGGTAACACGGCTGACACCTGCTGCTTCGATAATCGAGCGCGCCCGCGCCGCGCTTCCCGCCGCGCCTAACCGTTTCCGTTGCCAGGAGAGCCGCAATGAAAGAGCAGGATCCGAGACCCGAAGCCGAATTGATGGCAGAGCGGCAGCGCCGTTTCGAAGAGGACCTGATCGACGCGTACGACGAAGAACTCGAGATGGAGGTCGATGACCGCATCATCGACGGCGCCGAGGGCTTCACGCCGGAGCATCGCGAGGCGCGCAAGATGTACTTCCGCGAGCTGTTCCGGCTGCAGGGCGAACTTGTCAAGCTGCAGGACTGGATCGTGCAGACCGGCCACCGCCTCGTGGTCATTTTCGAGGGACGCGATGCCGCCGGCAAGGGCGGCGCGATCAAACGCATCACCCAACGGCTCAATCCGCGCGTCTGCCGGGTGGCGGCGCTGCCCGCGCCGAACAACCGCGAACGCACGCAATGGTATTTCCAGCGATACGTCTCGCATTTGCCGGCCGGCGGTGAAATGGTGCTATTCGATCGCAGCTGGTACAACCGCGCGGGCGTCGAACGCGTGATGAATTTTTGCAGCGACGAAGAGTACGAAGAGTTCTTCCGTTCGGTGCCGGAATTCGAAAAGATGTTGGCGCGAAGCGGCGTGCAGATTCTCAAGTACTGGTTTTCGATTACCGACGAAGAACAGGAAATCCGCTTTCAGAACCGCATTCGCGATCCGCTGAAGCAGTGGAAGCTGAGTCCCATGGACCTCGAAAGCCGCCGCCGCTGGGAAGCCTACACGCAGGCGAAGGAAGTGATGCTGCAACGCTCGCATATTCCCGAAGCGCCGTGGTGGGTCGTGCAGGCGGTCGACAAGAAGCGCGCGCGCCTGAACTGCATTCATCACTTGTTAAGCCAGGTGCCGTATCACGAGATCGAGCACTCGCGGGTCGAATTGCCCGCGCGCGTTTACCACGACGAATACAGCCGCCAGCCGGTGCCGTCGTCGATGATCGTGCCGGAAGTGTATTGACCGGCCGGCTCACGGTTCCGTAGAAAAAAAGCGCGGCCACGAGCCGCGCTTTTTTTTACGCGGCGACCGGTTCAGGAACCGGCCGCCGCGCGGACTTAGAACAGCGCGCGAAACACCCAGTACAAGCCGGCCGCGAGCGCGATGGAAGCCGGCAAGGTCAGCACCCACGCAAGGACCAGGCTGCGCACGGTCGCCCATTGCAGGCCGGAGCCGTTGGCCGCCATCGTGCCCGCCACGCCGGAGGACAGCACGTGCGTCGTGGAGACCGGCAGACCGTACATGTCGGCCGCGCCGATCGTCAGCATCGCCACCAGTTCAGCGGATGCACCCTGTCCGTACGTCAAATGCTGCTTGCCGATCTTTTCGCCGACCGTCACGACAATGCGCTTCCATCCCACCATGGTGCCGAGACCGAGCGCAATCGCCACCGCGACCTTGACCCACGTCGGAATGAACTTGGTCGCATGATCGGTTTGCGCCTTGAAGTTGGCGATCGCTTTGGCGTCGTCGGGCGAGAAAGCCGGTTGCTGGGCTTTCTCCATCAGGCGGATCGCTTCGGAAGCCACGTACATGTTGTTGCGCACGTTATCCACGAGCCCTTGCGGCACGGCGGCCATCGATCCCGACGCGCTCACCTGGCCGGCAATGATATCGGTGAGTTGCTGCAAAGCCGGCAACGTGGCCGGCGTCAGCTGGCGAGTGCGGACATAGGTCTCGACGTCGGCGCGCGGATTGGCGGAGGGCGCGGCGCCCTGGGTGTATCGGGCGAGCGTCGCCGAGGTTTGATGCGCGACGGCGAGGAAGGTTTGCGTTTCCGCCGGCGTCACCGCCTTGTTCAGCGCGTAGGCCGTGGGCACCGTGCCGATCAGGATCAGCATGATGAGTCCCATGCCTTTCTGGCCGTCATTCGAGCCGTGCGCGAACGAGACGCCCGTGCAGGTCAGGATCAGCAGGCTGCGAATCCAGAAAGGCGGCGGCTCCTTGCCCTTCGGTTCGGCATACAGCGCGGGGATGCGCACCACCGCTTTCAGGATCAGCAGCAGCAAGCCCGCGGCGAGAAAGCCCACGAGCGGCGAGAACAGCAACGACTTGCCGACGCCGAGCGCCTGATTCCAGTCCACGCCGCTCGTGCCGTTGGTGCCGTGCATCAGCTGATTCATCAGGCCCACGCCGATGATCGAGCCGATCAGCGTGTGTGAGCTCGACGACGGCAGTCCGAAATACCAGGTGCCGAGATTCCAGATGATCGCGGCGATCAGCAACGCGAAGACCATCGCGAATCCGGCGCTGCTGCCCACCTGCAAGATCAGTTCGACGGGCAGCAACTGCAGGATGCCGAAGGCGACGGCGCCGCTCGACGTGAGCACGCCGAGAAAATTCCAGCCGCCGGACCACACCACGGCGAGGTTCGGCGCGAGCGAATGCGTGTAGATGACAGTCGCGACCGCGTTCGCCGTATCGTGAAAGCCGTTGACGAATTCGAAACCGAGCGCAATCAGCAGTGCGACACCGAGCAGGAGATAAGGCAGAGCCGAGCTTTCGCGAATGGGCTGTAAATCATCCAGCAAGTGCACAGCGCAGTACACGGCGCCGATCAGAATCACGGCGAGAAAGATGACGAGGCCGATATTGCGACCTTTTCCGCTAGCAGTGCCTGATTGTGGATACGAAAGTTCCGGCATGACGGGAGCCCCAAAGTTTGTCGCGGAACTTCCGATCCTGCGGGGGCCGTGTGTCGTAATGATGACGGCGACGTGACGCCAAAGGTGCGCCGCCACTGACGGCGCACCGTTTCGGGACACGGTTTGAAGGATTGTCCGATTCGGATGCCCGGATGTCCGAATAGGGCTTTAAAACGTGCGCGGCTACGAAGCCGAAATCACTTCGCCGCTTGCGCTGCCGCCCAGGCTGCGCTTGTAGGCTTGCGCGACCAAGGCCGCCGGCACGCCTTGCGCGGGATCGCGACCCATCGATTCGAGCGTTTCGGCGACCCAGCCCGGGCTGACCACGTTCACGCGCGCTTTGCCGCGCAATTCGAGTGCCGCCGAGCGCGCGAACGCTTCCACGCCGGCGTTCACGATGCTGACGGCCGCGCTGCCTTCCATTGGCTGCTGCGCGAGTACGCCGCTCGTCAGCGTGAAGCATGCGCCTTGCGACACGTGAGCCGCGCCGCAGCGCACCAGGTTGACCTGGCCCATCAATTTGTTGGCAAGACTGAACGAAAAATCTTCGTCGGAGAGCGAGGCGAGCGGGGCGAACTTCGCTGCGCCGGCGGTGCAGATCACCGCGTCCAGCGTGCCGGCCTGCTGGTACATCGACTCGATGCTGGGTTTGTTCGACAGGTCCACGTGCAGATCGGAACCCTTGCGGCTCGCGGTGACGATCTCGTGCTCGGCGGCGAGCAGCTTGACCACTTCGCCACCGAGCAGACCCGTTGCACCCACAATGAGTATTCGCATAAAACCTCCTGACAAGTCGCCTCGTTGCCGATTGCGTCGATGTGAGGCGCGCGGCCTGGCAGCCGCGCGACATCGTCGCGTGGGTTAAAGCCTGTGTTAAAGATAGTCGCTGCGCGGCGTGCCGGCCATGAATCCCAACGCGTTCGTGGAGCGAGTACCCGCTGGGTCCTTTTTTTGCTAGCCTGTCACCACGATGTAGCCAAGGATTTTCGATGAAGCCCGAGAGCCGCAAAGCCGATAAACGACCGGCGGACAACGATCCTTCCGCCGGCGCGCCTTCTGCGCAGGCAGCCTTCACCTCGTACGCCGCGCCTCTCGTCGATGAGGCGATCGAACACGCCAATGCTGTGCGCGAAGACACATCGCCGGAAGCGCTGCACAAACTGCGCGTCGCGCTGCGGCGTTTGCGCTCCCTGTGGTGGGCCTTCGATCCGTTGCTCGAACAGGGTCTGAGCACGCAGCAACGCGCGCTGTACAAATATCTGGCTACGGCGGCCGGCAAAACACGCGACTGGGACATTCTGATCGAATTGCTCGCGGGCGACGGCCACGGCGCGCGCCGTGTCGTCGACGAGATGGCGCCCAAACTCCAGGACGCTCGCGGCGGCGCGCTGGCGACGAGCCGCGAAACGCTCTCGAATGCCGACGTCAAACATCTGCTGCGCGAAGCGTTGTCCGGCGCGTCCAAAGAACTGAATACCGCGCGTGAGCGCATCCCGCTGCGCAAATTCGCGGCTCAACGGGTGGCGGTTTCGGAGCGTTCCTTGAAAAAGCGGATGAAACGCGCGCGTCGTGCGAAGCCCTCGAACTACGCCGCCTTCCACGATGTCAGGAAAGCCGGCAAGAAGCTGCGCTACCTGCTGGAGTTTTTCGGGCCCGTGCTGAGCGGCGGCCGCAAACGCACCGTCAAACGCCTGAAGCAGATCCAGAAACGATTCGGTGCGCTGAACGACGTCGTGGCGAGCGAGTTGTTGTTGCATGACAATCTGGCCTTGCTGACCGGCGCCGGCGATACCGATGCGGCGCTTCAGTGGCTCAAGAAGGAGCGCAAACGGCGGATGCGTGCAGCGGCTCAATTGCTGCGCAAACTGTGACGCGGCGCGCAAGGTTGAGCGCATGCGCGAACGATGGGGCGCAGTCGGCGTCCGGATAAGAACATTGGCTGCGCATCCGCATAAGGCATAAGCGGCAGGCATGCGCATCATTTGCGAAGGAGGCGATGCGCACGTGGCACATCAAACGCTTTCGCTGCGTCGGCGCTTGCGCAAGAAATTCCGCATGTTGGGCGCCGCCGTTTCGCGATACGTGGGTAACCAGCCGTTCTTCGTGGGGTTGGCCGGCACACTGGTGGCCGCATCAATGGCGGGCTTGACGCTGCTCACGCTCAGCAGCGGCCGGACCGATGCGCTCGATCACGCGCGCGAGACGTCCAGAAAGCTCGTCGCGATCATCTACATGAATCTCGAGCGCAACGTCGAAATCCACGATCTGTCATTGAATGCCAGGGCGGACGGGGCGCGCAACGAGGCTTCCCGGAAGTTGCCCGCCGACGTGCAGCGCGCGGTGCTGTTCGACCGGACGACAACCGCAGCCTATCTGGGCGGCGCCTATGTGATAGGTGGGGACGGACGGATCGTCGCCTCGCAGAACGGCGAGGTGAATGCCACGGTCCGGCTCGCGGACCGCGACTATTTCCTCGTGCACCAGCGCAGCCCTGCCGTGGGCCTGTATTTCTCGCATCCGTTTCATTCGCGGTTGCGCGACGGCAGACTCTCCATCGGTCTGACGCGGCGCATCGACGACGCGTAGGGCGCCTTTGCCGGCGTTGCGCTGCTAGCCATTCGCATCGAATATTTTCAGCAACTGCTGGGCCGGATCGACACCGGCCGGCGGGGATCGGTGTTCATCGTCATGGACGACGGCACTCTGGTTGCGCGCAAGCCGTTTTCCCCGCGCGATATCGGTTCGAGCATCGCGAAGTCGCCGACGTTCCAGGTCATGGCCGCGCATGACGCGGGCACGTACGAGGCGAATTCGGCCGTGGACGGCGTGCGGCGCATCTTCACCTACGCGCGCGTGCCGGGCACGCCGCTGATCGCGACCGTCGCTCCCGCCGTGGACGACGTGCTGGCGCCATGGCGGCGCCGCAGCCGGATTACCGGCGTGCTGACGCTCACCTTCGGTGCGGTATTCGTGATGGTTTCGTGGCTGTTGTCGCTGGCGTTGCGTGACAAGCTGCGCGCCCAGGCGGCGCTGGTTCGTCTCGCCGCGACCGACCCGCTCACGGGTCTGAGTAATCGCTGCGTGCTCGATACCCGGCTCGACGAAGAGTGGCGGCGCGCGCGGCGCAGTGGGCGGCCGCTGTCGGTGCTGTTCATCGACGTCGATCACTTCAAGCGATTTAACGACGTCGACGGCCATGCGAGCGGCGACGAGGCCTTGATCACCGTGGCCGAATGCATATCGGCGGCGGTGCGCCGCTGGGTCGACGTGGTGGCGCGGTACGGCGGCGAGGAGTTCGCCGTGATCCTTGCCGCGGACGCCGGCCGAGGGCGCGCTCAACGTGGCGGAAACGATTCGCCGCAACGTGCAGGAGCAGGATGTCATCCACCGCGACGGCGAAGCGGTCAGCGTCCGGTGAGCGTGGGGTGCGCGACCTGCGTGCCGGCCGGGGGCGCCAGCGCGCTCGATCTGCTGGCCGCGGCCGACCGGCAACTGTATGCCGCCAAAGCGGCCGGCCGCAATCGCATCAGTTCGCCCGCGCGGGCAGAGCGGCCCATCGCGCAGGATTCGCCATCGTAGGGGCGGGCGGCCTGGATGGGACCCGCCGACGGCGCGGCTCAGGTGCTCTGGCTGCTGCGCGGGGCGAAGCCGCGCAGCGTGATTGCCCCGCGCGCCTCGCTGCGCGGTTGCGGCGCGCGCGTGTCGGAGATCAACTCCTCGATTGGCGGAAGCGGTTCGACCGGAAAGCCGCGCCGCTGCCAGGCGTCGAGCCCGCCGCGCAGCGCGCGAATCCTCGTGTAACCCTTGTGCCGCATGTGTCGCGTGATATCGACCGCGGTCGCGCTGTCCGGGCAGATGCAATAGATCACCGTGTCGTGCGCGCGCAGGGCGCCGTCGATCTGCTCCGGCGAGTGGGGATCCAGCGCGAGCGCGCCCGGAATGCGACGCGGCGCTTCGAGCGACAAGGCTTGTGGTCGGGCGTCGAGCACCTTGGGTGGCGCAATGCGGCGCCCGGCACCGTCGACGGCCAGCGGGTCGGCCCGCGAGGCGGCCTCTTCGAAGCGGCGGCGCTCGCGGCGTCGTTGCTGCAACCGGAAGGCGAGATAAATCAGCGCGGCGGCCAGCAGAACGTCGATGACGGTGCCGCCGCGGGCTTTGACGAACTCGAGCAGCATATGCAGCTGCCGTTCCGCGGCGGCGCCGCCGAGCAGCCAGAAGCTGGCCCACGCGAGGACGCCGGCGAAGTCCCAGGCCGCGTAGATGCGGGCATCCACAGCGGTCGTGCCCATCAGCGGCGGGGTGACGAGCGCGAGTCCGGGAACGAACTTCGAGATCGACACGAGCGGCACGCCGAAGCGCTCGAACAGCGAGCGCGCTTTGTTCACCTTCGGATAGACGGCGGGCGAGAGGCGGCCCAGTGCGGCGATCAGCTTGCGGCCATACAGCCGGCCGGCCGTGAACCATGTGCCGTCACCCATCAGCGCCGCAAGCACGGCGGCGCCGAGGATCGGCCAGAAGGACAGGGTGCCGGCGGCGATCGCTGAGCCCGCGAAGAGCAGCACGGGCACCGCGGGAATCGGCACGCCGAGCCGCGTCATCAGGACGTTGAGGAACACGACCGCGCCGCCCCAGGTGGATACCGCCGAAGACGGAAATTCAACCAATTGAGGAACTCCTGTTTCTTGCGGTTGAGCCGACGCGTTGCGGGCTTTGCTATCCGGATGCAAAGTCTGTACCCGAGGGCGCCGGTGGTTGGCGGGGGGCGTCGACCGCCGTTACCGCCCGTTCAGGATACCCGATGGATTTGGTGCCGGGCGAGCCTTCGGCGGCGGCGTCTCGATCTCGCCGAGCCGCGCCGAGTCGCTGACTTGCTTTTGCGCTGCAATTTCGTTCAAGACCGTCGGCCGCCATCCCACTAATCTGCGTGCTCGTTCCAACAGGTGAGGACAGCACCATGAATTCGCGATATGCCGGATACCTTTTCTGCGCGCTGGCCATGATCGGGGTCGGCAGCACGGTGGTGGTCAGCAAACCGATCGCGGCCGGACTGCCGCCTTTTAGCGCCACCGCGCTGCGCTTCGCGATTGCCTTTCCCCTGTTCGTGCTGGCGATGCGCTGGCGCGGCGTGCGCTGGCCGCGTCTGGACCGGCGCGATACGTTGCTCGTGATCGCCCAGGCGGGAGCGGGCAGCGTCGGCTATACGGTGTTGCTGATCAGCGGGATGAAACTCGCCTCGGCGGCCGATGCCGGCGTGATTGCCGGCACCTTGCCCGCCGTGTCGGCCGGCGTCGCCGTGCTCGCGCTCGGCGAGCGCCCCGCGCCCGCGTTGCTCGGCGCGATCGTGCTCGCCACGGCGGGCGTGCTGGTGTGCACCGTGCGTCCCGACGAGTTCACCGCGCCGCATACGGACAGCTCGCTGGCGGGCAACGCGCTCGTGTTTCTCGCGATTGTCTGCGAGGCGCTGTTCATCCTGCTCAACCGCAAGCTGCGCACGGCGGTTGCACCGCTGCCGCTGTCGGCGTCGATGTGCGGCATCGGCTTCGCGGTCGCGCTCGTGCCGGCCTGTTTCGAAACACCGTGGATGTTGCCGCTCGATGCCGGTGCACTCGGCGGCGTGCTGTATTACGCGCTGGTGCCGACCGTGGCGGGCTTCGTGCTCTGGTATGCGGGGGCCGCGCGGATCAGTGGCGCGGAAGCGGGGCTGATGACCGCGCTCGTGCCGGTGAGCGCGGTGGCGATGGCCGCGACCGTGTTGCACGAACCGGTCAGCGCTGCGCAACTGGCCGGTGTCGCGTGTGTGCTGGGCGCGGTGTTGCTGGCTACCTTCGGACAGATGTGCAGGCGAACCCGCGTGGCATGAGGCGCCGATGTCGCGCCTGCGTTGCGCCTACTTTGCGCCTACGTATTGGCGACCGCCACCACGCCCGGATTGCCGACGATCGACAGAAACTCGCGGCGCGTCGACGGGTCCGTGCGGAACGTGCCGAGCATGCGCGAGGTGACCATCGTCACGCCGGCCTTGTGCACGCCGCGCGTCGACATGCATTGGTGGGCGGCTTCGAGAATCACGCCGACGCCTGCCGGTTGCAGCACTTCGTTCAAGGTGTCGGCGATCTGCACCGTCATCTTTTCCTGGATCTGCAGGCGTTTGGCGAATGCATCGACGAGGCGCGCCAGCTTGGAGATGCCGACCACGCGATGCTGCGGCAGATACGCCACGTGCGCGCGCCCGATGATCGGCACCATGTGATGTTCGCAATAGCTTTCAAAGCGGATGTCTTTCAGCACGATCATCTCGTCGTAGCCGTCCACCTCGGAGAAGGTGCGGGCAAGGATCTCGCGCGGGTCGACCTGGTAGCCCGCGTAAAACTCCTCGTACGACCGCACCACGCGCGCCGGCGTATCGATCAGGCCTTCACGCGCCGGATCGTCGCCGGCCCAACGCAGCAGCACGCGAACGGCTGCTTCGGCTTCTTCGCGGCTCGGGCGCTCCGTGGCCGCTATGGGTTGTTTCTTCTTTGCCTTGCTACTGGTCATCCGTTGCTCCTGCGGGATCGCGCGTCGACGCTGTACGGAGCGCGCGGGTTCAATGAGTGCGGCCATTGTTCCATGTTTTTCGTCATGCGGTGCCGATGTCCCTTCTCGTTTCATGCAACCGGGTTGCCATCAGGGCGGCCTGATCGGGCGGCGCTCATTTCGGCCATTCGTCCATTGCGTCGTTGAACAGTTCGGCGACCACGCCGCGCAGCCAGCTTGCGCGCGGATCGTTGTGAAACTTGCGGTGCCAGTGCTGCCGCAGATCGAAGTGCGGCAGCGGCAGCGGCGGCTCGACCAGCGTGATCGACGCGTGCTCCGACACGTACGCGAAGCCGATTGCGTGCGGCACCGTCGCGAGCAGATCGGTGCGCGCGAGGATGAACGGCAGGCTCATGAAGTGAGGCGTTTCGAGCACCGCGCGGCGCTTGATGCGCTTCTTCTCCAGGTAGTGCTCGAGAACCTCCTGGCTGCGTCCTTCGGCCCGCACGACGGCGTGACCCGCCGCCACGTATTGCGCCAGCGTGAGCGGCGCTTTCGAAAGCGGATGGCCCGTGCGCATCAGGCAGATGAATCGATGGGTGAAGAGCCGTTGCTGAAAGAAGTTGTTGCCCGACAGATCGGGGAAGTAGCCGACGGCGAGGTCGATGTCGCCCGATTCGAGCCCGCGTTCCACCTGCGACGGCGAGAGCGTCACGGAGCGCAGATTCGCGAACGGCGCGCGTTCGGCGAAGAGTTGCAGCAGCCGCGGCAGAAACACGATCTCGCCGACGTCGGAGAGCGCGATCGAGAAAGTGCGGGTGCTGGTGGCCGGGTCGAACTCCTGCACGTCGAGCATGCCTTTCTCGATGCGCAACAGCGCGTCGCGCGCGGCAGGCAGGATGGCGAGCGCGCGCGGCGTGGGCTCCATGCCTTTGGACGTGCGCACGAACAGCGGATCGTCGAAGTATTCGCGCAGTTTTCCTAACGCGGTGCTCACGCGCGGCTGGCTCACGCCGAGCTGCTCGGCCGCGCGGCTGACATTGCGCGCGTCCTCCATGGCGACCAGGTAGGGGATCAGGTTCAGATCCAGGTTCGTTTCAGACATGCTTGCATGACCTGTGAGGCGGGCCGGGGTATTCGACAAGAGGATAGAGGTTAGCCCAGTCATCGTAACTCGGGATAGTGCGGCTTGGGCTCCGTGAACCCGCAAAGTGCACAACAAAACCCGCACGATGCGCGGCAAAACCTATGATTAAGGGGAATTCCCTGCCTTGACAACCTGACCGAAGGACAACCATAATCGCCTGAACGTTCGCTAAACGAATCCATGTTCATATAACGAACAAATTCGAAGCGAGCTAACCGACGGCGCCAGCCCGCATCCGCACTCGGCGAGCCACCGCCCGCATTGGCCCGGAGACCGTTCCGTCCTCGCCCTGCCGCGCAAGGCAGCAAGCCGGCGGCACGCAGCGCCCCAAAAGGAAATTCGACATGATCAACAAGATTTTCGAGTCACTTCAGTCGGCCGTCGCCGATGTCCACGACGGCGCGACCGTCATGATCGGCGGGTTCGGCACGGCCGGCATGCCGTCGGAACTGATCGACGCGCTCATCGAACAGGGCGCGCGCGATCTGACCATCGTCAACAACAATGCCGGTAACGGCGACATCGGTCTCGCGGCGCTGCTCAAGGCCAAGCGGGTGCGCAAGATCATCTGCTCGTTCCCGCGCCAAAGCGATTCGTATGTGTTCGACGCGTTGTACCGCGCCGGAGAGATCGAACTGGAACTGGTGCCGCAGGGCAATCTCGCGGAGCGCATTCGTGCGGCGGGCGCGGGTATCGGCGGCTTTTTCACGCCGACCGGCTACGGCACCAAGCTCGCCGAAGGCAAGGAAACGCGTCTGATCGACGGCCGGCACTATGTGCTGGAGTCGCCGCTGCACGCGGATTTCGCCTTGGTCAAGGCATACAAGGGCGATCGCTGGGGTAATCTCACTTATCGCAAGACGGCTCGCAATTTCGGGCCGATCATGGCCAGCGCGGCGAAAACCGCGATCGTGCAGGTGTCGGAAGTGGTGCCGCTCGGCGGACTCGATCCCGAAGTGATCGTCACGCCCGGCATTTTCGTGCAGCGCGTGATCGAAGTGCCGCAAGCGGCGCACGCCCCGACGCCCAATCCCCACGACGCTGCCGCCTGACTCGGAGACCGACATGAAAAAACTGACCCGCGATGAAATGGCCAAGCGCGTTGCGCTGGATATCCCTGAAGGCGCTTATGTGAACCTCGGCATCGGCGTGCCGACGCTGGTGGCCAACCACCTTGCCGCCGACAAGGAAATTTTCCTGCACAGCGAAAACGGTTTGCTCGGCATGGGCCCGGCACCCGCCAAAGGCGAGGAAGACGACGAACTGATCAACGCCGGCAAGCAGCATGTCACGCTGCTCACGGGCGGCGCCTATTTCCACCACGCGGATTCGTTCGCGATGATGCGCGGCGGCCATCTGGATTTTTGCGTGCTCGGCGCCTTCCAGGTGTCGGCCAAGGGCGATCTGGCGAACTGGCACACCGGCGCGCCCGACGCGATTCCCGCCGTGGGCGGCGCGATGGATCTGGCGATCGGCGCCAAGCAGGTCTATGTCATGATGGAGCACCTGACCAAGCAGGGCGAAAGCAAGATCGCCGCCGAATGTAGCTACCCGGTAACGGGCGTGGGTTGCGTCGACCGCATCTATACGGACCTTGCGATGATCGATGTCACGGATCAGGGCCTCGTGGTGCGCGAGATTTTCTCGGATATCGACTTCGACGCATTGCACAAGCTGACCGGCGTGCCGCTGATCGACGGTACGCAAGGGGCGCGCGCGGCCTGAAGCGCGGCGGCGCTTTCACTTTCGTAACTTTCGTTATCTTCGGCTATCCACGTCAACATGCTCGACTCCAGCGCCCGTCTCACCGTGCTTCTTTGCGGCACGCAGCCGATGAACGACATCTGGGCGCCGCGCGCCACGCTGCAATGCATGCTCGACGTGGAAGCGGCGCTCGCGCGCGCGTCAGCCACGCATCACGTGATTCCACGGGCGGCGGTGGCCGCGATCGAGGCCGCCTGCCAGGCCGATCACCTCGATGCCGACGCACTCGCGTGCGACGCCGCGCTCGGCGGCAATCTCGCGATTCCGCTCGTCAAGCAGCTCACCGCGCGCGTCAAGGCGGCCGACGCCGAAGCGTCGAAATACGTGCACTGGGGCGCCACGAGTCAGGACATCATCGACACGGCGACGGTGCTGCAATTGCGCGACACCTTCGATCTGCTCGACAGCAGCCTGCAAGCCACCTGCGACGCCGTGGCGAAACTCGCCGCCACGCATCGCGCCACGCCGATGATCGGCCGCACCTGGTTGCAGCAGGCGCTGCCCATTACGCTCGGCCTGAAATTCGCGCAATGGCTCGACGCGTTGCTGCGTCATCGCGAGCGGCTCGATGCGCTGCGCGCCCGCGTGCTGGTGTTGCAGTTCGGCGGCGCGGCGGGCACGCTGGCGAGCCTGCGCGATGCCGCGCCGCTAGTCACACAATCGCTCGCCCAAGAACTCGGCCTCGCCGTGCCGACCCTGCCGTGGCATACGCAGCGTGATCGCATTGCTGAAACGGCGTCGCTATTCGGCATGTTGATCGGCACGCTCGGCAAGATCGCGCGCGACATCTCGCTGCAGATGCAAACCGAAATCGACGAACTCGCCGAACCGGCCGCGGCCGGCAAGGGCGGTTCGTCGACCATGCCGCACAAGCGCAATCCGGTCGGCTGCGCGGCGGTGCTGACGGCGGCCACGCGTGCGCCGGGTCTCGTCGCCACGGTGTTCGCCGGCATGGTGCAGGAGCACGAGCGCGCGCTCGGCGGCTGGCAAGCCGAGTGGGATGCGCTGCCCGACCTGGCGCGCCTCGCGGGCGGCGCGCTCGCCAACATCGAGCAGATTGCCGCGGGCCTGAACGTGAACGTGCCGCGTCTTGCCGCCAACCTCGACATCACGCATGGCCTGATTCTCGGTGAAGCGGTCATGCTCGCGCTCGGCGACAGCATCGGAAGGCTCGATGCGCATCATCTGGTAGAACGCGCGTCGAAAGCCGCGATCCGCGACGGCCGCACGCTCTTCGACGTGCTTGCCGCAGACCCGGCTGTCACCGAACATCTTCCGCTCGAGCGACTGAAGCAACTGCTCGATCCGGCTCAATACGTCGGCCAGGCGCACGCTTATGTGGACGCCGCGCTGGCACTTCACACCACGCGCTCGCAGCGCGACCATTCCAGGGAGTAACCGGCATGCCTTACGCCGCAGTCAATGGCACCGAGCTTCATTATCGAATCGACGGCGACCGTCACGGCCACGCGCCGTGGATCGTCCTGTCGAATTCCCTCGGCGCCGATCTGTCCATGTGGGCGCCGCAAGTCGCGGCGCTGTCGAAACACTTTCGCGTGCTGCGCTACGACACGCGCGGCCATGGCCATTCGGAAGCGCCGAAAGGCCCCTACACGATCGAGCAACTGACCGGCGACGTGCTCGGCCTGATGGATACGCTGAAGATCGCCCGCGCGCATTTCTGCGGCCTGTCGATGGGCGGCCTGACCGGCGTTGCGCTCGCCGCGCGCCACGCGGATCGTATCGAGCGCGTGGTGCTGTGCAATACGGCCGCGCGCATCGGTTCGCCGGAAGTGTGGGTGCCGCGCGCCGCGAAGGCGCGCACCGAAGGCATGGTCGCGTTGGCCGATGCCGTTTTGCCGCGCTGGTTTACGGCGGACTATATCGAGCGCGAGCCGGTGGTGCTGGCCATGATTCGCGACGTGTTCACGCACACCGACAAGGAAGGCTACGCATCGAATTGCGACGCCATCGACGCCGCCGACCTGCGCCCCGAGGCGCCCGGCATCAAGGTGCCGGCGCTGGTGATCAGCGGTACGCACGATCTGGCCGCCACGCCGGCGCAAGGCCGCGAACTGGCGCAGGCGATTGCGGGCGCGCGTTACGTGGAGCTGGACGCCTCGCACATTTCCAACATCGAGAAAGCCGAGGCTTTCACGAAGACCGTGATCGATTTCCTGACGGAGCAGAAATGAACGACGAAGACCGTTACGAAGCCGGGCTCGGTGTGCGCCGGGCGGTGCTGGGCAATGCGCACGTCGACCGGTCGCTCGCGAACCGTACCGAACTGACGGATGAGTTTCAGAATTTCATCACGCGTTATGCATGGGGCGAAATCTGGACGCGCGATGGGTTGCCGCGTCACACGCGCAGCCTGCTGACCATCGCGATGATGGTCGCGCTCAACCGCAGCGAAGAGCTCGCACTGCATCTGAGGGCTGCGAAGAACAACGGTGTGACGCGGGAGCAGATCAAAGAGGTGCTGCTGCAAACCGCGATCTATTGCGGTGTGCCGGCGGCCAACTCGGCGTTTCATCTGGCCGACAAGCTGTTTCGTGAAGACGACGCGGCGGCCGCGCAGAAGTAATCTCGCGATAGCGATAGTGTCAGGCGGCGTGCGAATGCGCGCTGCCTTGCACATCGATCATGCTGAGTACTCATCCAGCCTGCAACGGGTTGTGATGCGGATACCGGGTATCCGATGGCGTTGGCTAAGAACTTGCCGCGCTGTGTGACCTCAGCGTGGGTCTCGCAAATTCCCATTTCTTGCCGAATTTTCCTGCATTCAAGTTGGCTTTTCTCGCCAAAATTCCGCGTGTTCCTACTTCAATATCAGTGATTTCGCAGAATCAGGTCTGTGAATTTGACTGTAATATTATTCGCAGTTAATTCGCGTTATTCATCTTCTGTATAGCCGATATTTAAATCTGTCTGATTCAGGCGAGGCGGGTGTTTGAAAAACGCTCGCTGCATGGGTTTTAGGGTGCTTCAAGAAGGCGTTCAAGTTCTAACGATTTGACGTCGCCGTGGATCTAAACCAGCCACCGCTGTGCGAGGCGATCTGTCCATATGAGCTTCACCTATCAACATGACGGCCGCGAGGAATCCCATCCCCGTGCTCGTTTCAGCACGCTCTTTTTACTTCCCTGGCGGCAGCGCCAGCTTATCGCCGCGCTAACCAGGCGTGAAATACTGAGCCGGTATCGCGGCTCGGTAATGGGACTTACGTGGTCCATCGTTCAGCCGTTGCTCATGCTCGCAATGTATACGGTCGTCTTTGGCACGCTGCTGAAATCGCGCTGGCCGGGAACCGACAATAGTTTTCAGTTCGCCGTGATTCTGTTCGTCGGGCTCATTCTTTTCAATTTCTTTGCCGAATGTCTGAATAGGGCGCCGGCCATTATCACGGCCAACGCCAACTACGTAACGAAGGTCGTGTTTCCGCTCGAGATCCTGCCATGGATCGCGGTGGCGTCGGCGGCGTTTCACTTCCTGACGAGTTTTGCCGTCTGGATCGTGTTTGCATTGTGCGTATACGGAAAGCTTCAGTGGACGATCGTGTTTTTGCCGGCGCTCTTTATCCCGCTCGCTTTCGTCGCGCTCGGCGTGGGTTGGCTGTTCGCCGCCACGGGCGTGTATGTGCGTGACCTGACCTATGTCACGGCGCTGCTTTCGTCCATGCTGATGTTCCTTTCGCCCGTCTTTTATGCGCTCAATACTTTGCCGCCCACTTTCAGGGCGCTTGTGCTGGTCAATCCGTTGACGTTCATCATCGAGCAGGCACGGGCGGTCATGATCCATGGCGATTTGCCGGATTTCGTCGGGATCGTGATCTACCTGCTGTGCAGCATTGCTTTCGCGTGGCTTTGTCTTGCCTGGTTCCAGAAGACCCGCGAAGGTTTCGCGGACGTTCTGTAAATGCCCGCGCTCACGGAAATGAACACAATCGACAGGCCTGAAACGACGATTCAGGTGAGCAACGCTTCGAAGCGCTTCGACATTTATGAAACGCCGCTCGACCGTCTCAAGCATATTGTCTTTCCCCGGCGCACCAGGTACTCGAGGGAATTCTGGGCGCTGCGTGACGTATCGCTGTCGGTCAGCCGTGGCGAGACAGTGGGGATCATCGGACGCAACGGCTCCGGTAAATCTACTCTTTTGCAAATCATTTGCGGAACACTGCGCCCCACTGCGGGCGATATCGCGATCAATGGTCGCGTGGCTGCTCTGCTCGAACTGGGAGCGGGCTTCAACCTGGAGTTTTCTGGCCGGGAAAATGTCTACCTGAATGCAGCCATGCTGGGCATGACGGCCGGGCAGATCGAACAGAAATTCGCCGGCATCGAGAAATTCGCGGAAATCGGCGACTTCATCGATCAGCCGGTCAAAACTTACTCGAGCGGCATGTATGTGCGCCTCGCGTTCGCGGTGGCCATTCACGTCGACCCTGCCGTATTGATCATCGACGAAGCCCTTGCTGTGGGCGACGCACGTTTTCAGGCCAAATGCTTCAACAAGATCAAGGAACTCAAGGAATCTGGCGTCACGATTCTTTTCGTCTCGCATGACGTGGGCTCGGTGCGCACTTTGTGCGAACGAGCCGTCTGGCTCGATGGCGGACGGGTTCGGATGGAGGGCAACGCATTCGCCGTTACCGCGCAGTACACGCAGTTCATGTCCGAGGGACCCGGCGAAGGCGAGACCCTCGGCCTGTCCCGCCAGACGCCGGACAGCGCGCCCGCACGCAATGAACAAGCGAAGGAAAGCAACCAGATCGTGGAAAGCGCGAGGCCGGTCGCCACAACCCTCGGCGTCGAGCCGATCAATCATTGGGGCACGCATGTTGGATCGATCGTGTCGGCTCAAGTCCTGGACTCGTCCTACCGGCACCAGAACGTATTCGCGGCGTTCGAGCCGATGGTTGTGCGCTTCGCGATCCGACTCCCGGAAGGCATCTGCCGCCGTGCGTTGAGCGTGGCGTTCTCCATCAAAGATACCAAAGGAACGGATCTGATCGTCCGAACCACACACGACGAAAAAGACATCGACTTTGATTTCGACGGCAGCGAATTCGAGATCGAGTTTCGCCTGAGAAACCAGCTCAACACAGGCCGGTATCTCCTCGTGGCGGCGCTGGAAGACCGCTCCGGAGCAGTGCCGCAGTACTACGAATATATCGAGGGCGCCTGCTATTTCTCTTCGTATGTGGAAAGCGATAGATACGGGCTGTTCCTGACCGACGTCACAGAAAGATTACGCGTGGAAGCCATGCCTGCCGACAGGCAATGACGGTACGAAAAAAGAAAACAGGGTAACGGCGACTTGAGAGGTTGGCCATGGATGAGCAAGAAGTGACACTAGACACGGCGCACAGACAAACCTACGAATCGCTCGTGGAGTTGAGTATTCCGATGTCCGGTGCGGACGCCCTCGTCAAGCAACATAACCAGATTGCAGAGGAGCAGCGTCTCGCGCGCAAAGACCGCTACGCGCTCGCCAAGCGGTTATCAGATGCGCTTTCCGAGATTCACGACCTCAAGCGTTCGCTCAATGCCGTGTCGGGCGAACTTGTGCATGAGATTCACAAGCGCGAGCGGGTGCAGGATACCCTTAACGAAGTTTTCGAAAGCAGTTCATGGAAATTGACCGCGCCCATGCGGTGTATTGCGAGTGCCGTTTACGCGATAGTAGGGCGCTACAAGAATCCCGTTGCTGCCAATAGTTCCATGCAACAACTCGCCGCGACTGACAGTGTGCCCGCGAGCAACGGCGAGTACGAAGCTCACACGCGTGCCCAGGCCGCCTACTTCGGGAACTGCGCCAAGGATCCTTCGAAACAGAGAAGACACCAGATCAGCCGCCTGCTCACGGCCCATTCAGATCGCCGGGGTGTCGTACTGTGCCCGGTTGCCTACGATCTTTCGCTCAAACAGCGTCCAGACCACATCATGGCGGAGTTCGCCAAAGCGGGTTATTTGTTCGTGATGCTGGAATATGGCGGTCCTTATCCATTTATCCAGCCCACTTCAGAGAACCTTTACGTGTCCAACATGGTCGAGGATTTTCTCGGCTATTTCCAGGACGAGCCGGTTACGCTCTATCTCCACTGGCCCGGCTTCAAATACGTCGCTGACCTCTGCCGCGCCGCGTTCACGATCTACGATGTACTCGACGACCTGACCATCTTCGCCAATTATTCCGAGGTCATGCGTTGCGACCATGAACTCTTGCTGCACATAGCGAACGTCTGCCTGTTCTCATCGAACCGACTGTACGAAGCGAATCGCGCGAAGGTCACGAATGCGCTGCTTCTGGAAAACGGGGTCTATCCCGAGGACTTTCTTCACGGGCAGCGCGAGCGATGCGACGTGCCTCCGGAGCTATACGAGATGGCAGCAAGCCGGAGGGTTGTCGGCTATCACGGCGCCATTTCTGAACTACTCGACTTCGATCTGCTGGACGAAATGGTGCGGCTGCACGATGTCGTCTTGCTGTTCGTCGGTCCTGTCGTCGCGTTCGAACCGCAATACAACACTGAGGTTCAGGAGCGCATGGCGCGTCTGAAAACGTTCGGCAACTTCATCCACCTCGGCCCGAAGCCGTATTCCGAACTGAAGCACTATCTCGCCTGGGTCGATGTCGGCATCGTGCCATTCATCGTCAGCGAGAAAACCGACCCCGTTTCACCGCTGAAGCTATTCGAGTATCTGGCGGCAGGAAAGCCGGTGATTGCCACCCCGACCCGCACCATCAGAGAATACGAACACGCCGTCATCGTCGCATCCGGAATTGATTTCGTCGACGCGGTGGCGAGCGGGCAGTGGTCCAACGCGTATACGGCGGCCTCCGCGGAAGTTGCGCGCATGCACGCGTGGCCGGTGCTGCACGCGCCGTTGCTCAGACAGGTCAATGCAAGAAATGTCCCAAGGCTGATACGCCCCGCGACGCGGCGCGCGATGAAAGTGGACATCGTCAATGTCAACTTCTATGACTGGGCAGGCGAAACCGTCTATAAGGGCGGAGCGGAACGCTACGTCTACGACCTCGCCGTCGTGCTCGGCGGCATGGGGTGCGAGGTACGGCTCTTGCAGAATGCGTGGAAGCCGTTTGAACGCGAGTTTCGCGGCGTCAAGGTGGTCGGAGTGAACGCCTCGGACAACCTTGATTTAGAGGCAATGTCGAGCAAATACGCAGAAATTTGTGCAGACGCCGACCTCATTATCGCATCGCCCACTGAACTCGCCTCGTCGCTCGGCAAGAGCAGGCGCGTCATCTCGATCAACCACGGCATTCATTGGGATGGAGCAGCCAATAATCTCGCGACCTTCGATCGGGCCCGTTATGAAACGCTCTTCCGCGCGCTTCGCAACAGTGATCGATGTGTTTGCGTCGATACGAACTTTATCAACTGGGTGCGAACCTATGATTGGGGTCTCGCCAATACGCTGAGCTACGTGCCGAACTACGTCGATCAAGACTCCTTCAGAAGCAACCCGAAGGATTTCGACGCGCAGGAGTTGTGCGTTCTTCTGCCACGCCGGCTTTATGAAGCCCGAGGTCTCTATCTGACCATCACCGCATTCGACCTCCTGTTCTCGCGGCGCCCGGATATCCGGCTCGTTCTGTGCGGGCAGGCGGTCGATCGCGACGCCCAAGCGGTCAAGGCATTCGTGGCGCGTCATCCGCACAAGGTGACCTGGATCGAATACGACATGGAGGACATGCACAAAGCCTATGTGGACAGCCACATTGTGCTGGTGCCCACCATGTATTCAGAAGGAACATCCCTGTCCTGCATCGAGGCGTTGGCAACCCATAACGCGGTGATCGCGACCAACGTCGGTGGACTGCCGAATCTGATCGTCGATGGCTACAACGGCAGGCTGATCCGTGCGGATTATGTCGAGCTTGCCGCCGCGATTGAAGAACTGGCCGATGATCGAGCCAAACTCGCCAGACTGGCGGCTCACGGACTGGATTCCTCGTCCGCGTTTGCAAAGACGGAGTGGGAGAACCGCTGGCGTGAAGTCATCCAGAGCACGCTCACTGTCGACTAGCGGTCTTTGATCGTATCGGCAACGCTGGCGAGCAGCGCAGCGTTCGCGCATTGAATTCGATGGTATGGACAGACCGACAAGCCGCCTGATGACAGACATTAACTCAAAGCAGTACTGGGACCACCGTTTTACGACCGACTGGGTGTCCGCCGGTGGACATGGGCAAACGCGATTTTTCGCGATGATTGCGGCCAGGCTGATGCCGGATTGGCTCAAAGACCTGGTGTTGCGGGAGCAATGCAACATCTGTGACTGGGGTTGTGCGGAAGGACAGGGTGTCGACGAACTGAGCAAATGGCTCGGTGTGAACTCCATTACCGGAGTCGATATATCGGAAGTTGCCATCGGCAAGGCTCAGGCGTCTTTTCCCAACAGACGCTTCAAGGCGCAGACGCTCGACCAACTCGACGACTACGACGTCATTTTTTCGTCGAATACGCTGGAGCACTTCGATCGCCCGTTTGACGTCGTGGCGCGTCTCGCGGCGCATACAAGGCGCTTTCTGGTTCTGCTTCTGCCATTTCAGGAATATGACCGGATCCCCGAGCATTTTTTCACGTTCGACCTCGACAACATTCCCGTGTGCCCGGTGCCGGGCTTCGCCGCCGTAGCCTGCCGCGTCGTGAACGCCGCGAAGGTGAATATCGACTATTGGAACGGTAAGCAGATCCTGCTTGTTTATGCGAGGCTTTCGTCACTCGGTGAAACCCGGCCGGATCTGCGCAATTTCTTTGTCGGAGACGATACCTACGAAGCGTTCGCACAGGAACGTAGCCAGGTCATCGTCCAACAGAACGCCGCCGACAGAGCGCAAGGTGCGTCGCAGCTTGCCCGGATTCGTAGCGAGCAAGCTGCGACGACCGCGCAGCTCGAGTCGGCTCTGCAGACTCTCCAGGAGGTGCGCGCAGAACGCGACGCAGAGCAAGACAGGCTCGTCCAGTCGCAAGAGGCAGTCGCCAAGCTCGTTCAGACCAGTGCGGAGCAGGACCGGACGATCGTCGAACTGAGACAGGCCAACGCCGAACGCGAGCAGACCATCGTCGTACTGAAGGAGGAATGTGGCGCCCTGTCCGCGGCGATCAGCCCGCTTCATGCCCGCATTGAACGGTTGCGTATCGAAAGCGAGGATTGTGCGAGGCTCCTGACCGAGGCGCGAGCGCTTGCGGCCGGCGCCGCCAATCAAAGGGACATGATGCTTCGCTCAAAGACATGGCGGTTCAGATGCGCAGTGCGCCGCCTGGCTGGTCGATCATGACCTGTTCAGGCATCACCTTTCAAGTTCAATACCGGAAGACTCTGTGAAGAAACGTAAGATCATCGTTACTATCGGAACCCGTCCTGAGGCCGTGAAAATGGCGCCGCTCGTCAAGCAGTTGCAACGCGAAGCGTGGGCCGACTGCCGCGTTCTGGCGACCGCGCAGCATCGCGGCATGCTCGATCAGGTCATGCGCCTGTTCGAGATTCAAGCCGATATCGACCTCGACATCATGCAGCCCAATCAGTCGTTGCCGATGTTGACTTCGCGGCTCATGGTTCGGCTCGATGAGGTGCTCGCCGCCGAACAGCCCGACGTGCTGCTCGCGCAGGGCGACACGACCACCGTACTGACGGCGGCGCTTGCGTCCTTTTACCGGCGCGTGCCGGTCGGCCATGTCGAAGCCGGTCTCAGAACAGGCGATCTTTCCAATCCGTTTCCCGAAGAAATGAATCGTGTGGTTGCAAGTCGGCTTGCGCGCTGGCATTTCGCACCGACTGAGACAGCGAAACGCAATCTGCTCACGGAAGGTATCGATGCGGCGAGTGTGTTCGTCACCGGGAACACGGTTATCGACGCCTTGCTGGAGGTGGCCGGGCGGTGCGACGCAGCGCTGCCTTTCAAAGGGGGCGGCCGATTGATTCTGGTGACGTCGCACCGTCGCGAGAATTTTGGCGAAGCTTTTCAAAACATTCTGCGAGCAATCAAAACGATCGCGGATAACAACCACGACGTCCGTATTCTCTATCCCGTTCATCCGAACCCGAACGTGCGTGAAGCGGCCTATGCGCATCTGGACAACCATCCCCGAATCACGCTTTGCGAGCCGCTCGATTACTTGCCGTTCGTGGCCGCGATGAAGCGTGCCTATCTGATTCTGACCGACTCCGGCGGAGTACAGGAAGAGGCGCCCGCGCTCGGCAAACCCGTGCTCGTTCTGCGGCGCGAGACGGAGCGGCCGGAAGCGGTCGCGCAGGAGGTCGTCAAGCTCGTGGGGACCGAATATGCCGATATTGTCCTGAACGCACAGCGGCTGCTCGACGACCCCGCCGAATACCGGCGTATGGCGCGAGGCGTGTCACCTTATGGCGACGGCCTTGCGTCCGGACGGATTGTCAGCGTTTTGCGGGATCATTTTCAGGTGTAGCGCGTTCTTGCCGGTAAAGCGCTGTTTCGCCATACATGCCGACGTGAGCGTCAGCCACTCTCGTCGGCTGGATTTCAGCGAGCACGGCTGGCGCTACGCTTCGCCATTCTGCCTCGCCGTTCTGGCCACCTCGTCCACCGGCAAGCTCGCTCTCACCGCGCGCAACACCGTATCCTTGATCACCTCGCGCCAATGCTCGAGCGCCGCCTTGTCCATGACCGGCTCGCCAAGAAACGCGCCCAACGTGTACTGGTTGGCGTTATAAAAATACCCAAGCGACGCGATCATCAAATACACGTCGCGCGCTTTGACATCCGCACGAAAAACCTGCTGCGCCTGCCCCGCATCCAATAACTTTTGCACTACCGAAATCGCGTAGCCTGAAATCTCCTTGAGCTTCAAGGATTTCTTCGCGTGCTTACCCTGATGCAGATTCTCGCTGGAGAGCAGCGTGACGAACTCGGGATGATCGAGGTAGTACTGCCAGACGAATTCGACCATCTGTTCGAGCCCACGCACGGGGTTGGCCAGGTCGAGATCGAGCTTGCTTTCCGCCTCGTTGAATTGCGTATAGATCGTTTCCAGTACTTCGACGAACAACTGTTCCTTGCTGCCGAAGTAGTAATAGATCATGCGATCGTGCGAGCGTGCCGCCTTCGAAATGCTTTCCACGCGGCCGCTCGCATAGCCCTGCTTGGCAAATACCTTGATGGCCGCTTTCAGAATCTTGGCGCGCGTGTCCTGCGCCTGTTTCGCGCGAATGCCGGGAGCGCCCGGTTTGCGGGCGGCGGTGGGACTCATGGCGGTCTGGGGTCTCTTGTTTGCGTCAGGTTGAACAGCATGCGCCGCGGCCGGCCAGGCACGGGCGCGCCTTTATCATACAGCCCGCGCGAACCGTTGCGGCATGCGCTGCGCGATCATTCACTTCGGCGTAGATTGAAGCGTGATGCACGCGGCCATGCCGCGCTGCACCAATCGGGCGCATGCCGGTAAACTCGTTGCGCAGACTAAATTGATCGAGTAGATTTCTAACGAATTTGGTGTAGCGGATACTACACAAACGGTGAGTGATCGCTACATGGAAAGTTGCGGATCACGCGAAAGTACCTTTAAAAAAGGACGATTCGTCAGCCGGAGCGGGACCGATTGTAATGTTGTCGTATGGGGAGCCCCGCCATGACAGAACATACGAAGGTCGATTTCGGTGCGGACGGCGTCGACGGCGAAACCGCCTCGACGCCGGGCCCGACTGTGCTCGAAAAGGCGCCGCCGCGCGGCGAGCGGATGGCGTCGAACAAGATCGAATGCAATGCCTGCCCAGTGCTGTGTCAGATCTCCGAAGGGCGCACCGGCGCATGCGATCGTTATGCCAATTCGGATGGGCGGCTGATTCGCGTCGATCCGGTGGTGTTCCTGTCGCGCGCGCCGTCAACAGCCGAGGCGGGGGCGGGCAGCGCAACTCCCGCGATTGCATTTGGCGCACCGCCTGAAGCGCACGACGCCACGGCCGGCCAGGCGTTGTTCGTGACCGGCGTCGGCGCATCGTCCACCTATCCCGACTACAAGCCCGCGCCGTTTATCGTCGCGTCGAAGCTCGACGACGTCGACATGATCACGGTCGTTACCGAAGGCATTTTCAGCTATTGCAGTTTCAAGGTGAAGATCGATACCGACCGTTTCCTCGGGCCGGAGCAGTCGAACGTGCGCTGCCAGGGCGAGATCGTCGGCCATGTGACGACGGCCGAATACGGCTCGCAGATGCTGAGCCTCGGCGGCGTGCATCATCTGACTGGCGGCAGCAAGAAAGAAGGGCGCGTGACGTGCGACATGATGCTCGCGCTCGGCAACAAGGAGGCGGTGGAGCTGAGCATCGACGGCGGCGCGAGTCTCGTGATTCGCGCGGGCGCCGCGCCGATCGTCGACGGTGTCGAGGAGCAGCGCATGCGCGTGGGCTGCGGGTCGGCGACCATCGGCATCTTCGCGAAGCAATGGTTCGGTCTTGCCGACGAAGTGGTAGTCGTCGACGACCACATCACCGGCGTGCTCACCGAACATCAGGCCGGGCGCTGCCTCGGCATGACGCGCTCAGGCTTGAAGATTCGCGGGCGCAAATCGACGCCGGGCCGCTATTTTCAGGTGGCCAATCCGGGCACCGGTTGGGGCGGGACAGACATTCAGGATCCGCTCGCGATTGTCGAAGGCTTCGATCCTGCCGTCGCCAGACCGGGCATGCGCTTGCTGATCGTGTCGACCACCGGCGAGCACGCAAGGTGGTATGAACTCGATCGGGATCTCGTCCCGCGTATCGCTGCGATGCCGGAGGCGGTGCGCCGCACGGTCGATCGGATCAGTGAGAACTGCGAGCCGTCGCTTGCCACCGTGCTGTTTCTAGGCGGAGCGGGCGGCAGTCTGCGAGCGGGCGCCACGGAGAACCCGGTGCTGCTCACGCGCGCCATCAAGCAGAAGCTGGTCAACGTAACCTGCGGCGGCGCGCCGGCTTACGTGTGGCCGGGCGGCGGCATCACGGTGATGGTCGATGTCTCGCGCATGCCCGACCGTTCGTTCGGCACGGTGCCGACGCCGGCGATTGTCGCGCCGATCGAATTCACCATGAAGTACGACGCGTATCGCGATCTCGGCGGTCATCTCGACGCGGTACGTTCGCTGGAGAGCGTCCTCGCCAACGGGCCGGAACATACCGAAGGCGCGCCGCTCGCGCGCCGCACCCTGGCCCGCAATCCCGACAACCCATGGCCGCCCGCCATGCCGCCGATGCTCGGTTGACGGTGCCGAGCGCGCCAATCCAACGTACGCCACGAACGCAACGCATGCAACGGACCCGATGAATCCCACCCGCACCCGACTCGATGCGACCCGCTGGCATTGGCAGCACGGGCCGATCGATCTGATCCTCAGCGCGGACGGCACGCCCCCGGCGGTGCAGGCCGCGTATGAGGCGTGCTGGGCGCGTTTTGTCGGCGTGTTGCCGGAACTGGTCGGCGAGTTGCAGCGGCTTCGGCAACCCATTCCCGCCGAAGCCGCATTGAACGACACGCAGTTGCAAGGCCCGGTTGCCCGCCGCATGTGGTCGGCCTGTCATCCTCACCGAGCGCGCTACATCACGCCGATGGCCGCGGTGGCGGGCGGCGTCGCCGATGAACTGATGACGACGTTCGCGCGCGAGGGCATCTCGCGCGCCTTCATCAACAACGGCGGCGACATTGCGCTTTACCTGACTGAAGGGCAGCAATACCGGGTCGGCGTATTCGCCGATCTGGCTTCGTTCTCGCCCGTACGGCCGGCGCACGATCAAACGCTCGACGCCAACCTGACGCTCGAAGCCGGCCAGCCGGTTCGCGGCATAGCGACGAGCGGTTGGCGTGGGCGCAGCTTCAGTCTCGGCATCGCCGACAGCGTCACCGTGCTCGCGCGCGACGCCGCCACCGCGGATGCCGCGGCGACCATGATCGCCAACGCTGTCGACGCGGAGCACGCGGGTATTTTGCGGCGTCCGGCTTCGTCGTTGAAAGACGATACCGACCTCGGCGACAAGCTCGTCACCGTGGACGTGCCGTCCTTACCGCAGCCGCTGATCGATTTCGCGCTGGCGCGCGGTGTCGAGGCCGCCCAGCGCCTGCTCGACCAGGGTTTGATCGAGGGCGCCGCGTTATTCCTGCAAGGGCGGGTGCGCGTTGCCGGCATTCTTCACACAGGCGGGTTGCTCACGCAGCGCGCGCAGATAAGAACGGAGGCTCCGTGTTCGAAATACGCCGCGTGCTGACGCACGTCGAAGATATCTTCCACGAGTTCGGCCCCGCGCCCGCGCAGCCACTCAGGCGCGGCGCGATTGCCGCGGTGATGACGAATCCGTTCGCCGGCCGCTACGAAGCAAACATCGAGCACGCGATGGAAGCGCTCAAACCGATCGGCTTCGATATGGCGCAACGGTTGCTGGCGGCGATGGCGGTGCCGCATGCGTCGATCGAGAGTTACGGCAAGGGCGCGATTGTCGGCTCGCGCGGCGAACTGGAGCATGGCGCGCTGTGGCATGTGCCGGGCGGCTATGCGATGCGCGAGTTGCTGGAGAAGAACGGCGTGCCGACCAACGCCATCGTGCCGTCCACCAAGAAGGTCGGCGCGCCGTCCACCGCGCTCGACGTGCCGCTCACGCACGTCAACGCGAGCTACGTGCGCAGCCATTTCGACGCGATCGAAGTGCGTGTGCCCGGCGCGCCCGCCGCGGACGAACTGGTCTATATCCTCGCGATGAGCACGGGGCAGCGTGTGCATGCGCGCGTCGGCGGCCTCGCGAAAGAGGCGATCGTGGGCAAGGACGGATTGCGTTGAGCGGCGCCTGATTGGCGCACTGAAATCACGCTGGGCAGACATCGGAACTCGGAGAGCGAAATGGCAATCAAGCTTCGCAAGCTGATCGTGCAAGTGGATGAAACACGCATTGAAATGGGCCAGGCCGTCGAGCCGCCGGCTCGCCGCGCGGTCGCGATCGCGGTGATCGAGAATCCCTACGCGGGCCGCTACGAAGCGAGGCTCGACGCGCTGATCGAAGCGGGCGAAGAATTGGGTGCATTGCTCGGCAACAAGTGCGTGGAAGCGCTGGGTATCGCGCCGGGCGAGGCGCAAAGCTACGGCAAGGCCGCCGTCGTCGGCGAGGCGGGCGAACTGGAGCATGCCGCCGCGATCCTGCATCCGAAGCTCGGCGCGCCGTTGCGGGCGGCGGTGGAGAAGGGGGCGGCACTGGTGCCGTCGGCGAAGAAGATGGGCACGCTCGGCACCGCGATCGACGTGCCGCTCGGCCACAAGGACGCCGCCTTCGTGCGCAGTCATTTCGACGCGATCGAGGCGCGCGTATCGGACGCGCCGCGCGCGAACGAGATCGTCGTGGCCGTCGCGGTGACGGCGTCGGGGCGGCCGCTGCCGCGCATCGGCGGCTTGCAGGTGAGCGAGATCAAAGGCGAAGACGGGCTGCGCTGAGTTTGCATCCGGTTATTGGGCTGTTACTGTCCTGCAGTTGACGCGTGCGCGCATGGTGCCGCACGCGTTGCAACGTCTGCTGATCGTGTCGGATGCGCCAACGCCGCGCCCGCACGGTTCAGCAAGCTGCCGAGGGTCGCGATGTTTTCGAATTTGCTGGTACAGCTGGTCAACGGACTCGCCGACGCGTCGACGCTGTTTCTCGTCGCCGCCGGTTTGTCGCTGATCTTCGGCGTGACACGTATCGTCAACTTTGCGCATGGGTCCTTCTATATGTTCGGCGTCTATGTCGCGTACAGCATCGCGAGCCGCTTCGGACACACGGCGGGCGGCTTCTGGCTCTCGGTGCTGGCTGCGGCGCTGGTGGTCGCGGTGCTGGGCGCGCTGGTCGAAGTGGTGGTTCTGCGCCGCATCTACCAGGCGCCCGAGCTGTTTCATCTGCTCGCCACGTTTGCGCTAGTGCTGATCTTTCGCGACGCCGCGCTCTGGCTGTGGGGCCCGGAAGACCTGTTCGGACCGCGTGCGCCGCATCTGGCGGGCGCGGTCGATTTCCTCGGCCATCCGCTGCCCACCTACGACATCGCGTTGATCGTGATAGGACCCGTGGTGTTGCTGCTGCTCTGGTACGCGTTGACGCGCACGCGCTGGGGCACGCTGGTGCGTGCCGCCACGCAGGATCGCGAGATGCTCGGTGCGCTCGGCATCAATCAGGCGTGGCTGTTTACCGGGGTGTTTTTCGTCGGCGCGTTTCTCGCCGGGTTGGGCGGCGCGCTGCAAGGGCCGCGCATGTCGGCGAATCTGTCGCTGGATCTGGAGACGATCGGCAATGCGTTCGTGGTGGTAGTGGTCGGCGGCATGGGTTCGATTCCGGGTGCGTTCATCGCCGCGCTGCTCATCGCGGAGATCAAGGCGCTGTGCATCGGCATCGGCCATGTGACGATCTTCGGCGTCGGCCTGTCGTTGAGCCGCTTTACGCTCGTGGCTGAATTCGTCGTGATGGCGGTCGTGCTGGTGGTGCGTCCCTGGGGTTTGCTCGGCCGCGCGAGCGCCGCGGTCCGCGGCATGGGCGCGCCGGAAACGCCGTTGCGTCCGGCGGGCAAACGCCTCAAGTGGCTGGCCGCCCTGACGTTGCTGGTTCTCGTTCTCGCACCTCTGGCGGCGAATGCCTTTCCCTACGTGCCCGTGCTGCTGGTCGAAATCCTGATCGCCGTGCTGTTCGCGACGAGTTTGCATTTCATCATGGGACCGGGCGGCATGCATTCGTTCGGCCACGCCGCGTACTTCGGACTGGGTGCATACGGCGCCGCGCTGTTCCTCAAAGTGCTCGGTCTGCCGATGGAAGCCGCCTTGCTGCTCGGCCCGCTATTGGCCGTGGCCGGCGCGCTGGTGTTCGGCTGGTTCTGCGTGCGCCTCTCCGGCGTCTATCTCGCCATGCTGACGCTCGCGTTCGCGCAGATCGTCTGGTCCGTGGTGTTCCAGTGGGACGACGTGACGGGCGGCAGCAACGGCATTCTCGGTTTATGGCCGTCGAACTGGCTGTCTTCGCCGGTGGCCTTCTACTATCTGACGCTCACCTGCGCCGTGGTCGGCGTGTGGCTGTTGCGCAAGTTGTTGTTCTCGCCGCTGGGTTACGCCATGCGTGCTTCGCGTGATTCCGTATTGCGCGCCGAGGCGATCGGCATCGACGTGAAGCGCGTGCAATGGGCCGGGTTCGTGATCGCGTCGTTGTTCTGCGGTCTCGCCGGCTCGCTCTATGCGTTCTCGAAGGGCACGATTTCGCCGGAAGTGATCAGCGTAAGCCGTTCCGTGGACGGCCTCGTGATGGTGCTGCTCGGCGGCTTGCAGACCCTCACCGGACCGATTGTGGGCGCGGCCGTGTTCACGTGGCTGCAGGACACCGTCGCGCGGCAAACCGACTACTGGCAGGCGCTGCTCGGCGTCGCGATCCTGCTGCTGGTGATCGCGTTTCCGCAGGGGATCGTCGGCTTCATTCGCGAGCGTTTCGGCGACGACACCGTCGACCCGGCGGCGCCCAGCGCCGTCTCGCCGTCGCAACGCGCGGCGATCAAGGAGGGGCTATGAGCTTGCTGCGCGTCTGCGGTCTCTCCAGATCGTTCGGCGGCCTCAAGGCGGTCGACAATGTCTCGTTCGATCTCGAAGCCGGCGAGTTGCTGGCGCTGCTGGGGCCGAACGGCGCCGGCAAGTCCACCTGTTTCAACATGGTCAACGGGCAGTTGCCGCCTTCGTCCGGGTCGATTCGTCTCGACGGTCAGGAACTGGTCGGCATGCGTCCGCGTGAGATCTGGCGGCTGGGTGTGGGCCGCACCTTTCAGATTGCCGCGACCTTCAACTCCATGACCGTGATCGAGAATGTGCAGATGGCGCTGGTCTCGCGCGAACGCCAGACCTTCGGGCTATGGAAGCCCACCCGTTCGCGCTACGCCGACGAAGCCCTCGCGCTGCTCGACCAGGTCGGCATGGCCGCGGAGGCGAACCGCGCGTGCGGCGTGCTCGCTTATGGCGACGTCAAGCGCGTCGAACTCGCGATTGCGCTCGCCAACCGCCCGAAGCTGCTGCTGATGGATGAACCCACCGCCGGCATGGCGCCGAAGGAGCGCAACGAATTGATGGCGCTGACGAGGCGTCTCGTCACCGACCACAAGATCGGCGTGCTGTTTACCGAACACAGCATGGACGTCGTATTCGCCTACGCCGATCGCATGATCGTCCTCGCGCGTGGCAAGCTGATCGCCGAGGGCGACGCCGAGTCGATCCGCAACGACCCGCGCGTCCAGGAAGTCTATTTCGGCACCGGCAAAACCTTCCAGCCGCACGCGTCGCTGCACGAGGCAGCGGGCGGCCATCAAGGACACGGAGCGCGGCCATGAGCGAGCCGATGCTGAAGGTCTCCGGCCTTAACGCGTTCTACGGCCGCGCGCATATTCTGTTCGACGTCGGCCTCGAAGTTGGCCGCGGCGAAGTCGTGGCGCTGATGGGCCGCAACGGCGCCGGCAAATCGACCACGATGAAAGCGGTAATGGGTTTGCTGCCGCGCCGCCACGGCGAAGTGAGTTTTCGCGGCCAGAACATCGCGGCGTTGCCGCCGTACAAGATCGCGCGCATGGGCATGGGCTTCGTGCCCGAGGATCGGCGCGTGTTCGCGGATCTGACCGTGATGGAGAACCTCGACACCGGCCGTCAGCCGCCGCGCGACGGCGCACCGCAGTGGACGCCGGAAAAGCTGTTCCGGCTCTTCCCCAATCTCGGCGAAATGCCGCAGCGTCCGGGCGGCCAGATGAGCGGCGGCGAGCAGCAGATGCTCACCGTGTCGCGCACGTTGATGGGCAATCCCTATCTGGTGCTGCTCGACGAACCGTCCGAAGGCGTGGCGCCGGTGATCGTCGAGCAGATGGCGAACATGATTCTCGAACTCAAGCGCGAAGGGCTGTCGATTCTGTTGTCCGAACAGAATCTGCACTTTGCCGAGCTGGTCAGCGACCGCGCGTATGTGCTCGAGAAAGGGCAGATCCGTTTTAGCGGCACGATCGGCGAACTCGCACAGAACGAAACAGTGAGGCGCGCTTATCTGAGCGTGTGATTTCTTCCATTGGCGCGTGCGAAGTGCACGCTGTGGCACTTCGTGAGCGCCGGGCAGTCGTTGCGAAAGGAGAGGCAGATGGCAGCAGAGACGTTGACAGGCTTGTCGGGCAAGGTCGCGGTAACGAACATCGGGCTGCTGTTATCCGGCGACATCGATCAGCCGATTCTCGACGCGAACACGCTCGTGATCGACGACGGCGTGATCGTCGCGGTTGGCCGCGAAAAGGACTGCGATCTCGAAGGCGCGCGCACGACGGTCGATTGCAAAGGCACGACGGTCGCGCCCGGCCTGATCGACTCGCATGTGCACCCGGTATTCGGCGACTGGACGCCGCGCCAGAATCAGATGGGCTGGATCGAATCGAATCTGAACGGCGGCGTCACCACGATGATTTCCGCCGGCGAAGTGCATTTGCCCGGCCGTCCGAAAGACGTGCTCGGCGTGAAGGCGCTCGCCATTACCGCGCAACGCTCGTTCGAGGGGATGCGCGGCGCGGGTGTCGGCGGCGGCGTCAAGGTGATGGCGGGCGCGCCGGTGATCGAGAAGGGGATGGTCGAAGAGGATTTCAAGGAACTCTCCGAAGCAGGCGTCAAACTGCTCGGCGAAGTCGGCCTCGGCAGTGTGAAGGGTGGCGAGGAAGCCGCGCAGATGGTCGCATGGGCGCGCAAGTACGGCATTCAGAGCACGATTCACACGGGCGGCCCGTCGATTCCCGGCTCCGGGCTGATCGATCGCGACGTGGTGCTCGCCGCCGACGCGGACGTGATCGGCCACATCAACGGCGGCCATACGTCGCTGTCTTACCGGCATGTGTGCGACCTGTGCGAACAGTCGAGCCGCGCGCTGGAAATCGTCCACAACGGCAATGAGCGCATTGCGCTGCTGACCGCGCGCCACGCGATCGAATTGAAGTGTCCGCACCGGATCATTCTCGGCACGGACAGTCCCGCCGGTTCCGGCGTGCAACCGCTCGGCATTCTGCGCATGATCGCGCTGATTTCCAGCCTCGCCGACGTGCCGGCGGAGACCGCCTTCTGTTTCGCGACCGGCAACACCGCGCGTCAACGCAATCTGCGGCAAGGGCTGATTGAAGTGGGCCGTCCCGCGGACCTCGTATTCATGGATCGCGCACAGCATACGGCGGCCGATACGCTGCTCGAAAGCGTGCAGCTCGGCGATATTCCGGGTGTGGGCATGGTGATGATCGACGGCCTGATCCGCTGCCGGCGCAGCCGCAATACGCCTCCGGCCACCGAAGTGCCGGTGGTGCTGTGAAGACGCGTCGCATACACGGGCCGGCACGCTCATGAACCGCCCGGCGCCGCTTACGCTGAAGGTGAACGGTGCGACGCATCTCGTCAGCGCCGCCGCCGACACGCCGCTGCTCTACCTGCTGCGTAACGACCTCGCGCTGAACGGTCCGAAGTTCGGCTGCGGTCTCGGCGAATGCGGCGCGTGCACGGTGCTGCTCGACGGCGTGCCGACGCGTGCCTGCGTCACTACCGCAAAGGTCGCCTTGGGCCGCGAGATCACCACGCTCGAAGGACTGGGCACGCGCGCCGCGCTGCATCCGGTGCAGCAGGCGTTTATCGAAGAACAGGCCGCGCAGTGCGGCTATTGCCTGAACGGCATGATCATGACGGCCAAGGCCCTGCTCGATCGCGATCCGCATCCGGGCGTCGAGACGATCCGGCGCGAGTTGTCGCGCAACCTGTGCCGTTGCGGCACGCATGTCGAGATCGTGCGCGCGGTGCAGCGCGCCGCTGAATTGCTTGCTGCGCGAGCGGCCGCGCAATCAGCCTTGCACGAAGGAGGGCGTGCATGAGCGGGCCGGATTTCAGCGTCGATCGACGCGCCGCGCCGCCCTCGCGGCAGCAACTCTACGACGCGCAGAGCGTGTTGATCGTCACCCGGCCGCCGCAAGCGGCGGTGAAGCCGGCGCTCGGTCAGCCGGGCTCGCGTTCGTCGTTCGTGCCGACCGAAGCGGACCTGTTCCTCGTGGTGCGCGACGACGGCAGCGTGGTGGCGTTCAACGGCCACGTCGATCTGGGCACCGGCATCGGCACGGCGCTCGCGCAGATCGTCGCGGAAGAGCTCGATGTGCCGCTCACGCGCGTGTCGATCGTGCTCGGCCATACGCGTGAAGCGCCGAATCAGGGGCCGACGATCGCCAGCGCGACGATCCAGATATCGGCGGTGCCGTTGAGGCACGCCGCCGCGCAGGCGCGGCAATTTCTGCTGGCGCAAGCGGCGGCGCGGTTCAACGTTGGCGCCGAGCAACTCGACGTGCGCGACGGTGTCGTTTTTCAACGCGACGGCGACACCGCTGCGAAAGGCCTCAGCTACGGCGATCTGATCAGCGGCAAACGGGTCGAATTGCAGCTCGACACGCAAGCGCCGCTGAAGTCTCCGGACACGTACAGGGTCGTTGGCAGAAGCGCGCCGCGCATCGATATTCCGGCGAAGGCCGCCGGTGAGTTGAGTTTCGTGCACGACGTGCGGGTGCCAGGGATGCTGCACGGTCGCGTGGTGCGCCCGCCCTATGCCGGCGTCGCGCAGGGCGACTTCATGGGCAACAGTCTGCTGCGCGTGGATGAAGATTCGGTCAGCGATTTGCCTGGCATCGTGAAGGTCGTGGTGGTTCGCGATTTCGTCGGCATCGTGGCGGAGCGTGAGGAAGTCGCGCAGCAGGCCGCGAAGCGGCTTCGCGTGCAATGGAAAGCGGTCGACGGCTTGCCGTCGCTCGACACCAGCGAGGCAGTGGAAGCGGCCTTGCGGGCGAATCCGGCCACACGGCGCGACCTGGTGATCGAGGGCGATGTCGATGCAGCGCTGGCGCAAGACCCCGCCCGCACGCTTGAGCGCACCTACGTGTGGCCGTTCCAGATGCATGCATCGATTGGACCTTCTTGCGCGGTGGCCGACTATCGCGAGGACGCGTTGAAGGTCTGGTCGGGCACGCAGAATCCGCATTCGCTGCGCGCCGATCTCGCGTTGCTGATGAGCATCGACGAGGCGAACATCGAGATCGTGCGGATGGACGCGGCGGGCTGCTACGGCCGCAATTGCGCGGACGATGTCGCCGCCGACGCCGCATTGCTCTCGCGCGCCACGGGCAGTCCGGTGCGTGTGCAACTTTCGCGCGAAGACGAGCACGCGTGGGAGCCGAAAGGCGCCGCGCAATTGATGGACGTGCACGGCGCACTGACCGCCGAGGGCGAACTGGCCGCGTACGACTTCGCCACCCGCTATCCGTCCAACGATGCGCCTACGTTGGCGCTGCTCCTGACCGGCACGATCGCCGCGCAGCCGCAAGTGTTCGAAATGGGCGACCGCACGGCCGTGCCGCCGTACGACTACCGCACCATGCGCGTCGTCTGCGACGACACGCCGCCGATCGTGCGGGCGTCTTGGTTGCGCGGGGTATCGGCATTGCCGAACACGTTCGCGCACGAGTCGTTCATCGACGAACTGGCGGTCGAGGCGGGCGTCGATCCGGTCGAGTTTCGATTGCAGCACCTGCGCGATCCACGCGCGATAGAACTGGTGAAGGCCGTCGCGGAGAAGGCCGGTTGGCAACCGCGCAATACCGAACCAAAAGAAGAAGCGGGCGATATCGCGCGCGGACGAGGCATCGCCTACGCGCGCTACGTGCACAGCAAATTTCCCGGCTTCGGCGCGGCGTGGTCCGCGTGGGTGGCCGACGTGGAAGTCAACCGCAGGAGCGGCGAGCTCGCGGTGACGCGCGTGGTGGTCGGCCAGGACACCGGCACGATGGTGAATCCCGACGGCGTGCGTCATCAGATACACGGCAACGTGATCCAGGCGACGAGTCGCGCGCTGAAAGAGCGCGTGACGTTCGGCGAGAACGCGGTGACGAGCCAGGAGTGGGGCGCTTATCCGATCCTGACCTTCCGTGAAGTCCCCGTGATCGACGTGGTGATGATGCCGCGCCACGGCGAACCGCCGATGGGCGCGGGCGAATCCGCGTCGCTGCCCGGCGCGGCGGCGATAGCCAATGCACTTTTCGACGCCACGGGCGTGCGATTTCGGCGGCCGCCTTTCACGCCGGAAACGATCCGCGCCGCGCTCGCCGACGCGCAAGCCGAAGACAAGGCGGCGCGTAAGAAGAGGCGCTGGCGATGGGGTTTTCTCGGCACTGTCGCGGCGGGCGCAGTCGGTTGGCTCGGCGCATTCTCGCTCGCGCCGCACGCTATCGCACCGATCGCGCCGATCGCGCCGCCGCTCGCGAGCGCGTTTGCGCCGGAGCTCGTGGCGCGCGGCAAACTGCTTGCGTCGCTCGGCAATTGCGCGGTTTGCCATACCGCGCACAACGGCGTGCCGAACGCCGGCGGCAAGCCGCTCGAGACGCCCTTCGGCACTGTGTACAGCACCAACATCACGCCGGACGGCCAGACCGGCATCGGCACCTGGTCGCTCGAAGCGTTCGTGCGGGCGATGCGGCAAGGCATCAGCCGCGATGGCCATCGTCTTTATCCGGCCTTCCCGTACACCTCGTTCCAGAACGTGTCCGACGACGATCTGAAAGCGCTCTATGCCTATCTGATGGCGCAAACGCCGGTCCGTTCACGTCCGCCGGAAACGAAACTGGCGTATCCGTTCAGCGTGCGTCCGCTGATGGCGGCATGGAACGGCCTCTTTCTCGGACGCACGGCCTTCACCGCCAACGCGGCACAAAGCGCGCAATGGAATCGCGGCGCGTATCTGGTGAATGGGCTCGGCCATTGCAGCGCGTGTCACACGCCGCGCAATGCATTCGGCGCCGAGAAAACCGGCGCGGCGTTCATGGGCGGCGGCATTGCCGAAGGCTGGGAAGCGCCCGCCTTATCGACGCTTTCGAATGCGCCCGTGCCCTGGAGCGAGGACGAACTGTTCAGCTATTTGCGCTACGGCCACGCGCCGTTGCACGGCGTCGCGGCGGGGCCGATGGCGCCGGTCGTCGGCGATCTGGCGGCGCTGCCCGACAGCGATATTCGCGCGATGGCCGCGTATCTCGCGTCGCTCAATCCGTTGGAACCCAACGCGAATCCGGCAGCGATGGCGCAACAGGCCGAACAGGCCAGCGCGATCTCCGGCATGCCTTCCGGCCTCGGCGCGCGGCTCTTCGACGGCGCATGCGCCGCCTGTCATCACACCGGCAGCGGGCCGCAACTGTTCGGCGCGCATCCATCGCTCGCGCTCAATACGAATCTGCACAGCGCGACGCCTGATAACCTGATTCGCGTGATCCTCGACGGCATCGGCTCGCCTGCGCGGCCCGAACTCGGTACGATGCCGGCTTACCGCGACAGTTTCAACGACGCCCAGGTCGCCGAACTCGTCGCTTACCTGCGACAGCAGTTCGCCGGCGGCAAGCCGGCCTGGCAGGACGTTACGGCGAGCGTCGCCCGGATCCGCGCGACGCCGCGCGCCGATTGAATCGCGATGCGTCGCGAGCCCTTCTAAGGCTTGATAACAACGACCAGTATTCCCGCAATCCTTCTGATAACGGAGAAACGCATGACCACGCGCGCAGGATGGATGACTCGCCTCATGGTGCCGACGCTACTGTCGCTCGCCGCTTTGAGCGCGAGCGCACAACAGACCATCAAGATCGGCGAGATCAATAGCTACAAGGCGCAGCCCGCCTTTCTCGGGCCTTACAAGAACGGCTGGAATCTCGCGCTCGACCAGGTGAATGCCGCGGGCGGCGTGCTCGGCAAACAGCTCGAAGTGGTATCGCGCGACGACAACGGCAACCCCGGCGACACGATTCGCGTCGCGCAGGAACTGATCGCGCGCGAGCAGGTGCAGTTGCTGTTCGGCGGCTTCCTCTCGAACACCGGCCTCGCGCTGACCGACTTCGCGAAGCAGAAGAAGATCTTCTTCCTCGCCGCTGAACCGCTGACGGACAAGATCGTGTGGGCGGACGGCAACAAATACACATACCGTCTGCGTCCTTCCACGTACATGCAGGTGGCGATGCTCGTGCCGGAAGCGGCCAAGCTGAAGAAGAAGCGCTGGGCGCTGGTGTATCCGAACTACGAGTACGGGCAATCAGCGGTAGCCACCTTCAAGAAACTGCTGACGGCGGCGCAGCCCGACGTGCAATTCGTCGCCGAACAGGCCACGCCGCTCGGCAATGTCGATGCGGGCGCGGTGACCCAGGCGATTGCGGATGCGAAGCCCGATGCGATCTTCAACGTGCTGTTCGGCGCCGACCTCGGCAAGTTCGTGCGCGAGGGCAATACGCGTGGACTCTTCAAGGATCGCAGCGTGGTGTCCCTGCTGACGGGCGAGCCGGATTATCTCGATCCGCTGGGCGCCGAAGCGCCGACCGGCTGGATCGTCACCGGCTACCCGTGGTATTCGATCGATACGGCGGCCAACAAGAAGTTCGTCGATGCCTATCAGGCCAGGTATCACGACTATCCGCGGCTCGGCTCGGTAGTGGGGTATTCGGCGTTGATGTCGATTGCCGCCGGGATCAGGAAGGCCGGGTCGGTCGATCCGGATAAGCTCGCCGCCGCGTTCAAGGGCCTCGGCGTGGAGACACCGTTCGGGCCGATCACCTATCGGGCCCAGGACAATCAGTCGACCATGGGCGCATACGTCGGCGTGACGGGGTTGAAGGACGGCAAGGGAGTGATGACGTCGTACCGGTATATCGACGGCGCGAGCGTTCAGCCTTCGGATGCCGAGGTCAAGAAGCTGCGGCCGGCTGAGTGAGGTTTTGACGCCTGCGGCGCGCGGCGCCGCAGGCGGGTAAAGCAACGCACAACGCCGCGAGGCCACGCAAGGCCACGCCCGGTGACAAATGGAAAACTACTCCTCCGCGTCGTGCTCGATCACGAATCGTTTCAGATAAGCCAGTACGGCGGCCTCAACCGCGCGATGATCCGCGGTGCTCTTGGAGCCCGCGTTCTCTTCGTCGCCGAACAGGGTGGAGGGCGCATTGTGCACATCCACTTCCTGACCTTCGCGAAAGACGCGTATCTCATGGACGTCTTCGGCGTATTCGGCGATCCAGTGCACCCCTTCAATATGCGCGCCTGCGCGAACGGTAGGTATCTTCATGGCCGTCTCCCGTCGGGCCGGACCACGCGCCAACCCTTGCCAATACCATACGCCGTCCAGATGGCCGGCGCGAGTTCCGTTCGGCGATTTCTTGAGGTTTCGCCGGGATTGCGGCTATTTCTCGAATTTTTTTCACCGTTCGCGCGTCGCGTCGCAATTCCTTGCGGCGGGCGCGATCGTACGCACTTTCTGGCATGAGGGCGCGTTCGCGCGGATTTGCCCGCGCAACGCGTTGCGGCACACCCGTTGCTGCATGACACAGGCCACAACCAACTGGAGGACTGTCATGCCCGAACAGAAAACCCTCAAGCGTGCCCACGCCGACAAACGCGCCGGCAAGTCGTCGAGTACGCAAGCCGGCGAATTCGTCAAGGAACAGGTCGACAAGGTGCGTGCTGGCAAGCACGGCGTCAGGTCGGCAAGGCAGGCGATTGCGATCGGTCTTTCGGAAGCGCGCCGTGCCGGCGTCGCCGTGAAGTCGCCGAAGAAGGGCGCGGCCAGCGAGTCCACGCGCAAGAAAGCGGCCACGGACAACGCCGCGGGTCAGCACAAGAGGAGCACGACGAAGAAGAGCACGGAATCGACGGCGAAGCGCTCGCGCGCCGCGACCAATGCGTTAAAGCGTGAGGGAAGCGCCGGCGCGTCGCGCACGGCGCTGTCAAAGCAGACGAAGGCGGCCGCGGCCAAACGTCCGGCAGCCAGCCGTTCCGCAGCGGCGAAGAAGGCTGCCGCGACGAAGGGTGCCGCAGGCCGTTCGGCGGCGGCAAAAAAGGCAGCCCATACGCGGGCTTCGCGCGCGCATCATTGACGGCGCGCGTTTGAAAGAAGCATCTGGCCAAAGGCGACGCGTGCAACATGCGCCGCCTTCATTCGCGCGCGCCCGTTACGGCTTACTGCACCGTCGCCAGCACGTCGCCCACGGTCTTGAAGATGTGCGCGATCTGCTCTTCGTTGATGATGAGCGGCGGCGAGAACGCGAGGATATCGCCTGTAAAGCGCACCAGCACGCCCGCTTCGAAGCATTTGACGAACGCTTCGTAGGCTCGCGCGCCCGGCGCGCCGTCGCGCGATTCCAGCTCCACGCCGGCGATCAGGCCGATATTGCGCACGTCCTTCACATGCTTCGCGCCGCGCAGCGAGTGGGCGGCGGCTTCGAACGTCGGGGCCAGCGTCGCGGCGCGGTCGAACAGACCCTCGCGGCGATACAGGTCGAGCGTGGCGACCGCGGCCGCCGTTGCCGCCGGGTGAGCCGAATACGTGTAGCCGTGGAACAGCTCGATTGCGCCTTGCGCGCCGCTGTTGACGATCGTGTCGTGGATCGTGCGGCTTGCGGCCACCGCGCCCATCGGGATCGCGGCGTTGTTGATGGCCTTCGCCATCGTGATCAGATCCGGCGTCACGCCGAAGTACTCGCTCGCCGTGGCCTTGCCGACGCGGCCGAAAGCGGTGATCACTTCGTCGAAGATCAGCAGGATGCCGTGCTTCGTGCAGATCTCGCGCAGCTTTTGCAGATAGCCTTGCGGCGGAATCAGCACGCCCGTCGAGCCGGCCACCGGTTCGACGATCACCGCGGCGATCGTCGATGCATCGTGCAGCGTGACAATGCGCTCGAGTTCCTCGGCGAGATGCGCGCCCCAGGCCGGCTGGCCTTTCGAGAACGCGTTCTGTTCGAGGTTATGGGTGTGCGGCAGATGATCGACTGCCGGCAGCAGCGCGCCCGAGAAGGTCTTGCGGTTGGTTGCGATGCCGCCGACCGAGATGCCACCGAAACCCACCCCGTGATAGCCGCGCTCGCGGCCGATCAAGCGCGTACGCTGGCCTTCGCCGCGCGAACGGTGGTACGCCAGAGCGATTTTAAGCGCGGTATCGACCGACTCCGACCCCGAGTTCGTGAAGAAGATGCGGTCGAGACCTTCCGGCATCAGTTCGGCGACTTTCGTCGCGGCTTCGAAGGCGAGCGGGTGGCCCATCTGGAAGGTCGGCGCGAAATCGAGCGTGGAGAGCTGCTGGGTGATCGCGGCGACGATTTCCTCGCGCCCGTGGCCGGCGTTCACGCACCACAGACCCGCGCAACCGTCGAGCACTTCACGCCCGTCCGTGCTGCGGTAGTACATGCCCTTGGCCGATTCCAGCAGGCGCGGCGCGGCCTTGAACTGGCGGTTGGCGGTAAAGGGCATCCAGAAAGACGACAGATCGTCGATGACGGGGCGCGAAGTCATGTGTATTTCCTCGAAGTGGAACCCCAAGGAGACCTCCTGTGGGGCATAGCAAAACTGTAGCGTTCGCGGTTTAATGGCGGCATAAACAGTTGACGCAGTGTGGCGCTAACTGTGTTGGTGGAATTGCACTAACTGTGTCGATGCATCCCGGACCGGCGGTCCGGCTCCGTCATTTGCACGTTCAGCCGCCTGCGCGGCCCGCTTCTTCGTCCTGACCATGATCGAATTAGAACTCGAGCGCGACCGGCGCGCTGCTCCCACGCTCGTCGAGCAGGTGGTGCAAGGCTTCACGCGCGCCATCGAGGCGCAGTCGCTGCGCGCGGGCGCGCTGCTGCCGTCGGTGCGGCAACTGGCGCAAAGCCACGACCTGAGCACCTTCACGGTCACGGAGGCGTACAACCGGCTGGTGTCGATGGGGCTAGTGGTCGCGCGGCGCGGTTCCGGCTATCGCGTGGCGGCGCGCTCGCAGTCCGCGCGAGTCGCCGCCACCGACTGGCAGCCGCCGAGCCTCACCGCCACCTGGCTGTTGTCCGACGTGTTTGCCGACCATTCGGTGCCGATCAAGGCGGGCGGCGGCTGGCTGCCGAACGAGTGGATCAACGAGACCGGTTTGCAGCATGCGCTGCGCGCCGTGAGCCGGGTGCCGGCGGCGCGCCTCGGCGATTACGGCCATCCGTACGGATTCGCGCCGTTGCGTGAGCGGATCGCCGAGCAACTCGACCGGCGCGGTCTGCCCGTGGACGTCTCCAATGTCCTGCTCACGCAAGGCGCGACTCAGGCGCTGGATCTGATCGTGCGTACCTTGCTGCGCGCGGGCGATGCCGTGATCGTCGAAGATCCCGGCTATTGCAATCTGCTGCAGATTCTCAAGCTGGCGGGACTCGTCGTGCATGGCGTACCGCGCACGCCGGCGGGCGTGGATACCGACGTGCTCGAAGCGCTGGTCGCGCGGCACAAGCCGAAGGCGATCTTCGTCAACACCACGCTGCAGAATCCGACCGGCGCGACCTTCGGCATGTCGGCGGCGTTCCGGCTGCTGCAGATTGCCGAGCGGCAGCGCATGTGGGTGATCGAAGACGATGTGAGCCGCGAGCTCGCGCCGTCCGGCGCGCCGCTGTTCGCGGCCATGGAAGGTTTGCAGCGCGTGCTTTACGTGGGCGGCTTTTCGAAGACGGTGACGCCGGGGTTGCGCTGCGGCTATGTGGTCGCCGAGCGCGCCGTGCTGCGCGAACTGGCGCGCACGAAGATGGCGGTGGGGTTGACGTCGTCGGAGGCGATCGAGCGGATCGTCGACAAGGTGTTGCTGGAGGGGCGCTACGCGCGTCACGTGGAAGCGGTCAACGAGCGTCTCAAGCTGGCGCACGCAACCGTTGAAGAGCGGCTCGATTCGCTCGGTCTCGAACTGTTTCACCGGCCGCGCGCCGGGCTGTTCCTGTGGGCGCGTTTGCCGATCGAAGCCGAGCGGGCCGGCGAAGTGGCGACGGCCGCGCTTTCCCACGGCATCTGGCTCGCGCCGGGCTCCTACTTTCGTCCCGACGATGCCCCGAGCGCCTGGTTCCGCTTCAACGCGCCGTACTCGACCGACGACGCGTTGTGGCGGTTCATCGAGCGCGTCGGGCAGGGCACGCTCTAGCCGCGCACAGGTACTCGGGTGCTCGTTGCTCAGGCACCCTGCCCGAGCAGCTTCAGCGCGATCGGATACAGCGACAGCACCAGCAGCAGCGCCATCGCCACATTGAAAATGCGCAGCCGCTTCGGGTCCGACAACACCTGCCGCATGGCGGTGCCGAAACCTGCCCACAGGCAGATGCAGGGAAAGCCGATCACGTAAAAGATCACCGCCATGGCGATGGCGTTCATGCTGTAGCTCTCGCTCAGGTGAATCGTGGTGGCGGCGGTCAGCACCATCATCCACGCCTTCGGATTGACCCATTGGAAGGCGATGGCTTCATAGAACTTCATGGGCCGGCGCTCACCTTTCTTCACCTTCAACTCACCCGACGTGCCGATCTTCCACGCGAGATAAAGCAGATACGCGACGCTCGCGATTTCGAGCACGGTGTACAGTACGGGGAAATGGACGAAGGCTTCGCCCAGACCGATGCCTACCGACAGCATCAACAGCACGACACCGGCGCTGATGCCGGACAGATGCGGCAGCGTGCGGCGAAATCCGAAGTTGACCCCGGAGGCCAGCAACATCGTGTTGTTCGGACCGGGCGTGATCGTGGTGACGAGCGCGAACAGGATGCCGGCGGGCAGCGCGCTGAGACTGAGATAAGACATGAAAGGCTCCGCTGTCGGTCGAAAGATATGGGAGCATTCTAGCGAGCGTGGCCGGTACAGTACCTGTACGGTTTTTAAGATGGTGTCCGGTACGGGCAGTGGGCGTTCAATCGGTTCGACCGGAAGGGTGGTCGAGCCGTGTTTATGGTCGATCCGCGACTCATGCCACCGTCCATGATCGACCGACCCGCAGGCGACAGCCGGATCGGCTGATAGCGGACGCTCAATCGTATGGTCAATCACGACCGCAGCACGGCTCCCTGGACGGTGTCAGGAAACCGGCCTCGAGTCTCGGACAGCCGGGTTTGGGCTGCCTGCGCGTACGCTGAAGACGGATGCGGTGAAAATGGTCAGCGTATCTGCCCGTCGATCTGCTGCCGCAGACGCTTTTCCTCCTCTTGAAGCTCAGGTGTAAAGGCCTCGCCAAAGTCCGCAGGTTCAAAGAAAGGCCGAATCTCGATCTCTGAATCACTTACCATCGGATTCGGGCAGCGCTTTACCCATTCGATCGCTTCCTCCATCGATTGAACTTGCCAGAGCCAGTATCCGGCGATCAATTCCTTGACTTCGGCGAATGGACCGTCAACGACGGTTCGGTCCTTACCTGAGAACCTCACGCGCGCGCCTGCCGAACTCGGTTTCAGCCCGTCGCCGCCTTGCATGATCCCGGCCTTCACCAGTTCCTCGTTATATTTGCCCATCGCTGCGATGAGTTCCATGCTTGGCATTTGCCCGGCTTCGGATTCGGGGGTTGCCTTGACGATGACCATGACACGCATTTGGGTTTCTCCTTAGAAGACGATAGTGTTCGGAGGCAAAGGCGCCTCTAGTGGCTACGACGAATGATCGTAAGAGAAATCGACATGCGCACGACAGGACTTCGCAGTTCTCCCGGTGCGGGTTGCCGCCGCCGAGCCGGTCCCTGGTCGATGGAGGTGCGATATCCAGGCAGGTTTAGCTTCGTGTACGGAATCGGCTTAGTCAGAAAAGAGGCAGCCCTGTCCGTCCGGTGGGCTATCATGCCTATCCTCTTCGAAGTAGCTCCTTATGATTTCCGTCCGTAATGTCACGCTGCGCCGTGGCGTCAATATCGTTCTCGACCATGCGTCCGTCACCTTCACCCCCGGCGAAAAGATTGGCCTTGTCGGCCGCAACGGCGCCGGCAAGTCATCCTTCTTCGGCCTGCTGAACGGCACGCTGCACGAAGACGGCGGCGAATTCTCGATTCCCGCTGCATGGAAGATGGGCCAGGTCGCGCAGGAGATGCCGGAGACCGAGCAAAGCGCGACCGACTTCGTAATCGACGGCGATACCGTACTGCTGGCCGCGCAGGCCGAAGTAGCCGCCGCCGAGGCCAGCGACGATGGCATGCGCATGGCGCACGCCTACATGGCCCTGCACGACGCCGGTGCGCACGATGCCCCCGCGCGTGCCCAAGCGCTGATCCTGGGCCTTGGCTTCAGTGCTGCGCAGCTTAGTCAGCCGGTCAACAGCTTCTCCGGCGGCTGGCGCATGCGACTGCAATTGGCGCGCGCGCTCATGTGCCCGTCCGACTTGCTGTTGCTCGACGAGCCGACCAATCACCTCGACCTCGACGCGCTGGTCTGGCTGGAAGCGTGGCTCAAGCGCTATCAAGGAACCCTGGTAGTGATCAGCCACGATCGCGAATTCCTCGACGCGGTGACGCAGGTGACGGTGCACGTCGACAACGCCAAGCTCGTGCGTTATGGCGGCAACTACAGCAAGTTCGAAGAGATGCGCGCCGAGCAACTGGTGTTGCAGCAGGCCGCGATGGCGAGGCAGGCGGACAAGATCGCCCACTTGCAGAAATTCATCGACCGTTTCAAGGCCAAGGCCTCGAAGGCGAAGCAGGCGCAGAGCCGGGTCAAGGCGCTCGAACGCATGGAGAAGATCGCACCGGTGCTCGCCGACGCGGAATTCACCTTCGAGTTCAAGGAGCCGCTCAACGTCCCGAACCCGCTGTTGTCGATGCTTGACGCGAGCTTCGGCTACGCGGCGCCGGCCGGCGCGCCGCCGGGCACGCCGCCGACGGTCATCGTGCGGGGCATCAACCGATCCGTGCTGGCCGGGCAGCGCATCGGCATTCTCGGTGCCAACGGCCAAGGCAAGTCCACGCTGGTGAAGACGGTGGCGCACGAGCTGGCGCCGATCGCCGGTGAAATCAGCGAAGGCAAAGGCCTGAACATCGGCTACTTCGCACAGCAGGAACTCGACGTGCTGCGTCCTCTCGACACGCCGATGGAACACATGATCCGCCTTGCCAAGGACACGCCGGCGCACATGCGTGCCCCAGGCCAGAGTGGCACCGAACAATCGCTTCGCACCTTTCTCGGCACCTTCAACTTCAGTGGCGACATGGTCCACCAGGCGGTCAGCACGATGAGCGGCGGCGAAAAGGCGCGGCTCGTGTTGTGCATGATCGTGTGGCAGCGCCCCAACCTGCTGCTGCTCGACGAGCCTACCAACCACCTCGACCTGGCCACACGCGAAGCGCTGGGCATGGCACTGAACGAATTCGAAGGCACCGTGATGCTGGTCAGTCACGACCGGTCCCTGTTGCGCGCGGTATGTGACGAGTTCTGGCTCGTCACCAAAGGTGGCGTCGAACCCTTCGACGGCGATCTGGACGATTACCAGCAGTTCCTGCGCGACGAAGCCCGTCGCATGCGCGAGCTGGCTGCGGGAGAGCAGAAGGTCGTCGCCTGAGTGAGCCCCGGCAGCTCCAGTTGGAAGCCGTCATAAAATCCTTGCCCTCACGCAACAAGTTGTCCCAACGCCTCACGAGCCAGCACAACGAACTCCGTCGCAAGCGTCGAAGTCTGTTGTGCTGCCGCACTCGCCAGATAGATCTGATCACGTAGCTCGGGCTCGAACGCCTTGACCGCGACATGCTCGCCGGCATACGCGGCGGTGACAGGATCAATCAGCGCCACGCCGGCGCCATTGGCCACCAGCGAGACAATCGTCCGCGATAGTTGCGCCTCGACGGCCAATTGCCTCGACACTCCGTGCTCGACGAACACGCGATCGATAGCGCTGCGCGCATCGAATGAACGGGGATACGAAACGAACGCCTCGTCGCGCAAGTCCGCGGGACGCACCAGGCGTTTCTTCTCGAGCCGGTGTCCGAACGGCACGATGCAACGCATCGGCGCTTCGCTCAGGCGTTCCAGCCGCACGCCTTGATGCGGAGTCGCCTCGGCGACGAAACCGATATCGCAGCGCTGCGACGCCACCAGTTCGACCACCGTTTGCGCGCTATGCGTGAGCAGCGTGACGTCGACGCCGGGACGATCGGCGATAAAACGGGCCACCACTTGCGGTAACAGTTCGAGCGCCACGGCGGGCGACCCCGCAATGGTCAGCGAACCTCGCCTCATCGCGCGGATCTGTTGGGCCGCAAGCGCAATGCGATCCATGCCGACGAACGCGCGTTCCACCTCTTCATACAGCACGCGCGCCTCCGCAGTGGGCAGCAGCCGACCCTGCTGCCGCTCGAACAGCGGGAAGCCGACGCCCGACTCGAAGTCGGCCAGCAAACGGCTCACGGCGGGCTGGGAGATGTGCAGCGCCTGGGCGGCGCGCGTCACGGTGTGCCGTTGCATCAGCGCGCGGAACGCCTCGACCTGGCGAATTTTAAGGTCCGATGAAGCCATAACATTAGAGTATGGGTGATAGAAAAAACGGTATTGGACACGTCATTTGCGGCGGGAGATCCTTGAGCATAGCTCCATTTTCAAGGGATTTCCTGCGTGAGACGTACCCATAATATGCGCCCCACCGTGCGGCGCCAGTGAGCGTGCCACGAACGTTCGACATCGTCGTGGCCGGCGGCGGCCTGGTGGGCATGGCGATCGCCTACGGGCTGGTGCGCACGGGCGCGCGCGTCGCGGTATGCGATGGCGACGACAACGCGTTTCGCGCGGCGCGCGGCAATTTCGGCCTCGTCTGGGTGCAGGGCAAGGGCGCGCGCTGCCTGCCTTACGCGCAATGGTCGCTCGGATCGTCGGAACGATGGAGCTCGTTCGCCGCGCAATTGACGCGCGAAACCGGTACGGATCCCGGTTTCGATCGGCCCGGCGGAATCGAGTTGTGCGAAACGGCCGCCGAACTCGAAGCGGGGCACAAGTTGCTCGAATCGCTGCATCAGCGCGAAGCCGGGCTCGGCTACCAGGTGCTGGACAACGCAGCGCTGCGTCGGCGCGTGCCGGCGGCGTCCGCGCAACTGGCGGGCGCGCTGTATTCGCGCAACGACGGTCACGCCAATCCGCTTTTCACGCTGAGCGCGCTTCATCAGGCGTTCCAGTTGCGCGGCGGCGCTTATCTGCCACGTCATGAGGTTACCGAAGTGCGTCCGTTCGCGGGGCGCTTCGATGTCGTCACGCCGGGCGGCACATTCGAGGCCGGCCGTGTCGTGCTCGCCGCGGGTCTCGGCAACGCGCGGCTCGGCCCGATGGTCGGGTTGCGTGCGCCGATTGCGCCACTGCGCGGCCAGATCATGGTGACGGAAAAGCTCGCGCCGTTCCTCGACTATCCGACCCTCGTGGTTCGGCAAACCCGCGAGGGTTCGGTCATGCTCGGCGACTCCGCGGAAAACGTCGGCCTCGACGACGGCACCACCCGCAACGTGATGGCCGATATCGCCCGTCGCGCACGCACCGCGTTTCCGATGCTGGCTCACGCGCGCATCGTGCGGGCGTGGGGCGCGCTGCGCATCATGACGCCCGACGGTCTGCCGGTCTACGAGGAGTCGGCGGCGCAGCCGGGCGCTTTCCTCGCCATTTGCCATAGCGGCGTCACCCTCGCGGCCGCGCACGCGGACACGATCGCGCCATGGATCGCGGGCGGCGCGCGTCCGGCTGTGATCGATCCGTTCGTGACCGCGCGCTTCAATGCATCGACAGAGGTCGGATATGTTTGAACTGTTGCCACTTTCCACGGCCGCCACGGTGTCGATCGACCTCGACGGCCATACGAGCCGGGTGCCCGCACACTTCAGCGTGGCCGAAGCGTTGCTCGCCAGCGGTCGCAACACGTGCCGCGCCTCGCAGGTGAGCGGCGAGCCGCGCGGCCCGTTCTGCATGATGGGCGTGTGCTTCGAGTGTCTGGTCGACATCGACGGCGTGCCGAACCAGCAGGCCTGCATGACGCCCGTTCGTCCCGGCATGCAGGTGCGCAACATGCGCGGCAAAGCGAGGCTCGCATGAGCGAACTGCAATGCGATCTGCTGATCGTCGGTGCCGGTCCGGCCGGCATGGCGGCCGCAATCGAAGCGCGCGCACGCGGCTTGACGGTGATCGTCGCCGATGAGGGCAAGCAGGCCGGCGGCCAGATTTATCGACAGGCGGCTCACTCGCCGCTCGCCCATGCAGACCAGGTACTCGGCGCGGACTATGCGGCGGGCCGCCCGTTGATCGCGCGCTTCATGGCGAGCGGCGCGCAGTATTTCGCGCAAACGCTGGTGTGGCAAATCGAGCCGGGTGCGCCGCTGTCGGCCATGCTCACCTGTCGGGGCGAAGCGGGCGGCACGCTGCGCGTGCGCGCGCAGGCATTGTTGCTGGCGACCGGCGCCCAGGAGCGTGCGTGGCCGGTTCGCGGGTGGACGCTGCCTGGCGTAATGGGTGTCGGCGCCGCGCAAACCATGCTGAAAGCCGGCGGTCTCGTGCCCGGCGCGAACACGGTGCTGGCGGGCAGCGGACCGTTGCTGTGGCTCTATGCGAGCCAGTTATTACAGGCAGGCCGCACACTGCGCGCGATTGTCGACACGACGCCGCGCGGCGCGCTGCGCGGCGCGTTGCGCCACTTGCCGCGGGCATGGCGAGCCGGCGAGTATCTGTTCAAAGGCCTGCGCATGATGCGCGCCGTGCGGCGCAGCGGCATTGAACTCTATCGCGCGGCCCGCGATGTCGAGGTGCTCGGCGAAGCGCAACCGCATTTACCCGCAAAGGCGCGGGCCATCCGGTTTCGCGCGGGCGGCCACCAGTATGAAATTCCGGCGGACCTGATTCTGCTACATCAGGGCGTCGTGCCGGGCGGCAATGCGGCACGCTCGATCGGTTGCGCGCATCGCTGGGACGACGCGCAGGCGTGCTGGCAGCCGCAAGTGGATAGCTGGGGGCGCAGCAGCGTGGCGCGCGTCTGGATTGCCGGCGACGGCGCGGGCATAGGTGGTGCAAAAGCCGCAGAGCACGCAGGCGAACTCGCGGCCCTCGATATCGCGGCCGACCTCGGCCATATCGATCCGCCGACCCGCGCGAGCGCGAGCCGCGCGGCCCGTGCCGAGCTGGATCACCACCTGACGATCCGTCCGTTTCTGGACGCGCTTTACACGCCCCCGCCGTCATTGCGCCGCCCCGCCGAGGATGTCGTCGTGTGCCGGTGCGAGGAAGTCAGTGCGGGCGAGATTCGCCGGCTGGCCCGACTCGATTGCGCCGGTCCGAATCAGTTGAAAGCGTTTTCGCGCTGCGGCATGGGCCCGTGCCAGGGGCGCTGGTGTGGCACCACGGTCGGCGAACTGCTCGCCGAAGTGCAGGGCCGGCAGCCGCGCGAGGTGGGTTACTACCGCATTCGCGCGCCGATCAAGCCGGTGACGATCGACGAACTCGCCACCGTGCTGCCTACCGACCGCGATTTCGTGCGCGGCGAGTTTCCGAGTTGATGTTCCCTTTCCCTGATGTGTTCCTGCCTGGAGTGCGGTGATGAACTGTAGCGTGAAACTATTGGCTTCCTGCGTAGTGATGGCGACCTCGCTGGCGATGTCATGCGCGGCGTCCGCGAAAGACTGGTCGACGATTCGCATCGGCATCGACCCGACCTATCCGCCATTCGAATCGCTGGCGAAAGATGGCTCGGTGGTCGGCTTCGACGTCGATTTGGGCAACGCATTGTGCGCGAAGCTAAAAGCGAAATGCGTGTGGGTGCAGACCAGTTTCGACGGTTTGATTCCGGGCCTGCAGGCCCGCAAGTTCGACGTGATTCTGTCGTCGATGGCGGCGACCGCGAAGCGCCGCGAGCAGATCGATTTCACCCACCGTCTCTATCGCAACCAGACACGTCTGATCGGCAGCCAGAAAGCGGGCTTGCAGCCGGAAGCCGCGAAACTGGCCGGCAAGAAGATCGCGGTCGAGCAAGGCACGGTGCAGGAAACCTACGCCCGCGAAAAATGGGCGCCGGCCGGCGCGCAGGTGGTGTCGTACCAGAACTATGATCAGGCGTACGCGGACCTCGGCACGGGGCGGGTGGACGGCGTGCTCATGGATGCGGTGCAGGGCCAGCAGGGCTTTCTGGACACGCCCAGCGGCGCGGGCTTCGCGTTTGCCGGCGGCACGGTGTACGACCCGATCATCATGGGCGACGGCGACGCCGCTGGCGTGCGAAAAAGCGATCCGGAACTGCGCGACGCGTTGAACGGCGCGATTGCGGAGATTCTGCGCGACGGTACGTACAAGAAGGTGGAAGCGAAGTATTTCAGCTTCGATATGTACGGGAAATGAACGGCGGAGCGTACCAACCTGCCAGTTGAGAAGATCGGCCGCCGTAAGGGTTTCGCTCGTGGCGAGCAACCTGCCAACCTGTCCAGCCGGTATCGGCGAAGCCACGACAGAGCATCGGACGATTGAGCCCACGCGGTCGATCGATAATGGTTCGTTTAGACGGATCGTGGTCAACGGGAACAGCGCCCGCTTCCTGTAAAGCGGACGTCAGCCGGACAGGTTGGGTTCGTACACGTCGCAGTGAGTCACGGCAGTGGAGCAATCAGCGGTTCGTCAGGCGTCGTTGGAGCCGGCGTGGGACCGGAAAGCACCCAACCGCGTTGCAAAGCGTCGTGCGCATTCCAGCCCGAACGCGGTCGGTGCGACGCCGCGATCGTGCTGCACGTCGAAGCCCATGCGCCACGCGGCGATCCGCTTGCCATAGCAGGTAAGCGCGTCGAGCGACTGCATCACAAAGACGATAGCCGGCAGGGCCTGGGCATAAAGTGCTTCGGCATCCTGTTCGAGTCCGTCAGCGAACGCTTGTTGCATTGCGACCTGCCAGTCGAATGTGTCCGGCGCGACGATCAGTCCGGCACAGCCGGCGCGCAGATTGTCGACGAGTTCCTGTCCGCCCCTGCCATTGAAAACCGGCAACGTATGGCCAAGCGCGCGCAGCCGCTCGACCGTGCGCTGAATCGTGGTCGCGGGTCCTTCGCCTTTGAGCAGGCGAAAATCTGGACACCGACTCGCCAGCGCCACGATCGATTCAGCCGACAAGCCGACGCCGAGATATTCCGGCGCGTTCTGTATGCCGACCGGGACGCGCGTGCGCTGCATCACCGCTGCAAAGAAGTCGAAGTAGAACGATTCCGGCTGGTCCCGCATCGACGGCGGCTGAAGGATCAGCCACGAAGCGCCGCGCTCGACGGCGTAGTCGGCCATTGCGACTTGCGCGTTCACGGTATCGCCCGTGATGGTGACGACGAGCGGGACACGTGCGGCGATGTCTTCGCTTGCCCAGTCGATCAGTCGATGTTTCTCATCAAGCGATAGCCGGTTCACTTCGGTCGCGAGACCGAGTATGACGATGCTCCGGGCGCCCGCCGTGATCGTCGCGTCGATCTGCGTCCGCATGGCTTCGCGATCCAACTGGTTGTGGGCGTCGAAGTAGGCGTACAGAACAGGCCAGATGCCGCTCGGCGAAGAATGAGAGTCGGGTGTCATCGATATCACCCGCTGGGGAGACGGGGTTCAATGCGAATCGCGCGGCACCGGCGCGCCGCTCGACCCCACCAGGAAGTCGAGATCGGCGCCCTGGTCCGCTTGCAGCACGTGTTCGACGTAGAGCTTGTAGTAGCCGCGTTTGGGCGCTTCCGGCGCCTGCCATGCGGCGCGCCGGCGCGCGAGTTCGTCGT